>Ga0189284_100014_pt1 | contig 411541 bp, 381 predicted proteins | sample N32C7minimetaG_FD_130314 | JGI IMG/M metagenome (GOLD analysis project Ga0189284, IMG submission 130314) | Marine microbial communities from the Costa Rica Dome - N32 C7 mini metaG | ecosystem: Environmental > Aquatic > Marine > Oceanic > Photic zone | place: Costa Rica: the Eastern Pacific...
CCGGAAGGAGGACAACGTCCGACGCAACGGGGCAGAAAACATTCAAATCCTGCTCCCGCAACCAAATCCCAACAAAAAAAACAAAACCTAGCAAAGGCGGGGCTTTTTGTGTAGTCCGGCGCAGGATAAAGACAAAAACATCAGCAGCCCCCACCAAGGAGGGCTAACCCCGACTCAAAAGGGCAAAAAATACAAAGACTGAAAAACAAAACCTAAACAATAGAAAATTAAAAGGCTGCCAATTTAGGGCGGCTTTCTGCATTTAAGGAGCGAAACGTGGGCCTGACGATCATTATGAAAGGTTCGTTGTGCAGCACAAGGCATAATCCGAAGGCGAAATCTGCGGCTAAGACAGAGTACAAGACGCCTATAGTCAACCTGATTTGTTCCGAACGAGAAATACAACTGTGCGTCAAGGAACCGGTCTAATCATGGATGACCGGATTTCGGAAATGCGTTCGCGAAGCGTTTCGGCAAACTCTTTCGCGACGATCGAAATCGGTCGGTGGGTCGGAGTCAGTATCGACAAATTGTTCTGGACACGGGGGCGAAAAGGTCTGAAGACAATCAAGGGTGGTCCAAAACCGTGCCGGTTTGCTTCTTGGGTTTTATACGCTGTAACCATATCACATATGAGCGCGCAATGCCCTGCTTCGACGAACTTCAATCCCGGTTTGGAGGTTTGTAACTCAAATCTCTGATTGAGTTGCAAACCTGTGTCGCGGAAGCGAGCTGTAATTTGTTTGTGACTTCGATGTTCTGCATGCATGAGAGCGAGGGGATAGTCATCGAGGTCGGCGGGGGTGATCACCTCTTTTGATGCCAATGGATCAGAAGATGGCAATGCGCACATGCACTCAAGTTCGAAATCAATCTGATCAAAGGAACTTCTGACGTTTGGGGTTTCAGCTATGCCAATGTCAAAGTGCTGGGCCGCGATTAAGTCTTCTATTTCTGGGGAAGATTTGCTGGCGAGCGCAATATTTACTCGGGTCTTATCAATCAAAAACCTCGACAAAATATCAGACAAAAAATCTTCAGCAACTTCTGGAATACAAGCGATACGAAGCTGACCATGTTCTCGATTGGCAAGGCCGCGCAAGGTGCGTTTGGAAAGTTCGAGGCGTTTGAGTATTGCGTCCGCTTCCTCAAGGAAAAACTCAGCCTCAGGTGTCGGCACGAGGCGACCTTGCTCTCTTACAAACAGTTTAAGGTCTAGTTCGGTCTCCAGGCCCGATACTGTGGAACTGATGGCCGGTTGTGTCCGCCCAAGCGTTCGGGCGGCTTCAGATATTGATCCGCACCGCATGACTTCCCGAAAGGTCGCAAGCTGCCTGATTGAAAGGTTCATAGACGCTCTATGTTACAATCTGCAAATCCCTAAATACTGTGGGACCGAATTGGATCACCGTCAACTGTCTGTCGTTGTTCAAAAAATCAGTTTGCAGCAAAAGTGCAGCGATCTTGAAAACACTCCCGGCATACTTTCGGTAGTGAAATCGGCCCTATAAAGCAGTTGTTTCAATCATCGGTGTTTAAGCCGGTGTAGGTTATAGTTTTTCACATCTTCTAAGAGTCCGATAAAGGCTTGGGCCGCGTGGTTCAGTGATTGGCGCCCCTTTTCTGCGGTCGCTGCAGAAGCGTTACCCTGGGTGCCGTGCGGGTTGAGGTCTTGTGCTTTCCAGCCGAATTGGGCCTTCCCGTGCCCTCTTAAATATTTAAATTCTTTAAGAAAACTCTGTTGTTCCGATGAGAAATCCTGTGAGAGTTCCATCCGCACCAAATCCGGCCGCAGAGCAAGCATGAGCGACGTTTCAATATCACCGCCGTGGATGCCGTAGGTAAATTCGCCGTCCGGAAAAAGACCTTCTGGCTGTCCAAAGCGAAGCCAGTTCGTCCCAAGCACAAACATGTCGTGCCGAATGCGCAGTTCACGGCTGACGATATCAATTACGGGAACATTACCGCCATGGGAATTGATGATAACCAGTTTCCTTATGCCGGTACGGGCGACCGACTCACCGATCTCGATCCAGCACTTGGTAAGGGTGTCCCAGCTGAGCGTAAGTGTCCCAGGGTAATCGATATGTTCATCCGACTTTCCAATGGTTTGGACCGGTAGGAAGGTCACTGGAAGGTGCTTAGGAATGAGCTCGGTCACCCGTTGGATTTGGCCCTCGGCCAGCGTTGTATCCGTTGACAGAGGCAGATGTGGTCCGTGCTGCTCAATGGCCGCCACTGGTAAGACCGCTATCCAATCTTCGCGGCTCGGACATTGAAAGTCCTCGGTTGTCATGTCTTGCCAGAAACGTTTGGGCAGCATTCTTGATATCCTGATTCTAGGTATGGCCTTCTTGATACCCGAATTTCCTTTGCCTGACGAAAATGGGTGCCGAACGATCCTCGCGAAGTTTTGATATCGAATTCTTAATGCAAATTAACAAATTGGCGACGATTTTCGGGGATACATAGCCCGATGATCGGCGCACTTTTATCGAATACGCCGGCGAACCTATTGAGAAGCAGCGGTGTCGCTGGCGATGCGGCTCCCGGTTCTGAGGAGATAGCCCAGAACCGGGACGGTTCTGCTGTGCGCGACAGTCAGGCAAGCCCAAGGGCTGTTGCTGTCCGGGCGGGAGCGGCGCCGATCCTAACGCCGCAAGCGATCCTTGCCTTGCAAGAAACCGATCAATCGGACGCCCCGACGCGCCGAAAAGCCCAAGCGGAACCGTCAAGTGATGGGCGCCAATCGTCTGCAGAAAGTGACTCTGACAAAACTCAGCAATCAGGCAATACGGTAAGTGCTGGTGCAGCGCAAACGGCCGCTACAACATTGCCTGGCAACCCAGCGTCTTCTGCTCAAGATGCGACACAGCAGGCAGAGACGAACGACGATGCAGATGCAGATGGGCTGACGGAGGCTGAGGAAAAACAGGTTCAGGAACTGAAACAACGAGACCGGGAAGTCCGGGCACATGAGCAGGCTCATGCCCGGGTGGGCGGCGCTTATGCAAGTGCGCCGACCTACACGTTCCAGCAAGGTCCGGATGGCAAGCGTTATGCCGTTGGCGGTGAGGTTCAGATCGACACGTCAACAGAACGCACGCCTGAGGCAACGATTCGGAAAATGCGCGTGGTGATCAGCGCTGCTCTGGCCCCGGCCGAACCGTCTGGCCAAGACCTGAGGGTTGCGCAACAGGCACGTTCACAATTGTCTGAGGCCCAGGCTGAATTGCGTCAGCAAAAGCTGGAAGAGTTGCGCGGCGATGACAAAGGTGAACCGTCAGAAGTCTCGGCTACAGAGAACAGCTCCGCGAGCAGGAATAACCCTCCTGAAAGTGTGGACGGTGCCAATGAGGCGGAAACATCTGGCGCTGCCAATTCGCGTAATGAAGGTGACAGTGGCAGCTCCTCGCGCGATAGATCTGATACCAGCGCTATAGAGGCATACCAAGCAGCCTTGGAACGGGCGAATGATTTGCAACAAGCTGCAGGATCGCTTTTCGCCTGAAGACCCTTTTTGTGGCCGTCGACAATGCCAGCGCATCGCTAAAAAATGATGCCGGCTGCAAGCCGTGCTGCCAACTCAAGACCATCTTCCGTGAGTGAGACAAGTCTCCGGCCTTTGCCAAACGGTGTTCGGTGAACGGCGAGCTTGCGGTCGATCAGTTTCGCGACGGCGTCTTCTGTCTGGTTGTTTGTGATCGCACAATCCTGGGAAATGCCGTCTATCGTCCGGACAGCCAAATCGCCTAATGCCCTTAAGACCTTTTTTTCAAGATCACTCAGCGACCGGCCTGTTTGGCTGAGTTTTGGTAACAGGGGGCTGTTTTGATCAGCAGCTGAGGTTGTCTCCTTTTGTTGTCTGTAAGCGAGATTGTCCTTAAGCTCCTGAATTTGAACGTCCGCGCGCTGTTGGCTGTCGGCCATCTTGTTTGTCAGTTCATTGATGACACGATCCGACAATGTTGACAGAAAGGCCTTTGCCGAAAAACCGGCTAATATGCAGAAGCCTCCAAAAATGAGATAGGCCTCGCTGTTTTCGCCGTTTTTTACTTCGTTCAGGATGTTCGATTGTAGAAGTGACAAAAATAGGGGAACGGTGAAAGCCGCGATGATGCCTACCATCGCAAAACCGGTCAACCCGAACCGGACCTGAGTTGAAGCGGTCTTTGATGTGGTTAGAAATGCAGCAACGCCACCCAACCCACCTGCGATCAAGGTCGTCAGGCTCAAGGGCAAAAGCGCTTCGAGGAATGAGATGACATCCGCCATGGGTTTCGATGACAGTTAATACTGCCTCTGCCTTGAGATTACACGTTCACCTGAAGAGACGCTTGAGACGGGCTGACGTGAAACTGGCCTTCCAAGGCTTCTGAGCTGTGGCAAGTTTTTTTTGCGCAAATCATGTTTGTGGGATGTCGAAATTCAGACTGTCATTTGACGGTTAAATAACTTGGTTAGGTTTCCCCCGTTCAAGATGAACGATTTGAATGAATCTGCGTTCGGGGATCCCTTAATGCCTTTCAACTACAAAAAGAGCATTACATTCCGGCTGTTACAGGCCGCCAAAGCACAGCGCGCCCGGTCGGGTGCGCATCTGATGCGCATTGGCTTGCATCCGGGGCAAGAGCTTGTTTTGAAGGTTTTGGCGGATGCCGACGGCCGGACGATGAGCCAGCTTGCTTTGGCCCTTGGGGTTCAGCCGCCGACGGTCACCAAAATGGTTACGCGGCTCTCCAGTCAGGGATATGTCCGCCGCCAGGTGTCAGATTCAGATGGCCGACTTGCACGTGTCTATCTGACAGAAACCGGCCGAGACTTGGTTTTCTCTGTCGACAAGGCCTGGAAGCGTTTGGAGCGTGAGGCGATGGCGGGCATTGAAGACAAGGATCGCAAGAAACTGCGCAAGCTTTTGCGTCAGGTTGAGAAAAATCTGTCAGTCTCGGTCGATGATGACCCGGATCACGAAGAGGATCTTGAACCCGAAGAAGCGGATACAGCGAGCAAGACCAGTAAGGCATTGACTGCCGCTTGATAGGGGCCGTCAGCGCCACAATCTTAAACCAGGTGTATTTTAGCTGGTCAGCATTTTCGCGACCAGACCGAGAGCAGCCGTTGTTCCGATCACTGTGAACATTCCGCGCTTTGCCCAAAAAATCAGGACGGCGGCGGCAACGGCGATCGCGAAAAGGATCGTGTCTAAGCTGCCGGGGGTTGGTGCAATAACTGTCACGGGACCGAACGACGCGGTCTTTATTTCACTAAACAAGACATTGATTGCGAACCACACAGCAAGGTTCAAGATTGTGCCCGCAACGGCAGCAGTGATCGCTGACAGAGCGCTTGCCAAATACGCATTCCCATACAGCCGTTCCATCCAGGGGGCGCCGGCCAAAACAAACAAGAAACTTGGCACAAACGTGACCCAGGTGGTCATTGCTGCTGCAAGCAACGCCATAGATACCGGTGTGAGCGGTCCCGGGTTTTGCCAGCCTCCCAGGAATCCGACAAATTGCGTCACCAGAATGAGTGGGCCCGGAGTTGTTTCGGCAAGGCCGAGGCCATCCAGCATTTGACCCGCCGTCAACCATCCTTTTGTGTCAACAGCGACCTGGGCCATGTAGCTGAGGAGTGCATAGGCTCCACCAAAACTGACCACTGCAAGTGTTGCAAAGAAACCTGCAACATCAACGAGGATGGACTGCGGTGTCAGCAATAGAGCAGCCAGGAACGGCGGCATCAGCCAGACAATTCCGCCGATTGCGAGCGTCTTGAGTGTGTTGATGGCAGATGGATGAGTTTGCGATGTGTCTGCCGGCCGCTTTTTTTCTTCTTCCCGCTTGCCAAAGACAAGCCCGATAGCTCCGGCCACCAAGATGATCAACGGAAAGGGAACTGCGAAGAAAAACAGTGCGCAGAACGAAAAACTGCATAGCAGCCAGCTTAATCGGGTCTTTAGTGCCTTTGCGCCAATCCGGAACAACGCTTGCATTACGATTGCCAGCACTCCGGCCTTAATGCCGTAGAACAGCGCGTTGATAATCTGGGTTTCCCCATAGGCCGCATAGATGTAGCTCACGACAGCCATTGTGAGAGCGCCGGGTAGGATGAAAAGCAAACCGGCGATCAGTCCGCCCAAAGTCTTGCCAGTCAACCAGCCACAATAGGTTGCCAATTGCTGGGCTTCCGGACCGGGCAGAAGCATGCAGTAATTCAAGGCATGAAGAAAACGCTCTTCGGAGAGCCATTTACGGGTTTCAACAAACTCCTGGTGCATCACCGAGATTTGTGCCGCAGGGCCACCAAAAGACAGAAGCCCAACTTTCGACGCCACTTTTGTCACCTCCATAAGAGACGGCAATTCATCATCGACGTTTTCGCTATTTTTATTGGTGTCGGGACTGACTGACATATGGGATCCGGTCACGCGCATTGGTGTTTCGGTTTCCTAGTGCGCCTGTATGACTCCAGCAAGACAGTATTCATGGTGCCAAAGATTACAAAACGCTCATTTGAATTTTCTTGTAGCCGACCCACGTCAAAACCGAACGATTTTAATTCCAAGGAGAAAGAGAGAGCGGTTATGTCCGGCCATACAATCGACAATGAACGAGGCGCTAAACGGGCTGAGGAATTGCGCAAACGGTTCAACAAGGTCTCAACTGCTTCTCTTGGGCGCAGTGGAACGCGAAATCCATTCAATATGGATGTTGGGCGGCGCTCAGATACTGCCCGGTACAATTCTCAGAGCAAAGCCCTGGCGTTTTGGCTTGTCCTTGCACTTCTGGTCATGTTCGCAACGCTCTTCCTTTAACGCGGAAGCCTCTGAATGCGGACTAAATTAAAAACGGAAAGCCACCCTCGAGTTTGAGAAGCGCAATTTTTGTCTCAGTGCCGCCAGAACCGGAATAACCGCCGAGCCCGTTGGCAGACAAAATCCTGTGACACGGGATGATGACCGGGATCGGGTTGGCGCCGCAGGCTTGGCCGATGGGTTGTCCATAAGTGTCCAAGTCCCTCGCAAGGTCCCCATAGGTTCGTGTCTCGCCGTATGGGATCTCCAGCATGGCCTTGAATACCGCCTGATGCAGATCACCGCCTTTGGGGCTCAGAGGCAAATCGAAGTTTTTCAAGTCTCCCTCCAAATAGGCTGACAACTGCCGGATTGTTTCTCGCAGAAGCGGCGTTTCCGCTTGGCTTGGCGCACCATTCCATTGTAGGTCGGTGATGGCGCCATCGGTTTCTGTCACGGTGAGGCAGCCCAGCCATGTTTCAATTCCTGCAACTGGCATCTTGTATCCTTATGGCCCTGCACCTGTTTCCCCAAGCCGAGGCAGGGTCGTTATCTGCGTTTTTGGTTCTCTTCAACACCAACTGCAGCATTCTAAAAAGGTCAACTGGCGATGTCTGCAGTCTCAGGTCAAGGACAAAATGATGGTAGTGGTGGTGCCAACACCACGGCTCCAATTGCCGGGATTGGGCTGATTATTCTTGCTTGCCTGTGTTTCTCCGTACTGGATGCGACCGCAAAGTACCTCTCTGCAAGCCTGCCAACGCTTCAAATTGTTTGGGTGCGGTTTGTCAGCCATGTGGTTCTCGCCCTCGTTCTGTTCCAGGCTTGGAGGTCACCACAGTATTTGCAAACAGACCGCTGGGGGCTCCAGATCGTGCGTGCCTTCTGTTTGTTAGGGACGACGATCTTCAATTTCTTGGCGGTTCGCTATCTGCAGCTTGCCGAAACAATGTCGATCATGTTCGCAGCGCCTTTTGTCATTACCGCTCTAGCCGGGCCATTTCTTGGGGAGTGGGCCGGAATCCGGCGGTGGGCCGCCATTGTTGTCGGGTTCATTGGCGTACTTGTGGTGACACGGCCGGGGCTTGGGGGGCTCCAATGGGCCGTCGTTTATTCGCTGGCCGCGATGACGTTCTATGCCGTCTATGCGCTCCTTACCCGCAAACTGGCTGCGACCGACAGCTCCGCCGGAATGTTGATCATTTCAGGTGTTGTTGCTGCGGTTGCCATGGCACCTGTGGGCATTTCTGTGTGGCAAGCGCCCAATGGGCTCTGGGAGTGGATCTTGCTGGTTGCGACCGGTGCACTTGGCGGTGGAGGTCACTTTCTCTTCATTCTGGCGCACCGTATGGCTCCGGCTCCAGTCCTTGCACCTCTGATTTATGTTCAGATCGTTTGGATGATTGTTCTTGGCTATCTGATTTTTGACGATGTTCCGACCGTGACGACGATCCTGGGAGCGTCGATTGTTGTCGCTTCCGGGCTTTACATCCTCTACAGGGAGCAAGTGAAGGCAGCGTAAGCCGCAATTCCGGTGCCTCCGCTGTTGACCCCGCGCTGGAGTTGACGGCTTAATAATCCCAGATGTGAAATGTCAGGTTTCAATCGGCTTGATTGCCTGGGAGGATCGGGATGGAATTTGATCGCCGGACGCTGCTGAAGGGTGCAACGGTTGTTGCCGGAAGTATGGCATTGCCCACAGCTGCGCGCGCAAGTGCGGCAGCCAATGCCTATTTTACCGGATACCAGGATGACAACGGGTATCGATATCGCCGGACCAACTTCAAAAAGATTGATCCGGTCTGGCACCGTCAGATGGTCAAGTACTTCAGCCCGGAGCCTCCGGGTACTGTGGTGATCGATACCAACAACCATTTCCTTTATTGGGTCTGGGAAAACAACACTGCGCTCCGCTACGGGGTCGGAGTTGGCCGGGAGGGCTTTAAATGGTACGGACGTGCCCGCATTGATCGGAAGGCTTTATGGCCGCGCTGGGTTCCGCCGCCCGAAATGCTGAAACGCCAGCCTGAATTGCCGCGCAAAGTGGAAGGTGGGGCGGCGAACAACCCCCTCGGGCCACGGGCGCTTTATCTTTACCGCGACGGTGTTGACCTTGGATACCGTTTGCACAGCACCTTGGAGCCTTGGAGTATCGGTCATGATGTGTCGAGTGGCTGCATACGGATGTTCCCGGAAGATGTGATCGATCTCTACCAGCGCTGTCCGAAGGGCACAGGTGTGCTGGTTCTGGAACATCTTGGGGCAAATGCCGGTTGAACCCGGTCATAAATGAAAAACAATTGGGGGCGTTTTTGACTATTCGATTTGGCCGTACGACAGGCGGCATCTGTTTGGCTGTCGTTTTTGGCCTGGGGCTTGCCAGCTGCAACACGGCCTCAAACCTTGCTTCTCCGAACGTGACGAATGCTCCGGCGGCCGGTTTTGCCGAAATCCGTCCTGGATCTGAAGAAGAGTTCATCATCAATGTGGGCAGAAGGATCTATTTCGACAGAGGATCGGCCACGGTCTCTGATGAAGCGAAAATGACCCTCGATAACCAGGCAAAATGGTTGAAGCAGAATAAATCCTGGTTGGTGAAAGTGCAGGGCCATGCTGATGATCCAGGCAGTGAAGCGGCCCAAAAAACACTGTCGACACAAAGGGCAACAGCGGTTTACAACGCGCTCATAGACCGAGGTGTCGATGCCAAACGTATGTGGGTCAAGGGTTATGGCGTTGAGCGTCCTGTGACCGATTGCGATGCGGTGACATGTCAATCGCAAAACCGCCGCGTCGTCGTGAACTTGCGAGAAGAATTCGACGCTTCCGCTCCCCAAAGTAACTGATCAGAGGATTGTTACGCGGTATCGTTCCGGCTGGCGCAGCGTTCCAAACTGCCGCCCGCCGCAACCGAATTTTGAGTGTACGGCATGCCCGACAGTGAAAATAACAAGTCCCGCACACCGGAAGGGACGCAAAAACCCGGAAAACGCCTGACTCTGGGTCATATCGCCGACCAACTTGGGATCTCGACAGCCACGGTCTCTTTGGCTTTGCGAGACAGCCCGCTGGTCGCTGAAGAAACCCGGGTAAAGGTCAAGCAGACAGCTGAAGAGATCGGGTACATCTACAATCGATCTGCGGCTTCGCTTCGAACCTCGAGAAGCCAGATTGTCGGGGTTGCGGTCCATGACATCCTGAACCCGTTCTTTGCCGAAGTGTTCTCAGCGCTTGAGGATGTTCTGGAAGAACAGGGACAGATGATCTTCATCTGCAATCACAGGGACGATGTTAAGCGGCAAAAGGCGTTCGTGAACACCCTGCTCCAGCACCGTGCCGACGGTCTAATCCTGTGTCCCTCGGTTGGAACCTCAGCTGAGGAGATAAACCGCCTGGTTGATCAGGGCATCCCTGTCACTTTGGTTGCGCGCGAGGTGCCGGGGGTCTGGGCGCCGTGTGTGCGTGGCGACGATGAAGCCGGTATGTACCAGATCACAAAGCACCTCATTGATCAGGGACACAGTCAGATCGCCATGCTGGGTGGCCGCCGGGACAGCTCGACTGGCAAATACCGTCATACAGGTTGGCGGCAAGCTATGCTAGATGCTGGGCTAGACCCGAATGCGCAAATTGATATGCCGGAGCTGATGACCCAAGCAGATGGGCGCTCGGCCGCACCGGCGATCTTGGGAGCCGCTGAACGGCCGACAGCGGCAGTTTGTTTCAATGATTTGGTCGCCTTTGGCATGATGACTACCTTGCGGCGGGCAGGCGTCGAACCTGGGCCAGAAATGGCCATCACCGGATATGACGACATTGATGGCGCCGATGCCCGCACACCGGCCTTAACAACTGTCGGCGCTCAGCCTGACAAGATCGGGCGGCTCGCAGCATTGACACTGCTTCGGCAAATCGCGGGTGATCGTGTTCCGAACACCCCAATTGTTATTGAGCCGCAACTCCGCGTTCGGGAGAGTTCGCCGCCGCCGGGAGTGCGGTTGGCTCCGCAATTGCCTGATTAAACACGTCAACAAAAATGAAAAATGGGCGGCCTGGCCGCCCATTTCTTTGTCCCGATGACGTTTCATCTAGCGCGGTTCGTCTTTCAACCCCTTGAAGATCGCATAACACGCGAGCAACAAGACGATTGTGAAGGGAAAGCCCGTAGAGACCGCCATGGCCTGTAAGGCCCCGAGGCCGCCGCCCAGCAAGAGCGCAATCGCTACCAAGCCCTCGAACGTGCACCAGAAGACCCGTTGAGAAACAGGCGCATCAACCTTGCCACCGGCAGTAATCGTATCAATGACCAAGGAGCCGGAGTCCGATGACGTCACGAAGAATACGATTACCAGGATGATGGCGATGAACGACGTTATGGATGCGAACGGCAGATCCGCCAGCATTCCGAACAAGGAGAGCTCAGGGCTGTAGGACGCGATCACGTATTCACGAACCTGACTTCCCGAATCCGTCAGCACTTGCTCGATCGCAGTGCCGCCAAAGGCGGTCATCCAGAGCACCGAGACGATAGACGGAATGATCAAAACGCAGATTACGAACTCGCGTACCGTGCGGCCGCGGCTGACCCGGGCAATAAACATGCCGACAAACGGCGACCAGGAAATCCACCAAGCCCAATAAAACGCGGTCCAGCCTTGCCGAAAACCGTCATCTTCCCTGCCAAAGGGCATAGAAAGCGGCACGACTTCGCGGGCATAAGCGCCCAGGTTGGCAAAGAAATCGCTGACCAGTGTCATGGTCGGGCCGGCAACAATGACGAACAGCAGCAGTAAAGCCGCAATCATCATATTGATCTCTGATAGCACCTTTACGCCGCCGTCGAGGCCGCGCATGACAGATACCAGAGCGACAACCGTTATGCCGATGATCAGAATGACCTGTGCTGTGTCGCTGATCGGGATGCCGAAGACAAACTCCAGTCCGGCATTGGCTTGTTGAGCGCCAAAACCGAGAGACGTCGCAAGGCCAAAAAGTGTTGCGAAAACTGCAAGAATATCAATGACGTGTCCTGGCCAGCCCCAAGTCTTCTCCCCGAAAATCGGGTAGAAGACGGAGCGCATCGTCAAGGGAAGGCCCTTGTTGTAGGAGAACAAGGCCAACGAAAGCGCAACGACTGCGTAGATCGCCCAAGGGTGCAGGCCCCAATGGTAGATGGTGGAGGCCATGCCCATGGCCTTGGCCGCAGCAACATTGTCCTCAATAAGGTTGCCATCTGCATCAAAGGGGGACGGCACGCCGAGCGGCGATGAAAACGCCATGTGATAGACAGGTTCAAGCACGCCGAAGAACATCAGGCCGATGCCCATGCCCGCTGCGAACAACATCGCAAACCAGCCAAAATAGGTATAGTCGGGATCTGCGTCTTTGCCCCCGATGCGGACACTGCCCAGAGGGGTCACAATCAAGAGCAGGCAGACCAGCACGAAAACATTTCCAGAGAGGATAAAGAACCAGTCCAGGTTGGACGTCAGCCAGTTTCGCAGGGCGTCAAAGACCGGTCCAACTTCCGTCTGGAAAGCCAGTGTCAGAAAGACAAACGCTACGATTGTCAGGCCGGACACCAGGAAAACAGGATTGTGGATGTCCAGATTAAATGGTCCAACCTGTGTTTCGATATTGTCTTGGCCGATCTCGTAGTCGGTATCGATCATGTTGGCAGCGCCGTCGGGATCCGGGATGCCCTGATTGTTTGTATCGTCGCTCATGGAGCGTTCCTTTTAACGTGAGAGGCGGGTCTAGCGGATGAGAAAGACCGAAACGTCTGCGTGGGAGGCAATTCGGCCACCGTTGGACGGCCAGAAACGATCGGACAGGTGCGGCACGTGCGTTGCCATAACCACCAGATCCGCGCCGGTTTCGTCGATCGCCTTTAAGAGAGCGTTTTCCAGATCAATCGACGGGTCATGCGAAAAAAATGCCTGTCCGGTCGCATCAATCCCATGCTGCCTGCCTTGTGCTTCGGCAAACGCCATCTTGGATTTGAGTTCATCCGGGTTGTGTGCGAGCGCAGACGGGGCTGCCGTTGATACTGCGGCGAAGACAACCGGAATGTTTTCAGACTTGGCGATTGCTGCCGTAGCCGAGATCGCCTTCTCAAGCGCATCAGGGTGTCTGAGGTCAATTGGAACGAGTATTTTTTTGAACAAGCGAACCTCCCATGGTTGCGTTCACCAAGACGTTGTCGTCGAGGTGAACCGTAATGGCGCGGTCGCGTTCCAAATTTTTCTGTGATGGGCTTGGTTTATGCTCACGTACTCATGCGCCAAACACCACGGTAGGGTCTCACCGTGATGTTCGACTGTCAAATGTACGGCATGCTCCGGCTAACCTGCGACACCCTGTCGCAAAGTCGCGCCTAAACCGCAGCGTCCGGCTCCAGTGCAGGCGTGAATTCGACGCAGCGGTTTCTGCCAGTTTCTTTTGCGGTATAAAGAGCAGTATCGGCGCGCTGCATGAGCGTGGAAAACTCGACATCTTCGCGCGCGATGGATGCAAGCCCCATGCTGCAGGTAATCGTCTGGTCGATATTGTCGAACTGGCACTCTTCGACGATTTTTTCGCGAAGCCGTTGTGACACCAGCATGGCATCTTCCATAGTGGTGTTGTGCAGGATCATGCAGAACTCTTCGCCGCCGACGCGGCCAAATACGTCAACCGCGCGCAGAGCGCCGCCGATAATACCGGTAAACTTCTTTAACACTTCATCGCCGACAGCGTGGCCGCATCGGTCGTTGATGCGCTTGAAGTTATCGATGTCGATCATGACAGCCGTGAAGGGGCGCTGTGTCCGGCGGTAGCGAGCGACTTCCGTGTTAGCGGCTTCGAGGAAAGCCCGACGGTTCATGATACCTGTAAGGTCGTCGATACTCGCGATCCGCTCCAGGTTGATCTTGGCTTGCATCAGAGCCTTATGGGCACGGTCGCGGGCGATCTCATGACCGACCCAATCCGCAAACTGCCGAACGATTTGAACATCTGCTTCTGTAAACGGACGTTTTCTCACCTCTTCTGACGTGAAGTTGATCGTCCCATGGACTTCCCCATCCACGAGAAGCGGAGCTCCAATGTATGTTTCCAGGCCGAAAACCCGGTAGCGAGGATGTTTTGCAAACTCGGACTTGGAGGCCTCTGCCGTTGCGATCGGGCCATCGGCATCCAGAGTCAGGGTGCAATAGGTATCTTCGAGCGGGAAGGATGTGCCTGGTTCGATGACACATCCCGGGCTGTGCGCATGGCTGATGGAATAGCGGTCATCAATGACGTGACTGATTATCCCGCACGGCAGGTCGAGATGTTCGCACCCGAGCCGAAGGATCTCTGCAATCTTGTCTTCGTATGTAAGTTCGTTGGTTGACGTGATCGCATAGAGTTCCGCAAGTGTGCGCTCTGTCTTTTTCTTGTCTGTGATGTCGACAATCATGACCACGAGGCCTGAGACGTCACCCGCCTCGTCAAACCGAGGTGTTGCCTCAAACTGGCATTCGCGGGAAATGCCGTCAGGAAAGTGGAAAGCAATGTCTGCGGCAGATTTCTCGCCGGCATAGGCTTTTTGAAACACTTGGCGAACCTGCTCGCGCTCTTTCCACGGAAGGCGTTCGCGAAGACGGGTACCAATTAGCTCTTCCTGCGTTCCATTGAACCATTCGCAACCGATTTTGTTGATGAAGACGCACCGGCCTTCAAGATCAACCTCAGTGATGGAACATGAAACATTATCGGCTATCAGTGAGAGGTTCCGGTATGCGGTCTCGGCCTCAGCTTTTGCCGTTTTCATCTCCGTGATGTCTGCCCGAATACCTGCCCTCCGGCCGCTCCGGGTTTTGGTCTCTGAAATCCGAAGCCACCGGCCATCCGCCAGGGATTGCTCAATCACCTTGCCGTCGGCAGCTTTATGATGCCTCAGGCGGTCCTGGAGCCATTCCTCTTTCGTCAGGCCTCTGGTGTCATACTGATCTCTATCGAGCCCATATTTCAGGATGGCCTTAAAGGAGTTGCCCGGCTGCATGGCAGGCGCTGAAGGCGCGTAGATTTCGCGGTAGGTGTTGTTGCAGACAACCAGCTTGTCGTCCGTGTCGTAGATTGCAAAGCCTTCCGAAATTGCATCCAAAGCATCGTCCAGCGTTTCCGCGATGTTTTTGACCCGTTTTTCCAGCGCGATCCGTTCAGACTGGTCGCGTGAGATGAACAGGATGCCGGTCAGTTCGTGGTCCGCGTCGAAGAGTGGTGCGCTCACGACCTCGAGGGGAACAAGACTTCCGTCACCTGTTTTGATGTCAAAGGCATAGGACTTGCGATGCCGCTGGTCAGACGGCGTGTCATAGATCTCGCCAAGATTTTCGAAATGCTTTTTGTCTGCGAAAAAGCGCTCGGTTGTTGTTCCGATGAGGTCTTGCCGGTCAACCTTGAGCAGGTTTTCCATCGCCTTGTTGACGAAAATGATTGTGCGGTCGGGTTGCGTGACCAGAACACACTCGTTGAGCTGTCCAAAGGATTGCTCCAGATCCAGGGCAATATTCGTCGCCATCTCGTTTCCCACCATCGCGCTTTTTTAGCTTGAGCGGTATTGAACGGCCTAAAGGTTTAATAAAACAATACGTAGCGTAATTCCAATGTGCTTAAGGTAAATTATGTCTTATTCAGAGGAGTCCTAAGTTGGGTGTGGATAAAGACTTAAGTTTTTTGACCGGATAGAAAAATTTCCATCCTCTTTAGCGCCCTCTGGATGTTTTCGGATGAGTTTGCATAGCTGAGGCGTATGTAACCTTCTCCGAGTATACCGAAGTCCGGGCCTCCGATCACGGCAACACCGGCTTCTTCAAGGAGTGCAGACGCCAGCTTTTTAGCCGGCCAACCAGTCTGCTTGATGTTTGGATAGGCATAGAACGCACCGAGCGGAGTTTTGCACGAAATCCCTTCTATTGCATTCAGACCCTCGACGACGATATTTCGGCGCTGATCAAACTCCCGAACCATCGCATGAACGGCGTCTTGCGGACCGGTCAGCGCGGCAAGTGCAGCATATTGGGCAGGGGCGTTGACGCAGGACCAGGCGTTGACCGCAAGCTTGCGTGCTTTGTCGATCAGCTGATCCGGCCACAAGGAAAATCCGAGCCGCCATCCGGTCATGGCATAGGTTTTGGACCATCCGTCCAGTAAAATCAGGCGGTCGCGGATTTCCGGAAACGACAGCAACGACACGTGCTCCATGCCGTCATAGGTCATCTGAGAGTAGATTTCGTCAGATAGAATAGCTGCCTCGGGGAAGGCAGCCAGACCTTCGACCAGCGTTTCGATTTCCGATCTCGGCGTCACACCGCCGGTTGGATTTGCTGGTGAATTGAGGATGAGAAGACGGGTCTTTTCCGTGATTAGCGATAGCGTTTCTTCGGCAGAAAACGCGAAGTTGTTTTCTTCACGAATGGGCACCGGAACCGGGCGTGCGCCCGTGAACTCAATCATGGACCGATAGATCGGAAATCCCGGATCCGGGTAAAGAATATCCATGCCGGGTTCACCAAACATCAAGATCGCCATGAACATGGTGACCTTGCCGCCTGGCACAATGACGACATTGTCCGGATTGCTGTCGACGTTGTGACGTTTATGAAGATCGGCTGATACCGCTTCGCGCAACGACGCGATGCCGGTGGCCGGTGTGTAACCATGGTGGCCATCCCGGAGGGCCTTGATGGCAGCTTCGACGATGTGGTCCGGCGTTTGGAAATCCGGCTGGCCAATTCCGAGATTGATGATGTCATGCCCTTCTGCCGCCAGCTGCGTGGCGCGCGCAAGAACGGCAAATGCGTTTTCTTCACCTATCCGATCAAACCCAGAAATCGTTTTTATCACGTCATCGTTCCACATTGCATGCTGACTGGACTCCAGTGATAGCACGCTGCGAGAGGCCTGAAAGGCCGCTTGTGCCGAAAGCAGTTCGGGATCCGGCGGTTCGTGCACTGACCTCCAACTGCTGCAAAAATCGCGATCTGCTCTCCCAATTCGGCAAGGATGTGATTATATGGCGGCTAACTTGGGCTCAGATGAGCCTGCCTATTTCAATTTTCCAGGAAGATACGCAATGTCTGCGACCCAGGAGACCCCGGCTCAGATTCCGGTCACCGTTTTGACAGGATATCTGGGGGCCGGAAAAACCACCTTGCTCAATCGGATCCTGACCGAAAACCATGGTCAGCGGTATGCCGTTATCGTCAATGAGTTCGGAGAAGTCGGCATCGACAACGACCTGTTGGTCGAGTCGGATGAAGAAATCTTCGAAATGAACAATGGCTGCATTTGCTGCACAGTTCGTGGCGACCTGATCCGAACCGTACAAAATCTGATGAAGCGCAAGGGCGCCTTCGATGCCATTATCGTGGAGACCACGGGCGTCGCCGATCCTGCGCCCGTTGCACAGACGTTCTTTATGGATGACGACGTGCGGGCCGCGGCGAAGTTGGACGCTGTTGTTGCGGTCGTGGATGCGCGCCACGTATTGCAACGTCTGGAAGACACCCAAGAGGCGGAAGATCAAGTTGCCTTTGCAGACGTTATCCTGATCAACAAGACTGACTTGGTATCTGCTGACGAATTGAGCGCGGTTGAAGCGCGTATCCGGTCGATCAATCCGTATGCAGTTCTTCATCATAGCGAACGATGCGGTGTCGATATAGCGAAGGTGCTCGATCGTGGCGCTTTTGATTTAGATCGGATCCTGTCGCTCGATCCGCATTTTCTGGAACACGGTCATCACGCCCACGAATGCAGTCCGGACTGTGATCACGACCATGATAGCTATGATCATGGGTGCGGTCCGAATTGCGATCATGAACATGGCCATTGCGAAGCAGAAAAACATGATCATGGAGATGTTAATCTGGAACACGAGGATCGCCACTCGGTCAAAAGCATCTCATTGACCGCGGGCGATCTTGATCCCGAAATGTTCTTCCCATGGATCAATCAGGTGACCCAGATCCAAGGACCGAACATTCTTCGGATGAAGGGCATCCTCGCATTTAAGGATGATCCCCAGCGATACGTTATCCAGGGCGTTCATATGATCGTCGAGGGAGACCATCAGCGGGACTGGAAGAACGACGAACCCCGTGAAAGCCGGCTTGTCTTTATCGGCCGGGATCTGAACTGGGATGTCCTGAAAGCAAACTTCAAGGCTTGTGCCGCGGAATAGGAGCTAAGGGTGCCGATTGTTGCTCCTATGGACGTGGACGGCTTCGTCGTCCGAGCCGGTTTTTTGGGTGATGCTGCGTATGTCGCAACCGGTGAGGGCACTATACATTTCGTTGCAGTAGGCGAAACTCACCTGGCGCCGCACAAGAACGGCCTCTTGGCGGCGGAGCTGTCGACTGACGGCACATCTCTTATTACATCAGGCGATGATGGTGCGATTTATGCCTCGTCGCCAGATGGATCGAGTGAGCTTCTGGCAGAACGCCCCCGCAAGTGGATTGATCTGATTGCCTGCGGGCCCAACGGCGCTGTTGCCTTTGCGAGCGGCCGGACAGCGTGGGTTCGCTTGTCGGATGGCCGGGAAAAAGAGTTTGCCCATGATCGGGCGGTTGGAGGTATTGCGTTTGCGCCAAAGGGGCTGCGGTTGGCAGTCTCGCGGTACGACGGCGCCACATTGTGGTGGGCCGGCACCGAAGGCAAGCCGGTCAACCTGACCTGGAAAGGTGCCCATCTTGGAACAAGTTTTTCACCCGACGGCAAATACCTTGTAACGGCTATGCAAGAAAACGCGCTGCATGGCTGGCGCCTGTCTGACAGTCAAGACATGCGCATGACCGGATACCCTGCGAAAGTGAAGTCTTTCAGCTGGTCGGTCAAAGGCAAGTATCTTGCAACCTCCGGGGCCAATGCCGCGATCGTTTGGCCGTTTTTTGGAAAAACCGGTCCCATGGGCCAAACCCCATTGCAACTTGGGACACGGAGTGACGTCTTGGTTACGGTGGTTGCCTGCCATCCGAAGGAAGAGGTCGTCGCGCTGGGCTATCAGGACGGCATGGTTATGATGAGCCGGTTTGAAGATAACGCAGAAGTCCTGTTGCGGCGCCCCGGGGGCCATCCAATCACCAGCCTTGGCTGGGATAACGCAGGCCTTCGGCTCGCTTTCGGCAGCGAAAAGAACGAAGCAGGCATTATCTCCCTTCAGGACGGGTAGATCTTTGTGATCTGATTGTCTTGGCTGTGAATTAGGTTTGCATCATTTCATGGAGCGGCGCGGATGCTGCGGATCTTCACAGTTTTGACGATGCTAGCCAGCGGCACGCTGACATCACAGCTTCCGGAGTTTGCGCAACAATACCGGCAGCGCCTCGGTGGTGCGATCGATGCGTTGGAGCAGGTGATGGCGGACTTCCGGCGAGATGCGGCGGATTATGGTCTTACTATTGCAGAGGCGATTGACCGGCAAAAGGCATCAGCAGATCCGTTCATTCAGGCGCGGGGCGCAAGTATTGAGCGGGCGAGCCAGCGCCTTGTTCATCTCAAACATCAAAGATCCGGTTTTGAAACAGCCAGTCCGTTTGAGCGGATCTTAATTCTCGTTCAGAGCCCGGACCGCGAATTGGCGCAAGCGACCGCGGAGGATTATGCGCCAGCTATTCCGGTCACCCCTGTCGGTCTGGTGAGCGCTGGGGCTGGCGCTGCGGGTGGATTCATTCTCATTTGGTGTTTGTCGGGACTTGTCCGCTTGACGCGCCGTCGCGCCCCCGCTTGAACTGTGGTGATGTAAACACCTCAGATTCGGTGGAGGCTTTGCCCTATGGACGCGCTGACGCGGATGCGTTGTTTTATTCAGGTCGTGGATTCCAAGGGATTTTCCGCCGCTGCCAGAGACATGGGGCGGTCCAAGGCGCTCGTCTCCAAATATGTCAGCGAGCTGGAAGATGAACTGGGGGTCCGGTTGCTGAACCGGACAACCCGGCAGGTCTCCATGACCGAAGTTGGAGAGTCTTACTACAAGGAGGCCTCTGAAATCCTCCAGCGCATTGATGACCTCCAGGCATCAGTTCAGTCATCCCATCAGGAGATCCGCGGGCGGCTGCGTGTGTCGGCACCAAGGTCCATGGGCGATAAACTCTTGAACGCAGCCATGATGGAGTTTCTTGCGCAGCATCCTGACGTCGTTCTTGATCTCAGGCTTGAAGACCGGTTCGTTGACCTGGTGGAGGAAGGGTTCGACATTGCGGTGCGGGTAACCCAGCTCGAAGACTCAAGTCTGATTGCGAGAAAAATAGCGCCCTTTCGGACGGTGATTTGTGCCAGTCCGGAGCTGCTGGCCAAAGTTGGTGTTCCAAACATACCGGCTGACCTTGCGGATCGCCCCTGCATTATCGACACCAATTACCGGTACAAGCAAAACTGGGCGTTTGGCAGCCAAGGCGAACGCCAGATGGTCACCGTAAAGGGGCCGGTTGAGGTGAACAGCGCCGAGGCGGTCTGTGAGGCGGCGCTTCAAGGGCTTGGCTTCATCCGGATGCCACTGTTTTTCATCTCAGAATACATCAACGAAGGCCGTTTGAAGATTGTGCTGGCGGAACATGAAGAGCCAATGCGCGGGATATATGCCGTTTACCCGCATCGGCGCCATTTGACAGTAAAGGTCCGGGCGTTGGTTGATTTTCTTGTTAGCTGGTATGCGGCTCGATCAAGAGCGGAAATGCGCACGGAGGCTTAGCGCAAGGGATTTGAGTGACTTAAGGTAAATAAGACCCTGTGCGGCGAAAATAAGCGCAATTTTTTCTTGATTAAAAAAAATTCAGGCTCACAATCCGGCTATGAGTGGCTCCAAGGACGATATTGCCGCAGGCTTGGAACAGGTGTTCTGGAGCCGGGGTTTCGCGGAACCAAGTGTTCCCGTATTGCGCGCCGGCGTCGGTGTCAGCATGCGAACCCTCTACCGGTATTTTCCATCCCGTGAGGCGATGATCTTGGGCGCTCTGGAGTTCCGGCATCAACGGTACATGCGGTACGTCACAGATGGTGTCGAAGAACCTGGTTTGAGTGCAGCCGAGCAATTGTTTGACAAATTGGGTGGCTGGATGCGGATGACGGAAGGCAAAGAGTGCTTTTTCCGGCAGGCTCTTGCTGCGAACCCTGACAGTACGGACATCGCCGAAACCGTGAATCGCCACAAATCTGAGCTGTTGACGTTTTTTGGAAATCTCAGCGGTCAGATGCAGTTTGCCTCAACGCTCTATCTTCTCCACGAGGGTGTAACCGCTTCCTACGCGGAGCTGGGCGAACAGGCCGTGGAAGATGCCAAACGTCTGGTGCGTCAAATGTTCAAGAGCGCGAACGAGAGCAGATACTCTTGAAGTCAGCACGCTAAAAACATGAAACGGCGGGGCCAGGCCCGCCATTCCCGACATCATTTACATAGGATTCAGATCGGCCGCGCGGCTGTAAGGCGTTCTTCGGCCATTCTGTCTGCAATTTGTTCCGGTGCCGCATTCTCGCGGACTGCCCGGTCGTAGATCCGGGTCAGCGTATCGCCGATTGCGATTGTTTTTTCCCGGACTTCCTGGTCGTTGCCGCCTGGTTTTGCCAGAGCGATCGAGATAACGCCGCCTGCATTGATCGCGTAGTCTGGTGCATAGAGAATGCCGCGGTTTTTGAGAGCCACGCCATCAGCCGGGGTCTGCAGCTGGTTGTTGGCGGCGCCCGCCACGATCCGCGCCTTGATTTCCGGAATGGTGCGGGCGTTGAGGCCAGCGCCAAGAGCGCACGGTGCAAACACATCTGCTTCCACCTTATGTGCATCCGCCGGATCAACTGTCTTTGCACCAAAGACTTCGACAGCCTTCTGAACGGCCGGCTTATAAATATCGGAAACGATCAGGTTGGCGCCGGCTTCATGAAGCTGGCGGGCAACATCGAAGCCGACATGTCCGAGGCCTTGAACCGAGACTGTCCGGCCGGACAATGACGGATCACCGAAGACATGCACAACAGATGCTTTGATGCCCTCAAAGACACCGACTGCGGTGTACGGAGAGGGGTCTCCCAGTCCTGTAGCCTGGGTACCGCGCACGTGTTCCGTGTGGCGTGCCACTGCCTCCATATCTACTGGCGAGACGCCGACGTCTTCAGCTGTGATGTAAGTGCCGGACAACCGCTCAACGTGTCGTCCAAAGGCTTCCATCAAAGCCACTGACTTATCTTTGCGCGGATCAGCGATGATGACCGCCTTACCGCCGCCAAGTTCAAGGCCGGCGAGTGAGTTCTTGTAGGTCATGCCCCGGGACAGCCGGAGCGCATCGTTCAAAGCTTCGGACGGCGTGGCGTAAGGCCAAATGCGGCAGCCACCGAGGGCGGGGCCAAGCCGGGTGTCGTGGACTGCGATGATGGCTTTCAAGCCGGTGTCTGCGTCTTGAACAATCACGATGTTTTCGTGGTCTTCCATCTCCGGATGGTCAAAGACAGCGGTGTGATGGACGGTGGTATGGATGGCGTTCATGGTTGGCTCAATTCAAAATGATTGTTGTTGAGTAGATTTTATTCAGTAATTTTGAAATTTGCTGCTTTTCTTGCTCAGTTAAGCGAAATTGGGTGAAGGTTCTTTCCTGCTGTTCGGAACTATTGTGAAAATTATTTCATTTCGCTTTTGCGACTGCGAACAGTTTGGGTCATCTTGTTGCCGCCTTCTAGGACAACAACCCGATTGCGCTATATTAGGGGTCAGGGATTCAAGCAGGAGCAACAAGTGCGTCAGCAAATCGTTCGCGCGTGGAACTTGATGAACGCCAGGGCAGTCTTGCTCTTTGCGGCGTTTGGTTTTGCTTTGGTTGCCGCGACCGGCGCGCAAGCGCACCCGCACGTCTTCGTGGAGGCGCGCTCTTCTCTTGTGTTCGATGACAACGGTGATGCTGTCGCCGTCCGGCATATCTTCCGCTTCGATGACGCGTTTTCAGCCTTTGCTGTTCAGGGTTTCGATACCAATCAGGACGGGATCTATTCTCGGGAAGAGCTAGCCGAACTGGCTGATGTCAATGTCGAGAGTATGGCTGATTTCGGCTATTTCACGTTTGGCGACAACACGCGCATCGAACTCGATTTCACGACGCCGACCGACTACTGGCTGGAGGTGAAGACCGTCCCGCTGGAAGACTACTGGGTTATGAAGCCAGAGGACTTTGAGGCGATCGCCGAAGATATTCAGATGAACGGCGGCACAATGCCGGAAGACGTGAAGCTCCTTGAGTTGCATTTCACGTTGCCGCTCAAAGATCCAAGTGATGCGTCTGCACCAATCACGCTTGATGTCTACGACCCGACTTATTACGTCGATTTTCGGTTTGGCCAAGAGGATAGTGCACTTGGAACAGTGAATGCGCCAGGCGCGTGTCAGATCACGCGCAAGGAACCGCCACCGCTTGATGATGCGACGGCCTATGCTCTTGCTCAGATTGGACCTGATCAAAGAGACCTTCCGCCCGAGCTGCAATGGGCTGCAGAGACACAAGTCAATCAGATGATTGTCACCTGTGGGGCTGCTGCTCAAGTGGCCGCCGCTCCCAACGCTTCAGAGCTTTCAGAACAACAACCTACATCAGGAAATGCTTCGCCCGAGACTGCGGCAGCGGCAATTGAAAGCGCAATCGCGCAAGGTCCGGGTACAGAACCGATGTCCCGGGCTTCAGATGTTCTGCAAAACACGCAACAGACGATCACGATAGAGCCGGGTTTAATTGACCAGATTTTCGGATCGATTGCCCAGATGCAGAAAGACTTTTATCAAAAGCTGGTCGCGAGCTTGAGGTCTTTCCGGACCAATCCGAATGCGTTTTGGCTGCTCGTAGGCCTTTCCTTCGCATATGGAATCTTCCACGCGGCCGGTCCGGGGCATGGGAAGGCGATCATCACGTCTTACGTCGTCGCCAATAACGAAACCCTGAAGAAGGGGATTGTACTTTCCTTTGCCTCTGCGTTCGCTCAAGCAGTCACCGCGATCGTTCTGGTGGGGGGGCTGGCCGTTGTGTTCAACCTCACCAGCATCGCGATACAGGATACGGCGCGCTGGTTCGAGATCGGATCTTATGTGCTGATTACAGCGCTGGGCGCCTGGCTGTTGTGGCAGAAGGCGGGAAAACCCGTTCTGGCAAACATGGTGAACCGTCAGGCCAACGAAGGGTTCGCCTTTGCTGGCGGCCATCATGGCCACGATCATCACCACCATCACGACCATGACCATCACATCGGCCCAGACGGCGTTTGCTCCAGTTGTGGGCATGCTCATGCACCGACACCGGACATGCTTCAGGGAAAGATCACGCTGTCCAAGGCTGTGTCCATAATTTTGGCAGTGGGCTTGCGGCCCTGCACCGGTGCGCTTGTCGTGCTGGTTTTTGCTTTGTCGCAGGGCATGATCGCCGCCGGGATTGCCTCAACGCTTGCGATGGCCGTCGGTACCGGGATTACTGTTGCGCTTCTGGCCGGGCTGGCCGTCTCGGCAAAGGATCTGGCCGTTCGCCTCTTCGGCGAAGGCAGCCCCATGGCGGTCAAAGTGCATCGTACAATCGAGATCCTGGGCGCCGCAGTTGTGTTTTTGCTCGGGATTACCCTTTTGATCGCCGCTGTCGGCTGGGGGTAGGGACGGCTTGTTCCGAAAGAAAGAAAATTTGGGCTGGCGCTTAGAGTGCCAGCCTTTTTTGTCTGTAGGTGCGAACGGCGTCGCCGAATGCCGAAAACAGTTTCTTGGAGGGCCCGTCGGTCATCACCCAATACTCCGGGTGCCATTGGGTTGCCATCACATAGCCAGGCGCATCCTTGATGGTCATGGCTTCGATCGTGCCGTCTTCCGCTTTGGCTTCGATCACAAGCCCTTTGCCGAGTTCTCCGACCGCTTGCCGGTGAAGGGAGTTTACCTCAAACGGTTCCTCGCCCAGCACGGTTTCCAACGGGCCGCCTGTGTTGATCTCGACGGTATGAGCGATACGGAAACGTTCGTCCTGACTGTCTGATGTCGGCGGCCGGTGGTCCTTTCGTCCCGCAATCTCCTGAACTTCTGTCAAAAGCGTCCCGCCGAAGGCCACATTCATTTCTTGCATGCCCCGGCAGATCGCAAACACCGGAACGCCGCGCTCTACGGCCCTCTTGATTAGCGGCAAGGTGGTCGCGTCGCGGTCCGGATCATAGGGCCCGTTGGCTTCGGTCGGTTCTTGTCCATAAAGCTGCGGATTTACATTCGACCGGGATCCGGTCACCAGAACGCCATCAACGTTGTCAAGAGCCGCATCGATATCCAGGTCCGCTCCAAGAGCCGGCAGGATCATGGGTATGGCGTCTGCGCCTTTGAGAACCGCCTGCAAATAGGTGGAGATGGTCGCATGCCAGTTGAAGCCATCGATGGATTTGACATCGGCGGTCACGAGAACCAGCGGTTTGGACATGGTCTTGCCTTATCAGAATGTCTGGACAGAACGTTACGAGATCAGAAGAGAGTGATACTGCCTGCCGATCAATCGAGCAATCCAAGATCCTGTGCAACCTTGTAGAGCTGCGCTGCGTTCTTGTTGCCGACCTTCTCCCGCAAGTTCAGACGATGGGACTCAACCGTGCGCACACTGATCCCGAGGCTCTTGGCAACTTCCTTGTTAGGCAGGCCTTTGGCAATTGCTGTGAGCACCTGGCGCTCGCGGTCAGTCAATCCATAGGGGTCCTCAATCGGGGCGGAGGTTGCCGTGCCAACAAGTGTCGGGCCCACCGCAGAGGAGAAATAGTATCCGCCGGACGCCACGCTCGAGATCGCAGTGATCATTTCTGGGGCCGAAATATCCTTCAGGATGTAACCGCGGGCACCGGCTTGAACAACGCCGCGCACATATTCAGAGTTGTCATAGATCGACAGGATCAGCACCGCGATTTCCGGGAAGGATTTGCGAACCTCCGCAGCGGCTTCAAGGCCGTTCATGACTGGCATCGAGACATCCATCAAGAGGACATCCGGCCGGAGTTCATGCGCCAGTTTAACGGCTTCCCGGCCATTCGTTGCTTCGCCCACAACTTCGATTTCCGGAACCTTGTTCAACCGGGCTCTTATCCCATCGCGGACAAGGGCATGATCATCGGCCAGCAAAACCCGTATCGGTTTGGTCATTGGCTCAAGATTAGGTGAGTGAACTGTCATGTTCATATCATGCAGCCATTGCAGTGGCGTTGTCGAGAGGCATTTCAACGTCGATCTGTGTGCCGCCGAACTTGCCGCGGCTCATGGATAATTTGCCGCCATAGGTTTCGATACGCTCGCGCATGTTCCGGAAACCCAGACCGCCGGTTTTTGGCAGCGGATAAGGCAGTCCAATCCCATCGTCTTCAACCCGCAGCTTGAGCGTGCGCGCGCCGACAGTCAGGGAGATGTTGACTTCCCCGGCTTCGGCGTGACGGGCCACATTTGTCATGCACTCCTGCACAACGCGATAAAGTGACGTCTTTGCGCCCTCCGACAAGCGGGCGTGGCATCGTTCTGCCTCGACGTTGACGGTGATGCCCGATTGGGCCTGGAATTCTTTGCCAAGGCTCCCGAGCGCTGCAGCTAACCCCATGTCGTCCAAAACACTAGGACGCAGGTCCCTGGAGATGCGGCGAACCTCGGTAATGGTTCCGTCGATGATGTTCAGGCATTTGGCAGCTTGGGCCTGAAGGTCTGCGTTTTGGTTGGCTTCGCTATGGATCAATTCAAGCCCATACCGCACGGAAACCAACAGCTGAGATATACTGTCATGAAGTTCGGTGGAAACGCGTTTGCGTTCTTGTTCCTGAACTTCAAGGATCCGGTTGGTCAAGGCCTTCAAACGCGTATCGGCAAAGCGCTGCTCAGAGAATCTGACGGCTGCGATCAAGGTGCCAACGATTATGATCGCGGCCAGCGTAATCAAAAAAATCACGAAAAGTGTTTGACGGATGCTGCGGGCAAAATCGGCTCGTATGGCGGCAATTTCCTTTGCGATGTCGTCGGTATAAAGACCGGTACCGAGCATCCAGCCCCATTTGTCCAACAAGATGGCGTAGCCAAGCTTTTCTTCCACTGTTCCGGTCGACGGCTTGTGCCAGACATATTGGTGGAAGCCGCCGCCCTGCTGCGCAGCCTTGATCAGATTCTGGATGACGAAATCGCCGGTCTTGTCCTGCAAGTCCCACCAATTGTTGCCGACGAGCTGCGGCAATTTAGGATGCACAACGTTGGTGCCGTCCTGCGTGTAGACGAAAAAATAGCCGTCGTAATCAAAGGTCAGATTCTTCAAGATCTCTTTGACCTCGGCTTGAGCAGCCAGCCGTCCGTCCGGTTCGTTTTCATAGATCTGTTCAATCGATGTGAGGGCAAGGCTCACGTAATTCCGGATTTCCTGGCGTTTCGCGGCCAGGATCCGGGTTTCGACGGAACGGGTCTCGGCATCAATGAGCGCGCTGGACTGATAATAGCTGACGCCGCCGATCAGCAACGAAACAGCGATCAGCGGCAGGATCGTGATCAGCAGCAATTTTGTCTTAAACGTCACCCACTTGTTCCTCATATTGCGCGAACCGGCGCCCTAATAGCACTCTCTTGCGTGGAATTCAGTAGTACTACTGAAAAGATGCGCAGAACCACGAATAGCATCAGTGCCGCTTGGTCAACTAGACATACGGCGAGATCGGTGCAAGGGTGTATTCCGGTCCGATATCAGGTCCGTTTAGGGAGGAAACTAATGGATCGTCGTTCGTTTATCAAAAAAGCTGGTCTTGGTGCTGGTGGTATCGCTGCAGGTTCTGCTCTTGCGGCTCCGGCTATCGCGCAGGGCACCAAGGACATGGTCATCGTGTCAACCTGGCCGCGGGACTTCCCGGGTCTTGGTATTCCGGCTCAGCGCCTCGCAGCTCGCATTGCAGAGCTGACCGAAGGCCGCATCAACGTTCAGTATTTCGCCGCTGGCGAGCGCGTTGGTGCTTTCGACTCCTTCGATGAAGTTGCTTCCGGCAACGCGCAAGCTTACATCGGCGCAGACTACTACTGGAAAGGTAAGCACCCGGGCTGGGCTGCATTTACTGCTGTTCCGTTCGGTCTCACCTATACTGAAATGGACGCCTGGATTAAGTTCGGCGGCGGTCAGGAACTGTGGGATGAGCTTGCAGGCGAATTCGGCCTGAAGAACTTCGCCATGGGTAACACCGGCGTTCAGATGGGCGGCTGGTTCAACAAGGAAATCGAGACAGCTGACGACCTGAAGGGTCTGAAGATGCGTATTCCTGGCCAGGGCGGTGACGTCATGGCGAAACTCGGTGCATCTCCGGTTTCTCTGCCGGGTGGTCAGATCTACGAAAACCTGGTTTCCGGTGCGATCGATGCGACTGAGTGGGTTGGTCCGTTCAACGACTATTTCATGAAGTTCTACGAAGCTGCGAAATACTACTACTATCCGGGTATGCATGAGCCGGGCGCACAGCTGGCCATGGGCATCAACAAGGCATGGTGGGATACACTTGACGCGACCGATCAGGCGATCATCGCGGCAGCTTGTAACGAAGAAAACGCCCTGACCATGGCGGAGACAAACGCCAACAACGGTGTTTACCTCAACCGTTTGATCAACGAGCACGGCGTTGAGCTGCGTGAATTCAACGACGAAATCTATGATGCGTTCGGTGAAGCAGCTCAGGAAGTTCTAGAAGAGGCAATGGACCATTCTCCGATGGCCAAGAAGATCTTCGAAAGCTTCATCAATGCCCGCAAGGACATCGGCAGCTGGATGGCGATTTCCGACGTTGCATACAGCAACAAGCGGAACGCCGTTCTAGGTATTCCTTCATAAGGGATGCTCTTCTACGGATAGGGGCGGGAAACTTCCCGTCCCTTCTTTTTATTGACACGATAAAAAAGGCTCCGCCACGATGACTGCCTTGGACAGTGTTCAAGACGGATCTCCAGCCATGAATACCGGCACGGGACCAACACCAGAAAGCGCACGTTCTTTCCGGCTGTTCGGTTGGGGCGTACTGGCTATCTTGGCCGCATATCTGTTGAACAATTACCTGACATACTGGCAAGACTTGCCCGGCATTGCGCCCATCTATGGTGGTGCTGCAAACGGGTCGCTGCCGATTGTCTGGTCTTGGTTGCAATTGGCTGTTTACGCCGGTTTTCTGGCGGCAGCGTTCGTATATGTGATGCGGAGTACAACATCTCTGCGCGTCGACAGCGCACGGATCAGCAACATCAATACCTTCATAATTCGGGCCGCATTTTTTGCGGTTTTGATCGTTGGATTGGTGGACAGTGCGATCTCATTTCTACGGATCGAAGAGTTGTTGCCGGGGATTGTTGGGCAGGATCTCGCAGATGAGCTTGGCAAGTCTCGGTTCCGCGGCGCCTACGTCCACATGCCGTTGATTGCCTTGTCGATCGTGATCGCCGCCTTTACAAGAACGCTTGGGTTTACCTGGCTCGCATTGCTTGTGGTGGTAGCCGAGCTGGCCATCGTGATTGGCCGTTTTGTGTTCTCCTACGAGCAGGCCTTCCTCGCTGACCTGGTGCGCTTCTGGTATGCAGCTCTCTTCTTGTTCGCGAGTGCCTATACGCTGCTTGAAGAAGGGCACGTTCGAGTGGATGTGTTTTACGCCGGTATGGCTCCGAAGACCAAAGGCTACGTCAACGCGATCGGGTCGGTTGTACTGGGCATGAGCCTTTGCACGACGATCCTTGTTCTCGGCATGGGCGGAAAACAGAACATCATCAATAGCCCGATCCTAGCCTACGAAGTGACACAGGCCGGATTTGGTCTTTACGTGAAATACCTCATGGCCGGTTTTCTGGGAGTGTTTGCCACCTCCATGATGATCCAATTCGTGGCCTATTTCCTGGACGCCATTGCCGACATTCGCGGTGAACCTGGCGGACGGGATCACGAAAACCACCCTGTTAACTAGAGCCAGACGAGATCGTTTGATATGGAACTTTTCTTCCTTCTTCTTCTTGTCGTGATAATGGCGTTTGCGCTTGGCTGCGGTTTTCCGGTGGCATTCGCCCTTCCAGGCGCGGCAATCATCACTATCGGACTTGCGGCCGGTGCCGGCGCGCTCTTCGGCGGCGGGGCGGATGCGTTCTTCCACTCTGGCAGCGCGGCCCAATGGCTGAGTGCTGGCGTGACCAACTTCCGGGGTATTTATTGGGAAGCGGAACGAGATACGCTCATAGCGATTCCGCTTTTCGTGTTCATGGGAATCATGCTCCAGCGATCCAAGATCGCAGAGGATCTTCTCGTGACCATGGCGCGGCTCTTCGGTCCGGTTCCAGGCGGTCTCGGAATTTCTGTTGTGTTCGTGGGCGCGCTGCTTGCGGCAACAACAGGCATCGTCGGTGCAACCGTTGTGGCGATGGGTCTGATCTCATTGCCAGCAATGCTGCGCAACAATTATTCGGTGCCGCTGGCAACCGGCACGATCGCGGCTTCGGGTACGCTCGGACAGATCATTCCGCCGTCCATCGTTCTGATCATTTTGGCTGACCAGCTCGCAAGTGCGGTCGACCAGGCCGGGTCCATCCGGCAGGCGCTTTACAAGGACAACACTGGTGAACTTTCGATGCCGTCCGACTTCTCGGTCGTGTCGACCAGTGCCGGCGAGATGTTCCTTGGCGCGTTCTTGCCAGGCCTTGTCCTTGTTGGGTTGTACATGCTGTTCATCCTCGGCTTCGCGCTTCTGAAACCAAGCGCTGCACCTGCAGTGCATGAGGAAGGCACATTTACACGCCAGTTTGCAGTGAAGGTTTTCATTACCCTGGTTCCGCCGCTGGCCCTGATCTTCCTGGTTCTGGGTTCGATCATCGCGGGTATCGCAACTGTGAACCAGGCCGGTGCGATCGGTGCCGTCGGTGCCATGATCATGGCTGGGTACAGGCTGCGGGATGGTGAAAAGGGCGCATATACGCCTGCGATCATCGCGATCGTGGCGCTGCTGGCAATTGCCATTGTGATCAGCTTCATTGGTGCCGTGAACATCAAGTTGATCCAGACAAGCCAGGACCTTCTTGGACTTGTGTTGGCTCTGATTGCCGTCTCGTTGCTGCTGATTGCGATCTTCTGGTCCGGTTGGCGCACATTGAAGTTGGAAGACACCCTCCGTGGTGTGATGGTCGAAACCGCGAAAACAACGTCGCTGGTCTTTATCATTCTGCTTGGTGCGGCGATGCTGACATCCGCGTTCCGGGCCTTCGGTGGTGAAGATCTTGTGAAGGACTTCCTGCAGGGGCTGCCTGGCGGCTTCTGGGCGCAGTTCCTGATCGTCATGTTGGTGATCTTCATCCTCGGCTTTTTCCTCGACTTCATCGAGATTGCCGTTGTGGTTGTGCCGATTGTCGCACCGATCCTCCTTGCAGACCCGTCTGCAAACGTCACGGCTGTTTGGCTTGGTGTGATGATCGGTCTGAACATCCAGACCTCTTTCCTGACACCACCATTTGGCTTTGCGCTGTTCTACTTGCGCGGGGTTGCACCGGCGATCGTGAAAACGGTCGATATGTACAAGGGCGTTATCGCGTTCATTGCACTGCAGCTCGTTGCGCTTGCGATTGTCGGCTTTAATCCGCAGCTCGTGAACTATCTTCCGAACCGCTCGACTCTGTTGTCGGAGACCGCACCGCCGCCAAAGAACCCGCGGCTTCAATACTGCATGGAAAAAATCGTTCATGAGGATTTCCAGCAGAATGGTGACGGCATTCTTTCAACAATCCAGTCGACGGCAAACGTGGACATGAGCTACCTCCCAGAGGATTTGCGCGAAGACTTGGCCGAAGGCTTTGAAAAAGCGCAGAACGCACTTCCGTTGATGCAGGGGATCAAGGACGCAGAGGCGGCGGTAGCGGCAGCTGCGGGCGACTACCGTCCTATCCACGGCCTGGTACGGGCTCTGGAGCGGGATGCTCGCCGAATCGACGAGACGATCGAAGAGCTTAAAGTGGTCGTCAGCCGGTCTGGTCCGGAAGGCATCTATACGGTGGAGCAAGGCGAACGGGCTCAGGCACGAATCGACGCTCTCCAGGCCGAGCATGATGCGCTCCTGGCTCAGATCCCTGAGGAATGGAACGACACATACGCGACCTTCTCGCAGATCCAGAAAGCGGAAAATACGGCACGTCTGACGTACCGCCGCAATGCGGATCAAGCCTACGAGCCCGTGCTCGAGCTGAAGGCAATCCTGCGCGACGTCGACGTTGTCGCCGGTTTCGAAGCTGAACTCGAGGCTTTGAAAGAGCAGGTTACCCAGTTGGAGCCTGAAGCCGCTGTGGACGCGATTGCCGAGATGCGGTCGAAGGTCGGGTCAGCTGAAGGCACAGGCGATATTCGCGATGGTCTGACGGAAGCCCGCAAGATCATGCGGAGCCGGACACCCAACGCGGAAGAGGCGATTGCGGAGATCGACAAGTCGATTGCTGCAGTCCAAGCCGATCTTTCCTGGCGCCAACGTGCGGCATCGGAGCTGTTGCCGCAACTGGAGGCGTATGACGCTGCGGTTGGCAACAACATCGGTCTGCGCCAACAGGACCGCTTGCCGGACGAAATGGCTTTGGAAGTCGCCGGGTGTCTCTCCGATCACAGAGACATTTCGCTCAGCTTCTAAGTTAAACAGAAACGAAAAAACGGGGAGAGAAATCCCCCCGCTTTTTTGTTTGGATGGGCGGTTGCTGCGTTGGGGCGCTGAGCTCAATCCCACTTCACATCGCAGGTCAGCATGTAACCGGATCCGTAAATCGTCCGGATGTGGGCCGGGCCGTCTTTCCGGTTTAGTTTCTTGCGGATACGTGAAATGCGAACGTCGATGGACCGGTCGAGGCTTTCATCGCGGCCGCCGTGTTCAAGCAAGTAATCGCGGGTGAGTACCCGCTTTGGTGCTCGCAACAGTGCCTCTAGGAGTGTTGCTTCCCCGGTCGACAGAAAGGTTTCCTCTCCTTCCGGGGATGTCAGGCAGTGGGAAGACGGTTTATAACTCCAGTCTGCAAAGCGCGCGGCTTCTTCTTTCTTGGCAGCGCGGATCGGTTCACCTCCCAATCTCCGAAGAATCGACCGAATGCGCGCCACGACTTCTCTCGGATCGAACGGTTTGACCACGTAGTCATCCGCGCCGAGTTCCAGACCAAGAACCCGGTCCGTTGCATGTGCGCGGGCAGATAGAACGATGATTGGTACCGAAGAGTGCCGACGGATCTCATTGATCAAGGCCATGCCCTCCATGTCTGGGAGGCCAAGATCGACAATGCATGCGTCTGGTGTTTCTGCCTCAAGAGCAGCGAGCATCTGCGCTGCAGTTGAAAATACCTCACCTTCCATATCGAAGGGCTGCATTGCCTCAATCAACAGACGACCGATTTCCGGTTCGTCGTCAACAATGAATGCGCGGGTCTTTCCCGTTGATAAAGGCATTGAGTGCGAAGAGCGTTCTGATGTCATGGTTGCAGTATTTTGCGGAGTGTTTCCGCGAGTTGGTAGTCGTTAAAAGGTTTAGCTAAAACGGGAAATTCGCAGCTGCTGCTGTTGTCTGCGAGTGCAGACCAATCCGCATACCCTGTCATCAAAGCGATACCTAACTCCGGCCGGTTCTGGCGTATTTCACGGGCAAGCTTCAAACCGTTGGTTTGCCCCGGCATGATGATGTCGCTGAGCACTGCACGAAGCTCCGGCAGGTCCAGCGCGAGTTGGCGGGCATCGTCCGCATTTTCCGCCTTCAGTATTGCAAACCCAAGATTCTGTAGCTGATCAGCGATGGTTTCGCTGACATCCGGATCATCCTCGATCAGCAGAAGCAGTTCTCCAGAGCCGTATTTCAAGGATGCTTTGTCTTCGCTTTCGCCGATGTCCCCCGCGTTCTGCAGCTTGACAAGCGGCAAGTAGATTGTAAGTGCCGTGCCTTCTCCCAGCTTGCTGCGTACTTGAATCGCACCGCCGGACTGCTGAATGAAGCCATAAACCATCGAAAGACCCAACCCGCTGCCAGTGCCGAAAGCCTTGGTCGTAAAAAAGGGTTCAAAGATTTTGAGTTGGCTGTCTTCATCCATCCCGCTGCCTGTATCAGCAACGGTAATCACGGCATATTCTCCCGCCGGCACCGACAACTCTTGGGCTTGTTGGGAATCCAGATCAGTTGCCTTCAAACCGATGACGAGCGAGCCACCATCCGGCATCGCGTCCCGCGCGTTGAAGGCCAAATTGATGAACGTCGTCTCCATCTGCGTAGGGTCGATCAAAGCGCCAATGCTGCGATTTTCGGCATCTATGGTGAGTGAGATGGAAGACGGAAGAGAGCCTTCAAGCAGTCGCGCCGCTGACCCAATCACATCAGCGACCGGAACCCTTTGTGGATCGACCGGCTTGCCACGGCTGAAGGCCAATAGGCGCTGGATCAGATCAGATCCTCGTTTAGCGGCTTCAAGCATCGGGGTGACTTTGCTGTCGAGCGCTTCCTTGCCAACAGGTGTTTCCATCCGGCCAAGCGTAAGAAGATTGCCCATCATAATGGCCAGGAGATTGTTGAAGTCGTGCGCCAATCCCCCGGTCAGTTTGCCGACGGCATCCATTCGCTGGGATTGCACAAGCGCCGCTTCTGCTGCCTTTTGGTCGCTCGCATCAAGGGACAGAACGAAAATTCCAAGTGTCCGCCTGTCAACGGTCATATCGGGGATGAGCGTCGACCGCATGTAGGCCATCGTGCCATCCAGGCGTTCCCTCTGATACTCATAGCTGACCGCGTTGCCCTCAAAGGCGCGATTGATATGCGGTTCAAGCTCTGCAAACAGCTCGTCGCCCACAATATCCCGTGCTGGACGCCCGGCAATTGAGACTATGGAATGGCCGAACCAGTCCGCATATCTGCGGTTTGCAAACCTGAAAACCGGCCCTGGCGAGAGGTACGCAATGAGGGCCGGGATGTTATCCGTCACGAGACGCAGCCAGTCTTCACTCTGCTGTAAGGCGTGCGTTCTTTCTTCGACAGTTCGTTCGAGCTTCTCCTGCCGCTGCCGTTCTTCGGTGACATCGGAGTAGATCGTCACGAACCCGCCCTGGGGGAGTGGCGTCCCGGAAACTGCGATGATCTGACCGTTTGGGCGGATGCGTTCGAAATAATGCGGCTCGAACAGTTTGGCGCGTTCGATCCGGCGTTCAATCTTCGCTTTGATGTCTCCCGGGCCATATTCGCCCCGTTCGGCATTTACTCGAATAAAATCTTCCAGGTGAGAACCGCGCCGCACAATGCTTTCCGGCATGTCCAGCATGTCGTACAAACCGCGGTTCCAAGCGACCAGCCGAAGGTCACTGTCGAAGACGGTAAACCCCTGATTAATATGATCAAGAGCCGCCTGCAGCAGGTCGATCTGCGCTTTGAGTTGTTTGGTCTCCTCCATACCCGAACAGTAAGGTGCGATCGAGGCTTTGGCTACTGCCTTGTTTCGCACCCGCAGCGAACTTGCAACATTTCGATAAGATTTGAACATACTGCTGCAAACCACCCGAATTAGCGTGATGGCGTTGGAGGTGGATCAGGCCTTTGTCCGTTCGACAAACCAGATTCTGGTTGAATGGGATGGCACTAGGTAGTTTCATATCCAGCATGAGAACGACCTCGGATAACCGGGGCGCCTTCTAAGGGAAGAAACATCTATGGTAGGGTCGGCCAGCGCTGGACAGCGTGCGGAGGACACCTTTCCGAAAATCCTTCTAAGCAATGGGAAGGTATTCGGATCTCGGACGGCGTTCCGGGAAAAAGATCGGGGGATCTGGCAAAGCTGGACCTGGTCTGAGGTGCTTGATGAAATCCGTGCTTTTTCAATCGGACTTCAGTCATTGGGTCTGGAACCCAAGGACAAAATCGCTATTGTCGGGGCCAACAGGCCGCGTCTGTACTGGTCGATGGTGGCCGCCCAGGCCCTCGGTGCGGTGCCGGTGCCGGTCTATTCCGATTCTGTTGCGGAAGAGATGGCATATGTCCTCGGCCACGCAGACGTGCGGTTCGCGGTGGTCGAAGATCAGGAGCAAGTCGATAAGCTGCTCAGCATGGGTGATGAAGTTCCGTCGCTGGAGCATCTCATTTATGACGATCCTCGTGGCTTGCGCGACTATCAGCAGGATCATCTGCACTTCTTCGACACGGTTCAGGACATCGGCCGGAAACAGTTGTCTGAGAATTCCGGCCTGGAAGCCGAATGGGTCAACGGGTTCTCAGGGTATCAAGGCAGCGACATTGCAGTGATGCTTTACACCTCCGGAACCACTGGGCGTCCGAAGGGGGTCATGCTTTCGTTTGACAACTTGGTAATATCTGCACGCAATGGAAATGCGTTCGACCACCTCGATGAGACGGAAGAGGTTCTGGCCTATCTACCGATGGCCTGGATCGGCGATCACGTGTTTTCGCTCGCGCAGGCGTTTACGGCCGGATATTGCGTGAATTGCCCGGAAAGCATGGACACGATCGATACAGATCGCCTCGAAATTGCGCCAACATATTTCTTCGCCCCGCCGCGTGTTTATGAAAATCTGCTGACCCGGATCATGGTCCAGATGGAAGACGCCGGTAAGTTCAAGAAAAAGATGTTTGACTATTTCATGGGCGTTGCCCGGAAGGTCGGCGAGAAAATCTTGAACGGTGAGCAAGTCTCGTTTGGCGACCGTCTCCTTTACAATATCGGCGAATTCTGCGTTTACGGTCCTCTCAAAAACCGTATGGGTCTGACGCGTTTGAAAGTTGGCTATACGGCGGGTGAGGCGATCGGTCCGGAGATCTTCCAGTTCTTCCGCTCACTGGGGCTGAACCTCAAGCAGCTTTATGGCCAGACCGAAGCCAGCGTTTACATCACCCTCCAGCCTGACGGTGAGATCTATGGTGACACGGTGGGTAAGCCGGCACCAGATGTTGAAATCAAGATCGCCGAAAACGGCGAAGTCATGTACCGCTCACCGGGCGTATTCGTCGGCTATTTCAAGAATGATGAGGCGACAGCCAGCACCAAGACCCCAGACGGCTGGGTGCATACGGGCGACGCCGGCATTATTGCAGACAACGGACATCTCAAGATCATCGATCGGGCCAAGGACGTCGGCAAACTCAATGACGGAGCTTTGTTCGCTCCAAAATACATCGAGAACAAGCTGAAGTTCTTCCCGAACATCAAAGAGGCGGTTGCCTTCGGTCATGAGCGGGACATGGTGACGGTGTTCATCAACATCGACCTGACATCGGTCGGGTCTTGGGCTGAACGGAACAACGTCAACTATGCGTCCTACCAGGAACTGGCGTCCAACCCTGAAGTCTATGCGATGATCGAAAGTCACGTAGATCAGGTCAACCGTAACCTTGCCGGTGAACCGATGATGGCTGGTGCACAGATCAAGCGCTTCCTGGTCCTACACAAGGAACTTGACGCTGATGATGGCGAATTGACACGGACGCAGAAGGTCCGCCGTTCGTTTATCGCCGACCGGTATGCCCCATTGATCGAGGCGCTCTATGACGGGTCGACCAGCAAACACGTGCGTACGGAAGTCACCTTTGAAGACGGGCGCAGGGGCGCCATCGAGGCGACTGTCGAAATTCGCGACATGAAGACCTACGAACCCGGTGCAGGGTTTCAGGAGGCAGCCGAATGAACGCTCTAGTATCAGAGAAAGAACTGTCGCCGGCTGCCGCTGGAGCACCTGCTGCGGGTGAAGAGCTCCTGCGCGTGGATAACGTGTCCCTGTCGTTCGGCGGCGTGAAAGCGATCACCAACATCTCTTTCGACATCCTGAAAGGGGAAATTCGCGCCATCATCGGTCCGAACGGGGCCGGCAAGACCTCAATGTTGAACGTTATCAACGGGTTCTACCATCCGCAGGAAGGCACCATTACCTGGCAGGGCAAAGTGCGCCGGAAGATGAAACCGTATGAGGCGGCAAGCAACGGTATCGCCCGGACCTTCCAAAACGTTGCGCTGTTTAAAGGAATGACGACGTTGGACAACATCATGTCCGGCCGGTCCTTGAAGATGCACAAGAACTTCTTCTGGCAGATGCTCTGGCGTGGTCCGGCAGAAGCGGAAGAAATCGAGCACCGCAAGAAGGTAGAGGACATCATCGATTTCCTCGAGATCCAGGCGATCCGCAAAACCCCTGTCGGCCGTTTGCCATATGGCCTTCAAAAGCGGGTTGAGCTTGGCCGGGCGCTTGCCATGGAACCGGATCTTCTACTTCTTGACGAGCCGATGGCCGGCATGAACTTGGAAGAAAAAGAAGACATGAGCCGCTTCATCATCGATGTGAATCAGGAGTTTGGAACCACCATCGCTCTGATTGAACACGATATGGGTGTTGTCATGGATCTCTCCGACCGTGTTGTCGTGCTCGACTACGGCAAGAAGATTGCGGACGGTCCTCCCGAGGAAGTTCAGGCCAGCCAGGCCGTTATCGACGCTTATCTCGGTGTGAGCCACTAACGGGGGGAACCAAATGCTCTACGATATTTTCATTGATCCCTTCGTCCAAATGTACCAGATGCCGGACTTTTTCCTGCAGGTACTTTGGGAAGGATTTGTTGCCGGGATCCTGTATGCGCTCATTGCGCTGGGATTTGTGCTTATCTTCAAGGCCTCCGGTGTCTTCAACTTTGCCCAGGGCATCATGGTGGTGTTTGCCGGCTTGACGCTTGTGGGCCTTCATGAAAACGGCGTTCCGGCGTATCTGGCCTTGTTGTTGACCATCGGTGTTATGGGTGTGCTGGCCTACAGCGTGGAACGTGTTGTTATGCGTCCGCTGGTCAATCAGCCGGACATCATCTTGCTGATGGCGACCATCGGTCTGACTTACTTCTTGATTGGGTTTGGTGAATTTGTCTTCGGTGGTGAGCCCAAGCAAATGATCACTCAAGAACTTGGCCTGCCAACTGGTTCAACGGCATTTGAATTCGGTGAGCGTGGTCTGGTTATCCTGCAACATATTGATATTGCAGCGGCTGTGATTGCGGTCATCATGGTGGCGTCGCTCGGGATTTTCTTCAACAAGACACGTATTGGCCGGGCCTTGCGTGCCGTTGCAGATGATCACCAAGCCGCTCTTTCCGTCGGCATTTCGCTCAATCAGATCTGGGCAATTGTCTGGTTCGCAGCAGGCCTGGTTGCGCTCGCAACGGGGATCATGTGGGGCGCGCGCTCCGACGTCTCCTTCGCGCTTGAAATCGTCGCCTTCAAGGCCTTGCCGGTCTTGATCCTCGGGGGCTTTACCTCGATCCCTGGCGCGATTGTTGGCGGCCTTATCATTGGGTTCGGCGAAAAGATCGGTGAACTTTACTGGGGTGGTCTTGTCGGCGGCGGCATTGAGTCGTGGCTCGCCTACATCATCGCACTCATTTTCCTGCTGTTCCGTCCGCAAGGGCTGTTCGGCGAAAAGATCATCGAGCGGGTTTGACACCATGTTTTATCGCGAAGCTGGCCAATTCAAAACAAGCTACCAGGCGGACCAGGCGCTCATGCCGATCCGTCAGGACCGGATCGGTCTTGCGGCAATCCTGCTGATCGCATTTGTCGCTGTTCCGGCCTTTGCCAACGACTTCTTTCTGACATCCATCATGATCCCGTTCCTGGTGTTCTCCCTGGCGGCCATCGGACTGAATGTTCTGACGGGATTCTGCGGGCAGTTGTCCCTCGGTACAGGCGCCTTCATGGGTGTCGGAGCCTATGCTGCCTACAAGCTGACCACCCTCTTTCCGGATGCAAATGTCATCTTGATGGTGCTCTTGTCAGGGATCTTCTCTGCCGGTGTAGGTGCTATCTTCGGGCTTCCGAGCCTGCGGATCAAAGGCCTCTATCTGGCGGTGACCACACTGGCGGCGCAGTTCTTTCTGGAATGGTGCTTCATCCGTATTCCGTGGCTCTATAACTACAATGCTTCGGGCGCGATTGAAGTCCCGCATCGTGAAGCCTTCGGTCTCGTGGTGTCAGGTGCGGAATCGTCTCCACTGGTGCGTTACTTCATCGTCCTGACAATCACCGTCGGCATTGCGATCTTGATGGCAAACGTCTTGCGCGGCCGGATCGGGCGGTCCTGGATGATGATCCGCGACATGGACATCGCTGCGGAATTGATGGGCATTCGCCCGCTGCAAACCAAATTGTTGGCCTTTGCCGTGTCATCCTACATCTGCGGCGTTGCAGGTGCGATGATGGTGTTCTTCTGGCTCAATGCGGCTGAACCCTCATCCTACTCCATCCAGCTGTCCTTCCAGGTGCTGTTCATGGTGATCCTGGGCGGCCTGGGCAGTCTTGCAGGTGCCTTTATGGGGGCGGCATTTATCTGGATCTTGCCGGTCTTCCTGAAGTTCATTCCAGGTGTGCTTGGATTTGACGTGGCAGCAGAAGCGGTCGAGCATGTCACCTTCATGATCGTCGGCGCATTGATCATCTTCTTCCTGATTGTCGAGCCGCACGGGTTCGCCCGGCTGTGGCAGATCGGGAAACAAAAGCTCAGGGTCTGGCCGTTCCCGTACTAAGGCGGCCAGCCTTATGCCCGCCATCCGGACTTGGACCAGTCCGGGGAGGAATGGCGTCACTGGTCTGGCGGTACCGGATCGTCCGGTCCGCATGGGAGGAGTACAAAATGAACTTCAAGCAACTTGCTCTGGGAACAGCTGTTGCCGTCGGTGTGGGCTTGTCTGGCGCTATGACGCCCGTCGCCCAGGCCGAAGACAGCAACTATGTTCCGCTGCTGACTTACCGGACTGGTCCGTTCGCAGCTTCAGGCATTCACATCGCCAACGGCATGCATGACTACCTGAAAATGCTCAATGAGCGCGATGGTGGTATCGGCGGTGTCAAGCTGGCTCTCGAAGAGTGCGAAACCGGTTACAACGCCCAAAAAGGCGTTGAGTGCTACGAAGCAACCAAAGGCAAGGGCGCGCTGGTCTATAACCCGTATTCAACGGGCATTACACTCCAGCTGATCCCAAAGGCCAGCGTTGACAAGATCCCGGTTCTTTCCATGGGCTATGGTCTGTCTGCGGCCGCAGACGGCAACACATTCCCATGGGTCTTCAATGTACCGGACACCTACTGGGACGGTGCTTCTGTGGTCATCAAATACATTGGTGAACAGGAAGGTGGCCTGGACAACCTGAACGGCAAGAAGATCGGCTACATCTTCCTGGATGCGGGTTATGGCCGTGAGCCGATTCCGCTTCTGGAACAGCTTGCAGAAAAGCATGGTTTTGAGCTTCTGAAGTACCCGGTTGGTCTGAAGGAAATGCAGAACCAGTCCTCTCAGTGGCTGAACGTGCGGCGTGACCGCCCGGACTACATGGTCATGTGGGGCTGGGGCGCGATGAACCCGACCGCGATTAAGGAAGCTGTCAAAATCCGTTACCCGATGGACAAGTTCATTGGTGTGTGGTGGTCCGCAGGCGATGACGATGCAGCTGCAGGCGGTCAGGACGCCAAAGGCTACAAGGCTCTGAACTTCTCTGGCGTTGGCCGTGACTTCCCGGCTCTGGATGACATTCAAAAATATGTCATTGACGCCGGCCTGTCTTCCACGGACAGCGAAACACTTGGTCAGACCCTCTACAACCGCGGTGTCCTGAACTCCGTGATCGTCGCTGAAGGCATTCGCACCGCTCAGGAGCTGACCGGCAAGAAAGTAATCACCGGTGAAGACATGCGGATGGGTCTTGAGGCTCTGAACCTTGACGAAGCTCGTCTTGCGGAACTGGGCCTGAAGGGCTTTGCACATCCGATGAAGGTCACTTGTGAAGACCATTCCGGCAGCCACCCTGTGTTTGTTCAAGAGTGGACTGGTACCAAGTGGCAGCAGGCTTCCGGCTGGATTGAACCGATGACTGACGTCGTTCGTCCGCTGATCGAAGCTGCGGCCAAGGAATACGCAGAGAAAAATGCTCCTTGGCCGGCACGGACCGAACCCTGCCCGAACTGATTGGCAGCCCGCTCCGCCGCACCACTGCGGCGGAGCCTCTCAGGAGAGGACGGAATGGCTTTATTGGATGTAGAAACGCCGAACACGGAAGCTGCCGCTGAGCCGGCTGAAACGATCCTGTCGGTCAACAATATTGAAGTGATTTATGACCACGTGATCCTGGTGCTCAAGGGCGTGTCCCTGACTGTGCCGAAGGGTGGGATCGTGGCCTTGCTAGGTGCGAACGGCGCCGGCAAATCAACCACATTGAAGGCCATATCCAATCTGCTCGGCGCTGAGCGCGGAGATGTGACAAAGGGCAAGATCCTGTTTGAAGGGGAAGAAGTCCAAGCGCTGTCTCCAAATGATCTGGTCCGCCGCGGATGTATCCAGGTCATGGAAGGGCGCCATTGCTTTGGCCACCTCTCAATTGAAGAAAACCTACTGACAGGTGCTTACACCCGCAAGGACGGGCACGCTGCGGTAAAGGCAGATCTGGAGATGGTTTATGACTATTTCCCCCGATTGAGAGAACGCCGCCAGAGCCAGGCGGGGTACACCTCAGGTGGTGAGCAGCAGATGTGTGCCATTGGCCGGGCCCTGATGAGCCGGCCGAAGATGATCCTGCTGGACGAACCGAGCATGGGCCTTGCACCGCAGCTCGTGGAAGAGATTTTCGAAATTGTTCGCAAGCTCAATCAGAATGAGGGCGTATCGTTCCTCTTGGCTGAGCAGAACACCAACGTTGCGCTCAAATACGCAACCTACGGCTATATTATGGAATCCGGACGGATTGTTCTTGATGGGGCTGGGAAATCCCTCCTCGAGAACGAAGACGTCAAGGAATTCTACCTTGGTGTCGGCGGCGAAGGACGCCGCTCCTTCAAGGACGTCAAACACTACAAACGAAGAAAGCGCTGGCTGGCCTAAACTAGGGCTTACAGGCGGAGACGACCATGAGCAATCAACCATATGAGGCGCGCGAGCAGCAAAATCCTGCTCAGCGCGAACAGGATCTCTTTGCCCGGCTGCCGGAGCAACTGAGTGGCGCCATGCAGTCTGCCCCAGGGTGGGCGGCGCAATTGGATGGTGTCGATGCGCGTTCCGTGACAGACCGTGCAGCGCTTGCAAAACTGCCGGTCTTGCGCAAATCCGAGATGCTCGAGAAGCAGAAATCGGCTCCTCCGTTCGGCGGATTCTTGTCGCAAAACGGTGTCACGGCCGCACGCGTGTTCATGTCACCTGGACCGATCTGGGAACCTCAAGCACCCGGTCTTGATCCGTGGAACGGGGCTCGGGCCTTGCATGCCGCGGGCTTCAAGAAGGGCGATACCGTTCTCAACGCCTTCTCTTATCATCTGACACCTGGCGGGTTCATTCTGGATCAGGCTGCGATTGCCATGGGCTGCTCCGTGTTTCCTGCCGGTGTTGGCAACACGGATATGCAAGTGGAAGCGGTCGAAGTGTTGAAGCCGACCGGTTTCACGGGAACACCAGACTACCTCAAGGTTCTCCTCGACCGTGGGGCAGAGCAGGGCCGGGACATGTCCTCCATCAAGGTTGCGCTGGTCTCCGGCGGAGCCTTGTTCCCGGCCATGCGTGAGGAATACGCATCCAAAGGTATATCCGTTGCGCAGTGTTATGCGACGGCAGACCTTGGTGTCATTGCTTATGAGACCGAAGCTCGCGAAGGGATGGTGGTCAACGAGGACTATATTGTCGAGATCGTGCGCCCGGGAACGGGAGAGCCGGTTGCCGAAGGCGAAGTCGGTGAGCTTGTCGTCACCAACTTCAACCCACTTTACCCCTTGATCCGGTTTGGAACCGGGGACCTGTCGATGGTTGTGCCTGGTCAGTCGCCCTGCGGGCGGACCAATATGCGGCTGGCTGGGTGGATGGGACGGGCCGATCAGCGAACCAAAATAAAAGGGATGTTTGTCGACCCGTCCCAAATCGCTCAGATCCTCAGCAGCCATCCGGAAGTCAAGAAAGCGCGCTTGTCTGTCAGCCGTGCCGGTGCAAGTGATGCCATGAAGCTGTCTGTCGAGACCGAGGTCACGGGCAACGGGCTTGCTCAACGTGTTGCAGATACGCTGCGGGATGTAACCCGATTGAAGGGAGATGTGGAACTTGTGTCTCCTGGGACGCTGCCAAACGATGGGAAGGTCATCGCTGACGAACGCGACTACGGCTAAGTCTACCAGTCGCCTGGTTGGTCTAGCTTAAGAAAAGATCATCTGCGCCGGTAATGCCGCATTGGCCTTCCGCAGTCGTTGTCCTATGTATGGGCGGAAGTGACGCGACACGTAAGGGTAATGAAAGCAGATGAACGTTCAACCGACAGCTCCTATCCTTGATCAGGTAGCTGAGTTTCAAAAAGTCCGCCTGCCTGAGGGACACCCAGATGTAAAAGCCGGAAAAGTTGGCGTACTTCTTGTCAACCTCGGCACGCCGGATGCGACAGACTACTGGCCAATGCGCCGGTATCTCCGCGAGTTCTTGTCGGACAAACGCGTGATCGAATGGCCAAAAGCGATTTGGTATCCAATTCTCTACGGCATTGTTTTGATGACCCGCCCCGGAAAATCCGGCAAAGCCTATGAGGAAATCTGGAACCACGAAAAGAATGAGTCGCCCCTGCGGACCATCACCCGCAGTCAGTCGGACAAGCTCACTGAAATTCTGGGCGATGCCGATGGCCGGCTGAAAGTGGACTGGGCGATGCGATATGGTCAGCCTTCGATCCCGGACAAACTGAAAGCGCTGAAGGAGGCGGGCTGCGACAGAATTCTCGTATTTCCGCTTTACCCGCAGTATTCGGCGACAACCACTGCCACCGTGAACGATGTCGTCTGTAAAACCCTGATCGACATGCGATGGCAACCGGCAATCCGTACTGTGCCGCCCTACCATGATGATCCGGTCTACGTGAACGCGCTGGCGAAATCCGTCGAAAGACATCTGGAAAGCCTAGACTTTGAGCCGGAAACGATCCTTACGTCTTACCACGGTATCCCGCAGTCCTATTTCAAGCGGGGCGATCCTTACCATTGCCATTGTATGAAGACGACGCGCCTGATGCGTGAGGTGCTGGGCATGGACGAAACGAAACTGCGGACCACGTTTCAGTCCCGTTTCGGGCCTGAAGAGTGGCTTCAACCCTACACCGACAAGACCGTTGAACAACTTGCCAAAGACGGCATGAAGAACATCGCCGTAATGAATCCGGGTTTCGTGTCGGATTGTCTGGAAACACTTGAAGAAATCGCCGGAGAGGCTGGTGAGATCTTTGAAGAGGCGGGTGGAGAAAATTTCACCCATATCCCGTGCCTCAATGACAGCGATCTTGGTATGGATGTTCTGAACACGATCGTTCGCCGCGAGCTCGGCGGTTGGATTTGATCTGAGTTGGAAGTTGAAGTTCATCGGGCGTTGCGAACAGCAATGCCCGGTATTTTGAGGCCGTCATAATCCAGCCAGGCTCAAGCGCCTAATATCATTCTGAAAACAGTTGCACAGCGTTGACGCAGGGTGTTTCGTCTGGAACAACCAGACCTCACGTCGTAATGTGTTGTCAGATAATGATTTTAGGAGGCTGTAATGCCTATTGCCGGATTTGATGTTGTTTTGATCGGCGTCCTTCTGCTGGTCATACTTGTTTTCTTTGCCGGGGTCAAAACGGTTCCACAAGGTTACAACTACACGATTGAGCGCTTTGGCCGGTACCGCAAGACACTGACACCAGGACTGAACTTCATCATCCCGTTCATCGACCGGATCGGTCACAAGCTGAACATGATGGAGCAAGTTCTGGATGTTCCGTCACAAGAGGTGATCACTCGCGACAATGCGACTGTGACGGCCGATGGTGTGACGTTTTATCAAGTGCTTGATGCCGCCCGTGCAGCCTACGAAGTTCTGGGTCTGCAGAACGCGATCCTCAATCTCACGATGACAAATATCAGGTCTGTCATGGGATCCATGGATCTCGATAGCTTGTTGTCCAACCGTGACGAAATCAACGCCCAAATCCTGAGGGTTGTGGATGCTGCCGCAGAGCCGTGGGGTATCAAGATCACCAGAATTGAGATCAAGGACATCAATCCGCCGCGTGATCTTGTTGATGCGATGGGTCGCCAAATGAAGGCCGAGCGGGAAAAACGAGCATCGATCCTTGAAGCGGAAGGCAAACGCCAGTCTGAGATCCTGAAGGCGGAAGGCGAGAAACAATCGCTGATCCTTGAAGCTGAAGGCCGCAGAGAATCCGCGTTCCGGGATGCGGAAGCCAGAGAGCGTGAGGCGGAAGCCGAAGCCAAAGCAACGCAAATGGTCAGTGAAGCCATCGCCAATGGTGATGTGCAGGCGATCAACTACTTCGTTGCCAATAAATACGTCGAAGCCTTTACGGCGCTGGCAACCTCCCGCAACCAAAAGACCCTGATTTTGCCGATGGAAGCAACGTCACTGCTCGGATCCCTGAGCGGTATCGGCGAGATTGCGAAAGAAGCTTTTGGTGATGGCGATAAACCTCAACGATCATCATCTGGTGTGCCGGTTACGCGGACATCGCCCGGAGAACAGCAATGAGTCTTACAGAGAGCATCATTCAGGCGCTCGGCTCGTGGAGCTGGGTCGTCCTGGGGTTGATCCTTCTGGGACTGGAAATCCTGGCTCCGGGCACGGTCTTCCTATGGTTTGGACTGTCTGCAATAGTTGTCGGGGTTGTTGCGCTGCTCTTCGATTTCAGCTGGCAGGTTCATGTCGGCCTCTTTGTTGTCCTTTCAATTGTCAGCTTGTTGGTTGGTCGTAAGCTGATGTTGAAGGCGGCATCTGAGACCGGGGATCCGGGTCTGAACAAACGCGGCAGCCGTTACATCGGACGTGAATTCACCCTTACAACACCGTTGAGCGAAGGCGCCGGGAAGCTGTCAATTGATGACACGATCTGGCGGATTTCAGGCCCAGATTTGCCGGCGGGGACAAAGGTCCGTGTTGACGGTGTCGACGGCGCCCGGTTGGTCGTGTCCGATGTCAACGTGGAGAGGGCTTCTTAGTCACATTGCCGATTTCGACGTCTTCTCAGAGCTTGTGACCCGGCGGGATCGGTGGTTCTTCGGCCATCAACAGGATGCCAACCCGCCGGTTGGCAGCAAGATAGGGATCGTTCGGAAACAGCGGTTCTGTGTCCGACTTTCCAACCACCGAATAGAATTGTCCGTCCGGCACACCATACTCTGAGAGAATCTGGCGGGCGACATTGGCACGCTCCGTCGACAGGTCCCATCCGGTGTAACTGGGGTCTACCGTCGCTGCACCCGCAGTCGTGTGACCGGTGATTTCGATCCGGTTGGGCATTCGGGCAAGCACAGGCGCCATCTTCGCGATCAGCCGGCGCGTGGTTTCATAAGGATACTTCGACCCTTCACGGAACATGGACCGGCCATCCTGATCAACCAGCATGATGTTCAGGCCTTCCTCGGTCTCTTCCAAAATGATGTTGGTCGAAACTTCCGTGATTTCCGGCATTTCCTGCCAAGCCTGCCGAAGGGATGCCGCCGCGGTTGCGAACTGGCGCGGTTTCTCGATTTCCGCTTCCATCGTGTCGTGCGTGTTGGCTTCCGGGCCTTGTTTGCGGCGCTTTTCGTGGCGCTCTTGTGCAAAGTCTGAGTCCAGTTCCTGCTCAACCTGGCTGATGTCTTTCATGTAGTCCCGAATCGGGATGCCTTCGACTTCGATGATCCCGGTCCTGCGGGAATTCTCTTTCACGCCGAAGGCTTCACGCATCGAGCCGGCCACGACCTGAAGTTTTTCCTTGTCTTGAATGGAAAAAGAAATGATCAAAACAAAGAAACACACAAGGAGCGACATCAGATCGGCAAATGTCACCAGCCAATCCGGAGCACCACCACCTCCTTGTTGTTTCTTTCTTGCCATAACGCGTTACTCGCCCCTAATCCAACTTAAGCGGCTTCTGCCAAATCAACCCGGGCTTTTTCCGGCAGATATGCGACCAGCATTTCCTTGATCAGGGCAGGGCTCTTAGATTCTCGGATCTGGCAAACACCGTCGATGATCAGGGTTTGGTTCAGTTCATCGACATCAAACTTTGCATCCAATTTGTCGACCATCGGCAGACACAAGATGTTGGAAATCAAGGCGCCATAGAGCGTTGTCAAGAGAGCGACAGCCATGGATGGGCCGATTGCCGCCGGGTCGTCCATGTTTGCAAGCATCTGCACGAGACCGACCAGCGTACCGATCATGCCGAAGGCCGGTGCTGAATCCCCAAGGGCTTTCATCACACGTTTGCCCTCCGACAAACGGCTCAATTGAAGGTCACGCTCGCGCTCCATGGCTTCCTTGATGAACTCGAGTTCATATCCGTCGGCGATGTACTGCACGCCTTTTGCAAGCACCGGATCTGAAACGTCAACGTTCTCAAGACCGAGCGGGCCGGACTTACGGACAATTTCGCCGAGATTGGTAATTTCAGAAATAAGGTCGCGCGGGCTTGCGCTTTTCCCGGACAACGCAACCTTGAAGGCGGTCGTGAACGCCGCTGCGATATCGGAAACCTGAAATCGGATAAGGGTCGCGGCAAGGCCGCCACCGATCACGATCAGCATAGATGGTACATCGACAAATTGTCCGAAACTGCCGCCAAGAAAAATAGCGGTAATAACGATGGCGAAGGCACCGACAATTCCAAGTAGGGTCGCGAGATCCATACGAAACACACCAAGGTCTCGGGCGAAAGGCCCAGTCAAACTTGGGAGCAGTGTAGGCTCGCTATGGCTAATCAAATGCTAATGCTGCCAGTTAAATTTTGCAGCGCTTAGAAAATGTCAGAATCCGTGACCAGCTTGTGAACGCCAAGCTTTCGTCTAAGCGGCACCAGCTCGAAGAAGGTCATGCATGTGGACGATTCCAACTGGCCGGCCGTCTTCTACGACAAAAACAGTCGTGATCGAGGAACTGTTCAGGAGTTCCAGTATTGAGGCTGAAAGTGCCCCCGGATGCACAGTCTTCGGCCCGCGCGTCATGATGTCGCCAGCGGTTTTTTCCAGAAGGTTGGATGTCACATGCCGGCGCAAATCACCATCGGTTATGATGCCCATCAACTGGTTCAACTCGTCAACGACACCCAGAACGCCAAAGCCTTTTTGTGACATGACAACGATACCGTCGGTCATGGGTGTAGCTGCAGGAACAAGTGGAAGCGACTCACCAAGATGCATGATGTCTTTTGCCGTCTTGAGGCTGGCGCCAAGGCGGCCACCAGGGTGAAAGACCTTATAGTCCTGAACGGTAAACCCGCGCCCCTCAAGAAGCGCCACCGTCAAAGCATCACCGAGGGCAAGCTGTGCCAGAGCAGATGTTGTTGGCGCCAGGCCGTGGGGGCAGGCTTCAGCCACGCTTGGCAGCTTTAGAACGACGTCCGCGGCTTTGCCGAGCGTGCTGTCTTGCCGTGATGTGATGGCTACGAGAGGCACCTTGAAGCGCCGTGTGTAGGCCACAAGGCTGGCAAGTTCCTGTGTTTCACCGGACCAAGACAACGCAAGGACAACGTCGTCTTGCGTAATCATCCCTAGATCGCCGTGACTTGCCTCCGTGGCATGGACGAAGAACGCAGGCGTCCCTGTTGAGGCAAGGCTTGCCGCGATTTTGGTCCCAATATGACCGCTCTTGCCGATGCCCGAGACAATGACACGCCCGGAAATGCCTTGGATCAGACTGCAGGCTTTTTGGAAAGGCGCCGCCAGCCCATCTTTCAGAGCCACCCGCAAAGCGCTTAGCCCAGCCATTTCGGTTTCCAGGGTCCGCTCAGCAGAGACAATGTATTCCATGTGCAGCTCTGTTTTTTCCGAAGTGTTGGGGTCTTGAGCTGGATTGGTCATGGATCGCGGTCTTTCATGCTTTTCGGCGCTAGAATTATGCCACCGCAGGCTTTCGTTCAAGAACCTGTTTATTTTATGTCCATATCCAGCAGCTATGGTTAATCAGCGTTGGCATTTTGCAATATGGAAACGAAGCATTAACCATCCTTCGTCAGGTTGGGCGGGTATAATCTGACCGCTTTCTGGCTGTGAATGACCCGTTTTTTAACATGCATCATCTGTCTACCGCTCGCCATCGCGCTTGCGGAACCGTCGTTCGCTCAGACGGCGGTGCCGGGTCTGCGTGGTTCGGATGATCCTGGACGTGCCAATGCTGCAGATGATGACGCTCGGGAAGAAGCAGAAACACCGGCAGGTGTGAACCCGACACAATCAAACGTTTTTGCCCTGCGCCCTTCCGTCAATATTGCCGAAGAAGAGGATGGATCAACGGGACTCGGTGCAGCCGGACGTGTTCAGCCAGTGCGGCCATTCTCTGACAGGATAACTGCCGTAACGCGTGCCGTCCCTCTTGCTCAGGGCGGTATCGACGATACTGTCTTTGGAGGCGACACTACGTTCGATGCGCCTGACGGGATTCGGCTCGGCTCGTTCATTTTGACACCGCAATTGACCGTCACTGCTGGCTATACCGACAACACTTCAAGATCAGCAACAGGCGGTGCCGGCAGTCTTTACAGAATTGCCCCGGACATTTCTCTCACTTCGGATTGGGTCCGGCATCAGTTTGATGCTTCCCTGCGCGGCAGTTACATCGGTTATCCAGGAAATCCGGACGACGATGATATTTTCGGGTCAGCCGCTGCGGGCCTGCGTCTCGATATTACTGAAGCGACACGGGTTGATGCGGATATCAGCTACAGCATTAGCCGGGAAGAAGATGGGAGCGCCGAGTCGCTTGGAAACGACACCTTCATTCATGAAGGCAATATCGATCTTGGTGTCACGCGCAATGTGGGTCTTCTTGCCGCCACTGCAGCCGTCGGCGCAGACCGCAGGGTCTATGATTCAGACAGCACCATCGAAAGCGGGCGTGATAACACAGTCTATTCAGCGAGTTTGAGGCTCGGCAGCAACGCCGGAGGCTTGTTGTCACCGTTTGCTCAAGGTTCGCTGCTTTTCCGCCGCTTCGACCAAACCTGCAGCGACAGTATCTGCGAAATCCGGGATGCCGACGGGTATGAGCTTCGTGGCGGTCTTGCCATTGCAGCTGGCCCGAAACTCGTCGGTGAAATCAGTGCCGGTTGGCGTTTGGAAGACATTGAAGACAGCCGGTTGAAAAATCTGTCGGGGCTTGTGATTGACGGATCGTTGGTCTGGTCGCCCAGCCGCCTTACAACGGTCACAGCTGGCGTTGGAACGAGTTTTGACGCAACGGACATCGACAATGCCAGCGGCTCCATTATCTATTCTGGAGATCTTCGGCTTGCGCATGCCTTCAGCGACCGGTGGGTAGGTGAGGTTGGGCTTGGTTACAACTATCGGACATATGAAGGTGTTGCGATCGAGGAAAACACGCTGACCGGCTTTGTTGGAATGACATACGCCTTGACGCAAAATGTAGCGCTCACTGCAAATTACATTCATCGTCGCTTTGATAGTTCCCAAGACGGCGGTGATTACACCGAAAACGCCATTGAAGCCGGCCTTCGTTTCCGGCATTAACTGCACAGTAACCAAAAACAGATCATTTGAACGAGGCGGGGCGACACTACGGTTAGGGCATTAGGAGGCCCGTATGCGGGATATTTTTCGGCAAACGATACGTGTGATCGGCGGAATACCCTCGGTTTTTTCCATCAAACCAGTGCTGCGCAACAGCGTACGAGCGCTCGTGATCGCGGTTGGCAGTTTAAGCGCCAGTTCCGCCTTCGCAACGAGCGGTGGGGCGTCGGATCCCGGGTTTACTCGCTTTATCAAGGATTTCTGGCCGACAGCCCGGTCTGCTGGCATCACTGCACAGACTTACAATGCGGTCTTTACGGGCATGCAGCCCGACAACGATACGATCCGCCTGATGAGCAAGCAGTCGGAGTTCGTAAAGCCGATTTGGGAATACCTCGATAGCGCAGTTTCCGATACCCGTGTCGAAAAGGGCCGTGAGCTTCTGATCGAGTACGATGGTGTCCTGCGCCAAATCGAAGCCCGCTACGGTGTCGACCGTGAGGCCGTGCTCGCTATTTGGGGCATGGAAACCAACTACGGCGGCTTCATGGGCCGTCACAACGTTATTCAGGCACTTGCAACACTGGCTTATGCTGCGCCGAGGCGGACAGACTTCTGGCGCAAAGAACTCGTAACGGCACTTGCGATTGTTCAGGCCGGACATGTGAAGTTTTCTGAGATGGAAGGCTCCTGGGCAGGAGCGATGGGCCATACCCAATTCATGCCGTCCAGCTGGAAAGCCTATTCCGCTGATTACAACGGTGACGGCAAGCGGGATATCTGGACCTCAATTCCGGATGCTCTGGCGTCCACCGCCTACTATTTGAAACGCCATGGTTGGCAGACAGGCAAAACCTGGGGCTATGAAGTTCAGCTCCCAAACGGTTTTGACTACAATCTTGCCGATGGTGAGAAGACACTCACACTCGGTGAATGGCAGCGTTATGGCATCCGCCGGGTCAATGGCCGCGGGTTTCCGCGCCCGTCCGACAACGGCATCCTGGTTCTGCCGGCAGGCGCTTCCGGCCCCGCTTTCCTGATGTTGCGCAATTTTTATGTGATCAAGCGCTACAACAATGCAACGGCTTATGCCCTGGCAGTTGGCCATCTGGCGGATCGTATTCTCGGTGGTGGACAACTGGCCGGAAACTGGTCGAAAGAGCATCTTCCTCTAACGCGGTCTGAAACGACCGAGTTGCAGGCGTTGTTGAATCAGAAAGGTTTTTCCGTTGGGGCTGCCGACGGAAAAGTCGGCCCGGCTACACGCAGGGGCATCCGGGCCTATCAGCGGTCAAAGGGGATGGTGCCGGATGGGCATCCGTCGGTTGTTTTGCTGGCGCACCTGAAAACAGGCCGCTAAACTGATCTGAACACGGATCGGTGTCGGGACACGAACAGTGGCTTTCAGATCTTCACTTCGTCGTTGGACGCAGATGGCTAGGCCATCTGCGTTGCCGTTCGCAATAGCATTTGCACTTCTCATCTGTCCGGCTGAGCCAACTGGCTGGTTTCAAAAAAAGGCCATGGCTGAAGAGCCGATAGTGCTTGCTCAGAATAATGGATTTCGGGGCTTCAACCCGTTCGCCCCAATTCAGCGTTTGTTTGGTGGTGGCCGTGAGAAAAAACGGCAAGCTCCAGTTCAGCAAGCTCCAAAAGTGGTTCGGCCAGCCGGCCTCCCGCCGCGTTTTGAGGAAGTGGAAAAAGATCCCGACGCCGGTCTGATCCTCGTGATCGGAGACCGAATGGCACGAGGTGTGGCCGACGGCCTTCGATTTACGCTGGCTCAACAACCAAAAATCAAGGTTGAGGAAATCACTGAAGACCGGGAGGGTTTTGCAGGTGCAGAGCCGCCGGACTGGTCCACACGTACGCTCTCCCGTATTCGGGGCGCGGACGTGAAAGCTGTTGTTGTGATGATGGGATGGCGTGACCGGGACGAAGAGTTTCCGGGCGAGCCGCCAATTGAGTATATGACAGCGGAATGGCTTGAAACCTATCGAAACAAGGTCATGGCGCTGGTTCGCAGTGTTCGGCAGGAGAAACTTCCAATTGTCTGGGTCGGGTTGCCGCCCACAAATGATGAACTCCTCAATGGCGATTTCACCCAACTGAACTCTATCTTTGCCGGGGCAGCGGAAGAGCGCCGTGTCCGATATGTTGATTTGTGGGATATCTTCCTCTCAGAGGATGGCGCCTACACATCCTTTGGACCCGATGTGGACGGTAAGAACACCCGCCTTCGGACCAATGACCGAATAGCATTTACCTGGGCCGGATACCGAAAAGTTGCGTTTTTTGTCGAGCGCGAGTTGTCGCGTCTTCTTGGCGGCTATGGTGGACTGGCGTTCGAAGGTGTTGAGGATGACCCCAATTTCATCGTGTTGACCGGCCGGACGACATCACCTGAAGGGTTCTTGCTTGGCGGTGAGGACGATGCCGAAATTGACACCAGCAGCACGGCCTACCGGTTCTTCGTTGAAGGCGAGCCGCTTGCGCCAGTGTCCGGGCGTGTTGATGATCCGCGCATGATCGGGAATGACAGCGTGTCTTCCTTGATAGAGGTGGAGGCCGGAGACACGTAAGTTTCTGTTCCACGGCAGATGAACGTTTCAACACAACAAATAGCCGCCGACTATCCGGCGGCTTTTGCACGTCGTTTGACGTGTTTCGATCAGCGCGGCAGGTCGCTTGACCCGGTCAAGTACTCGTCCACAGCGCGTGCTGCCTGGCGCCCCTCACGGATTGCCCAGACGACCAGCGACTGCCCTTTACGAACATCTCCCGCTGCAAACACTTTGTCGATCGAAGTTTTATAGTCGTCTGTGTTGGCCTTGACGTTGGTGCGGCCATCCAGTTCGAGTTTCTCACCGGCCTGTGCGATGTAGGTGTCCAGGCGTGGTCCGGAAAAACCGATCGCTGCAAAGACCAGATCGGCACGCAGGATGAATTCCGTGCCTTCGATCGGCTTGCGCTTCTCATCAACACGGGCGCATTTCACACCGGTTACAACACCATCTTCATCTGCGACCAGACCGAGCGTAGCAGCAGAAAACTCGCGCTCTGCGCCTTCTGCCTGAGAAGAAGACGTGCGGAACTTGGTTGGCCAATAAGGCCAGATTGTCAGCTTGTCTTCTTTCAGAGGCGGGATCGGCCGAATGTCCAGCTGAGTAACCGACAGCGCACCTTGACGGAATGCAGTTCCAACACAGTCGGATGCGGTATCGCCGCCGCCAATGACGACAACATGCTTGCCGCCGGCCCAGATCGGAGCTTCATCGCCTTCCGGTTCGCCGCCAACGCGGCGGTTTTGTTGAACCAGGTAGTCCATCGCCCAATGGCAGCCCTGAAGGTCCATGCCTTCAACACCAGGATCGCGCGGACGTTCAGCACCGGCGCACAGGATCACAGCATCGTGGCGCTCTTTGAGCTCGTCCATGCTGACCGTGACGCCGACATCGACGTTGTAGTGGAAGGTGACACCCTCGCCCTCCATCTGTTTGACGCGGCGATCGATGAAGTGCTTTTCCATTTTGAAGTCCGGGATGCCGTAGCGCAGCAGACCGCCGGCCTTGGGCTCACGTTCATAGACGTGGACCGTGTGGCCTGCCCGGGCGAGTTGCTGTGCCGCGGCCATGCCAGCGGGTCCGGACCCGATGATGGCAACGGCCTTGCCTGTCTTCGTCGCGGACGGTTCCGGTGCGATCCAGCCTTCTTCCCAGCCCTTGTCGGCGATCGCCTGCTCAATGCTCTTAATATTGACCGGAATGTCTTCAAGGTTGAGCGTGCAGGCTTCTTCGCAAGGAGCAGGACAGATGCGTCCGGTAAATTCCGGGAAGTTGTTGGTCGAATGCAGGTTGCGCAGCGCGATGTCCCAGTCGCCCTGAAAGACCAGATCATTCCAGTCCGGGATCTGGTTGTTGACCGGACACCCGCTTGGTCCATGGCAAAACGGGATGCCGCAATCCATGCAACGTGCCGCTTGGTTGGCGACTTCCTGATCGTTGAGCGGGATAGTGAATTCGCGGAAATGGCGAATGCGGTCAGAAGCTGGTTGGTACTTCTGTTCCTGACGGTCGATTTCCAAAAAACCGGTTACCTTGCCCAAGGCGACCTCCTCAAATTTGTGCGTCCTCAAGGTGGCTGCAATCGGCCGCGATCGGCGGCCGAGAGCCATTTTTTCAATCTGCCGGTTACTCCGCCGCGACCATGCCGAGGCGTTGCTCTTCCATTTCCCGCAATGCACGGCGGTACTCGACCGGCATGACCTTCACGAATTTCGGCCGGTAAGTGGCCCAATCGTCCAGGATCGCTGCCGCCTTGGTCGAGCCGGTCAGCTCCTTGTGCTTGGTCAGCATTTGCCGCAGGCGCTCATCATCATGACGGGTCATGTCGCAGGACAGATCCACACGGCCCTTGTGCTCAATGTCACCGCCATGGTGATGCAGCTTCTCAAGCAGGTCATCTTCTTCGGTGACTGGCTCAAGTTCCACCATTGCCAGGTTACAACGGGATCCGAAGGTTCCATCCTCATCGAGCACGTAGGCGATGCCGCCTGACATGCCAGCTGCGAAGTTACGCCCTGTCTGACCGATGACTACAACGACACCACCGGTCATGTATTCACAGCCGTGATCTCCGACGCCTTCAACAACGGCCACCGCACCGGAGTTGCGGACTGCGAACCGCTCGCCTGCGACGCCGCGGAAATAGCATTCGCCCTCGGTTGCACCATAAAGCACGGTGTTACCAGCAATGATGGAGTCTTCGGCAACGATCCGGGTGTTTTCCGGCGGGCGGACAATGATCTTGCCACCAGACAACCCTTTGCCGACATAGTCGTTGGCATCGCCTTCCAGGTCCATTGTAACGCCTTTGGCGACGAATGCGCCAAACGCCTGACCCGCCGTGCCCTTGAGCTTTACTGTCAGTGTGTCCGGTTTCTTCAGGCCTTTGTTGCCGTAGCGTTTGGCAATCTCGCCGGACAGCATGGCGCCAACCGACCGGTCCACCGAACAAATGGTCTCCTCGATCGTCGATGGTTCCTTGGTGTCCAGCGTGTGTTGCGCAGCTGTAATCAAGCGGCGGTCGAGAATGTCGACGATTGGGTGCTCTTGGCGCTCCGTCCAACGGGTTTCTTCCGGCTTTGCGTCCGGCTGGAAGAAGATCCTGGAGAAATCAAGGCCGTTGGCTTTCCAATGATCGAGCGCTGCTTCCTTGTCGAGGAAGTCGGAGCGGCCAATGAGGTCATCGAGTTTTTCAACGCCGAGGGATGCCATCAGTTCACGGACTTCTTCGGCAACGAAGAAGAAGTAGTTGATGACGTGCTCCGGAGTGCCCTTAAAGCGCTTGCGCAGAACCGGATCCTGCGTTGCAATCCCAACCGGACAGGTGTTCAAATGGCACTTGCGCATCATCAGACAGCCGGCCGCGATCAGAGGTGCGGTCGAGAATCCGAACTCGTCCGCGCCCAGAAGAGCGCCGATGATTACGTCACGACCTGTACGAAGCCCACCGTCAACCTGCAGGGCAACGCGCGAGCGCAAGCCGTTCAGGACGAGGGTTTGCTGGGTCTCTGCAAGGCCAATCTCCCAAGGAGAGCCGGCATGCTTAAGCGAGGTCAGCGGTGACGCACCGGTGCCGCCGTCAAAGCCTGAAATGGTGATATGGTCTGCCCGTGCCTTGGCAACGCCTGCGGCCACAGTTCCGACGCCGACTTCGGAGACAAGCTTCACCGAGATGTCCGCGACCGGATTTACGTTTTTCAGGTCGTAGATCAGCTGTGCCAGATCTTCGATGGAATAGATGTCGTGGTGCGGGGGAGGCGAGATGAGGCCCACGCCCGGGGTCGAGTGGCGGACCTTTGCGATGACCGCGTCAACCTTGTGGCCCGGCAACTGACCGCCTTCGCCAGGCTTTGCACCCTGAGCAACCTTAATCTGGATCATGTCGGAGTTGACCAGATATTCGGTGGTCACGCCGAAACGTCCCGAGGCAACCTGCTTGATGGCAGACCGTTGCGGGTTCATGGTGCCATCGGGGAGCGGATTGAAGCGTTCTGGCTCTTCGCCGCCTTCACCGGTGTTGGACTTGCCGCCAATCTTGTTCATGGCGACGGCAAGGCTGGAATGGGCTTCTTTCGAAATCGACCCGAACGACATTGCCCCGGTGACGAATCGCTTGACGATGTTCTCTGCAGGTTCAACCTTAGAGATGTCGATTTCGGAGCGGCCGATTTCCTCTGCATTTTTGATGCGGAAATGGCCACGGATTGCGAAGCGCCCGCTTTCCTCGTTCACTTCCTTCGCAAATGTCCGGTACATGTCCGGAAGCTTGGAGCGGACAGCGTGCTGCAAGTTGGCGATTGAATCCGGTGTCCACATGTGGCTTTCGCCGCGGATCCGGTAGGCGTATTCGCCGCCTACATCCAGGGAACGGCGCAGGATTGCAACGTCTCCGAAAGCTTCGGAATGGCGCTGAACGGTCTCCTGGGCGACTTCACTCAGACCAATGCCTTCGATCATGGTCGCTGTGCCGAAGAAGTACTTCACTACGAATTCAGAGGAGAGACCAACGGCGTCAAAAATCTGGGCGCCGCAGTAGGACTGGTAGGTCGAGATGCCCATCTTGGACATGACCTTCAAGATGCCCTTGTCGATCGACTTGATGTATCGCTCGACCACCTCGTCCTGATCTACTTCCTCCGGGAAGTCCATTTCCATGTGCATAGAAAGAAGGGTTTCGAAGGCGAGATACGGGTTGATCGCTTCGGCGCCAAACCCGGCCAGAACGCAGAAGTGGTGCACTTCGCGCGCTTCGCCGGTTTCAACGACCAGGCCGACAGATGTGCGCAGGCCCTTGCGGATCAGGTGGTGATGGACGGCAGCCGTTGCCAAAAGGGCAGGGATCGCAATCCGCGAGCGGTTGATCATGCGATCCGACAAGATGATGATGTTGTAGCCGTCGAGCACCGCTTTTTCTGCACGCTCGCAGAGTTCGGCCAATGCGCCTTCCATACCTTCAGCGCCCTTGTCGGCGTTGTAGGTGATGTCCAGCGTTTTCGCGGAGAACTGATTGTCGGCGATGTCGCCGATAACCCGGATTTTTTCCAGATCTTCGTTGGTTAGGATCGGTTGACGGACTTCCAGGCGTTTGGACGTCGACAAACCTTTCAGGTCAAACAGGTTCGGGCGCGGTCCGATGAACGAGACCAGGCTCATCACCAGTTCCTCACGGATCGGGTCGATCGGAGGGTTGGTGACCTGAGCGAAGTTCTGTTTGAAGTAGGTGTAAAGCAGCTTTGATTTGTCTGACAACGCCGAGATTGGCGTGTCGGTGCCCATGGAACCAATGGCTTCCTGACCGACCGTTGCCATAGGGGTCATCAAGAGTTTGATGTCTTCCTGGGTGTAGCCAAAGGCTTGCTGACGGTCGAGCAGGCTTTCACCTGCGACGGGGGCCATTTGGCGAACGCCCGGCAAGTCTTCCAGAACGATCTGTGTTTTGTGCAGCCAGTCTTTATACGGGTTTGCCGTGGACAGCTGGCGCTTGATTTCATCGTCTGAGACGATCCGGCCTTCTTCCAGGTCGATAAGCAGCATCTTGCCCGGTTGCAGGCGCCATTTCTGGACGATCTTTTCTTCTTCAACCGGCAGAACGCCAACTTCGGAAGACATGATAACGAAATCGTCTTCGGTCACGATGTAGCGGGCCGGGCGCAGACCGTTCCGGTCAAGCGTCGCACCGATCTGACGGCCATCGGTGAAGGCAACGGCGGCCGGGCCGTCCCATGGCTCCATCAGGGCGGCGTGATACTCGTAAAAGGCACGGCGATTGTCGTCCATCAGCGGGTTGCCGGCCCAAGCCTCGGGGATCAGCATCATCGCCGCATGTGCGAGCGAGTAACCGCCCATCACCAGGAATTCAAGCGCATTGTCGAAACAGGCTGTGTCTGATTGTCCCTCATAGGAAATCGGCCAGAGCTTCGAAATGTCATCTCCAAGCAGCGCGGATGAAACAGATGCCTGGCGGGCTGCCATCCAGTTGACGTTGCCGCGGAGGGTGTTGATTTCGCCGTTATGGGCCACCATCCGGTAAGGGTGGGAGAGGTCCCAGGACGGGAACGTGTTAGTCGAGAACCGCTGGTGAACCAGCGCGAGAGCAGAGGTAAACCGCTCATCCTTAAGGTCGCTGTAGTAAGCACCAAGCTGATAGGCGAGGAACATGCCCTTGTAGACAATGGTTTGGCTCGAAAGCGAGACGATGTAGAAGCCCTTGGTGACCGCATCTGTTTCCGCGCGAACCGTATTGGAAATCACCTTGCGCAGAACATAAAGCCGACGCTCGAACGCATCCTGATCGTCGCTGTTGGAGCGTTTGATGAAGACCTGACGGGACACCGGCTCGGTTGCTGCAATGTCCGGAGCTTTGGATAGGGAGGCGTTGTCGACCGGTACATCGCGCCAGCCGATCAGCTCTTGACCTTCGGCCTTGATGACCCGCTCCACGATTTCTTCGCACTTGGTACGTAGGGTATCGTCCTGTGGCAGGAATATAAAGCCAACACCATAGCCGCCGAACTCCGGAATTGGTGTGCCAGCAGCAGACATTTCGGCTTCGAAGAACCCGTGTGGGATCTGAACCAGCATGCCGGCGCCGTCACCCATTAGCGGATCTGCACCAACCGCGCCGCGGTGAGTAAGGTTCTCCAGAACCTGTAGTCCATCTGCAACAATCTTGTGGGATTTTGCGCCCTTCATATGGGCGACAAACCCAACACCGCAGGCATCGTGTTCGCGCGACGGATTGTAGAGCCCTTTGTCGGCGGCCGTGCCCAGTCGATCGGCAAGTGGTGTGGCTGTCACGGTGTTTGTATCCGTCTGGCCTGCTTGCATGGCTGTGCTGGTCGTCAGCTCTGTCTTCGTCATGTGCGCCCTCACTGTTACCCCAGTGTTAGCCGTGGTTTGGAGCGTCGGGTTCCATTCGGGTCGCATTCCATCAAGAGTGCGGCTCGGTGAACCCTGGCTTTTGCCCCGGCTCTGTCGATGTACTTACTGCAGCGGCTTGTTCTGGCAAACCGTCGCATTGCCGCAGCGCCACTTGGCGCTGTTGAAACACAATTGCCTCATCTTGCTGGAGGCCCTCCCCGGACCGAGCAAGCGGCTGCTTGGATCTTGCATTTTTACGGCCGGCAATCCGGCGGTGTTTCCCTCAATTCAAAAGGACAGTATGCCTGTCCTATTCCAAGCGGCCGGAACATGACAGATTTCATTGCGAGGAGCAAGTGTGTTTCTTTGTCGCTATTATAATTGTTTCGTCCGCAAAGTGCCAATCGTCCGGAAACGTCGCGTTGGGTTGGGTTTGAGTAAGAATCTTTCGTCTAGTAGTATAAGGTAGATTACGGCTCGCAGCGGTGTCACAGGCGTTTGATTTCCCATTGAACGCTAATCCGGCCATGTAACGGTTGTAGCAGCACTTATCTGGCATCGTGGTTGCTGCGCTGATTTTTTGACCAGAGGAGTTTGAAATGAAAAACAAGGCTATGTCTGCAGCAGTTGTTGCTGGCGCTGTTGCCACTGCAATTGCAGGTCTTTCGGCGACTACATCAACACCTGCCCATGCTCAAGCAAAAGAGAAGTGCTATGGCGTTTCCCTGAAAGGCCAGAACGATTGTAAAGCCGGCCCGGGCACGACATGTGCGGGTTCTTCAACCGTTGACTACCAAGGCAACGCCTGGACTTTGGTTCCGAAGGGCACATGCGTGTCCATGGAGCTGCCGGACGGCCGCAAAGGGTCCTTGACGGAATTGTCTCGCGACCTTCCTGAGGCGTAACTGAACCAATTCTAATAGGTCTGTTACAATCGAATATACGAACTTAGGCTGGCGGTTTGCACCGCCCGCCTCACACCGTAGTTCAAGGTCTGGAGCTTGCCATGCGGTCCGACAAGCAACCTGTCTCTGCTTTCTGCACTCCGGCTGCCGTTCCGAGACGGCCCGGAGCTGGTTTGAAAGCGGAGCATGTCGCCGACATTCTTCAAAGTCGCCCGGACATCGGCTTTTTCGAAGTGCACGCCGAAAACTACATGGGTGCCGGAGGGCGACCGCATCAACAGCTCACGGCAATTCGCGACGTCTATCCGCTATCGCTTCATGGGGTTGGTCTGTCCATTGGTGGCGAAAGCCCGCTCGACAAAGATCACCTTGGTAGGCTCGCGGAGCTGAATAAACGCTATGAACCGGGTCTTTTTTCTGAGCATCTGGCCTGGTCAACACATGAGACGACCTACTACAATGACCTTTTGCCGGTCCCATACGACCAGGCAACTCTCACACGCGTGTGCGATCACATCGATGAAGTGCAAGATGTGATGGGACGGCAGATGCTTTTGGAAAACCCGTCCACCTACATCGCCTATGCTCAGAGCACAATCAGTGAATTGGATTTCCTGAAAGAGATCACACGCCGTACAGGGTGTGGTCTGCTGCTCGACGTCAACAACGTTTATGTATCCTGCACAAACCAGGAACAGTCTCCGGCCGCTTATCTGGCTGAATTCCCCATGCAGTGTGTCGGTGAGTTACATCTTGGAGGCCATGCTCCGGATATCGATGAGGCGGGACGGCCGCTGTTGATCGATGCGCATGACCGCGCCGTCGATGACGCTGTTTGGGCTCTCTATAAAAACGTTATCGAAATGCACGGCGCTTTGCCGACATTGATTGAATGGGACAATGATGTTCCAGCCTGGCCCATTTTGCTTCGTGAAGCAGATGCCGCTCAGGAAATCCTGATTTGTGCCCAAGACGCAGACCTGAAAGCGGTGAGCTGACATGGCGCAGGTGTTTTCACTGCCAAGGCTCTCCGCCGCTGACTTTGGCGATGCTCTCATCAATCCGGACCTTGGGACGCCCGAAGGGGCTGTTGGACCCGATGGTTTTCCGGACGTTCAACGCTTCAATGTTTATCGGAATAACGTCATCGTCAGCCTTTGTGAGGCGCTGGGCGAGACCTATCCGTCTGTCAAGGCGCTCCTCGGCGAGGAATATTTTGCTGCTTTGGCCCGAGCGTTTATCGCCGAGCATCGACCATCAAACCCGGTTTTGATTTGGTACGGGGAAGAGTTCGCGAGTTTCCTCGCGGCGTTCCCACCGTTGAAGGCCTATCCTTATCTAGAGGATGTTGCGCGCCTGGAATGGGCTTGGCTTCAATCCTACCATGCCAAAGACTGTGAAGTATTCGATCCGGCAGCGCTTGCGTCGATCCTGCCCGCAGATCTTGGGGGTGTGAGATTTCGGCGCCACCCTGCGACGGCGATCGTGGCGTCGGAGTGGCCGATTTGGGATCTCGTGCGGGTCAATCGGTTCAAAGATGGGGAGCAATCGCAGATCGATCTGTCTGTTGCCCAGCCTGTATTGATCGTCCGGCCAGAGTTCGATGTCGATGTCCGGATTTTGGAACCAAGTCATGCTGCGTTCGGGGTCGCAATTTTTTCCGGAGCGTCGTTGGGTGAAGCGGCTGAAACGGCACTTGACGTGGACAGCGGATTTACACTGGCTGATTGTTTGTCGAACTTTCTTTCAAATGGGGCTCTTGCCGGTCTGCAGATCAAAGAACCCGCTTAAGCGGGGATCCGGCTAGAAATAACAAAAGAGGCTATGAAGCGGATGGTTATTGGTTTTTTTGTAAGGCTTTACACGTTGGTGTTCGGCGCAATTGAGCGGCTGACTGAAGGCTGGTTTTTGGGTCTTGCCTCTCGGCTTATTTTTGCCGCTGTGCTTTTTCAGTTTTTCTGGAACTCGGCACTTACAAAGATCGGCGGCAACATCATGAACATCTTCACGCCGACGGCTGGCGCGTATGCCCAAATGCTGCCGGCCATGATGGAGCAGGTCAGTTATGACACGAGCCAGATCGCCTTTTTTCCATATGGACTGATTGTCCTCCTCGGAACTTGGGGCGAGTTTATTTTGCCGGTGCTTGTTGTTGTTGGCCTTTTCACTCGTGCTGCGAGCCTTGGCATGATCGTCTTTATTATTGTCATGACCTATGTCGACATCACAGGTCATGGGGCCGATGCCAAGACGATCGGAGCCCTTTTTGACGGAGATCCTTACGCGATTATTGCGGATGATCGACTGCTGTGGATCTTCCTGCTTCTGGTGCCGACTTTGAAAGGACCGGGATTGATTTCGCTCGACGCGTTACTGGGTGTGCAGTACCGCAGGCGGGAAATGTACTACTAGGAAATAGCGGTTGCCCGGTTGGGGCCGTGGTGATTTAACGGCCCCATGAATTTTGCCAGTGACAATTGGGCAGGTGCGGCTCCGGCGGTGATGTCGGCGCTGACCCGCCATAACAGTGGTCATACGCCGGCTTACGGCGGCGACCCTCTCACCGAAAGCGTCTCCAACAAGTTCAACGAGTTGTTTGAACGGGAAGTGGCCGTCTTTTTTGTTGCAACGGGGACGGCTGCAAACTCGCTCGCCCTTGCAGCATACGGGAAACCGGGTGGCGCCATTTTCTGCCACCGCGACTCGCACATTCAGGTCGATGAGTGCAATTGTCCGGAGTTCATGACGAGCGGTGGCAAGCTTGTCAGTGTTCCGGGGGCAAGTGGGAAATTTGACGCAAGTGGCTTGATCGAGGCCATGTCCGCTTTCCCCGATGGCGTTGTGCATCACGGGCAGGTCGCAAGCGTTTCGATCAGCCAGGCAACCGAAAGCGGAACAGTCTACACGCTGGAAGAGATTGCTGCGATCAAGGACGTCGCTGCTTCCCGGTCCGTTCCCTTGCACATGGACGGCGCTCGTTTTGCAAACGCGCTCGTAACGCTTGGATGTTCACCTGCCGACATGACCTGGAAATCTGGTGTCGATGTTCTTTCGTTCGGCGCCACTAAAAATGGATGCTGGTGCGCGGAAGCGGTCGTCTTCTTCGACCTGGAAGCTGCCAAGGGCTTTGAGTACTTCCGTAAGCGCGGCGGGCATCTTTTTTCCAAGAGCCGGTTTGTGGCCGCCCAGTTTGATGGATATTTCAGTGAAGACAGCTGGCTGAATACGGCGGCACACGCCAATGCGATGGCACTAAAACTAGCCGAAGGCATTCGGTCCGCTGGTGGAAGAACAGCCTGGCCTGTCGAAGCCAATGAGCTGTTTCCAATCCTGAAGCGTCGGCAGTTCGAGCAATTGGAAGCCAAAGGCGCCAAAATATACGAATGGCCGGTGAAGGATCTGCCAGAGGACCACGCTCCGCAGGCGGATGAAGTTTGCGTACGCATGGTCTGCAGCTTCGCTACGACCGAAGATGACGTGGCAGCGTTCTCGGGTGCGCTTTCCGAGATATCTTGAGGCTGCGGTAGATACGAAGAGAGGCGCCTGTTTGACAGGCGCCTCCGCACCGCTTCAGCTCAGGGGAGAAGCTGCCGGTTAGTGAGCGGTGCTTTCAATCTGTTTGGTCCCGCCGGATGTGATCTCGATCTTGCGCGGCTTCATGGCCTCGGGCAGTTCACGGACCAGATCGACGTGAAGGAGACCATTTTCGAGGCTCGCACCGTCAACACGGACGTATTCCGCGATCTGGAAGCGGCGTTCGAACGTCCGGGATGCGATGCCACGATACAGGATTTCGCGATCAGCAGATTCTTCTGCCTTTTCGCCCTTGATCGTCAAAACATGTTCTTTTGCTTCAACGGACAGTTCCGCATCGCTGAAGCCTGCAACAGCCATGGTAATCCGGTAGGAGTTTTCGCCGGTCCGCTCAATGTTGTACGGCGGATAGCTGGGGGCTTCATTACCAGCTGCATCCAGCATGGAAAAAAGGCGGTCAAAACCGATTGTGGAACGGTGAAGTGGGGTAAAGTCGAAGTGACGCATAGTCTGTCCTCTCTTTGAGCAACTGTTACTTCTGATTTTTGCGATCTCCTGTCCCCCATCCTTGGCGAGACTGGAACGCTGCGCAGACCCGTTTTGGCGCCTGCATTGTTCGAGATGGGAATTCTGATTTTTGAATTCAAGAGGTCGTGGACAAGTGGAAACATCGGCGATGAACTGAAGATGAATAGGGCCTTCCGGTCCTGTTCAAACGCTTTTCGGCATTCTCCGGGTATCGCCAGCACGGGGCTGGCGGAACAAGGAGATCACACAATGTCGATGTCACTCATGAAGCGCATTTCCACGAAAGCGTCTGCCCCCATTGCAGGAGCGGTTTTGGTCTTGGCCGCCGGTGCAGCAACGCAAGCGCAGGCTGCTCCTGTCTCAGGTTTCGGTGCAAAGGCACCCGTGGTCAGCGGCTTGACGATTACAGTTGATCACCGAGGTGGGCCAGGGCGCGGTTGGGATCGTGGGCACGGTCGGCATCAATACGAGTTGGGGCCGAGGCAAATTCGCCGCAGCTTGCGCCATCGCGGGTTTCACCGGATTAAAATCATTGATCGCCGCGGCCCGATGTACATCATCAAAGCACGTGGTTGGCGTGGTTCTCCTGTCAGGCTTGTCGTCGACTCCCGCAATGCAGATATCGTGCGCAGCCGACCTCTGGGCCCACGGTACAACTGGCACAGCCGGTGGTAATTCTGGTCACTTTTGGAGCCGGTCCTGCGGGGTCGGCCCAAAGTATATTGAGAGCTGGGGCTCAGGCGGTTATCACTGATCGCTGCGACAAGCGAATCGGACCAAGATGAGCCTGATTGACACCAAGAATAATCCGATCCCGGATGGGGCTGTTTCCGGGTTTTTGGAGATGAATGGCCGGGTCAGGCTGCGCTATGCGCATTGGCCTGCTGCGGCGGGCAAGTCGTGTCGGGGCACTGTCACCATCCTCCAGGGACGCGCTGAGTTTATCGAAAAATACTATGAAGTTGTCTCCGACCTGCGTTCGCGAGGATATGCTGTTGTTGCCTTCGATTGGCGCGGGCAGGGTGGTTCGACGCGCTTGACCCGAAGCCCGGCGCGGGGGCACGTCACGAACTTCAAAAGATATCAGCAGGATCTGCTGGCGATCCTGAAAAACGTTTCCCTTGCAACCTACCCGGGGCCGCATTTTGCGTTGGCGCACTCAACGGGTGGCCTCATTTTGATGTCATGTTCACAGCGACTGCGGACGATGCTGGACCGGGCGGTTATCACAGCGCCGCTACTGGCGATCGCGCCAAGGGAATGGGAGAGCGATCTGACAGCCGGTTTGCGAAAGCTGCTCCGTATTTTGACCTTGGGGCTGTTTGGAAGACCTCAGCTCAGGGCGACCCGCCCCGCCACTTCCCGGTTGACCGAGACACTCGGTTTTGGCCTTGCCCGAATTTGCGCCTGGACCTTTTTGGGCCGGCTCTACGTTCCAGGTGGAAACGGGAAGCTTACGCTCCCCTTCGAAGAAAACCGTCAGACAACTGACCGTCAGCGCTATCGAAGGTTTTCCAAGGTTCTGGAAGAACACCCGGAAATCGGTATCGGATCGCCGACGATGGGTTGGTTGAACGCAGCCGCCACGGCCATGAAGTCGATGCGTCAGCGCCGCGCCGGACCTGAAATGCGCTTGCCCTGCCTGATACTTGGCGCTGGCCGGGACAGAATTGTTTCCACGCCTGCAATTGAAGAGTTCGTCTCCCGGACAAAAAACGCATCGTATATCGAGATCTCGGGCGCGGAACACGAGCTCCTTATGGAAGCCGACAGATACCGGGACCAGGTCTGGGCTGCCTTCGATGCGTTTGTGCCAGGATTGGAAGCAGATTTAGTGTTGGACCAGGCGGGCGCTGATTGAGTCTCACCGACACAATGCCTGGCCGGATTTTTGAGACAGACGTCACACGGCAGCCTTCGCCAGTTCGGTAAGCAGGATGTCATGAAGGCGTTTGTCGCCGGATGCAACGATCTGGCCGCCATCTGCCGGTGAGCCGCCTGTCCATGTCGTCACAACGCCGCCGGCACCTTCAATAATCGGGACCAATGCGACGATGTCATAGGCCTGTAGCCCGGATTCAATGACAGCGTCGCCGTGACCTGCTGCCACCATGCAATAAGCGTAACAATCCGTTCCATATCTCGTCAGCTGTGCCTTTGCCTCCAGTTGATCAAAGACAGGCCGTTCGCTGGTGTTAAAAAGCGCTGGTGTCGTCGTAAACAAGGTCGCTGTGCCGAGTGAAGCACAAGCCCGGGTCTTCAGATCCTTTTGGCCGAGCGGGCCATGATACCAAGCGCGTTCACAATCGCCGCTGTAGCGCTCGCCGATATATGGCTGGACCATCATCCCAAGGCTCGGTTTGCCGTTCGACCGGAGGCCGATCAGCGATCCCCAAGTTGGGAGGCCCGTAATAAAGGCCCGTGTGCCATCGATCGGATCCAGAACCCAAACATGATCAGAATCAAGGTTTTCCGGTCCATGTTCCTCACCCAGGATTCCATGGTCAGGGTAGTGCTCATTGATCAGCGCCCGCATGGCTGTTTCGCCATTCTTATCGGCGATCGTGACCGGGTCGAAGCCGCTTTCCAATTTGTTGTCGACTGAAAAGCCCTGCCGGAAGTGCGGCATGATTGCTGCGCTGGAAGCATCCGCCAGGCGATCGAGAAAGGTAGCCAGCGGATTTGCACTGGCTGCGAGCGGCATGGACATATGGCCTCCAGTTGGATGTGTCGCTTTTCGGTCAGTATGACCGCAGGTGGCTGTCATATAACCTGATTTGCAAAAAAAGAATTCGGAATACCTGAATAGATGCTCATATTTTGAGCATGAAACAACCGCTGCTGGGGTTGCATTTTGTGCGGTGCGGTGCGATCTTATTGCGGTGCGATAGAGCTTTCTGTCGTACCGCCCTCCTTGGGCGTTTCCTCCCTAGACTTCGGCCGCCTCGTTTGAGTGCGGCCTTTTTTTTAATTCGATTTAATTCAGGGATTATTCGGCCGCGATTGAATCCGCGACGAGACCGGCGTCCGGCATTGCAGTCAATTCCCGGACGAAGTCTTTCAGATCGTGGAACAATTGTCCGAAATGGGCCGTCGGCTCATGGGTCGCTTCGTCCATATACAGGCCGCGATTTATTTCGATTTGAAGCGCGTGCAGGCCACTGGACGGCCGCCCGTAATGCTCCGTTATGAAGCCGCCCGCATACGGCTTATTGCGACTCACGCTGTAACCTTTGCTCCGCAATATTTCGAACGCAAAGTCGGTGAGGTCGCTGTTGCAGCTGGTGCCATAGCGATCGCCAAGAATGAAATCGGGCCGTGTATCTGTAGTCTGACATTTCACTGTTGATGGCATTGAGTGGCAGTCAACCAAAACTGCATGCCCAAAAGTCACGTGCGTTTGCGCCAGCAGACGCCTCAGTGTCGAGTGGTACGGCTTATAGATCGTCTCGATGCGGTTGAGCGCTTCTTCAACAGGCAACCTGTGCCGATAGATCTCGTGGTTTTCGCTTACAATGCGCGCGACGGTTCCAAGGCCACCAGCTACACGGATTGAGCGGATGTTTGCGTAAGACGGCAGCCGGCCGTCATACATCTTCGGATCGAGCTCATAAGGTTCCCGGTTCACATCCAGATAAGCGCGCGGAAAGTGTGCCCGCAGCATGGGGGCACCAAGCGGCACCACATGCGAAAAGAGCTCGTCCACATAAGCATCTTCAGACCGCCGGATCGAGCGCGCATCAAGCCGAGAGGCAGCCAGGAAACTCTCTGGATATTGACGTCCCGAATGAGGAGAGTTGAAAACAAATGGCAGCCGTTGGTCAGCAGGGGACAAAACATCAAATGCAGGAAAGCCGTTGAAGTCGACTTCGAACTGGCTGATTGGGGCGCTGGGCGTTGAACTTGTCAATATATGTGTCCCGTTTGCGGCGATTGCCTATCGTGCCAAGGAATCAACACGCAGTCCACAGTCGAACGCGCAAAAGCTTAGGAGAACCAATTCACCCTATCTTTCTGTTGATTTCGGGCTATAACCGGCGAAAGACTTGAACGCTCCGTAATGCGAAGGAAATTGGTTGCAAACTATGCCGCGTATCCTGCTTGCCGAAGACGATAACGACATGCGCCGGTTCCTGGCGAAGGCTCTGGAAAATGCCGGGTATGACGTCGTGTCATTTGATAACGGCAAAAGCGCATATGAGAGACTGCGCGAAGAACCGTTTTCCCTGCTCCTGACCGATATTGTGATGCCGGAGATGGACGGCATAGAGCTCGCGCGGCGTGCAACGCAGCTCGACCCTGATCTGAAGGTGATGTTCATTACCGGGTTTGCAGCCGTTGCGCTCAACCCTGAATCGGATGCGCCGAAGGACGCAAAGGTTCTTTCAAAGCCCTTCCACCTCAAAGACTTGGTGCAGGAAGTGGAGCGAATGCTTGCTGCCTAATCGTCATTTTCAACAGGTTGAAGAGCGAAAAAGGAATTTTTGACAGTACGGTGAAAAGGGGGTTGCACAGACTTTGGATCCCCGCTATATCGCACCCCACTACGGCGTTGGAGCGCCGATGGCCGAAGAAATTCGGGCGTGTAGCTCAGCGGGAGAGCACTTCGTTGACATCGAAGGGGTCACAGGTTCAATCCCTGTCACGCCCACCATTATTGCGCAGATCAAATCCGTGACGCGCTCTAGCTTGGAAGACTGGCGCAGATATCTGCAGCGACTTCCGGCAAAAACGACTGAGAAGAATGGGCGCCTCGGGCGCTCATTTGGTTTGAAGCTAAACAGACGACCCCACGGGGACAATGACATGAAGATCAAGAATTCGCTCAAAGCGTTGATGACCCGTCACCGGGAAAACCGCATGGTTCGCCGTAAGGGCCGCGTTTATATCATCAACAAGAAAAACCCGCGCTTCAAGGCACGTCAGGGCTAAGTGTTCTGACGCTGCTTTTGGCAGCGTCACGCAACAGGCATTGTCAGGTGCTCGCCGTAGAAGGGCGCTGGATAACAATGTATCCAAGTCGCGTTTGTGTGAACGTGTGAGTTTTCGGGATTGACCGCCGCATTCAACGACCCATAATCGTTGTATGCGGATTTTTGTGTTTGCCACCTTTCTTTTTCTGTCTCCGGTTGTGGGTCTTGCCCAACCTGTGCCTGATCTCGGTCCAGAGACAGACACGCCATCCATTGATGATTTTGATGCCTTGCCGGATGCTGAGCCAGACGAAAGCGGGCAGGTGGTCGTGGAAGAAACCGACCCTGGCGAGACTCTATCCAAGCTCGATAGTCTTTATGAAGATCTCGCAGGTGCCGAAGATCCGGCTGCGCGCCAACGCGTTGCACGCGACATTCGGCGCATTTGGATGGACTCAGGTTCTGATACCGTCGATCTTTTGATGGCGCGCGCTGGGCGCGCCATCCAGGCCGAGGATCACGGGCTTGCGCTTGATCTTCTCGACGTCGTTGTCGTCCTTGAGCCGTCCTTTGCTGAAGGGTTGAACCGCAGGGCGACCGTGCATTACATGAAGGAAGATTTCGGCAGGTCGCTTGTCGATATTGAGCGGACCTTGGCCTTAGAACCCCGGCATTGGGGTGCATTATCAGGCCTTGCGATCATCCAGCGCCGATTGGGATTTGAAGAGCAAGCGCTGTCCACGTTCCGGCGGGCATTGGAAATCCATCCAGGTCTCGAAAACGCAAGTGATGCAGTCGAATCTCTGGAAAAGGAAGCAGAGGGCGAACCCGTTTGATGGAAACGCGCAAATCCTGCGCCATTTAACCCGTATGACGCGTTCCAACTATACGGTTTCAGTCCCTCAACATGCTCTCAGTTCTGCTCGCAATCCTTGTTGTGCTCGCATCGCTTGCCGGTTACTCGGCCTTGCGGTTTCACCAGATCAGACGCTCGATCCGACCTGATGGGGAAATGTGCACCGTAGACGGTGTCCAACTCCACTATCATTTTTTTTCAGCGGAAAACGCGGGTCCCGATACGCCGACCTTGGTCTTCCTGCATGGTGCGAGCGGAAATGCCTATGATTCTCAACTCGCGTTTTTAAAGCCGCTGAAAGGGCGTTATCCGCTGCTTTTTTTGGACCGGCCCGGTTTGGGTTTTTCCGGTACAATCCCGGATGGAAAGAACTCGCCCGCGCGTCAGGTGGAGCTGATTGACGGACTGCTTCGTGAATTGGGCATTGATCGGTGTATTGCCATAGGTCACTCACTCGGCGCGTCTGTCACCGCTGCACTTGGTCTGAGGGCGCCGGACCGGATATGCGGTTTGGCGTTTTTAGCGCCTGCAACACATCCTTGGCCTGGCGGTGTCGCATGGTACAATCATGTGGCAGCGGCGCCTGTTATCGGGTGGTTGTTCTGCCGGATCTTGACGCTTCCCGTTGCCGAGTATTTGGCGCCACGGTCCATCCGACACGTTTTTCATCCAGAGCCGCAGCCAGAGAACTATGATCAGGCAACACGGTTGCCACTACTCTTTTTGCCGGACGCTTTCCGCTCAAATGCCACGGATATCGCTCGCTTGAAGCCTCAAGTGATCGCGCAGTCCAAGAATTATGGTGACTTGGAGCAGCCCACTGTCATCTTAACAGGCACGGAAGACACGATCGTGTGGCCATCCATTCACAGCGAAGGTTTGCTGCGCGATCTTCCAAATGCCGAGCTTGTGGTTTTGGAGGGGGCGGGACACATGCCGCATCACACCCGAACTGATGCAATTGTCGAGGCTTTGGACCAGCTTGTTCTCCGGGTCGAGAATGCAAGCGTATTGGATTGCCGGAGCATCGCATAAAAAAGGGCGGCCAGGTGCCGCCCTTCTGGAAATTTCAACCGATTAGATCGTCAAATGCCGCCCTGGCCGTCTGTGCCAACAAACGCAATCCGCAACATATTGGTGGATCCTGGTGTGCCGAACGGGACGCCGGCCGTAATGATGATCCGCTGACCCGGTTTTGCCCATCCTTCAGAATGAGAAATCCGGCAGGCGCGATCGATCATATCCTCTTCGTTGGCAGCGTCTTCGCTGACCACACAGTGGAGACCCCAACCGAGCGACAGCCGGCGGGCCGTTGCCATGACGGGTGACAATACGATGATCGGGCTGGACGGGCGTTCCCGTGAAGCGCGCAAACCCGTGGCGCCGGATGTCGTGTAGCAAACCACTGCAGCCAGATTAAGCGTTTCCGCAATTTGGCGTGCCGCCGCAGAGATCGCATCAGAACCGGTCGCTTCCGGTTCGGTACGCTGGGCGTAGATGATGGTCCGGTAGTTCGGATCCTGTTCCACCTGTTGAGCGATCCTGTCCATTGTGGACACGGCCTCGATCGGAAAGTCGCCCGCTGCTGATTCCGCGGAGAGCATAACTGCATCAGCGCCTTCAAAGACCGCAGTCGCAACGTCAGAAACCTCTGCACGGGTTGGTACCGGTGCGGTGATCATGGACTCAAGCATTTGGGTTGCGATGACCACCGGCTTTCCTGCGCGCCGGCAGGCGCGTGTGATCCGCTTTTGCAGACCTGGAACCTGTTCCAGCGGCATTTCAACGCCAAGGTCGCCACGAGCCACCATGATCGCGTCTGACAGCTCGATGATTTCATCAAGGCGACCGATCGCTTGCGGCTTTTCAATCTTTGCAAGCACACCAGCGCGGCCGCGAGTGATTTTGCGCACTTCTGCAAGATCGTCCGGGCGTTGAACGAAGGACAGTGCAACCCAGTCTACGTTCTGCTCAAGTGCGGCAATCAGATCCTTATGGTCCTTTTCCGTCATCGCGCTGGTCGCAATTTCGGAGTCTGGAACACTAACGCCCTTTCGGTCAGAGAGCTTGCCGCCCACGATAACTTCGGTCTGAGCTTTCGTCGGATTCGCTTCTGTTACCCGCAGTTGGATCTTGCCATCGTCAAGAAGCAACCGATGACCTGGTTCCAATGCCTTCAAGATTTCCGGGTGAGGAAGGTGCACTCGATGAACATCGCCTGGCGACGTATCTGCATCCAATGTAAAGACTGCTCCGTTTTCAAGCATCACCGGGCCATTGCCGAATGTGCCTACGCGCAGTTTTGGTCCCTGTAAGTCGGCAAGAATCCCAATCGGTCTTCCTGTTACTTCCTCCACAGCACGGATGCGGCTAACCAGCATCTTGAGACGATCATGATCGGTATGGCTCATGTTGATGCGAAATACATCAGCACCAGCTACATACAATTTTTCGATGATGTCTTGTTCTGAGGAGGAGGGTCCGAGAGTTGCTAGAATTTTAACTCGTCGGTTTCGCCTCATCGCCCACCTGTCCCTTGTTGCACGGGTTCTGTGAGCTGGACTGTCCAGCTGCTTTGTTCTCCCGTGTCGATTTCAAAAAAGCCTGTCCGCTCGAAACCCCGAGCAACGCAATCTTCAATTCCGCGAATGGTGAATTCTTTTTCTCGGGTGCACATGAAGGCGCGGCCGCCCCATTCGCCGAACTGATCGTAATCCACTGCATAGATGTAATAGTAGCGTGACACCAAAGCGCCCGGGACCAGTGTTTCACAGCTGTTGGACGCAAGATTCCACCAACCTTCAGTGATCCAGTCGGACTTATCCTTGTAGCCAATAGCCACACCAACCTGGCTGTCCGTCTTGTTGCATAGACGGAGATCAGCGTGTGCGTTGTCGCTGAAAACGATGTTCAGGAAGACGGCCAGACTTAAGGCGCAGAAGGTCTGAATGGATGCACGCATCCACGTTTGCGACCAGCCCCGGTGCCGTTCCCCTACCTTCAACATACGCAGTCGTTCACTTTGCTGCTTTACAGACATTGGCTTTTTGCGTGGACAGGAGTGTCTTGTCAACGTCGTTAACAAGATATGTGCGGGAGGAAAACCCCTTGACATCCATCGCTTCCATCTCTTGGGCCCACCCAGATGAAACCAAGCTATCCTATGAAGTTATAATTGGGGCGGGAACATGACCGTACCTCCGTGGGTAGCCGTTAGCCGTCAAAAAAGGGTAACCAAACACTTTCATCCACATCAAAAACCTATGTTGTTGATTGCGCACCGCTGCGATCATCTAGCGGGCTGATTTTTCACGATTCGGACCCATATAAACGGCTGTCCTTGGAATTGGGCTTGGTTCCCTTGAGCCTTTGTCGTAAATCTGGCGCCTCGCCACCACAGCTGTATTTGAAATCAAGAAGATCAAGATGACCGATCCTGTCCCTATGCCGGACACGTCCTTTCAGCCGTTTGAATATATTCACGGTGACGAGACCGCAGGCATCCTGCTGTTGTGTGATCATGCACGGAACACGGTCCCGGATGAGTATGGTGATCTCGGGGTTCCTGCCGCTCAGTTCGAGCGGCACATTGGTTACGATATTGGAGCGCGAGCGCTCACACTGGAACTGGCGCGTCGTCTCAATGCTCCGGCGTGCTTGTCGACATACTCAAGATTGTTGATTGATCCCAATCGGGGCGAAGATGACCCAACCCTGATCATGCGCGTATCGGACGGTGCCGTTGTCCCTGGGAATGCGGCAGTTGATGCGACTGAGAGGCAGCGGCGGATTGATCTTTTTCACAAGCCGTATCATGACCTGATCGATGCAACGCTGGATCGGATGATGGCGGTTGCGTCGGCGCCAGTGATCATTTCGATCCATAGTTTCACGCCAGTCTGGCGGGGCGTCGCGAGACCTTGGCATGTCACGGTGCTCTGGGACAGCGACCCGCGCGCTGTCGATCCGATGCTGGCAGGTTTGAGGGCACAAGCCGATCTGGTTGTCGGAGACAACGAACCCTACGATGGCGCCCTTGAAAACGACACGATGTATCGGCACGCAACCAAGCGGGGCCTGTCTCAGGCTCTTCTGGAGATCCGGCAAGACCTGATCGGAGATACCCGGGGAGCGATGGAGTGGGCCGATCGGTTGGAGCCTATATTGAAAGAACTCGCACAATCACCGGATTGCCGTCAGGTTCGACACTATGTGTCGCGATGTGGCAGCAAATGACCGCTTGGTTTCAGGAGCAGAGTTGAGGGAGATGAGTTGATGGATGATCAAACGAAAATTGAGCTGGAAGCTGCCGTTTTCCGCCGGTTGGTCGAACACCTGCGTGGGCGAACCGATGTTCAGAACATTGACATGATGAACCTTGCAGGCTTTTGCCGCAATTGCCTGTCCAATTGGTATGCGGATGCGGCTGCAGAAAAGGACATGAACCTGGACAAGGACGCAGCTCGCGAGATTGTTTACGGAATGCCCTACGGTGATTGGAAGGCAAAGTATCAAACCGAGGCCACAGCCGAGCAGAAAGCCGTTTTTGACAAAAACAAGCCTGAGCATTGAGGGCGCTGGTCTGGTCCGCTTGACGTGCCTCTTGAAGTCTGGCAGGGCACCGGCCGGAATTAACGTGGACTGGTGTTGTGACACCATCCGTGACGTGAACGCAGAAGAAGAACACAACTAACCAAGGAGAAACACTCGAATGTCCGATCCGGGTGGAGTGGCCGCAGACCAGCTGCGCGCCTTCATTGAACGTATTGAACGTTTGGAAGAAGAAAAGAAGGTCATCTCGGATGACATCAAGGACGTTTACGCCGAAGCCAAGGGCAATGGCTACGACGTGAAGATTCTGCGCAAGGTTGTCTCTCTTCGCAAGAAGCAGCCGCATGAACGCGAGGAAGAGGAAGCGGTACTCGACCTCTACCTGCATGCGCTCGGCATGGCAGGGCCCGGGCCGTCCGAGGGCTAAACTGATTGCCGAAACTAAAAACGCCGGGCATTTGTCCCGGCGTTTTTTTTGTCGCTGCGTTCTGAAATCTCGCTATCTGGCAAACCGGACAGGCAGCACCACGATCGCGGGTCCGTCAAATCGGTCTGTGCGCAGATTACCATAAGGATTTTGCTGGAAGCTTGCAGCCACAAACCGGTTGCCCGGCTTCATGACATTGTTCAGTTGCCGCTGATTTGGATGGCTCAGCCACGCAAATGTCTGGTGGCGGGCTGTGCCTGCGCCAGTCAGCAGAAGTGGTTCGGACCGGTCCGGCAGGCTTGCGAATCCAGCAAGTGGATCAACAATCTGGTCTTTTGGAATGCGTCCGGATACCGATGGCCGTGCGGTGGCTGCTGCAGGTACAGCCGTCGGACGCGGCGCTGCGGCTTGTTGGTTCGTGGCGGTGTCAGGCCGTAGTGACCGTGTCAACTCGGGCGGTGTCGGTGCCGCCGATGCATAGGCAAGTGTGGTATCTGAGCGCGGGGCAGGGGCTGGTGAAGGGATTGCAGTTCCCGTTGCAGCAGCAATTGCCGCCACCGGATCGTCAACCGTTGATCCCTCAGAGCCACCAATTTTCTCTGCTGCGGCTTGTGCAGCTGCTTGGAGGCTCGCTGCCGGCTTTTGTGCCGGAGCCCTTGCAATCTGGAACCGTGCGTCGAGCGGTTCGCTTGCAGCCGAAGGCTGGCCGGCATTCAAAGCTGCCCGTTGACCATCAAGCGTGTTGGGTGCGGGTGTTGGAACAGATGCCGCACTTGCAATTTGAACTGGCTGCTCGTCTATTGGCTTCAACTCTGGAGCTGCACTTGCCACTGCAATGACGGGAGCCTCCTCAGGCGTGTCTATGATCTTGCGAGTAGGTACAGGAGGATTGGCTACGACAGGTGAGACAGCGTCGGCTTGTGATGCGGTTTGGCGGCCTCCGACTGCGCCGGGCCGGGTGGCATCGGAGTTTCCAGCGCGCTCGCCGCCACCAAACAGGCTGGCAAACAAGTTACCACCGCCCTCAGGCGCTTCACGCGTAACATTCGCCGGAGGTGTGGGTGCTGGCGCACTGCGGACACTCTGGTTCCGGGTCGTAAGCGTCCGTGCACCTTGATCCCGATCATTGATGTTCCGCGCGGCTGAAGTGTCGTTTGATGCGACAATGGTCGGCCGTGTTGAACTCCGCCGGCCGGATTTGGATTCTGCAAGGGCGATCTTGTAGCCCTTCATCGGCTTGCCGTCGGAGGGGATATGCAGAGTCTTGCCGTCTGGGAATACCCGGGCAAGCTGCGACCGGCTCATCTTCGGCCAATGGCGAACGCTACCTGTATCCAGATGGACAAATGGCGATCCCGAGCGCGGATAATACCCGACACCGCCAATCTGCTTGCGCAAGCCGGTTTCACGCAGCTTTCTGATGTTCACGCCTGGAATATAGAAATCCATGGCTTTGCCGAGCGTGTGCTGGCTGTTTCTGGCAACGCCTTTGGAGCGCTTGCGCAACATGTTGTTTGTTGCAGGCGATCGGTAGCTGGATACAACGTGTATGTAATCTCTGGCCCGTACCTTTTGGTAGACCTCCCAAACAAGGTCGAGCAGTTCCGGATCAATCTTTGTGATTTCGTTGCGCCGCCAGTCGCGCAGGAATCGATTGGCTTCCCGCAGACCGGACGGAATATACCGGCCGTTCTTCTTGAAAGTGATCGAAACACGCTCTTTGGTATGCGTGTTGTATAGCTTCAAGGTTCTGGTTTCTGCTTGAACCGTGCCTGCAAATGTCATGGCAAGCGCCACGATCGCTGCCGCTGAAATCGCGGCGCGTTTCATCCAGGCGACGGCGTCGAAACCAACAGACCGTTTACGCAATTTCTATCCCGCCGTTTTGTGGTGGCTTGCACCCATCCCGTGCTCCCCAGCAGAACCCGAGTTTTACATGCCGCAGGTTAAGAAGTTTTTACCCTAATCTCAGTTCTGCAGAAATCGTGGTAAAATTGCAACTTGTTGGGCGGTTATCCGCAATGGATTGCGCGCAATAACCCAAGGGCATCCCGTACCGCCCGAATGTGTCCAAAAATCGGCCAAAGCCGAGTGGGCGCCTTAAAGTGTTCTGAAATTAGGCAGCTGCATCCGTGCCGCCATCGTCCAAACCGTATTCTTTGAGCTTGCGATAGAGGGTGGAGCGGCCAATGCCCAGCCGCTTGGCAACTTCTGTCATACGCCCGGAATAGTGTTTGATGGCGGCCCTGATCAGCTCTTCCTCAATATCAGTCAGTTTTCTGACATGTCCTTCCGGGTCAAGGTTCCGCATGAAGCCAAAGGGTGCTGAGCCCTCAAATCCGGCCGGTGTTGAGGTGGTCGTTACTGTCGGCGCACCATGTTGTGCAGGTGGCGGCGTTATGTAGCCCGGGTCTTGCGGAGCTGCGGCAAAGGGAGCTGGAGCGCTTGGGTGCACAACGCTGGACTGGCTACCAGGGTGCTCGATTGCGGCTGCAATTTGCGGAAAATCGTCGATGGTCAGCTGAGCTCCATCACATAAGACAACGGCCCGGAAAACGGTGTTCTGCAATTGCCGAATGTTGCCGGGCCATGTGTACTCCTGAAGCATGGCCAATGCGTCTTGGGCAACACCGGACACCTGGGGCTTGCCTTCTTCAGCCGCAAAGCGTGCCAGAAAATGCCGCACGAGGGCTGGGATGTCTTCCCGACGGTCTCGCAATGGTGGGATCCAAATGGGGAAAACGTTCAGGCGGTAATAAAGGTCTTCACGGAACGCGCCGTCTTTGACTTGGTCAATGAGCCTGCGATTCGTTGCAGAAATGAGCCTGAAATCCACTTTGACCGGCCGGCGGGACCCGATCGGATCAATTTCGTTTTCCTGAATGGCGCGGAGCAGTTTGACCTGCACATCTTGTGGCAATTCACCCACTTCATCTAGAAAAAGGGTGCCGCCATGTGCTTCCTGGAATTTGCCGACATGCTTGTCGACCGCTCCGGTGAAAGCGCCTTTTTCGTGGCCGAAAAGGATTGATTCCACCAGATTGTCGGGGATGGCGCCGCAGTTGACCGTGATCAACGCTTTTGACTTGCGGTCACTGGATCCTTGGATCGCGCTTGCGATCATTTCCTTGCCAACACCGCTCTCCCCTTCGATTAGAATGGGAATGTTGGAGGCTGCAGCCCGCTTGCCCAGATTAATCACCCTCTCCATTGCCGGCGAATGGGTGATGATGTCGGCAAAAGTCAGCGTCCCGGAAGCCTTCTTCTGGATTCGGGTGATTTCACCTTCCAGGGCGGAGGTTTTCAGGAGGTTGCGGATCGAGACATTCAGCCGTTCAGGTGCGACCGGCTTTACCGCAAAGTCCTGTGCACCGGCATTCATCACTGAAACAACCGTGTCGATCCCGCCATGGGCTGTTTGGACGATCACGGGGGTGGAAATCTTGTCTGAGCGCAGGCGCTCCAGAACCCCGAGGCCGTCAAGCTCGGGCATCACCATATCGAGGATGATCAGATCGATTTCGCTGGCTTCAGGGCCGGTCATGATCCGCACAGCTTCCGCGCCGTTTTCAGCAGTTTTGGATCTGTAACCAAATTTGTGCACGGCTTCCTGCAGGAGCCGGCGCTGAATTGGATCGTCGTCAACAATGAGAATTTTGCCGCTGAGTGCTTGCATCAGGTGCCTTCGAACTCGTCAAGGTGTCTCGTTTCGGGCCATTCTGGTCGTAAAGCGGTAAACAAATTCTCCAGCCCAATTGAAAAAAGATGCTGTTTTTCGATTGCAGCTACAGGTGGCTAGGGCCTACAAATTCTCTAAATATCCCATCGGAGCAACCAATCGTTCCGCCGTTTTCCGGAGTATGAAATGCCTTTTTTGAGCCCAAATTTTGCGCCTGCCGCCTCAGGAACAGCAGAGCTTGGCGAACTCCCCGTCTGGGATCTGACGGACCTCTATCCGTCCGTCGATGCACCGGAAGTTACCTCTGATCTGAAGGAGGCACTCGATCGCGCAAAAACATTCGAGGCTTCCTACAAGGGACGGCTTGCTGATTTGGCGGCAAACAATGTTGCGGCTTTGGTGACAGCCATTCGCGCATATGAAGATCTGGAAGACCTCATGGGCCGCCTGATCTCTTTCGCCGGATTGGTATATGCAGGCAATACTACAGACGCGGCTGCGCAAAAATTCTACGGCGATGTTCAAGAGCAAATCACGACGGCAAGCTCGCATTTGTTGTTTTTCAGCCTGGAACTGAACCGGATCGAGGATGCTGTGGTCGATGCCGCGGTGGAGGATAAACATCTCTCCCACTACCGGCCCTGGATCGAGGATCTTCGCAAGGACAAGCCGTACCAGCTGGAAGACCGGGTCGAGCAGCTTTTTCATGAAAAGTCGGTCACCGGGAGCAGTGCCTGGAACCGCCTGTTCGATGAAACCATGGCGCGATTGACCTTCAATGTTGCAGGCGAAGAGCTGCCGGTCGAGCAGACTCTCAATTTGTTGACCGACCCTTCACCCGAAAAGCGGGAAGAAGCGTCAAAGGCGCTCACCGAAACATTTTCCAAGAACCTTAGCACCTTTGCACTGATCACAAACACCTTGGCCAAGGACAAGGAGATTTCCGACCGGTGGCGGAACTTCTCCGATATTGCCGATAGCCGGCACTTGGCCAATCGTGTCGAGCGTGAAGTCGTTGACGCAATGGTATCCGCAGTCCGGGAGGCCTATCCGCGGCTTTCGCACCGGTATTACAAACTCAAGGCAAAGTGGCTCGGCGTTGATCAACTCAACACGTGGGACCGAAACGCTCCGCTTCCCGATGCCGATACACGGATCATTCCTTGGTCTGAAGCCAAGGACACCGTGCTTTCTGCCTACAACAAGTTTTCACCAGATATGGCGGAGATCGCGAGCCGCTTCTTCGACAAGGGGTGGATTGATGCCCCGGCGCGGTTTGGCAAGGCGCCAGGTGCATTCGCCCATCCAACGGTGCCAAGCGCGCATCCCTACGTTCTGGTCAATTACCAGGGCAAAGTTCGGGATGTGATGACCTTGGCTCATGAACTCGGGCATGGCGTTCACCAGGTCCTGGCCGGTCCGAATGGTCCGCTCATGGCGCCGACCCCCCTGACACTTGCTGAAACAGCGAGTGTCTTTGGCGAAATGCTGACTTTCAAATCTCTCCTTGCGAAAGCGGAAGACCCGAAAACCAAAAAAGTCATGCTCGCCTCCAAGGCCGAAGACATGATCAACACGGTCGTCCGGCAAATCGCTTTCTATACCTTTGAGCGGAAGGTTCACACGGAACGGCGCAATGGCGAGCTGACAGCTGACAAGATCGGAGAACTCTGGCTGTCGGTGCAGGGTGAGAGCCTCGGCCCTGCAATCAAGCTCAATGACGGGTATGAGACCTTCTGGACCTATATCCCCCATTTCATTCATTCGCCCTTCTACGTTTATGCCTACGCCTTCGGGGATTGCCTTGTGAACTCGCTTTATGCGGTTTACGAGGAAGCTGAGACTGGGTTTCAGGAGAAGTACTTCGATCTCCTGAAAGCTGGAGGCACCAAGCATCATTCCGAATTGTTGAAGCCATTTGGTCTTGATGCAACCGATCCAGATTTCTGGAAGAAAGGTCTGTCCGTCATCGAACGTTTGATCGATGAGCTGGAAACTCTGGATCAGGCTTGAGCAACGGTCTGCTTTGATGTCCAAGGAAGTTTTCCGGTTTCAGCATACTCCCTATGATGGCTCCAGCCATCCCTTCACGGTCGGTCTAAAGCCGATCGACGAAAAGGAATGGCTCGAGCCGGATGCTTTCCTTGTCCCGCATCTTGCTGAAAAGGACCGTTTGTTGGCCGAGTTCGATGATGCGGTTTTTCGGGCAGAGGACGGCACGGAAGAGGCGCAGCGGGAAGTGCTTGCGCTTATCGTTGAAAACCTGAAGCAGTATCACGGCAAGACCCACAAGTTTGAGGCTGGGTGTGTGGTGATTGCGGATCGAGGGCCGGCCGTCGACCTAGCCAGCGTGCCAGCCCTTCTGACAGCCGCGCGCCTTGTCCAAGAAGACTTGGTTCTGATGCGTCCGGGGCCGGACGGCTACAGGTTGGCGGCGGCCAGCCTGAGTTTCCCGTCTTCCTGGTCATTGGCTGAAAAATTCTCGAAATCCATGAGCGCAATTCACGAGATGGTCCCGGGTTTCAACGGCGCGCGCATGGGCCTAATGGTCGCTCGCCTCTTCGATAATCTCAAGGTGGGTCAATGTGTATGCCGCTTTAACTGGTCGATTTACCCGGATGATGAGCTCTACAATCCAAAGCCCCATCGCATCGATATGCGGGACGATGTGCCACTCCTGTCACGCCTCTTCCTGAGAGTAGAACGCCAAACTTTGCGCCGCTTGCCGGGAAGTGGGGATATTATCTTCACGATCAAGATCCATCATGATCCGTTGCGCGCACTGGTCGGACATCCAGAGCGGGGGCAGTTGGCCGGGCAACTCAGAACGCAGTTGATGGCTCTGGATCCGGACCAGCTGCGATACAAAGGGTTGGCCAATGCGCGGGATGAACTGGCGCGCGGGCTGTCCGAACTCTCCACTTCTGAAGCTGGAGTGATGTGACAGATCGTCGTTTCTGAGCCTCTGGACTGGAAGTTGGCGGGCAATTTTATATGTAGCGTTCAATAGAGACGTTTCGTTCGGTAAGGAGCATCTGAGCACATGCCTCAGGACAAGGATCGGGAAAGCAACCGTTTCAGCGCGCGAATGGGCCGATATGCGCGGGTCGGCACCAACGTTGGTGGCATTGCTGCCAAAGTTGCCGGCGCGAAACTGCTGGGCATGGATCTCGATAACGGCAAGAACGCTTCCGAACTGGCTGCTGCCTTGGGAGGGCTCAAAGGACCGCTGATGAAGGTGGCGCAACTTCTATCCACGATCCCCGATGCACTGCCGCCGGAATACACCACCGAACTTGCCAAGCTTCAGGCCAGTGCGCCCCCTATGGGATGGGCGTTTGTCAAACGGCGCATGCGGGCAGAGCTTGGGGCAGGTTGGGAAAAACGTTTTGAAAGTTTTGAGCGCGAACCGGCTGCAGCAGCATCGCTTGGCCAAGTGCATCGCGCTGCTGGACACGACGGCCGTGTTCTGGCCTGTAAACTTCAGTATCCGGATATGGCATCTGCAGTAGAGGCTGATCTCAAGCAACTGCAAATGCTGTTTTCACTACACCGGCGTATGAAGCCGGCAATTGATACCAGCGAGATAGCGAAAGAAATCAGTGCCCGCGTTCGCGAGGAGCTCGACTATGGTCGCGAGGCCGGGCACATCGGGCTATATAAGCAGATCCTCGAGGATGCGCCGCATATCCGTGTTCCGGACATTGTACCGGATCTGTCGACTAAGCGGCTCTTGACGATGAATTGGCTGCACGGGCGGCCATTGCTTGATTTCAAAGAGCATGATCATGAAGATCGAAACCGGTTGGCCCGGACCATGTTTCATGCTTGGTGGCACCCTTTCAGCCATTACGGTGTAATCCATGGTGACCCGCATCTTGGCAATTACACGGTGTTTGAAGAAGATGGGAGCCCGTCCGGCATCAACCTTTTAGACTATGGCTGTATCCGGATCTTCCCCGAAGCCTTTGTCGAAGGCGTTGTGGAACTCTACAAGGGCCTTTTGGAAGAAGACGATGACCGGGTGGTTGCCGCATATGAACGCTGGGGTTTTCAAAACCTGAAAAAGGAAATTATCGAGGTTCTTAACATCTGGGCCCGCTTCATTTACGGCCCGCTTCTGACGGATCGCGTCCGGTCGATCGCAGATGGTGTTTCGGCAGCTGAGTACGGCCGGAAAGAAGCGTTCCGGGTGCACTCTGCGCTTAAGGAACTTGGCCCTGTCACTGTTCCGCAGGAATTCGTTTTCATGGACCGGGCAGCGATCGGGCTCGGTGGCGTCTTTTTGCATCTGCGCGCAGAGTTGAATTTCTTTCAACTGTTCAATGAGCAAATTGACGGATTTGAAGCGAGTACAGTTCGCAATCGGCAGGAAACTGCGCTTGAAACTGCGGGCCTTCTTGAGGCTGGACGGGCTGCTTAAGCGTGGTTCGTATCACTTTTGGCCTGTAGGTTTAACTCGAAAGTCGGATATATATCCCGTTTGCGTAAACGGAATTGCTGCTATGCTTCCTTCGAATTTGCAATGCAAAAGATTGCCGAGCGGCAAGGGTTTATTGTAAGGAAGACCACTGAATGAGGAATTTATTTGGGGGACTTTATGTCTGACGAAACTGCACCGGCGATGGACTACGAAACGCACGAGAGCACTTACGAGGGGTTCATCAACTTCTCCAAGATCGGCACCGTCGCGGTTTTGAACATTGTTCTTTGCCTGATCCTGTTTGCCTTCGGCGGTACCTCTGCTGTTGTCTTTGGTTGGTTGATGCTCATCGCGACGCTTGTTGCCTCTGGCATCGGCATGGCGCTGGGCGAAAAGGGATGGGTCCCACCAACAGTTGTATTTGCTCTGACCGGCGTTCTGTGCATCCTGCTGGTCTAAGCCTTACCTGACATACGCTCTGGCCTCGGATCCCGGGGCCGCAAATCCTGGGGAGGGGTATATGAAAATTGCTGTACCGCGCGAAACCGACGCGGTTGAAACACGTGTGTCCGCCACGCCTGACACGATCAAGAAACTGATCGGTTTCGGCGCAACCGTGGTTGTTGAGAAGGACGCTGGCAAGCTTTCGCGTATTCCCGACCAGGACTACAAAGACGCTGGCGCGGAAATCGCGCCCGACTATGAATCAACGGTAGGCGACGCCGACGTGGTCTTGAAAGTCCGCCGCCCTTCCGCAGATGAGCTCGGAGCCATGAAGAAAGGCGCGTTCGTTCTGGCGTCCATGGATCCCTATGGCAACGAAAAGGACGTAGAGGTCATGGCGAAGGCCGGTATCACTTCCTTCGCCATGGAATTCATGCCGCGCATTACCCGTGCGCAGGTCATGGACGTCCTTTCCTCCCAAGCCAACCTGGCAGGTTATCAGGCCGTCGTCGAAGGGGCAGCCGAGTATGACCGCGCCATGCCGATGATGATGACGGCAGCAGGAACTGTTCCTGCGGCGCGCGTCTTCGTCATGGGCGCTGGCGTTGCCGGTCTTCAGGCCATTGCGACCGCACGGCGCCTGGGTGCGGTCGTCACCGCAACAGATGTGCGGCCAGCTGCCAAGGAACAAGTTGAATCTCTCGGTGCAAAGTTTGTTGCCGTTGAAGACGAAGAGTTCAAGCAGGCGGAAACTACCGGCGGATATGCCAAGCAGATGTCTGAAGAGTACCAGAAGAAGCAGGCTGAACTCGTTGCGTCTCATATCGCCAAACAGGACATCGTCATCACCACAGCGTTGATCCCAGGTCGTCCGGCACCGCAGCTGGTCAGCAAAGCGATGCTGGAGAGCATGCGTCCAGGCGCTGTCGTTGTAGATCTTGCTGTTGAGCGCGGCGGTAACGTGGAAGGCGCCAAACCCGGCAAGGTCGCAACGGTCGCGGGCGTCAAGGTGGTCGGTCACCTGAACATGGCTGGCCGTATTGGTGCGTCCGCCTCGGCCCTTTACGCCAAGAACCTGATCGCATTCCTTGAGACAATGATCGACAAGGAAGCCAAGGCCTTGAAACCCGATTTCGAGGACGAGCTGCTGCAGGCGACTGTATTGACCCGCGATGGCAAGGTGGTTCATCCCGCCTTCGCTCCTGCGGAAAGCTAAGGGGGAGAGTGATGAGCGACTTGTCTCAAACCGAAGCCTTGGAACGCGCAGAAGCGGCCGCGGAAGCAGCCAGGGAAGCCGCGTCCAATGCGCAGGAAGCTGCAACGGCAGCTCAGAGTTACTTGGACCAGATCGCAGGCGGAGCTGCCGATGTTGCCGTTCAGGCGGCATCAACGAGTGCAATCGAACCGTTTGTGTTTCTGTTCTCGGTCTTTGTTCTGGCGATCTTTGTCGGATATTACGTGGTTTGGTCGGTAACACCGGCTCTGCACACGCCGCTTATGGCGGTCACCAACGCGATTTCATCGGTTATCGTCGTCGGTGCATTGCTGGCAGTTGGTGTTGACCTGACCCAGAGCGATGGCGCCTACATGGCGCGGGTCTTTGGGTTCCTGGCCCTTGTCCTTGCGAGCGTAAACATATTTGGCGGGTTCCTCGTGACCAGCCGAATGCTTGCTATGTACAAGAAAAAGCAGCGATAGGAGGCCGAACCCATGTCAGCTAATCTAACGGCGGTTCTCTACCTCATATCCGCAGTCTTGTTCATCATGGCCCTTCGCGGCCTGTCCAGCCCGGAGACCTCCCGTCAGGGCAACACTTACGGTATGGTCGGGATGGCCATCGCGGTTCTGACGACGTTGTTCGCAACGGGCCTGACCGCAGGATCGTTCTTCCTGATCGTGATCGGTGTCGGTGTCGGTGGCGGCCTCGGTGCCTATATCGCTCAGCGTATCCCGATGACAGCCATGCCGCAGCTTGTGGCAGCCTTCCACTCACTGGTTGGTCTCGCGGCGGTGTTCGTTGCGGCCAGTGCGCTCTATGCGCCCGGCGCATTCGGGATCGGCGCGCCGGGTCAGATCTACACCTCGGCCATGGTTGAAGCGTCCATTGGCGCGGCAATTGGTGCGATCACCTTCACCGGGTCGGTTATTGCTTTCTTGAAGCTCGACGGCCGCATGTCCGGCAAGCCGATCATGTTGCCAATGCGCCATGCCATCAACATCGCTCTGGCCGTTGGAATGGTGGTTCTGACGATCATTCTGGTCGGCTCGGAAAGCATGACAGTGTTCTGGGCCTTGGTGATCGTAGCGTTCATCTTCGGTGTCCTGATCATTATCCCGATCGGCGGCGCGGACATGCCGGTGGTCGTGTCCATGCTGAACTCCTATTCCGGATGGGCCGCGGCCGGTATCGGTTTCACGGTGTCTAACATGGCGTTGATCATCACCGGCGCGCTGGTGGGCTCCTCAGGTGCGATCCTGTCCTACATCATGTGTAAGGGCATGAACCGGTCGTTCATCTCCGTTATCCTTGGTGGCTTCGGCGGCGAAACAGCTGCCGCCGGCAGTGATGGCGGCGAAGAGCGCCCTGTCAAGCAGGGTGCTGCGGACGATGCGGCCTTCATCATGAAGAACGCGTCGAAGGTGATCATTGTTCCAGGTTACGGGATGGCCGTGGCACAGGCGCAACACTCGCTGCGTGAGTTGGCGGATCAGCTCAAGGAGGAAGGCGTTGAAGTCAAATACGCCATCCACCCTGTTGCCGGCCGTATGCCGGGTCATATGAACGTGCTCTTGGCCGAAGCAAATGTGCCATATGATGAAGTATTCGAGTTGGAGGACATCAACTCCGAGTTCGCGCAGGCAGATGTGGTCTACGTGATCGGGGCGAACGATGTGACCAACCCGGCTGCTCGCGATGATCCGCAATCGCCGATTTACGGCATGCCGATCCTGGATGTTGACAAGGCGGGAACCGTCCTCTTCGTCAAGCGCGGCATGGCCTCCGGTTATGCGGGCATTCAGAACGAGCTCTTCTTCAACGATCGGACAATGATGCTCTTCGGCGATGCCAAGAAAATGACCGAGGAAATCGTCAAGGCTCTTTGACCGGTTCCACCTGGTTTGGCTTCTGGAAGGCGCGGCACTTACCGCGCCTTTCGTTTTCGGCAAAACCGGCTATAAGCCGGGCATGAACCAAAACGCCCCTGCCTCTTTTGTTTATGATCCGCCGCGAGAGCCGTTCTTAGCTGTTCTCCATTTGGACGCGGATCTTTTGGTGGTTGATAAGCCAAGCGGACTGCTCAGCGTTCCAGGCAAAGCCCAAGAGCATTCTGACTGCATCGAAGCCCGTGCACAGCAAACCTACCCAGAGGCGCGGATCGTCCATCGGCTGGATATGGATACCTCCGGTGTCATGGTGCTTGCCATGAACGCTCAGGCCCACCGACACCTTGGTCTCCAGTTCGAGCGGCGAAAAACGGAAAAGACCTACGTGGCGGAGGTCTGGGGTCAGATTGAGAAGGATGCCGGAGAGATCGATCTGCCACTTATCTGTGACTGGCCGAACCGCCCAAAGCAAATGGTGAGCTTTGAACACGGCAAGCCGGCCTTGACCAGATGGCAGGTGATTGCGCGGAACGAGCGGACCACGCGTGTTCGGCTTTTTCCGTTTACAGGCCGATCTCATCAGCTGCGTGTTCACATGCTGTCACTCGGCCATCCGATTGTTGGTGACCGGTTTTATGCGACTGGCGATGCGCTTTCAACTTCGCCGCGGTTACTTTTGCATGCAGAAAGTTTAACTCTTCATCATCCGACCGGCGGGGGGCGTGTCACGTTCGATGCTTTCTGTGAGTTTTAAATTTCATCAGTTTTCAGGGATACTGCCGTTATACTCGGCGTAAATCTCTCGCATCCGGGCACCGCTGATCTTTTGAATGATTTCCAACTCCCCTTTATCGAGGGCAGTTGGTTCGCCATAGTTTATTGCCGGTGTTAAATCGTCTTTGGAAGTCGGTATCCAAACATTTATTTTCACATCGGCAATGTCTCGATTGATCCCTCGAGCTCCTGTAAACTCTTCCAGTCGTTGGATTCCCGTGTCCAGGTTTTGGAGAAACGACTCATATTTTACTGGATGCAGCATTTCTGGCACGGTCTCAAAATTATTCTTCTGGAGAGCGGCGATAACTTCTGTATTCGCCACCCATTCAATACAAGCGTTGGCAAGATCCGAATTGTCTTTTATCCAGCCTCTCGTTTTTTGAGATCTTATTGTATCGAAAACATTTCTATAAATGTAGACGCACTTTAGTTGTGGGAAGAAATCTGAAAGTCTTACGATGTCGAGAAATGTCTGCTTCGGGCTTTTACTGGCCCAAATTTCCTTATCAATCGCTCTAGTTGCTTCGTCATAGTGTTGTTTGAAACAGTTTAGGGCGCCGACCAATGCGTTTTGCGTGTATTCTCCTGGAAGCTCGAGGCCAACCATCCAATAATTCGCGTCTCCGGACAACACTTTTTGCCAGTTAAAGGCATGGCGATCTTCTGTTTTTTGCAACAGAACATATTCACGATGCACGAAATTCGACAGCTCTATGAGTCGCCGTGCGGCATGTTCCCCATAGCAGATGCCGTTGTCGGAGCTGGTGATGAGACGTTGAATGAGTGTTGTGCCAGAACGAGTAGACGGTGACGTAATAATGATTGGCGCTTTTTGCATCATTTTTTTCCACGACGAGTCGGAGGTAATCTGACAGGTGTACACTTGGCGCAGAGAGAGTATCTTGTTCCTGTGGGATTGTGTTGCGACGAGTAGATTTATTCGGGCTTATCCGTTGCTTTTTACTAATTGCTCGCTTTGTTTCACTCAGCTTTTTGTCCAAGAGTCCTCATTTTTCCTATCCAGCTCGAGATCTTCGTTTCATCTGCAGCTTCAACCATTCCGAATAGCGTTGACCTGACGTGCGAAAATCCGATGAAGCGAAAGATGTTACGCTCAAGGCTTTTCAGACTATGGGCCCGGTACCACAGGCGGTAGAAGAGCGAGGGCATCCCCATCGTCACGACAATTCGTGCTGACTTTCCCTTCATTTTCCCTTTAGGCCAAGCGTCATCCCCACCGCGCTCAAAGGCGGTGTCGTAATGGAATATCTGCTCTAGAAAGGCTTTCGTGTAGGCGGGCAACGTGCCGAGCCACAGGGGATAAACCAGCACAACATGGTCCGCAGCCAGGAGAAGGTCCCTGGCCGGATGCAAAAGGACTGGTGTTGGCTGGTTTTGAAAGTCGGACGGTGTTTGGAGGATCGGGAAATCCAGATCGGCGATCCTAATCAAAGTTGCATCGTGTCCAGCTTCGACAGCGCCGCTTCGGTAACTCTCCGCAAGGGCGTGGCACAGATGGTTAGGAACAGGGTCCGGGTGCCCGTCTAAAATCACGATACGTTTTGCGATAGCCATTGACCGCTCCGAATTCTATTGGAGACGGTGGCACTCTATTGTTTCTGCAATTGACCGCCTTGAGACCGGTCAATCAGAAAGGAGCTAAGATGCTTCGGCCGGTTATGCGCCACCTACGCGGCGCAACCCGTCCCGGGCTATCTGATTCGAATTGTCGAGGGTCATCGCGCGGGTAAAATTGCGCCGCGCATCCTTTGGCTTATCAAGCATTTCCAAGGCGAGCCCCCGGTTGGCCCAGGCAACGGACGAATCGCGGTCCAGATTGACGGCCATGGACAAGTCGGAGAAGGCGGCATTGGGATCGTTGACAGCGAGATAGGAAATGCCGCGGGCAATGTAAGGTGCGCTGGCTTTCGGGTTAAGGCCGATCGCCGTCGCAAAATCTTCGATGGCGCGCGGGTTCTGGTTCTGCGCCTGATAGATTAGTCCGCGGTTATAAAACGCACGAGCATCACTGCTGTCCCGGGAAATCACGGAGTTGAAGTCGTTCAAAGCCGCTGTAAAATTGCCCTGCTGACGGTAGATGTTCCCGCGGCCGACATAGGCGACGTCATAGTCCGGCTTGATATTAATCGCACGTGTGTAGTCGGAAATAGCCAGATCGTTTTGGCCCATCCGGCGGTAAACCAAAGCCCGGTTGGCATACGTCTGGAAAGACTGCGGATTGAGCTGGAGGGCCCGATTGAAGTCTTCGATCGCGTTGTCGAGTTTTCCCGCCTGGCCATAGGCAATGCCGCGCGTGCTGTATGCGTTGGCATCAGATGGGTTGGCTTCAATCACGGATGTCAGGGAGGCGATGTTTGTCGAAGAACCTGCGGACGAGTTCACCGGTACACCTTGGTAAACCCCGCTGCTCTGGCAGGCACCCAAGAGCGTGACCATTCCGAAAAGGGCAGCGTGTGGCAGAAAGTTTCTGATCCGGCGCATGGAACTCATCTTAGTCAAGCCAATGGACATGCCGTTCATCTGCCTCCAATTAGGCGGTAATATGGCTCTTAAGTCCGCTGCCATCCACGGCGGGGCGGGTATCCCCGACAAACGCCAAAAAGCCGACCGATCTTACGGCCGGCCTCTCGGCAGATATGGTTTGCAGAAAGCTTGCTGTCAGCAGCACGCTCAAGCCGGAATTAACGGCGAGCGGATTTGCCTGGCAGAAGACCTTCGCGCTGAGCCCGCTTGCGAGCCAGCTTACGTGCGCGGCGAATAGCTTCCGCTTTTTCACGCGCTTTTTTCTCAGACGGCTTTTCGAAGTGACCGCGAAGCTTCATTTCACGGAAGATGCCTTCGCGCTGCATCTTTTTCTTGAGCGCCTTCAGCGCTTGATCGACATTGTTGTCGCGAACCAGAACCTGCACGCGTTTTTTCCCGTTTTTAATACGCTACGGTCAATCCCGCAGCTAATTAAGACCATGATTGAAGCGAGGTTTTGTCAAGCGATCTCGAGACTGCTCTGAACAACATGCAGTCAACGCAAGAGTGCATCCACTAGTGTACAGAAACTGGATCGCCGCTGACGCGTCGCTCACTTTGAGCCGGGTGTTTACCAGAGGCCGTGGATTGAGTCCACAGTGATTTGAAAAAGAAGTGGCTCAAATCCGTGATTTGGTCATTTCCTAGCGCTCCGGCAAGGGTGGAAACGTGGTGGACACCGGTGAGTTAGACGAGTAGAGGTGGTTTTTCAATTCCCGCCCATACTTTGGAGTGACGAATGGCGCAGCGCGCTGCAGGGGCTCCTGATTCGCCGACAAAACAATCCTTGTGGCAGAGCGATATTCTGCCAACCCTTTCGCTTGGGTTGCCCTTGGCTGGTGCGCAGTTGGCGCAAATGGCAATCAACACGACCGATGTATTGATGATCGGCCGTTTGGGCGCCGAAGAACTGGCCGCATCGGTATTGGCTTTCAATTTCTACATGCTGCTCTGGTTCTTCGGCATGGGGCTTCTTCAGGCGGTGATTCCCCTTGCAGCCCGTGCTCGGGGGCGGCGGCAACCGCGAGACCTCCGCCGTGCGGTCCGAATGGGGTTTTGGGTGTCGGTTTTGTACTGCCTGCCTATCTGGGTGCTTCTCTTTTTCATCGAAGAATTGCTGTTGCTCTTTGGTCAGGATCCGGACCTTGCACGGCTTGCGGGCATTTATATGGGGGTCTTGCAATGGACGATGCTACCGGCGCTTTTGATCATGGCTGTTCGCGGCTTCTTGACCGTAATGGAACGTACCCAGGTTGTCCTGTGGGCAACGATTGCCGGAGCCTTGGTCAATGCAGCCCTTGATTATGTTCTGATCTTTGGAGAGTTCGGCTTTCCGCGTTTGGAATTGATAGGTGCGGGTATTGCCTCCGTTTTCAGCGCAACGACAACATTCCTGTTCCTGCTCCTTTACGCGCTCTTTCATCCAAGGCTGCGGCGTTACCACATCCTCGGCCGTATTTGGCGGTCGGACTGGCCTGTTTTCTTCCAGATCGTCCGGTTGGGAACACCAATCGCGATCACGATTGTGGCTGAAGCATCGTTGTTCACTGCATCTGCAATCATGATCGGGTGGCTGGGCACGATACCGCTTGCCGGTCATGGCATCGCGTTGCAGATCGCCTCCCTGACGTTCATGGTCCCAGTTGGCTTGTCTGTTGCTGCGATGACCCGGGTGAGCTTGGCTGATGGGCGCGGCGACAAAGAAGGTGTTGGCCGTGCCGGGTGGACGGCGCTCGGCGTGACGATGACCTTTATGGGAGCGTTCGCGTTTCTGTTTTGGACCGTGCCGGAGACACTGGTCGGGCTTTACCTGGATCTCAGCGATGCGCAGTCGCAGGAGGTGCTCGCCTACGGCGTGTCGTTCATTCTGGTTGCGGCACTCTTCCAGCTGGCGGATGGCGGTCAAATCATCGGCGTCAACAACCTGCGTGGGCTGGGCGACACCACCATCCCGTTGTTTTATGCCCTCTTCGGCTACTGGGTCATCGGGATCAGCCTGTCACTCGGCCTAGGGTTTCTGGCCGGCTGGGGCGGTGTTGGTGTCTGGTGCGGTCTTGCCGGCGGCCTCTTGTCGGTCGCGATCTTGTCCAACGTCCGGTTCGCCCGCCGGGAAAAACTTGGATTGCTTCAACGCAACTGATCAGAGCGTCTTGGAAGAGATCCGGTTCACATGACCCATCTTGCGTCCATCCCGGATGTCGGCCTTGCCATAAAGGTGAAGCTGAGCCGTCGGATCTTTCAGGATGGTGTGCCAGTCTTCGGCATCGCACCCGATGAGATTTTCCATAATGACATCAGAATGACGGTCTGCCGGGCCGAGGGGCCAACCCGCAACCGCACGAATGTGCTGATCAAACTGGGACGTCAAGCAGGCGTCCTGTGTCCAATGACCTGAATTGTGAACGCGCGGCGCTATTTCGTTGACCAACAGCTTCTCCGTGTCGCCGTCGCGCACAAGGAACATCTCAACGCCCATCACCCCAACATAATCGAGACTTGAAACTATTCGCTCGGCCATTTGCCGGGCTGCCGTCAGCGTTTGTTCAGAGACGCCAGCCGGAACAGTTGACGTCTTGAGGATGTGGTTTTCGTGATGGTTTCGGGCAATGTCATAACTTGCGCAGTTGCCGTCCAAGTCCCTAGCAACAATCACCGAGACTTCACAGTCGAAGCCGACCAAGGCTTCCAGAACCGCAGGAGCGTTGCCGATCCGTTCGAATGCACCGCCAATATCCTCAGGCGAGCGGATCATGGTCTGGCCTTTGCCGTCATATCCAAACCGCCGGGTTTTCAAGACGCCTTGGCCGTCAAAGTTTTGAACGGCTGTTTCGACATCTGCCTGGGAGGTGATTTCCGCGTAGTCAGCAATTGAAACACCTGAGTTTCTCAGAAACTCTTTCTCAAACAGGCGATCCTGGGAAACTTCAAGAGCTCGGACGCCCGGGCGAACCGGAACCTTGCTAGCAAGATGCTGCGCGGTCGGCCCAGGGACATTTTCAAACTCATATGTCACGACGGATACGGCGTCCGAAAACGCCGCCAACGCAGCTGTGTCCTCATAAGCTGCAATCGTGTGTTGGGCACTGACATCAAACGCAGGGCTGTTCTGGTCAGGACAGAAAATGTGGGTCTTTAGGCCCATGCTGGCAGCCGACTGAGCCAGCATACGGCCCAACTGGCCGCCGCCAAGGATGCCGATCGTGTCACCGGGTTGAAGGCGAATGAATGCGCTCATGGCAGCCTATCCTGCGTCTGGTGCTTAATTGATGTCGTCGACGGGGAATTCGGCGACTGCGGCAGTGCGCTCGGCCCGGTACCTGTCGAGAGCTTCTTCAATGTCAGAATTGTTGAGGGCCAGGACCGCGCCTGCCAGCAAAGCTGCGTTGGTCGCCCCGGCCTTGCCGATTGCCAATGTGCCAACCGGGATGCCGCCGGGCATCTGTACGATCGACAAAAGGCTGTCCTCCCCGGAAAGCGCGCGGCTTTCGACCGGAACACCGAAAACGGGCAGAGGTGTTAAAGCTGCGGTCATGCCGGGCAGGTGAGCCGCACCGCCAGCGCCAGCGATAATAACCTTGAAACCTTCGGCCTTGGCGCCCTTGGCAAACTCATACATGCGGTCTGGTGTCCGGTGCGCGGAAACAATGCGCGCTTCGCAGGAGATGCCAAGCTCGGCAAGCGTGTCGGCAGCGTGTTTCATGGTCGGCCAGTCGGACTGACTGCCCATAATAATTGCAACGTCTGCCTGCGCCATTCTCTACTCCAAGTGTTGTGGGAGGCCGGAAGAGCCGCGGAGTATAGGCACGGATCGCGGCTTCGCAAGCATCAATGCAGACGAAACATCAGTGAGCTCTGTCAAGCAGGGCTCTTCAGCAATAACGGGCTGAGATTAGGCAATAATGTCGGGGCGCAGCTGATCTTCCAAAACCATGATCCGGTCCTTGATCATCAATTTCTTTTTCTTCAAGCGCTGAAGTTGAAGAACATCGTGATTGGACGTTGCCGCCAATGCCTCTACGGCGACGTCGAGATCCCTGTGTTCCTGACGGAGCTGCGCAAGCTCCACCCGCAAAGCCTCAGTATCCATTCGTGCCTTCAATCCCCCAGAACCGGTCCCTAGTCCTAGTCCATTTTTGGGTGCACGAGCAAGACAGCATCAGTTTTTGCTGTTTATTCACCGAGGGATTGGGCCCATGCACTCGGAACTACGTTTTACTGTGTGCCGAAATTTCTGAGATGGCAAATCTGTCATGATCAAAAATCGATAGTTTTTAGTGTCTTAAGTGTGCGCCGGAATTTAGGAATTCTAAAGGATAGTGGTGAGAACCCGTTCTACGACGGCAAAATGGTTCCGGTATGCAGAATCTGCAATCGACAACGCCTGAAAATGTGTGGCACGATGCTTTCGTTGAGCCAACAGACAGGAGGTTTATCCATGTCAATGCAGTCACATCTCGCAGAACTTGAGCGCCGCCATGCGGAAATGGAACGCAAGATCGAAGACGCTCTGTTACATCCGAGTACGGACTCCCTGAAATTGGCTGACATGAAACGGCAAAAACTCAAGATCAAGGATGAGATTGAGCGAATACGAAAAGATGTGACGATCCACTGATCGTACGGTCTTCAGGAAATTCAACGCCGCGCCATCTGCGCGGCGTTTTTTATTCATTTGGATCGTCTTCTTATAGGGCTTTGGCTTGCTCCCGGAGGGCAAACTTCTGGATTTTACCGGTCGATGTTTTGGGGAGGTCACAGAAGACAATCGTCTTCGGAGACTTGAAGCTTGCCAGATGTTCTTTGCAGAAGGCCATAAGGTCCGTCTCTGTCGTGTCTGAGCCAGATTTCATTTCGACGAATGCACAGGGGGTCTCGCCCCATTTTTCGTTGGGCCGGGCAACGACTGCCGCGGCCTGAACATCCGGATGTTTGTAAAGGACATCTTCGACTTCGATGGAGGAGATGTTTTCCCCGCCTGAAATAATGATGTCCTTGGACCGGTCCTTCAATTGGATATAGCCGTCCGGGTGCATCACACCGAGATCGCCGGAATGGAACCAGCCACCCTTAAAGGCTTCATCCGTCGCCTCCGGGTTTTTCAGATACCCTTTCATCACAACATTACCGCGGAACATCACCTCCCCAATGGTCTGCCCATCGGCGGGAACCACTTCCATGGTCTCTGGGTTGAGAACCGTCAGATCTTCGAGCGCAACGTAGCGAACACCCTGCCGCGCTTTCTTTTGAGCTTGTTGTTCAAGAGGCAGCGAATCCCATTCACCCTTCCAGTCATTGACCACCGCTGGGCCGTAGACCTCGGTCAATCCATAGAGATGGGTCACGTTGAACCCGGCCGTTTTCATCGCTGCCAGAACGCTTTCCGGCGGGGGCGCTGCCGCGGTGAAAAACTCGACTTCGCGGTCCAGATCGCGTTTGTCGTCGCCGGCATTGAGCAGTGTCGACATGATAATCGGCGCACCGCACAAATGTGTCACGCCTTCATCCGCGATCAGATCCCACATGGCTTTTGGCCGGACCCAACGCAAACACACATGCGTTCCGGCGACAACGGATAGGGACCAGGGAAAACACCAGCCATTGCAATGGAACATGGGCAATGTCCAAAGATAGACAGGATGCTTGGCCATCGAAGCGGTGATCACGTTTGCTTGGGCCAGCAGATAAGCGCCGCGGTGGTGGTACACGACACCTTTAGGATTTCCTGTGGTGCCGGACGTATAGTTCAGCGTGATGGCATCCCATTCATCATCGGGAAGGGACCAGCTGAAATCCGGGTCTCCGGATTGAAGGAAGTCCTCATAATCCAGTGACCCCAAACGCTCGCCATCCTGCGGGAATTCCGGGTCTGAATAATCGATCACGGTCGGTTTGACGGTGGCCAGTTCGAGCGCTTCCTTGATGACGGGCGCATATTCGCGATCCGTAATCAGCACCTTGCAGTTGGCGTGATCGAGCTGGAACGCGATGATCGCTGCATCAAGCCGTGTGTTGAGGGAGTGCAAGACAGCTTTCGTCATCGGCACACCGTAGTGTGCCTCAAGCATTGGCGGGACATTCGACAGCATCACGCTGACTGTGTCTTCTTTACCAATGCCGTGTTTGCTCAGTGCGGATGCCAGTTGTTTCGAGCGCTTGTAGAATGTCCGATAATCTGTCCGCTGTTTGCCGTGGATGATCGCCGTGTGATCTGGAAACACATCTGCGGAGCGCGCCAAAAAGCTCAAGGGGCTTAGCGCTGCATAGTTAGCGTCAGTCTTGTCCAGTCCTGTGGCAAAGGGGCTAACTGTCGCGTCCATGATTTTCCTCCCAATCGTCTTTGCCCGGTATCAAAGCCGGAAAAGCCTTTGGGAGCAATGCAACAAAGGGCGTTTGTGGTACTGCGGTCAGGCAAGTAGTCCGGCGAGCCCGTCATACATCAATTTTGCGCCGATCAGGCCCATGACGATATAGATGATGGCGTAAAACGTTTCCGCCTTCATAATGCGAACGAGCCGCACCCCGGCCAGCGTGGCAACCAGTGCAACAGGGAACAGCACTGCTGATGTGGTGAGGTTCGTCGTATCAAACTGCCCGAGAAAGAAATAAGGGATGACTTTCACCGCGTTCACCGTGGCAAAGAAGATCACAGCTGTACCGGCGAACAGCATCGGCGCCAGTTTCAGAGGCAATATATACATCTGAAACGGCGGGCCGCCCGTGTGGCTGATGAAACTGGTAAAACCGGCGACCGCTCCCCAGAAAGACCCTTTCGGTATGTTGTGGCCAAGCGCTACAGCCTCTTTTCTACGTTTGAAAACATAATCCGCGACAAAAGCCAGCGAGATCACCCCGATCATCAGCGTTACGAATGTATCATCTACGTAGGCAGCTGTGCCCCAGCCGATGCCGATCCCGACCATTGCTGCCGGAAGCAAAATAGCTAGGCTGCGCCAATCTGCTTTGCCTTTGTAAGCCATCAACGCCACGGCATCCATTACCAGCAGGATCGGCAACATGATCCCGGCGGCCTGAAGCGGCGAAATCACCAATGACATGATGGGGACTCCAAGCATGGCGAACGTTCCGCCGAACCCTCCCTTTGACAAGCCGACGCAGATGACGGCAGGGACAGCAGCTGCATAGAACCAGGGGTCGGTGATGAGAAGCATTAAAAATCACTGTTATGACGTGGAAAAAGGCGCTGCAAACAAGCACGACAGAGGGATTACGTAAAGGTCCGCTCATCGAATTGCTAAGTCAGTGACACTTGCTTTTCAAACCATACTTGCAACACACTCGCGAAAATCGATGAGTGCTGCTGTTTGGGAGGAAGACGATGGCAAGCCGGTATCATGACGTTTATCAAGGCTGGCATTCCGATCCGATGGGGTTTTGGAAAAATGCCGCTTCCGAGATTGACTGGATCAGCACGACAGACAAGGTCTTCGATCCCGATCAAGGTCAATTTGGCCGCTGGTTTCCGGATTGGGAATGCAACACCTGCTACAATTGCCTGGACCGTCATGTGGAGCGCGGCCGGCCCGGCCAACCGGCGCTGATCTACGACAGCCCGATCACTGGAGCTCAAGCAACCTACACCTACGCTGAGCTGCTCGAAGAGGTCGAGGCACTGGCGGCTGTTCTTCAGGACAACGGATTGGAGAAGGGGGATCGGGCAATCATCTACATGCCGATGATCCCGCAAGCTGTCATGGCAATGCTGGCGTGCGCCCGTCTCGGCGTGATCCACTCTGTGGTGTTTGGTGGCTTTGCAGCCAATGAACTTGCCACCCGGATCAATGATGCGACTCCGAAAACGATTATCGCAGCGTCCTGCGGGATCGAGCCCGGTAGGGTCATTTCTTACAAGCCTCTCATTGACGACGCTATCGGGCTGTCCACGCACAAGCCGGACAGTGTGTTCGTCTATCAACGTGAGGCAGAGATTGCCTCGCTGGTAGAGGGCAGGGATCATGATCTTGGCAAGCTGATGGAAGATGCGGTTGCCGCTGGCCGCCGTGTCCCGCCGGTACCGGTCAAGGCAACCGATCCGCTTTACATCCTATACACCTCTGGCACCACGGGGCAGCCGAAGGGTGTCGTTCGGGACAATGGCGGTCATATGGTCGCTCTCAAGTGGTCCATGTCGAACCTCTATGACATTCAGCCGGGCGAAGTTTTCTGGGCAGCGTCAGACGTGGGGTGGGTCGTTGGCCACAGTTACATCGCGTACGCACCGCTTCTTCACGGCTGCACCACAATTGTTTTTGAGGGCAAACCTGTGGGAACGCCGGATGCAGGTACCTTCTGGCGTGTGATCTCTGAACACAGCGTTGCGTCCCTTTTCACCGCGCCAACTGCGTTCCGTGCAATTCGTAAGGAAGACCCGAACGGTGAACTGATCAAGAAATACGATCTATCGACCTACCGGTCTTTGTTCCTTGCAGGTGAACGCGCCGATCCGGAGACGGTGAACTGGGCGATTGATCAGTTGCAGGTGCCGGTCATTGACCATTGGTGGCAGACAGAGACGGGTTGGTGCATCGTCGGCAACCCGCTCGGGCTCGGGGCGCTTCCGGTTAAGCCAGGGTCACCCACCGTGCCTATGCCTGGATATGACGTCCAGATCCTGGATGATGCGGGACACCCTCTGGAAGCAAACACACTCGGCAATATCGTTGTAAAACTGCCGTTGCCTCCGGGCGCTCTGCCAACTCTTTGGAATGCGGATAAGCGTTTCTTTGATGCTTACCTTGCCGAGTTTCCGGGGTACTACAAGACTGCGGATGCGGGCGTGATTGATGATGATGGCTACCTGTCAATCATGGCGCGGACGGACGACATCATCAATGTTGCTGGGCACCGTCTGTCGACTGGCGGCATGGAAGAAGTGCTGGCCACCCACCAGGATGTTGCCGAATGTGCGGTTATCGGGATTGCCGACAAACTGAAAGGCCAGCTGCCGTGTGGCTTTGTTGTCCTGAAAGCGGGTGTCGATCGTGACCATGCGGATATCGAAAAAGAACTGATCAAGCTGGTGCGCGAAAAAATTGGCCCTGTTGCGGCCTTCAAGATCGCCATCACGGTCGACCGTTTGCCGAAGACGCGGTCTGGCAAGATCCTTCGGGGCACAATGCGTCAGATCGCCGACGGCGAAGAGTACAAGATGCCGGCAACGATTGATGACCCGGCAATCCTGGATGAAATCACCGATGCCCTGAAATCGCATGGGATTTCCGCATAAGCGGGAAAGGTGACGCAACTGGAGGTGTGTCAGAAACATCGACAGACGTCATTTTCGGACTTATGGTCGGGCCGCCGCGAAGCGGCCCGTCGCATTTGCGGCGGTGTTTTTGTTAGCACAGCCGTGAGGTTTTCCGTGTCTTTAGAAAATAAAGTCGCCATCGTAACTGGCGCAGCCCGAGGTATCGGTTTTGCTGTTGCCAAGCGTTTTGTCATGGACGGCGCAAAGGTTGTGATTGCCGACGTTGATGATGAGGCTGGCGAAGCGGCTGTTGAAGATCTCAGTGGCCTCGGCACTGCCATGTACATCCATTGCAACGTTGCGGAGCGGCTGGACGTTCGCAATATGGTTGCCGAAACGCTGAACGCCTATGGCGACATTGATGTTTTGGTCAACAATGCCGGTATTGTTGTCGGTGCCGAATTCCTTGACCTGGAAGAAGACGACTTTGACAAGGTCCTGTCGATCAACCTGAAAGGGGCCTTCCTGTGTTCGCAGGCTGTTGCCCGGCACATGGTTGAAAAGGTCGACAATGGCGGTGATCCGGGATGCATCATCAATATGTCATCAATCAACTCCGTGGTCGCGATCCCGAACCAGATCCCGTATTGCGTCTCCAAAGGCGGGATGACACAGCTGACCAAAACGACGGCTCTGTCTCTTGCGAAGTATGGAATCCGCGTCAATGCGATCGGGCCCGGCTCGATCATGACGGAGATGCTTGCCTCCGTGAACAGCGACCCGGCTGCGAAAAACCGGATTATGTCCCGCACGCCGATGCTTCGTATCGGGGAGCCAGCCGAAATTGCAGGTGTAGCGGCCTTCCTTGCTTCCGAAGATGCCGGTTACGTCACGGGTCAGACAATTTTTGCAGATGGCGGCCGGATGCCGCTGAATTACACTGTGGCCGTTCCAGAAGACGACTGAGTCTCGAAGCATCCGCCTTTACTTCACCGCGTTGGTGCGTCTTCATGTCTAGTGAGCGTTCGGTTTGCTCGACGTGACAGAAGTGCCAGCGCTTTGGGAGGGGAAGCAAAATGAGACAGTTCCTTTGGTGGTGCGTCTGGTCCATGCTTCTTGTGTGGCCAGCAACAGCACAGAACATTGCAGAAGTGAAATTCGCCCCGGGCAATTACGGCGCCATGGTAAGCGGAACAATCATCGGTGACGAGTTTTTCGATTACCGTCTTGATGTTGCAGCCGGGCAGGAAATGTTCGCAGAGTTGACGGTTTCAGGCACAAACGGCACCGGAACCGTTTATTTTAATGTGCTGCCGCCGGGCAGTAATGGCGTAGCTGTCTATAACAGCTCAATCAATGGGAACAGCACGACCGTCGATTTGACGGAAACCGGTGTCTACACAATCCGTGTGTATCTAATGGGTAATGATCGGGATGCTGGCAAGACTGTTGGCTACAATCTCGATCTATCTATTCAGTAACCGGCAATGCAGATTTTTGAGTGCGCCCTCAGAGTTCGGACGGCTCCGGCTCCTTCACGGTGCCAAATTGCAATTTGGCGAGTTTCGCATAGAGCCCGCCAGCCGCACTCAGCTGTTCATGTGTTCCGGTTTCAACGATCCTGCCCTCGTCCATGACGATGATGCGATCCGCTTTCAGCACCGTAGCCAACCGGTGGGCGATTATCAGGGTTGTTCGCCCTTCCATCAATTGATCCAAAGCCTTTTGGACGAGTTGTTCGCTTTCGGCATCCAGGGCGCTGGTTGCTTCGTCAAGCAATAGTACAGGAGCCTGTTTCAACACGGCACGGGCAATGGCAATGCGTTGGCGTTGCCCGCCCGACAAGGTGATGCCGCGTTCGCCGACGAGTGTGTCGTAGCCATCCGTCATCGTTTCGATAAAAGAGGAGGCAAGGGCAGCCGTGGCTGCTTTGATGATGTCCTGACGTTTTGCATCAGGAAGGCCATAGGCAATGTTCTCGGCGATGCTGGCGCCGAATACAGCGGTGTCCTGCGGAACCAGCGCAATGTTGCGGCGAAGTTCGTCCGGATCGAGGTCACGCAGTCCCACGCCATTCATTCGAATGGCCCCGGACGTGGGGTCATAGAAGCGCATCAGCAGACTGAAAAGCGTGCTTTTGCCGGCGCCCGAGGGGCCAACAACCGCAACTTTCTCTCCCGGAGCAATGGTCAACGTCAGATCCTGGACCACTGGTAGATTGCCCGCTGCTTGGTAGGCGAATGAAACTTCCTCAAAACGAATTTCACCCCGTGGTGTATCCGGCAGGGGAATGGGATTGAGAGGGGCCCGGATCTCTGGCGTGATCTCAAGAAGTTCGGAGAGACGTTCAGCGGCGCCAGCTGCCTGTGACAGCTCGCCCCAGACTTCGGACAGTGCAGCCAATGAGCCCGCGGCAAGAAGCGAATAGAGAAGGAACTGGCTGAGTTCACCGCCGGTCATGCGTCCGGCAAAAACGTCACTGGCGCCAATCCAGAGAACAGCAACGATGGAAGAGCCAATGACGAGGATGGCAAATCCCGTCAATGCTGCGCGGGCAGTGATAGCCTGGCGCGCAGCGGAAAACGCCGTTTCCACAGCAGACCGGTAAATCCCGGAGCTGCGGCTTTCGTGCGTGAAAGCTTGCAAAGTTCGTACAGATCCGAGCATTTCACCGGCATAAGCTGAGGCGTCTGCCAGCATATCTTGCGCAAAACGCGAGCGCTTTCTGACCTTCCGGCCAAACCCGATGATCGGGATCAGGATGACCGGGATTGCCGCGAGCACAATGACCGACAAGCGCGGGCTGGTTACCACCATCATCACCGAGGCGCCGGTGAACATGATTGTATTCCGCATTGCCAGAGATGCACTTGCACCAAAGGCTGCCTTGATCTGGGTGGTGTCTGCTGTCAGCCGGGACAGGATTTCGCCTGACTTTGCGCTGTCGTAAAACGACGGGCTGAGGCGTGTCATGTGAGCAAACACATCGGCCCTGACTTCGGCCACGACTCGTTCTCCCAGCCACATGACAAGAAAGTATCGGACAGAGCTGGCGCAGGCGAGGGCGCATACCACACCGATCAGCACAGCGAAGTATGAATTGACCAGCGCCGGATCATCTGCGCCAAAGCCAAAGTCGATCATGCGCCGGACGGCGGCGGGCAGAACCAATGTGATGATCGCGGCAGAGAACAGGGCAGCGAGCGCGGCCAGCACCATCCCTTTGTGCTTCAACAGGTACGGAAGCAGCCGGGTCAATGGGCGCAAAGACCTTCTGGTGTCAGAGGGGGCATTTGTTGTCATGTACTGCCTTGCGAAAACCAGTCTTCCAAAACTATGTCTCCGCCTACTTAATTGGACAGGTGCAATATGCCAATCCCGTAGTGGTCTAACCGAAGGTTTCTACAGCCATTCATGCGGTGAAATGCCGTGACGAGTTTGATTCCCGGAAATGTACGGAATTGCGGGAAATTCAGTCTTGTCTTGTGTGCTGCCTTGGGGTATATCCCCGCCTCATGTTTCTAAGGGCGGCATCCGCAACTGGATCGGCGGCCCTTTATCTTGTTTGCGCTCCATAGCATTTTGACCAAAGATGGCTTGAAGGCGCTGGAAAGGACCGGTCATGAAAGCGGATATCCATCCCGACTACCACACCATCAAGGTCGTAATGACCGATGGCACCGAATTCACCACCCGCTCCACTTATGGCGCGGAAGGCGACACCCTGCAGCTTGACATCGACCCGACGTCTCACCCGGCTTGGACTGGTGGTGACCGTCAGTTGATGGACCGCGGCGGCCGCGTGTCCCGCTTCAAGAACAAGTTTGCTGGATTCCTGGGTTCTTAATCCCAGGCCTACAGCTTGACTGATTTGAACCCGGCTGAAAGGCCGGGTTTTTTGTTGCCGTGTTTTCTGGTGACAAAAAAGCCGCCCCGATGGGCGGCTTAAAAGAAGAAAAACCTGAAGACGATCTATCAGCCGATTTTGCCAAAAGCGGCGTGCAGCTGGTTGATCTGAGATGCCACAGGGTTGTCGTTGTTCGCTTCTTCCTGTGGTGCGGCCTCTTCAGCTCTGTAGAGCATTTTGTCGAGATGAACGACGCGCTCCTGCAGCCGGGTCGAACGTTCTACAAGATTGCGCAAGCTTTCCGGCAGGTCGTCCCAAGCTGGGCCGCCCATTGCGCTGCTGAGTTTGTCTAGGCGGACCTTGTTTTTGTCACTGCCGGCTTGTTCGCGGGACATCTCGCCTTCGTTGACGGCGCGTTGCAGCAGCAGCCAGGAAGCCAGCTGCATAAGGCGCGTTGTCAGGCGCATGGATTCAGTTGCATAAGCCAGCGAGGCTGGGCGTGGCAGCTTCTTGGCTTCTTCGCGCCCATCGCCATCAAGATAAAGCGCTGTCTCTTCGACCAGAGACATGCCTTCCTGAAAAAGCGTCTGGAAGTTGTCGGAACTGGCCAGATGATGCGCGATGTGTACGGCATCAGAAGAGCGGTCCGTTGTCTTGATATCTTCCGTCATGAGCTTACTACGCCTCGGTTACTTATTCTGGTCGCCCGCGGTTGTGTCACCTGTGGTCAGGTGTGCACATTTGGAACAGTGCGAGCCCTTGTGCCCTTTACATAGCAATCCGTATGCCAGATGCAGTCACTTGAGCCGCGTTAACCAGAACTACCGCAGAGTACTACGCTCGAACGGGAAAAAAAAGAGCCGCACGGTTGCGGCTCTAAGTCTTTAACAGGGAGGCGTCAAACAGAGTGGTCTGAACCACTCCTATCCAGATGACTGGATGCATAAATTTATAATTTGGAAAGATTAATGATTGGTAAATGAATAAAAATCTATTAAAGGCGTTAAGGATAAAGGTTGTCGATTTTGAATAAATTCATAATTATTGCAGATAGTTACAAGGTTATTTCTGAAAAAATGCGTCTGCAGCATTGCGAATAGTGCCGCGTTGCTCTAGCGCCTCTTTCGTGCGGTTAACCTCCTCAGCTAGTGCCTCGATCCGGTCCCGGAGTTCGTCCTCTGACAAGCGGCTTAGATCTTCGCCAACGGTAACCACATTCGGTTCCTGCTTTTTGGGGATATCATCGTCAAAGAGGCCCATGTCATATCTCCTGCCGGATCTATGCGAATGGCAATCTTGCTCACCCGTGTTTGATCCTCATAAACTCGCTCATTATTTACCATAGAACTGGGATAAGCGCAGCCGTATGTCCCAATTTGGATCATAAGGACAGTTCCATATGCAGAATTTGCCGGACACCATGACAGTTGTTGCGATTTCAGAACCGGGTGGACCTGAGGTTCTCATTTTGGAACAGCGCGCCCTCCCGGACGTGGGCGACGGTGATATCCTGATCCGGGTTGGGGCTGCTGGTGTGAACCGCCCCGATGTCCTTCAGCGAATGGGCGCTTATCCACCTCCGAAGGGCGCATCGGACCTTCCAGGCCTTGAGGTTGCCGGTGAAGTTGTAGCTGTCGGGGCAGCCGCTCATGGTCACTCTGTCGGTGACAGGGTGACCGCTCTTTGCCCAGGCGGAGGCTATGCGGAGTATTGTAAGGTACCAGCGGGTCATGCCTTGCCGGTGCCGGCAGGTATGAGTGTGCTGAAAGCGGCTGCGCTGCCGGAAACGTTCTTCACCGTGTGGACCAACGTATTTGACCGTTGCGGTCTAAGGGGGGGCGAGCGCTTTCTGGTTCATGGTGGGGCGTCCGGAATTGGCACATGTGCCATTCAGTTGGCCAAGGCCTTCGGTGCTGAGGTGTTCACCACGGTCGGTTCGTCAGAGAAGATCGAAGCGGTGAAAGCCCTTGGTGCGGATCACGTCATCAATTACCGGGAACAGGCGTTCGAAAAGGTCATCCTCGAGATTACTGGCGGACAGGGTGTTGATGTTATCCTGGATATGGTTGGCGGCGATTATGTTGAGCGAAATTGGAAGGCTGCGGCCATTGAAGGCCGGATATGTCAGATCGCGACCCTGAACGGCGTTTCCCGCGATGTAAATTTCTCACGCCTCATGGTGAAGCGTCTGACGCACACCGGCACGACGTTGCGGCCGAGAGATGATGCGTTCAAGTCTGCTATTGCCGATAGCCTTCGATCCAAAGTGTGGCCATTGATCGAATCAGGTCAGATCAAGCCGTTGATCGATTCCACCTTTCCGTTAACTGATGCCGCCGAAGCTCATCGGCGCATGGAAAGCTCTGGCCATATTGGCAAAATCGTCATGACGGTCGGATCCTAGAAGACTTAGCGGACTATGGCGTTGTCTTGGTTCGCAAGATCATTTGCGTTTCCGCCGCGTTCAGCCTATATTCCCGCCAATTCCCATTAAATTGAAATGGAACACCGCTTCTCCGACCTGCCGGCCGGGGGAGCAGACAAGAGGAATTTGACCGATGGCGAACACGCCGCTTATGCCGAAAGCAACTGCCGTCTGGCTCGTGGACAACACCGCGCTGAGCTTCACGCAGATCGCGACATTCTGCAAGCTGCATCCGCTTGAAGTGAAAGCCATTGCAGATGGTGAAGCGGCTCAGGGCATCAAGGGTTTGGATCCGGTTCTGACCGGCCAGTTGACGCGTGAAGAAGTCGAACGTGCTCAGAATGACCCGAACTACCAACTCAAGCTCCAAGGTTCAAAGGTCGTTGTCCCGGAAACCAAACGCAAGGGCCCTCGCTACACGCCGGTTTCGCGCCGTCAGGACCGCCCGAATGCAATCCTCTGGCTGGTGCGCAATCACCCGGAGTTGAAAGACGCGCAGATCATGCGTCTTGTTGGAACCACAAAGCCGACGATTGCCGCCATTCGCGACCGTACCCATTGGAACTCGGCGAACCTGACGCCCTCCGATCCGGTGACGCTCGGTCTCTGCAGCCAGCTTGAGCTCGACATTGAAGTCGAGAAGGCCGCGAAGAATGCACCGCAGCCGGTAGCAGGCGAGCCTGTAGAAACGCTGATGTCGGTTGATGATAGCACCAGCGAAGATGCAATTGCTGCAGCGTTCTCGCTCGATCCTAATACCGCGCCGAAGCGCGAGGAAGAAGAAGAGATCGATGTTGACGCCGTGTTCGCAAATCTGAACTCTCCGAAAGTAGCAGATGGCGACGAGGAAACAGACGACGACAGCTCAAACAAGCTCTAAACGCCTGTAAAAAAATAATTCTTAAGCCACCGGGTGACGTGTCATCCGGTGGTTTTTTGTTTCACATATCAATGGTGGAAACCAATGCGGCCCGGTGTCTGTTTCCCGTTCTAACCTTCGCCGAGGTGCGGACGCCGGCTAAAATTTCTGGATCTGCGGGGCGTCGTCGGTGATGTCATAGTAGTCACCTTTGTCTTTGACAAAGATATGTTTGCCAATTTCCAGCCCCGTCGGACTTTCCAGACATCCGGCGGCTATTCCGATCCCATCCTCGGTGTTCATGCGGTAAAAAAGGCTGGATCCGCAGAATCTGCAAAAGCCGCGTTTGGCAAAATCGGAAGACTCATACCAAGTCAGGCCTTCGTCAGTCGTGAACTGCAATTCCTTGAAAGGGGCGTGGGTCGATGCCCAAGTGTGCCCGCTGGAGCGGCGGCATTGTCCGCAATGGCAGATTGTGACTGTTTTTCTAACCTCTGGGACTTCAAACCGGACTTTTCCGCAATCGCAGCGACCTTTGAGCACTACTGCCTCCTGAAACTTTTCTTAAAGGACGGATTTCATAGATCAAGATGGCCCCAGCGGTTTAGCGCTCGGTTAGTTTCAGCTCAATCCGGCGGTTTTTCGCCAAGGCATCTGGTGTCTCACCTTCCTCCAACGGCTGGAACTCGCCAAAGCCTGCAGCTACCAGCCGTTTTGGGTCGACACCCTTTTCAATGAGATACCGGACAACCGAGATGGCACGGGCTGCCGACAGTTCCCAGTTGTTGCGCAGGCGCCCAGTGCCGGAAAGCGGCCGGGCATCGGTATGACCATCCACACGCAAGACCCAGTTAATCTCATCCGGGATCTGTCCGCTTAACTCGAGGATTGCTTCCGCAAGCTTATCCAGTTCCTGTTGGCCTTCCGGGTTGATGTCCTCAGAGCCTGAATCAAAGAGCACCTCCGACTGAAAGACAAAGCGGTCGCCGACGACCGAAATGTCGGAGCGTTGGGAAAGGATCTCCCGCAGTCGTCCGAAGAAGTCAGACCTGTAGCGCGAGAGCTCTTGAACCCTCTGCACGAGGGCGGCGTTCAGCCGTCTGCCAAGGCTCGCGATCTTTGCCTGGCTTTCGGCTTCCTTGGCCTCAGAGGCCTCAAGCGCGGCATTGGCTGCTGCAATTTGGCGGCGAAGAGCTGCAATCTGCTGGTTGAGCAGTTCGACCTGGGCCAAGGCCTCCTGGCTGACCTGACGCTCATCATCGAGGAGATTCTCAAGTTGTGCTGCTCTGCCGCCGGCTGCCTCAGCATCTCCCGAGCTGCTTTCCAAAAGGCCTAGCAGGCGAGACTGTTCAGCTTCAGCGCTGCTGAGGCTGGCCTGAAGTCCAAGAATGGTGTCTTCCAGTTCGCCCGAGGAGGCCCTTTCCAGTGCGAGCAATTCAGTCAGTTCACTGATTTGAGCGTTCAGCCGGTTCAGAACCGTGTCGCGTCCGGACAGTTGCTGCGAGAGAAAAAACTGCGCGATCATGAAGATCGACAACAGGAAAATAATAACCAACAGGAGTGTGGCCATCGCATCGACGAAGCCAGGCCAGTAGTCGGTCTGTTGGGCGCGGCGGCGCGACCTGAGGCTGCCAGCCATCCGCGATTACTCCTTCGCCCGGTCGAACGCGGCGGAGATTGAGGCCAGTAGACCCTCAATCCGCTTTTGCTGTTCGCCTTGTGATTCCGCCCAATCGCGCATCATCTGCTGTTCGGAGCGCACATGTTTGACCAGTCCCTGAATACCTTCGGCGAGGTTTGCCATGGCCTGGGAGGCGGTTTTGCTGCCGCCTTCTTCAACGCTTTTCTGCAAGGCCGAGATCGAAGCCTGGATCTGTTCGACGCCCGGGGAATCTCCGGAGGCAAACATACCGTCTTCCGGATCGATGTCCGTGACGGTTGAAAGCCAGTCTTCCAGTTCGTTGTAGAACCGGTTCTGTGCCTGACCTGCTTGCAGATCCAAAAAGCCGAGGATCAAGGAACCCGTCAGACCGAAGAGGGATGATGAAAACGCAGTCCCCATCCCGGACAATGGGGCTTCCAAGCCGGCTTTTAGGTCCTCAAAGATGACATTCGCATCGCCAGAGCCGACATCCAAGGACTGGATCGTCGCGCCAACCGAACTCACTGTTTGCAAGAGGCCCCAAAACGTCCCAAGCAGACCGAGAAAAACCAGCAGCCCGGTTAGGTACCGGGATATTTCCCGGGATTCTTCAAGGCGCATGCCAATGGAATCGAGAATGGAACGAGCAATTGTCGGGGTCAGCGCCATGTCGCCGGATTTGTTGCCGAGGAGGGCTGCCATTGGTGCGAGCAGAACGGGAGACCGGGTGTCGAGTGCAGGATCCCCGATCCGGAAGCTGTTGACCCATGCGATTTCGGGAAACAAACGAATGACGCGGCCGAAAAGGAGGAGCACTCCAAAGGCGCCTACAAAGACAATCAGGCCGTTGAGGCCCGGATTGCTCATGAAAGCAGTTGAGACCTGCGGAAATAGAATGAAGGCAATGAAAGCGACGATCACCAGAAAGATGATCATGAACGTCAGATAGGCCCTCGGGCTCGACAAGCTGTAGGGGTCAAATTCACGTGCCATGTTTGCTGTCAATCACCGTTCTGCAGAGGTCGTTGATTGATAGCGTGATTTTTAACGTCTTGGAAACCGTGAATCGGCCCGGCAACCCCAATTAAATTTGGAAAGCCCAAAAACCGGCAGGCCTCATGGGGCTGCCGGTAAATGACATTTGCGGGTGAATGTGGGGTGTTAAGCTTGTTGCGGGGCCGCTGCTTTTTTGAGCAGGCGTACGAGGTGCTTGTGGGCATCCTCATTACCGACCACAACATCGCCGGTCTCCAGCATCTTGGATTTGCCGTCCAGATCGCTGACGAAGCCGCCCGCTTCGCGGACCATCAACAGACCGGCCGCAATGTCCCAGGAATTGAGGTCGCGCTCCCAATAGCCGTCCAGCCGGCCGGATGCTGTCCAGGCCAGATCAAGCGCTGCGGCGCCAGCCCGGCGAATGCCAGCCACTTCCGGCATAATGTGGCGCAGCTCGCGCAATGTACGGCCATGATCACCGCGTCCGATGAACGGCAAACCAGTTCCGAACACCATCTCCGGCAGCTCTGTCCGACCTGCAACGCGAAGTCTGCGGTCGTTGAGAAAAGCGCCGCGGCCACGTTCGGCGGTGTACAGCTCGTCCATGACCGGGTTGTAGATCACCCCGGCAACGATCTCGCCGTTCCGCTCAAGCGCAATGGATGTAGCGAAAATCGGAATGCCGTGCAGAAAGTTGGTCGTGCCGTCGAGAGGGTCAATGTGCCAGCGATGCTGACCGTCCGTTCCCTCAACTTCACCGCTTTCTTCCATAACGAGGCCAAAAGTCGGTCGGGCCTTGGTCAGCTCGGACCGCACGATTTCCTCTGCCTTACGGTCGGCAGCCGAGACGAAATCTCCAGGTCCTTTTCGGGAAACCTGCAGGTTTTCGACTTCACCGAAATCACGGACGAGGCTGCGACCGGCTTTGGTCGCGGCTTGAACCATGACGTTAAGGATTGCTGTGCGGGCCATGTTGTTTCACTTGTTGTTGGGCGCAACAGCAAACCTGCTGCGCCAGATGTTCGGCTGGTTGAGGCGTCAGTCTGCGCGCTTCACGTATTCCAGCGTACCAGTGTCGACGATAATTTTTTCGCCGGCTGTGATGAACGGCGGCACCATCACGCGAACGCCATTTTCCATGAGCGCCGGCTTGTAGGATGAAGACTGGGTCTGGCCTTTCACGACCGCATCGGCTTCGCTGATTTCCAGCGTGACGTGTTGCGGCAATGTGATCCCGATCGGGCGCTCTTCGTGGAGTTCCACGGTCACCATCATGCCGTCCTGCAGGAAGGCGGCGCGATCGCCAACAAACTCTGTTTGCAATTCCAGCTGTTCGTAGGTTTCAGTGTCCATGAAGATCAGCATGTCGTCTTGCGTGTAAAGGTACTGGAAGTCCTTTTGCTCAAGACGGACGCGCTCGACTTTGTCTTCGGACCGGAAGCGCTCATTGAGCTTGCGTCCGTCGAGCAGGTTTTTCATTTCGACCTGCGCAAACGCACCGCCCTTACCAGGCTTTACGTGTTGAACCTTGACGACGGCCCACAGGGTTTCCTGATGCTGAAGCACGTTGCCCGGCTTGATTTCGTTACCGTTGATTTTCATGGAACGACCGATTTTTGATTTGTCTGGATCTTGTACGGCGCAAAAATCAGTTCAATAGACCGCGCCAACAATGGATTGCGCCTGTCCACCATAAATGCTCGCTTCTTTCAAGAAAAAAAGCGAGCTATGGCCACAAACAGTCGGGCAATTGCCAGGATTACGGAGAGTTCAGGTACGATTCGTCCGATGGTGCCATTAAGGTCGCAGAATACTGCTCAGCCAGCTTTCTTGCGGCAGCAAGCGTCTCGTCGTCCAAGGTCCCAAAGATGCCGTCCAGTGTCGGGTCGGAAACTCCAAGTGTCCGGGCAATAAGATGCCATCCGGCAGCCGCAGCATTGTCATGCTCGCGCCCGCGGCCATACGCATAGATCCGGGCAAGCCGGTTCATGGCGACGGGGTTTCCAGCAGTTGCTGCGCGTTCAAACCAATCGGCAGCTTCGCTTTCATCGGGATCTACGCCGCGGCCCTGAAACCGGAGAATGCCGTAGTAGACTTGCGCAAAGGTATGACCTCTGCGTGCAGCGCGCCCCATCCAGAAGGCACCTTTGCCAGGATCGTTGAGACCGTCACCGGATTCAAGATATGCCAAGGCGAGTGTGTATTGCGCTTCAGGATCATTCAGTTGAGCAGCTTCTTCGAGAAGTTCCCGTGCCTTTTCCTCATTGTAGGGCCGCCCTTCGCCCTCCTTGTAAAGGATCGCAAGATTATAGAGCGCGGAAGGGTTGTCCGCTTCGGCGGCTTGTTCGAAGAGTTCGGCTGCCTTGGCCTTGTCCTGCGGTATGGCATCGCCGAGCAGGTATAGTTGTGCGAGCTGAAGGGCAGACCCATTGTCGCCTTGTGCCGCTGCAAGACCATACCAGTCCGCAGCTTTCGCCTTGTCCTGCTTGATGCCAAGCCCTGCCTCGTGGAGAACACCCAACAATGCTTGCGCGGATCGGTCGCCGTTCTCCGCTAACGGCGTTGCCAGGGCCAAAGCGGTCAAATGCCAGCCACGCTGGAAGGCGCTGTAGGCTGTGTCCGAGGAAGCCGTTTCCCCATCGGCCAAAGACGGTGGGCCGGAATCGATCAGGCTGGCAATGGTTTTGTCCCGCGTCGTGACATCGACAAGTGCAGGAAGTTTCGCAGTGCCTGGAGCTTCAACTGCCGAGATATCTGCCGCTGATGTTTCCGTTTGCCCGGATGCGGCTAAGGGCAAGCCAATCAAAGCTGCAGACACGAATGCTGCCGCTGCAGTTTGCCGAACCACCGGGGTGGTGATCAGTTTATCCATGGCCGGTTTGAGACCTCTCATACGGCTGTCAGTCAACCTCCGGGAACGGGTGCGCTTCAAGCACCGTGTTGGCATCTGAAATTGTCTTGGCGATGTCTTCAGAATGCCAGACAGCATCCTTCAGGGCGACGAAGTCGGCGCCAGTGGCTGCCACCTCGGCAAGTGTTTCAAGTGTGTTGCCCGCCAGGGCGACACAAGGTGTCTCGAAAAGTTCCGCCCACCAATTGGCACCGGACAGGGTCTTGTCGTGGGCGGTTTCTTTTTCCGCCAGATCCAGTTTGCCGAAGAACAGGTAGTCGACGCCGGTCTCTGCCCATTCCATGGCATCATGTTTCGTTTTGGTTCCACCTGTCCCTACGACCCGGTCTGGCTGGAAGCTCTCCACGGCCAGTTTCAAATCCTCAAGGGACTTGTCGACATGGACCCCATCGGCGCCGGAGCGGCCTGCGGCTTGTGTGTCACCATAGACCAGAGCAGCTGCGCCGCCGTCCTGGATGATCGGGACAAGAATATCTGCCGCAGCCTGAATGTCTTTTGTTGACGCATCTGGCATGTAGATCATCACACATGCGATATCTCCGCCCGTGAAAGCTTGTTTCAGCTGATCTGCAAGCGTTGCTGTATCGAACGCAGGCGGTGTCACAAGGAAAAGGCGGGGTCGGTTCACGAATGTCTGTCCTGATGTATTTTCAAATATGGCAACTATTTGCCGCCGTTCCTTGTCCCTAAAGACGGCGAAAGAGGGACGCAAGGCCCCTCTTTCAACATTTTGATCTGATCAGCTTGCCAGATGCTGCCAGTTCTTAGGCGATCTTCGGATCCAGGCTGCCGTTCTCGTAACGGGTTGCCATGTCGGACAGCGTAACGATTTTCTTGATCTTGGATGCTTGGCCTGCGGTGTTGAACGCTTCCAGACGGGCCACGCAGAGCTTTTGCATCGCCTCGCGTGCGGGCTTCAGATATTTGCGCGGATCGAATTCGCCAGGGTTCTCCTGCAAGATCTTGCGGATCTGGCCCGTCATCGCCATGCGGTTGTCGGTGTCGATGTTGACCTTGCGCACGCCGTTTTTGATCCCACGCTGGATTTCTTCAACCGGCACACCCCAGGTTTGCGGCATTTCCCCGCCATACTGGTTGATGATGTCCTGAAGATCCTGGGGTACCGAAGAGGACCCGTGCATCACAAGATGTGTGTCCGGCAGGCGCCGGTGGATCTCTTCGATCACGTGCATGGCAAGGATATCACCGTCTGGCTTGCGGGTGAACTTGTAGGCGCCGTGGCTTGTTCCCATGGCAATTGCAAGCGCGTCCACCTTGGTTTCCTTGACGAATTTCACCGCTTCATCCGGATCGGTCAGGAGCTGATCTTCTGTCAGCTTGCCTTCTGCACCGTGACCATCTTCCTTGTCGCCCATTCCGGTTTCAAGGGAGCCGAGAACACCCAATTCACCTTCGACTGAAATTCCGCCGAGATGCGCCATGTCGGTCACGGTTTTTGTGACGCCGACGTTGTAATCCCAGGACGCAGGAGTTTTGCCGTCCGCTTCAAGAGAGCCGTCCATCATAACGGATGTAAAGCCCGCCTGAATGGCCGTCATGCAGGTTTGAGCCGCATTGCCGTGGTCAAGGTGAACGCAGACCGGAATGTGCGGGTAGATTTCGACAACCGCATCCATCATGTGCTTCAGCATAACATCATGTGCGTAGGCCCGGGCTCCGCGGGAGGCCTGAATGATCACCGGAGAATCGGTCTGGTCGGCGGCGGACATGATGGCCAACGCCTGTTCCATGTTGTTGATGTTGAATGCCGGCACGCCGTAATCGTTTTCGGCAGCGTGATCAAGCAGCTGGCGGAGTGTAATGCGGGCCATTTATGTCTCCCAGAAGCCGGTATCGCAACGTCCACTTTAGGGTTGTTTTACGATCCGGGTGTTGCGGTGCGTCAATCACCGGTGGTTCTATCAAGAATCCGGCAGAGGAAAAGGGGCGAGAGGTTTCTTAAATCAATTTAATTTCAATGCGATGCTGGTTTCTACACGGTTGTGATTAATTCGACCCGTGAATTAAATAAGGCGATTTTTGAGGACTTAGCCGGCAGCCTGGATCAGTGAACTCACATCAATGATGGTTCCTGCTGGATCGCTCAAGATCATCCGTCGCTGTCCATAGGGCATGTCGCGCGGTGCTTCGATGATGTTGGCGCCGAACCTGGCTGCTTTATCATGAATTGCGTCGCAATCTTCAACGACAAACGTCAAGATGATGCCTGCGGGTTGATGCCGAGCGGCCTCGGGCACAATCTCATGGCTTGCGAGAAGTATGCCGAGCTCCAAACCCGTTTGATCAGCGGCCTCCAGGTTTACAAACCAGTCAGAATAGAACTTCGCGGTATAACCAAAGAGCTTTTCATAAAAGGCCGCGGTGGCCGCGACCTCTTCTGTAAGGATGTTCGTGAAAGCACGTTGCATTTCAATCTCCCGAGACGCTGTAGATCAGCCCTCCAAAGCCTTTACGCCCGGCAGTTCCTTGCCTTCAAGCCATTCGAGGAATGCGCCACCTGCGGTCGATACATAGGAGAAATCGCTTGCAGCTCCTGCATGATTGAGGGCTGCCACCGTGTCACCGCCACCGGCAACAGAGTTCAGTTTGCCGGATCTTGTGTTCTCGGCAGCGTGTTTTGCAGCCGCCACAGTCGCAACATCAAACGGGGCGATTTCAAAAGCACCAAGGGGCCCATTCCAGACCAGGGTCTTGGCAGCGTCGATTTTCGACTTCACCACCTCAACGGACGCTGCGCCAACATCCAGAATCATGCCATCCGCAGGTATAGCGTCCACCAGCACGGTTTCGTTGTCCGCGCCCGCCTTGAACTCCTTGGCGACAACGGCATCGACCGGCAGCACGATTTCGCAGTCAGCGGTCTCCGCAGCAGCCATGATCTTCTTTACCGTGTCCGCGAGGTCATGTTCGCACAGCGACTTGCCGACATTTACGCCTTTGGCGGCCAGGAAAGTGTTGGCCATACCGCCGCCAATCACCAACATGTCCACTTTGGCAACAAGGTTCTCCAGAAGGTCGATCTTCGACGACACCTTAGCGCCGCCCACAACAGCCAGAACAGGGCGGACCGGTTCACCAAGCGCGGAACCGAGTGCTTCTAGCTCTGCCTGCATCGTACGGCCTGCATATGCTGGGAGAAGCCGGGCGATGCCTTCTGTCGAACCATGCGCCCGGTGAGCTGCGGAAAACGCGTCATTTACATAAATGTCGCCATTGGCGGCGAGCGCCTTTGCAAACTCCGGATCGTTCTTTTCTTCGCCTTTGTGGAAACGCGTGTTTTCCATCAGAAGAACCTGGCCGTTTTGCATGACCGCAACCGCGCCGGCTGCCGAAGGGCCGATGCAGTCTTCCGCGAAGCCAACGGTTTTGCCGAGCAACTCCGAGACAGCACGGGTGACGGGTGCAAGGGACATTTCCTTGACCTTTTCACCTTTCGGGCGGCCAAAGTGCGCAAGCAGAATGACCTTGGCGCCTTTCTCGGAGAGTTCTTTGATTGTCGGCAGAACACGTTCGATACGGGTTGTGTCAGTGACTTTGTAATTGTCCATCGGAACATTGAGGTCAACGCGTACAAGGACGCGTTTGCCTGCAAGATCGGTGATGTTGTCGAGTGTCTTGAAAGTCATGAGATCCACCTAGTTGTCAGGGGCGGGTTGAACTGGTTGTAACAGCGATGCCGATCCCGAAAAGGGTCAAGAGAACGCCGAAAGACCTTTCCATCCAAAGTTTTGCGCGGATGAATTGCTGGCGCACTGGCGGCAGCGTGAAGAAGAAAGTAACGAGCACGAACCATAGGAATACGCCGCTTGCCATGATCACGCCGTAGCTGACCTTGGTCCAAAGCGCTGTTTCCGGTGAGGTGACCTGCAAAAAGACGCTGAGAGCGAACATTGTCGCCTTTGGATTGGTCACGTTGGTGAAGAAACCCCATCGCAGAGCCTTTAGCGGGGGCATACCAGCAAGCGCGCTGTCTGCCGGCATTTCCCTTGAAGCTGTCCGGTACATGGTGACGCCTAGGAACACCAGATAAGCTGCGCCGATGAGCTTGAGAGCATTAAAAAGAAAAATCGACTGCGAGACGATCAGGCCGATCCCGGCAAGAGCGTAAGTAACGTGAACGCCCAAAGCGAGGGCGATGCCGAGTGCGGTCATGATACCGGCCAAACGACCGCCGATAAGCGCGTTTCGAAGGACAACTGCGAAATCAGGACCAGGAACGATGGCAACAACAATTGTCAGTGAAATTACAGTAAAAAGCTCGAGCAAGCGTGCCCCCAGGTTGGATGTTTTTTAGCAAACAAAAAGCGGATGCAGGAGACCTGCATCCGCCTATATGTCATAGCAGATGGCTGTCCATCCAGACCATGTTTTAAATCAGTTTTGCCATAGCAATCGCCGTGTCTGCCATTCGGTTGGAGAAACCCCACTCGTTGTCATACCAAGACAGCACCGACACCATCGTACCGTCCATGACCTTGGTTTGATCCATGTGGAAGATCGAGGAGTGGGGATCGTGGTTGAAGTCGATGGAGACGTTCTTGTCGTCGGTGTAGCCGAGAACGCCTTTGAGCGCGCCGCCTGCTGCCGCTTTGACAGCAGCATTGATTTCTTCGACGGTGGTTTCGCGCTTGGCAATGAACTTAAGGTCAACCACTGAAACATTTGGGGTTGGAACGCGCATTGCGAAGCCGTCCAGCTTGCCGTTCAGTTCTGGTAAGACCAAGCCGACAGCTTTGGCCGCACCGGTTGAGGTCGGGATCATGGACATGGCCGCAGCACGGGCGCGATAAAGATCCTTGTGCATCGTATCCAGGGTCGGCTGGTCACCGGTGTAGGAGTGAATGGTCGTCATCATGCCTTTTTCGATTCCGACCGAACCGTGCAGAACCTTGGCGACCGGTGCCAGACAGTTGGTGGTGCAGGATGCGTTGGAAACGACAAGGTCGTCCGCTGTCAGCGTGTCATGGTTGACGCCGTATACGATCGTCTTGTCGGCGCCGGACGCCGGTGCAGATACGAGGGCACGCTTTGCGCCAGCATCTAGGTGCGCGGCTGCTTTGTCCTTCGAATTGAAAATGCCTGTGCATTCCATGGCAATGTCGACACCCAGTTCTCCCCAAGGCAGATCTTTTGGATCGCGGATCGCAGTGACCTTGATCGGCTTGCCGCCATCGATGGATATGGTGTCGCCGTCAACTGTGACCTTTGCCGGAAACCTGCCGTGGACGGAATCGTAACGCAGCAGGTGAGCGTTCGTCTCGACGGGGCCGAGATCGTTGATGCCGACGACCTCAATATCGGTGCGGCCGGATTCGACAATCGCACGCAGAACGTTACGGCCGATGCGGCCAAAGCCGTTGATTGCTACCTTGGTTACCATAGTATTCTCCCGCATTTGGGGCCAGCTTAGGCCCTGCGCCTATTCAAAGGCTACTATATCTAATCGATTTAAAGGCAAAATAAATGCCAAAAAAATCCCGGCAGGCTGCGGAGACGCTGCGCTGCCGGGAAACGTTACATCACGTGTTGAGCTTTTCCTGGGCCGCAGCAACAACAGCATCCTTCGTGATGCCGAAGTGCTCGTACAGTTCTTTGTAAGGTGCACTGGCACCAAATCCGGTCATGCCGATGAACAGACCGTCATTGCCGATAAACCGGTCCCACCCCATGCGTATGCCGGCCTCGACGGCGATCTTGACCGGGCTGGAGCCAATGACGGCCTCTTTGTAGTCAGCAGACTGTGCTTCGAAGAGCTCGAAGCTCGGCACGGAAACAACGCGGGCGGCAACGCCTGAGTCCGTCAGTTCCTTTTGCGCGTCAACGGCGATCTCCACCTCAGAACCTGAGGCAAAGATTGTAACGGCTGCGTCATCTTCGCTTTCGATCAGCACATACGCGCCGTTTGCGCTCAGGTTCTTCTCTTCAAAAGTCTTCCGCTGGGACGGCAGGTTTTGTCGTGTCAGGGCAAGAACGGAGGGCCCATCCTTGTTCTCAAGCGACAATTGCCAGCATTCCAGGGTCTCGGTGATATCGGCCGGACGGAAGAACGTCAGGTTCGGGATCGCCCGCAGCGCTGCGAAGTGTTCAACCGGCTGGTGGGTCGGGCCGTCTTCACCCAGACCGATGGAATCGTGCGTCATGACGTGAATGACGCGCTGGTTCATCAGGGCTGCGAGGCGGATCGATGGACGGCAGTAGTCGGAAAAAATCAGGAACCCGCCGGAATAGGGGATCAGGCCGCCATGAAGGGCCATGCCGTTCATCGCGGCTGCCATACCGTGTTCGCGAATGCCGTAGTGGATGTAACGGCCTGAGAAGTCATCCGGGGTGACCGGATTGGTCTGGGCCGTTTTGGTGTTGTTGGACCCGGTCAGATCGGCAGACCCGCCGATTGTTTCCGGGATAACGCCGTTGATGACACCAAGGACAGCCTCGGACGCTTTGCGCGTGGCCATGGTCGGTTGTTCTTCGGCAAGTTTTTTCTTGTAGTCGAGGACAGCCTGCTCAAAACCAGCTGGAAGATCACCGCGGTTGCGGCGTTCAAATTCGGCGCGGGTTTCAGTGTCCGCATCATTGAAGCGCTTTTGCCAATCCTTATGAGCATGGGCTGAGCGAAGGCCGGCAATGCGCCAGGCATCCAGAATGTCGCTTGGAACCTCAAATGGCTCATGTGGCCAGTTCAGTGTCTCGCGGGTACCTGCGATTTCCTCAGCGCCAAGGGGAGCGCCGTGCACTTTGGCCGTACCGGCTTTCGTCGGGGCGCCGAAGCCGATGGTTGTTTTCGCTGCGATCAGTGTTGGTTTGTCGCTGGCCTGTGCCTGCCGGATTGCAGCCGCGATGCCATCAGGGTCGTGCCCGTCGACATTCAGCGTGTTCCATCCAGAAGCAGCAAAACGGGCAACCTGATCCGTGGAATCCGTGATGCTGACAGCGCCGTCGATCGAGATGCCGTTGTCGTCCCAGATCACAATCAGTTTGTTGAGTTTCAGGTGACCTGCGAGCGAGAGGGCTTCCTGACTGATGCCTTCCATCAGGCAGCCATCGCCGGCCAGAACGTATGTATAGTGATTGACGAGATCCTTGCCGAAACGCTCTTCTTGCAAACGCTCCGCGATCGCCATGCCGACGGCATTGCCGAGACCCTGACCCAGCGGACCTGTGGTCGTTTCGATGCCCGCACCATGACCGAATTCCGGGTGACCAGCGGTCTTTGCACCCAGCTGACGGAAGTTTTTCAATTCTTCGAGCGGGAAATCTTCATAGCCGAGCAGATACAGCAGGCTGTAAAGCAGCATGGATCCGTGTCCGGCCGACAGAACAAACCGGTCGCGGTCAGCCCAGCTCGGCGCGGTCGGGTCAAACTTCAGAAATTCTGTAAAAAGGACAGTGGCGATATCGGCCGCGCCCATTGGCAATCCAGGGTGTCCGGATTTGGCCTGTTCCACGGCATCAATGGCAAGAAAGCGGATTGCATTCGCCATGCGCTGGTGTTTTTCAAGATCGCTCATCTGTGTCCCGTCGCTTGCGTTGGAGCCCCTGCCGCCAGCGTGGACCGTCCGGCGTGGAGTTGTAAGGTGCGTTGTTTCTTTAAAGGCAACTGTTGTCAGTTCCGATCAGGCGCCAGACAAATATCAGGAACGGTCAGCGAGTCAATAAAGCCCTGAATAGGGAAAGAGGGAATAAATTCCGCATCTGGGGGTTATCGAATTGAGGAAACTAACAATGGTGCCATTGACGGGAAGAATATGGTGCACCTAATCTCAGCTGCCGGCACCGGATTTACCTTTTTTGATTTATCAGGTTGCCAGGAAAAGCGCGAAACCCGCTGGTTGTTTGCGGACGCTGCTTTTTTTATGCGAAAAAGCTACGCTGAGGGTAAGGCATAACACAAAGCGGCAAAAGCTGCTCCAAGTAGGATTGAGGTGACGCTTTATATGGCGGAAGTCGATGTCATTGAAAAGACGAGCCTGTCCGATGCCGTAAAGCGCCTTGAAACCGCACTCGGCCAGTTGGAGACCGCCGTCCAGCGCCGTTTGGATGCAGACCGTTCTCTCAACTCTCTTCAGGATGACCTCCAGCGTATGGGGGAGGACAGGTCTCAGTTGGCCGCCTCATTGGACGAAAGTGAAGCGCGCGCGTCCCGGCTTGAAGAAGCCAACAAAGATGTTTCTCGGCGGTTGGTGACGGCCATGGAAACGATCCGCAGCGTTTTGGACACCCACGGAGGCTGATGCGGTTTGGCTCAGATTAGCGTAACCATCAACGGCAAGTCTTTTCGAATGGCGTGTGATGATGGCGAAGAGCAACGCCTCGAAGGGTTGGCTGCGCGGTTCGACGGTTGGATTGGCGAGCTAAAATTCGCCTTCGGTGAGATTGGTGATCAGCGCCTGACTGTGATGGCTGGCATCATGGCAACCGATCAGTTGTCGGAACTGGAACGCAAAGTTACACGGCTTGAGCAAGAGTTGGCAACCGCCAAAGACCAGCAAGTGGCTGCCCTTAATAATATGAGCCAAAATGAACAGGATCTTTCGCGAGCCGTAAATACTGCTGCAGCTCGCATCGAAAGCCTTGCCGACGGACTTACCAAGAGCCTGCGTATGGCCAATGACTGAGCGGCCAAATCCGCCTTGTCCAAGACTTCGTTTGTGATCAACGCGGCGCCGCACTGGTAATTGCGCAGGCTTGCCTCTATATGCGGTAATCGTGGCTGCCCGATTTGTCAGGACACTTATCCCCGGGGCCTTACGCATTCCTTAGGGAGCTGTCCCTGCTTTGGGCCGTGGTCCGTTGCATACGGCGCCCACCTACTTTGTAGGTTCTCCGGGATTGCACATCCAACGGTCGGGTGGCTACGCAGCTTGAGCATGTCTCGTTCAAGCCGGGACGGTCAAATTAGATGATATGAGCGCCCATGACTTCAAACCTTTCACTCGCAGACGAAAAACATCGGCTCCGTAAAGAAGCTTTGGCGCGCCGCAGGGCTATGCCCGGGGTCGTGCGGATCGAAAAAAGCTTGGCGCTTTCCGATCACGTTTTTGATCTCCCGATCTCCGCTGGGGCAATCGTTGCAGGTTTTTGGCCGATCCGGGACGAGATCGATCCGCGGCCATTGCTGGATCGTCTTCGTCAAAGCGGCCATACCTTGTGTTTGCCCGTTGTCGCAGACCCTCATCTGATTTTCCGGAAGCTGGACCGGGGGTGTGCTATGGAAGATGCCGGTTTTGGGACAATGGCACCTGGACCAGATGCGGAGGAGCTGCGGCCAGATGTTCTGCTTATGCCGCTCGCGGGGTTTGACCAGCAGGGCAATCGGATCGGTTACGGCAAAGGCCATTACGACACCGCGATCTCTGCTCTTGAGAAATCAGGGCCACTTCTCTGCATTGGCATTGCGTTTGCCTTGCAGGAGGTGGAGCTTGTCCCGGCAGAAGAGCACGACAAACCCCTCGCTGGGATATTAACGGAAGACGGCTACCGATCGTTCTGCTAATGGATGGCCGTTTGGCAAAGTCGGCGTGCTGTGAGGTTTGATGCGTATTCTTTTTCTGGGGGATTTGGTGGGCCGTGTCGGCCGAACGGCAGTCATTGAACAACTGCCGGACCTGGTAGAAGAACAGCAGCTCGATTTTGTCATCGTCAACGGCGAAAACTCCGCATCCGGTTTCGGGATTACCGAAGCGATCCTTCAAGATGTTTTGGATGCCGGTGCGGACGTTGTGACCACTGGCAATCATGTGTGGGACCAGCGGGATACGCTCGTCTACATCGAACGTCAGGACCGTTTGCTGCGACCGGTCAACTATCCGAGCGGGACGCCTGGCCGGGGTGCGCATCTTTTTACCGCGCGAAATGGCGCACAGGTTATGGTCGCGAACGTCATGGGGCGTGTCTACATGGATGCTCTCGATGATCCGTTTGCGGCGATTGACAAGGTGGTTGGCGACTGTCCGCTTGGGGATGTCGCTGATGCCATTATTATTGATGTTCATGCGGAAGCCACCAGCGAGAAACAGGCGATGGGCCACTTTCTCGACGGCCGGGTCAGCCTGGTGGTTGGTACGCATACGCATGTTCCGACGGCAGATCATCAGATTTTGGAAAACGGCACAGCCTACATGTCGGATGCCGGCATGTGCGGTGCATATGACAGCGTGCTGGGCATGGATAAGGATGAGCCGGTCAATCGATTTCAGCGCAAGATCCCTGGCTCCAGATTCACGCCGGCGACAGGCGCCGCGACCATTTGTGGTGTAGCGATCGAAACAGATGATCGGACCGGACTTGCTCAAGCGATTGCGCCGGTCAGAATTGGCGGGCGTCTTGAGCCGGCTCTGCCGGCTTTCTGGGCCGCAAGCTAGTTCCATATTTTCAGGAACTGGATTTTCCGCGCCAACTTGCCTATAAGCGGCGCAGTTTTCGTTAAAAGCAAATCCGACTGAGAGCCGAGAAGAGCCATGGCAGGCCATTCAAAATTCAAGAACATCATGCACCGCAAGGGACGTCAGGACGCCGTTCGTTCCAAGATGTTCTCCAAACTGTCCAAGGAAATTACTGTCGCTGCGAAGATGGGCGACCCGGATCCGGACTCCAATCCGCGCTTGCGCCTGGCGGTGAACAACGCCAAAGCTCAGTCCATGCCGAAAGACAACATTCAGCGCGCGATTAACAAGTCGCAAGCTGGTGATGCTGAAAGTTATGACGAAATCCGCTATGAGGGTTACGGTCCGGCTGGTGTTGCTGTTGTCGTTGAGGCCCTGACGGATAACCGCAACCGGTCGGCATCCAATATTCGATCCTACTTCACCAAGTGTGGCGGGTCTCTTGGCGAAACGGGTTCCGTTTCTTTCATGTTCGACCGCGTTGGCGAGATCATCTACAAGCTGGAAGCTGGCGAGGCGGATGCTGTTCTTGAAGCGGCCATCGAAGCTGGTGCCGAAGACGTTCAATCCGATGAAAGCGGACACACGATCTACACGGCATTTGAAGATTTGAACGATGTCGCAAAGGCATTGGAAGAGGCGCTGGGCGAAGCAGACTCCACAAAAATCATCTGGAAGCCGCAGAACCTGACGCCGGTAGATGCCGATAAGGCCCAAACGCTGATGAAACTGATCGACATGCTGGAAGATGATGATGACGTCCAGAACGTCTACACCAACTTCGATGTTGATGAAGAAACCATGGCAGAACTGGCTTCCTAAGTTTGTCGAGACTCCGATTGTCTAACCCCGGATTTTCCGGGGTTTTTCTTTTTGATCATTGAATCCAAAGCTCAGCGATATGTTTCAAATTTTCGAACTCACCCAAGCGGATCCGAAGTCTCTCCTTCAGCGCACCTTGAAACTGTCCGAGGAAACCGGCGAGTTGGCCGAAGCTGTGCTTTCAGTCACCGATGCGCCCGGAAGTGCCTACAAGGCGCATACCCTTCACGATGTGCGCGAGGAAGCGGCCGATGCGGCGTTGGTTGCCCTAAGTGTTTTGGCTCAAACGTGCGAAAGTTCAGAAGAATTTTCGGCAGAACTAGACCGTTTGATGCAAGAAAAGTCTGCCAAGTGGCAGACGAAATTAGCGGAGTAAGGGATCCAGTAGCGGCAGGCTGGTAATGGCGGCAATGGCGATGAGCAGGTTTGCGATCCAACTATATGTCCGCTGATTTGAACCGGTAAAGCCCTTGGACCCGAGATAAAGCGCAATTCCGTAGACCGGTATGGCGAGGACGAGAAGCCGGGCGACCTCAACCGTGAAAAATCCATTCAGTATGTAGGCGACAAATGTTCCTATGCTTGCCAGCGGGAAAAACATAATGAGGTTGGCGCGGATGATTGGCGTGTCGTTCCTGCTTGAAAGCCAGAAAGCGGCAACCGGCGGAGCAGAGACCTGTGAGACACCGCCCAGTACTCCGGACACTGCTCCAACGCCAAATGAAACCGGAGCCGTTGGGTGTTTTTGATAGCGCCAACCGGACACCACGAGTGCCAGGGTGCCTGCGACCACAGCACTTATTATCCAGCGCAAGGTCAATACGTCCATGGTCGCAAGAAGCCACGCTCCGGCATGGACAAATAGGACAGATCCAATCACTGCAGGCAGCACCGTCGACCAGTCACACAAATGGATCGCCCGGCGGACCAGAGGCAAGGAGACGATGCTGTCGATGAAGAGAAACGTGGCGGCCGCCGTTGAAGGGAGCATCACACTTGCAGCGACCGGCATGAAAATCATTCCTGCACCAAATCCTGCAAAGCCCCGGATATATCCGGCAACAAACAGGGCCGCCGCCAGAAAAACCAGCAATTGCGGGGAAAAAGACGTCAGAATGTCGAACATGCACTCTCGCAATTTGCGGAAAGACGCTGTGGGAAATGTTCGTAAGCAGCGCTTTAGCTGGCGTCAATGGGCAACTTTTGTTACCGATTTGTTCCATGACACATGCGATTCGATTGCTGGGTATTGACCCCGGCCTGCGGCGGACCGGATGGGGCATGATCGAGGCGGCTGGAAACCGGCTCTCCTTCATTGCTTCAGGGACCGTGACTTCCGACAACAAGAAGAGCCTCGCAGAGCGCTTGGTCGAATTGCATGACGGCTTGACCGCAGTTGTACGTCAGCACAATCCGGCAGAGGCTGCCGTCGAGCACACCTTTGTCAACAAAGACGCAGGGGCAACTCTGAAGCTCGGTCAAGCGCGTGGCGTGGCGCTTCTTGTTCCTTCACTGGCCGGGCTATCTGTCGCGGAATATGCTCCGAACCTGGTGAAGAAAACCGTGGTTGGTACCGGGCATGCGGAAAAAGAACAAATCCGGGCGATGGTGAAGGTCTTGATGCCGCGGGCGACCTTCAATTCAGATGACGCAGCAGATGCACTTGCGATTGCCATCTGTCATGCACAGCACCGGGCGAGCACAGCTGCGCGACTTAAAGCCTTGGGGGCCGCATGATCGGGAAACTGAAGGGAACAATCGACAGCTATGGAGAGGATCATGTGATCCTTGATGTTCATGGCGTCGGGTATCAGGTGCATTGCCCCTCCCGGATTCTGCAAGCGCTGCCCCGCGCCGGGGAAGCAGCCGTCCTGTTTATCGAGACAATCGTGCGCGAAGACATGATCCGCCTTTACGGATTTGCAGCGGAAGCCGAACGGGAGTGGTTCCGAATCCTTATGACGGTGCAAGGCGTGGGTGCAAAGGTGGCGCTGGGCATACTCGGAATCTTGAAGGCAAGCGAAGTTGCCAATGCCATCGCGCTGGGCGACAAGGCCACGATCTCGCGTGCGCCAGGTGTGGGCAAGCGGGTCGCAGAGCGGATCCTCAGCGAGCTGAAAGACAAGGCGCCCGGCCTTGCGAGCATTGATCAAGATACGATTGCTGTCTCTCAGACGGTGGCGGACAATGTGGCGGCTCGTCCGGTTGCAGAGGCCGTATCGGCCTTGATAAATCTTGGTTATGGGCAACCTCAAGCAAGTGCCGCTGTTGCCAAGGCGATGCAGTCTGCGGGCGAAGATGCGACAACGGAAACCTTGATACGTCTTGGGCTGAAGGAGCTCGCGGGATGATTGTTTTTACCTATGCCGTTATTGCGATTTCTTTCGTCGTGCTCGGGATCGGCGGAATCATGTATCTGGACCACCGGTTTTCTCTGACGGTTGGTGATCGGCCGTTCGCGATCAAGGGGCGCCGCATCGAGACCGATGATCCATTTGTCCGGAAGCAATTCCGGAAGTTTTACGCCATTCGGGTCGCCTACTCATTGTTCTTGCTCGTCTTGTTGTTCGTGGTGGTCAGTCATGTCGGATGACCAGCGCATCGTTTCGCCGGAAATCCGAGGCGATGAGATCGACAGCACAATGCGCCCGCAAGCGCTTGATGACTTTGTCGGTCAGGCACAAGCCCGCGCGAATCTGAAGGTCTTCATTGGTGCGGCCAAGGCGCGTGGGGAAGCATTGGACCACGTCTTGTTCGTCGGGCCTCCCGGGCTCGGCAAAACAACCCTTGCCCAGATCATGGCGCGCGAACTTGGCGTGAACTTCCGGGCGACTTCCGGCCCGGTCATTGCCAAAGCGGGTGACCTTGCAGCTCTGCTGACAAATCTGGAAGAGCGTGATGTTCTTTTTATTGACGAGATCCATCGACTAAATCCGGCCGTTGAGGAAGTCCTTTATCCTGCAATGGAAGACTATCAGCTGGATCTGATCATCGGAGAGGGGCCGGCTGCGCGTTCTGTGAAGATTGATCTTGCGAAATTCACACTGGTTGCAGCCACCACACGTCTGGGACTTCTCACAACGCCTCTGCGCGACCGGTTTGGTATTCCGGTGCGTCTGGAGTTCTACACGGTGCCGGAGCTGGAGCACATCGTAAAACGTGGCGCGTCCATCGTTGGGATTGGTATGGCGGAAGACGGTGCCCATGAGATCGCAAAACGGTCCCGTGGAACGCCTCGGATCGCGGGCCGCCTGCTGCGCCGGGTTCGGGACTTTGCAGTTTTTGAAGGTGCTGAGAAGGTCGACCGGGCCTTGGCAGATAAGGCTTTGCGTCAGCTGGAGGTTGATGGCGCTGGGCTCGATAGCCTTGATCGGCGCTATCTCAATCAGATCGCCGTCAACTTCGGCGGTGGTCCGGTTGGGATCGAGACGATCGCAGCTGCCTTGTCCGAGCCGCGCGACGCGATTGAAGAAATCGTGGAGCCCTACCTTATACAAAACGGATTTTTGCAGCGGACACCCCGTGGACGCATATTGACGCCAACCGCATTCTCGCATCTTGGTCTGGCCGTGCCATCCCGGCCGGACGGGCCGCAAATGGGTTTGTTCCTCGATTCTGATCAGTGACCATCAAGACTAACGTCCATTGGGGTTTCTGCGGGTCAATGCCAATGCGCAAATGCTTCTAAAGATGGCTGCAGTTTTAACGGTAGGGATTTTTACTAGTTAACCAATAATTTCCAATTTTTTCCTAGGGTTCGTCCGAATTCTGGGGGGACCTATGCGTAAGCGGCTTTCAACTAAACTTGCTGTTATGTTCTTGGCTGGTGCACTCACGATGTGCATCGCGATTGTCACAGTCACATCGACACTCTCGCGTGATGTTGCGAATGGTCAGGCAGACGCCGCTTTGCAAAGCGGAACCAAGGCGAAATTGAAAGTCGCCGAACTCGCCTTGGGCCAGGCAGCCGACAGCGCCAAGTTCTTTGCATCGCTCGAAGATGCCAAGAACAGCTTGATGAAAACACTGGTTGGTTGGAAAAACCTCAAGGAAGGTCAGAACGCGATCCTTCGTGGGATCTATGTCACCAACAACCCGCATTCTCCGGACGAACGGCACTTGCTGATCGAGCCAGCGGAAGGCAACCAGTACACGAACAATCACAAAGTGGTGCACCCGATCTTCCAGGATCTGGTCAGCCAGGGAGTGTTCTCGGATGTGGCGCTGGCAACTCCGGATGGTGTGATTACCTATACTTATGCGAAAGGCGATGAATTCGCGTTCCACATCGGCGATGCTGAGATCTCCGGGCACCCTGTGCAAATCGCCTTCAGCCCATTGTTCGACGCGGTGGCAAATGAGACAATTGAAGCTGGCCAGGTCTTTACGTCAGGTTTCATGACCGGCGAAGACGGCAGAGTTTCCATGATCATCGCCACACCGGTTTTCTACCTCGACCGGTTTTTCGGTGCCGCAGCCTTCTCCGTGAACATGGCCAATTTCGCAAACATGGTCAGTGGGTCGGGTGAACTTGAAGATGGCGAAAAGGTATTCCTGATTGACACAGCCGGGCAGTTGGTTGGTCTGGACGAGACGGGGGCTGCTGAAGTTGTCCACGACAAGAAAACGGTCTATGCGGGCAATGAAACACTTGTTTTGGATGGAAACGACTATCGGTATGCGGAAGCTGATGCCTCATTTGCAAACATGCCTTACGGGATTGTGGATGCTGTTCTCCAGACCAAGCTGTCTGCTGCTGCCGACCGTATTACTTATGGCGCGGTCATTTCCGGGTTCTTGTGCCTGGTCCCAATCGTTGGTGTCATCTGGTGGGTGACAGGCCGGATGTTTGCGCCGCTCCAAGGACTATCTGCGGCAGCACGCCAAATTGCAGACGGTGACCTTGAAATCCCTGTGCATGCGACCGAACGCGCGGATGAGATCGGCGAGATGGCGCGCTGTATTGAAGTGTTCAAAGACAACTCGGTGGAGCGCGAGAGGTTGGCCGCTGAACGGAAAGTTGGCCATATTGCTCGCGAAAAGCGCGAGAAACATATCGATGCGTTGATCAACGGTTTCCGCGCAGAAGCCCAAGGCGTTCTTGAGTTGGTGGAAGCCAATATCGGTCGGGTTGAGGCCGTCACGGCAGAATTGCGTGAGCGATCTGGGGCTGCAGCAGACGAAGGACAAACCGCTGTGGTGTCGTCCGAAAACGCATCTGCAAATGTGCAGGCCGTTGCCTCAGCAACAGAAGAGCTTAATGCTTCGATTTCAGAAATCTCCCGTCAGGTCGAAACCACGGCGGGCATTGTGGCTCAAACAACCACTGCTGCGCAGGTGTCAAACGGTAAAATTTCTGGGTTGGCTGAAGCTGCCAACCGGATTGGTGACGTTGTCTCCCTGATCTCCGAGATTGCCGAGCAAACCAATCTGCTGGCACTCAATGCGACGATTGAGGCCGCACGCGCCGGTGAGGCGGGCCGCGGGTTTGCTGTTGTTGCCTCTGAAGTGAAGTCGCTTGCGGGGCAAACGGCCAAGGCGACCGAAGAGATTTCAACACAGATTGCAGCCATTCAGGCGTCGACCACAGAGGCGGTCGCGGAAATCGCGCGTGTTTCGGAGTCCGTTGGTGAAGTCAATGAGTACACATCCACCATTCAGGATGCGGTTCAGCAACAGGGCGCTGCGACGAACGAAATCTCCAGAAACGTCGCCGAAGCTGCCGATGGGACCCGTTCTGTTGCCACCACGGTTGCGTCTCTCAACGACGGTGTGACTGAGAATTCGCGAGCAGTTGACGACATGTTGTCCGCGACGATTGAGATGAAACAGCAGGCGGATCGCTTGAGAGGATCTGTCGAAAAATTCCTCAATGAGGTTGCAGCGGCCTGACCGTCTTCCTAGATCTGTAGCGTTATGGGCTTTCCGGTTTTTGATCGGAGAGCCCTTTTTGGATTTGTGGAGACATTATCGTGAGTGATTGGCCCGATCTCGCAGGCCGTTTGGACCAAAGCGGTCACGTTCTGCCCGTACGCGTCTACTATGAGGACACCGATTTCACCGGAATCGTCTACCACGGCGCCTATGTCCGTTTCTTTGAGCGGGCCCGATCCGACTTTTTGAGGCTGATCGGTATTCACCACAGTGAGTTGGCAGAAGGGGACGATGGCACATCGCTGGCTTTTGCCGTGCGCACAATGACCTTGGATTTCCAGAAACCTGCGAAGATCGATGATGTCCTGGAAGTGCAGACGTCTCTGGCCGAGTATAAAGGCGCTAGGATAAAACTTGATCAACTCATTTACAGAGGCGACGAGCTGCTTGTTTCTGCGGCTGTGACCGTTGCTGTGATTTCTTCTGAAGGCCGACCGATTCGTCTTCCGTCAGCCCTTTCGGAGAAGCTGCTAAAACACAGGCCTTCAGAGCAAGACTGACTTCCCTGTTTGCGGGCAAACGTTGACGCATAATTGAGCGCGCCAATGGTAAAAATAAGCGGCGCGACCGGATCGCGTTAATCTTGCAGTAACCTTAATTGATTCTTTTAGAAAAGCGCGTAATTGCGCGTAATAAGTCCCAGTTTTGACAAAATCAAACGTCAGAGAAGCGGTCGGCGAATAGGGGCGAATTCCCCCGTGATCGGTGCAATCGGGGCGCCGGTACTCTGAATGCAATACGCATCATTCGGCCGAGAGGTCATCGGGTTTATGGAAACACTAGTCGAAACGACATTGGCAGCGCCGAAAGGCGACCTTTCTTTCTATGGCTTGTTCTGGCAAGCGCACATTGTCGTACAGATCGTAATGTTGGGATTGCTTGCTGCATCGGTTTGGTGCTGGGCAATCATAGTCGACAAGATCATGATTTTCGGAAAGACAAAACGGCAAATGAATCGGTTCGAAACCGTGTTCTGGTCTGGTCAGTCTTTGGAAGAGCTTTATGGAACGCTGCACAACCGCGTGAACCATTCTATGGCGGCGCTGTTTGTTGCAGCCATGCGGGAATGGAAGCGCAGTCACGAGGGCGCACGTCCGGCAATCGGAAGTCTTCAGCAACGGATCGACCGCGTTATGGATGTTACGATCCAGCGCGAGCAGGAGCGGCTGGAAAACCGGTTGCTGATCCTGGCGACCGTTGGGTCATCTGCTCCGTTCATCGGACTGTTTGGAACCGTTTGGGGCATCATGACCGCATTTCAGGCGATCGCGGCTTCTGAGAGTACGAACCTTGCGGTCGTGGCTCCCGGTATTGCGGAAGCTCTGTTTGCGACGGCTCTGGGTCTCTTGGCTGCTATTCCTGCAGTGATCGCATACAATAAATTCTCCTCGGATGTCGGCCGGGCCGTTGCTCGAATGGAAGGCTTTGCTGACGAGTTCTCCGCGATCTTGTCGCGGCAGATCGACGAGAGGGGCTGATCCATGGGCATGCAGGCCGGTGGTGGACAAGCAGGTGGCGGCCGCCGCGGACGGCGCCGGCGCCGCAGTCTTCCGATAAGTGAGATCAACGTCACACCGTTCGTCGATGTGATGCTGGTGCTGCTCATCATTTTCATGGTCGCAGCACCTTTGTTGACGGTTGGTGTGCCGATTGACTTGCCGGAGACACGTGCGAAGGCCCTTGAAGGAGACACCGAGCCGATAACGATCTCCATCAATTCGGCAGGCGAAATTTTTATTCAGGATACTCCGATCCTCATTGATGAGGTCGTTCCCAAACTGGAGGCGATTGCGGCCAACGGGTACGAAGAACGCATCTACGTGCGTGGAGATCAGGATGCTGATTACGGCACCATGATGAAACTCATGGGCCGGATCAACGCGGCGGGCTTTAAAAGGCTCGGCCTTGTCACTCTGGAAGAACGGGACTCGTAACGCAGAATGCGCGCAGGTCTCATTGCGTCTTTGACCGGTCACTCGGTCTTTTTGGTCTGGGGCTTGATAGCCTTTCCGGACGCGAAGAGTTTTTCCGTTCCTCAAGTCGAAACGCTGCCGGTGGATCTCGTTCCAATCGAGGAATTTACGCAGCTTCGCTTGGGTGAAAAAACGGCTGAAGTCCGGGACGTTGCGGCGCTCCAGCCGAGCGATACACCGGCTGAAGAGACCCCGCAACCGGCCGACAAACCTGGTGACAGTCAAGTTCAGCAGCCCTCGCCTCCCACGCCGGCGCCAGCGCCAACCCCGACGCCGCCTGAACCGGAACCAGTCGCCGAGCCTGAAGATGCTCCGGAACCTGCACCTGCACCCGAACCGGTACCAGCTGCTGAGCCAGAGCCGGCTCCTGAACCGGAGCCTGTACCTCAACAGGGAGCCGCACCGGCCGTACAGCCGATTCTGACAAGCGTTGCACCAAGGACGAAACCGGCACCGCCGCGGCCACGGCGACAGGAGCCGCGGGATGAATCTATCGTCAGCGACGTTGCGGCCCTGCTCAACAAGGTGGAGCCAGCCGGCCAGACCGGGGGACAACCCGATACGCCTGCATCGCTGGGAACACGGCAAGGCGCGCCGAACATCCGTATGACCCAATCGGAGCTGGATGCTTTACGCTCCCAAGTTGCCATGTGTTGGAGCCCTCCTGTTGGGGCAGTGGGTGCGGAAGATCTGAATGTGCGGGTTCGTTTCAACCTGTCGCAGAACGGCGAAGTGTCCAATGGTCCGGAAGTCATGAATTCCAATGCAAATCCGGCCTTCCGCGCGGCAGCAAGCAGTGCGGTCCGTGCTGTGATGCGCTGCCAGCCATACAGCCTGCCAATTGCGAAATATGATGCGTGGCAGGAAGTGATTATCAATTTTGACCCGAGAGAGATGCTCGGGGGCTAAGCCGATTTCGCAGTCGGAACCCAAAGGTGAAGGAGCTGTATTGCTCATGCGTCAGATTTGGAAACATTTTTTAGGGTTCGTCGGGTCCTCGGCCCGCGTCCGCGGTGGGTTTGTTGCACTCCTTGCAGTACTTAGTCCGATCCCGGCCGCTGCGCTGGTTGAAATCGACATCACTCAAGGGAATGTCGAGCCGCTGCCGATTGCCTTGCCGCAGTTCTCTGCAGAAGGAGGCGACAGCAAACTGGCCGCCGACATGACCGCGGTGATCGCGGCGGATCTCAAACGGTCCGGTCTCTTCAATCCTCTCGATCCAGCAAGCTTCATTCAGAAGAACATGAGCGTGAATTCCACCCCGCGTTTCGGGGATTGGCGCACGATCAGTGCACAGGCGCTTGTGACGGGAACCGTGACAAAGCAGGCGGATGGCCGCTTGCGCGCTGAATTCCGGCTTTGGGATGTCTTTGCGGCAGAGCAGATGCTTGGGCAACAATTCTATACGACACCGGAAAACTGGCGGCGGCTCGCCCATATCATTGCGGATGCCGTTTACGAGCGTCTCACCGGCGAAAAAGGCTATTTCGACACGCGCATTGTGTTCGTCGACGAGACGGGGCCGAAAGACAAGCGCGTAAAGCGCTTGGCACTGATGGATCAGGACGGCGCCAATGTTCGTTACCTTACTCGAGGTGATGATCTGGTTTTGACACCGCGTTTTTCGCCGACGAGCCAGGAAATCACCTACATGTCTTATGCTGGTGCGGATCCAAGTGTGTACCTCTTGAACATCGAGACCGGGCAGCGCGAGATCGTGGGCAATTTTCCGGGGATGACCTTTGCGCCGCGCTTCTCACCCGATGGACAGAGCGTGGTCATGAGCTTGCAACAGGGTGGCAACGCAAACATCTTCAAAATGGATTTGCGGTCGCGGCAGACAACACGCTTGACCAACACAGCCGCGATTGATACGAGCCCGTCTTTCTCTCCGGATAGCGGCCGTATTGTTTTTGAATCCGATCGGGGAGGCTCACAGCAGCTTTACGTGATGAGTGCAGCTGGCGGCCAAGCTCAGCGAATTTCCTTCGGCCCAGGGCGCTACTCGACACCGGTCTGGTCTCCTCGGGGCGACCTGATTGCTTTTACCAAGCAGCACCAGGGCCGGTTCATGATCGGTGTGATGCGGCCTGATGGCAAAGGCGAGAGGATCCTGACAGAGGGATATCATAACGAAGGACCAGCCTGGGCTCCGAACGGCCGGGTTCTGGTGTTCTTCCGTGATACACCGGGCGCAAACGGTGGTCCGCAGGTTTGGACCGTCGATTTGACCGGCTACAACGAACAAAGGCTGGAAACACCAGCATTTGCTTCAGATCCATCTTGGTCGCCATTGATCGACTAAGACAACGAATAACGAAGTGTTTACCAGCCTTATTGAGAGCGCATTAACCGACTTTGGCTAGAAAACGTTTACCAAAATGTGGGGGCGCATTTGGAAAGCCGGTTTAGCGGGCTGGGGTAAGGAGACAGGAATGTTCAATATGGTGAGTGCCTCCAACGGGGCACGGTGGATTGCAGTCTGTTTTGCAGTCCTATTTGCCGCAGCGTGCGCGCAAACCAAGCCGGACGGGCTGGCGACCAACGTCAAGCCGGGGACTGGGCAGGATTTCGTGGTGAATGTCGGGGACCGGGTATTCTTCGAAGAAGACCAATCTACCCTGAATTCGCAGGGGCAGGCCACGCTTGCCAACCAGGCAAAGTGGCTTCAACGGTACTCGCAGTACACGATTACCGTGGAAGGCCATGCTGATGAGCGCGGTACGCGCCAATACAACATCGCACTTGGTGCAAGGCGTGCGCAGGCCGCCCGCGATTACCTGGTATCCCAGGGTGTTTCTGCCTCCCGGATCAAAACGATTTCGTATGGCAAAGAACGGCCAGTTGCCGTTTGTAACGACAACAGCTGCTGGTCTCAGAACAGGCGGGCAGTAACCGTGCTGAACAACGCGACCAACTGATCAGCGCCGGAACAACGCTACAAACGCCGGGTTCAGCCCGGCGTTTTTGTTTGTCCGGAGCAAAAACACGCCGTTTCCCGGTTCGTTTGTCAAAATTTGGCCGAACTCAGAGCGCCATTTGCGCTAGAATTCAGCGTGTGGCCATCCGGGTGAGTACCTCTCCCTGCCAATCAGATGGCTTTCCATTTATCGGTATTGGTATATGACAAGTGGCTGCACAGCGGAGGGACGAATGAAACAATTTTACAGGCTGGTATGCCCTGTATTGGCCGTAATGCTCATCTCAGTGGCAACGCCATCTCATGCGCAGCTTTTCGGAAAACGGAATGACGATTCCAGTGTCCGTATCGGACAGTTGGAAGAGCAAATTCGGGTCTTGACCGGTCAAATAGAGCAAATGGCGTTTCAAATGCGTGAATTGCAAGATCAAATGCGCCGAATGCAGGAAGACAACGAATACCGTTTTCAGCAACTTGAAGGCGGGACGCCTGGCAAACGGTCGGATGCTTCACCTGGGCTGGCGCCGGATGGCACACCTCAGTCTGGAAGCCTTGTCGCCCCCGGCGGTGGATTTGCGACCCTTCCTGCTGATGGCTCTGGAGACGGTGATTGGTCCCAATCTGGCGGATATGAAGCCGGTACAGGCGTTCCTTCGAATGGACCGATTGATTTGTCGTCTCTGGCACAAGGTCAAGTCGCGCCACCCGGGGCGGCTTCAGACTCCACACCCAGCCCTGAGTTTTCGACAGACGATGACCAGATTGCCGGTATCATTGGAAGTGGTGACCCGCGGACGGACTACGACCGCGCGTATTCCATGGCAGTGAATGGAGATTATGCAGCGGCTGAGGCCGGATTTCGCACATTCCTGGAAAGTTATCCAGACAATCAGCTGGCGGCCAATGCGCAGTATTGGCTCGGCGAAAGCCTCTTGGCTCAGCAGAACTATCGCGAGGCTGCGGACGCGTTTTTGAAAACCTACCGGGATCATCCAGGCAATTCAAAAAGCCCGGACAGTTTGCTGAAACTCGGAGTTTCGTTGCGCGGGCTCGGCGAAACCGATGTTGCTTGCGCGACGTTTTCCGAACTCTTGAGCAAATTTCCAAATGCTGCGCCGGCGGTTTTGTCACAAGCGCGGGATGAACGCCAAAGTGCCCAGTGTTCGTAACCAGCCGGATCCCTATTCCGGGCTTACTGACCGGGAAATCGACCAACTATTTCATTCATTAAACAACTTTTCAAAGATTGCTCTTGCTGTCTCTGGCGGTGGAGACTCAGTTTGCCTGCTGATCGCCTTTTGTGAATGGCGATCGAGACGAAACTGGGAAGGAGCTTGCGAGGTGGTCGTTGTTGATCACAAGCTGCGTCCAGAAAGCTCTCAAGAAGCGTGCTTTGTTCGGGAATTGAGCAAACAACATGGTTTGCACTGCCATATTTTGAAATGGACGGATGACAAGCCGGAAACTGGCGTTCAAGCGGCGGCGCGCGAAGCGCGATACCAACTGATCGCAAAACAGACTGCTGTGTCGGATTTTGAAGCCGTTCTTCTCGCGCATCATCTCGATGACCAGGCTGAAACCTTTCTCGATCGTTTGACCCGTGGGAGCGGATTGAACGGGCTTGGCGCCATGGCATCAGATGAACCTGACGGACCCGCCGGTCTTCGTTTGCTACGCCCGTTTCTCGGTGTGCCCAAAAGCCGTCTTTTGGCGACCTTGGAAGACCGAAGTCAAAAATGGTGTGAAGATCCTTCAAATAAGAATTTGAAGTACAAGCGCAGCCGTTTGCGGTCGATTTCGAGCAGTCTCGCTGAAGAGGGTTTGTCGCCGAGCCGGATTGCCACAACAGCACGGCAGTTGAGGCGCGCGCGCGAAGCTCTGGAAGCGGTCCTAGCGGAGCTTTTTCGTCGGCATGTCGAGGAACATTCGGCAGGACCAGTCAAGATTTCGACGCTGATGTTTCGCGCTCAGTCGGAAGAATTCAGGCTGCGTTTGCTCATACTCATGATCGAGCGGGTGACTGGCCGGGTGTATCAGCCGAAGTTGCGGAAGATCGAAGCCCTCGATCACTGGATTTTGAACAACAAGGTGGGGCGCCAAACATTGGGTGGAGCCGTTCTGGAAATGAAACGGGATACTTTATTTGTTTGGAAAGAAATCGGCCGATCGCCGCCTGTGGTTCTGGAGAACCTCTGCGGAGAAGGGAAATGGGACGCCCGCTTTCTGTTCGATGTTCAAGCCACAGAGGGGGCGCCGCCGAACGGTATGACAGTCAGCCTCGGCCCGTTGTTCAATGCGCCGGTCGATCGGCGGCAAGTTTCCTGGCCAAATGGGTGGCCAAAAGAGGCGTTTGAAAGTGCGCCGGTGTTCTGGATCGGAAACGGACCGGTGGGTGTCCGGTCTGCTGCTTCTTTGATTTGGCATGATGCGCGGCATGGCGGGTGCGAAATTTCACTTCAGCGAATCCCCGTCCCGGCAAAATTGGCCGGTAACTATAGGACAGATCTTGAGGGGTCTTAGGATTTCTGCGGTTTTCGCGGGCGCAAACATCTGTTAGGGGTGTGTCTTAAGAAAATAGTCAGTGTGCATGCGCAATATGGCGCACCACCTTGGCATAGGGCTATGGGCGACCTATCTTCGCTGAAAGAAACGTAACCGCGCGCATTCCAAAAAAGTCGCGTCGGGCGGTTAAGGGATAGAAATGAACGCACATTTTCGCAACTTCGCGCTCTGGGTGATAATCGCCCTCCTGCTGATCGCTTTGTTCCAGCTGTTTCAAAGCCCAACACAAAACAGCGCAACGAACGAGATCGCTTTCTCCGAGTTCATGAATAAAGTCGATCGCGGCGATGTGCGATCGGTGACAATTCAGGAACAGAAGATCTCTGGCAGCTCGACGACGGGTCCGTTCCAGACGTACGCGCCCGAAGGTGCGCAATATGTCGAAGAACTCCGCACCAAAGGCGTCTTGATCAACGCGCGTCCCCCGGCTGAAAGTTCACCGCTACTCGGCGCGCTGTTCTCTTGGCTTCCGATGCTCATCATTCTTGGCATCTGGATTTTCGTAATGCGGCAGATGCAAGGCTCTGGCGGCAAAGCCATGGGCTTCGGCAAGTCCAAAGCGAAACTGCTGACTGAAGCGCACGGCCGGGTCACATTCGAAGATGTTGCTGGCATTGATGAAGCCAAGGAAGACCTCCAGGAAATCGTCGAGTTCCTGCGCGATCCGCAAAAATTTCAGCGGCTCGGCGGTCGGATTCCGCGCGGCGTGCTGCTGGTCGGTCCTCCGGGTACCGGTAAAACCCTGACCGCCCGTGCGGTTGCGGGTGAAGCGAACGTGCCGTTCTTCACGATCTCCGGCTCTGACTTCGTGGAAATGTTTGTTGGCGTAGGTGCAAGCCGCGTTCGCGACATGTTCGAGCAAGCCAAGAAGAACGCACCTTGCATCATTTTCATCGATGAAATCGACGCCGTTGGCCGTCACCGCGGTGCTGGCCTTGGCGGTGGTAACGACGAGCGTGAGCAAACGCTCAACCAGCTTCTCGTCGAAATGGACGGCTTTGAGCCGAATGAAGGTATCATCATCATCGCGGCCACCAACCGCCCGGATGTCCTTGATCCTGCGCTGCTGCGTCCTGGTCGCTTCGACCGTCAGATTGTCGTTCCGAACCCGGACGTGACTGGCCGCGAAAAGATCCTCAAAGTCCACATGCGGAAAGTGCCACTGGCTCCGGATGTCGATGTGCGCACACTGGCACGCGGCACACCGGGCTTTTCGGGTGCAGATCTCATGAACCTTGTCAACGAGGCCGCCCTCCTTGCGGCGCGCCGGTCCAAGCGCTTGGTCACGATGGCCGAGTTCGAGGACGCCAAGGATAAGGTCATGATGGGTGCGGAGCGCCGCACCTTGGTGATGACTGAGGAAGAGAAGAAGCTCACTGCTTACCATGAAGCGGGACATGCTCTGGTTGCTCTTCATCAGGAAGCTTCTGATCCCATCCACAAGGCGACAATCATCCCGCGCGGTCGCGCGCTTGGCATGGTCATGCGGCTCCCGGAAAAAGATCAGGTGTCGCTGACACGCGCCAAGTGTAAAGCGGATCTCGCTGTTGCTATGGGCGGACGCGTGGCCGAGGAAATGATCTTCGGATATGAAAAAGTGACCTCAGGTGCATCTGGCGACATACAGATGGCGACCAAACTTGCCCGCGCAATGGCAACACAATTCGGTATGTCCGACAAGCTTGGTCCGTTGCTCTACGGCGAAAACCAGGAAGAAGTTTTCCTCGGTCATTCCGTTGCGAAAAACCAGAGCGTGGCGGATGAGACCCAGAAGATCGTCGATGCTGAAATCAAATCCTTCGTGAACCAGGGATACGAGACAGCGAAGAAGATCCTTGGTGATCACGAGGACCAGTTGCACAGCGTTGCGAAGGGTCTACTCGAATACGAGACGCTTTCCGGCGATGAGATCAAGGATCTTCTGGATGGCAAGCCGCCGGTGCGGGACACTGATGACGACCAACCGATTGGCCGGTCCTCTGCGGTGCCGAAAGCGGGAGCCAAGCGCGGAGGCGATGAGCCGAGTGGCGGCATGGAGCCTCAGCCACAGGCCTAATACGCTCTACGATTGAACAACAAAAAGTGCCCGGTGTCTCACCGGGCACTTTTCATGTGTTTGGATAGATATAACCCGGCTGCCGGTGGTAACATTTGCTCATAAGATGTGACACACGGCGCCGGTAATCTCGGTTACAACGACAAAGTTTCGAAAACGACAAGGTTTGGTTTATGCGCAAGTTCTTTGGCACCGACGGTATTCGCGGACAGGCGAATGCCTATCCTATGACCGCGGAAATGGCTCTTAAGATCGGCATGGCGGCGGGCTTGGTGTTTAAGAATGGCGGTCATCGCCATCGTGTTGTCATCGGAAAAGACACGAGACTGTCCGGTTACATGCTGGAAAATGCTTTGGTGGCGGGTTTTACATCGGTCGGTATGGATGTTTTCCTGCTTGGACCTCTTCCAACCCCTGCTGTTGCGATGCTGACCCGTTCTTTACGTACGGATCTTGGTGTTATGATCTCCGCGTCTCACAATCCCTTCCAGGACAATGGCATCAAGTTCTTTGGGCCTGATGGATTCAAACTGAGTGACGATATCGAGAAGTCCATTGAGGAACTCGTCGAAAGCGATCTAACACCGCATCTTGCAAGCGCTCAGGAGCTTGGGCGGGCCAAACGAATTGACGGGGCTCAAGAGCGCTACATTGAAACGGCCAAGCGTACCCTACCGCGTAAGATGAGCCTTGAAGGCCTGCGGGTTGTTGTCGATTGCGCAAATGGCGCCGCCTACAAAGTCGCGCCGGATGCCCTCTTTGAGCTCGGTGCGGATGTAATTCGGATGGGCGTCTCTCCGGACGGGTTCAACATCAACAAAGACTGTGGGTCGACCTCCACAGATGCATTGTCCAAAAAGGTTCATGAAGTACGCGCCGACATCGGCATCGCTCTTGATGGCGATGCGGACCGGGTGATTATCGTAGATGAAAACGGAAACGTAGTTGACGGTGACCAGTTGATGGCGGTGGTTGCCCAATCCTGGCAAGCCAATGGACGCTTGGCAGGCAACGGTATCGTTGCAACTGTTATGTCCAATCTTGGCCTGGAACGGTATTTGGGGGATTTGGGGCTCGGTCTAGAGCGCACGAAAGTCGGCGACCGTTATGTGGTCGAACATATGCGCGCCAATGGCTTCAACGTGGGCGGAGAGCAGTCTGGCCATATTGTGCTGTCGGACTTCGCGACCACGGGTGACGGGTTGATCGCCGCTCTTCAGATTATGGCGTGTATCAAGCAGCAGGATAAACCTGTGTCTGAAGTCTGCCGCCGGTTTGATCCTGTTCCGCAAATCCTGAAAAACGTCCGTTACAAAGGCGGTGCGCCGCTTCAGCATTCCGAAGTAAAATCTGCGATTGAGGACGGTGAAGCCCGTCTCGGCACATCCGGCCGTCTCGTGATCAGGGCTTCCGGAACGGAGCCATTGATTCGGGTCATGGCCGAAGGTGATGACGCGGATTTGGTTAAACAAGTTGTGAACGATATTGCCGGGGTTGTTGCGTCTTCCGCTGCGTAGCGCCTGCTGCCTCTTGGGTTCACTTACGGTCTTAACAATAAAGCCAGCTGATTCAGCTGGCTTTTTTAATGTTTGGTAAAAAGCAAGGCGCAGAATTTACCATTCATTTACGTAAAAAAACTCGGTTAAAGAACACAGTTAAGTCAACCTTAATGAATACGCGTCATTTTTGTTCTCGAGATTGGTGTGTCGGCAATGAAATGCAGACGCTACATCGAAAGAGGACGAAGACATGGATAAATTTTTTAAACGTTTGTCTTTGACCGGCTTTGCTGTTGTGCTGTCCACTGCGGGTTTTGCAGCAGACTTGCCGACGCCGGTCATTGAACACGTTCCGGTCGCTCCTGCGGCCGTCGGCGGTTTCTATCTGCGGGGTGACATCGGCTACAAAGTCTACGGTGATCCCAAAGGCAGTTTTAGCGATTCAGCAATCGGCGATCTGCGCTACGAGCGGGAGAGCTTGGACAATACCTGGATGATCGGCGTTGGTGTCGGCTACCAGTTCAACCGTTACTTCAGAAGTGATGTCACGGTCGATTATGAGGCCAAAGCAACCGCAACGGGCTATGCGCCGTGCGGCGGCTGTGTGGCTCCTGGCCAGTTCTCGACCGAGAAAGCCGACATCGACGTCTGGACTGTCATGCTGAACGGCTACGTTGATCTTGCGACCTGGAACCGCATCACACCTTATGTCGGTGCAGGTATTGGCGCTTCGTACGTGAGCGCCAGTAACAAGACGTCCCTCAATCCTGACGGTACGTCTTCAAGCTACGACGGTAGCAACGGCGATTGGAATTTTGCCTGGGCTTTGATGGCAGGTGCAGAATACGCTGTCACGCCGAATTGGAGCATCGACGCAGGTTACCGGTATAAGGACCTCGGCGAGGCGAAAACCGTAAAGCTTTACAACGTTGGCACAGGCGAATCCCGTGAAGTGTGGGAAGACCTGACCGCTCACGAATTCCGCATTGGTGCGCGATACACATTCAACGCACCTGCAGCGGCTCCGGCATATTATCCGGCCGGACCGATCACGAGCAATTTCTGATTATCCAGAATACTTGTTAGCAAAAGGGCCGGTCTTCGACCGGCCCTTTTTACGTCCTTTTCGCAATTGAATTGACGTAACTGCCGTTCGGCTTTATCCCCATAGATGGGCCACCCCTCCCCAACGAGGGGCTCCTATCTGTGAGGGTAGACTTGAAATGAGCATAGTTATCTCCAAGCCGGGCGTGCGTCCGGCCAATCCCAACTTTTCTTCTGGTCCTTGCTCCAAGCGTCCCGGCTGGTCGCTGGAAGCGCTTTCCGATGCGCCGCTTGGACGGTCGCACCGCGCCAAGCCGGGCAAGGCCAAACTTGCGGAAGCCATTGAGCTGACACGCAAGGTGCTGAGCGTTCCAGCAGATTACCGCATTGGCATTGTTCCGGCCTCTGATACCGGCGCAGTTGAAATGGCCATGTGGTCATTGCTTGGTGCCCGAGGCGTCGACATGCTCGCCTGGGAAAGCTTCGGATCCGGTTGGGTGACCGATGTGGTCAAACAGCTGAAGCTGGAAAATGTGCGCAAGATAGAAGCGCCTTATGGTGAGCTGCCGGACCTTTCGACGGTCGATTTTTCGAATGATGTCGTCTTCACATGGAATGGGACCACATCCGGCGTTCGTGTGCCGAACGGAGACTGGATTCCGGCGAACCGCGAAGGTCTGACCATCTGTGATGCGACTTCGGCCGCATTCGCGCAGGAGCTGGACTTTGCCAAGCTCGATGTGGTGACGTTTTCCTGGCAAAAAGTGCTTGGCGGTGAAGCCGCACATGGCATGCTGATCCTCAGCCCGCGCGCTGTCGAACGCCTTGAAACCTATTCCCCGGCTTGGCCCTTGCCAAAGATTTTCCGCCTGACCAAAGGCGGGAAGTTGATTGAAGGGATTTTCCGCGGCGAGACAATTAACACGCCGTCGATGCTGTGCGTTGAAGACTATCTCGATGCTTTGAAATGGGCTGACGATCTCGGTGGTTTGGCCGGTCTTGTCGCGCGCGCTGACGGCAACCTTCAGGTTCTGGCTGACTGGGTTGATCAGACGTCTTGGGTCGATTTTCTGCCGAAGGATCCTGCTAATCGGTCCAACACGTCCGTCTGTCTGACCGTGGTTGATCCGGACATTCTGGCGCTATCCGATGAGCGACAGGCCGCTTTCGCGAAGGGCATGGTCTCCCTGCTCGACAGTGAAGGCGTTGCTTATGATATCGGCGCTTATAGGGATGCACCATCCGGTCTTCGGATCTGGGCAGGGGCAACCGTTGAGGCCAGTGATCTGAAAGTGCTGACGTCCTGGCTGGATTGGGCCTTCCAAACCGAAAAAGCGAAACACGCTCAGGCCGCCTGAGCCTGTTCTTTGAACAGCTAAGTCCAATACCGGGCGGTACGCTGCCCGGTCAGGTATTGATGTCAAGGAGAGGCTCATATGGCCCCGAAAGTATTGATTTCTGACAAGTTGTCTCCAGCTGCCGTACAGATCTTCAAGGATCGCGGTGTGGAGGCGGATTTCCTGCCAGATGTTGGCAAGGACAAGGAAAAGCTGCGCGAGATCATCAGTCAGTATGATGGCCTGGCGATCCGCTCTGCCACGAAGGTGACCGAAAAAATCATCGCAGCCGCGGACAACCTGAAAGTTGTCGGCCGTGCAGGAATTGGCGTCGACAATGTCGACATTCCCAAGGCCACGGCACGCGGCATCATCGTGATGAACACGCCCTTCGGCAATGCCATCACGACGGCCGAACATGCGATCTCCATGATGATGGCAGTGGCCCGTCAAATTCCGGCGGCAGATGCGTCGACCCAGGCCGGAAAATGGGAAAAGTCCCGGTTCATGGGACGCGAGATCACCGGCAAAACCCTGGGCCTGATCGGCTGCGGAAACATTGGATCGATCGTTGCCGAGCGGGGGATCGGTCTCAAGATGAAGGTGATTGCCTTTGACCCGTTCTTGACGCCGGAACGGGCGCTCGCGCTCGGCGTTGAGAAGGTGGAATTGGATGGGCTTCTCTCCCGGTCGGACTTCATCACGTTGCACACACCGCTCACTGACAAGACGCGGAACATCATTGATGCAGCTGCGATCGCCAAAATGCGGGACGGGGCTTACCTCATCAACTGTGCCCGCGGTGGTCTTGCTGATGAACAGGCTGTCCGTGATGCACTTGATAGCGGGAAACTTGCGGGCGCCGCTTTCGACGTCTTCGTCGATGAGCCGGCCAAGGAAAATGTGCTTTTCGGCGCGCCGAACTTCGTGTCCACTCCGCATCTCGGAGCTTCAACGGAGGAAGCTCAGGAGAATGTTGCTCTGCAAGTTGCGGAGCAAATGTGCGACTACCTCCTGAGCGGTGCTGTCCGGAATGCACTCAACATGCCGTCAATCACGGCAGAAGAAGCGCCGAAACTGGCACCTTTTGTCCGGTTGGCCGAGCAACTCGGGTCTTTCGCCGGGCAGCTTACTGAAACCGGGATTGAACGCGTTCGCCTGGAATACGCCGGTGCCGTCGCCGACATGAACGTTCAGGCGCTGACATCGGCAGCACTCACAGGATTGCTGACACCGCTTTTGCAGACCGTCAACATGGTCTCTGCACCCATCCTGGCGAAGGAAAGGGGCATGCAAATCGAAGAGGTCCGGCGGGACAAGCAGGGGGCGTATGAGACCTACATCCGCCTGACTGTGGAAACAGAACGCCAAAGCCGCTCCGTTGCCGGGACGGTGTTCGCCGACGGCAAGCCTCGGATCATCCAGGTGAAGGGCATCAATATGGAAGCTGAGCTCGGCGAGCACATGCTTTACATCACCAACGAAGACAAACCGGGCTTTATCGGCCACCTTGGAATGGAACTGGGCAACAACGAGGTAAATATTGCGACCTTCAACCTCGGCCGGACAGCGCCAGGAGAGGAAGCGATATGTCTTGTTGAAGTGGATGCCCCGGTCTCAAAAGAGGTCATGGCCCGCTTGGAGACGGTCTCCCATGTGAAGCAAGTCAAGCCGCTTCGGTTTTGACGCCAATGGCGCCCGGGTGAGATGTCATCCGGGCGCTTGCTATTTTGCTGGTGTGGATACTGGTTTGAAACGGGCGAAGAGCCGCCCATCAAGAACGATCAACCCACTTAACAAGAGTGCGAAGCCAACCAGTTGGATCGCCGACAAATCTTCACCCAACAAAAGCCATCCAAAAAACAAGGCACTGGCAGGCACCAGAAGCGTGACCAGCGAAGCGTTGGTCGCGCCAGCTTCGGCCAGAAGCCGGAAGTACATCAGGTAAGCAAGTGCAGTCGCGAAGATCCCGAGCGCGAGAACATTGAGCCAGGCAATGACGCTTGGATCCGCCACGCTCCATGAACCGGATGCGAACAGAGCAATCGGGGCCATGATCAAGGTTGATCCGGACAACTGACCAGTTGCCGAGATTAGTGGCGGGAGGCCTTTGAAGCGTTTTGCAAAGGTCGCTGCAAAGGCATAGGACAGCGCCGCTCCCAGACATGCCACCTGAGCCCACAAAGGGTCTGAGACTATGCCGGACAAGCTACCGGAAAGCATCGTTGCGACGCCGGCAATTCCGAGAGCAATACCGGCAATCTTGTGAATGCCGAGAGTTTCCTGGCGGAACAAGACACCGGCGACCAAAACGGTGAAGACCGGTGTCGTCGCATTGAGGATAGACGCAAGTCCTGCCCCGATCACAGTCTGTCCTGCAAAAAGCAGTGAAAATGGGATAACGTTGTTCAAGAGGCCCATAGCCAAAAACGAGGCCGCCATCTTGATAGGAAACTGCTTCAGAGTGCCTTGGGCCCAGAGCACGAGCCAAAGTGCAAGGCAGGCGGATGCGACGCGGAAAAAGACCAGCGTCAGCGGAGGGATCTCGGCAACCGCAACCTTGGCAAAAATAAACGATCCGCCCCAAATCGCGCCGAGACAAATCAGCAAGACCCAATGCTGCAATTTCATGTGGGAGCTCCAACCAGGTGAATGTCTCCCGGGTACCATGTGTTTTCGGTTCCCGACACCCGAAAACCGAGCGAATTTTGGACGGGCTGGCTTGTCTTGCGCAGCGATAAAATGACCAAGCACCAGAATTGGGGAGAGTTTGTCCGGTAGCTTGCGCAATTCTTCAATTAAATGGCTGGGAAGACTCGCGCGGCAAACCAATCCTGTCTATAGTCCGCGCCGTTTGCCCCGGGGCCTTGTCCGGGGCTTGTTGTGTTGGCGTCAAGGACGTCACGAACCTGCTTTAGGAGAGCAAAAGCTAGATGGCGAATGTGGTTGTTGTCGGTTCGCAATGGGGTGACGAAGGCAAAGGCAAGATTGTCGACTGGTTGTCGGAACAAGCCGATGTCATTGTAAGGTTCCAGGGCGGACACAACGCTGGACATACGCTCGTTATTGACGGTGTGAGCTACAAGCTCTCCTTGCTGCCATCCGGTGTGGCACGTCCCGGCAAATTGTCTGTGATCGGCAATGGTGTTGTGCTGGATCCCCACGCGTTGGCCGAAGAGGTCAAGCGGCTCGGCGAGCAAGGGGTGATTGTCACGCCTGAAAGCCTGCGGGTGGCTGAAAACGCAACCTTGATCCTGTCTTTGCACCGGGAATTGGACGCACTTCGCGAAAACTCCAACACCGGCACCAAGATCGGCACCACAAAGCGCGGTATCGGTCCGGCATATGAAGACAAGGTTGGCCGCCGTGCGATCCGTTTGATGGATCTAAAAAACCTCACAACGCTCCCGGCGAAAATCGACCGGCTACTGACCCACCATAATGCTTTGCGCCGGGGTCTGGGGCAGGACGAAATTGCCGCGGATGCCATTTTCGAAGAGCTGTCCAGTGTCGCAGATCAGGTTCTACCTTACATGGACAAGGTCTGGTACTTGCTCGACGAGCAACGCCGCCAAGGCAAACGGATCCTCTTTGAAGGGGCTCAAGGCGCACTTCTCGACATCGACCATGGGACATACCCGTTCGTGACATCGTCCAACACGGTGGCCGGGCAGGCCGCAACCGGCTGCGGCCTTGGTCCGGGGTCGGTCGACTATGTTTTGGGTATTACAAAGGCTTACACCACCCGTGTGGGCGAGGGGCCTTTCCCGACCGAACAACAAAACGAAGTCGGCGAGTTTCTCGGAACCCGCGGTCACGAGTTCGGCACGGTCACCGGCCGCCGCCGCCGTTGCGGCTGGTTCGATGCCGTTCTAGTCCGCCAAACCGTTTGCACGTCTGGTATCAATGGTATCGCGCTGACCAAGCTTGATGTTCTGGATGGTCTTGAGGAAATCAAGATTTGCGTTGGCTACGAGCTCGACGGCGAACGCATCGACTATCTACCAGCGTCGCAAGGCGCTCAGGAGCGGGTCAAGCCGATCTATGAGAGCATGCCGGGTTGGAAAGAATCCACAGAAGGTGCGCGCACCTGGGCTGAGCTTCCGGCGCAAGCGATTAAATATGTACGGCATGTTGAAGAGCTGATCGGTGCACCGGTCGCGATCTTGTCGACCAGTCCGGAACGCGATGACACAATTCTTGTGCAGAATCCTTTCCAAGACTGAGCGAATTGACGTAAACAAGACAATATCAAAGATGCTTAGAGTGCGTTGCGAATCGCGGCGCACTCGGTAGCTTTTGAAATCGGGAATCTCCGGCATCAAAAGCAAAGTGGAACGACAACTGTGCGCGTCTCGCGCGATCTGATAGGCGAAATTCTCTTCGAAAACTTTGTATAAGTCACGAAGAAGTCGCGAATCTGATTCAGGAGATGCATGAGTGCAGTTGGCCGGTAGGCAGGAAGATGGCTGATTACTATTCGATTTTAAAGAAAACAATCGCGTCCTTGCCCGAAAGCAACGGTGCAGCGCGGCGAAGCGTTTACAGCCGTGCGCGCAATGCCATCGTGAATCAGCTCAAGGCCTATGAGCCGCCGCTGTCGCCATCGGAAATCACAGCAGAGCAACTTCGTCTGGAAGAGGCAATCCGGAAGGTCGAGGCTGAAGCTGCCAGAGAAAGCCTGGGATTGCAGCCATCTGCACCTCCGATGCCAGCTGCACCACCGGTTCGCGAACCGGAGCAAGCACCGCTGGTTCCGGCAGCTGCCACGACTCCTCCGGCTGAGACTTCGGCAACGCCTGCATCGCCAGTGACATCTCCGGAGCCGTCTGCCTATCCCGTGGAAGACTCCGCAAGTGTTCCTTCGCCCGACGCTTCATACGATAGCCAGCCTCAAGCCGCGACTCTGTCAGGAACGACCGGTTCAAGTCTGACGGAGCCGGAAAGTCCAGTATCCTCGCTTGAGACGCCGCCTGCCTACGACCCAGTTTCAGTCGAACCGGGTCCGGTCTCGGGTGATCAAGTGTCTCAAACAGAACCGCTCTTTGAAGACGAAGTGGTTCAGCCGCAGACCAGCACAGCGGGTTTAACAGACACCCCAGCATCGTCCCGCGCCAGCCGTTCAAGATCATCTGCTTCAGCGGCGCTTCGCGATTCGGACGAAAAAAACCGGACAGTGCCGATTGCAGCAGCTGCTGTGGTTGCCGTCCTGGTTCTTGGAGCCGCAGCCTATTTCTTTTTGTCTGGGCCGTCTGATGAGACTGTGACCGATGCCGCACCGGCTGTTTCACAAGAGCCGGAAACAGCGATTGTTACGGAACTAGCGGCACCCGTCGAAGATACTGTGGCCGCATCCTCGGAAGATGCGGACGAGGCGAGCAAGAATACTGATCGTCTTTTGAATGAGACCGATGCAAATGTGGTCGCACCTGACGCACGCGCAGTGACAACTACGACCATCAACCCGCAAGAAACCGCACCGGGGACTGTTGCTCAACCGTCCATCGTGACGAATGTGGAAAGTACCCCGTCCGCCGATGTCGATACGCCAGCAACGGACAGCGCCGGGGTAAGCCAGGGCGTCCCGCCGGACAGTCTTGCTGCAGTGAGCCCAGAGCAATCCGAGCCGGCGCCGGCAGCTCAGGTCCCGGCTTCCGGAGCGCAACGTTCCATCCTTTATGAGGAAGGGGCAGATGCCAGCTCTACCGGCACTGCGGCGCAAGGTGCCGTCATCTGGACACTTGGCGAAGAGACCGATCTTGGCGGTGAAGCGCAGTCTGTCCTCTCCGCTGCCGTCGAAATTCCGGAGCGGGATATCAAAGTTGATATCCGTATCAAGCCCAACGATGATACGTCCCTACCGGCAAGCCACCTGGTTGAAATCAAATATGAGCTACCAGAAGGGTTTTCCGGTGGCGATATCGTCAATGTTCCCGGCTTGGTCATGAAGCCGACCGAGGAAGCGCGCGGTGATGCGTTGATCGGGGCATCCGTCAAGGTATCTCCCGGCTTCTTCTGGATTGCCCTTTCCAGCTTGCCCAATGAGCAACAACGCAATTTGGCACTTCTGCGTGAGCGCGGCTGGATTGACATCCCGATGCTTTATGAGAATGGCAAACGCGGCATTCTCACGCTCGAGAAGGGCCCGATCGGCGAAGATGTCGTTGAAAAGGCAGTCACCGCCTGGCAAGCTGGCTAAGCATAACCAGCCGTCTTTCGTTTTTGGCCGGTGGTCGGCAGTTTCTCTTGCAATTTGTAAATTGGCGGGGCATTGTCCCGCTTGGTCCGAGGGGTGTTCCGGTTTCCGGAACTGAGATGGCATCGCGCCGAACCCTTAGAACCTGATCCGGGTCATGCCGGCGAAGGGACGGAAACCTTAGCCTCTTCCCGGATCTCCAGTGTCATTTTCGGCTTGGCCGAAGGCGGGAGATCCTTATGTCTGCTTATGCGCTTATGCGCCGGGCACACGCTGTTCAACAGCTGCCTGCCCTTTATAGAAACACAAAACCATATGCCCTCCTGCTCAGGAGCGGCAGACCATGATGGTTTTGAATTTTCTACTAAAACGCTGTGCAGGTGTAGCGGTTGCCATCTTTATCTGGGCGGCCTTGGTCCGTTTTTTTGAAATCCCGCCGTATATGCTGCCTGGTCCGGAACGCGTTTTTGTAGCGTTTCAAAACCAGGGCCTGTTTCTCCTGCACCATGCAAGCATTACCTTTTCCGAGACACTTCTCGGTTTCGTCTTTGGAGTCGCTGCAGGGTGCATTTTGGCGATCCTCATTTGGGTGTTTCCTGTTGCCAAACGTGCGATCATGCCGACGATCCTGGTCACCCAGGCCTTGCCCGTTTTTGCGATCGCGCCGATTCTTGTTTTGTGGCTCGGATTTGGCCTTGCCTCCAAAATTGTCATGGCGGTTTTGGTGATCTTCTTTGCCGTGACCTCCACGTTCTATGATGGTCTGCGCCGCCTTGATCCCGGACTTTCTGACCTCAGCCGCCTGTATCGCGTGTCCCGCCTCAAAGAACTTTGGGTGTTCCGGCTGCCGTCTGCCATGCCTGCCTTGGCGTCCGGCTTGAGGATTGCGGCTGTTTTCGCGCCAATCGGTGCGATTGTCGGGGAGTGGGTCGGCGCGAAAGGCGGGCTCGCTTTCATCATGCTTCAAAGCAACGCGCGGATGCAGACCGATGTGATGTTTGCCGCGCTGATCCTGCTCGCTCTCATGGTTCTGTCTTTGCGATTCGCCGTGGACCATTTTACCCGGTTTCTTGTTCCTTGGCAGGTTGAAGACTGACCTGCTTTTCCTTGGAGGATTGAATGAAAAAAACACTGCTCTCTGCCGCTTTCGCAGCCGCTCTGTGTGCATCGGCACCTGTACAAGCTGCTGAAAAGCTGACAGTCCTGATGGATTGGTTCACCAATCCCGACCACGCGCCGCTGATCACCGCTCAAGCACTGGGGTTCTTTGAGGCAGAAGGTCTGGAGGTCGAATTGATAGAACCCGCCGACCCCGCGATGCCGCCAAAACTGGTTGCAGCAGGACAGGGCGACATTGCCATTTCCTATCAGCCGACCTTACACGCCCAGATCGAAGAAGGACTTCCGCTCAAGTGGATCGGTACGCTCGTCGAGACACCATTGAACTCTCTGATTGTTCTCAAAGACGGTCCGATCAAGGAGTTGAAAGACCTTAAGGGGAAGAAGGTCGGATTCTCAGTGTCCGGGTTTGAAGACGCCATGCTCGGCCAAATGCTGCGGTCCGTCGACCTCAGTGTCGATGATGTCGAGCTGATCAACGTCAACTTTGCTCTGTCACCGTCGCTGATGTCCGGCCAAGTCGACGCGGTCATTGGTGCTTACCGGAATTTCGAGCTCACCCAGATCGAGATTGAAGGCAAGGAAGGCAAGGCGTTCTATCCGGAAGAGAACGGTGTGCCGATTTTTGACGAGCTGATTTACGTTGTTCACAAGGACAAGACGGATGATCCGCGCTATGCAAAATTCATGGCGGCCATCGAAGCGGCCACGATTTTCCTGACAAACCATCCGGACGAAGCCTGGAATGCGTTTATCGAAGCCTATCCGAACCTGAATGATGAGCTGAATAAACGCGCCTGGGCCGATACGCTTCCGCGTTTTGCAAAACGCCCTGCAGCCCTTGATGAAGGCCGCTATCAGCGTTTTGCTGAATTCATGGCAGAAAATGACCTGATCTCTAAAGTGGTTCCGGTCGATACCTATGCGGTCGAGATCCGCTGATCACCACGGACAACTCGGAAATCAGCAGCGCGGTGTCTCAGGATGCCGCGCTGCTTTCGTCTTGCGCCAAGGGCAAGCTCGCAATTCGAGCGGTAAACGGGGCGTAAAAACTGCTGAGCCGAGGGTCGGACTGCTGAGCTGCGGTGAGAGCACCATGTGCGGCTTTTTTGTTGCCTGCTTCGATCGCACTCACAAGTGCATCGTGAGTTTGAGCGAGCTTTTGAAAGTCCTCGGATTTTGCGTAGTTCTCATCGCCCAACAGCGCAAACAGTATGACGGTTTCACTCTTGCCCTTGAGAGAAATCTTGCCGGCTTCCAGGTAGGCCAACTCCGGTGCCTGCTTTCTTGTCTCTTCCGAGACGAGGAGATCTGCGCCCACCGCCTTGCAACTTGATTCAATCCTCGATGCCACGTTTACCGCATCACCGATCACCGAATAATTGAACCGATGCTCTGAGCCCATGTTGCCAACGCAGGCATCGCCGCTGTTCAGACCTATGCCGATCTGAACCGTCTGTGCTTTCAATCCGCGCGCCTTGAAACCAAATGCGTCTTTCTCATTCAGTTCATCGACAATCTTCAGCATGGCGAGACTGGCCCGGCCTGCTTTTTCTGCGTGGTCCGGCACGGGTATTGGGGCATTCCAGAACGCCATGATGCTGTCACCGATATACTTGTCGATCGTTCCCCCTTCGGCCTGGATGGCATCTGAGAGCGGAGAGAGCAGAGTATTGAGGAAGGTAACGAGCTCTGTCGGCGTCAGTTGCTCGGAGATTGGCGTAAAACCGCGAATGTCCATGAACAGAATGGTCATTGGCCGTATCTCACCGCCCAATGTCAGTTGTTCCGGTGCTTTTTCAAGCTGTGTCACGAGATCCGGCGAGAGATATTGACTGAATGCCTGCCGGACAAAACGCTTCTCACGTTCGGTCAGAAAATAGAGCATGACCGTTGCTGCTGCGAAGACAAGAAAAACCGACAAGCTTGGGTATATCGGGTCGATGAGAAGCCCTTTCTCCAAAAAGAGGTAGAAAGAACCTCCGATCAGCACCGCGGCAACAATACCGCCAAGCAAGGCTGTTCCGAGGCTGCCAATGATGGGCAAGATGAGAATGAAAACCGCACCGACCAAAAAAGTCGTAAGTGTCTCCAGGCCACTTGCCCAGTCCGGCCGGGTCAGAAACTGGCCGTTGATGATTTGCTCAAGTGCCTGAGCATGTACTGCCACACCTGGAACCAGTTCGCCGATTGCGGTTGCTCGGATATCCCGGAGGCCTGCTGCAGACGTGCCGACCAGCACAATTTGCCCTTCGATCAACGGCGCAAGTACGCCATAGTGCTCTGGTTTAAAAAAATCCATCGCCCGGACATATCGATCTGATTGGTCCGGTGTGTAATGGACCCACATTTCCCCTGCAGCTGTTGTTGGAACTTCAAAAGCACCAATTTTAAGGTCGGTTATTGCTGGAGTGCCGCTGTCCACTTCGCCGCTGGCACTGGTCGTTCGAACGATCAGGCTGCTAGCTCCCTGCGCCACCCGCAGAGCTTCTGTGATCAGGCCTGGATAAACGTTGGTTCCGTCGCTCGTAATCAACGGAATGCGGCGGATAACGCCATCGCGATCATCGAGAGAGACGGATATCGATCCAATTCCGCTCGCTGCTTGTTGAAGTGCGTCGAGGCTGGGGACTGCGGCTGGGAAGGGCGGCAGGATCGCAACTGGATCTGCTCCGCCATAGGCAATGCCGGCTTTATTTAAAGGCGTTCGGCCGGTTAGCTGATCCGAAATCGCGAAGCCGAGAACAACCGGCGAACTGCCTATTGTCGCTGCGAAACTTTCATCATTGTCCGGCAGCTGTTGCAAAGCTTCCTGAACACTCGCTGGCGTCTCGGGAGGAAGGGACGCACGGATTTGCGCTGGCGACGTTCGATCCGGTTCTGCGAAAACAACGTCGAATGCGATGGCGGCTGCGCCCATTTCAGTCAGGGTTTCGACCAGCTCTGCAACTTTAGTGCGGGGCCACGGCCATTGCCCGATTTCGGTGATGGAGGTCTCGTCAATGTCAACGATCCGAACTGGGGCGGGCATATACTCGCGCGGACTGAAACGTTGATAGTAATCGAATGTGAGCTCCCGAACGGCAACCAGAATGTCCGGATTGGCAATCCGAAGCCCGGTCATGAGAATCAGCACGATGGTTGCGGTGAGCGCAACAAAACCGCGCCGTGAAAAAAAAGGATCTATCCGAAACGCCATTGGAGCCTGATGTCTTGAAACTAACCAGCAGTGGTCCTGACCCTAGGGTGGTAAGGCGCCAAGGAGCAAGCTCAGACGGACCCGCAAACAAAAAACGCCGGACGTTTTGCCCGGCGTTTCAGTAATTCTATGTTCCAGACGCTTACGCGGCTGGTTGTTGGTCAAGCGTGCGAGCACTGTTGCGGACAGCTTTTTGAACCTTTTCAAAAGCACGGACCTCGATTTGCCGCACGCGCTCTCGGCTGACACCAAACTCTCCGGAAAGATCTTCCAGCGTCATTGGGTCCTCCGACAGGCGGCGGGCCTCAAAAATCCGGCGCTCCCGATCATTTAGAACGTCCATCGCGTCGCTGAGCATTTTGCGGCGAATGTCGAGTTCTTCCTGATTGGCAAGCAAGGTTTCTTGGCTATCGCTTTCGTCCACGAGCCAATCCTGCCATTCGCCAGCATCTGCTTCCGCCCGGATCGGTGCGTTTAGGCTTGCGTCGCCGCCGAGGCGGCGGTTCATCGACACGACTTCTTCTTCCGAGACGCCGAGACGGGTTGCGATTTCCTGTACCTGGTGCGGCTTCAGATCGCCCTCTTCCAGCGCTTGTATCTTGCCCTTCAGGCGGCGCAGATTGAAGAACAGGCGTTTCTGGTTGGCTGTCGTCCCCATTTTGACGAGTGACCACGAACGGAGAATGTATTCTTGGATGGCGGCCTTGATCCACCACATGGCATAAGTCGCCAAACGGAACCCTTTGTCGGGCTCGAAACGTTTAACGGCTTGCATGAGACCAACGTTGCCTTCGGATACGACCTCGCCAATCGGGAGACCATACCCGCGGTACCCCATGGCTATCTTGGCAACGAGGCGCAGGTGTGAATTAACAAGGCGCTCGGCAGCTTCCGGATCTTCGTGCTCCTTGTACCGCTTGGCGAGCATGTACTCCTCCTGCGGCTGAAGCATCGGAAACTTGCGAATCTCATCGAGGTAGCGGCTAAGTCCGCCTTCCCCTGCAGTGAGTGTCGGTAAGTTCTGGGCCATTGAATGCACCCCCTTCATCGAAATCACCCGGTTCCCCACTTTGCCCCGCAGAGCGCAGGCGTTTGGCTGAGGCAACCAAGTTATAATGCGTGCCCAATCGGCACACGCGAACAGCTAATATAGGTTGAATTTTGCCGATTGCATGGCTTCAATGCGAATTGGCTTTCTAAAATTTTTGTAATCCGGATAAAAGATTTGCAAAATCATCGGGGTATGGGCTCTCAAAGCGCAGCGTATCGCCTGAAACCGGATGCTCAAATGCCAACAGTCCAGCATGCAACGCTTGCCGGGTGAACCCGCCGACAAGGTTTTTTAATGGCTCTTCCAACCGGTTGATTTTTGTTTTGAAGCCGGAGCCATAATCATCGTCGCCAAGCAGTGGGTGGCCAATGTATGCCATGTGGACCCGGATTTGATGAGTTCGGCCTGTCTCGAGCCTGCATTCCATGAGTGAGGCAAGTGGAGGCTGGTCCGCGGCTCCGAAACGTTCCTTGACCTGCCAATGTGTGATTGCATGACGCCCGCTCGTTTTCACAACCGCCATCTTCTGCCGGTTTGCCTGAGAACGGGCCAGGTTGGCATCAATTGTACCCTTGAGGCTTGAAGGTGCGCCCCAAACAAGTGCAGAATAGGCGCGCTCTAAAGGTCCTGTCCGACCATGATCTGCAAACTGTGCTGCCAGCCCTTGATGTGCCTGGTCTGTTTTAGCGACAACCAGCAGACCTGACGTGTCTTTGTCAATCCGGTGAACAATGCCGGGACGTTTCACTCCGCCTATTCCCGACAGGCTGTCACCGCAATGATGGATCAAGGCGTTGACCAGTGTGCCGGTCCAGTTGCCGGCACCGGGGTGAACGACCAACCCAGCCGGTTTGTCGATTACGATGACATGTGCATCTTCGAAAACCACACTGAGCGGAATGTCTTCGCCTTTGGGTTCTGGATCCTCCGGTTCAGGAAGATGCAAAGTAATCTCGTCACCTTCATTGACCCGGTATTTCGGCTCCCCTATTTTCGCGCCTCCGATGGAAACGTCGCCCGCCTTGATCAGTGACTGAATTCTGTTCCGGCTCAATGTTTCCAAATGCGATGCAAGGACGGCGTCTATCCGCTTCCCGGCGTCCTCAGGATCAACCGTTAAAATGAAATCCGCGTCAAAACTGGCCGGATCGTCTTGGGAATTGTCTGTCATGTCTCAACCTGATTTCCGGGATGAAGGTCCGGAAGATGCCCCTTTAGATCCTGCGACCGAACGCGTTCAGGCAAAACTCAAGCGCCTGTTGCTCGGATCGTCCCTGATCATGTTTGCCGGGTTTATCGCTGTCTTTGCAGCAATCCTTTACAAGATCAACACTTATGAAGCCGATCCATCTGAGGCCGCAATCGTTGAAACCCTAAATGTCGGTGCTGATGCCGAAGTACTGCAGGCAACGATCTCGGAAGGGATTATGCTCGTTCTTGTGCGTGAAGGCACCACCACGGCCTTGCTCCGGTTTGATCCGCAAGATGGAACACTGTTGGGCCGGACGGTTTTTGTCGGCCGGTAGTGGATATAGACCGGCTGACTTCAAAAAAATGACTAAGGGGGCTTGCGCCCGGCTCTAACCCTCTTTATACGCACGGTCCTCGGCTTGAAATAAACAACTTTCAAGCCCCGCGCGCCCATCGTCTAGCGGTCTAGGACGCCGCCCTTTCACGGCGGAAACACGGGTTCGAGTCCCGTTGGGCGTGCCAACTTTCTCTCCGCATCTAAGGTTTAATTTTTCTATTGGTCACAACTGGTTGGTTTCGAAAATCCTTACCACTTGGCCGCTTCTAGATGGCTGGCAGGTTTTCAGTTTCGATAAGCTGCGTATCTGAGTCTTTCGCAATCGTCGCGAATTCCGGGCTCGGGCAACGGTCGGTTACAAGCGTCGTAACTTGTGAGAGGTGGCCAACCCGGACCGGCGCGGTGCGCTCAAACTTGGTGCTGTCCGCCGCCAAGATCACATGCCGGGCATTTTCCATGATCGTTTTGGTGACTTTGACTTCGCGATAATCGTAGTCGAGCAAAGACCCGTCCGGATCAATGGCGGATGCGCCTATCACCGCAAAATCCACCTTGAACTGGCGCATGAAATCAACTGCGGCTTCTCCGACAATTCCGCCGTCCGCATGCCTTAAAACACCGCCGGCAACAACAACTTCAATCTGGGAATAACCCCGCATCAAACTGGCGACATTTAGGTTGTTGGTGATCACCATCAGTCCGTGGTGTTGCAACAGCGCCTGTGCGACCGCCTCAGTTGTCGTGCCGATATTGATGAAAATAGACGCATTGTCGGGGATGAGTGCAGCGACACTGGAGCCAATGTCAGCCTTTTCCTTGCTGGAAATGATGCGTCTTGCTTCATAGCCGACGTTTTCAATACCAGATGAGAGCAAGGCTCCGCCGTGCGTGCGTGCGAGAAGGCGGCGCTCACACAGTTCATTCAAGTCTTTACGGATGGTCTGCGGACTGACTTCGAATCTTTTTGCCAAGTCGTCCACGCTGACACGGCCCATCTGGCGGGCCAGTTCGAGAATGGCGTTATGGCGTTCGATAAGCATGAGGTCTTGGTCCGGTAGGAAGTAAGTTCAAAAATTCAAAACGCACACAAATTGATGCTCTCTGTCACAGCAGAACTCTTGTCAGGCAGCCCCCGCGGTCCGCCGCTGTTTCGGCTTTTTTACAGTCGGCGGATCTGTCTTTTCGGGTGGCACTTGATCGTTGTCACTCGAGGGCTCTTTTTTCTTTCGGGTCGACGCAACAATTCGGCTAACAAGGGCTTCCGCCGCGTTGGCGATCTCTGTAGTAGACGAGCTTTCTGCGGCTTTGGAACTTGGTGGAGGCGCTGTGTTTGGCTTTTCGGCACTGGCGGCAGCGCGGCGTGTTCTTCTCTTGGGCTTCATGTCACCAGCTGTACTGGGCACAGGTGCCGATTTGCCGGCTGCTTTGGGGGAGGGCTTGGAAACGGCTTTCTTCTTATCGTTAGGATCCGTTGACACTTGAGCAACCAGCTGCCGGAAATCCTGCCGCACCTGCGCAAGGGAAGAGGTGGCGGCAAGGTCTTGCCGAAGCTTCTTGATCTCCCCAGTTAGCCGATTGACAGTGCGGTCCTTGTTTTTTAGCTGAGAAAGTCTTTGTGCGTTTTCTGTTGCAAGGGCTTCCAACTGCTCGGTCAAATGTTTCTGAAGATCGCTGTCTTTGATGTCGGCTGCGTCCAGCTGCAGGGAAAGCCGGGTCACTTCCGCCTGAGCAGTTATGAACTTTGCCTCAGTATCTACGAGCTGGGCCTCTAGGTCCGCAAGGCGGGCACGCGCAGTCTCTGTTCGTTCAGCGTCGAGCTCACCGGCAACAGACGGTTCTGCCTTGGCCAAGCGCGCTTTCAAGGTTGCAACTTCAGCTTCCAGCCCCGTGATGGTCGCAAGCGCCATCGTGTCTGTGGCAGGCAGCCAATCGGAAGTGTCTTCGCCTTGCACGCCTTTTGCGGGCACATCTTCGCCGGTTTCTGGTTTCTGTGACCAGCTTTCCGCCAGAGCCTTCTCAGCTTCGGCGAGTTTTTGCTTTAGTTGTGCGACTTCCGAGGACAGCATGTCAGCTGATTTCTCATCGGAGGCTTTCGCAGAAAGCTCTTCTTTTAGTTTGGAGATCTCGCCTTCGTGGCTTTTTTCCAGCGCAGCCATCTCTGTTTTCAACCGTGTCACATCCACGTGCCATTTTGCCGCCTTTTCCCGCTCTGCGTTCAGAGACTGTTCTACGCGGCGTAGATCGACGGCATGTTGTGCGCGTGCCTGGTCCTGCGCAGCTCGGACCTCTGCGTAACTGGATGGATTGACAGCCCGCAGAGCCTCTTCGGTCAGTCTCGCGGCACGGCGATAGAAAGCTGGCAGGATTGCAAGGCAAATCAGCCCGGCCGTGCAAAACCCTAGTGCCACATACATCGCCGCTTCTATCACATCAGGCTCCCGGTGGCCGTTCAAAGCATCAAGACGTTACATCATCATTAGAGGACATCGGTTTAATAGCCAAGTCTGCGCTCCAGTTGAGGCTGGACCTTGATAGTTTTTGCAGGCCTTTAGAAAGGATTCCAAGTCGGTTCTCTTGTGAATTTCAAGTAACCGAGATTCAATCCAAGGCGTGCGCCGACCCCGGCCTTGATCGGGACCACGAAGACTGAGTCTTTTGCAAGGACTGTCATGCCGACGCCGCCAACCAGATAGGCGGACCCATTGACGCCGCTGAACCGGTCGTAAACCCGGTCAATGCTCGGCAAATTGTAGATCAGCATCATGACGCGTGCGCCGTCCGCTCCAAAGTCAAAACCGATAGACGGGCCTTGCCAGAATATTTTGTGGTTGCCTGCATTGAGGGTGTAAAGCTGACCTTCTCCAAACCGGGCACCTGCAACGAATGCACCAGAGCCTTCTTCCCCAAGGATGTACCCATTTGGTTCGCCATAACTTGCAAAAGCTCTCTCAACAACGGAGGCTAACCCACCAGACACAGATCCGAAGAACTGATGCCCCGTTTGCAGGATCTGATCTTGGTCATAAGTGTTGACGGGGGGCGACTGCGTGTTGGTCGTGGTCTGTGCGAACGCAGCTTTGGGCCCAACGGACAAAAGCAGAATGACTGCGGCGGCTGGAAGAATTGATAATATGAGCCGTGACATATGTGCCATCCAGTAATCTCCTTGTCGCCAGACAAGCGACGTCTTTCTCGCTGCGTTGCGTCTCTTCGATGTTAAACTTAACGAATACAGTGATGATTCGCAGTTCAATTGATGAAAGACGTGTCCGCCGAATCAATGAAACGTTGGCCCCCAAAAAAGACCTGGATGTGTCTTTCTGCAATCCTTGCAGCAGTTATTTGCCTGTGGAGCGTTGACGGAAAGGCCCGCCCAAGGAGCTTTGTGCCGGATCCGATTACTGGGTACGCAATTGGTGGTCACGACCCAGTTAGCTATTTTGTTGATGGATATCCGCGTAAGGGAAGCAGGGAATACACATATAAATGGGGCAACACTGAGTGGGTCTTCGTCAACAAGGGCAATATGGAAGCCTTCAAGCTGCACCCCAATGCCTATGCCCCGATGTTTGCGGCTTGCGGCGGATATGGCCTGTCGGAAGGCTTCGCGACCGCCGGAAATCCTTTTATCTATGCAATTGTCGAGGGGCGGCTGATGTTCTTTTATTCGGTGGTCAACCGGTTTCTGTTCATTGTGAATGGCACCCAAAGGCTCACCGAAGCCCGTTCGCATGCTGAGGCTGTCGGCTGCCTGCCTGAATGACGGTTGATGTGGCCGTTGGGTCGGATTTGAGTTTGGTTTGCCGGTTTCGGCTGACGTATCTTCAAAAATAGCTTGGATGACCGGGAAATCGGCTGATTTGCCGCCTTGGCAGGGCCTTTGCGGATGTGTAACGCTGGCATATCGGCTTGCGAATCAGGTCGTTTTGGCAGGTTTTTTACAAAGAGCAGCGTCGAGCAATGTCCGCACTTAAAGAGCTTTCATCCATGGATCTTGCAGCCTTGGTGGCAAGCCGGGTCTGTCATGACATCATCAGTCCGGTTGGTGCGATCACCAATGGACTGGAAGTGCTGGATGAAGAAGGGTCTGAGGACATGCGCGAATTCGCCATGGATCTGATCCGGAAAAGTGCGCGACAGGCGTCTGCCAAGCTGCAGTTTGCACGGCTTGCCTTTGGTGCTGCCGGATCCGCTGGCGCAGAGATTGATCTTGGCGATGCCCAAGTGGTTGCCACCGGGTTTATGGAAAATGAAAAATCCAACCTGAATTGGCAACTGGACAGGCACTTGATGCCGAAAAATTTTGTGAAGTTGCTTCTCAATCTCATCCTGATCGCCAATCAGTGCGTTCCGCGTGGCGGCGAGATCAAGGTTGAAATGAGTGGGACACCACAATCTCCGTCCTTTACTTTGAATGCGGCTGGCTTGAACCCGCGAATTCCACTTGGAATGAAGGAAACCTTGAGCGGAGAAGAGCCTGAGCGCGTTGATGCACACTCTGTTCAGCCGATTTACTCATTGCTTCTGGCGCGTGAGTGCGGGATGGAGTTAACAATAGATAAAGACGAAGACTGCGTAAAAATAACAGCTCTTCCGACCGAATAACTTAGACCCGAAAAGAATCTTTTTGCTTCAGCGTATCTTAACGCTTTGACGCCAATCTACTCTCATGGACTTCCCGGTCCAGACATCCTTTTCAGGGTGCGGAACCAGTAACAAGTCGGGTGAGAGCAGGCCATGGACGACCTCCTCAGGGAATTTATTACCGAGACCAATGAGAGTCTCGACGTTGTAGACGTGGAGCTCGTAAAATTCGAGCAAGAACCGAACAACGCTACGATTCTAGACAACATATTCCGTCTGGTACATACGATTAAGGGTACCTGTGGGTTCTTGGGCCTTCCCCGGCTTGAAGGAATTGCACACGCGGCTGAAACCCTCATGGGCAAATTCCGCGACGGTGCGCCGGTCACCCAAGACGCGGTGTCATTGATCTTGGTTTCCATTGACCAGATTAAAGACATCCTTGGTGAGTTGGAAGCTGCTGAAGGCGAGGAACCGCAAGGCGATGACAGCGAGCTGATCGGCAAGCTGGAAGAGATGTCTGCAGCGGCTGATGCCGCGATGGCCGGCGGCGGCGCAGCCGATGAACCGGCGGCGGATGCTGAGCCTGAAGCCGAAGCTGCGACTGACAGCGACGACTTTACACTGCCTGAGCAAACCATCGAACGACCGTTGCGGCCAGGCGAAGTTTCGCTCGATGAGCTTGAGCGTGCCTTCCGTGAGACCGAGATTGAAGTCGAGGTTGCCGAAAGCGCTGAAGATGAGGCGCCGGACGAGCAGCCGGAAGAAATTGAGGCGCCGGCCCCGGCTCCAGCGGCAGCAAAAACCCCTGAAAAGCCTGCAGAGGCACAGCCGGCGGCAAAAGCCAAGCCTTCTGGTGAGGGCGGCGAGAAGAAAGCATCCGGCGGTGGTGTATCCAACCAGAGCATCCGTGTTGCGGTCGATACGCTTGAACACCTCATGACGATGGTGTCCGAGCTGGTGCTGACCCGGAACCAGCTTCTGGAAATTGTACGCCGCCATGAAGACAGTGAATTCAAGGTCCCGCTCCAGCGCCTGTCAAACGTGACTGCCGAGTTGCAAGAGGGCGTGATGGCGACCCGCATGCAGCCGATTGGCAATGCTTGGCAGAAACTGCCTCGGATCGTTCGCGATTTGAGCCAGGACCTGGAGAAGCCGATCGAACTGGAAATGATCGGCGCTGACACCGAACTTGACCGTCAGGTACTTGAGATGATCAAGGATCCGCTGACACACATGGTTCGGAACTCCGCTGACCACGGATTGGAGCGTCCGGAAGAGCGCCGCGCAGCGGGCAAACCGGAGAAGGGCATCATCACCCTTGCTGCCTATCACGAAGGTGGTCACATCATCATCGAAGTTCGTGATGATGGTAAGGGTATCGACGTTGAGCGTGTAAAGGCCAAGATCATCGAGCGTGGTCTTGCGACCGAGGCTGAAGTCGAGAAGATGACGGATGCTCAGGTTCAGAAGTTCATCTTCCATGCAGGCTTCTCGACAGCGGCGGAAGTGACGAGCGTTTCTGGCCGCGGTGTCGGGATGGACGTTGTCCGCAACAACATCGAATTGATCGGCGGAACCGTTGATCTGCGGTCTGTTACGGGCAAGGGTTCTAGCTTCATTATCAAGATCCCGCTGACCCTCGCGATCGTTTCCACGTTGATCGTTGAGGCCGGTGGTGACCGGTTTGCAATTCCGCAACTTTCTGTCGTGGAATTGGTGCGTGTTCAAAAGAACTCCGAGCATCGGATTGAACGCATCAAGGACACGCCGGTCCTTCGGTTGCGCAACAAGCTGCTTCCTCTCGTCCACTTGTCCCAGCTTTTGGGTATCTATGAGGGCGAAAACGCAGACGAGGCGATTGATGCTGATAACGGCTTCATCGTTGTGATGCAGGTCGGCAGCCAGACATTCGGTGTTGTCGTAGACGGTGTCTTCCACACGGAAGAAATCGTGGTCAAGCCGATGTCAACCATGCTGCGTAATCTCGACATGTTCTCGGGCAACACCATCCTCGGCGATGGTTCGGTGATCATGATCATCGACCCGAACGGCATTGCGGGCGCAATGGCAAGCCATGCATCCAGTGCTGTCGCCGAAAACAGTGAAGACGAACAAGAGGATTTGCAGCAAAAGGCAATGACCGGACAGAACGCGATTTCGTTGCTTCTTTTCCGCGCCGGTGCTCCAGAACCGAAGGCAGTTCCGCTGTCGCTGGTCACGCGATTGGAAGAGTTCGATATTTCCAAGATCGAGCGTTCCAATGGCCGCGACCTCGTGCAATACCGCGGTGCGCTCATGCCGCTCGTTTACGTAAACGACGGCGACAGCCACAAAACGGAAGGTACCCAGCCAATGCTGGTGTTCTCCGATGCGGGTCGGTCCATGGGCCTTGTGGTCGACGAAATCGTCGACATCGTCGAGGACCGGATGAACATCGAGGTCGGTTCGGAGCGCCCGGGCGTTCTCGGCTCCGCGATTGTCAAAGAACGTGCGACCGAGATCATCGACCTTGGCTTCTATCTGCCGCAGGCCTTCGAAGACTGGTTCATGCGCAAAGAGATGGACATTGAGGCACTGACGAAGAAAGTTCTCTTTGTCGATGACTCGTCTTTCTTCCGCAACATGCTGACACCCGTCCTGAAAGCGGCCGGTTACGATGTGACCACTTGTGTCGGTGTATCGCAGGCGTTCGAACTGTTGGAAAACGGTGACAAGTTCCACGCGATTGTTAGCGATATCGAGATGCCTGAAATCAACGGCTTCGAGTTCTGCGAAGCAATCCGCCGTGATCCGCGTTTTCGGCAGATGCCAATCCTAGCACTGTCTTCGCTTGTGACGCCCGCGTCCATCGAGCGCGGCCGTCAGGCTGGATTTGATGATTACGTCGCAAAATTCGACCGTCCAGGTCTGATCGCAGCGTTGAAAGATATCTTTGCCGGTGATTTGGGAGCTGCCGCATGAGTATGTTGGAGAACAAGGTTGCCGGAGATAAAAATGCCGGCAACGACATGATCCAATATGTGACCGTTGTGATAGGCGGTCAGTTGTTTGGATTGCCGATCTCTCAGGTTCACGATGTTTTTGTTCCTGAGAGTGTGACACGTGTCCCGATGTCAGCGCCGGAAGTACAAGGCGTGTTGAACCTGCGCGGACGTATTGTCACTGCGATCAATATGCGGCGCAGGCTGCATCTGCCACCGCTTCAGGACGAGCAGATGATGGCTGTCGGTATCGAATACAAACATGAGAGCTATGGATTGGTCATCGACACGGTGGGTGAGGTTTTGACCCTGCCTTCCAGTTCAGCCGAACCAAACCCATCGAACCTGGATCGCCGCTGGGCGGAAATCGCAGGCGGTGTCCATCGGCTTGATGGTCAATTGATGGTAATCTTGGACGTGGACCGCTTGCTTGGCGCAATGTTCACCGAACCCATGGCAGCAGCATAAAAGACCTCCAAGAAGGTCGATAGTGGAGTTACGCCCGATGAAACAGTGCCTTGTCGTCGATGACTCTAGCGTCATTCGAAAGGTCGCACGCCGGATCCTTGAAGATATGAACTTCGAGATTGTCGAGGCAGAGGACGGTCAGAAGGCGCTTGAAGAATGCCGGAAAACAATGCCGGACGCCATCCTGCTGGACTGGAACATGCCTGTGATGAATGGGCTGGAGTTCTTGACCAGCCTGCGCGCAGAGGAAGGCGGCGAAAGTCCTGTGGTCGTGTTTTGTACGACGGAAAATGATGTTGCTCATATCGCCCGGGCAATTCGTGCGGGTGCAAATGAATACATTATGAAGCCGTTTGATCGTGAGATCGTGGAAGCCAAGTTTCAAGAAGTTGGGCTTATCTAAGTACAGAGTTGGTCGATCAATATGGCATTTGCTCAACGAAATGTGACGGCTGGGGTCACGCCGGGTGCAGACCCGATAAAGGTCATGGTGGTGGATGATGCCGTTGTGATCCGTGGGCTTTTGACCAGGTGGCTCGGTGAGGACAAGGCGCTCAAGGTTGTCGGCTCTCACCGGAACGGCAGGTTAGCCGTCGAGGATATTGAGAAAAGCAACCCTGATGTTGTGGTCCTCGATATTGAAATGCCGGAAATGGACGGGATGACTGCTTTGCCGCTTATGTTGGCAAAGAAACGGGACTTGGTTGTCATCATGGCATCCACACTGACGCGTCGGAACGCGGAGGTCAGTCTTAAGGCCCTGTCATTGGGCGCCGCCGATTATGTCCCTAAGCCGGAGTCGACTTCTGAAGTCACTACATCTGTCGATTTCCGCCGGGAACTGATCGACAAGGTCAAAGCCCTTGGCGCCCGTGCTATTCGGATGCGTGCACCAGTGCGGACGATGCGTGCGGAGACGCGTGCTGGCCAGACATCACGGCCATCCGCACCAACGTCTGCGGCTGCTCGTCCAGCTGTTGATACGCGTGCAAGCTTTCGCGGAGCTGGTCCGCAAGCGGCAGCCGCGATACCGAAGTTTAAACTCCGGCCGTATTCCTCAGCGCGTCCGCGGATCCTGGCAATCGGGTCGTCGACCGGTGGACCTCAGGCTTTACAGGAAGTCATGAAGGAAATTGGCACGGCAATGAATGATGTGCCGGTGGTCATTACACAGCACATGCCGCCGACGTTTACAGCGATTCTCGCTGAACATATGGGGAAAGCCGCGCTGCGCCCGTCAAAAGAAGGCGAGGATGGCGAGGTATTGAAACCCGGAAACATCTATGTCGCTCCGGGTGGCAAGCACATGACAGTCGAAAAAGAGGGTGGAGCTGTAAAAATACGGCTCAATGACGGACCGCCTGTCAATTTCTGTAAGCCAGCAGTTGATCCGCTTTTTGACAGTGTGTCTAAAGCCTATGGGTCGGCCTGCCTTGGTTTGATTTTGACCGGTATGGGCTCCGATGGGGCCAATGGCGTCCGGACAATTGCCGCAGGAGGCGGTAGCATTATCACTCAGGATGAAGAAACAAGTGTTGTTTGGGGTATGCCGGGAGCTGCCGCCAACACAGGCATGTGCTCTGAGGTTCTGCCATTGAAGTCAATCGGACCGAAGGTGTCCCGCGTCTTGAAGGGGAGCACACGATGACCCCTATGGAATTTGATTTTCTCAAGACATTCTTGAAGACGCGGTCCGGTCTCGTTCTGTCAAACGACAAGCAATATCTGGTGGAAAGCCGGCTGTTGCCGATCGCGCGTAGTTCCAAGTTGGAAACCTTGAGTGCGCTGATTCAGTCGCTGCAAAAAGGTGGCAACCGGGCTTTGGAAACGGAAGTTGTCGAAGCCATGACGACCAATGAGTCGTTCTTCTTCCGTGATAAGACGCCATTTGAGCATTTTAAAGAGACGATGCTTCCGGCGATGTTGCAAAACCGTGCAACACGTAAGCAGATTAAAATTTGGTGCGCGGCGGCATCGACTGGCCAAGAACCGTATTCGCTCGCAATTTGCCTTAAAGAGGCGGCCGCAAAGGTCGGCGGTTGGCGGATTCGCATTCTGGGCACAGACATCTCGCAGGAAGTGCTGGAAAAGGCGAAAACCGGGCTTTATAGCCAGTTCGAAGTTCAACGCGGACTGCCGATCCAGCTGCTGTTGAAATACTTCGATCAAAAGGGCGATATGTGGCAGATCAATGCCGGATTGCGGGCTATGATCGAATGGAAGAAACTAAATCTTCTGGAGCAGTTCTCTCATATCGGGGAGTTCGATATCGTCTTCTGCCGGAACGTCTTGATCTACTTTGATCAACCGACAAAAACCGAGATCCTAGAGCGGATCGCTAAGGCCCTCCCGGACGATGGTTTCCTGGTTTTGGGCGCAGCTGAAACCGTGGTTGGCTTGACTGATGCCTTCAAACCGGTTCCTGGGAAACGCGGTCTTTTTCAGAAAAAGCAGGCTGCTCAGACTGCGACACGTCCTGCTTTGGCAGGGGCAACTTCTCGGCTGGCTGTTGGTGCAACAACGCTCCGTTAAGGCGACACTCTAAATTTCTGTGAGGCCCGCTGGTTTTCCCGAAAACTCAGCGGGTTTTTTGTTTTGATCTGGAACGATGCAAGTGCCGGCGGAGGTCCGCGCCAGTTCGTCCTGACGGCGTAAGGTTCTACCTATCGATTTGAGATCCACCATCAGCTGACGGTTGTCGCAGATTTTGCTCTGCCCAGGCTCTTACCGTGCTGACATAGCGTCGGCTAACCGGGATTTGAGTTCCGTCGTTCAACACGAGCCGCGTATTGTTGCCCTCTTTCTGGACCTGCTGAATGGCCTCGTGGGCTATCCAATGGCTCCGGTGAACCTGCATGCCAGTGTTTTCCGGAAGCTCCCGGAGAATATCGCTGAACCTGTAGAGCACCATTTGTGTCTCATTCGGTCCGACCAGTTTTACATAATGCTCTTGAGCTTCTGCGCGGAGAATGCGGTCAGTAAATGGTGGTGACAGGCTTTCCAGCAAAGATGATTTTGTAGAGGTGTTCTCTGGTTCTGTAATTGCCGGGCCGGATGGTTCTGCGGCGGACATCTGCGTTGAGCCAGTCTTTTTGCCACTGAGTGGCTGAAGCTGTGCCGGTATCCAACACGCCTGGAGTATCATGGGAATGCTCAGCAACGCGCATAAAACGATATGGTTGTCCAAGAGATAGACAAGCTCTTGCAGAAACGCCCCAAGCCGAGTTGCGGATCCGGCTTCACCCAATGCTGGCGCGTCTAGCTCTGGGAGTCCAAGAACTATATCCAGTGCGGTTACAGATAGAACAAAGGGAATGTAGCTTGCGAGTGCAGCGAGGCTGATTGCCCAAAGGGTATGCTTGGCAATTCTGGGCAACAAGCTGAGCAGCTGCAAAAAGGCTATAAACAGTGTGGATTCAATTCCGATCCGTACCAACCAATAGCCATAGACGCCGATGACTGGCCATCCCTCTGGCCGCGTCTGTTGGTTCGCAGCCAGCAATCCCGCTGCGGCGAGGGTCAGCCCAAACAGTGTTAGCGACCCGTGCCGCGTCATTCAGAATTCCTTCCATCGGACAGGATTCATCATACCATTGATGATGCATGAATGGAAAACTTCAATAAGCATCGGAAAAGGTTGATATTATTTTTACGCTTAAGAATTCACGAATTAATGAGGGCTCAATTGGTCTAAGGCGGTTTCCCGTCAGCTATTGTGTCCCAGTTATCCAAATGTGTTCGTTCACGGCTTCGTTGTATGACGAGTTAAAAAAGCCTTGGACCCAGTTTGATCAATCAGGGGAAATACACATGAGTGATATCCAAGTCCAACTGACGCGGCGCGCTGCGCTTCTCGGGGCAGGGGCTGCTGCAGTAGGAGCTGGAGTGGTGTCTTCTGGAGCAGTGCATGCTGCTGCCGAGAAGCAAGGCCCTATGGCTGCACCCGTCGCGCGCTACAATGTTGGCTCTTTTGAGGTCAACACGTTGCTGGATGGTGCCGTGACCGTTGGTGAGCCACAAAAGACCTTCGGCATGAACGTCGATGCGGACACATTTGCGGCAAAATCGTCAGAGTCCTTTATCCCTGCGGACACTTTCAAAGCGTTCTTCACACCCACTCTGGTCAACACAGGCACTGAGCTGGTTCTCTTTGACACCGGCGTTGGCGAAGGTGGACGCCCAGCGCGGGGCAACATGCGTGCTGCCCTAGAAAGCGCGGGCTACACTCCGGAACAGGTCGATGTCGTGGTCATCACCCATATGCATCCAGACCACATCGGCGGCCTGATGGAGGGTGGTGCGCCAGCTTTCCCGAACGCGCGGTATGTGATTGCTCAAAAAGAATACGATTTCTGGGCGGGCATGGATCCGGAAGCCAATGGTGTAACCAAACTGATGACCAAAAATGTCAAGCCGCTCGCGGACAAGATGACCTTTTTGAACGAAGGTGGGAGCGTTGCCGGTGGGATCACTGCAATGGCGGCCTACGGTCATACACCAGGGCACACATTGTACATGCTGGAAGATGGCGGTCAGCAACTTCTCCTCGCTGCCGATCTGGCAAATCACTATGTGTGGTCTTTGGCGCGCCCGGACTGGGAAGTTCGGTTTGATATGGACAAGGAAGCTGCGGCAGCAACCCGGAAATCTGTCCTCGGAATGCTCGCATCCGACCGCATCCCATTTGTCGGCTACCATATGCCATTCCCAGCCGTAGGATATGTTGCAACGGACGGTGACGGCTTCCGTTACGTTCCTGCGTCCTATCAGCTTAGCCTCTAGTGCACAGGCCCCATCCCTGAATCTAGAGAGGCAGAAGCGGCTGGAGCTCGATCCAGCCGCTTCTATTTTTAGATTGGCATGTTACCCGGAAAAAGGACGCATCAACTTTTCCGCGGATGTCCGTGAATTCTGCGCTCCAATCGAAATGAGCAGACTCTTCATATGACTTTGGCCAGTGAGAAAAGTGAGCAGGGATATGCGCGGTGGATACAAGATCGCTAGCCGGAAAATATGGTTTGATATCGATGACCTGCGTCTCTGGGAACGTGTCGATATACGGTGTCATAATGCATCCGTTCTTTAGATCCACGCCAGTGATCGCAATTGCGGAGAAACATATCGGATTTGGCCGGGCCGGTGATCTGGATGCAAAAACGCCAACATCTTGGTTGCAAGCTGTATAGGGGGCAGGGCACACAAGCGGGACCTTCCCGGGAGCCTCTGCACTGTTCGCAAGCCAAATAACAAAAGCATGGCTGAAGTGCGTTAATCCGGTAAGTCCCTGCCAAAAGGCTTCGCCAATTCGAATCTCAAAGCCGCGTTCCGCTTGGCACACTTTCCCGATCACCGTCAAAACGTGTGTCATTCTTCTCGTCCTTCATATTGAAAATCAGTGATCAGGCCTGATGCAAGCAGCCTGACGATACTTTATTGAAAGAACAAGAGGAAAGCAGAACCTCGGTGCTTTACCGGATACGTTGGGTCAAAAAAAACCCCACCAGAGGCGGGGTTTCGTCGTCTCATACTTGAGAAACTGCGTTATGCAGCGGCCTCAACATCCGGTTCCCGCAGTACATATCCACGGCCCCAGACGGTTTCGATGTAGTTCTTTCCGGACGTCGCAGCGGCCAATTTCTTGCGCAGCTTACAGATAAAGACGTCGATGATCTTCAGCTCGGGCTCGTCCATGCCGCCATAAAGGTGGTTCAGGAACATCTCCTTGGTCAGGGTCGTGCCTTTCCGAAGAGAAAGTAGTTCGAGCATCTGATATTCTTTGCCGGTCAGATGCACACGCTGTCCACCGACCTCAACAGTCTTGGTGTCCAGATTGACCTTTAGATCACCAGTGACGATGACGGACTGTGCATGACCTTTAGAGCGGCGCACGATCGCGTGGATGCGGGCCACAAGCTCGTCCTTGTGGAACGGCTTGGTCATGTAGTCGTCGGCGCCAAAGCCCAAGCCACGAACCTTGTCCTCGATGCCGGCGTTGCCGGACAGGATCAAGATCGGTGTCTTGACTTTAGAGACCCGAAGTGTGCGGAGAACCTCATACCCGGACATGTCCGGCAGGTTCAGATCCAGCATAATAATGTCATAATCGTACAGTTTGCCGAGGTCGATACCTTCCTCGCCAAGATCTGTCGTGTAGACGTTGAAGTTCTCGGACTTCAGCATCAATTCGATGCTTTGCGCTGTCGCGTTATCATCCTCAATCAACAATACACGCATGCCAATCCCCTTATTCTGCCTTTCCTGGGCAAGTCGCAACGGCTGTGTCGGCGCCTGCTACGAAGGACTGCTATTAACCCCGACTCATTTGTTATCGGTTAATGGTTAACAAATTCTCTTTCATAGCGGCAAGGCTCGTTGGAACGTTTCTGTGAACAACACCCAACTAATTGTATCACCGGAAAGAATCCCGATTCATCTTTCTTAAAGTGGAGCGTTAAGAAACCGGCGTAACCGATTCCGTTCAGATTCCTTTCAACAAAGCCAGATTAACTTAGAAATGACCCTCGCTCGTCTGCCTTTCAAAGGTTAAGATTAACCAGACTCGTAAACGATCGGTTACCAAAACCATTAATGGTTAGAGGATTCTTAGGTGAAGGCGCTTTTTGCGGAAATTGATTCGCTTATGGCTACGGAAATTTACGGCCGAGTAGCCGCCGTTCAGGGACTGCTTGTCGAGATTGCCGGACCCATTCACGAAATGAGTGTCGGATCCCGTTTGTTGATCGATAGCGGTGAGGATAACCCGCAGGTTCCTGCAGAAGTTGTAGGGTTTCGGGAGGGGCACGCCCTGTGCATGCCTTTCTCCGGACTTGAAGGTGTGCGGATGGGATGCAAGGCTGTAATCACCTCCCGGGAGAGCGTTGTTCATCCGAGCAATGCCTGGCTTGGCCGAGTGATTAACGCACTTGGTGAACCGATTGATGGTAAAGGACCTCTTCCAAATGGCGGTCTGCCTCGCAAATTGCGAAGCGCACCGCCGCCAGCCTCTGAACGGGCCCGGGTTGGGCCGCCGCTGGATCTTGGCGTCCGGGCACTCAATACATTCGTTACCTGCTGTGAAGGTCAGCGCATGGGTATCTTCGCCGGTTCAGGTGTTGGTAAGTCCGTGCTTATGTCGATGCTGGCCCGAAACACCCAGTGCGACACAGCCGTGATCGGGTTGATCGGTGAACGCGGCCGGGAAGTGCAGGAGTTCATTGAAGACGATCTAGGCGAAGAAGGTTTGGCCCGGTCGGTGGTTGTGGTCGCGACGTCTGATGAGAGTGTGTTGATGCGGCGGCAGGCAGCTTATCTTGCCATGACGGTCGCAGAACATTTCCGTGATGAGGGCGACAAGGTTCTTTGCATGATGGATTCGGTGACCCGATTCGCCATGGCACAACGCGAGATTGGGCTTTCCATCGGGGAGCCTCCCACATCAAAAGGATATACACCGACGGTCTTCACCGAATTGCCGCGCCTTCTGGAGCGTGCTGGGCCCGGTAAAACCGGGTCAGGCTCGATTACAGGGCTCTTTACTGTACTCGTGGAGGGTGACAATCATAACGAACCAGTTGCGGATGCCGTGCGCGGAATTCTGGACGGGCACGTTGTGATGGAGCGCGGGATCGCGGAACGGGGACGGTATCCAGCAATTAATGTCTTGAAATCGGTATCGCGGACCATGCCGCGTTGTGTTCCGCCAGAGCAGCAACCTGTCTTGAGGAAGGCAAAGCAGCTTCTCTCCACCTATACAGATATGGAAGAACTCATTCGTCTTGGTGCTTACCGGCGGGGATCTGACCCGACTGTCGACGAGGCAATCTATCGTTTCGGGCCAATTGATGATTTCTTGAATCAGGGCAAAGACGAGTCGACAACAATTTTTGAAGGTTATGCGCAGCTTGCCAACCTTTTGGAAATGACTCAGGGATAAACTACCCATGTAAGGGGAGTATTGAGTAATGAAAACCCGAGACAGTTTGATCCGTTTAAAGCGGTTTCAGGTTGACGAAAAACGGCGGCAACTCGCCCAGATCGAGAGCATGATATCCGAGTTCAACCGGATGGCGGACGAGCTCGATGATCAGATCCGTACCGAACAGGAGCGGACAGGGATTACAGATGTCAGTCATTTCGCCTACCCGACATTCGCAAAGGCGGCTGCAGATCGTAGAGATAATTTGCGCAATTCGGCCCATGAGCTGGACGATCAGTTGCAGCGTGCTCAGGACGAGCTCAGCGAGGCGATTGAAGATCTGAAGAAGTTCGAACAGCTGGAAGAGCGGGATCAGCAGCGCGAACGCACCGCTCAGGAAGCCGCAGAGCAGGAACAACTTGATGAAGTCGCTGCGCGTGGACGGTCTAGATACTGAGATGAAGAACGGTTTGTGAAAAAGGCGCCGCGGCGGAGTTGGCCACGGCGTGTGAATTGTGTGACCCACACTCGATTATAAAGATAAATTTGGAAAATTATCCTCGCGAAGTATTCTGCGGGCGCCTATTCGTCGTTTGAATTTGATTGAACCTTCTGCAGGAGCAACCAGAATGCGGTTGATGATTGCACTACTCCTGCCAATCGCAACTTTTTCATTCACACTCGGCATTACCCTCCCGCTGATGCGGCTCGAAAAACTTTATTTTCTGGAGGAGCGGCCGTCTCTGCTAGAGGTCATTCATGGTTTGTGGCTGGAAGGGGATGGTGCGCTGGCGGCGATCATCGCTTTGTTTTCCGTTGTCTTTCCTGCAGCAAAGATCATCGTTGTACATGTCGCCGTGATAACAGGCGCACGGTTGAGATCGCTGGCGTTGCTGTCGACGCTCAGTAAGTGGTCCATGCTGGATGTGATGCTTGTCGCGCTTGTCCTCTTTGCGGCGAAGACCAGCGGTTTGGCTGCCGCCTCTATCCTGCCGGGACTATGGTTTTATGCCAGTGCTACTCTTGCGACCGCACTTGCCGCTGCTTTGTGCCGGCGGGCGACCGGAGGATGATTATGCAAAAGCGAGCCTGCTAGAAACCGTCGCGGCTGCGTCTGATTTTCTGCCTTTGCGATTTGCCTGGAAGTCTGAGCACCGACCTTCCTTGGATGCTTCCAGCTCTTTAAGGTGCGCAGCGTATGCGCCGATCCAGCTGGAGCCCTTCTTGGAAGGAATCCTGAGGTGGTCGCACCGAGCCTTCACAAATAATGCAAAGGTTTGAGGTTGCAGTCCGCAACGGGCAGCCGTCCGCAAAACGGTTTCCAATTTTCCGTTGAAAACGGCGTCCTTGAAGGCTTTTTGGGCGATCCTTCCGCGCAAGCTCATCAGTTCAATGACGTGGTTGAACCGTTGGTCCTGGAGCAATAGCGTGATCAGCTCATCTGGGGTTGCGCCAGCGCGTTGTGCATCAGGCCACAACAGGCTCATGTCGTGATTGTCCAAAGCATGCCCAAGTTCTCGCCTCAGTTTCTTGATCTTCGCAATCTGATCGAGCTGTTCCTGAGACAGGGCGCCTTGAATTATTGACGTCAAACGCTTCTTCGCTTCCTCATTGACCATCGGCAGCAGTTGCTGACAGATCGCGGGCGTCAGATCCGACCTGTGCGACAAGTTTTCCCGGACTTTGGTGTCTTCTGCAGCAAGCCGCACGAGGCACAGCATGGCATCCCGGGAGAATCGAATTTCCTTGTTTCCGGCAAGGATCCGGTGGATCGGGGTGTCGCCCTTTTGAGCGAGTGCATCGGACACTTCAGAGCTGAGGTCCGCACGCTGGGCAATCGCCTGCAGATGCGCATTGCTCAATTCTTGAATGAACTGAAGAAGATCTTCCTGTGAGAAGACCGGAGAAGATGCCAGGAGAGGGAATGCGATTGGCGCATCGTCTTCCGCGATTTTTTTGGCCAGCGTATCGGGTATGTCAGGGCAGTTTGACAGTTTCTGCGCGAGGCGCACGCGATCGTCGGCTGTGGCGTCGCTATAAAGCTTGAGCGTTACCTCAGCAAATATTGTCAGTTCCGGTGTGGTGCGCTGGTCCAGATCATCAGTAACGAGCCTGCAAAGCTCACCGAACAGCGCCGCACGCGCGGTATCTGTACCTTCTTCGGCAAGTTTTAACAGCGTGGCTGACATCTTTCCTCCTATTAACACGGAAGGAAAGCTTCATACTGTTATTAATACGTTACCGTTTAGTCCGAAAGATAAAGATGACCTCGCGGAAATTTAGGATATTTCTTGATATTTTGCGACGTGCATCGTCATAAATTGCAATATAGTGATAACTCGGGAGCTGGCATGGCTTCTGTTGAGCAAAAGGGTAATGACGAAAAACCGGGATTGCCGCGGGCCCAAGTCCCCTCTAGCATACTGTCTTTCAAGCAATAATTCTGTGCCGGTGGAAGCCTTTATGACCGTCTTTATGCGTAGTCTTTGCCTGATCATTTTCCTTGTGTTTGTTCCAGGTGCGGCGATCGCGCAAGATGCTGCGGATTCCAACCAGCAAGCGGATGAAATTAGCCAGGCGCGGGATGCTCTGATCAAGATTTTGGAGGACCCCGATACCCGTGCTGCACTCATCAAACAACTGGGTGAAGACCAGCAGCCGTCGGATGACGGCAGTGATCAAACTGGCGCGCAGTCCGAACCCGCTACGGTGACACCTGATGAGGGCAATGAGAGCTTTGTGTTGAGGGTGGGGGAATACACTCGCAAGCTTGCAGATGAAGTTGGCATCTTCCTTGACAGAGCCGGGCATTCGCTGAACGGACTGTTTTTGATCCTCAAAGGGGATATTCCGATCAAGTGGGATCGGGTTCAAACAGTATTTGTGCAGGTTGCAGCGGTCTTGATTGCCGCTTACCTGGCTTTCTGGTCAGGTCAGTTAATTGCTCGAAAAGCGTACGCCGGGCTTGCTCTCAAGGCGCGGTATGGCGGCGGGTTGATGCGGACATCCATTCTGGTCTTGTCGACCGTGATTGACGGGATCACGGTCGCAATCGGTTTGGGCGTTGGCTATTTTGTTGCTCTTCTGGCGTATGGCGGATTTGCAGCTGGTGTCACCATTCAGGAAAGTCTTGCGCTCAATGCGTTTTTCATTACCGGTATGGCCAATGTAGCGCTTCGGTTTGTGTTTGCGCCACGCCGTCCGGAATTGCGTTTGTTACCCTTTGACGACGAAAATGCCCTTTACTGGTACACGAGACTTCGGTTGTACATGTACTGGAACAACTTCGGCATATTTCTGCTGGTTCCCGTTTCCAACATTGCCGTTTCGTTCGTTCTTGGGAATGCGCTCCGCTTCCTGATTGTGCTCAGCGGGATGATCTTTCTGATGGTGCTGATTGTGCGGAACCGCGTTCGGGTGCGGGAGGGAACGCAAGGATATGCGGAAACGCTGCAGAGTAATCTGGCGCAAAGAGCCGTCTCCAACCTCGGAAAGCTTTGGCATGTCGGAGCGCTCGGCTACATCATCGCGATTTTTGTCGTCTGGGTAACCCGACCGTTTGATGCAACAACCATCATCTTGCGGGCGACCGTCCTGTCGGTTGTCACGATCATGGCAGGGATGGCGTTGTCATTGATCGTGACCCGAGCCATCAAGGGCGGAATACGACTGCCCGAAGACCTGAACACAAAGCTTCCAGCGCTCCAACACCGGCTAAATGCCTTCGTTCCAAGACTGCTCAAGCTGGTGCGATTCTTTGTCTTTATCGCAACTGTGCTTCTGCTCTTTGAAGTTTGGGGCCTCTTCAGCATACTAGATTGGTTATCGTCTGAAACCGGCAACCGGCTTGTCAGTAGCTATGGGTCCGCGTTCCTTGTAGTTCTGGTTGGTTTCGCTATCTGGTTGGCGTTGATGTCCTGGGTTGACCTGCGCCTGCAATCGCGGCGTGGTCACATCGTTACCGCGCGCGAAAGAACACTTTTCCAACTGTTTCGAAACGCCGCCACCGTCGTCATTCTTGTAATGACTGTTTTGCTCGGACTGTCGGAAATCGGCATTGATATCGGCCCGCTGATCGCCGGTGCCGGTGTGGTTGGTCTCGCGATTTCATTCGGTGCGCAGACCCTGGTAAAAGACATCATCACTGGGGCCTTCATTCAGATTGAGAATGCAATCAACCAGGGAGATGTTGTGACCGTCGCAGGCATCACCGGCACTGTTGAAGGCATTACCGTGAGATCTGTCCGGATTCGCGATCTGAATGGGACGACACACATCATTCCGTTCTCGTCTGTGGACATGGTGTCCAATTTCATGTGCGGGTTCTCGTATCACGTGGCCTTGATTGGGGTGTCCTACGATACAGATATCGCCGAGGCCAAAGAGGCGATGCAGGAAGCATTCCGGCGCCTCAAGGCAACCGACTACGGTTCGAAGATATATGAAGATCTTGAAATGCACGGGGTCACAAACTTCGGCGCAAGTTCGATCGACATCCGTGCCCGGATCAAAACCACGCCAGGTGATCAATGGTCGGTTGGCAGGGCTTACAATGAGTATGTCAAACAGGTTTTTGACGAGCGCAGTATCGAAATTCCGTTCCCGCAAGTGACATACCACGCAGCAACGCCAGCTTATGCGCAGGACGATGTGCCAAAGGTCACGCAAGCCAAGACCACTAAGAAACCGAAACTGCTCGCCGACGATGCGCCGGCGGAGGACGGCGACCGCTAGCCGTACACTTCAATCCTCGATTTTTCTAAGCCTCTGCTGGCTGGCTTGTCCTCTGGCAGGGGCTTTTCTTATGCGTGAATGAATTGTGATTGATTTTCGACTGGTTTCGTATTATTTTCGTTTTAGAAATCGCGCGAAATATACGGAGCCTTAGAGGACCATGGCGGCGGACTACGATCTTTTGGTAATTGGTGGCGGGATCAATGGTGCAGGAATTGCCCGTGATGCTGTCGGCCGGGGCGCGTCGGTTATGCTTGTTGAGATGGGGGATCTTGCGGGAGCAACCTCGTCTGCATCGACCAAGCTTATCCATGGCGGCTTGCGCTACCTTGAGTATTACGAGTTCGATTTGGTGCGCAAAGCGCTGAAGGAACGCGAGGTCCTCTGGAAGCTGGCGCCGCATATCGCCTGGCCACTGCGTTTCATCCTGCCCCATCATAAGGACCTGCGTCCGGCGTGGCTGCTGCGCCTTGGCCTGTTCATGTATGACCATCTTGGCGGCCGCAAACTTCTTCCGGCGACAAAGACCGTGCCCCTGGATCAAGGGACCTACAGCAAGGGTTTGAAAAAGCTTTTCAAGAAGGGGTTTGAGTACTCAGATTGCTGGGTCGATGACGCACGTCTGGTGGTTCTGAATGCCCGCGATGCTGCCGATCGCGGGGCTGACGTATTCACCCGCACAAAATGCGTCAGCGCCCGCCGGGAGGGAGATCATTGGCAAGTTGTATTGAAAGATCTGTCGTCCGGCACTGAGCGCGCGGTGACAGCCTCCGTCTTGGTCAACGCTGCAGGGCCTTGGGTTGCGGAAATGTTGCGCGGGGTCGTCGGAGCAAACAATTCGTCGGCCATCCGCCTCGTTAAAGGCAGCCACATCATCGTGCCGCGTCAGTTCGAACACGACCGGTGCTTTATTTTCCAGAACGGTGATGGCCGGATTGTGTTTGCGATCCCGTATGAAAATGATTTTACGCTAATCGGGACCACCGACGTCGATTACCAGGATGACCTTGGCAAGGTGCAAATCTCTCAAGACGAGGTTGAGTATCTGTGCAAGGCGGTGAGTGAATATCTCGAGACGCCGGTCACTTCGGATGATGTCGTCCATACCTACTCAGGCGTGCGCCCACTTTATGATGACGGCGCGAAAGATGCGAAAGCTGCCACGCGTGACTATGTTCTGGAGTTGGATGCCGGGGACAAGAAACCTGCCGTTCTGTCTGTGTTTGGCGGGAAAATCACAACGTACAGAAAGCTATCCGAACACGTTCTGGAAAAACTGAAACCACATCTGCCATTCAAATGCGATGAGTGGACGGATCAGGACGTGTTACCAGGCGGAAACTTCAACGTTCTGGCTTTTGAAGAAGAAGTCTCAGCGCTACAGGCTCATTATCCTTTCCTCGACAAAGCCTTCGCAACCCGCCTGATCCGCCTTTACGGCACTGATGCCCGGTCTATCCTGGGCAAGTCAGCGCAGCTTTCTGATCTTGGTCAGCTGTTCGGCTACAATCTGTATGAAGCCGAAGTGAAATGGCTCGTCAGCCGCGAATGGGCCCGGACCGCAGAAGATGTCTTGTGGCGGCGGACCAAATTGGGTTTGCGTTTGAGCGAAGTGGAAACAGCCGCGCTCGACAACTACCTCTCTGCTCACCTTGCGGAGTTGGTTGGCACTGCTGCATAGTGCTGTCACACCCTTACCGAACCGCCGGGAGCCGCCGGCGGTTTTTTAAAAACAACAAGCATGAGATTTGGGAGGAGCGCCATGGCCGGATGTGTGTTGGCGATTGACCAGGGCACTACGTCAAGCCGTGCCATCGTCTTTGGTGAGGATTTTCAGCCGGTAAGTGTTGGGCAGCAGGAGTTTCCGCAACATTTTCCAAAGTCTGGTTGGGTTGAGCATTCACCATCGGATATTTGGACCAGCACGCTCCGTGTTTGCCGTGAGGCGATGGAAAAAGCGCCAGGCAACGGTGCCGATGTCGCTGCGATCGGGATTACAAACCAGCGTGAAACAACGCTGGTCTGGGATCGCAAAACCGGTGAGCCGGTCTATAATGCGATTGTCTGGCAGGACCGCCGGACCGCCGACTTTTGCGCAAAACTCCGCGCAGACGGTCTTGAGGCAAAATTTACGGCCAAGACTGGCTTGCTGCTTGATCCCTATTTCTCCGGTACAAAAATTGCCTGGATCTTGGACAACGTCGACGGCGTCCGTGCACGCGCGGAACGTGGCGAACTTGCGTTCGGAACGGTCGACAGCTGGCTGATCTGGCATTTGACCGAAGGCGCGGTGCACGCAACTGACGCCACCAATGCGTCTCGGACATTGATTTACAACATCCATGACAATTCCTGGGATGCCGAGCTTTGCGAGCTTTTGAAAATCCCAATGAGTCTTCTGCCCGATGTCAAGGACAGCGCGGATGATTTCGGAGTGGCCAAGGCGGACTTGTTCGGGCGGGAATTACCGATCTTGGGTGTTGCCGGGGACCAGCAGGCTGCCACTGTTGGGCAGGCGTGTTTTGAGCCGGGCATGGTGAAGTCGACCTACGGCACAGGCTGTTTTGCCTTGATGAATACGGGCACGAAGCCGGTTGCGTCCGCAAACCGGATGTTGACGACGATCGCATACCGGCTGAACGGTGAAACAATATACGCGCTTGAGGGATCGATTTTCATTGCAGGTGCCGCGGTCCAATGGCTCCGTGATGGCCTCGGCCTCATTGAAAGTGCAGCCGACTCTCAGGCTCTTGCCGAACAAGCCGATCCAAACCAGGACGTCTATCTGGTCCCTGCCTTCGTCGGTCTCGGTGCGCCTTATTGGGACGCCGACGCGCGCGGGGCAATGTTCGGATTGACCCGAAACACCGGGCCGAAGGAAATTGCCCGTTCGGTTCTGCAAAGTGTCGGTTATCAGACCAGTGATCTCATCTCTGCGATGCAGTCTGATTGGCCGGATGCGCATTCGCCCGTATTGCGTGTCGACGGGGGCATGACAGCGTCCGACTGGACGATGCAATTCCTGTCCGACATCCTTGGTGCGCCAGTGGATCGTCCGACTGTTGCTGAGACCACAGCCCTCGGTGCTGCCTGGCTTGCGGGAAGTCGGGCCGGGATCTGGCCTGGCCAGAAGGAGTTCTCAGCCAAATGGAAACTGGAAAAACGGTTTGAACCCAATCTTGACCATAGCCGGCGGGAGCGGCTTCTGGCCGGTTGGCAAGACGCGGTTAGAAGAACGCGCTCCAGTCTGGACTAGGCAGATACATTCAGAGCCCGGGCCAACTGCCCGGGTTTTTTACGTTTGCGCATTTCGAGATTGCCGAATTTTCGGATCTTTGATTGGTGGCACCTTGTCCTCTGGGCTCCCAGGTTCTACTGACAAAGGACACCTCCTTGGTGTGAAAACTGCTTTTGCCAAAAAAGAGAAGCGCTTGATGACTGTTTTGAGAACTTTGAAGTCCGCGGTCCTGGGTGCTTGTTTGGTGGTTGCCACCGCTTCGGGATTGGAAGCGAAGACACTGGTGTTTTGCTCGGAAGGCTCACCGGAAGGTTTTGATCCGGCACTACAAACCTCAACGACCACTTTCGACGCGTCTTCCAAACCCCTTTACAATCGTTTGGTCGAACTCAAACCCGGAACGACTGAAGTCGAACCTGGTTTGGCTGAGAGCTGGGACGTGTCTGATAATGGGCTGGAAGTTACGTTCTACCTCCGCAAAGGCGTTAAATTCCACAATACCCCATTTTTTACGCCGAGCCGTGAGTTGAATGCTGACGACGTGCTGTTCTCTTTCGAGCGCCAGCGTAAGAAAAGCCATGCCTGGCACGCCTACATGCCTGGCACTGCTTGGGAGTTTTTCGATGCCATGTCCATGCCGGAGTTCATCAAGAACATCGTCAAGATCGACGACCACACAGTGAAATTTGTGCTGACACGCCCGGAAGCTCCGATTTTGGCAAACCTTGCGATGGATTTCGCGTCCATTTTGTCAGCTGAATATGCTGATCAGCTTGAGGATGGGGGTGCAAAAGAGCAGTTGAACGTCCAGCCGATTGGCACGGGGCCTTTCGCCTTTGTTGGTTACCAGGAAGACGCGATCGTTCGCTTCTCCGCGCATTCCGATTACTGGGATGGCAAGCAAGCCATCGACAACCTGACTTTCGCAATCACCCCGAATGCAGCAGTCCGACTGCAAAAACTCAAGGCGGGCGAGTGTGATGTGATGACCCGCCCGGCTCCGACGGATATCGATGATATTCGCTCAGACGGCGATCTCACTCTAATGGAGCAGCCGAGCTTGAACATTGGCTATCTGGCCTACAATACCAAAGTGCCTCCGTTCGATCGCAAGGAGGTTCGCAAGGCTCTGTATCACGCCATCAACAAGCAAGAGATACTTGAGGCAGTTTACCAGGGAGCCGGCCAAGTTGCGAAAAATCCGTTCCCGCCGACAGTCTGGTCCTACAACACGGCGATCGAAGACGATGCCTATAACCCGGACCTCGCAAGGGAAATGCTTGCCGCAGCTGGCATTGGAGATCTTTCCCTGACGATCTGGGCGATGCCGGTTCCGCGGTCGTACAATCCGAATGCGCGTTTGATGGCTGAATACATCAAAGCTGACTTGGAGAAGGTTGGTGTGCGTGTTGAGATCGTTTCCCACAAATGGGGCAAGTACCTGTCGTTGTCGAAAGACGTTAATCGGCAGGGTGCTGTGCTTTTCGGATGGACCGGTCGTAATGGTGATCCGGACAACTTCTTGAACGAACTTCTGAGTTGCGAGCAGGTTGGCGGTTCCAATCGTGCTCAATGGTGTAACGACGTGTTTGAAGCGCTGATAGAGAAGGCTCGAACTACCTTTGACACTGCAGAGCGGGCAAAGCTTTATGAAGAGGCGCAAAGGGTGTTTAGCGAAGAAGCCCCTTGGGTGACCATCGCGCACTCCATGGCCTATGTTCCGATGTCTGCGAAAGTCACCGGATACGTTATGGATCCGCTCGGTGGTCATTCGTTTAAGGGTGTAGATCTGACCGATTAAGCTCATGTGCGACTGAGGGCAGTAATCTCAGCCTTTGTATTTGAGTTCGTGTTGGCTGTGTATTTTCAGGTCTTGATCTGCAAAGCGGCTTTTTCCCAACTGTTTTCCTCCAGCTTGGTTTGATTTTTTAGGATGCTTTCTCCGCTTGAGGTTCTCTTTCAGCGGGAGTTCGGGTTGCACTTTTCCATAATTCGAGTATTCTCGAATTATGGAAAAAGAAGACGCCTTGAGAGCATTGGCGGCCTTGGGCCAGGAAACCCGCCTCGACGTCTTTCGCCTGTTGGTGAAAGCGGGAAATGAAGGCATGGCAGCGGGCGCCATTTCAGATGCCCTCAGCGTGCGTCCGAACACCCTATCGACCCACTTAAGCGCCCTGTCCCGATCCGGCCTTGTGCACGCCGAACGGGACGGGCGCTCAATCCATTACCGCGCGGATCTCTCCGCCATGGGCGCGCTCACCACATATCTGCTGCAAGATTGTTGCGGCGGAAACCCGGAGATGTGCGCCCCGATCATGACCATGCTCGGCGATAGTGTGAGCGTTGAAAAGGACCGGTGTTAAAACCGGAAAAAGTGGGGCTTCATAATATGCGTAACGCCTTGTTTGTTTGCACGGCCAATTCTGCGCGATCAGTTTTAGGCGAAGCGATCCTGCGCCATAGGGGCGAGGGAAAATTCAACACGTATTCAGCGGGTTCGACACCGCGGGGCATGGTCAATCCGGACGTACTCTCCTGCCTGGAGCGCAAGAACCTGCCAACAGACGGTTTCAGATCGAAGAGCTGGGAAGAGTTTGCAGGTGCGGGTGCGCCCAAAATGGATTTGATCGTCACTGTTTGCGACAGCGCTGCCGGCGAGGCCTGCCCGGTTTGGCCGGGCCATCCGTTTGTCGTGCATTGGGGCATTGCCGATCCGGCCTCCGTTGAGGGCGATGATGCGACCCGCGCTGAGGCGTTCGACCTTGCCTATGACCGTCTTGAGCGCCGCATTGGTGCGATGCTCGCGCTCGGCGACGATGTCTTCTCAGCAGCTGACGGAAGAAGCCAACTCTCCGCTATCGGCGCCTCGGCCGACGACTAGGATTACGTCTCATGTCAGAATTTTCTCTCTCACGGCGTCTCGTCGCCGAAGCGCTTGGAACCGCGATGCTTGTTGGAACCGTGGTCGGGTCCGGCATTATGGCAGACAATTTGTCCGAGGATGTTGCGGTTTCCCTTCTTGGCAACACGATCCCGACCGGCGCGATCTTGGTGGTCCTGATAACCTTGTTTGGGCCAATCTCAGGCGCACACTTCAATCCTGCGGTCACATTTGTGTTCTGGCTGAAGCGTGAACTGACAATTCCGGTGGCAGCAGCCTATGTCGCTGTGCAGATCCTCGGCGGAATTTGCGGATCGCTGGTCGCGCATGTGATGTTTGAATTGCCGGTCTGGCAGGCATCGACCACGGTTCGAACCGGCGGTGCTCAATGGGTCGCAGAAGTGGTCGCCACATTTGGCCTACTCGCAAGTATTTTGGCGGGTATCCGGTTTCGCGCCGATGCGGTGCCGTGGTTGGTAGGGCTCTATATCACTGCTGCCTACTGGTTCACTGCTTCCACATCGTTCGCCAATCCGGCAGTCGCAATTTCACGCGCGTTTACCGATACCTTTGCAGGCATCCGGCCGGTCGATGTCCCTGGGTTCATAGTTGCGCAGCTGATCGGGGCGGCGCTTGCCCTTGCGGTGTTCTCCTGGCTGCTGCAATCAAAGACGCCGGAGAAGGAAGCGCTAAAACCCTCTGAGGTTTAACCGGCAACGCGCGCTTTAAATCTTAATACTTGGCTTGCAAAAACGGGTTCAGGTTGCTTGAACGGATGAATGAGCAAACCTGACGTCACCATCGTTGGAGCTGGCATCATTGGGCTGGCGACGGCGGCAAATCTCCTGCAACGTGGATATCGTGTCACAATACTCGATCGCGAAGGGCCGGCGGCTGGCGCGAGCCAGGGCAATGCCGGGGCAATAGCCTGGACTGATGTGGCCCCGCTCGCAAGTCCCGGCCTTTGGAAGCAGGCGATCAAGTGGTTGATGGATCCGCTTGGGCCGCTGACTGTTCGCCCGGCCTACGCCGTCAGGATCCTGCCATGGATGCTCCGTTTCATGGCGGCCTCCAATCACAACCAGATGAAGCGCAGCACCGAGGCTTTGGCCGCACTCAATGCCGAAGCCTGGCCGTCGTGGGAGCGTTTGTGGCGGGTTTCAGGGACGCACAATCAGGTGCGCAGGGATGGATGCCTGGAGCTGTTCGATACTGTCAGTTCATTAAAAGATGCGCATCCGGGATGGGAGGAACAGCGCGCCTTTGGCATTGATGTTCAGGAGCTCGATCTGGCAGCGATCCACGATATGGAGCCGGCATTGTCTGATCGCGTTGTGGGCGGTGCCCTCGTGCCCGAATGGGCGCAGGTGGACGACCCGAAACTGTTGTGCCTGTCTCTGGCCGATTGGCTCAAAAGCCAGGGCGTTTCTTTCGAAGTCGGGGATGTCGTGAACGTTCAGTCCGGGTCTTCAGGCCCGGAATTGACGCTTGCCGATGGCCGGACCTGTCATCCGGACAGGTTGGTGATCGCGTGTGGTGCCTGGTCGAAGAAACTTGCCGCTCAGCTTGGAGACAAGATCCCGTTGGATACGGAGCGGGGGTACAACATCACGATCCCGGAGCCCGGTGTTTCCATCAACCGGTTCATCATGTTGCCGGGGCACGGCTTTGTCCTGTCGCCCCTGTCGACGGGATTGCGGGTTGGCGGAGCCGTTGAGTTCGGCGGATTGGACCTGCCGGAAAACTGGAAGCGGGTTGACGCCATGGTTGCCAAGGCGCGGCGCTTCTTTCCGGATCTCAAGACGGAGGGGGGGAAGCGCTGGATGGGCTTCCGTCCCTCTATTCCGGACAGTCTGCCTGTGATTGGCGCCGCTCCGCGGGCGGATGGGGTCTATTACGCCTTCGGGCATGCCCATCATGGGCTGACGGAGGCGGCGGTGACCGGGGAGATGATCACCGACATGATCGACGGCGCAACGCCTTCGGTCGACCCGGATCCGTTCCGCGCCGACCGGTTTTGACACGAATCGAAACAGTTACTTCCGCTTCTTGTTCATGGCCGCAGCAAGGGCTGCGGCCATGGCGTTGTTTCCGCCGTCAGTGCCGGAGGATTTTTGAGGGCTGCCCTTGCCGCCGCGTGGGGCATTGCCTGGGCCCCGGCCACCACCTGATCCTTTGCCGCCTGCCCCCCCCGGCCGGTTCTGCGCATTGCGCTCCTTTTGCCCCTGATAATCGGCCTGCGATTTCATGGTCATTGAGATGCGTTTGCGTGGAATGTCGACTTCCAGCACGGTCACCTTGACGATATCGCCCGCTTTGACGACCTGATGCGGATCGTCGACGAAACGGTCGGCGAGCTGGGAGACATGCACCAGACCGTCCTGGTGTACCCCGACATCGACGAAGGCGCCGAAGTTCGTGACGTTGGTCACCGTGCCTTCCAGTTTCATGCCCGGTTTCAGATCCGAGATTTCCTCGACACCGTCTTGAAGCGCTGCGGTCTTGAATTCGGGACGCGGATCACGGCCAGGCTTTTCAAGTTCGGACAGGATGTCCTTGACCGTCGGCAATCCGAATTTCTCGTCGATGAAGTCTTTCGGCTCCAGGTTCTGGAGAATGCCGCTGTCGCCCATCAACTGGCGGACATCCCGGCCACAGGCTTTCACGATGCGCTTTGCGAGCGGGTAGGCTTCCGGGTGAACCGAGGAAGAATCGAGAGGTTCGGTTCCGTCGTTGATGCGCAGGAAGCCGGCGCAGAGTTCAAACGCCTTCGCGCCCAGACGCGGCACGTCCTTCAATTGCGAGCGCTTGTCAAACCGGCCAATCGTATCGCGATGTTCAACGACCGCTTTTGCAAGGCTGTCGGACAGACCGGAAATCCTGGAAAGAAGCGCCGGGGAGGCGGTGTTGAGATCAACGCCAACCGCGTTCACAGCGTCTTCGACAACTGCATCCAGGGCGCGGGCAAGTTTCGCCTGGTTGACGTCATGCTGGTACTGGCCAACACCAATGGACTTCGGCTCGATCTTGACGAGTTCTGCCAAAGGATCCTGAAGGCGCCGGGCAATTGAGGCGGCACCGCGCAGGGAGACATCAACGTTCGGCATTTCCTTCGAGGCCAGTTCCGAGGCGGAATAGACCGATGCGCCTGCCTCGTTGACGATCACCTTCACCGGCCGTTGTGCCGCTGGAACATCGGCAAGGACGTCGCCGGTCAGCTTGTCGGTCTCCCGGCTCGCCGTGCCGTTGCCGATCGCGATCAGGCCAACCTTGTGCTTTGCGATCAGTGCGAGAAGCGTGTTGCGGGATCCGGCAAGATCATTGCGCGGCTGGAATGGATAGATCGTTGCGGTGTCGATCAGCTTGCCCGTCTCATCGACCACAGCAACCTTGACCCCGGTCCGGATGCCCGGATCCAGGCCGAGCGTTGCTTTTGAGCCGGCAGGAGCGGCAAGCAACAGATCCTTTAGGTTCTTGGCAAACACCTGAATGGCTTCTTCCTCGGCCTTGTCCCGAAGAACACCCATCAGGTCGAGTTCCAGATGAAGGGCCAGTTTGACCTTCCAGGCAAAGCGGGCGACATCCATCAGCCATTTGTCGGCCGGGCGGCCTCGATCGGCGATGCCGTAGGTGTCTGCGACCATCTTCACGGCTGGCAGCATCGGCGCCGGATCATCGGCATCGACCGTCAGATCGACAGACAGAATGCCTTCATTGCGGCCACGGAAAAGGGCAAGCGCCCGGTGGCTCGGGATTTTGGACCAGCTCTCCGAGTAGTCGAAATAGTCGGCGAACTTTGCGCCCTTATCGCCCATGCCGTCGATAAGCTTCGACTGCACAACACCGCGCTGTTCCATATACCGGCGCAGCCGACCGACGAGCTCTGCGTTTTCGGCAAACCGTTCCATGAGGATCTGGCGCGCGCCATCAAGCGCCGCTTTCGTATCCGGGATGCCTTTGGAAACGTCGATGAAACCTGCAGCTTCCGTTTCCGGTGTTTTTTCAGGATCGGACAGCAGCAGATCCGCGAGCGGTTCCAGTCCGGCTTCCCGAGCGATCTGGGCTTTGGTGCGGCGCTTCTTTTTGAAGGGCAGGTAAATGTCTTCGAGCTGCGACTTGGTCTCGGCAGCCTGAATACTTGTGGCGAGGGCCTCAGTCATCTTGCCCTGCTCATCGATGGACCGGGTGATCGCACCACGCCGGTCTTCAAGTTCGCGCAGGTAAATCAGGCGCTCCTCGAGCTTGCGCAATTGGCTGTCGTCCAGACCGCCCGTCGCCTCTTTCCGGTATCGGGCGATGAAAGGCACCGTCGATCCTTCGTCCAGCAGCTGAACGGTCGCATTCACCTGCCCGGCCTGGCAGCCTATTTCATCTGCAATTCTTCTCGCGATCCGCAGCGCAGTTTCTGCGGGGAGGGAACTTGCTGACTTTTGTGATGTCGGGTCTGGAGCAGCGACGCTTGTCATCTGGGTCTACACTTTCAGGACTAAAAACGAGACAGGGACGATAATTCGGACACTCTCCGTGCAAAAGAGGTCCAATCTATGATCCACTGGCAATTCTCGATAACTGGTGTCTCGGTCGCCATGCGCCTCCAAACCCGACACCTTTGAACGTCCAGCAACAGACCTTGATCCCAGAAACTCAAAATAGATGTTTGATAAAAATCGCGCAATGAGTGCGGTTTTGTTCTGCGAATGGTGGGTAATATTGCTTAAAATTTCAACAATCGAACGATTTGCTTAGTTTTGCGTATTCTTGCGCCACTGTTATTTGGTAGTTTCGACAGTGCTGAAAAGCGGATAGTGCTGCTTTGCGCGTTGGAAAACAAAGCGCGAGCGAAGAAAGCTGGTTCTTTGGGCCCGTCGTCGGTTCGGGCACCGACGTTGTAAGCAGACATTGGCAATTGGAGATGTGGGTGTGACAAGAGGCCGACCGCGGAAAACGGAAACGCAAGACGCTTTGCATGGCATTATGCGCGCCTTCTGGCAGAACGGCTACAAGGCGACATCCATGAACGACCTTGTCGATGCCTCAGGGATGGCAAAGCCCAGTCTTTATGCCGCTTTCGGTGACAAGGAAGCGATGTTTGTTGAAAAATCGCTTCTGCACTATTTCGACTGTTACGGCGATACGGTTTTTGGTCCTTTGATGAGGGTGGAAAAACACTATCTGATTGATATCCGGAACCTTATCCAGACCGTCGGATATCTTGCCGCGGACCAGGCCACGCCACTGGGTTGTTTTCTTTTCAACGCACAGGTTGAAAACGCCTATGGAACCGAAAAGCACAAGGTTCTGTTGTCAGATCTGGGTCAGACCAGATACGAGGGTATCCGCACCCGCTTGTTGAAGGCCGTAGACGCTGGCGAGTTGGGAGTTGACGCTGACATCGATGCCCTGGCCACTTACGTCGATGGCCAGCTTGGTGCTGTCTCCATTCTGGCTCGAACCGGGGCAAGCAAAATCCGGATCGACCAGTTTGTCGAAACGGCGGTAAAGGCCTTGCCATCTGCAACGCCCTTTGATTTCGACGATCTGCCAGAGTTTACTTTACGACAGTGATGCGTTCCGCAGCACGGGTCACAGCTGTATAAAGCCAGCGGTCCCGATGTTCACGGAAGGCCCAGCTTTCATCAAACAGCACGACATCGTCCCACTGTGATCCTTGTGCCTTGTGAACCGTCAGGGCGTAACCATAGTCAAACTCGTCCGCTTTGCGCCGGATAGCGTATGGAATGCTCTCAGCCCCGTCTTCGAACATGGCCGGGAGAACCTTGACCTTCACCGCCGTTTTGATGAGTTCGTCTTCTGAAACCACATCAAAACGCAAGGTGTTGCCGCGCGGCTGCCGCAGGCGTTTCACCGTCCAAAGACCGCCATTCAGCAAACCTTTGGTCTTGTCATTACGCAGGCAGACAAGCTTGTCGCCAACGGCTGGCATGGGAGTGGTAAAGTCCTTCAGTTCACGAATGCGGCTGTTGTACAGTCGGCGCGTCTTGTTCGTTCCGACCAAAACCTGATCGGCGGCAAGAATCTGATCCTTGTCGATCTGGCGCCGGTTGATCACCTTGCTCTCGCCAAATTCCCCGTAATCCAGCTTACCACCATCGCGGATAGTCATCGACATGCGGACAATCGGATTGTCTTGCGCCTGGCGGTGGACTTCCGTCAGCATGATGTCCGGCTCGGCCTCGGTGAAAAAACCTCCGCCTTTTACCGGAGGCAACTGAGCTGGGTCGCCCAGAACCAGTACGGGCGTTCCAAAGGACAGAAGGTCCCTGCCAAGTTCCTCGTCGACCATGGAACATTCGTCGATGACAATGAGCTTGGCGGTTGCCGCCGCGCTGTCCCGCTTGATGGCAAACTGCGGTCCTGCGTCTTCCTCATCGTCATCAACGGCTTCTTCTTCCTTTCCGGAACGGGGGCGATAGATCAGGGAATGAATGGTGCCAGCATCCTCACAGCCTTTCTGGCGCAGAACATGTGCTGCTTTGCCTGTGAAAGCCCCGAAGCAGACGTCGCCGTCAATGTCTTCAGCCAGATGCCGCGCTAGCGTGGTTTTTCCGGTGCCTGCAAACCCGAACAGCCTGAATACCTGCCTGTCGCCGCGTTTCAGCCAGGCTGCGGCGTCCTTCAAGGCGGTATCTTGTTGAGGCGACCAAGCCAAATCGTATCTCCGGGATCTACAATCGAGCTGCCTCCATAACCTGATTTGGCAGTGCGCGCCAAGGGAAAGCGGTCGATGATGTATTACCCGAGCACCGAGAACGAGCTGTCCTGATTGACCGGACGCTTTCTGGAGAAAGTCGCCGTGTTGATCGTGTAACCGATGTTTGGCAATTGAAACTGCAAAGGGGTCTCATCGTGAGCATTTCCGGTTTCGCAATAGCCGATCAGTTCGGCCATCAGCTGACCGGCTACAGGGGCATTCTTGAATTGATTGCCACTGGTTCCGATCGCAAGATAGTAGCCTCCAACATCGGTGCAGTCGTAAATGGGCAGCCAGTCGTCCGTCGCGTCGTACAGATCGGCAATGCCGACCGGGTGTTGTGAGACACCCAAGCTCGGCAGTCTTTGGGAATAACGGTAAGCGTAGGTGAGAGCCCGATCGCTCAGGTCTCTGGAAAAGTCGTCCGGATCGACTTCTTGAGGCGCATCACAGGCCGGATTTTCACTGCCAATCATCAGTTGGCCACCGCTTCCGGGTTTTATGTAACAGGCAATGTCGTTGTCGGATACGATCAGACCTTCCCGCGAATAGCCCAGATCGTCAGGAGGAGGTATTTGAACCACTTCTTGCCGCAGGGCGCGGGTCCGGATTGTCATGCCGGGATCAACTGGGAGCAAGGCATTCACCTTGCCGGAATGCGGGCCGCCAGCATTCACAACGATTGGCGCGGAGATTTGTTGTCCATTTTCCAGCTTAACGCCAGTCACGCGATTTTCTGCGACCAAAATCTCGGTCGCCGCGGTCTTGAACATGAAAGTGGCACCGTGTTTTTCCGCCGCATCCTTCAGATTGCGGGCCGAGAGCTGCGGGTCGTCGACATACCCTCCACACGGGAAATAAACTCCTCCTGAAATTTCGCCGCCAGCTGGCTGGCCGAACGCGTCGTCTTCCATAGACTTGGCTGGCGCAAAGCGCTGAAGGTCGTAGCCCGGCATCGCGTCTCTGATCTGATCGGCAGTCCAATACTCATAGGAAATACCCAGCTGGTCTGCGCTTTTGAGAACCTTTGCCAAATATCCGTTGGCTTCGGTTTTCATGACCAGTGTGCCGGTTTCGATAAACCGGGCAAGGCCGGAGGCATCATCGCTTTCCAGATAAGCGGGCCAGCTTTTCCAGGTGTGGTAGCCCTCATAGGCCATCGCTGACCCATCAAGGGTCGAATAATACGTCCGGATAACGGCTGCAGAACTGGATGTCGAGCCGTAGCCAGCGGCGGGTAACTTGTCGACGTTCAGCGTACGATAGCCACGTTTGGCGAGATTGAATGCGATTGCGCAACCGATGACCCCGGCTCCGATGATAACGGCATCGAACTGCAAAGCTTTGCCGGCGTTTGATTGGGCGTTCATGATGGTCTCCAGTACAGCGATGACAGGATCATGACCTGTGGCTTGATTTGTCCAGAAAGAAATCCGGCCACGACTGTCGCTGTTCGGTCATCATAGACGTGTCGAGTTGGTCAAATTGCAGAAATTATTCAGCAACATAGAAAATATTCATCAAGTCATTCTGAAAATTACACTTTGTAGAATTTGTTCCAAAGTCTCTCGTTGAATGCGAATTGCCAACTCTGCATCCTCCCTAAATCATTTCGGTTTTTCAAAATGTATCAGATATTTGGAGGAAAGCGTGCCGCTTGGGAAATCCTGCGAGTGGCTGACGTTGGGGCTAATTATGGCCACAACGGCGGCTTGGACTTTGGTCATTTCGTTCTATTCGGACTGGGGAGGCTGGATCGTCTGTCCGCTGGCTGCCCTGCTTGTGACGCTTCAATCTTCCCTTCAGCATGAAGTCCTGCATGGTCATCCGACCCGAAATGCGAGGCTCAATGAAGCCCTGATTTATTGTTCTTTCGGACTGTTTATCCCGTACCGCCGGTTCAAGACGCTGCACTTGCGCCACCACAATGATGACCGGTTGACGGACCCTTACGATGACCCGGAGAGTTTTTACCTCGCCTGGGGAGACTGGCAGAAAATGCCTTGGGCCTTGCGACTCGTATTGACCTTGAACAACACACTTGCCGGTCGCTTGCTGATTGGTCCGGCTGTGTCATTGGTCGGGTTCTATGGATCAGAAATTCGCGCGGTAGCGTCCGGAGACAGCGGTGTTGCAAGAGCATGGGCGCATCATCTGGCAGGCCTGGTTCTCGTGCTGGCGTTCGTATCGGTTGTTGGCGGCATCCCCCTCTGGCTCTACATATTCGGAGTAGCCTATCCCGGAATGAGTTTGTTGATGTTGCGCACTTACGCAGAGCACAGGGCTCACGAAAATGCCGAGGCGCGATCTGTGATCGTAGAGTTTTGCCCTCTGTTTTCGCTGCTTTTCTTAAACAACAATCTACATATCGTGCACCATTCGCACCCAAGGGCACCTTGGTATACGCTTCCAAAGCTGTACCGCGACGCTCGGGACGAATGGCAGGCGCGCAATCAGGGGTATGTGTTCAAGAGTTATCTGCAAATGGCCAAAGCCTTCCTTTTCAAGGTCAAGGAACCTGTTCCACATCCTCTCGCCCGTAATGCCGACGCTGGTCGCGCACTGCCACCATCATGACCCATAGACAATTCCGGCCGGTTCGGTTGCCGATGTACGATTGGCCTGAAGTGGCTAGTCAAACACAAGAACTAGAAGCTGCGCTGACGGATGAGATCTGCAGCGCGCTGGCTTTTGCGCCGTCTGCTTTGGAACCGTGGGATCCTGAGATCAGTCTTTATGATTTGTGGACCGATCCAGCACTGCTTCTCGCGCAGACCTGCGGGTATCCCCTCACACACAAACTGGCTGGCAAGGTCCATCTTCTGGGGGCGCCGCACTACAGGGCCACTGGATGCAAAGGCGCGAATTATTGCAGCCAGATTGTGGTGGCTGCGAACAGCCCATTTCAATCGTTGACCGATCTGAAGGGAGCGCGCGCTGTCTTCAATGGTCCGGACAGTCAGTCTGGCATGAATGCGTTTCGAGATACCATCGCACCGATGTCGGATGGCTGTCCCTTCTTTGAAAGCGTCGTAGAAAGTGGTGGTCACTTGGCGTCGATGGATGCTGTTGCCAACGGGGGCGCTGATGTTGCGGCCATTGACGGGGTGTGCTGGGCGCTTGCTGAACAAGAAAAGCCTGGCCTTGCCAACCAACTGCGCGTTTTAGCGCAAACCGCGCAAGTTCCGGGTTTGCCGTTCATAACCTCAATGCATCTGGGCGCGGAAACACATGCGGAGATATCCGCTGCGGTGTCTCGTGTTCTTTCAAATCCGCAGACAGAAAAAAGCCGCAAACGCCTTCGCATTTGCGGCTTTTCAAAACTGTCTTTGGCTGACTATCAAGTCATTCTGGATATGGAAGCTGATGCAAGAACGCGAAACTACTCGTGCCTTGCTTGATGCTTCCACTCGGCAATTAGCGGCCGAGGATACGAGCTTTTGCAGCTTCGCCCAGACGCAGGGTCTGGTTCATACGGGCGAGTTCAGCAGCGGAGCGGCCAGAGACAACACCCATGAGGTTGGTGCCGAGGGCTTGTGCAAGATAGGTCATGGTCTTCCCAATCCTGTGTTCAGTTCGAAGTTTGATTTTGAAAGTGCGGTCCGCTGCTTAAATAACGGGCCGCTTGATTGCTATATGGGCATAACTTGCGGTTCAATCAATCGAATAGTATTCATCGTTTTGTTCAAAAAAATTGAACTCAAAAAATCCGGAATTCACTTATGGAAAAATTGCCAGGGACAGGAACTGAACTGATCGATATGGATCTTTATCGAACGTTCCTTGTCATCGCTGAAACATCAAGTTTTTCAAAGGCATCTGACCTGATTGGCCGGACTCCATCTGCCGTTTCCATGCAGATTAAGAAGTTGGAAACCATTCTCGGCGTTGCAGTTTTTGCAAGGGAGGGTCGCGCTGTGCGGTTAACTCCAGAAGGTGAGGCATTGCTCGGATATGCCCGCCGGATATTGATGTTGAACGAAGAGGCTGTGAGTCTGTTTGTTTCGCCATCTGTCGAGGGTGAAGTGCGGTTCGGCGCACCGGCGGATTTTGGGACACGCTTCTTGCCAAATTTCCTGTCTCGCTTTGCCCGGTCTCATCCCGGCGTGAATGTCGACGTGCATCTGGACGGCAGTTCGACTTTGGATGATAAAATCCGCAAGGGCGAGTTGGATCTTGTGCTGTCAACAGTCCGTCCTGGAGCACCGATGCCAACGGGAACGGATGTTGTCTTTTCCGAACCGCTTGTTTGGGTGGGTTTGGAGGGCGGGATTGCCTATGACCGGGACCCGCTTCCATTGGCCGTGTCGACCCCTGGGTGTCCGTGGCGGCGTGCGGCCCGGATTGCGCTGGACGGGGCCCAGAAACCCTATCGCATCTCATACACAAGCTTTCACAGCGCGGGGCAGGAAGCGGCTTTGTTGGCAGATCTCGCAGTTGCACCGTTTCCGGCCAGTGTTGTTGAGCCACCCCTTCAAGTCCTTGATGATCGTCACGGGCTGCCAAAGATTGGCGACTATCATATCGTCATGAAACAGCGTCCGCGCGCCGGGCGGGCGACCCATGCTTTTGCCGAGCATGTGGAGGAATGCTTCAAAGAAATCACGCTCGGCGGCACCCTCGCGTCGGGATAACGTTAACCATAGAGTTAACAATCCGTAAAAACACATCGCCACATAGTTAACAAAGAGTTACTCTTTCGCATAATGCATTTCGAGTTTAGCGAAGAGGCGCTCAAATGAATATCCTGACAAACACTATTGTCGCTACAGCGGCGATCGTCGTTGCCGGATCGGCTTATGCGGGCGACACAACCCGCATTCTTCATGACGAGCCGTACGGCGCCATTGTAACCAAGGAAGCGGGCGTGTTGGTTTTCCGCGGTCTGCCGCCAACTCGCAAGGTGATCATTAATCCAGGTGGCAAGACACCACTGGAACTCCGGCAAACGGAAATCAATGAGACCAACGTGGTCGTCATGACCCAAGGTGACTATGTCCGTGGTCTTGGGGCCAAGATTGTCCGACTGAAGTAGTTTTGGATTTCGTCGAACACTTGATTACACGTGCTTCGGCTTTTTGCAGCCGGAGCAGTTCTATTTTCCAATGAATTTCTCGTCGTTCAAGTTCCCTTAAAGAAACCGGTCGCCCTTCCGCTGCGTAGACAATATGCCGCAGCATAGGAGGGTGCTCACATGAAAATCAAAGAACGGATCGAATACCTTTCGAAACCTAAGCCTTTTACCGCTTCTCCGGATCAAACCGTTTTGGAAGCATCACGAGAAATGTCTAGCCGCAATATCGGGTCGGTCGTTGTAACAGATAGCGAGAACAAGGTGCTCGGCCTTGTCACTGAACGCGACCTTATGCGCCGCCTTGTTGCAGAAGATCGCAAACCTGGAGAAACAAAGCTCTCAGAAATCATGACGACCAATCTTCGGCTCGCAGGTGAAAATGACGATGTAGTAGATTGGTTGCGGGTGATGTCGAACGAACGTTTCCGCCGACTGCCCGTGGTTGATAGTGAAGGACGCTTGGTTTCGATCATGAGCCAGGGCGATTTCGTATCCTACACTTGGCCGGAGCTCTTGAAGATGTTTTCCGACAATGTGGAGAAAAAACTCGGCTTTAACAATCAGCACCTTTGGATCATCGGCGGGGTGCTGGTGTATGGCATCGCGATGGCCGTGATCATGGCGGCGATTTGATGTAATTGCCAATCAGGGAAAGGCGGTAACCGGGACTACCAGTTTTTCTAAGCTATCCCGGATCGGTTTCACCACGTTGTTTGCGAAGCAGTGTGTTAGGAGTTCTCGGCCTTTTGCTCGAAATTTGTAACCAGTAAAATGGCAACGCTCCTCTTTGGGAATACCAGCTCACATCCGCATGCGTTCCGCTTTAGGGTCGAACAATGGGTCTGTGATGAGAGTTGCCTTGCGGCGCTCTCCGAGAATTTCGATCTCGAAGGCTCCGTCATCCGTGTTTCCCGCAAACTCACTTGGGACATAGCCCTGAGCCAAAGACCTCTCGACATGGTGTGCGTAGCCGCCCGACGTGATCCAGCCGATCACATCGTTTTCGTGCCAGATCGGTTCGTCGCCCATAACATCGGCATCGAGTGCATCTACGACGAAGGAAACCCGGGATCGTTTCGGCCCGTCCTCGAATTCCCTACGCGCGGCTTCCTGGCCAATAAAATTGTTTTTGCCAAGTTTTACGAACCGCCCAAGATCGGCTTCGAACGGACCATAAATCGGGCGGAACTCCCGGAACCAGGTCCCGAAGTTCTTTTCCAAGCGCATGGCGAGAAGCGCGCGCATGCCAAAGTTTTGGATGCCGAATTCCGCCCCGGCCTCCATTAGAGTCATGTAGACCTGACGCTCGTACTCCGGCGTCATCCAGATCTCATAGCCGAGGTCACCGGTGTAGCTGATCCGATTGACTTTGCAGGGCGCATTCGCAACGTCCATCTCGCGAAAGTCCATGAACCGGAAAGTGTTTTTGGAGACATCGTCCCCGGTGACTTCTGCAAGGACATCGCGGGCCTTCGGCCCTGCAATTGAAAGACCCACCCAGCCAAGATTGATAGCCTCAATTGCAACACTGCCATCGTCCGGCAAATGCTTCTCAAACCACCGCATGTGATAGACTTCGGCCTGACTTGACCCGAACATGTAGAAGGTTTCGTCACTGGCTCGGGCGATGGTGAAGTCGCCGATCAATTTGCCGGCTTCGTTCAGCATCGGCGTCAGTACAATCCGTCCGACCTTCGGCATGGTGTTGGTCATCAGGTAGGAGAGGTAATCTTCAGCACCTACTCCGGTGATCTTGTACTTGGCGAAGTTGGCGATTTCGGTAATGCCAACCCCGGTTCGTACCGCACGGCATTCCGCTCCAATCGCGTCAAAGTCGTTGGATCGCCGGAACGAGACGACATCTTCGGCCGTTTCGCCACCTGGAGCAAACCAGAGGGGAGTTTCGAGCCCCCAGCTGTCGCCCATGACAGCCCCTTGCGCCAACATCTTGTCGTAGAGCGGTGTTGTCTGGTGCGGACGCCCGGCGGGCAATTCCTCATTGGGGAAGCGGATGCGGAACCGGCGGCTGTAGTTCTCCTGGACTTTCCTGTTCGTGTAGGCAAGTGTCGCCCAGTCGCCATACCGGGCGACATCCATACCCCAGATGTCGTAGCCTGGATCGCCGTCGATCATCCAGTTGGCAAGTGTCAACCCCACACCGCCGCCCTGACTGAAGCCGGCCATGACCCCGCAAGCAACCCAGTAGTTTTTGAGACCCCGCACAGGGCCAACCAATGGGTTGCCGTCCGGGGCGAAGGTGAAAGGTCCGTTGATGATCTGTTTGATACCAGCATTTTGCAGCGCCGGGAAATGCTCAAAGCCGACCTCAAGTTCCGGAGAGATCCGGTCAAGGTCCGGTGCCAACAGCTCGTGCCCGAAATCCCATGGCGTTTTTTTCGGGCTCCAGGGGCGGCAGTTCTGCTCATAAGTGCCGAGCAGCATGCCCTTGCCTTCCTGGCGGGTGTAGATTTCACCACCAAAATCAAGGACGCCAATCAACTCCTTGCCGGTTGCCTCGTTATGCGCAACGACTTCGGGCATCTCATCGGTGAGTAGGTACATGTGCTCCATAGCGAGCACCGGCAATTCTATCCCGACCATACGGCCGCATTCGCGGGCCCACAGACCGCCTGCGTTAACAACATGTTCGGCCCGGATGGTGCCCTTGTCCGTGATGACATCCCAGGTGCCTTCCGGGGTCTGCACCATCTCCTCAACCTTGGTGTGCCGATAGATCTCAGCGCCATTGATCCGCGCCGCTTTTGCATAGGCGTGGGTTGTGCCGGAAGGATCGAGATGTCCTTCAATCGGATCCCACAAGGCGCCGATAAAGTATTTCTCATCGAGGATCGGAAACATCTTTTTGGCTTCCGAGACCGAGATCAGTTCCAGATCCATGCCGAGATACCGGCCCTTGGCCTGGGCGAGGCGTAGAAAATCCATCCGCTCGGGAGTGTCGGCCAGCATCACGCCACCGGTCAGATGCAAACTGCAGGATTGGCCGGAGAGCTCTTCCAGTTCCTTGTAGAGATCAACAGTGTAGCTCTGAAGCTGGGAGACGTTCGGGTCACCGTTGAGGGTGTGAAATCCACCCGCTGCGTGCCAGGAGGAGCCTGATGTGAGTTCGCTCCGCTCAACCAGGACCACGTCCTTCCAGCCAAGCTTGGTCAGGTGATAGAGCACGCTGCAGCCGACGACACCGCCACCAATCACGACAACCTGGGTATGGGACTTCATTCTCAATTGCTCCAAAAAGTCAGTTTCATCCGCTTAAAGCGCGGCATGTCAAAATTGGCTCGTTAGAAGTCGGTTGGCGCGCCGCCTTCTTCCTTGCGTTTTGCGACAAAGGCAGAGAGTTCTTCATCAATTGCAGGATCAAGTGCCGGGGCTTCGTAGGCTTCGAGCGCCTTCTTGTAGAGCATGTTCGCCTTGTCGTAAGCGACCGGGCTCCCCGCTTCCTGCCATGTTTCATAGTTGCGCCAATCAGAAACGATCGGAGCGTAGAATGCATCCTTGTAGCGCGCCTGGGTGTGCTCGGTTCCAAAGAAGTGACCCGCCGGGCCCACTTCCCGGATGGCCTCAATGGCAAGCGCTTCTTCCGACACGTCCAGCGGTGTCAGATATTCAGCCAGCATTTGCAGGAGGTCGATGTCCGTGATGAACTTCTCGAAGCCAGCCGAGAGCCCGCCTTCGAGCCATCCGGCAGCATGCTTGATGAGGTTTCCTCCGCCGTTGATCGCACCCCATTCCGACAATGTTGTCTCCAGTGCGGCCTGATAATCGACCGTATTGGCCGCACACACGCCGGAAGTTCGGAACGGAAGGCCATAGCGCCGGGCAAGCTGACCGCTGACAAGAGCGGCCTTGATGTATTCCGGCGTTCCGAAAGCCGGAGCTCCGGATTTCATGTCCACATTTGAGGTAAATCCGCCATAAACAATCGGCGCACCGGGATTGATCATCTGGGTGAAGGCAATGCCGGCCAGCGCTTCGGCATTTTGAAGTGTCAACGCTCCAGCGACCGTCACGGGGGCCATTGCACCTGCCAACGTGAACGGCGTCAGAACGCTCACTTGTCCGGCCCGGGCCATTTCGATCAGGCCCTGGAGCATCGGCGTATCGAGTCGAAGCGGGGAGGAGGAATTGATAATCGTGATGACACTCGGGGTCCTGCGGAAGTCTTCTTCTGACAATCCCATTGCGATCCGGGTCATCTCCAGACCATCGCGATTCCGCTCCTTGCCAAGCGAATAGATATGAAAGACCTTGTCCATCAAACGGATCATGTCGGACACACAATCCAGATGCCGAACCGAGGCGTGAATGTCGACCGGTTCGACTGGATATCCCATCACGCAATGGATGATATTGAAGAACTGCGCGAGCTTCAGGAAGTTGCGATAGTCCGTCTGGTTTCCGGGACGACGCCCACCCTCGCGGTCAACGGCATTCGGCGCACTTGCAACACAGGAGAAGGCAATATGGTCGCCGCCAAGGGTCAAATTGTGCTCCGGATTCCTGGCATGAACCGTAAACTGCTCCGGCGTCTTTGCTACGAGCTCCTCAACCATGGCCCGGTCCATGCGGACCCTGTCTGATCCCGGTGTCACATCCGCGCCGGCGGCCTTCAAGATCTCCTTTGCTTCCTCATGCAGGAAGTCGATCCCGATGTCTTCGAGCACCCGCATTGAAGCTTGGTGGATGGACTCCAGTTCGTCAGCCGAGACAGCTTCGACCGGTTTGTAGATGTGGCGGGGTTGTTTGAAAGGCTTTTGGGGGAAAAGTTCCGGACCTGCTTTGTCTCCGCCGCCTCGGCGGCGGCGGGCGCGCCGCGCTGGCACCGCTTCCGTGGTCTCAACAAGATCGAGCTGACTTGACATGGCGAGACACCTTTCCGTGGCCGTATACGCAGAGCGTGAAAGACTTTGGGCCCTGAGCAGATGTCTGCCCGCAGCTTTCATGCAACCTTAATCGAGAGGGTTATTTTTCTACGGCGTCTCAGAACGACGGTGGTTGCCAATTTCGCGACATTTTGAGAACCGGCGGTTAATCCGGTATGCCCGACTATTGACGAAGCTTGACGTCTGCGTTGCAAAGGCTTCAAAAAAAATGAAGTGAATTTTGATGGTGTTGCGTGACTGACAGAATGACCGACGCTGAATTGCTGGACTTTTTGCAAGGCCGCTATCCGTTCGGTGATCTGAGCGGAGCGCGGCTACGGCCCCTTCCGAGCTCCTATACACATCGGTTCTGGCGCCTCCGGACGCGCGAGCGGGATTATGTCATCAAGGAGTATTTTCCAGGCCTTGAGAACAACCCCCTTTATCCGACGCTGCCCCAGGAAGAAGCGACTGCCCTGACCTTGCTGGAACGTCATCAATTGGCGCCGCGTTTGGAGTGTTTTTTGGACAGTCCAGCCGGTTCGCCTTTGGTGATTTATGGATATGAACGCGGCTCAGAAGCTGAAATTGATGTGCGTGATGCGGCTCAATTGCTTGGGCGCTTTGCAGCTCTGGAGCTTGCACCAGAGGAAGTCAGAATGGTGCCGTCCGGTTATCATCAGGTGCTCGCCCATGCTGATGCTATTCTGGAAAAGATTCCGGATAGCCGCCGGGCCGCCAATTTGAAACGCCTCCGGCCACAAGATGGCGCGGTCGAGGTGTCTGTGGTGCCGCAGTGCACCCTTATTCACAGGTCCCTTTGTCTCGGGACAGTTCAAATGACGGCGGCCGGACCCACTCTGATCGATTGGCAATATGCTGGTCTCGGAGATCCCGTTGAAGACATCGCGTGTTTTCTCTCACCCGGTCTCCTCACGCTTTATGGCCTGAAGCCGCTTGTCCTTTACGCCGAGGACCTGTTTTTGGAGCATTATCCGGACCGCGCGATTGTTGGTCGTTTTTTGGCTGAACGAGCCGCCTACCATTGGCGATTGGCCGCATATTGTCTGTTTCGGCAGGAAACCCTGACTCACGAAAACGCACCGGCCTCTCGGGCCTATGCACGTGCTCTGGAAGAAGAGGTCGACCTTCTCCTCAGGCTGCGCGGAAAGTGACCGGAGCGGCCATGGACGGGTGTAATCCGGCTGTCATAGGAAGACGGTAACGGGGGCAGATGTCTATTGAAATTACGTCCGTTACCAAGTCGTTCGGGTCATACAAAGCTCTGAAGGACGTCTCGCTCTCAATCTCGGAGGGAACATTTTTTGTGGTTCTTGGTCCATCCGGCTGCGGCAAGTCCACACTGTTGCGCACGATCGCCGGACTGGAGCCCATCGACAGCGGAGAAATCGCGCTGGGCGGCGAAACAGTCGCTCGAGACGGCTATCATCTGGAGCCGGAACGGAGGCAAACTGGCGTTGTGTTCCAGTCCTACGCTCTCTGGCCACACATGAGCGTTGCGGGAAATGTCGCCTTTCCGATGGAAACGTCTGGCTTGAAAAAGTCCGACATCAAAACACGCACCAATGAACACCTTGCCACGGTGGAATTGACGGCGTTTCGTGATCGGAAACCGGCTGACCTTTCCGGCGGGCAGCGTCAGCGGGTCGCGCTCGCCCGCTGTTTGGCGCAAGGCGCAAAAACAGTGTTGATGGACGAGCCGCTTGCAAACCTCGATCCGCATTTGCGCGGTGCCATGGAGGAAGAGCTTGCTGCGTTTCACAAGGCCAGTGGCGCAACGACCCTATTCATCACCCACGATCAGCGTGAAGCGATGGCACTTGCCGACCAGGTCGCGGTTATGTGGGACGGAGAAATCTTGCAAGTTGCCGACCCTGATGTGCTTTACCGGCGGCCGACATCGCGAAAGGTTGCCAGTTTTATCGGCCGCAGCAGCCTGGTAGGCGTTGAGGTCAATCATGTCGAAGCCGGGCACGCGAATGTTACGCTGGCCGGGCACCGGGTCGATGTGGACTGCCCTATTGGCACTAGAAACGGTTCAGCAACGTTGATGCTGCGGCCCGAGCACTTGGTTCCATCTGTTGGTGGGCACGGTCTTAAAGCAACCGTTGAAAGAACGATTTACCGCGGCGGGTTCTGGGAGGTTTTTGTGACCCTCGATGGGCTCTCGATGCCGTTGTTGATGATCCTCAATCGCCCGGCTGTAACCGGTGAAACTCTGTTTCTGGATATTCTCCGCGGATGGATATTGCCGGAGTAATAGGCCTGCTCAAGTCAGCGTTTTGCGCATGGCGCAGCGTTGTTCGGGCATAGGCAATCCGCGGCCGAGTTCTTCTGCGAGGATTCCGCCAAGCCGCGTACCACATTCTTCCAAGTTCAGGACCTGGAACCCCAGTCGTTCATAAAACGGTGCATTCCAGGGCACGTGCCTGAACGTCGTTAATGTCATTTCCGATAGTCCGAGTGCTCTTGCATGGGCTTCAGCGCGTTCCATCAGCGCTTTGCCGACCCCCTTCTTCTGGCAATCGGAATGAACGGAAATCTCATAGATGTGGAGAGCGGTGTCTTCCGGGATCGCGGCCAGAAAGCCGATCTGTTGTCCGTCATCTGTTTCCGCGGTCCAGCTTGTACCTGGTTCGATTGCAGACATATGCTGTTTTTCTGTCGCGCAACTGTCATCCGCGAAGGTTTTCAATCCTTCGATTTCTAGAAAGGCTCTGCTAGCGGAAATCTCCACGGCCTGAAGAGCTGAGATATCGCTTTTGCGTGTTTGTCTGATCTTCAAATCTCACACTCTCTAAGACTGATACTAGTCCTTCCAGGGGATCGTTCCAGAGGGCACGCGTTTTGCCAGACCATTCATGCCGAGCATGACCAGTATTGTTGCCAGAACAACTACCACAGACATGGCAGCTGCGAGCGTTGTGTAACCACCATCTTCGTAATTGAAAATGGTGGTTCCGATTGTCTCGTTTCCCGTGGACCACAGAAGTGCCGAGACAGTGACCTCGTTGTAGGCAGTGAGGAACACGAGAATGGCGCCGGAAGCTGCAGACGGCGCAACAAGCGGCGTAAATACGCGCCGGATGCGCCGGAAGAATCCCGCGCCGGATACGCGAGCAGCGTCTTCCAGCGATCTGTCGATTTGTACAAAGGCGGCTGCGACCGGCTTCAGCCCGACTGCGAAAAAGGCAGAAACATAGGCAATCAGAATGATCCAAAGCGTGTTGTAGAGCGAGATGTTCAAGAATGGCAGGGGATGGATGAACGCCAGAATGAAGGCGATGGATATGACCAGCCCCGGTACGGCAAAAGCGATCTCCGCCTGTGCGGCCGTTGCGGTCCCCGTACGGCGATAATCGTTATGCCGGTGACTGAGGAAGTAGCCCAAGAAGATGCTGATGATCGCGATGACGCTTGCTGCAATTGCGGCAATCAACGTCGAATTCGCAAAGGCTCTCAGTGTTACAGACTGGCGCCAGAGAACTTCTGCGAAGTTGTCCAGATTCACCGTGCTTGCTGAAAGCGGGAGCCCGTATGTCTTCACCAAGGAAGTCGCCAGAAGCGATGCAGCGGGAAGCAACAGAACTAGGCCAATAAAACTCGAAAGACCTGCTTCTACCAATTTGCGTTTTGAGCCCAGCGAGATTGCAAGCGGGTCCTGCGGCATGCCAATGAGGCTGGCGCGCATGCGTCGTTGCAAAATCCCCTGTATGAGGAGGGCGAAAAGAGCGACCATCGCCAGGATAAGCGAAATGACTGCGACATTCGGGAGGACATCCGGGCCGAAACTCGCCAGTCTTCGCCAAATCAGAACCGGCAGCGTCGTGTAGCGTGCCGGAATGCCGATCAGCGCGTTGATGCCGAAGTTTCCAAGCGCTGCGATAAACGCAAGAGCAAAACCGGCGAGCAAAGCTGGCGCGAGGAGTGGCAGTGTAATTCTCATCAAAAGACGGAATGCCCCTGCGCCAGACACGCGCGCAGCATCGGACAATTCCCTCGGAAAGGACCGGAGCGCTGCCCGAACCAGCAGGAACACCAAGGGGCTGTGCTGGAGTGTCAGAAGAAGAACAAGACCCTCGCGTGAATAAAGCGGATGCGTCGACCCGAGTTCGGGTGCCAGCCCAATCCATCGAAGCACCGGACTTGCCGGCCCCAGTGCCTGGATCCATGCAATTGCCGTGACATGCGGCGGGATCATCATCGGTAGAAGGATCAAAAAGACGAGCAGTCCCTTGGCGCGAACATCTGTCAGTCCGACAATCAGTGCCAGAACTGTTCCCAAGACCGTTGCCGCGAGCGCCGACAAGAGGCTGCTTTCCATGGAGTGCCAGAGCGCCCGTTGGACAGACCGGCTGGACAGGGCTTCTGCCAGCGGCGCAAAAGCAAGCGCGCCGTCCTGGGTCAATCCGATCTTGAACAAGAGGAGGAGCGGCAACCCGCACAGGAGCGTCGCGCAGACAACCAAAATGGCGAGAGAGATCCTCTCGCCATTGAGCAGTTTTGAATTCTGGGCTTGCGCCATCAAGCCTTAGCCACCGAAGATCTCCGTGAACTTGATCTTGTTTGCTTGATCCTGCTTAAGGGCCTCTGCTGGATCGAAGTCCATCAGTTTGATCTGATCGCGAGCCGGGAAACCTTCCGGTGCTGCAACAGCCGGATGGGCTGGCAGATATCCTTGAGACGACGCCAATTTCTGGCCTTCTTCAGAAAGAAGGAAGACAACAAAAGCCTTGGCAGCGTCAGGATTCTGAGCGGTGGACAGGATTGCAACCGGTTCGGTAACGGCGGAGACGCCTTCTTCCGGGAAAACGAACTCAACTGGAGCACCTTTCAGCTTTTCGCGGATCGGAAGAAAGTCCACGACGAAACCATAGAGTTTTTCACCGCCGGCGATGGCCTTGTAGGTGCCGCCATTGCCGCCTTTCGGATTGGCGCCCTGATCTGCAAGGCCTTCGTAAAAGGCCCAGCCAAGATCCTGGTTGGAGGTCAGAGCTGCCATGTGAATGGTGGCCGCACCGGATGTCAGGGGAGACGGCATGGCCAATTTGTCTTTGGCTTCCGGCTTCAGGAGATCCTTGTAGGAGGACGGCTTCATCGGTGCATTGGTGTTGTAGACAATGCCGCTGGTGATCAGCTTGGTGGAGAAGTAGGTCTTGTCATCGTCCATCAGAGCCGGATCATACGCGGACACATCTGCGCCTTCGTGGGCCATCAAACGGCCTTCCTGCTTCAGCCCTTCCATTGTGACCATGTCAGCAATCAAGAGAACGTCCGGCTTTGGTGCGCCTGCCTCAAATTCCGTGCGCAGCTTGGCCATCACTTTTGTGGTGCCGTCGCGCACCCATTCGATTTCAACGTCCGGGTGTTTTGCGGTGAACGCGTCGACCGTTGCTTGGGCGTCCTGGTTCGGCTGGGAGGTATAAAGAACCAGTTTGCCGGAAACGTCGCCGGCGAATGCGGTTGCGGTTGCACCGGCAAAGATGCCGGCAGCCATCAGGAACTTTTTCATGTCACGGATCCTTTTGCGAAAGGCCATAGGTGAATAACAGATGGCCTTGGCTATCAGGCTTGTGTGACAGATTTTTTTGGCTGCTAGGCAAAAATACGTGACCGCCGTCTTACGGCGGTCACAGGTGTTCGAACCGGGTTTGTGAACCAGCGTCAGATGTAGGTCACTGGTGTTCCCTCGGAGACCAAGTCCAATCCAAAGGGGGCGGGCTCTAATGCTGCGGCAAGATGATGAATCGGTTCCAGGTATAGTTCGTAGGTTGAATGGTGCAGGGGCAGGATTTTCTTGGGTTTCAGGCTGTTGGCAAACGCCACAGTATCGTCAGCATTCATACTGATTTTCCCCAATGGCCCTGTTGTGCCGACACCGCCGAGGTGTGGGATGAAAAGGTCAGGCGAGCCAAATGGTTTCAAAGCAGCAACGACCGGCTGTGTTCCAAAGGTATCTCCGCCCCAATAAACTGAGTACGACCAATCACCACGGCTGCACGTGAGCCAATACCCGTTGCCTTTGCCCAAAATGGCTGCAATTTCCGGATTTTCAGAGTGATCGGCCCGGATCGCCGTAATCTCAACGATGACATCGCCTTTCGTGATGGTTGTCTTCTCGCCCCAGTCCAGGGGCAAGTGGTTGGAAAACCCTTTTTGGGTCAACGTTTCCAAGTCGTGTTTGGGGGCGATCATGCGGATGTCCTTGGCAAGTCTAGCTTCGGCCTCCTGATCAAAATGATCTTCGTGCATATGGCTCACCAGAACATGATCCACGGTGTCGAGGTCTATCCCCTGGAAGGGTGTCAACCGGCGGTGAAACTTTATGTTCGGTCCCTTGGCGAGATCGAACATTTCATTCGGATCGCCCATCTTGAACGCCTTATCGCCCTCGCCAAAACACGGGTCGGTCAACAATGTGAGACCCCCGCAGGTCAATAACATGGTGGCACTGCCGAGCCAGGTGATGGTGAGTCCACCTTGGGATCTGTTTCCAGCCGTGCTGGCAGACGTGGTGCCCGCAAGTGCCAAAGGCGCGGCAAGGCTGGCTGTGCCCGCGGTTTTCAGGAAATCTCTTCTTTTCATGACGATAGTCCTCTCGTTTGAACCATGACAGAGAGGTAGATCTGAAATTTTGTCTGATGTAGTCGGTTAAAAGTGGTTTATCTGTTCAAGAAATTCAGCCAATGACAACGCTCTCGCATTTTGAAACATTTGTGGAAGTGGCTCAAAGCGGTAGTTTTGCAGCGGCTGCCCGCACTTTGGCACTTCCCCGCTCGACCATCACCGCAAGGATCAAGGCGCTGGAAAGCGCGCTTGGAACAGCGCTCTTTCATCGCACGACCCGCCAAGTGCGGCTGACGGCTGACGGGCAAACTTATCTGGCGCAAGTGCAGCCGGCACTGGCGGCGCTTGCGGCGGCTGGAGAGAACCTGAAATCCAGCAAGGTACCCAAGGGTCTGGTCCGGATGTCCGTACCAGTCGATCTCGTTCAGCCATCCTTTGCCCGTGCGCTCAGCACCTTCCAGGAACAATACCCGGAGGTTCTGCTGGACGTGCATGTCAGTGACCAAACGGTTGACCTTGTCCGAGACGGATTTGATCTGGCCTTACGTGGTCTTCGAGTGACCACGGACAATGCTGTCATGCGCAAGGTCGCGTCCAATCGGATGGTTGCCGTTGCCCGTCCGGATGTTGCGGCCCGGTCCGGGTTTGAAGACCTCATGGAGGCCGGGGCAGTTTTGGATCCCATCGGTGCGCTTGCGGAAACAAGTGCAAAACCTTTTGGGCTCAAGACGCGCAATTTTCAGCTGGCCAAGGAAATGCTCCTGAAAACGGACATTGCCGGGCTGTTGCCGCGCGCGATTTGCGCGGATGAACTGGCCAGTAGGGATCTGGTTGAGCTCCCAGTGGATATAGAGCTTCCCGAGATCCCACTTTTTGTGGTTCTGCCCACCGGACGTCATGTTCCAAAGCGCGTTCGTTTGTTTGTCGATCATCTGGTTTCTGCGTTTCGCTAGCCTCTACGAACGCGTTTCAAATGAAATCCAGTCGTTGCTGTTGGACTGAAGGTCGGGTATCACCGGCCCTAATCGATTAAATCTTCCAAGTAATAATGGGCACTGAGCATGACCTCTCAAGGCGTTAAAGCGGAAATCGGCCTGATCGGCCTTGGAACGATGGGTGGAAATCTGGCGCTCAATATCGCCGAAAACGGATTTCGGATTGCTGTGTTCAACCGGACACCGGAAAAAACCGATCAGTTCATGGAAAAGTCTGGTCCGCTGGCCGAGAAACTCGTGCCAAGCAAGACCCTGGAGGACTTCGTTGCGTCGATCGCTTCACCGCGCGCGATCATTTTGATGGTGCCGGCTGGAGACGCCGTTGACGCGCAGATCGCAGCTCTTCGTCCGCTTCTGGATGCGGATGATCTCATCGTCGATGCGGGCAATGCCAACTACCACGACACCAATCGGCGGGCGGAAGAAGCCGATAAAATGGGGCCGCGGTTCATGGGCATCGGAGTGTCTGGCGGTGAGGAAGGGGCCCGGTTTGGTCCGTCCATCATGGGCGGGGGCGACAAATCCGCCTGGGACCGCGTCGGCCATATTCTGGAAGCGATTTCCGCCAAGTATGAGGACGAGCCGTGTGCCGCATTCCTCGGCGCTGCCGGTGCCGGTCACTTGGTCAAGACGGTGCACAACGGCATTGAATATGCCGACATGCAGATGATCGCTGAGGTCTATGGTGTGATGCGTGATGGCTTCGGCATGAGCGCAGCCGACATGGGTGAGGTTCTTGAACGCTGGAATGGCGGGATACTGCAATCGTACCTGATCGAAATTTCCGGGAAGGTCGCCAAGACGGCAGATCCGGAGACCGGCAAGCCGATGCTGGATATCATTCTGGACACCGCGGGTCAGAAGGGCACAGGCCGCTGGACAGCGATCGAGGCGTTGATGCTTGGCACGCCTGCCAGTGCAATCGAGGCTGCCGTTGCCGCGCGCAACATGTCTGCAAGACTTGGAGAGCGTGAAAAGGGCGAAAAGGTGTTCGGCGCTGCGCCTCGGCACATGGACAAGGACCTCATCGGAATTGACGCTCTGAAAGCTGCGCTCGTTGCCGGGAAGATCATCTGTTATGCGCAGGGTTTCGGTCTCATTCTCGAAGCCGCGAAACAGTATGGCTGGGACATGCCACTGCCGGAGATCGCCAAGATCTGGCGCAACGGCTGTATCATTCGCTCTTCCATGTTGAACGACATGTCATCCGCACTGTCTGACGATGCGGATCGCAACCTGATGCTGGCTCCGTTCTTCACCGGAAAGCTGCAAGAAACCGAAGCGAGCCTGCGCCAGGTTGTGGCACAGGCGACACTTCACGGTCTGCCGGTCCCGGCCCTGTCGGCAGCCTTGTCCTATTTCGACATCATGCGGACCAAACGTTCGACCGCCAACATGCTTCAAGGCCAGCGCGACTTCTTTGGAGCACACGGGTTTGCGCGCACCGACAAGGACGGCAGTGGCTATCACGGTCCCTGGGCGATGGGTTAAACTTGCATAATTGAAGCTGACCAATTGATACAGTTTGAGCGCGCCAGATGGCGCGCCCCAGAGTTTATCGGTGCGTCAGGCAGGCAGATATGTCTGACCAACAAACTTCGCCGTTGCATCCGGCGCTGTGAGAAATTGCTCATACAGCTGCGTCGATGTCGGGTCTGGGAAGACATTCTCTTCCCCCCGTTCCAGGGCGTCTAGGATCTGCCGGACGACCTCCTGCGGAGATGTTTTGTCGGTTTCAAACTTCTCCGCCATGTCGGTATCCACCGGTCCAGGGTAGACGCCGACGACTTGCGTTCCTTGTCCTGCGAGCTCCGCTCGAAGGCCCTGCGTCAGAGAGTGTACGGCCGCTTTCGAGGCGCTATAGGTGCCCAAAACGGGGAAATTCACGTGCGAGGCGATCGATCCAAGGTTGATGATCGCGCCTCCGCCGTTGGCTTTCAGGACAGGAGCAAAGGCTTGGGACACATTCAAAGTGCCGAAATAGTTGGTCTCCATTTCGGACCGCCCACGATCTGCTGCATCAGGGTTTGTGAAACTTGAGAAACCGGCGGTGCCCGCGTTGTTGATCAGAAGTGCCACGTCCTTGTGTTTTGCTGCGGCTGCAATGTCTTCCGGCTTTGTAACATCCAGCTTGACTGGAACCACCTTGCCATTGTTCCGCGCAACGACATCACTCAATGTTTCTGGCTGGCGTGCGGCGGCGTAGACTTTTGCGGCACCGCGTTCCAGAAGCGCAGTAACGAACGCCCGTCCGATGCCCCGGTTCGCGCCAGTGACCAAGACGGCCTTTCCTTCAATTTTCGACATTTGCAAACGTCCTCTCTGGTGGTAGATCAAATAAAATACGATACGGTATTTTATTAAGTGCTTGAAAGCGAGTTTCAAGACAATAAAATACGGATTGGTATTTTAATTTCCGATCACGAAGGACAACCAGCACATGCCGAGAGGCCGGCCGAGAAAAATTGATCCCAACGATGCGCTTAAAGCCGCCATGAACATTTTGTGGGAGCGGGGCTATGATCGCACGTCCATGGCGGATCTTGTATCCGCCACGGGAATGGCCAAGCCGGGCCTTTATGCCAACCTTGGCGACAAGGACGAAATTTTCCAAAAGGCGTTGCGGCTCTACCAGGAAGAGATTGGCGCGCCCCTTATCAACGATCTGGTGACCTCACCAGAACCTCTGAAACAGAGTTTGCGCACAGCATTGCGGGGCGTCCTTCACGCGAAAGAAGGGAGCGGACTGCCCGAGGGCTGTTTCATCATCAACAACAGCTTCGCTTGTTCGGCCCAAAGCCAGCAATTGAAACAGGCGCTGCAAGACCTCAATGTTGAGCGGCGGGACGCCTTTCTTCTCCGTTTCAGGCGGGCCGAGACCGAAGGCGAGTTGCCGGACAGCACCGATATCAAGGCACTTGCAGATTTTTTCGCGGGACAAGCCGCTGCCGTTTCGTCCATGGCGCAGGCAGGGCTCTCGCTGACTGAGCTGCACAAGATGATCGAGGTTAGTTTGTCGGTGCTGCCAGAAGACCCGCCGCGCGGGGGCGCTCAGGGATAGAATTTATGCTCCGGAGACTTCTCAGTTGAAAGCGATACCTGTTTGATCTGTAATTAGCTTGTGCACTCAGATCCCCCGGCGGGGGGCTGCAAGACAAGCGGTCTCCAAAATGGCAACAAAACCCCCAAAAGTGGCGGTCAGGCCTACCATGAGGAATATCCGGCGTGTTTTAGCCGGCTGTGTGGTTGGTCTGTTGGTATTAACTACTCTTGTGGTCTCGGCTCTGACCCTTGGAGTTTTCGAGCCGCTCCGGCAATCCATTGCGAGCCGAATTCTGACGGCGCAGCTCAATCGGTCGGCAGAGGTGCAAGGTCCTGTCCGGATCGAATTCGGGTCTCAGATCGTTGTGCGGATGGAGGACGCGGTTGTCGAGCGCTACAGCCAGCCAGAAGGCGGCACCGGAAGGTTTTTTGATTATGTCCGGTTTGATGCACCTTATCGACTTCTTCTAGGCGACTTATCCGGCATCTCTAATTTTGAAATGGCTGGCGCTGACATTGAATTGCTGGCGTCCCCGGGTGAGACCACCGAGGAGGAAATGACCTACTACCAGTTACCTTCCGAAGTTATCAATCTGCCGGTGTTTGAAGCACTGAAGCTGACCGATGTTACATTACGTTATCTGGGCGTCCAAACTGGTTGGAACGAGCGTGTGAATATACATTCGCTCACTATTGCTCCGTCAGACGAAGCGGACACGCTTGATATTGAACTGGATGCCAACTTGAACGGAACACCGCTTCAAGTATCGGGCGAAATTGCGCGGCCACCGCAAAACGGGCCACTGCAAAATGGCGCATTTGAACTCGCACTGACGTTTCCCGGAATAAACTCCAAAATTTCCGGCAGGATCAACACCTCGACAGCCTACGCCGGTGTTGAGGGTGAGCTTGAATTGTCGTCAGGTTCGCTGGCTCAGGCATTGGCCTCTGGCGGATTGACCAGTTAAGTCGATGGGCAAGTCGATGCGTCTTGGAAGTTCTCCGGAACTCTCGAATCGTTATCGATTTCCAACATCGAGATCAACTTCACAAGCCGACACTCCGACAAGGTGACGATTACGGGAGCGGTTGATAACGCGAGCCTGGATCCGTCTTTGGACCTTTCGTTCAACGCGCTTTTAGCGCCTTTCGCGTCAGCTGAAAGCGAATTGGCAATTGAAATTTTGGCGCTAGCCGGCGAAGTCTACGGCCCATTAAATGATCTGGCGATCCGCAATGCCCAGGTCAAAACCAACGCCGCCATTTTGGATATTGAGACCATCGGTCCAATCTCCGTGGGCCACATCGTTAAGTCCGAAGACGGCCGGGTAGGCCTGCGGGAGCTGACTATCAATAATGGGACCGATGGCGGTCCAAACCTCACACTTAATGGTCAGATAGATGATGTGATCGCATTGGACGGGATCACGCTTGCCGGACGTTTTGAATATCCGGTGTCCTTCTTTCTCAACTCGAAAAGAGAACCACAACCGGATCTTGGAACGCTTGTCGGGCAGATTGAACTTAGCGATTCCGATAGCTGGTTTGCTCTCAACACCTTCAAGGGGGCGGTGGAAGGCACCGATCTGCTGGATTTCAGTTTTGACCTGACCGTGCCTGAGTTGCGCCGCGTTGATGAGCTTAACTTCACAACCGAATTTGCAATTCCGGACCCTGCAGCAGTCGTAGAGCTGGTTTCGGGGGCGGCTTCAGAACCATTGCCAGGTCTCACATTCTCAGGTCAAAGCAGCCTGCAAGCTGGCGAACTCGGGATTTCCGGAGAGTTTCTCTCCGGCAGCAGCGCTATCTCGGCCGATCTGAATGTTGGTCCAAAGCCCGAGACTTCTACCTGGCTCTTGAGCGGTGATATTCGCTCTGAAGTTTTGAACCTCTCGGAGTTATCAGGTCTCGCGCAGCTTGCCGAGCTTGGGTTTGAAGGACCTGAGACCGGACTTGAGATTACTGACAGTGACGCATCCCAGTTTGCGGCGAGCATTCATGTCGCGGCGAAAAGCCTAGTCGCTGGCAAAAAGAAAGCAGGTGACATCTCGGCACATGTTCAATTCGAGGACGAGGTTTTGAGCATCGCAGAGTTGGCATTGGCATATATCGGCGGACGGGTGAGCGGTGATCTCGGTTTTAACTTCAAAACAGAACCGCCGGTGGCCTCAATCAAGGGGCGGATGGAAAAGTTTCCGCTGAAAAGCCTGATGAATGAGCTTGGCCTCACGGCTCCGATCAGCAGCACTGTCTACGCCAGTCTCGATCTCCACGGAGAGACTGGCTCTCTTGATGCTTTTTTGGATACGTTGAACGGCAAAATGACGACATCGCTGTGGGGAGGGCGTTTTCCGGACCGTTTGATCGAGCTCAGCGGTTTAAGTGTTTTCACTTGGCTGATGTCCGGTAACTCGGAACAGGGCGCCAAGCTGGTCTGTGCGGTTCTGCCACTCCGGTTCAAGTCCGGTAACGCGTCAGGCAATTCCCTGGTTTTCGAAACCGAAAATGTTCAGATTGTCGGAGGCGGTTCAGTCAACTTCAAAAGCGGCAATCTGGACCTGGCCTTTTTGCCGCGCGCTAAGAAAAAGCAACTTGTTGAGATTGTGTCTCCATTTGAGATCAAGGGGAACCTCTCGGACCCGGAACTCATTGTGAAAGACGGTGGAGCTGGCCGAGCCATGGGAGAGGTCTTGTCACTTCCGATCAACGTCCTTGGTCACATCTTTTCCGGATCAGGCGCCATCGACAAAGACGCTCGCCCGTGCGTCATTCCCAAAAACACAGGTCCAAAATAGAACGCCGATTGTCTATTGGGCGAGCCCTAGAGCTTCCATGTTGGCAATTGAAGCGGGCAGCCCGGAAACGTCCCGCAGTTCAACGATCAGCCGCGGGTCGCTGTCCAGTTTTCCAAGTTCTGCAAACACGCTCGGCCAGTTGATGGTGCCTTCTCCTAACGTCCAGTGACGGTCCGCATAGCCATCAGCATCCTGAAGATGAATGTGCCTTAGGTTGTTGCTCGCAGCCTTGATGAAATAGTCGACCGGCGGTGCGCCTGTGGACCCGTGGGCGTAATGGGCATGACCCGTGTCGATGGATATCTTTACAGCTTGCGAACCGAAACTCTCGGCCAGTTCAATGCGAGCGTAAGGGTCCTTGTCTTCAATATTTTCAAGGACCAGTTCGCAGCCGATATCTTCTGCGCGCTTGACCGCTTCTCTCATAGTAAGGTGGCAGAGTTCGGTCTTTGTTGCCCGGCCGGTCTCGCAGTTGTCGAGATTGTTGTAATCCCAAGTCGAGTAAGGGCTGTGCACGACCATATGTGTGCCGCCAATCGCCTCGCACACCTCAAGCCCCTGCAGCAGGCGTTTCTTGACGATCTCTCGTATGTCAGGGTCCTTTGCATCAACTGTAAAGCCCCAGAACGGGCCATGAATGCCAACCCTGCCTTCATGTCCATCCAGCAGTTTCTTGGCGTGGTCTGCAACGGACGCCCAGTCTCCATTCAGGTCTTCCCCGGTTACAAAATCCTGTAGTTCCAGGTCCCGCTGTTTTTCAAGCATGAGATCCCGGTAGCGCTCGAAAGACGACAGCGACATGGCAGCGCCAAGGATAGGAAGACTGGACATATTCGGCTCTGAAAAATTGAACATCATTATCCGCCTCTTAGGCGGTAACCGGTGACAGTTTTGCGACGGCCGTTGACGGTGCTTGGTTGGGGAGCCCCCTAATAGCCCCTTTGGCGATCAACAGTTGGCGGGATGCTGCCGGTTTCCAGATACTGTTTGATGTTTTGAGCAACAATCGTAGATGCAGTGCTGGTGATTGTTGGTGCGGAGATATGAGGCAGGACAGTCACCTCAGGGTGCGACCAGAATGGATGGTCCTTGGCCAAGGGTTCCTGATCAAAAACATCCAGCACGGCATGCCCGACACGGCCATCGTCAAGCGCGGCAAGGAGCACGTTGGTGTCTACGATTGGCCCCCTGGCGAAGTTGATCAGCTTTGCACCCGGTTTCACCGAAGCCAGTGCCTGTTTGCCGATCAGACCGCGTGTGTCGCCTGTCAAGGGCATCAAAAGCACAAGGATGTCGGATCGGGCCAAGACGGCTCCGAGTTCTTCTGCTCCGGCAAATGTCTCGATGCCTTTGAGTGTTTTGCGGGACCGGCTCCACCCAAGCACATTGAAGCCGTTGGCTTTCAAGCGCAGTGCCGAAGCTGATCCGAGCTCTCCAATCCCAAGCACACCGATCGTTACCTCCTGAGGTGTTTTCAGGAGATGGTGTTGCCAGACATGGTCCCGCTGCTGCCGCATATATGCTGGCATGTCGCGGTGGAGATAGAGAGACCAGGAAAGGACCGCCTCGGACATGGTTTCCGCCATTTGCGGATCCGCGAGGCGGACGATCTGGGGCCCCGTTTCGGGTAGTTCGGCGACCAGGCGCTCAACGCCGGCCCACAAGCTTTGAACCCAAACAAGGTTGGGAAGTGAGGCCACTTTTGCCGGATCTGGATTTGCGACGATAGCGACGGTGGCTTTCTCTCGTTCGACCTGCGTCAGTTCATCGAACGCCTTGACTTGCGCAACCCCGCGCAGGGCTTCCGGCAGTGCATCTTTCCAGGCTTTCCGCTCCACACCGCCGACCTCGGAAACGAAAGGAATGACGGGCGTCATGCAGCGAAAACTCCCGTTACATCGGCAAAACCTTTGATCTCGATTGGATTGCCGGAAGGGTCCCGGAAAAACATGGTGCTCTGTTCCCCTGGCTGACCTTCAAAACGGATCGTGGGAGGGATTACAAAATCGACCCCAGCGCTTGTAAGGCGGTCCGCCACTTTCTTCCAAGTGTCCATGTCAAGCACCGCGCCCATATGCGGCATCGGAACCATGTGGTCGCCAACTTTTCCGGTGTTGGTGGTCTCAAAGGGTGTCCCGATATGCAGCGAAAGCTGGTGTCCAAAAAAATTAAAGTCAACCCATGTGTCAGTGCTGCGTCCTTCCTGGCAGCCCAATAGGTCTTGGTAAAAGGCGCGGGCGTCATCAAGACTGGTCACGTGAAAAGCGAGGTGAAAGCAAGGCTGCATATGTCGTCTCCAATTGAGGTCGTTGTTTCATAGCAGAGCCTAAGAAAAACAATTACTATGTATTTTCCTCTCTGAGCATAGGAAAAATTTTGGATACGCGATTTTTGGAAAGCCTCCTTGCTGTGGTCGAGACAGGGTCCATTGCCGCGGCTGCGCGCCAACAGGGGTTGACAGCTGCGGCAATCAGTCAGCGAATCAAGGTGCTTGAAACCGAGCTGAACTGTGCGCTCCTGGTTCGTTCAGCCAAAACGGTGCAGCCATCGCCGGAATGTCAGCGGCTCCTTCCGGCAGCAAGCGCGCTGGTTCGTGATGCGAACCGGTTGTCGTTGGGGATATCCAATGACCGTCTAAGCGGGCCCTATCGCATTGGAGCTATTTCGACGGCGTTGCTTTATGTTGTGCCCAAGGTTGTGCGGGCGTTTCGCGAAAAGGCGCCCGATGTGCAATTGACTGTTCTGCCTGGCAACTCCCGAGCGCTTTATGAAGATCTGTTGGTCGAAAAGGTTGATGCAGTGATTTGCGTCGCACCTCCGTTTCAGCTGCCAAAGGGGATCCGGTGCTTCCCGATTGCAGAAGAGCCCTTTCTGCATATCCGGCCAGAAACGCACCTTCGGCAGGATAAGAACGATGTTCTACCCTGGATTATCTACGACCGGTCATCTTGGGGAGGGGGGCTGGCGAGCCGTTATCTCGATAAGACAATTTCGCATATGCCTGTTTTGTGTGAACTGGATTCCCCGGAGACCATTGCCGCAATGGTCCATGAGGGGCTTGGGCAAGCGGCAGTCCCTCGTTGGTCTGGTCTCGAAATTCATCATTCCGATCTCTGTGCTTCTGCGTCGCCAATTCCTTCCATCCCGCAGCGGTCTATTGTCTTGCTGCAACAGACCATGTCCCTCGTCGCCAAAATAGATTTGCTTTTGCAAAACACCGCATTAGGTGCTTCCGGTAAATTCGGTCCCCGGCAAACATAAACGCAACTTTAAGGTGTTTTTTATTCTTGGTTAGCCAAAATAGTGTATTCAGAGCTGCGCGTAAAAGTCATAATGTTATCTTCCGTGGCGTTTATTGGCATGAAAATGTCGCTGCTTGGCTAGTCTGGGAAATAAAAGGAACGATCACCAAAAGAAGTGCAGGTCAACTGTTGTGCTGGCCGTCGCATAATGCAATGGTATTGAGAGCGAGCCCAAGAGCTTGGTCGAAATACCTGTTTCGACCTCGTGCGGCCCAATGGGTTCATGCTGAAGATTAGGGAGCAGGGTCGAAGTATATGCTACGAGTAAAGGCAGTCGAGGAGATCTTAGATCTTCCCGCCTTTTTGTGTGATTTGATCCACAATCCCAATTTACATGATCAATTGATGCGCCGGGAGGTGAATACTAGAGCTTTAGTATTCTCAGGATGCGCCAATGGAAAACTCAACAAACAGACTGCATAGGAGTACCCCATGAAAAAGTTGTTTGTCACAGTCGCTGCTACTGCGCTCGTCGGGATGGCGTCTTCCGCCATGGCCGAAGAATGTGGAACAGTCACTGTTGCGGAAATGAACTGGGCATCTGCCGGCGCGATTGCGCACATCGACAAGATCATTCTTGAAAATGGATACGGCTGTAATGTTGAGCTGGTCACTGGCGACACCATGCCGACCTTCACGTCCATGAACGAGAAGGGTGAGCCGGACATGGCTCCGGAGCTCTGGATTAACGCTGTGCGCGAGCCGCTTGATAAGGCCGTCGCTGAAGGATCCCTGATCATCGGTGGTGAAATCCTGAACGAAGGCGGTGTGGAAGGCTTTTGGGTTCCGACCGCAATAGCTGAAGAGCACGATATCTTCACCGTAGCTGCCGCCAAAGAGCGCCCAGACCTCTTCAAAGGTGCCGAGGACGACAGCAAGGGTGGGTTCTTCACCTGTCCGACCGGTTGGAACTGCCGCATCACGACAGGTAACCTCTTCCGCGCAAACGGTTTCGACGAAGCTGGTTTCGAACTCGTAGATCCGGGTTCTGCTGCCGGTCTTGACGGGTCTTTGGCCCGTGCCAACGAGCGTGGCGAAGGCTGGCTCGGTTACTACTGGGCTCCGACAGCGATCCTCGGCAAGTACGACATGACGCTGCTCGACTTTGAAGTCGAACACGACAAGGATGAGTGGGACAAGTGTACTGTTGTTGAGGACTGCCCGAACCCGAAGCCAAATTCCTGGGTTAAATCTGAGGTGTTCACAGTTGTCACCGAAGAGTTCGCCAAAAAAGCTGGTCCGACCATGGACTACGTGAAAGGCCGAACCTGGGACAACCGTACAGCCGGTAAGGTTCTGGCATGGATGACTGACAATCAGGCGACCAACGAAGACGGCGCATACTACTTTCTTGAAAACTTTGAAGATGTATGGACCCAGTGGGTTAGCCCGGAAGTTGCTGAAAAAGTGAAAGCTTCTCTGTAATCCGTTGAAGCGTAAAGGAGCCCGCATCACGATGCGGGCTCTTCGTTGAGGGGCAAAGAAACGGGACGAGAGTGATGGAGTGGTTACAAGAATTCCCCGCTATGAGCCGGGGTGGCTTGCGCGAAATGCGCCAAACAATTGACGGGGCCTTTAAGGATTTTACGCGTGCCTACGGGGACGCAATCGAAAGTGCGTTTGATCCGATCAAGGACTTCCTGATCTTTTTGGAGCAACTGCTCATCAACTCGCCTTGGCCAATTATTCTGGCAGTGCTCGTCGGGATTGTTTACCTCATGAGCCGGAACGCCCGGATCACAATCGGCTCCCTGGTGGCGCTGTGCGTTATCGGCTACTTGGGTATGTGGGAAGACACCATGCGCACAATCGCCATGGTGACCGTGTGTACCATGATGGCGATTGTACTGGGAATTCCTCTTGGAATTTTGATGGCCCGCTCAGATCGAATTCAGAGCATCATCAATCCTGTGCTAGATCTCATGCAGACCATGCCGAGCTTCGTTTATCTCATTCCGGTGGTCATGATTTTCGGCCTTGGCAAAGTGCCGGGCATGATTGCGGTGGTTATCTACGCCATTCCGCCGATGATCCGACTGACCAACCTCGGTATTCGCCTTGTTGACCAAGACGTTCTAGAGGCAGCTGATGCGTTCGGGTCCAGTTCTTGGCAGAAGTTGACCAACGTGCAGCTTCCACTTGCGTTGCCTACGATCATGGCTGGTGTGAACCAGACCATCATGATGGCACTTGCGATGGTTGTTGTTGCGGCTCTTATCGGCGTCAAAGGCCTCGGTCAACCGGTTCTTAACGCCATTGCGAACCAGTATTTGACGATGGGCGTCATGAATGGTCTCGCCATCGTTGCGATTGCAATTATTTTCGACCGCGCGACCCAAGCCTACGGCAAGCGCCTTCAGAAGCACTCGGAGGTGATCCATGGGTGAGGCGACAGGCATTGAGATCAAGAATCTTTATAAGGTTTTTGGTCCAAACGGCAAAGACATGGTGCAGCTTGTCAAGGACGGCATGTCCAAAGCCGAGCTCAACGAAAAGCACAATCATGTCTTGGGCTTGAACAACATCAACATCTCGATGCCCGGCGGCAAGATCGAGGTGGTGATGGGATTGTCCGGGTCTGGAAAATCCACCTTGATCCGGCACATCAACCGGCTGATCGATCCGACAGACGGAGAAGTGCTCTACGGTGACGAAGACGTTTGCAAGATGTCTCAGGGAGAGCTGAGGGAGTTCCGTCGCCATAAAACAGCGATGGTTTTCCAGAAGTTCGCGCTCCTGCCGCACCGGACCGTGATGAAAAACACCGTCTACGGCCTGGAAATTCAGGGCGTCTCCATGAAGGAGGCTGAAGAACGGGCTGCCCGCTGGATCGCTCGCGTTGGCTTGGAAGGCTTTGAAGATCATTATCCAAACCAGTTGTCGGGCGGTATGCAGCAGCGTGTCGGTCTTGCCCGTGCTCTAACAAACGATGCGGACATTTTGCTTATGGACGAAGCGTTCTCAGCGCTTGATCCGTTGATCCGCATGGATATGCAGACTGTTTTGCTTGATCTTCAGGAAGAGCTTCACAAGACAATCGTCTTCATCACTCACGACCTGGATGAAGCGCTTCGGCTCGGCGACAAGATTGCGATCTTGCGCGATGGTGCAGTCATTCAGCAAGGCACTGGACAAGAGATCGTCCTGCGGCCTGCGGATGAGTACATCGCTGATTTTGTCAAGGAAGTGAACCGTGGGCGTGTGATCCTCGTCGATACAGTCATGGACAAGACGAAGACCCTTGAGGGCGGTTTGACCGTCCAGAGTGGGATTATGCTGGAAGAAGCAGCCAAGAAGTTTGCCGAAACCGGTCAAGGCGAGTGCTGTGTTGTTAACGGCGACGGAAATCCATTGGGCGTTCTGAACGTTCAAGACACTATCAGTGCGATGGTGACGCCAGCATCCCACTGAAGGCTGGAAACCAGACAAAAGGAAACCCCGGTCGGGTGACCGGGGTTTTTTGTTGTCGATCTGTCAATCGCTTAGCGTTCGGAGAACACCGTACGCATTGCGCGGGTCACCGGGTTCAGCAGATAGGCAAGGACTGATTTGGATCCGGTCACAATCTGCGCATTCACCTGCATGCCCGGCCGGACGGGGCTGGTTACATTGCCGGTGCCGATCGTGTTGCCAGGAAAGCCAAGGTCAGCCTTGAAATAGTACTCGCCATATTCATCCTGAAAACTGGATGCAGAGATTGTTTCCACCTCCGCGACGATCGTCCCATAGATGTTCGGGTCATAGCTGGTGATCGTGATTTCAGCTTTGTCGCCCACATTGATGTGGCCGATATCGCGTGGATTGACCTTCACCTCAGCCACCATGCTTTCCGTCTGCGGAACGATCTCCGCGATCATGTCGCCCGGGTTCACAACAGCACCACGTCCGGTTTGACCCAGTGTTTTGATGTAGCCATCCACGGGAGCTCTTACGAACAAGCGATTCTGCCTGTCTTCGAGTTTCGCGATTTCCTGTGCCAGCTCAGCCCGCTCTTGAGCAATTCGAGCGCGCTCATCGGCCACATCCCGGTTCACCTCAGCGCCCGCCTGGTTCAGGCTCGCTTGAGCTTCGGTCAGCATTTCACGGGCTTGCGCCAGATTGCCGACGAGCTGTTCCAGCGTTACCTGGGAACGTTGATATTCACCTTTTGATTCAAGATACCGGCGGCGGGATGTGTAGCCATCTTTTAAAAGGTTTTCCTGAATCTGGAATTTTTCCCGTTCCAACTCCACTTGGGACCGTTGCAGAACAACCTGGGCCTCCAGGCTGGCCACTTCCGCACGTTTTTGTGCGACACGAGCCGTATATGCATCCTGTTCATCGGCGACTGCTCTGCGGTTTGCCGTGAGTGCGGCACGTTGCTGTGTGCTCAAACCGCTGACTGCCGGGTCCAGCCGCAGTCCAACTGTGTTCGGATCACTGAACTCTTGGGCTCTTAGCCGCTCTTCTTCGAGTTCCAGATAACTCAGGCGGCTCTGAATGCGGCCAAGTTCGGCAGTAGTGTCTTCTTTCTCGAGGCGAGCGATCGGGTCGCCTGCCATGATGAGCTGGCCTTCTTCAACGAGGATCTCACTGACAATACCGCCCTCCAGGTGTTCAACAGCAAGGATCTGACCTGCAGGCGTGATTTCTCCAATCGTGTTGGCGACTTCACGGATCTGACCAATGGCTGCCCATACCAAGAGTGCCAGGGTCGCAATCGTGAGACCGATTAACAGCCGGGTGTAGAAGGCCGGTGGAACCCCGTCCTCCAATTCAAGTGGCAATCCTACTCGGCCGTAAACGGCTTTGCGAAGCGGATCTGAGGTGTCTTTGGCTGCCATCGGTTTCTTCCTCGGCGGTTGTCGTGAGGTGCGGCTTTTCTCAGCGCACGCTCCATTTACTTTGATTGCTGTTTCAGGACGTCGTCCAAAATCTCTGATGGGGGACCTGCCATCGTGACCATTCCGTTCTGCATGTAGACAAGCTGATCGGCGATCCGCATGTGGTTCGGCCGATAAGTGGTCAGGATAACGGTCGATTTGCCGCGCACCTGCTCGATTTTTTTCATCAGCAGCTTGTCGCCATCGATATCTAGGTTCCCAGCCGGGTCATCCAGAATGTAAATTGAGGCCGGCCGTACAAAGGCCCTCGCAAGCAGGATCCGCTGTTTCACATTGTCTGGAAGCACTTGTAAAAGCTGGCCGGTGAGACGCGTCTCAACTCCCTGAGGAAGCAGTTCTGCGTAGTTGTTGAGGCCGAAATCTTCGAATGCGCCGCGGACCTGATCATTGTCGGCTTGCGGATTGGCCATCCGGAAATTCTGGGCGATGGTTCCGTAGAAGAAATCGTAGTGTTCTGGTGCATAGCCAATGGCATGGCGCCATTCACCCGGATCCAGTTGGCGTATATCGAGGTCATCCACCAAGACTGCCCCCATCTGTGGCCGGTAAAGCCCCAACGTCGCACGAACCAGAGACGTTTTCCCTGATCCACTTGGGCCAGTAATCGCAGCGACTGCGCCTTGCTCGACCTGCAGAGAAAAATTCCGCAAGGCTGGTTCCTGGCGTGCCGGATAGCGCAGCACCACATTGGAGTAGCGGACGGTGCCCTGGAACTGACGATGTATGCTCGGGAGTTTGCCCGGTTGCCGTTCCATGTCGATTTTCAAAAGGCCGTTGATCCGTTCGATCGTTTGCTGGGCCTGGCCAAGCTGTGAGAAGCTCAGGAAGGCCTGATGCATCGGGTTCAATGCGCGCCATGACAAAGCCATAACCGCGATCAATGCGCCTTGCGTGAGGCTTTGGTTCATCACCATGATGGCACCGAAGCCGAGAACACCGATACCGCACAGTGTCATCATCATTTGCGAGATGACCTGCATGATTTGAGACAGGTGCTTTGTTTTCAGGTTCTTTTGCGCGAAATCTGCCGACAAGGCCCTGAACTTTTCAATCCACACATCGTCTGCGGACAAGTTCTGGATCGCGTCGCGCTTTGACAGGATTTCTACCGTGATGTTCTGGACGCGGGATTTTGCCTCTCCAGCCAAATTGATCGCACGTTTCATCCGCGGAACAATGAGAAGCGCGGCGACGATGTAGAGTCCGAGCAGGCCAAGCGGAAGCAGCGCAAGCGGGCCGCCGATCAGCGAGAGCACTACAACGAACAGCGCAGAAAACGGCAGATCAATCAGCGCATTGGCGAGGTTTCCGTGAAAAATTTCCCGGACACCATCAAACTGCTTCAGGCGAGTGATCTGCGCGCCAATTGGAGCCGAGGTTGTAAGCGGAAGAGGCAAATGCAGAAAATGGCGGAATGTGGTGTTCGCAACGACAGAGTCCAGTCGTGCGCCAAGGTATGCCTGCAGGCGGGATTTGGTTCCCTTCACCAGCCAATCCATACACAAGATCACCGCGATGCCGATCATCAATGTAATGAGAACGGAAACGGACTTTGCGCCAATCGCTTTGTCGTAGACGTTCATCACAAACAAAGGCAGGCCGAGCGCCAACAGGTTGGCAAGAAAGCCAATTGCCATAATCGAGGTCAGCGTGCCCCGAAATCTGTGAAACAATCGTGATGACCAATGTTTGAAGCCGGCAGTGGCCGTTGGATCATCTTCGGCGATCAGGAAAAGCTCTGCCTCCTTCAGTGCAGAGTAATCAAGATTTACCGTTTGCTGAGCTTCGCCGCTGAAAACACGGAGCCGACCGTCCCCACTTGGTCCAAGGCCAACACAAACATTCTGTCCGACCTTTAACAAGCAGGGAAATTGCTCCGCTGTGAGTTGCTTGATTGGCCTTGAGGAGCTGGTGACCCGGTAATTGAGCCGGGTAAGCACTGCCCGCAAATCATAGATTTCAGTGATGCCCTCAAGATGGGGAAGTGCTTCGAACAGGTGCCGTTCCATCCCATCCCAGCCAAGGGCTTCCAGTACCGGCAAGAGACAGGCTTCAGCCGCCGTGTTTCGGTCAGTGTGCGCGCCGGTTTGTTGTCGAACCCGGCTTGCAAGGTTCAGGCGCCTGGTGGAAGGATCGTTGCCCTGTAGGTAGGCTGAGGTGTTTTCAAATGCTGCCAGGGACATGTCAGGCTCCTTGGCTCATTTTGGGTGCTTCCTTTCGGATGCGCGGTTGCAGCTTATATTTCTTCTGCCCGGCGGGTTTCGAAGGCACTGATTTCAGCTGGCCATTCTCCACCAGATATTGCTTGTCGGCGACCGCACGGAACGATGGGCGATGGCTGACAATGATCATTGTAAGTTGGCCTTTGATGCGTTTCAGACCTTCTGCAAGTTCAGCTTCGCTGCGGTGATCAAGGGCGCCGTTTGCATCATCCAGGATCAGAATTTTCGGTTCGCGGGCCAGGGCACGTGCAATCGCGATCCGCTGGATCATGGAATCCGTGAGATTTTCCTCGATCGCGTTGCCCAATTGTGTGTCGTAGCCCAGCGGGAGCAAGTGAATGTCTTTTTCCAGGCCGATGAGCTCTGCGGCCATTCGTGCGGTCTGCGGCGTCGACTGAGATCCAAACAAAGTCAGATTCTGCAAGATCGTACCGGCGAACATCTCGGAATCGTTGCCAACGTAGGCAATGTGTTTCCGGAGGTCCCAATGGTCTTCACCGTAAAGATCATGTCCATCAATCATGACTGCTCCCGAAGTCGGTTCCAGGCTGCCTGAAATCAATCGGGAGAGTGTTGATCGTCCGCTGCCATCTTTGCCTTCAAAGGCAATCGTTTCTCCAGCGTTGACGGACAGGTTCAGTCCGTGGATCGGAACGATCACGTCATGCCTTGAATCGTATCCGGAATTTTGGATCTGCACATTGCCGACGACCGGTATATCCCGTGACTGATGTCTGCTTTGAACTGGCAGATCAAAGAGGGATTGAGCGGCACGATAATCGTGCTTGACCCGCTGCATCTCCGTCCAATGGTTGATGCCCCGCAAAAGAGGCTGGACGACTTGGCCTGCAAGGAGCGTACAGGCGGCGACGGCACCGATGCTTATGAAGCCGCCCATTACCAGCAATGCACCAGCCGATACAACGCACACTGTTGTCAGAACCGTGAAAAAGCCGCTGCTGTTGCGCGCCTTGTTGTTCAGGTCGATTTGATCGTAGCCGAGGCGTGAGACCTGGGTCTGCAGTCTTTCAAATCGCCGGAGGATCACCGGCTCAAGCGCCATCGCCTTGATCGTGTTGAGCCCGGACAGGACTTCGAAAATGAAATCGTATTTGCGTTGGTCCTGGACAGCGCGTTTTTCAACGAGTGTGTTGAGTTTGGAATTCAGATGAGCGGTCCGTAACACGAAAATCAGCAACAAGATTGGGGGGATGAAACCGATCGGGCCGCCGATGAGAAACAGGACAACGAGAAAGATAAGGCTCGCTGGGAGGTCAATAGCCAAAAGCCGCGCTGGTCCGCCATACTGGTCTCCCAAGGACTGAAGTGACTTCAGAGAGTCCAGATGCTTGGAAACACTGGCATCGGTCACGGCATCAGAACGGGAGCAGAGCAGCCGGTGGGTCGCTTCCATGTTTGCTTTGTGTGTAAAGGAAGCTGCTGACCAAGCGACAACAAATGATCTAGCAATCTTCAATACCGCATCGACCGCCAGGACGATCCCAAGTCCGACAATTAGGACGACCAGTGTATCAATAGCTTGGTTTGGAAGAATTCGGTCATATACCTGAAGAATTGTCAGGGGCATCGCCAAGCCCAATACATTTATGAGTATCGAGGCCATTACCACCGAACGCGGCAAATTTGGTGCTTTAACTTGCTCTCCTGTCTCAGATGAATGAAATTTCAGCTGAGGTAACGCAGTGTTAGCTAAAGCATTGCTGATAAAACTGACCATACTTGGCGCCTCCTATCTCTATTAAGGCGCGCAAGTGTTTCAAAAGCGTTTACCAAGAACTATGGAACTCGCTAATTTACATCAAGATATAGTGGTATTTCACAGGTTCTGGTTGGTTTTTGTTAAGACAAGCCTGCGCGAATGGCTTCATGATCTAATGGAGCTTGTGCGAGTATGGCTGATACCGACACCCCGAAAACATCTGGCAAACCGACTGAAGGCGCGGGCGCAGAAGCGGCTGCACGGACCAATTCAGGTGCGAACTCGCCAAATGCTGCCCGCGCGGAAGCTCAGGCCGGTGATCCGTACAAGCCAGCGGATGGTAACGACTACTCTTTGTCCATAAATCCGGAGGACACAGGCGAGGCAACGGTTGCCAACCTCTTCCAAGCTGTTCCTTTGGAATATGAAGGAGGCGGCTCGGCGCTCCATGACGGCGAAGGTCTCGCTGGCGACGCGGGCTTGAACGGCGCAGCAGGAAACGACGGTCCTCGTAACGGCTTGGATCTGGATCGTAACGACAATGTGCCGCTCCCGGATGGCCTTCAGGATGTTGCGGAAACATCTGACGGCGGTTTGGGCGACGCCGGTGGTCTTGGAGATGGCGAAGTGCCAGAGGCTCGCGGCCTTGACGCTGGGCTCTCCCAATTTGATCTCGGCGGACGCGGAATTCCGACAAGTGACGACGGCATCGGTGACGACATTGGCGGCGGTGGTGGCGGCGATGATGGCGGCACGACTGTTTTGGCTGACGATGACGGCGACGACGGTGGCGATGATGTCGGCGGTGACAGTGATGACGATGACGGCGGCGGCGATGATGATCTCGGTGAGCCGATCGGTCCCCTGACCGACGTCAATCTCGATACCAATTTCGTGGAAGAAAACGCGGATCCTGGAACAACTGTCGGCGTAGTGGCTTTTGCGGAAGATCCGGACGGAGACGACGTAACCTATTCGATTTTGGGTGACTCGCCATTCGTCATTGACCCGGAAACTGGTGTGATATCGGTTGGTCCCGGTGCAGTTATTGACCGTGAAGAAACGCCGACCATCAGTGTGACGGTCCAGGCAACATCCAGCGACGGGTCCTCCGTTGTAGAGACCTTTGTCATCGAGGTTGGCGATGACAACACCGAATTTCAGATCGGACCTGTTGTCGACACGGACACGACCGACAACTTTATTCTTGAAAACTCTGACCCTGGAACGGTTGTCGGGGTTACGGCATTTGCCGAAGACCCGGATGCTACCGATACGGTCACTTATGAAATCATTGGGGACACGCCGTTTGTCATCGATCCGGTTACTGGCGTTATCAGTGTCGCACCTGGCGCGGAGATCGACCGGGAAACCACGCCGTTCTTTGATGTAACCGTTCAGGCCACGTCCACGGATGGATCCACTTCACAGGAAACGTTCCGGATCGCTGTAGGCGACGACAATACAGAATTCCCCATCGGCCCAGTGATTGATGCAGACGAAGATGCGAACTTCGTTCAGGAGAATGCTGTTGGAGGAACGGGTATTGATGTCACGGCCTTTGCCGAGGACCTCGATGATACAGACACGGTATCCTATGAAATTATCGGTGACAGCCCATTTGTTATCGATCCCGTCTCAGGTGTGCTTACGGTCAAGGACGGTGCAGTCATCGACCGGGAAGAGACCCCGTTTATTGATGTGACGGTTCGGGCGACGTCAACGGATGGAACAACCTCTCAGCAAACCTTCCGGGTGGACGTTGGCGATGAGAACGAATTCCCGATCGGCCCGGTTACCGATGTTGACGACGACACAAACTTTGTCGAAGAAAACTCAGATGGCGGCACCGTCGTAGGCGTCACTGCGTTTGCAGAAGATCCGGATGCCACGGACACAGTTACCTATGAGATCATTGGCGACACGCCGTTCGTCATCGATCCAACGACTGGTGTGATCACCGTCGCCCCCGGTGCTGACATCGACCGTGAAACCACGCCGTTTATCGATGTAACGGTACAGGCGACCTCAACCGACGGCTCGACGTCTCAGGAGACCTTCCGTGTTACCGTAGGTGACTCCAACGAGTTTGGCATCGGGCCGGTGACCGACACCGATACAGAGCAGAACTTTGTCTTTGAAAACTCTGATCCAGGAACGGTCGTTGGTCTCACTGCCTTCGCAGAAGATCCGGATACAACCGACACGGTTACGTATGAAATTGTCGGTGACTCGCCGTTTGTCATTGATCCGACCAGTGGTGTCATCACTGTTGGCCCGGACGCAGATATTGACCGTGAAACAACGCCGTTCATTGATGTGACCGTCAAAGCGACATCCACTGATGGATCGACGTCTCAGGAAACCTTCCGGGTTGAGGTGGGCGATGACAACGAGGGCGACATTGGCCCAGTCGTTGATATAGATAAGTCAAACAATGACTTGAATGCAGTGGCGGAAAACGGAACTGGCGGCGAAGAAGTCGGTATTACGGCTTTCGCCGAGGATCCGGATGCAACCGACACGGTGACCTATTCGACCGATGATCCGCGGTTCGATATCGATCCGGATACCGGTGTCTTGACCGTAAAGCCAGGCGTTAGCTTCGACTACGAGCAGACCAAAGCCGTTGACGTTGAAATCACCGCGACTTCGTCGGATGGATCATCTTCTACGGGAACTTTCACGGTCAATATTCTGGATGTCAACGAAGCGCCTGATCTCACCTTCGAGACCGGCGATGTGGATGGCGTCAGTGCCACCATCACCTTCACATCTGAAGGGGCAGGCTACAGCAACTCCTTCGGTGTGTTCGTAATGGATGCGAACGGTGATCCGCTTGCAGGTCAGATCGTTTGGACGAACGGCAACGAGCTTACACGGGGCGACACCGTGAATGTCGCGTTCCCGAATGTTGATGCTGCCAATATCGGTTATTTCCTTATCCCGGATGGCGCTGATCAGAACCCGGGTATTGCCGCCGGCGACATGGTGACCTTCCAAAAGGACGGTAATGGAAACTGGCAAGCCGTTGCGCAGGATGGGACACCTCTGACGGGGGACGGGGCTAATGCTTACTTCTCTGGAGACGCAAGCCTTAATCCGGACGGATTGGACCACACAGTTGAAAGTGGTGTAACGATCGGCTTCGAAGATCTGGTCAACAATGGCGACGAAGACTTCGATGACTTTGTCTTCCAGAGCCAAACAACTGACTTTGACTACCGGACAACGATCGTTGAGGAAGTTGAAGGCGCTGAAGCAGCGCCCCTGTCGGTGATTGACCCGGACGAGGGCGACACGCACACCTTTACCGTGTCCGATGACCGGTTCGAGGTTGTTGTGGCGGGTGACAAGTATGTCCTGAAACTGAAAGATGATCAGGCGCTTGATTACGAAACCGAGACACAGGTGAGTGTCACGGTCACGGCCACTGACACCGGTGGACTGTCCGATACGGAAACCATCATCATTGATGTTATCGATGTCAACGAGAGCAAAGAGCCGATAGGGCCGCTCTCCGACAGTGACACGAGCGCCAACCTCGTAGCCGAAAATTCCGATGCCGGAACAGTGGTGGGCGTAACGGCGTTCGCAACTGATCCTGATTCCATAGACACGGTGTCGTATGAGATTGTGGATCAAAATTCTCCATTCGTGATCGATCCGATTTCTGGCGTGATCTCGGTTGCACCAGGTGCGGACATTGACCGGGAGACTACCCCGTCGATCGATGTCACGGTCAAAGCAACGTCTACGGACGGGACATCGACAACGAAGACCTTCACAGTTGAAGTCGGCGATGAAGACGAGTTCGACATCGGTCCTGTTTCAGATGTCGACACCAGCGACAACACCATTTCGGAGACTGCTGACGGCGGCGAAGACACCGGTATCACAGCCTTTGCCGAGGACGAGGATGCAACCGACACCGTCACCTACGAGTTGACAGGTGGCAACGATCGCTTCGAGATCGATGAGACCTCTGGTGTCATCACTGTGAAAGGCGGTGCGCAGTTTGATGCGGAGACCGAACCGACAGTTGACGTTACTGTCAAGGCGACCTCCACGGACGGATCTTCATCCAGCAAAACCTTCTCGATCGACGTGACGGACGGCAACGAGCCGCCGGATCTGATCGTTGAGCTGGAGAATGCGTCGAATGATCTGGTCATCAACGGCGGTTTCGAAGACTTCACTGGCACCTTGAAAGGCACCGATGGTAAGGGCTGGTACGATACACCGGACACCATTGAGGGCTGGACCTACAATGATGTAGACATCCATCAATCGGCACGTCACGGCGAGGGCACAACGGATGGTTCCCATCGGTTGGACTTGACTGCCGATGATAACGGCACGATCTCTCAGACAATCGAAGGTCAGTTGGACGGCCATGTCTACACGTTGTCGTTCAATATGAACTCGCGTGGCAATCGGTCTGGCGAAGGCGTTGCCGAGGTCTATTGGAACGGCGAGCTTATCGACACCATTGACCCAACCGATGGCGGTGGCGGCTGGCAAAGCTACAGCTATGACATCGTTGGTGGATCTGGTGACGGCTCCAACACGCTGACGTTTGTTGAGAAGGGCTCTGACAACAGCCACGGCACCTACATCGATACCGTGTCGATCAAGGCCGATGGCCGCATCGCGATCCTGGAAGAGTTCAAGGGCGCTGAAGTCGCGCCGCTTTCTGTCATCGACCCGGATGTTGGCGATACGCACACCTTCACCGTGTCCGATGACCGGTTCGAGGTTGTGGCTGCAGATGGCAAGTATCTGCTGAAGCTGAAAGATGACCAGGCGCTCGACTATGAGACCGAGCAGCAGGTCACGGTCCAAGTGACAGCGACCGATAGCGGTGGTCTTTCTGACACTGAAACCGTCATTGTCGACGTGATCGATATCGATGAAAACTCAGAGCCGATCGGTCCGCTGTCAGATAGTGATACAAGCGACAACCTGGTTGCGGAAAACTCCGATGCTGGCACTGTTGTTGGCGTGACGGCGTTTGCAACCGATCCGGACACGGCCGATGACGTGACCTACGAGATCGTAGATCAAGACTCGCCATTTGTGATCGATCCGACATCTGGCGTGATCTCGGTCGCACCGGGTGCGGACATTGACCGGGAGACGACCCCGTCAATTGATGTCACGGTCAAAGCAACGTCTACGGACGGGACTTCGACGACCGAAACCTTCAGGGTGGAAGTTGGCGATGAAGACGAGTTCGACATCGGTCCTGTCTCAGATGTCGATACAAGCGACAACACTATTTCTGAGACTGCTGACGGCGGCGAAGACACCGGTATCACAGCCTTTGCCGAGGACGAGGATGCAACCGACACCGTCACCTACGAGTTGACAGGTGGCAACGATCGCTTCGAGATCGATGAGACTACAGGCGTCATCACCGTGAAAGACGGTGCGCAGTTTGATGCGGAGACCGAGCCGACCGTTGACGTTACGGTCAAGGCAACGTCCACGGATGGATCTTCATCCAGTAACACTTTCTCGATTGATGTCACAGACGGCAACGAGCCGCCAGATCTCGTTGTTGAGTATGGCGACATCGGCACCAACCTCATCAAAAACGGTTCGTTCGAGTCCTTCGACGTTGCCACCGGAAAGTGGAGCCAGTTTTCTGAAGACAGTTCAGGTGCCTGGACAAGTAACGGCAAAATGGAGGTCTGGGACAACTTTGGCGGTATCAAAGCCACCGAGGGTGACCAGCATCTCGAATTGGATTCTGAAAAGAACGTCAATTCGATTTCCCAAACTGTCGAAACGTCGGTGGGCCAGGTTTATGATCTCTCCTTCGATGTCCAGGCGCGCAGGGATGATGCCTCCAACACCGTCGAGGTTTATTGGAACGGTGAACTCGTTTCCACTGTCGATCCGGCTTTCGGCAACTGGGAAACGCTTGAGGTCCAGGTTGTCGGAACAGGCGGCAGTGACGTCCTTGAATTCCGTGAAACCAGTGAAGACAACAACACCTACGGCGCCTTCATCGATAACGTCGAACTGACCGGCACGAACCGGATCGGCGTCTATGAAGAATTGGAAGGTGCCAAGGTTGTTCCGCTTTCCGTCATCGATCCCGATGTGGGCGACACGCATACGTTCACAGTGTCCGACGACCGCTTTGAGGTGGTTGCCGCCGACGGCAAGTATCTGCTGAAGCTGAAAGACGACCAGGCGCTCGATTATGAGACCGAGCAACAAGTGACCGTCCAGATCACAGCAACCGACACCGGTGGTCTGTCCGATACGGAAACAGTGGTGATCGACGTCATCGACATTGACGAGGGTGCGGAACCAATCGGGCCGCTTACCGACAGCGACCCTACTGCGAACCTGGTTGCGGAAAACTCCGATGCTGGCACCGTTGTTGGTGTGACTGCCTTTGCGACAGATCCGGATACGTCTGACGATGTCACTTATGAGATCGTCGATCAGAACTCTCCATTCGTGATCGACCCGACTTCCGGTGTGATCTCGGTCGCTCCGGGTGCGGATATCGATCGCGAGGCAACGCCGACAATTGACGTCACGGTCGAGGCGACGTCCACGGACGGGACGTCTACAACGAAGACCTTCACGGTTGAAGTCGGTGATGAAGACGAGTTCGACATCGGCCCGGTTTCGGATGTCGACACAAGCGACAACACAATCTCTGAATCTTCAGATGGTGGCGAGAACACCGGCATCACGGCTTTTGCCGAGGATGAAGACGCTACTGACACCGTCACCTATGAATTGACAGATGGCAACGATCGCTTTGAGATTGATGAGATCTCGGGTGTTATCACTGTCAAAGACGGCGCTCAGTTCGATGCCGAGACAGAACCAACTGTCGATGTGACTGTAGAGGCGACTTCGACGGATGGATCTTCCTCCAGCCAGACGTTCTCGATCGACATCACGGACGGCAATAAGCCGCCGGATCTTATCGTTGAGCTGGAAAGCGGTTCGCAGCAGTTCATCGTCAACGGCAGTTTTGAAAACTTTGACGGAAAGTTGGGCGGCTCAGATGGATCCGGGTGGTACCAGGATCCGAATACGATCGAAGGCTGGTCCTACGACAACGTTGATGTCCATCAGGCGGGCCATAACAACTTCGGTGCCACTGACGGCAATCACCACCTGGATCTCGCTTCGGTCACGAATGGTTGGGCATCACAACAGATCGAAGGCCAGATGGAAGGCCAGGTCTACGAGCTTCAGTTCGACATGAAGTCTCGTGGCGGTGTCGGTCAGAGTGTTGCCGAGGTTTACTGGAATGGTGAGCTGATCGACACGATTGATCCGGCGACCACTGGAACGGGATGGCAGACTTATAACTTCAACATTGTCGGGGGATCCGGTGACGGCTCCAACACGCTGACCTTTGTCGAAATCGGGTCTGATAACAATGGCGGTGCGCTTATCGACAGCGTTTCCATCGTCTCCGACAACCGCACAGCTGTTGTTGAAGAGTTCTTCGGCGCGGAAATCGCTCCGTTGTCGGTCATTGATCCTGATATAGGCGACACCCACACGTTTACAGTGTCTGATGACCGGTTTGAAGTTGTTGTCTCTGGCGACAAGTACATGCTCAAGCTGAAGGACAATCAGGCGCTCGATTATGAGACTGAAACGCAGGTCACTCTGGAAGTGACTGCGACTGATCAGGGCGGTCTCTCCGATACGGAAGTCGTGGTGATTGATGTCATCGACGTTGATGAGACCAACACTCCGCTCACAGATCTCATTGATAGCGACACATCTGACAATTTGATCGCCGAGGGCGCGGCCGGAGGCACCGTTGTTGGTTTGACAGCGTTTGCCGATGAACCGGACGCTGGGGACAGCGTGACCTATACTGTCACTGACCCACGCTTTGAAATTGATCCGGACACCGGTGTGGTGACCGTTGCGGACAACGCTAGCTTTGACGCGGAACAAACACCGTTCATCGATCTGGACGTCACAGCGACCTCTACAGACGGATCCAGTGTCACCGAGTCATTCCGGATTGATGTCACGGAGTTTGACGAGCCTCCAGTCGCCAAAGACGATGGCGCAACAGTCGGGCTGACCAAGACATCCTTCTATTACAGCGACGATGATGGTGAAATTCACCTGATCAGTTCGGATGGCTCCGACGTCGTAATCGGTTCGACGGGCGTTGGTGCGATGACGGATATCGCACTGGATAATTCCGGAAACCTTTACGGTATCACGTTCAACAAGCTTTACTCCATTGATCCGGACACCGGGGAGGCAACAAAGATTTCCTCGTCGCGGTTCGGAACGTCAATGAACGCACTGGAGTTCGGCCCAGACGGCACCCTTTACGCAGCTGACAGCGCCGGCAAGTTGTATACCGTTGATGTCAGTGACGGCAGCCTGAACAAAATCGGCAAGATGGAGTACGGCTCTGCAGGTGACTTGGCCTTCTCTGGCGACAAGCTCTATCTGTCGGCGTCAAACGGCAAGATCGTCGAAATTGATCCGGATACCGGAGCGACCATTGATGTTGTCGCGACCCTGCCAGTGTCGAATGCCTTTGGTTTGGTCGGCGACGAAGGTGGCCAGCTCTATGCCTTTACCAATGGCGGCCGCGTTTATCAGATCGACCCGGAGACCGGAACTGTCTCCATCCCAGATGCTTATGTCATGAACGACAGTGGTTGGGGCGCAACGGAGACTGCCGACTCTTCTGGTCAGACCGCAAAAGTTGAAGGCAATGTCCTAACCAATGACACAGATGCAGAAGGTGCTCTGACAGTCACTAATGTCTCCTTTGACGGCCAGGACTTTGCACCGGGCTCGACCATCGCGGGTGATTACGGATCGCTGCTGATCAACTCGGACGGCACCTACACCTACATCCTTGATCCCGACAGCCCTGCCGCGCAGGCGCTGGGCCAAGGGGAATCCGATGTCGAGGTGTTCACGTACACTGTCACAGACAGCGCTGGTAACACGGACACTGCAAACCTGAAGATCACAGTCAACGGGTACGATGAAGGTCCGGCAGTCTCCAAGTTTGACGTGGATCCGGTCCGTGATGCCGATGCAGCCAAAAACCTCGTGGCCGCATCAGTTGCCGCTGGCGCTTTGGTTGGATTGACCGCGATTGCAGAGGATGCCGATGCCGGAGACACAGTGACCTATACGATCGACGACAGCCGGTTCGACATAGATGAGTTCACCGGTGTTGTGACCGTGGCTGATGGCGCAACGCTCACACCGGGTGAAACCATAGACGTCGTTATAACGGCAACGTCCAGTGATGGGTCAGAGTCTTCCGGAACTTTCCCGATTGATGTAGTTGCCGGTAGCAACGCTGCCCCGGATCTCATCGTTGGAAATCCGCTCAATGTGACCGAGAATTCGGCTGGCGCGGGAGTGGTAGCACTCTCTGTTGTCGACCCGGACGTTGGCGACACCCATACGTTTACAGTTTCTGATGACCGCTTTGAGGTCGTGCCGGATGGCAACGGATACATGTTGAAACTGAAAGATGGGGTGGCACTCGATTACGAAGAAGAGCAAAGCATCACACTTGATGTGACGGCAACCGATGGCGAGGGTCTTTCAGACACTGAAACCATCACCTTTGATGTCGTTGATGTTGACGATACAGAAGATGATATGCCGCCAGTCGCCGGTGATGACGATGATCGCGACGATGACGATGATGATGAGCGGGACGACGACAATGAGCTCGCCGCATCTTCGGCAAGCCGTTTCAGCAATGATGGCGATGATGATGAGAGCGACGATGAAGACAGCAATGTCATCGAGCTGCCAACATTCCAGGTCGGCACGGAAGATGACGATGAGCTGGTTGGTGAAGGTGCTAATGACGCCTTGTTCGGCAAGGGTGGTGACGACACCTTGAGCGGTGAGGGGGGCAGCGATGCTCTTTTCGGCGGCCCTGGAGACGACAGGCTCGATGGTGGTCCAGGTGACGACAGCTTGAATGGTGGTGACGGTTCCGACGTCTTTGCCTACATGCTGGGCGACGGCAACGACGCCATTTATGGCGGGTCCGGCGAAAACTGGATCGATATTGTTGATCTCGGTGACGGCGCCAATGGGACCCAAATTGGCGAATACGGGACCGACTGGTCGGTGACCGTGACCGATGGCAGCATTGAAAATGTTGATCCACTCAACGGTGAAGTGTCGCTGTCTCAAGACTCCGGTGGCCATATCGACCTTGCAGATGGCGGCCGCGTCGACTTTGCCGAGATCGAGGGTATCCAATACTCCTGATACGGAAAGTCTCTACAAAGTGAAAAAGCGGGCCGTGGAACCCGCTTTTTTGTTTCTTGAATAGCCAAAACCTCTATTGGATCGGCGGAAGCGCTTCTGTCTGAATGATCACCGGTTCGGTCTCTGCAATCTCAATGACGCCAGACTGGAACGGATCGTTTTCCGTCGGCCCGAGACGCAAATCCCACGTATTAAATTCAGGGATAATCCGGGACGGCGGCGCCGGCCGCTCTTCGATGATGGCAAAGTGCTGCGGCGCTAACCGGCCTATATTGGCCAGTAGGAAAAAGTCCGCAATTTTCGCGTCATACTGGGCCCGGACGTAGTCGACCTGGCTCAAAAGCAACTCACGTTCGCCGTCCAGTACGTTGAGCAATGTGCGTTGGCCGCTTTCAAACTCGACTTGAAGACCTTTGACAGCGCGCTTGTTGGCTTCGATCGCACGGACACCGGCTTTGGCCCGAAGGCGCGCTGCCGCGCGTTGCTTCATGGCTCGAATGACGTTCTCGCGGATGATTTGCTGAGTATCGTCCAGTTCATACTCTTCCTGTGCGGCTGTGTACTTGGCGCGTTTTACAGACGCGATATTCCGGCCGCCAGTAAAGAACGGAGCCGTGACGCGAATGCCAAGCCGGTAGTCTTCCCGATCGCGATCACTGAAATCCCGACGGTACCCGTTGGACCATTCTCCCTCCAAGGAGACACGGGGTAGCATGTCGCCCACTGATGCGCGCGCAGCGTATCGTGCCGCCCGAGCGTCATTCATCGCGGCACGAATGGACGGGTTGTTCTGGAAAGCAACCGTGATGGCATCGTCGAGACCAGCAGGTTCGATGGTCTTGGGGATGCCCGGCCAGCCAATTTTGCCAGGTTTTTGCCCGGTGAGGCGTTCATAGAGCGCCTCGGATGCTTCCAAATCGCCAACAGCCTGGTCTTTGTTTCCTTGAGCTTCCGCAAGGCGGGCAAGAGCCTGTTCGATGTCGGTACGCGTGGCATCGCCAGATTTGTAGCGTGCTCTTGCTGCATTCACCTCGCGCTGCACAACATTCGTATAGGACTTCAAGTAAGCCAGGACGCCGCGATCACGGACAACACGCAAATAGGCGTCGGCCGTGTTGAACAACAGCGTCTGTTCTGCACCGATGAGCTGGTTGCGGCCGGATTGAGCTTCTTCATGAGCCTGATTGAGCCGGTTTACACCGGCGAAACCCTGGAAAAGCGTTTGCGACATGGAGACACCAAGTTCGTGGAAATACGCCCGGTCACTAGAAAGCGTGTCTCGCGTGTTCCGAAACGCATTGTGCTCGCCGATATAGCTGCCGGTCACTGTCGGAAGAAACTCTGAACGCGCAGTCCAGACACCCTGGTTTGTCGCTTGATATCTGGAACGTTCTGCTTTCAGGCCGGGATTTAAGGCATATGCCGCGCCCATCGCTTCTTCGAGGGACTGGGCGTATAGGGGAGCGCCTGACATCATAACGCCGACCAGAGCAGCGCTCGCCATCAGCAATCGCGAGCGCGTAAGCCGATCGTTCCGTCTACCTTTTCCGGTTGTCGAAGATGCGTTCGAGTTTGTCATAGCAGCACCGTTTTCGTTATCTGCTGCTAAGGTAAAGTTTTATAGTTAATCAAAGGTAATTGTAATCAATTGTTTATCGTAAATGTTTGTCAATAAAATATTAGATTTCATATTGTAATAATTGTCTAGAATATTAATTTTTGAATTGTTTTTGTTAATTTTCAAATACTCTCAAGGTCTGTGGGATGAAATTCTTTATCCGGCGCGTCTGCTTTCGGCTTCTCCTGCCGACTTGATTTGGCCCGGCAACAGATGCTTTCCGAAGAGGAAGCCTTGCACTTGCTGGCAACCCATTTCTTTCAAAAAGTTCAACTGTTTTTCCGTTTCGACGCCTTCGGCGATAACGGGTATGCCAAAGCTGTGTCCAAGCAAAACGGCAGAGCGCAAAATTGCCCTTGCTTGCGGGCTGTCTTCAAGGGATTGAGTGAAAACACGGTCGACTTTCAACTTGTCGAATGGAAATGCCTGCAAGGTGTTGAGTGAGGAATAACCTGTTCCATAATCGTCCATTGCCACTCGGACTCCCATTTCACGTAACGCGACAATGGTCTGAAGAACTCGGCTATGGTCTTCGATAGGGGTGCTCTCGGTCAACTCGATTTCAAGGCGGTGCGGTTCGAGTCCTGTTTCCATGAGCACTGTTGAGACCAAGCCACTGAAATCGCTTCTGGTAAATTGGGAGGGCGAGGCATTGACAGAAACTGCCACCGGGTCTTGCCAATCAGCCGCGGCGCGGCATGCTTCCCGAAGCACCCATGCACCAATATCCAATATAATGCCTGAGCGTTCGGCAATCGGGATAAAGTCTTCTGGAGGAATTTGCCCTTTCTCCGCGTGGCGCCACCGAACCAGTGCTTCGTATCCCACAAGTTTGCCGGTTTTGGTTTGGTTTTGTTTTTGGAACAGAAGGTTGAGCTGATTGTCTAGCGTGGCGTAGCGAAGGTCTGCTGCCAATGCGGCTTCCCAGCGATTGTTTTCCTCCATGCCGGTGACATAAGGCTGAATGGAGTTCCCTCCGATGGATTTTGCCCTTTTGGCCGCCAGGTTTGCGCGTTGCACCAACTGTGCCAGATTATCACCATCCCTTGGCGACACAGCAACACCAATGCTGCACTGAATAGAGAGCCGGTAGGTTGATGTTTGTATGGGGCGTCTGGCCAAATCGCGGACCTGACGGGCAAGACTGGTTGCCTCGTCCAAGGTATTTACAGTCGGATTTATGATGAGAAACTCGTCACCATAAAACCGTGAAATGACAATGGGGTCTGTGAATTTTTGCCGGAAAAGGCTGGCCATTTGCTTCAAGACTGCGTCGCCGGTCGCGTAGCCGTGCAGCTCATTCACTGTTTTGAATTGATCAAGGCTGACAAGAACGACCGCGCAGATTTTTTGGTTTTGGCTGGCTTCCGTGAGCAGTTGCTCTGCAATGTTCTCGACATAATGCCGGTTTGGAAGGTGGGTGAGGGGGTCCTGTAAGGCCAGGTGCCGGTAAGTTCTGCGGGACAAGTGTTTGTAATGATGTTCCAGAACATCGCCAGATGCTGCGAAAACAGCACATAGAACTGGGAGCAATATAGAAACAACGAGGGTCTGGGACACCGGCAACAAGTTCATTCCCGGTGGAAACCAATATGGAACTTCAGGTGGAACGGAGACTGGTGAGGCAAGGAGGCACACGATTGCCGGAAGGGAAATAAAGCATACTCCCTGAACCAGTTTGTTCTTGGCGGCTGCGTCAAGTGCAACAGGCATGAACCCTGCTCCAAACACGGTGCCAAGGAACATAGGCCAGACGATTGCAAGTCCGGCTCCTGCTTGCATGCCGGCAACCCTGTAGGAAAATCCAATCATCATAAAGGTTGTTGCAACACCGGCTCCAAAAAAGATGCCGCTGACGACCCGCATCGTTAGGTTTTTAGTCAACTGGGAGAGCCAGATGCTTACATAAGTGGCGGCAGTCGCCACAAACAAGGCGGCCATGAGCGTCGCAAATTGAAATCCCGTCTGTGACAATGGAATAGGTGCGGCTGCGGCAAACACACCGGCAGCCCAAAGCGAAGTGCCAAGCACCAAAGAGACCCAGGTCAATCGGATAATCTGCGCTTTTCCGACGCTCTTGTTTAACTTTCCAATGAGCTGAACAGAGAAAACCGCTCCGGCGATGCAAAGCGCAAGCGAAAAAATCAAGAGAATAGAATTGTAGTTTGACGATATTAAAGCTGTCGCCAAGTTCATATGGGCCCCCACGCGCTCTGTGGGAGGTTAAATTAAAAGTAATAACAAACAGTTTTTATGTAAATATATAATATTGTATTTTTTACTTATTGTAATAATTTCGCATATATTTTTTAGGTCATGAAATTTGATGTCCGGTAGGCGCTTGTATGCGACATTAAATTCGATGACCATGCGTCAATGAAGGGTTAGTTCCCGAAAGGTGTTCAGAAAAGCTTTTATGTGAATCTCGTTTAAGGGGGCGGGTTTTAAAAGGCCGACAAAACCTTTCCGATGTGGCCGTAGTGTGCCTGTAGGGTCGTATATTCGGCTCTACACATTGGCAGTTTTACGAATTATTTTATGTTGAGTGCATTTCTGAATTACTCTTTAATAATAATCACTTAGTTTGATTATGGTGTCGTATATTCCGTAACGTAACGTGTTTAAATAAAATCTTAATGATAAAATTTACAGGCCGGAATGAATTTAGCCTCAGAACCGTCCCTCAACAAACTCGTTTTATGCAACTCTGCTGCTTCTGGTGAGCCAATGTAACGGCCGTGAGCGGTAGCGTCTGTCCAAAGCGGGTTTCGTGCCGTGCCACAAGAACCAGGTTCGCCCGCCAATGCTTGCTCGTGTCAAAGAGACCCGCGTTAACAACGCATATGAAAAACTTAAAACAGATATTCTTAGCGGTGAACTTGCGCCCGGATTTCAGGCGCCCGAACCAGAGATAGCTGCCCGTCTTGAAATGAGCCGCACGCCAGTCCGCGAAGCGTTGATCCGTTTGGAGGCAGAAGGGTTGGTTTCGTTGATCCCGCGGCGGGGGGCGAAGGTGTTGTCCATCCAGCTTCAGGACCTGATAGAGGTGATGGAAATCCTAGCGGTTCTTGAAGGGTTGGCGGCCTCAATCTTTGCCCGACTTGAAAACAAAACCGATGCGCTCGCCGAGCTGGAGTGTGCGTCGACTGCCGCGCTGCTTGCGCGGGACCAGAACGATCTGAACGGATGGATTGATCAAGACGATCGCTTTCACAGGATAATTGCCAAATACAGCAATGCACGCCTTGAGCGGGAAATCGGTTTGAATCTGGAACAGATCCATCGGGCGGTCCGTGTTCTCACACGAATGAACGGTGCTCCTGTTGAGGCGGATGCAGAACATCGCTCTTTAACAGAGGCGATCTCAGGCGGCCATGAGAATGCAGCAAGCGAAATTGCCCAGGCTCATAGATTGAACGCCCTGCAAGCACTGAGATCTGTTTTCGAACGTAGCGGCGTTTCGCAATTGTGATCTGTTCAAACAGCTTATCGATAACTCGTAGTTTTTCTGTTGATTGAAAAGGGTTCCGGCGCGGATCCGATTTCTACAAAACGGGAACCACTGAATTGCGAGGAAGCCTCCAGAGCACAATTGATTTCCGTTTTTGAGAGGCGACGGTAGCCAGACACTCGCTCGGCGTTTTCGGCAATTTTCAAACTCACGGCTGAAACTGTCATAGCATTTTCATATGAGCGTCGAATAAGGTTCATATGAAAATGATTGATTGTTGGGAACAGCCGCTGAGCGGTTCGATCCGGATGTGTTTGTACCTGGTCGGACGAGACATTGCAGCGGCGGCAGGAATGTTGGGTGCGTCGTATGCTCGGGCAAATTGATATCACAAAACGGCAGGCAGAGATTGCTGATCTGGTTCAAAAAGCCGGTTTTGCGTCCGTGGACGAGCTCGCAGAGCGGTTTGAGGTAACCACCCAGACGATCCGCCGGGATGTGAACGGGTTGTGTGAGCTTGGAATTTTGAGACGGACCCATGGCGGTGTCGAACCGCCGGCGCGCGCTGCCAACATTCATTACTCTACCCGGCAGATTCTTAATCTCCCGGGTAAGCAAGATATCGCTCGCCAAGTCGCGGCTCGGGTTGAAAACAATCAGTCCATTGCCTTTTCGATCGGCACGACGCCGGAAATTGTCATGCAGGCTTTGACCGGCCATGAGAATCTGGCGGTCTTCACCAACAATTTGAACGTAGCGTTCAGTGCATCAAGCAATCCGTCTTTTCAGGTCACGATTGCGGGTGGCCGGCTGCGCTACGGCGACAGGGATGTTCTTGGGTCATCTGCCCAGTCGTTTTTTGCGAACTACAAGGTGGACATCGGCATCTTTGGTGTTGCCGGTGTCGATGAAGACGGCACGTTGCTTGACTTCCATGAAGACGAGGTCGCGGCCCGTCAGGCTATTCTGGCCAATTGCCGGACTTCCTATCTTGTCCTCGACAACAGCAAGTTTGGCCGGAGCGCCCACGTTCGGGGCGGCCACTTGAGTGACGTCACAGATATTTTTACTGACAAGCCTGTGCCTCAGGTGTTTCTTGAGAGTTTGAAAGATGCGCAGACAATTGTTCACCTCCCCGGAACGGCGGAGCATGAACAATGACCGGTGTGAACCTGTCCAGCGCCGGCAAACCGATCGTTCTGGAGAACATCTCCCGCGTCTGGGGTGAAACCGTTGCGGTAGACAACCTCAGCATAACGATGCCGGAAGGATCTTTTACGGCCTTGTTGGGACCGTCCGGTTGTGGCAAGTCCACGACCTTGCGCATGATTGCAGGACTGGAAAGCGTCTGCTCAGGGATGATCCGGATCGGCGGCAGTGATGTAACCCACACGCCGTCATCAAAGCGTGACTTGTCAATGGTGTTTCAGTCCTACGCGCTATTCCCGCACCTGTCGGTCGCAGAGAACATCATCTTCGGTTTGAAGGTGCGCCGCGTTGGCCGTGCGGAACGCGATGAGCGCTTGCGGAAAGTCGGAGATCTTCTGGGTTTGTCTCAAATTCTCGAGCGGAAACCCGGCCAGCTTTCCGGCGGTCAGCAGCAGCGAGTTGCGCTGGGGCGGGCGATCATCGGAGAGAAGCCGATCTGTCTGATGGATGAGCCGCTGTCGAACCTTGATGCCAAACTGCGCCACGAAATGCGGGTGGAAATCCGGGCGCTGCAACGGCAACTCGGGTTCACCATGGTCTATGTCACCCACGATCAGGTTGAAGCCATCACAATGGCGGATCAGGTCGTGCTCCTGAACAAGGGGCAACTGGTCCAGGCCGCAGGCCCGCGCACCCTTTATGACCGACCAGCCACACCCTTTGCAGCCCGGTTTATCGGCACGCCGCCGATGAACTTGTTCCCGGCAGCGGCCTTTCGAAAACTTGAAAATGCGCCATCGCACAAGTTGGGGATTCGCCCGGAAGCCATGCGCCGGCAGGCAGGTGGCCCACTGGAGGCGACGATCCGTACGGTTGAATATCTTGGAGCGGACATTCTCGCGGACTGCGTTGTTGCTGATACGGCGTTTCAAGTCCGGTTGGCGACCGCAGATCCGGTTACACCCGGTCAGTCCATTGAACTCGGTTTTGAGCCGGATGCCTTGCACGTCTTTGATGCGCAGTCCGGTGCGCGCCGGGATGATCTCGTTTCTGAAATTGGGGCGCAGTTGCGCTCCTGACAATCTACGTGGGCCCGCGTGGAAACCCCGCCCTGTGCGAATGTTCAAACCCTAGGAAGTCATTAGCCTTAGGAAGAAAACGAATGTTGAAGTCCACTTTCCTGAAGGCCGTTGCTGCAACGGCTTTGACATTCAGCACCTGGGCGTCCGCTCAGGCTGTTGATCTTCAGTTCTATTTCCCGGTTGCTGTCGGGGGCAAAGCTGCCGACACGATTCAAGAGTTGACCGCTGAATACGTCGCTCAAAACCCGGATGTAAACATTGATGCGGTCTACGCTGGTTCCTATCAGGACACCGTTGCCAAGGCGATCACTGCATCGCGTGGTGGCAACCCGCCGCAACTCAGCGTGATCCTGTCCGTCGACATGTACACACTGATCGACGAAGACCTCATTGTGCCGTTCGATGACTACCTCACCACCGAGGAAGACAAGAAATGGCTGGAAGGTTTCTATCCTGCGTTCATGGAAAACAGTCAGACTGGTGGTAAGACCTATGGCATTCCGTTCCAGCGCTCCACCCCGGTTCTTTACTGGAACAAGGAAGCTTTCAAGGAAGCTGGCCTTGATCCGGAAGTCGCTCCTGAGACCTGGGAAGAAATGGTCGAGTTCGGCAAGAAGCTGACCAAAAAAGACGCGTCCGGTAATGCAACGCAATGGGGTGTGCGCATCCCGTCTTCCGGTTTTCCGTACTGGCTGTTCCAGGGGCTGGCCATTGCCAATGGCGCAGAGCTTGTGAATGCGGACGGCAACAAAACCAACTTCGATGATCCGAAGGTTGTCGAGGCTCTGCAATACCTCGTTGACCTGAGCACCACGCACGAAGTGATGGCTCCGGGCATCATTGAGTGGGGCGCGACACCGAAGGCTTTCTTCGAAGGTCAGACGGCCATGATGTGGACCTCCACCGGCAACCTGACCAACGTGCGTGACAATGCGCCGTTCGATTTCGGTGTTGCAATGCTGCCTGCAAAAGTGACACGCGGCGCGCCGACAGGTGGCGGCAACTTCTATCTCTTCAAGGGCGCGTCCGATGAGCAGAACAAGGCCGCTGTCGAGTTCGTTCAGTGGATAACTGCGCCGGAACAGTCTGCAAAGTGGACCATCGCAACCGGCTACGTCGCGCCGCGCGCCGAGACCTGGGAAACCGAAGAGATGAAAGCCTACACGGCTGACTTCGCTCCGGCTCTGGTTGCCCGTGATCAGCTTGAGTTCGCCAAGGCCGAGCTGTCCACATACCAGAACCAGCGCGTCACCGGCATCTTCAACGACGCCCTGGCAGCTGTCATCACTGGCCAGAAAGACGCAGAGACGGCTTTGAAAGAAGCGCAGGCGCAAGCTGACGAGATCCTGGCGGAATACCGCTAAGGAGGGTCGGTGAGCAGCGCACTGGACCACGGCCCGGTGCGCTGCTTCTCATTTTTGTTGACGCCAATTGAAAATCGGGCCGGGAATAGATCTCCGGGTTGTGATGCGCATGCAGACGTTGAGACTGAAACGTGACTGGATCTATGGCTGGCTCTTGTTGCTGCCCGCACTCGTGTTCCTGTTCGCTTTTACGCATATCCCGGCTGTCACGACGCTCTTGAACAGCTTCTTTTCCACGCCCCGTGGCCGCCGTCCTGCCAAATTTATCGGGCTCGAAAATTACGAGCGTATGATTAATGACGCGGTCTTCTGGAAAGTGCTCTGGAACAATCTCTGGTTCGCAATCGGCACCATCCCGGTCTCCGTGGCGCTGGCAATTGTCATGGCGCTTTGGGTCAACGACAAGCTGGCCGGCCGCAGCTTTGTCCGCATGGCCTATTTTACACCAACCGTTCTACCGCTCATTGCTGTTGCAAATATTTGGCTATTTTTTTACACGCCCGGCTTCGGCCTGTTTGATCAGATCACCGGTTCCCTATTTGGATGGCCGGCTTCCAACTACCTGGGTAATCCCGAAACTGCCCTGAACGCCATCATCGTGGTGACTGTCTGGAAAGAGGCTGGGTTCTTCATGATCTTTTATCTGGCCGCGCTTCAGGCAATTCCCGTTTCACTAAAAGAGGCGGCGCAGATTGAGGGAGCTGGGCGCTGGACAATTTTCTGGCGGATCACGTTTCCGCTCCTGATGCCGACGACCTTGTTCGTTTGTGTCAATGCGGTGATCAACTCGTTCCGGCTCGTCGACCACATCTTCATTCTGACTGACGGTGGTCCAGACAATGCCTCGGCGCTGCTGCTCTTTTACATCTACGAGGTTGCCTTCCGTTTCTGGGAGACAGCTTATGGCGCGACACTCACCGTCGCCCTGTTGGTGTTGTTGTCGCTCCTTGCCATTGGCCAGTTCTTCTTCTTTGACCGCAAGGTGCATTACAAATGACCCGCGCCTCCGACATGTTTGACCGCTTTTTGAGTACCTTTGCTGCCTGGGCGCTGGCACTTCTGTGGATCCTGCCACTGGCCTATGCGGTTTGGACTGCCATTCATCCATCGGCCTATGAAGCCAATTTCGATCTCTTTGCGCCGCTGACGACGGAGAACTTTGTGAAGGCTTGGGAGTCTGCGCCGTTTCATCGCTACTTTCTCAACACCTTCATCTTGGTGACCATGATCCTGGCGGGGCAGTTCCTCTTGTGCACCCTGGCCGCCTTCGCCTTCGCACGGTTTGAGTTTCCCGGCCGGAACATCTTTTTTGCGTTGGTGCTCCTTCAGTTGCTGGTCATGCCGGACATCCTGATGGTGGAGAACTACCAGACCATGCGGTTGCTGAACCTTGTCGACACCATTCCTGCAATTGCGCTGCCCTACATTGCTTCCGGCTTCGGGATCTTCCTGCTGCGCCAGACCTTCATGACCATCCCGAAGGAACTGGACGAGGCGGCCCGGATTGAAGGGGCATCGGTTCTCGGCGTCTTATGGAAAGTCTACATTCCGCTCGCAAAACCAACCTACCTCGCCTACGGACTGGTGTCCGTCAGCCACCACTGGAACAACTTTCTTTGGCCCTTGATTGTGACGAACTCGGTCGAAACACGTCCGGTGACTGTTGGCCTTAGTGTGTTTTCTGCCATCGACAGCGGGATCGAGTGGTCGGTGATCAATGCAGCGACGCTCATGACATCCGGTCCTCTTTTGATCGCATTCCTGCTGTTTCAGCGCCAGTTTGTGCAGAGCTTCATGCGCGTCGGCATCAAGTAACGGCCGAAGGTTGAACCAACGCCAGGTTATCGCAGTGGCGAGCAGGCCACCGTGCCTGCGTATATCACCCCTTCCGCAATTGACCTGTTTCGTGCTAATGGATTTAAGCCGCAAATTTCTGCGGTTTTTTCGTTCCTATTTACTGCCCCGGAGGAAGGTTCGTGCCATCAAATTTTCTGGCAATCGGTGAGTGCATGGTGGAAATGGCGCCGACCGGCGGGGGAACTTTTGCAAAGGGTTTTGCCGGAGATACGCTGAATACTGCCTGGTATGTGCGAAAGTCCTTAAGCCAGGATTGGACTGTTTCCTATCTCACCGCAGTTGGCAACGATCAGATCTCCGAAGAAATGATTGCGTTTCTTGATGGGGCGGGGCTTGCAACCGATCACATCCAGCGGCTGAATGACCGCACCATCGGTCTCTACCTGATCCAGCTGAAGGATGGCGAGCGCAGCTTTGCCTACTGGCGGTCGCAGTCTGCCGCCCGATGTCTTGCAGATGATGCTGTTGCTCTGTTGACGGCGATGGATACGGCAGGGCTGATCTATTTCAGCGGTATTACGCTCGGCATCCTTTCACCGGAAGGCCGCCAGACATTCCTATCGTCACTTGCAGCCGCACGCCAGAAAGGAGCCAGGGCCGCCTTCGATCCCAATCTCCGGCCGCGTCTTTGGGAAGATGCGCAGACCATGCGGGATTGCGTTACCGAGGCAGCGGGGCTGTGTGATTTTGTGATGCCGTCCTTTGAGGACGAGGAAGCACATTTTGGCGACACGACCCCATCCGAAAGCGCGGATCGCTATCTTGCGGCCGGTGCAAAGATGATTGTCGTCAAGAACGGACCTCAAGAGGTAATCGTGGCGACGGACAATGACCGCAAGTCATTCCGGCCGGAACCCGTCCGCAGCGTGGTTGATACAACGGCCGCCGGCGATAGTTTCAATGCCGCTTTCCTCGCTGAATATCTCGTTTCAGGCGACGTGGATGCAAGCGTTGCCGCCGGCGCGTGCCTTGCTGGAACCGTTATCCAGCACCGGGGTGCGTTGGTTGATCTTTCCAGCGGACTGGTCGCCTAAAACAGTTCTGACCGCCGCCTGTTCAGCTATAGACCAAATGGTCCTGCGGTAGATTTTCAGACCAGACCCGGAGTTCATCTAGAAACTTTAGAGCTGTCGCACCGAACTCGGTGATTTCGTATTCGACGGAGACAGGCGCAGTTTGAAGAACTGTCCGGGTGACAAGGCCGCGTTCTTCCAGTTGCTTGAGACGTTCCGCGACCATTTTTTTGCTGGCACCTCCCAGCATCCTTGACAGGTCGTTGAAGCGGACAGGGCCGTCTTTCAGGTGCCAAAGAAGTGAGCCTGTCCATTTGCCGCCGAGAATGCGCATGCCGCGCTCAATGGGACAGGGTTCCGTGCAGGCTTCCAGCACGACCCGCCGTTTGCCAACAGTCTCCAGCCGACCGGTCATTCCGCGATCCTCTTCAGATTTAAGGTTACAAAAAGTATACTGGTTGATCTTTGTAACTTAATCGCTCATCTGTGGTGTGAGTTCAAGCGAAACCGTCAAAATGTATAGGCGTTCTCATTGATAGGGGATCCGATGCCGCAGCCTGATATCCATCTCCATACCGCAGCGACCATGAACGGCTACAAGCCGGTGATCTTTCTGGAAGAAGCCGGTGTTCCGTACGATCTGACCTTTATTGATTTTTCCAAAAAGGAGCAGAAGGCCCCGGACTATGTGAAGCTTAATCCGAACGGGCGGATCCCGACCATAGTCGACCGCAGCAATGGCGACTTCGCCGTATTCGAAAGCGGTGCAATCCTGTGGTATTTGGCTGAAAAATACGGCGTGTTTCTGCCTGAAGAACCCAAGGCCCGTTCAGAAACACACCAGTGGCTAATGTTCCAAATGGCCGGTGTTGGCCCCATGATGGGGCAAGCCATGTATTTCCAGCGCATTGCCGCGCCGAACGGACACGAAGAACCGTTTTCCATCAAACGCTATGTCGATGAAACGCGTCGTCTTCTGGAGGTTTTGAACACGAGGCTTGAGGGCCGTGATTGGCTCGCCGGTGACGCGTATTCGATTGCCGACATCGCCACTTACCCTTGGGCGCGGGCGTATCCTTGGGCAAAGGTTTCGATAGATGGACTGGAGCATTTAAAGGCCTGGTTCGACCGGATCGATGCCCGTCCAGCGGTTAAAAAAGCCCTGACGATCCCGAAAGCTCAGCCGGCTTTCTGGGGCGATGCGGATGAAAGCGCGTTTTTGAAGGAAAATGCGGCGCGTTTTGCAGCTGACGTAAAGAAAGCGTAGCATTTCAAAAAATTGGTTCAGCCGCAGCAGCTTGAACTCACCGTGTTGGCGGGCAGCCCTTATCGGCTGGCCGCCTTCCTCGCTTACCGGAGTGTCCCTTGGCAAAAGTTCTTGTTCTTTACGCCCATCCCCGGCCCGACCGGTCGGAGATCAATCAGCCCCTGTTTGAAACTGCAAAAGGCGTTCAAGGGGTGACGGCGGTTGATCTATATGCCGAATACCCCGACTTCGACATCCGTGTGGATGTTGAGCAAGAGCGGCTGCGGACCCATGACATCATCATCTTTCAACATCCGTTCTATTGGTATTCGGCGCCATCGATCATGAAGGAGTGGCAGGATCTGGTGCTTGAGTACGGCTTCGCCTATGGCCTTCATGGCAAAGCACTTGTCGGCAAAAGCTTTATGAATGTGACGACAGCCGGTGCCAAACCGGAAGCCTATTCAGCCGACGGTCTGAATCATTCCGATATTCGCAGCTTGCTCGCCCCGTTCGAGAAGACAGCGGACTTATGCGAGATGCGTTTTCTGGCGCCGTTTGTCATGTTCGGTGCAGGAAGAGCCTTGGAAGAAAACCGGTTGAATGTGCACCGCAACGCCTATGATGATCTTTTGAAGGCGATGGTTGCGGACCGGTTCGATCTCGAAAAAGCTGCCAAGGCAAAACAGATCTCGGATGTTCTCGACGACTTCATTCTCAAAGGGGAGGCGGTCTGATGGAACTTCTCAGTGACGCCTTTGTCTATCTCTGCGCGGCTGTAATTGCGGTGCCGATTGCGAACCGTCTGGGGCTTGGATCTGTTCTCGGTTATCTCATTGCTGGCGTGGTGATTGGTCCCGTTCTTGGGATCGTTGGGTCTGAGACGACCGAGGTGCAGCATTTCGCGGAGTTCGGCGTGGTGATGATGCTGTTTCTGGTTGGCCTTGAGCTGCAACCGGCCATGCTTTGGAAAATGCGCAAGCAGCTCATCGGGTTGGGCGGGCTGCAGGTTCTTGGAACCACAGCCGTCTTTGCAGGTGTGGGGCTTGCCTTTGGTCTTGTCTGGCAAAGTGCGGTCGCGCTGGGCATGATCCTTGCGCTGTCTTCAACTGCAATCGTGCTGCAAACTCTCAATGAAAAAGGCTGGCTGAAGACGGAAGGCGGACAGAGTTCTTTCTCGGTTCTCTTGACCCAGGACATCGCCGTCATTCCCATGCTAGCCGTCTTGCCGCTTCTCGCGGTTGGCAACAGCGGTGATAGCTACGGGGAATCCCACGGCGCAGGGCATGGCGGCGGACATGGTGATGGGGCTGCGCATGGCGGCGAGGCGTTGGCGAGCCTACCCGGCTGGTTGCAGGCAGTGGTCATCCTCGCCGTGATTGCGGCCATTATTGTGGCTGGACGTCATTTGATGCGGCCCGTCTTCCGGTTCATCGCCGAATCGCACCTGCGGGAGATTTTCACAGCAACCGCACTGCTGTTGGTGATCGGCATCGCCCTTTTGATGGACTTCGTTGGCCTGTCGCCCGCCCTCGGGACGTTTCTTGCCGGTGTGGTCCTGTCCGACAGTGACTACCGGCACGAGCTTGAGAGTGACATTGAACCCTTCAAAGGCCTGCTTCTAGGGCTGTTTTTCCTAACGGTTGGGGCCGGGATCGACTTCAACCTCTTGTTCGGCGCGCCAGTTATCATTTTTGGTTTGGCAATCGGTTTGATCGTTACCAAATTCGCTCTTCTCTTCGGATTGGGAACAATTTTCAAACTGAAGGGGGCCGACAAATGGCTCTTCGCTCTGGGGCTTGCCCAAGCGGGGGAGTTCGCTTTTGTCCTGTTCGGGTTTGCGTTGAGTGCTGGTGTTCTGGAGCCTGCCCTGCTGCAGATACTGACCCTGGTTGTTGCGATTTCCATGTTGCTGACGCCGGCCCTATTCATTCTCTATGAAAAGGTCATCGCGCCCCGAGCCGTAACTCAATCGAACAGACCAGCTGACGAAATCGACCGAAAAGGGCGCATTGTTATTGCGGGGATGGGTCGGTTTGGCCAGATCGTCGGGCGGCTTCTGATTACAAGCGGTTATGATGTCGTGATCCTTGATCACGATCCGCAAACGGTTGAAAATCTTGGGAAAGTGGGCCTGAAGACCTTTTATGGTGATGCGACGCGGCCGGATTTGCTGCACGGAGCTGGTTTGCAAGATGCTGATCTCTTCATTGCGGCATTGGATGACCGGGACAAGCAGACAATGGTTGTTGAGCATGTTGCCAAGACATACCCGAAAGTACGGATCCTTGCGCGGGCGCGCGATCGCCACCATGTCTACGAACTCGAACAAGCGGGGGCCCATCATGCCGAACGGGAAGTCTTTGAAGGTGCGATGACAATGGGACGCCGCGCCTTGATTGATCTTGGCATGCACCCGTTCCGGGCGCGCAGCAAAGCAAAAGACTTCTGGCATCACGATCGTGCGATGCTGGACGACCTGCGGGAAAACTATAACGACGGCGGCGTCGACAAGTCATATGTTGATGCGATGCGCGCCCACTCGCAAACTTTGTTTGACATCATGCGGACTGATCACGGTGATGAAAAGCATGAGCGCACGGAGCGGGGGTGGAACCCGCCGCCAAAGGGCGATGCCACACTTTGAATACCCGCTGTGCACGGGGCAGAAAGGACCAAACCAATGACCGACATGACAGATCTCGACATGGAAGAACTGCTCCAGATCGACATCGTGTCCGATGTTGTATGTCCTTGGTGCATCGTCGGTTTCAAACAACTGGAACAAGCGATCGAAAAAACCGGGGTCTCTGTTGCAATCAAGTGGCATCCGTTTGAACTCAACCCGGATATGGCCGGTGAAGGTGAAAATCTGCGTGAGCACATCATGCGGAAATACGGGTCGACCGCTGAGCAGTCACAGGCCGCACGCGACAGATTGACAGAGCTCGGCAAGGAGCTTGGATTTGAATTCCGGTTTTCGGATGAAAGCCGGATGGTCAATACGTTCAAGGCGCATCAGCTCATTCATTGGGCTAGCCCGCAGGGACAAGAACATCCTTTGAAAATGGCACTTTTTGAAGCTTACTTCCGGGATGGGAAAGATCTGAACGACAATACTGTTCTGGTGAAGATCGCCGGCCGTGTTGGTCTGGATGAAACTGAGGCGCAGAAGGTCCTGGAGGACGGGCGGTACGCTGGTCCGGTGAAACAAGAAGAGAAGTTTTGGATACAAAATGGGATTCAAGGTGTTCCGGCCGTTGTGTTCGACCGGCGGCACCTGATCACCGGTGCCCAAGGCGTTGACAACTATGCAGCTATTTTGAAGCAGCTGGTCGAGGGCGAAGCCGCTTGAGCCACGTTCAACGAACGAACAGGTGGTTTGTGTCAGTTCCGCGCTGATGACGTCGAGCTATTGGCAGCGTAAAAGCGATGGATCTCAGGAATAGAAACAATGAGCTCGACGGTTAGAGCGGCGATAATCGCTGCGCCTAATTCAGCTCACCCTTTTCCGGACCAATCAGGTTATCGAATGCCCCCGTGGCAACAACGGTCTTATAGGCTGCGTCAAACTTGGCAACGATATCGTCCGGCGTATTCAGATTGAAGGCAAAGCTGACATGCGAGCTGTCGGCCAGGAATGTCCTTTCGTAATTTCCCAAGTCGGCTCCCGCATTTTCCGCTTCGACTTCGAATGCAGTCCAGCCCGTGACAACGAAATCAATCCTGTCAGCTTCCAGCATTTTCATATTTATGTCTGCGTGACTGTTGAATGTCAGATTTTGTTCTGGAATCGCATGACGTCTTGCAAACATTGCACTGGCGTCGCCAATGATGACTCCAACCCTGTGTCCATGAAGGTCACTTGATTTCTGGATGTCGTAGCGGCGGTCTTTCTTGCCAATGAAATAGGTGTCGTTTTTAAGAATCGGACCAACTCATTTGAAAAGGTTTTCGCGTTCTGGTGTTCGGGTTGTTGAAAACAAGACGGTATTTGGTTCGCGTTGGACCTTCAGGTACGCCCGTGCCCACGGCAGAACCTGGACATCTTCAGGCCCTAATTCTGATCCGGCTTCTTTCAATATCGCAGTAAGCAGCCTAACGGTCTTGCCCTTGAGCTCTCCGTTTTCAGTGTACTGAAATGGGGACCATTCTTCGGTGAGAATTTGAAGGTTTGGAAAAGGCTCCTCCGCCTTTGCATCCGAATTTGTCAGTGTCAACGCAACAAGACAGATACCCAACGCCAGGGGAGTGAACATCAGCCCCGGCGCAAGAGTGAATATGATTTTTCTTAGGCGCTTTTGAAAAACCACCGTAAACTCCCTATCGATTTCTACAGGTACATAGAATTGTTTAAGTGGGAATGAAGCCTGTTGTTTTGGCGGATCTTTCGTTCACAGTGTGCAGACGTTGATCGAGGTCTTGCGTCCGCGCAGTTTTACAGACCTTTGTTCAGAGAAGTCTGCGAGATTGGGCTGCAGGGTATCCTCAGAGTATCCTGCTTTCTTAATAAGGTCTTCGCTCACCACGCATCTGCATCCAAGGTCCCGTGTCGCGGCCTCAAGACGGCTGGCGACATTCACAGTGTCGCCAACGACCGCAAATTCTAGGCGTCGCGACGGCCCGATATCTCCAAGGATCACAGGGCCGAAATGAACGCCGACCGAAATCTGGATTGGGTCCAGGCCAAGGTCCGCCTGCCTTTTGTTGAAGGCCTCGTTTTCCTCCAGGAGCTGTGTTGCCGCCTTGAGCGCATTCGCGGCGTCCCCCGGCCTTGTTTCAGGCGTGCCGAAGGTCGCCATCACGCCGTCGCCAAGATACTTGTCCAGCGTGCCTCCGTTCTGGAATATCACGCGCTCAACCATGGCATGATACTGCCTGAGCAAGGTCATGACCTGTTCTGGTTTGTGCCGTTCGGCGAGCTCGGTGAAGCCGACAATATCCGTGAAAAGAACAGCGACGTCCTGTGTTCGGACAGCGCCGATATCGCGGTCTGAAGAGGCTAGAACATCCACCAGACTCGAAGGAAAATAGCGAGACAGATTGGCCCGTTCTGCTGCTATGTCCGCCTGGCGCATGAGAAGCTGGTTTGACCGCCATCCTTTCAATGCCAATATCGCCGCGACCATAAAGAAGATGACGATTTCCTGGATCCTGACACCGGGCTGCACGCTGTTTGGATCCAGTTCACCCGCCACTATCGGATAGGATGCAAAAGCTTGAGCAGCCAAGGCGCCGAGCTCTGGAACCTCGTGGCCGAACAATGAGACACGGATCATGCCGAGCATCCAGAGAATGGCAACCCAAGTTCCGATTGCCCAGACCGTGCGCCATGAATAGGCGAGTGTGCCAACCGCCAGAATAATGAAGAAATAAATGAAGTTGTCGAACCGGTAGGTGATTGCGGTCGGTATGTCCTCGCTTACGAAAGGATTGGCTGTCGTAAAGAGTGCGGTGAGAAGAAAAAGGTCCAGGAAAATCAGCAGTAGTTCCGCTCTGGAGTATCCGACGCTCGCCAGGCGAAGCTGCAACCATCCAAGTGCGATGAAAACCAAGACCCAAGCCTGGTAGTACAGGGCGCTGAGCGTGGGGTTCAAAAACGGGATCAGGAGAATGACCAGACCAAGCGCGACCGTTCGAGCAATGACGGCAAGGCGGTGGCCCTCCATTTTCTCCTTTTCAAGCGCCTGAGACAAAAACAGGTTGGACTGTGCTTGCTTGCGTTCTTCGTCCCGCAGCTTGCGAAGCCTTGCGAAGATACGGAATGGATTTGTAAGTTTGAGAGCCGACATGTTTGCTCCGTCGCATTGCAGTAACCGGGACAGTTATCAACCATTTTTGTCCAAATAAAAAACGCCCGAAGGCGTCTTTCTCATCTGCCTACCTGCCGATACGGAAAGAGGTCCTGGAGACCCATCAGGAGGCGCTGTTCTCGGGATTGGTTCTTGACATGAATACTGATTCAGGTTTCATATATTGCAGCCGTAGGACGGACCTTCACAAACTGGCCGTGAGACTAGCGCTTGCCGCGTTTGGTGTCCGAAACTGCGCAAATGGGAGGAAATTTTATGACGATCCGCGTTTCACGCTGGGCTGCTCCGCTTGCGGTCGGGCTCGGACTTACGGCGGCCAGCACGTTGGGTGCGGCGGCCGAGGACATCAAAATCGCTCATGTCTACGGAAAGACCGGCGCTCTTGAGGCCTATGCCAAGCAGTCGCATACGGGGCTCATGATGGGCCTTGAGTACGCCACCGACGGGACCATGGAAATCGATGGCCGCAAGATCGTGGTGATCGAAAAGGACACCCAGCTGAAGCCTGATATTGCCAAGGGCGCGCTGGCGGAAGCTTATGGCGATGACGAGGTGGACATCGCTGTTGGTCCGGTGTCCTCCGGTGTGGCGCTCGCCATGCTGCCGGTTGCCGAAGAGTACGAGAAGATCCTGATCGTGGAACCGGCCGTTGCAGATTCCATTACGGGTGCAAACTGGAACCGTTACATCTTCCGGACCTCCCGGAACTCGTCCCAGGATGCAATTGCCAATGCGGTTGCTCTTGGTCAGGAAGGCGTCTCCATCGCAACCCTTGCACAAGACTATGCCTTCGGCCGTGACGGGGTTGCCGCGTTCAGGGAAGCCCTTGAGGGCACCGGCGCAAATCTGGTCTTTGAAGAATATGCACCGACCGATACCAAGGACTTCACCGCCAACGCGCAGCGGATCTTTGATGCCTTGAAAGACGAGCCGGGCCGCAAGTTCCTGTTCGTCATCTGGGCCGGGGGCGGCAACCCGATCTCCAAGATCAAGGCGATGGAGCCGGAGCGCTTCGGGGTCGAGATCGCGACGGGAGGCAACATCCTGGCGGCCATGAAGGCGTATAAGGAGCTTCCGGGTATGGAAGGCGCGACCTATTACTACCATGAGATCCCGCAAAACCCGGTGAATGACTGGCTGGTGGCTGAGCACCAGAAGCGTTTTAACTCACCGCCGGATTTCTTCACCGCTGGAGGCATGACAGCTGGGCTTGCAATCGTCGAAGCAATCAAGAAGGCCGGGTCCACGGACACGGAAGACCTGATTGCGGCCATGGAAGGCATGGAGTTCGAAACGCCGAAGGGTAAGATGATGTTCCGCCCGGAAGACCATCAGGCGTTGCAGTCCATGTACCACTTCAAGATCAAGGTGGATCCGGACGTTGAATGGGGCATTCCGGAGCTGGTCCGCGAACTCACGATCGATGACATGAACATTCCGATCCGCAACCAGTGATCTTATCGGATCAAGGCGGGTTGCGCCCTGCCTTGATCCCTGTTTCCCTTTCATTCACTGCTACAGTTTTGATGGCTGAAACCCGGACGTTTCAGTTGGCTTGATCCTTTTGTCCTTGAGCTCGGAAGTCCTCGAACCGTGACCAAAGAACACCCCATTTTGGAAACGAAAGACCTGACCATTCGCTTCGGCGCACATGTCGCTGTCGATCACGTGTCTTGTGCATTTGCTCGTGGCACATTGACCGCCATCGTCGGGCCGAATGGAGCGGGCAAGACCACCTATTTCAATCTGATGTCCGGGCAGCTGGTCGCGACCAGCGGTACTGTGCTTCTCAATGGCGAAAACATCACCCGGATGTCAGTTCCCGAGCGTACGGACAAGGGCATCGGCCGGGCGTTCCAACTGACCAACCTGTTTCCAACGCTGACCGTTCGCGAAAACGTACGTCTGGTGGCGCAGGCCAAGGCGCGCCAGGGCTTCGATCTGTTTTCCATTGCCGAAAGCCATATCGAACTCATCGAGCGCGCCGATCACGTGCTGAACGAGGTTCGGTTGATTGATCAGGCCGACCAGACAGTGTCCGCTTTGCCGCATGGTGATCAGCGGAAGCTGGAAGTTGCCATGCTGATCGCTCTTGGGCCGCAGGTTCTGATGTTTGATGAGCCGACAGCCGGCATGAGTGTCGATGAAGTGCCGGTCATTCTGGAGTTGATCGGCAAGCTGAAGGCCGACATGGACCGCACCATCCTGCTGGTTGAACACAAGATGGATGTCATCCGATCTCTCGCCGACCGGATCATTGTCTTGCACAACGGTGCGCTGGTGGCGGATGGCGACCCGGCCGAAGTGATTGCCCTACCGGTGGTTCAGGAAGCCTATCTCGGCAAGACACCGGAGGCCGCATGATGCCAGACACGCTTTTGTCCCTGTCCGGTGTGCATACGCATATCGGTCCCTATCATATCCTCCAGGGTGTCGACCTGACTGTTCCGGAGGGCGGCGTCACCGTTCTGCTCGGCCGCAACGGTGCCGGCAAGACCACGACCTTGCGCACCATCATGGGGCTCTGGACGGCCAGTCAGGGCGAGATCCATTTCGCCGATCACGACATCACCAGGCTGGATACACCGGCCATCGCGGGCCGGGGCATTGCCTTTGTGCCCGAAGACATGGGGATCTTCACCGATCTGACGGTGGAGGAGAACATGATCCTGGCGGCTGCAAACGGGACGATGGACCCAAAACGGCTGTCCTGGATCAAGGAGCTCTTTCCCCCGATCGGCAGTTTCTGGAATTCGTCCGCCGGAACGCTCTCGGGCGGGCAGAAGCAGATGCTGTCTGTCGCCCGCGCCATCATCGAGCCGCGCCGCCTGATCCTGATTGATGAGCCGACCAAGGGACTTGCGCCCGCAATCATCAATGCGATGACAGATGCCTTGCGCGAGCTGAAGAACACCGACACCACAATCTTGCTGGTGGAGCAGAACTTCTCAATGGCCTCAAACATCGGCGACACCGTCGCTGTCATGGATGATGGCCGGATCATTCACTCCGGCGGCATGGCGGAGCTGGCCGCCAATTCCGAAATGCAGGAACGGCTGATGGGACTGAGCCTGGAGGCGCACCAATGAGCGACACGACGATCAAACCGCGCATCGAGAAGGTTCCCGTAACCGAGCAGCTGATGCACAAGCTGCCAGTTATGCTTGTTCCGGTTCTGGCGCTTGCCGGTCTGCTAGCGATTGGCAACCCGTCCACCTGGCTGACCCTGACCGTGGCCGGTCTTGCGATGGGCATGATGATCTTCATCATGGCGTCCGGACTGACCGTCGTTTTCGGTCTGATGGACGTGATCAATTTCGGTCACGGGGCGTTTGTCACCGTCGGCGCCTTTGTCGGATTTACCGTCCTTGCGTGGCTCGCCGGCTGGACTGCTTCGCCGAGTGTGCTGCTCAACCTGAGCGCTCTGCTGGTGGCCATTCTGGCCGCGATGCTGATCACCGGCGGTCTCGGCTATGCCTTCGAGCGGGTGATCGTGAAGCCGGTCTACGGCGAACATCTGAAGCAGATCCTTGTCACCATGGGCGGGTTGATTGTGGCCCAGCAGATGATCCATGTGGTCTGGGGGCCGGACGAGATGCACCTCTCGCGCCCCGAAGCGCTGCAGGGCTCGATTGTCCTCGGCGATGCGGCCATTGAAAAGTACCGCCTCGTCGCGGTCGCCATCGGCCTCGCGCTGTTTCTCGCCATGCGCCACATCTTGAAGAACACGAAGATCGGCCTGCTGGTCCGCGCCGGAGTTGAAAACGGTGAGATGGTCGAGTCGCTCGGCTACCGGATCCGGCGTCTGTTCCTGATCGTCTTCATGACCGGTTCCGCACTGGCGGGCCTCGGCGGTGTCATGTGGGGGCTCTATCAGGAGACCATCACCGCGCATATGGGCTCTGAAATCATGGTGCTTGTTTTCATCGTGGTGATCATCGGTGGGCTGGGGTCCGTCGAAGGCTGCTTCATCGGCGCGCTGCTGGTCGGGCTGCTGGCGAACTACACAGCGTTTCTGGCGCCGAAGGTCGCGCTCATTTCAACCATCGCGTTGATGGTGGCGGTGCTCATGTGGCGGCCGCAAGGGCTTTATCCGGTCGTCAAGGCGAAGTGAGGAACTGCCGATGCTGATCAAACTTCTTTCCGGCGACACACCGCGCAGCGGTCTGCTGGCCGTGCTTCTGCTGATCATCCTGATTTCGTTGGCCTTTGCCCCGTTCCTGTTTCCCGGCACCCGCTCGCTGGAAACGGCCGCAAAGATCTGCATCTTCATCGTTCTGGTGGCGAGCTATGACCTGCTTCTGGGATATGCCGGCATCGTCTCTTTCGCGCACACCATGTTCTTCGGGATCGGCGCCTACGGCACGGCACTGGCCTTGTCGACGACCGGTCCGACCTACGGGTCCATGATCTGGGGCACGGCTGCAGGGGCCATCGTCGCAGCGGTCTTCGCGCTTGCGATCGGTCTGTTTTCCTTGCGGGTCAAGGCGATCTTCTTCGCCATGGTCACCCTTGCCGTTGCCAGTGCATTCGCCGTTCTGGTGTCGCAACTTTCGTGGCTCACCGGCGGTGAAGACGGTTTGAACTACAGCATGCCGCGTGAGTTCAAGCCGGCCTTCAAACTTGTCGATGAAAAGATCTTTGATGTGCGGATCAATGGCAAGCTGCTGCTCTACTATCTTGTCTTCTTCGCCTCGCTGGCCCTCTTTTTGACCATGCTGCGGATCGTGAACTCACCGTTTGGCCGGACGTTGAAAGCCGTGCGGGACAATGCCTTTCGGGCGGAAGCCATCGGCTACCGTGTCGTCTGGTACCGGACCACCGCAACGGTCCTGTCGGCAGTCATGGCGGCGCTGGCGGGGTCTTTGCTCGCAATCTGGTTGCGCTACACGGGGCCCGCGACAACGCTCTCGATGGAAATCATGATCGACATCCTGTTGATGGTCGTGATTGGCGGCATGGGAACGCTGTATGGTGCCGTGATTGGCGCGAGCATATTCATTCTGGCGCAGACCTATTTGCAGAACCTGATGGGCGTTGCCGCCGAGGCCTCCAGTGCCATTCCGCTGGTCTCCACACTCGTCGCGCCGGAACGCTGGTTGCTGTGGCTCGGGGTTTTGTTCATTCTTTCCGTCTATTTCTTCCCGTCCGGAATTGTGGGGCGCTTGAGGGCAGGGCGTACGTGACGGAAACAGGACTTTACATTCGCGATGAAGGTGCCGGCCGGCCAATTGTTTTTGTTCACGGCTGGTCCTGCCCCGGCATGTTCTTCGATCGCCAGGTTGCGGACTTGAAAGACCATGCCCGCTGCATAGTTCCGGATCTTCCCGGGCATGGGGCAACGGGGGATCGTGTACCGCGCACGATTGAGGCGGCGGCAGATGCCATCCAGGCCTACTTGAATGAACAGGATCTTCTAGACGTTGTCTTGTGCGGCTGGTCCATGGGGGCGCTCGTTTCCTATGCGCTCATCGAACGGCACGGCGCGGACCGGATCGGCTCCATGACTGCCATCGACATGTCACCGAAGGTTCTGAATGATGCAGGCTGGCAGAACGGAACGCGGAGCGGGTTGACCGCCGGCCAGAATACTCATTTCATCAACACGATCACCGCCGATTGGCAGCGCCTACCGCGCCGGATTGCGCGGCGCATGTTTGCAGTTGACAGCGAACCGTGCCTGGGCTTGTTGGACTATGCCAGCGGGGAAATCGCAAAAGCCAATCCTGTTTGGCTGAAGGACATGTGGATGTCTCTGACAGCCCTCGATTTCCGGGACCTGCTCAGAACCTTTCCCGTCCCGTTTCATTTGGCTGCCGGTGCAAAAAGTCAGCTTTACAGTCCGGATGTCCACCGATGGCATTCCGAAAATGTCCCAGACTTTCAGCTCACCCTGTTCGACCACTCCGGCCACGCGCCGCATCTGGAAGAACCGGAGAAATTCAAGGCTTTGATGCTGGGTGAGTTGTGTTGATCTAGTAAACCATATCAGTCGGGAGCTAATTCAGCAGCAACCGGCAGGTTTGTGGGCAAACGTTGGTTGTCCCAGACGGTTTCAGATATGCTAAATAGAAGTTATCAAAATTTTGTCTCATAAACTTTTAGTTAGTCCGGTCTTCATGACAAGCATTGAGCCATTTGAGGATGAAACAGCCCTTGAATTTGTTGAACGTGCGGAGACAATGGAAGCATCGGATGACCTGATCCGGACCATTCTTTCTTCGAATTTTCAAATTGGGGATGACGCAGCACAAAAGAAGCTTCGGCTTATGTCCAGAGTGTTTTGGGAGCGTTTTTTTCGCACTCACGTTCAGAGTATTTTCGATCGAGGTGGCTCGCGTTACAGCGCACTAATTTATATTCAGAAAAAGAATGGACTTTGTGGTCAGAAGAAGCTGACTGACCAGCAGATTGCCGAGCTTGTTGATTCTGTTGGGAATTGGCAGCGCTAACGTGGTTCCAGTCGCGCTTGAGAAGTTGCTAGATAACGATCAGCTTTTGGCTGTTCAAGCCTTCCACTTTAGCAACCGCTGATCTAGCGGGTTCGTTTTGCGCGGGCCGTCAGTTGCAAAAGAACCGTCATGTCCTCTTGCGTCATTGCCGAGTATGCCCCACTGCGGCCGCATGTGGGCAAGGATCCACGCCAATCGGCAAGTCACCTCTCCAAGGGGGAGAGGTCGGCGCTTGCGCCGCGTGAGGGGGCAGACCTCCCTGCGTTCTTCAGCCTTTTGTTCCCTCACCACAGCCCTCTCCCAGCGGGAGAGGGAATGCCGCCGTGTGCTGTGATGACATGGGCGGGGAGAGCGGATTCTGCCATTTCCCCATAGTTTTGGAAACGACTGGGCTCGGGATCAAGCCAAGGGTGACGGAATAAGGGGGAGGGCGGACTGCCTGCGTCAAAACCCTGGCATCACGGAGAGAATGGTGGAAATCACTCTTTCCCCACATCCTCAACATAGACCAAGGCGCGGCCCTGGCAGATGCGGGTGCCGTCGGCAGTCTCGCAAATGGTTTCAAGGTCTACCAAATGCTTTTCAGGGCGCAGGCGGGTGATGGTGACGGATGCGGTGAGTTCTTCACCAATCGGCGCGGGCGTCAAGAACTCCATGCTCTGCTTGAGATAATTCGTGCCCCGGCCAGGCAATTTGACGCCAAGCAGATAGGAAAACAGACCGCCGATCAGCGGGCCGGGAACAGTCTCGGGCGCAACTGCTTTTGGGCCGGCAAGGGCGGCAAAATTCGCCATGTCGGTAATCGTGTAGGACCGTTTGATCTCGTCGCGTTGACCGACTTCAAACATCACGCGCCTCCGTCAGTTCGCAGCTTCCAGAGAGGGTGACAGCCCCATCCGCCGTTCGTGAGATTTCAATCTGGATCTCTCCAGGCATGCCGGCAGTTTCGGAAAACCGTAGCGTCAGTTCTTCACCGGCATAGGACGGGTTGGGGAACATCAGAATTTGCACTGCATGTGCATGGTCTGGGTAGAGCTCCTGCAAATGTCCGAAGACGCGGGTGTAGAGCAGCATGCCGTGCGAGACGGTTCTGCCGAACCGGGTGCGTGCCGAAAATTCCGGATCGACATGGATCGGGTTGTCGTCACCAGAGAGCTTTGCAAAGGCGTCGAAATCGGCCTGGGTTGGCGTCCAAGTGAAGGTTGCCGTTACTGGCGCTTCGTCAATCAGGCTCATCGCTCAGGCCTCCTCGGGTAATTTTTGAAGGAAACTGTCTTTGAGAATGTTTTTGCGGACCTTACCGGCGGCCGTGCGCGGCAAATCGTCAGAGACGGTAAAGGTTTTCGGGATCTTGTAAGGGGCAAGATGATCCCGGCACCAGCCGGGCAGGGCTGCGGTGTCGATCTCTTCGCCAGGGCGCGGTACCAGGAACGCTGCGCCAACCTCGCCCCATCTTTCGTCCGGAACGCCGATCACGACCGCCTCCATAATGGCCGGATGAGCGTCCAGAACCTTTTCGACCTCAGCGGGGTAAACGTTTTCGCCGCCGGAGATGTACATGTCCTTGATCCGGTCGACGATGTAGTAGTAGCCGTCTTCATCCCTGCGGGCGATGTCGCCCGACTTCAGCCAGCCATCGACGGTAAAGGTGGCAAGGGTTGCTTCCTTGTTGTCCATATAGCCGGGTGTGATATTGGGGCCGCGGAACTGAACCTCTCCTTCGCCTGCACCGTCAATGACCGCCCCCTCCGCAGACTGCAGGCGGACATCGGTCATGATCTGCGCCTTGCCGACGGAACCGATCTTGTCCGCAGCATGGTCTTTGTCCATCAGAAAAACGGTCGGTCCGGTTTCCGTCATGCCCATGCCGTTGCAGATCGTGACACCGCGTTTTTGAAAGCTGGCCAGAAGGTGCTTTGGTACGGGGGCACCGCCGCAGCCCAGCGAGCGCACTTTTGAAAAATCCGTCGAATCGACGGCGCCGGACAGCGCAAGGACCTGGTAAATGGCCGGAACGCCGAAGAACGCGGTGACCTTGCCCGCATTAACCAGGTCCAGCACCACATCGGGATCAAACTTGCGCAGGACCGTCGAAGACCCGCCGTTTAAAAAGATCGGCAAGGTCGGCAGATTGATGCCGGCCGTATGAAACAGCGGCAGGAAGTTGACGCCTGTTTCGTGCGTGCTGAGGCCGGTCGCTTGGCAGTAGTTGATCATGTTGGCAGTGGCCATGCCGGCAGTTTGGATAACTGCCTTGGGCAGGCCTGTGGTTCCGGATGTGTACAGCAGATACCAAGGCGCGCTTGCCTTGATACCGGCGGCGTTGGGCGCGGAAGTTGCTGAGCCCGCAAGGTACTGGTTGAGCGCGCTCTTGCCATCGTCATTCGCGCCGAGCAGAACCAGTTCCACAACGGTGTTTGCTGCAAGGCCTTGTGCAGCCTCGGCGAACGCATCGTCGTGGAACAGGACCTTGGACTTGGAAGCATGCAGAATTGGTTGAAGCTCGGCGACGGGCTGGCGCCAGTTGAGCGGCACCAACAATACTCCGGACTTTTGAGCGGCAAACAGGAGAACAAAGAAGTCTGGATGATTGTGACAAAGCACCGCCATCCGATCGCCCCGTGACAAGCCGTTTTCAAGCAGACGATTGGCCAGCTGATTTGCCCGGACATTGATATCGGCAAATGTGTAAACAAGCCCCGTGTCATAATCTGTGAAGGCCACAGCGTCAGGTGTCAGTTCCGCCCGCTTGGCGGCCATATCGGTCAAGAACTCCATGTGTCCTCCCAACGCTTAGATTCTGGCCAGCATTGATGCTGATGCTCAGGCGCTTTGTTTTGCAAATTCTTGCATGCCGGCGAGTGTTTCCGGTCTGGCGATCAGGTCGAGGAACCGGGCCTTTTCCCGATCAAGCCGCTCCTTCACCAGTTGCCGGCGCGGTTCATCCCAAACGTTTTGACGCGTCGCGACATGGGTCTGCACAAATCGGCAGGAAATCCCGGTGACCCATTCTGCTATCTTCGGTTCAATATCGGATGGGGCGCAAACGTGGGCCGCCAGTCCGAAACGCTGTGCCTCGTCTGCCGAGATCCGCGTGTTGAGGTACTGAATTTCCAGTGCTTTGGCGGTGCCGATCTTTTCGGGCAGCATTGCTGTCCAGCCGCCATCCGGGGCAAATCCAACTTCAGAATAGTATGGTTGAATGAATGCGGTTTTCGACAGCGCGACCATGTCTGCCGCCAGCACCAAGCCTGTTGAACCGCCGGTGACAGGGCCGTTCACGGCTGCCAGAACCGGTGATGGAAAGGCAAGAAGAGACAGGATCACATCATGCAGGGCGCCGACCAGTTTATCCGCATAGGACAGCAGCTGGTCGTGTGATCCTGCATGGTCGAGAAAACCGCCGATATCTCCGCCGGTCGAAAAACTGCGGCCTCTTGCGGAGAGCACGAGCGCTGCGGGCTTCTTTGCTTCAGCGAGCTTGAGTGCTGTAAAAAGCTCGTCCACCAGTGGATGGGTGAGTGCGTTGTGGCGCGCAGGCCGGTTTAGAGAGAGCCATATGGCACCATCTTTGTGTTCGGTCTCTACCAGGCTCATGGCTTCAGGCCGTTGGCGATCAGATCATGTGCGCTGTCGACAAGCTCAGGAATGGTTTTCTGAGTGTTGAAGACCACCAGTTGCTCTCCGAGCGCCCGGGCAATTCCCATCAGAGCCCAAGCCCGAGTTTCGGCATCACCTTCCGAGATCTGACCCTTTTTGACTGCAGCTGTCAGGCCAACCCGATATCCGGAGGCGAATTTCGCATAATATTCGCGGTAGGCGGCTGGATCAACGAACAGGGCCTCCTGGACGATTTTATAAAGATTTGGATGGGCCCGTACGAATCTCAAGAATGCGGTAAGGCCGGCTTTTTCAACGTTCAGATGGTCCGTCAGCGTAGACGTCGATTCGGAAATCGAGTGCCGGACGAGGCGGCCCATTTCCAAGACCAATTCCGAGAAGACCTGCTCCTTGGTTTTGAAATAGATGTAAAAGGTCCCTTGGGCGACACCAGCTTCGCTGGTAATGTGACCGATGGAGGCGTCGTTGTAACCCTTTTCTCCAATGACACGTTCTGCCGCGGCCAGAATGGCGCGCCTTGTGGCTTCACCGCGTGCGGTTTTGGGCTGCGGCGTCGCAGCTTTTGCGCTCGTTTTCACGGACACTTGTTTGTTCTGTGCGGCGATGGTTCCCATGGATCAATTCCGATTTTTTGTAACATGAACGAGTATTCATGTTTTGCGGCGATCTGCAAGCGATAATGTCATGGGGCATGGATACGTGGGTTGTCCTCGTTCGTAATTTTTAGCCTATGGCGTATTGCCGCAGAGCCGTTTTTGATTTTTGTCATGGACCTAGATTTGATATTCAGTTTTGAATGACTATAAAGTGCGATCCGAGCATATGGTTGGAACGCGTTCTAACAAGGCAGATACACAGCCCAGACGCAGGCTGATGTAGAAATGAGTAAGCAGCCGGGGCTGGACCTGGCGGATTGAGGGAGCCGCACCATGGACGTGAATGCGTACCTGGAAGATCGACTGAGCAAACTCCATGACAATGGTAACTACCGCGTTTTCGCGGATCTGGAGCGGCATTCAGGCGATTTCCCGAAGGCAACGCGTTATCGCGCAGATGGGTCTACCCAAGAAGTGACCGTGTGGTGCTCCAATGACTACCTGGGCATGGGGCAGCACGACAAGGTGACGGGTGCCATGCAGGACGTACTTGCAAAGTGCGGCGCTGGCGCAGGTGGCACCCGAAACATTTCCGGCACCAACCACTATCACGTTATCCTGGAAAAAGAGCTGGCGGATCTTCATGCCAAAGATGCAGCGCTCATTTTCACGTCCGGTTATGTGTCCAACTGGGCAGCACTCGGGACATTGGCGTCCGAAATTCCAGGCATGATCGTCTATTCCGATGCGCTCAACCATGCGTCTATGATCGAAGGCATTCGCCACGCCCGCTGTGAAAAGCGGATATTCAAGCACAATGATGTCGCCGACCTTGAGCGTCTGATGGCGGCTGATGACCCAAATGCGCCGAAGCTTGTGGCATTCGAGAGCGTCTATTCAATGGATGGTGATATCGCTCCGATCAAGGAAATATGCGACGTCGCCGAAAAATTCGGAGCAATGACCTACCTTGATGAAGTTCATGCTGTCGGAATGTACGGCCCGCGTGGTGGTGGGGTTGCCGAACAAGAAGGCCTGATGGACCGTCTGACCATCATCGAGGGCACCCTCGGCAAAGCCTTCGGTGTCATGGGCGGTTACATCACCGGCTCCAAGACTATGATAGACTTCATCCGTTCCTTTGCATCGGGCTTTATCTTCACGACCGCCTTGCCGCCGGCACTGGCTGCAGGGGCTGCTGCCTCGATCAAGCACCTGAAAGCCAGTCCGTTCGAGCGCAAGGCGCACAAGGACCGGGTCGCCCAGGTTCGCGCAGCGCTCGACAAGCGCGGCATCCCGCACATGGACAACCCGAGCCACATCGTGCCGGTGATGGTCGGGGATGCAAAGAAGTGCAAATGGATCTCGGACATCCTTCTGGACACCTACGGGATCTATGTTCAGCCGATCAACTACCCAACCGTTCCGGTGGGCACCGAGCGGCTGCGTTTCACACCGACGCCGCTGCACACGGCAGATGACATTGATCACCTGGTGAACGCGATCAGTGATCTTTGGTCACAGTGCGCTCTGGCACGCGCGGTCGCCTGATCTCAGGGAAGTTGTCCATCGGCCGATTTTTTGACCGACTTCGGTTTTCTTAAGAATGGCGCGGGGTGACCAGCAAGGTTCTTGAGAAAGCCGTTGGCTATGCCTAACTGTCGCCGCGCTTTTCTTGATCTGAAGCTGGCAACATAGATCAGCAATTTTCCGAGTATTTTCAAGAACGTGATCCACCGGTTTCCAAGCTGCATTTTCTCCATCAGATAGCCCCACGACCAGCCGAAGGAAATGTCCTTGATCCGGTTGGCCGAGACGGTATTTCCCGACGACCCATCTCCTATGTGCTTGGCGCTGGCGTCAGCCACAAAACGCATGGGTTGGTTGAGTTTTCGAAATCGCAGCGAAAGCTCATCATCCTCAAAATACAAAAAGATATTTGTGTCGAAGCCGCCGTGGTGAATGAATGGCTTTCTTCGCACCAGCAACACAGCGCCACTGACGGTATCCACGTTCTGATCTGTTGATGGAGGAACGCGGTTTCGCACTCGCGGATCAAACCTGGTTTCGTAGCGAAAGAACTCGCTGCCGTCCGGTTTGAAAATTCTAGGGATGAAAAGACTGCAATCAGGGTGTCGCGCCGCTGCGTCCAAGAGGATCTGAATGGCCCTGTTTGAAATCTGCACATCCGGATTGGCGATTAGTACAAACTCGGTATTGATCCTATCAAGACCTGCCATAATCGCGTTGGCGTATCCGACGTTCTGGTCGAGGTGCAGTACCTCATAGCCAAGTGTTTGAGCCTCGGCTGGTGTGTTGTCACTGCTGGCATTGTCGACGGCGAGTGTCGCAAGCTCATGCGCGGGTATCCGTGAGTACTCAAGCACGGCCGCGCTGTTAAAGGTCACGATCAAACGTGTGACGGTCGAGAGGTCTTGTGGTGACGTCATCAGATTGGTTTACATTTCTTTTCATGTGATCCCGAACACGGCAAAGCTCAGCAAGCACCAGTTTATCTGGACCACGATTTCTTATGTCTGGACCTTTGCCAGCATGTCGTCGAACATTCTCTCCAGTTCGACCAGATCGACTTCGGTGCTAGCGGTAAACGTCCGGCCTTCCGGGTTCTTCGTGAGCGTCGAGCGATAATAGAAACCAAACTCGCGAGCCATCATTGCATAATGCGGAGAGCCCATGCTCGGACTGAAGAGCTCGATTATGCCTGTCGGTTTTCCTGCGCGGAAAATCATATTGGTTAAGGCAGCCCCGTGAGCACCAGCGATAATGGGTGCCTTTGCGAACCGGTTTGCCTGTTCCTTAAGGGTCAACGTCGCCGGATCGAGCACCTCAAAACCGGCTTTTTCGGCGAGGCGTGAGACCTCGTCCTGATTTCGAAACAAACGGCCATTGGGTGCGGTGTTGCTCCGTATCGTGAAGACAGGTCTGTCAGGCTGTTGCGAGGTTTCATCCCTGAACACGCCGGCAATCCATGCCATCGTGTCCGCGTTGCAGAAAAATGGCAGAGCCAGATATGCCTGATCGACCTTTACGATCTCACGCCGACCTTGAACGATAACCTCGCGTCCAAAGAACGCGCCCAGGTCTTGAGCTTGACGAAAAAACGGGGTGTTGGCTGATGCTGCATTTACAAGAAAGGGGATCGAGCGCGGCAAGCCGAACTGTTCCACCAGCCAAACCTTGTTCATTATGAACATGAAAAAGTGGAAATAGTTATCGCCGAACACGTGATGAAGCACGATAGCTTCTGGAAGTTGGCGCGAGGGTGACTTCCTATGAGCAAAAAACAGCGGGCTGCGCTCGCGTTCCGGCAAATCACTGGTTTTCCAGATCACGCGTCCTTGATGAAACAGCACACCAATCTTGGGATCGACTGAACAGGGGGCCCGCGCTTTGTAAAGGCCTTCCCTTTCTGTCGCACCTTTTCGTTCTTCTGCCCAAGCTCTTGCTTGTTCAGGCATAGGGGCGGCCGTTTCAAAACAGAAAGGGCCACTTGTGCGCTCTAGCAGAGGCTGCAGTAAGTCTGAGCGGGGGCGTGCTGGCAAGAGTGAGTCGCACAGCCGCAGCAATGGTTTTCTTAAGCGGTGGTATTGATCGCGAAACGGATAATTCATTTTGCCGGCCGCATTTTTGCGTTTTCTCGGAAAGTCGTTTTCGCCGTGAAACAAAATACTGGTGGCAGCCAGGCTAGCCGCCAAAGAGTGGTCGCTAGCTACCACACACAGTTTCCAGTGACAATTTGTTTTGGGGAGCGCAGTGATGTCGCCAGCACTTGCTAGGTATCAAACTCAGGTCGCCTGCTTCGGTCCGGCTCGTCCTTTTACTAGTTGCCTTCAACGATCCTGACTTTGTCGGGCCAAAATGCGTAGTGGTTTTTCAGTTGGAGGCTCATCTCAACCGGTGTCTTATAGACCCAGCCAATCTCATCTCCGCCAATGGCCACATAGCTCGCATCCCCTTTAATCGGGCAGTGCGTCGATTTGCTAAGCTCAGAGAAGGGCGACTGGAGGCTGTTTTCCGGCACGTAGATGACCGGATCATAAACGCCCCTACCGATCTCCATCACACGAATGGCATTTGTTGTCTCGGCAAGTTGGGTTTCACCTGCAAAAACGCGGATCTTCCGCGTGACCGGTTTGATGACCATCAGATGGTTGGGATCTTTCGGGTTTCGAATGGCATCCACAAAGGCGGGTGATTGAAATACTGGATCTACTGTCATGATCAATCCTGCGGTCGAGAGGTCTGTGGCGGTGCCTTGGGTGGTTACAAAAGCGACCGGAACTCTGATTTTCGTCCAATCTATAACACCACAAGATCCGAAGTGGTCCTTTTCCAGCGAAGCACAGCTTGCAATTCATTCAGCTTTTGCGCTCAAAGGAGCTCCCGACCTTTTCGCCTTGGAGACAAGATATGGCTACCAACCCCCAGGAGTTGTTGCGTGCTCTTTTCGAGCGCGCCGTTGAGGTTGCTGATCCGATGAAGAGCCTTGCGAGCCAGTTGCCTGAAAAACCTGGTGGCAGGGTTGTTGTGATCGGTGCTGGAAAAGCGTCCGCACGAATGGCAGAAGCCGTTGAGGCAGAATGGGGGGCTTGTGAAGGACTGGTCATCACCCGCTACGGCTATGGGCGCCCGACAAAAGGCATTGAGATTGTCGAGGCTGCGCACCCGGTGCCGGACAAGGCCGGACAGGACGCGACGAAACGCATGCAGGAGTTGCTATCCGATCTTGACGGGGATGATTTCGTTCTTGCCCTCATTTCCGGCGGTGCATCGGCTCTTTTGACCGCACCGGCAGGAGCCATTAGTCTTGAAGAGAAACAGGCGGTCAATCAGGCTCTGCTCGCTTCCGGCGCGCCGATCGGCCAGATGAACGTTGTTCGCAAGCACCTGAGCCAGGTGAAGGGGGGACAGCTTGCTGCCGCTGCTTATCCGGCAAAGATGGTGGCGTTGCTTTTGTCCGATGTTCCAGGAGATGACCCGGCCGAGATCGGGTCCGGGCCAACGGTCGGGGATAGCAGTACTCCGGAAGACGCCCGTCAAATCCTTGCCCGATGGAATATAAAAATACCGGTTTCGGTTTCTGAAGTACTCTCAGGGCAAACCGGAGTTTTACCTCCAGATCATGAGTGTCTGGGCCGTGTGACAAACACTATTTTTGCCGCGCCCTCGCAGTCCTTGGAAGCTGCGAGAAGCCTTGCAGAGAAGGTTGAATGCGACGTCGAGATCCTTGGTGATGCCTTGGAAGGCGAGGCACGAGACGTTGCTGCAACTCATGCGGGCCTTGCCCTGCAAAAGCAAAAGGAGCGCGGAGCATCAGAGCGGCCGTTGATCCTGTTGTCGGGTGGGGAATTGACTGTTACTCGGCGCGGTGACGGTATCGGCGGTCCTAATGCAGAATACGCACTTGCCTTGGCAAATTCGCTCGAGGGTACGGCAGGTGTCCATGCGATTGCCTGCGACACGGACGGTGTCGATGGCGCAGCCGAAGTGGCCGGCGCGATTATCGGTCCTGCCACCCCATCCAGGGCCGCTGCGACGGGTGTGTCGATGAGTGACGCGCTTGACCGGAATGATGCTCATGAGTTTTTCAGAGCAATTGGTGATCAGGTCGTGACAGGTCCGACACTGACGAATGTGAATGATTTCCGGGCAATTTACATCAATGGAGTGTGAGGCATGCTGCAGCACTGTGTTTTGTTGTCGTTGAGGGATCCGGATAATCTATCAGCGCTCGATGAACCGATGGCGCTCATTTCAGGGCTAGTTGATAAACTTTCTGGCGTGCTTTCAGTCACACATGGTCCGAACCTGGATCTGGAGGGCAAATCGAAACCGTATCAATATGGGTTTATTGTCACGGTCATCGATGAAGCTGTTCTTGCCGACTATGCGCCGCATCCGGATCATCAAATGGCCGCCGCAATGTTGATCGCCGCTTGCGAAGGTGGTGCAGACGGCATCCTCGTGGCCGATATTCGCTGCGGATGATGGAAACGTTTGATCGCCAATTTGCATCTAAGTCACAGAGAGGTAACTCCTTTTTGTTATTCTAGCGGCAAATGACCTGAAACACCTCGAAAGATTGGGCAAAAAGGAAGCCGTGTGTCAGAAGTCACCATTACCCGGGCAGTGCGGATGCCGGACCAATTCCGTATCGCGCGGTTTTTGTCCAATCCGAAGCTGGGTCCGCGGCTTTTGTTCTTCAGCGGCGGCTCCGCGCTGAATGATATTTCGAGATGCCTGAAACGGTACACGCACAACTCCATTCACCTTGTAACGCCTTTTGATTCCGGAGGCAGTTCACAAGGGTTGCGCCTTGCCTTCAACATGCCCGCGATCGGTGACCTAAGAAGCCGACTGATGGCTCTTGCAGATGAAACCGTTCTTGGTCAGCCTGATGTGTTCCGGCTCTTCACACACCGGTTTTCTAAAGAGTCTGGGCAAGAGGAATTGGCAGGTGAGCTTGAGGCGATGATCGCCGGTATTCATCCGCTCGTGGCAGTCGTTGAACAACCAATGCGGACGCTCATTCAAAATCAGCTGCGGACGTTTCAGGAGGGGTGCCCGCCAATGTTTGATTTGCGCGGCGCAAGCATCGGTAATCTCATTCTTGCTGGTGGCTATCTCAACCAGAACAAACAGCTCGAACCTATTATCTTCCTGGTCGCAAAACTTGTTGGCGTCCTCGGCCATGTGAAGGCTGTATCCGATGACAATCTGCATCTGGCGGCAAAGCTCGAGACCGGCGACATTGTCGTCGGACAGCACCTTCTGACAGGCAAAGAACAAGCGCCGCTAACATCGCCGATTGAGGAGATTTTCCTGAACAGAAGCCTACAAATCCGGGAGCCGGCGGTATCCGTGTTCCCGGAGCGCAATACGGCTTTGGTGCAGTCCGCGGATCTCATCTGCTATTCTCCAGGCAGCCTGTACACAAGCCTAATTGCCAGCCTGTTGCCTCGGGGTGTTGGCCGAGCTGTTGCCAGCCGCACCGTTCCTAAAGTGTATGTTCCCAGTTTGGGTCATGATCCCGAAGCGCCTGGAATGACGCTAGAGGATCGCGTTCAAGCATTACTTGCTTATCTTCGAAAAGATGCCGGTAGCGATTGCCCGGTCGAGCGGCTGTTGAATTTTGTCGTAACAGATCAAGGCACGGGAGAAGATGATTTAGCGGCAGTGGAGCAACTTGGCATTACCGTTTTGCGGCTGGATCTGATATCCAGCAAAACAGATCCTTATTACGACCCAGTGCCGCTCTGTGAGGCGCTGGTTTCCCTGACTTGACCGAATAAAGGATGCGAAGGATACGCCCATGAAACGGACCCCGATGCTGAATCGGCACATGAGTACGCTGATCGCCTCCCTTGGGCACATGGATGAAATTGTTGTTGCAGACGCTGGTTTGCCAGTGCCGCCGGGCATTGATGTCATTGATCTTGCTGTGTCGCCTGGGGTGCCCGGCTTCTTTGATGTCTTGGATGTACTGACAAGCGAATTGGTGGTCGAGAAAGCTGTTTTTGCCGAAGAGGCAAGTGCGGAACTTGCGACTGAAATCGAAGTCCGGCTGGCCCATTGGGCCGTGGAAATCGGCAAGCCGATTGAGCATGACCGGGTGCCTCACGAGGACTTCAAAACCCGGACGAAGCAGGCGCGCGCTGTTATTCGCACGGGGGAATGCACGCCTTATGCTAATGTCATTCTGGTCTCGGGTGTACCGTTCTAGCAGGTTAGTGTTCCCATTTTCCGGTGTAGGGCCCGCGTCTTACCAGCGCGGGCCTCTTTGTTTTGTTTGAAATGCTAGTCCTCTTACTCTCAGACAGGCGCCTTTCTGATCCAGCGATGCAAGGCATGCGCATACGGGAGTACACGCCAAGTGACGCAGCCCCGCTGATGTCGCGGGCTTCGTATGGGCTTGTTCCGAAACCTTTCCGGTCAAAGTTTCGTTTGTTTGCCAGAGCCTTCCCGTTCTGCAAAAACGAATTATCGAGTTTCCGAAACCGATTTTGTTGACTTCCGAAATCGGTTTTGGAACCAATAGTGAAATAAATCGCCTTCGATCATCTCAGCCGCAGGCAGAAAGAAGTCCGGGCCGGTCGGCCTTTGGGAGGTAAAATGTCGGGTCACCGCGGGTCAGTGACGATTGACGACGTTGCGCGCCATGTTGGTGTCGCAAAGGGAACCGTTTCGCGGGTCCTGAACAACTACACCGACATTTCCCAAACAACCCGCGAGCGCATCCTCAAAGCCGTCAAGGATCTTGGCTACCAGCCGTCGGCGACGGCCCGTAACTTGAAACGCGGCCGGCAGGATACGCTTGGCATCGTCATTCCGGTTGGACACGGAAATGGCGCCGATCCGTTCCTGTCCGAATTTATCGATGGGATTGCACGGGCTTTGGATGAACTCGGGATTGATCTCCTGGTGACAACCGCCCACTCGCGGGATCACATGATCGAGACGCTTCAGCGGCTTATTGCCAGGAGAAAGGTCGATGGTTTTATTCTCACAAGAACCGAAGTTGAAGATCCTCGTATTGCGTTCTTGAGCGAACAGGGCTTTCCCTTTGTCACGCATGGCCGGTCGCATCTTCCCGATACCCATGCGTGGTTTGACATCGACAATGAAAAGACCTTCGCCGATGGCGTGCGGCACATCTACAGCCTCGGACACAGCCGCATCGGCTTTATCGGCGGATCGCTAGAACTGAATTTCGCGCTTCAGCGGCGGGATGGCTACCGTGCCGGTCTTGAGTCGCTGGGCGTGCCTTTCGATCCCGCTCTTGAAACGATCGTGGATCTTGACGAGGAAGGCGGGCTTGCTGGAGCAGAGCGGCTTCTTGTGGGCAACGATCTGCCACCGACTGCCTTGTTGTGCGTGACAGACGCACTTGCGATTGGCGCTATTCAATATTGCCGGAAACATGGTCTGACGGTCGGTTCTGACGTTACGATCATTGGCTATGACGGGCTGCCATTTGGTGACTATCTCGAGCCCCCGCTCACAACATTTTCGCAAAGTGCGTCGGAAGCAGGCAGCCGTGTCGCCCGGATGTTGATTGACGTTCTGGATGGCAAAGATCCGAAGACCCTCAAGGCGCTTTCAGAAGCAACATTGATCCGGCGTGCATCAGACGGCGCGCCGCATAAAACACCGGAGGCACTGGCTGAAGTGCTCCGGTCCCGGCTGAACCAACAGCCATTACCTGGCAGTAAGGGAGACTGAAATGATTGGGAGGAGCACTTTCCTGACCTCGACCATTGCGGGTGTACTCGCATTGGGCATTACGGTGGCTCAGGCGCAAACCCTGCGTTTTTGGACCACGGAAGAACAGCCGGAACGGTTGGCGAAACAGGAAGAACTGGCCGCGGCCTTCAAGGATAAAACCGGCATTGAGGTTGATGTCATTCCAGTCACGGAATCCGACCTTGGAACCCGTGCCACCGCAGCTTTCGCTGCCGGTGATCTGCCGGACGTGATTTATCACACCCTGCAGTATGCGCTGCCGTGGGCAGAGGCCGGGATCCTGGACACTGAAGCGGCGACAGAGGTTCTGGAAAACCTTGGAACCGATACATTTGCGCCTGGCGCTGTGGCAATGGCCGCGGTCGAGGGTGGCATTGCTTCTGTGCCGGTTGATGGCTGGACGCAAATGGTTGTCTATCGCAAGGATCTTTTCGATGCGAATGGCTTAGCGGCCCCCGACAGCTACGAGAACATTTTGGCAGCGGTTGAGAAACTTCATAATCCGCCGGAAATGTTTGCATTCGTTGCAGCCACCAAGGTTGATGAGAACTTTATGAGCCAGGTGCTCGAGCATGTTCTACTGGCCAATGGCGTCAGCCCGGTCGGCAGTGATGGCTTCAAGCCGCTGGACGAGAAAAAGACGATCGAAGCACTCGAGTTCTATAAGGCAATTGCCGAGGCGTCTCCTCCAGGAGATCTGTTCTGGAAGCAGTCTCGTGAGCTGTACTTTGCCGGCAAAGCAGCGATGATCATCTGGTCTCCGTTCATTCTTGATGAGCTCGCCGGTCTGCGTGACAGTGCTCCGCCCACCATTTCCGATGATCCAACTTCGACAGAGTTGGCGTCAAAAACCGGTATCGTGACGACCTTGAAGGGTCCGTCAAATCCGGATGGCGCTGCCTGGGGGGATGTGCGTTACTTCGGCATTACAAACGATGCGGACACGGACGCTGCCATGCAGTTCGTCGAGTTCTCGATGGATGACGGTTACATGTCGACCCTGTCGATCGCACCGGAAGGCAAGTTTCCGATCCGCCGAGGCACCAAAGACAATCCGACAGCGTTTGTTGAAGGCTGGTCCAAGTTGCCAGTTGGTGTGGACCGCAAGGCACCGCTGACCGATCTTTACGATGCCGAGACCATCAGCACCATTGTTTCCGGTCTCGACACGGCTGCGCGTTGGGGTGTCAAGGAAGGGCAGTTGTCTCTGGCCTCCAAGATCATCAACAGCCAGGCGATCAACCGGCTTGTCCGGGAATACATTGATGGCGAACGGGACGCGGCACAGACCGTCGCTCAGATGAACGAAGAACTGGCCAAGATCCAGTAACTGCAAAAAGGCCCGTGTTTTTGAACACGGGCCAACCCCATCGGCCACCACCCCTCATTTAAAGAGGGTCTTTGCACTATGAAGTTTCGACGGGTTGAGCCGTCGAGGCACAGGGACTTTTTTGCCCTATCTCTGTCCGTTTGAAACTTGAGCAGGAAACCATGACCGCGCAGGACAAGACCATCGCCGAGCGCCGGCCGCCGAAAGGCATCGGACCGATGCAACGACGGGAGATGCGGCTCGCCTACCTGATGCTGGCGCCAACATTCCTGATCATTCTCGCCATCGTTGCAGGTCCTTTGCTTGCCAATTTCTGGATCAGCTTCAAGCCGGTTCAACTCGCGGACCTCCGGCCCCCAAGTGTGCTGGTAAACGAACGCATGCGCGGCAATCCGGAAAGTGCAGGCGATGCGGCGACACTCGAATACCGGATGCGCAATTCCTCGCAGGACAAGGAAATCCGGGGTGTTGTTTTGCGGGACACCCTACCTGATGGGTTCGACGTAACGAGCGTGCCTGAGGTTTGCTCGCTTCAAGGCGCGTCGATCACATGTGACATCGGCACTGTTCCGCCAAAATGGCGTGAGCGGCTGCGCTTTGAGGGAACGGTAACCGCGGCCTATTTGGCAGCTGACCGCCCCGAGCGGGCAAGCATCCCCGAGGTGTCGGGCGATGCAGACAATGTCCTGACAAACCTCGACTTCACCTTCGACAATTTCGTCCGGATCTTTGATGCAGATGAATTTTGGTCGGTGCTCCGGGTGACGTTCTATTACACGATCTTCGGGACTGCCGGAGCATTGGTGTTCGGGCTGTTCGCTGCGCAACTTTTGAATACGACGTTCAAGGGACGCGGGTTTCTTCGTGGACTGTTCCTTTTTCCCTACGTTTCGCCGGTGATTGCCGTTGCCTTCACCTGGGTGGTTCTGTTCGACCCATTTTCCGGAACCTTAAACGCGCTTTTGACCAAAATGGGCGTCGTTGCGGACCCGATCAATTTCTTCGGCCAACGGGCCGTGGAGTTTTCATTCTTCGGGATCCCAATGGAGTTTCCTCTGGCGCTTTCAACCGTGATCGCGTTTGAGGCCTAGCGCTATTTCCCATTGTCTTTCCTGTTCATTCTCGCGCGCATGCAGTCGCTCAACACAGATATCTACGAAGCGGCTGAAATGGATGGTGCAACCCCGCTACAGCAGTTCTGGTACCTGTCCTTGCCGCAGTTGATGGGAATCTTGTCTGTCCTGTTCCTTCTCCGCTTCATTTGGACCTTCAACAAGTTCGACGACATCTTCCTTCTGACTGGCGGCAATGCCGGAACGAGAACGTTGACAGTTGATGTTTATGAACAAGGGTTTGCCCTGTCCAACCTTGGAGCAGGAGCTGCGGTAGCCGTGGTGATCTTTGTCGTCCTCGTTACGTTCGCGACACTCTTTCTGCACTTCTCACCCAAGGAGGAAGGCCTATGAGACCCGGTAGCATTCTTCTGATAGCCATCACGGGCCTTATTTGGGGCGTGACCGCCATGGTGGTGATTGGGGTGACCTTGACCCTTATCACTGGCGAAGTGGCTCTACCTCAGGCGACAGCCGCCGGGTTTGCGGGCTTGATCGCAGCGCTGGCCCTGGTTTGGCGGCAGACTGCGGACATAAAAGGGATGCCTGCCTGGGTGCTATCCGCGGTCGTCCTGACGCTGGTTCTGCTGTTGGGTACGTTCGCGGCGCCTTTCACTTTGCCTTTGTCCAATGTTCCCTTTTGGCAGTTGGCCGGGCTGCTCGCCTTCGTTGCCAGCGTCACGGCGGCCAACCGTGTGAGCCTCAACGGCGCAACTCTCGGGTCGATGTCCCGGTACGAACGCGAGGTCATCTACATCCGGATCTTCAAGGGAATCGGTTTTGTCGTCTTCACGATTATCGTCGCGCTGCCCTTTTACGTGATGGTGATGACATCGCTGAAAAGTCAGCAGGCGTTGCTTGCCAATCCTCTTGACCTGTCAATCGACCTCTCGCAAGGATTTGACGGTCTCTTCCGGTCCTATGTCGAGCTCTTCACGCAGTTTAATTTCGGCCGCTATCTGATGGTCTCGGCCATCGTGTCTGTGGGTACCGTGATCCTGACGCTGCTGTTCTCGGTGCCCGGCGCTTATGCAGTCTCCCGTTTGCGGTTCCCGGGCCAGGCGCTTTTGTCCCGTTCGGTGCTCCTGATTTACATGGTTCCGGCGATTGTTCTGGTAATCCCGCTTTATGCCGTGTTCTCACAGTTGGGTCTGCGCAACACGTTGACCGGTTTGCTGATTGTCTATCCAGCAACAACAATCCCAGTCGCACTCTACATGTTGCAGGGTTACTTCCGAGGTTTGCCGTCTGAATTGGAAGAAGCAGGCCTGATGGACGGATTGTCCAGGCTTGGGGTGATCATGAAGATCACGCTGCCGTTGTCTCTGCCGGCGCTGGCGTCCGTATCGCTCTATGTGTTCATGATTGCCTGGAACGAGTTCCTGTTCGCTTTCATGTTCCTCGATGATCCGGACATTTTCACCCTTTCCCGCGGTGTGGTTTCGCTGAACTCCTCGGAGGTTCCACGCCAGCATCTGATGGCGGGGGCGGTGATCGCGACCGTTCCGGTTCTCTTCATCTTTCTTTGGTTCGAACGCTTCCTTGTCCAGGGCCTGACGGCCGGCAGTGTGAAGGGCTAACCAAATCATCAATGAGCTCACAAGAAGCTCAAGGAGATATTCGTGTCACAGACTGAGTTAGACCAAGTCGCCCGAAAAATCCTGACCGACAACGACCAGGGCGGATACACGGTGCCGACAAAGGGGCTTTACCCCTACCAATGGAACTGGGATTCGGTCTTTGTTGCTCGAGGCTTTGCGACCTTCGACACCGACCGGGCCTGGCGGGAGATAGAGCTTCTCTTCGAGGGGCAATGGCGAGACGGAATGGTCCCGCATATCCTGTTCCGGAAGGACGATCCGAGTTACTTCCCCGGCCCATCCGTTTGGGGAACAGATGGCGGTCCCATTCCAAGTTCAGGGCACTCGCAGCCTCCGGTCGCTGCAACCATCGTTTGGGACTTGCTGGAACTTGATGCCTCTGACGCCGCTCTGGATCGGGCGAAGTTGCTTTTCCCGAAAATCCTCAGCTGGCACCGTTGGTTCATGGCTTACAGGGATCCAGACAATCTTGGTGTGATTGCTGTTATTCATCCATGGGAGTCAGGGCGGGATAATCTTCCGGACTGGGATGACGCCTTGCGCGGTGTCGAAATCAAGGATGTCGCTCCGTACGAGCGGAAAGACACCTCTCATGTCGACCCGGCCATGCGCCCGCACAAAGAGGACTATGACCGCTACCTTTCTATCGTTGCGGCTTGCCGGAAAGTGGGTTGGGATCCTGAGAAGGTTGCCCGAACCTGTCCGTTTTTCGTAGCTGACCCCGGTATCACCTTCATTCTCTTGAGAGCGTGCCGAGATCTCCTGGCACTCGCAGATCGCCTTGGAGAAACTGCCGCGCAGCCGGAAATCGAGGGGTGGATCAGCCGGATGGAAAAGGGCGCTGCGCGTCTTTGGAATGCAGAGCTCAAGGCTCACGTCGCCATGAACCTGCGAAGCGGGAAACAGACCGGCGGTGTTTCAAGTGCATCTTTTCTTGCGCCCTATGCAGGCCTTACTGATCTTGAGGTGTTGAAGCCGCTTCGGGAGCATTTCGACCGGATCAGCGCAAAGGTGCGATATCTGATGCCGTCCTACGACCCGGAGCATAAAGCCTATGAACATTTGCGGTATTGGCGCGGCCCCGTCTGGGCGATGGTCAATTTCATGATTGCTCGCGGTTTCGCGGAAGCTGGTGACCCGGGCCGGTCCGACAGGCTTCGGCGTGACACGGCTGCGCTCATTCAAACCGGCGGTTTTGCCGAATATTTCAGCCCTGAAACGGCGGAAGCTGCCGGTGGTGGATCCTTCTCTTGGACAGCGGCGATCTGGCTTGCCTGGGCAAGACCATCGCAAGCAGATCAAGCGGCTTAAGGGGGCAACAGATATGGGTGCAATCCAGCTCAAGAGTGTCGAGAAGTGGTTTGGTGACCTGCAAGTCATTAAGGGAATTGATCTCGATATCCAGGACGGTGAATTCGTTATCTTTGTCGGCCCATCCGGGTGCGGAAAGTCCACTTTGTTGCGTCTGATTTCCGGACTTGAAGAATCGAGCCGCGGCGCAATCGAGATTGACGGCAAGGACGTCACCGCATTGCCGCCCTCCGGGCGCGGTCTTTCAATGGTGTTTCAGTCCTATGCGCTTTATCCGCATATGTCCGTTCGGGAGAATGTGGGATTCGGTCTGAAGACTGCAGGCGTGGCAAAAGCGGAGATTGACCGGAAAGTGAACGCGGCTGCGGAGATTCTAAAGCTGGATGACTACCTTGAACGCAGGCCCAAAGCTTTGTCAGGTGGTCAGCGCCAACGTGTTGCCATCGGCCGGGCCATTGTTCGCGAACCAAGCGCCTTCTTGTTTGATGAGCCGTTGTCGAACCTGGATGCCGCGCTGCGTGTTGAAATGCGGTTCGAAGTTGCCCGGCTTCACAAGAGCCTGGGGACAACCATGATCTACGTGACCCACGACCAGGTCGAGGCGATGACACTTGCGGACAAAATCGTTGTCCTACAGGCTGGCGAGATCGAGCAAGTCGGCTCTCCGCGAGAACTCTACGAGCGGCCCGACAATCTTTTCGTTGCCCAGTTTATCGGGTCCCCGAAGATGAATGTTCTGCCCTGTTCAGTAACAGGAGATTCGTTCTCGCTCGACGGACATGGTGGTGGCCATTACCCGCATGGTGGTGCATCCGGAGCTCCTGTCAAACTTGGTATCCGGCCGGAACACATGCTGGTCGTTGCGCCGGAAGAGGGGCACTGTTCGGGCACCGTTGAGGTTGCCGAATATCTCGGGGCTGACACATTCCTTTATGTCGCGCTTGACGGTCTTGATACTGTCCTTGTGCGGATCAGCGGCAGTGAAGAAATCGCAGAAGGCGCGCGCGTCGGACTGAAGTTTGATGAAACCCGGATGCACTTTTTTGACAAGGACGACCGAGCGATTCGCAGCGGCTCATGAGGTGTTTTTACAACGTATACAATGCGGAATATCAGTTATAGGGTAATGGATCTGTCGCGAACTCTTCGGTTGTGAAGGAGGTTGTGCTTACAATGAGTGCCCTGCGCAGCATCCTGCTGGCCTTCTGTGTTCTCGTGAGTGCTTCCGTGGCCGATGCTCATGCTGCGGGCTTCCGTGTCACATTTATCAATCCAGGTGGGGACGGTGGTTTTTGGGGCCATGTTTCAAAGACTATGCAGGCGGCAGCTGCGGACTTTGATATTGGTCTTGAAACTTTAAACGCCGACCGCCGTCCTTACTTCATGGAACAACTCCTTCAGGAGAGGATCAGCCGCGGAAATCTGCCAGACTACTTTGTTCTGGTGAATGAGCTGCAGGAGGGGGGGCGGCTGATGCAACTGCTCGATGAGCAGCCGGTTGAGACAGTATTTCTCCTAAATACATTGACCAAATCCCAGTACGAAGTTTTGAACGAGCGTGTTCAGTCCACAATCATCGGGTCCATTACCCCAAACAATGAATGGGCCGGTTATGAGATGGCGCAATCCTTGATTTCTTTCGGAACGTCCGGTGGTGCTGACGGAAGCGGGTTAAGGATGCTGGCTCTGACCGGAGATGACAGTACGCCGGCGGCACTCGACCGGCAGAGGGGTATGGAACAGGCTGCGGCTGACAGCGGCGTCGATCTGCTCGGCGCAGTTCCAGTGAATTGGAACGAAGACATCGCATATGAAAGGGCAAAGACGTTTTTGAGCCGGACGCATGTTGATGCCATCTGGGGAGCAAATGACGCCATTGCTCTCGGAGCAAAACGGGCTGCAATCGAGCTTGGTATGAAACCCGGTGAGAATATTGCCTTTGCTGGGTTGAATTGGTCAAAAGCAGGGATGGAGGCTGTGAAGAACGGACAGTTGACCATGACGCATGGCGGCCATTTTTTCGCCGGAGCCTGGGTCATCGTGATGCTCTATGATTACCACAACCGGCCCGCACCCAAGAGTGCACTTGATAATGTGTCTTTCCAGATGTCTGCGATCACCCGGGATAACGTCAATCTCTTCCTCGAACGGTTGGGTGATCAGAACTGGGCCAAGATCGATTTTCTCGGTTTCAGCCAGGCTATGACCGGCCTGTCGCAGTACGATTTTTCAGCAACTGCGATCTTGAATGCTGCAAAGAATTGAAGCCGCAGCGTGAGTTTTTTGACTTAAATGTCGCAGGTCGTTTGTTCTTGCCTTGATTGAGTGAAGCTGAAACCTTCCCCGATGATTCTGGAGGTGAGGTGTTTCATGAACAACAAGAACGAAACTCAGTCTGGTGGCTATAATCCTGAGACTGAAGGCGCGGAAATGGCGTTTTCCGGCAAAATGTCATATGGCGATTACCTCGGCCTTGAGACTATCCTGAGCTCGCAAGCTCCCTTGTCGAATGCGCCGGATGAGTTGCTGTTCATTATTCAACACCAAACGTCCGAGCTTTGGATGAAGTTGATGCTTCACGAGTTGGAAGGGGCACGGACAGCCATTGCCGAAGATCACATGCCGGAAGCGATGAAGCTGCTTGCACGTGTCAGCAGGATCATGGAGCAATTGAATTCTGCGTGGGACGTGCTTCGGACCATGACACCAAGCGATTACACCCAGTTCCGGGATTCGCTCGGTTTGTCGTCCGGGTTTCAGTCTTTGCAGTACCGCCTGATCGAATATGCCCTTGGAAACCGCAATCTCGCGATGATCCGTCCGCATGAACATGTCCCCGAAAACGTCGATCTGCTGCAGCAGGAACTTGCCAAGCCAAGCCTTTATCAGGTGGTGCTGTCATTTGCGCAGCGGCAAGGATTGGACGTTCCTGAGCATGTGATCGCAAAACCATCGGACAAACCGAATGGCGAGGTGCCAGAAATCGTGGACCTTTGGCAGAAGGTCTATCGTGATCCTGCACAATATTGGGCGCTTTATGAAGTGGGTGAAAAACTGGTCGACCTGGAAGACTACTTCCGGCGTTGGCGGTTCAATCACGTCACCACGGTGGAACGTGTCATCGGTTTCAAGCGAGGCACCGGCGGCACGGGCGGTGTGACCTATCTGAAGCGCATGCTGGAGGTCGAACTGTTCCCTGAACTCTGGCATGTCCGAACGGAACTCTGAGCGCACCTGGCAAGATTTACGGTCAAGCAGAAGAGGCATTGCCAATTCCGATCCTCGAGTTAAGCTGCTGATCAAGGACCTGAAAACAAGGTCCGGAAGCAGTTGAACAGAGGGGAAGTTCTGATGTTGAAGAGACTTGCGGCAACAGCAAGTGTGTTGGCGATGCTGAGCGGTGCCGCCGTGGCGGAGCCGGTCAAAGTTGGCATGATCACCACCTTGTCCGGTGGCGGCGCCGGGCTTGGTATTGATGTGCGGGATGGTTTCCTGCTTGCTGTGAAACAGGCAGGCAACTCCGACCTGGAAGTGATCGTTGAAGACGATCAGCGCAAGCCGGACGTGGCCGTGAAGCTAGCGGACAAGCTGGTTCAATCGGAAAATGTTGACGTTCTGACCGGCATCATCTGGTCGAACCTTGCCATGGCCGTCGTGCCATCAGTGACCGCGCAGGGCAAATTCTATCTGTCGCCAAATGCTGGGCCATCCGCGCTGGCTGGCAAAGGCTGCCACCCGAACTATTTCAATGTGGCCTGGCAGAACGACAATTTGCACGAAGCAGCGGGTGCCTACGCCAAGGACCAAGGCTACAAGAACAGCTTCATTCTGGCGCCGAACTATCCGGCCGGCAAGGACGCGCTGACGGGCTACAAGCGGTTCTATGATGGTGAGCTGGCTGGCGAGCTCTATACCAAGCTTGGCCAGACTGACTACGCCGCAGAGCTTGCTCAGATCCGGGCCTCCGGTGCTGATAGCGTGTTCTTCTTCCTGCCAGGTGGCATGGGGATATCCTTCTTGAAGCAATATGCGGACAGCGGAATCGACCTTCCGGTCGTCGGACCGGCGTTCTCATTCGACCAGGGTATTCTTCAGGCTGTCGGTGACGCGGCTATGGGTGTGAAAAACACCAGTCAGTGGTCAAAGGACATCGACAATCCGGCCAACAAGGCCTTTGTCGAAAGCTTCCAGGCTGAATATGGCCGTCTGCCGTCGCTCTATGCGTCCCAAGGCTTTGACACTGCGAATCTTCTACTGTCGGCGATGGCCAAGGCGGATGTAAAGGATGCAGATGCATTCCGCGCGGCACTCAAGGAAGCTGATTTCGCATCGACCCGTGGTGACTTTAAGTTCGGCAACAATCACCACCCGATTCAGGACATCTATGTCCGTGAAGTCATCAAGGAAGGCGATGTCTATACCAACAAAATCATTGCCACCGGCCTGAGCGATCATTCGGATGCCTATGCTGGCGAGTGCAGCATGTAAGATCGGCCAACAACGGTTATCAGAAGCCCGGGCACATTGCCTGGGCTTTTTTGTTGGCGCTGTATTCGAGCTCAGGCCAGCCCGTTTGGTCGCGGTCCGTTGATTTTGCTCAAAGACGTGTCAGGCCATCTCTGGAACGGTGTGGGCTACGGAGTTTTGCCAGTGATGCGGCAAACGTCAGGTCCAGGTCTGTCGCTTCGCAAAGCAAAGAGGCCTGCACGCAGGTCCTGCCGGACCTTGGGAGAAAACAATGGATAACGGTCAGCAGGCTGGCAACGGAGTATCGAAGACAGCCTGCTGCGTGACCCATGTACCGGACGGTGCGATTGCCGAAATCTGCGAACGGTTCGGCAACGACAAACACCGTATGTTGGACATCCTGCGCGAAGTTCAGGACCGGTTCCAGTGCATCGCGCCGGCAACCATGGACCGGATCGCCGAAGAAACCGGCCTGTCCCGGATCGAAGTGGAAGGGGTCGCAAGCTTCTATTCTTTCCTGTCCCTGCAGCCAAAGGGCCGGATCACCATCCGGCTGTGCGACGATATCGTCGACCGCTATGAGGGACTTGAAGCCGTTACGGCTGAGTTTGAGGATGTGCTTGGGATCCGGATCGGCGAGACGTCTTCGGATGGGGCCGTATCCCTTGAATATACGCCCTGCATCGGCATGTGCGACCAGGCGCCCGCGGCGATGGTCAATGACGTTGTCCTGACCGGGCTGACCGTGGAAACCGCGCGGCAGGCGGCCGAAGCGATCAAGGCCGGCAAGCGTCCCGAAGATCTTGTCAGTGACCGTTTTTCCACCCTGTCATCCCATGAGCGGGCAGTCCGCATGGTGGACAACAACATCCGTCATGCCGGTGCTGTGCTCCTCGGTCCGGTGCCGGAAGATGCGGGACTTTCCAAGGCGGTCAGCATCACATCCGCCCAGATCATTTCCACCATTGAGGACAGCGGCCTGCGCGGCTGCGGCGGGGCAGGGTTCACAACGGGGCGCAAATGGCGGTTTGCGGCCGCAGAGCGCGCCGAGCGGTCTTTCGTGATCTGCAATGCGGATGAGGGGGAGCCGGGAACCTTCAAGGACCGGGTTCTCCTCACTGAACGGCCGCATCTTTTGATCGAGGGCATGACGATTGCCGCCCGCGCTGTCGGGGCGAAGGAAGGCATCCTTTATCTGCGCGGCGAATATGTCTACCTGCGCGAGCTTCTCGAACAGGTGCTGGAGGAGCGGCGGCGGCGCGGACTGCTTGGAAAGGAGATCCTCGGCACCAGGAATTTCGATTTCGACATCCGGATCCAGATGGGGGCGGGCGCTTATATCTGCGGCGAGGAGGGCGCCTTGATCAGCTCCTGCGAAGGGCTGCCCGGGGAGCCGAAGACCCGTCCGCCATTTCCGGTCAATCGCGGTTATCTCGGCTATCCGACCGTGGTCAACAATGTGGAGACATTCTGCCATGCCGCGCGCATTCTGGATCAGGGTGCAAGTTGGTTCCACGAGATGGGCACCGAAGGCAGTCACGGCACCAAGCTGTTCTCGGTGTGCGGCGACTGTCTGAACCCGGGCATTTACGAGCTTCCCTACGGCCATACGGTCCGGGAGCTTCTGGAAATGGTCGGTGGCCAGGATGCGGCAGCCGTTCAGGTGGGCGGACCAAGCGGGACGATGATTGCCCGCGACAGCTTTCACCGGAAGCTCACGTTCGATGATCTGGCAACCGGCGGCGCGATCATCGTCTTCAATGGCGAGCGCAACGTTCTGGAGATAGTCGAGTACTACCTGTCGTTCTTCGTGCATGAAAGCTGCGGCTATTGCACCCCCTGCCGGGTCGGCAACGTCTTCTTGCAAAAGGCGATCCAGAAGTTCCGCAAGGGGCTCGCCAACCTGGAGGACATTGACTACCTCAAGGACCTGTCCGGAACGATCATCGAAACCAGCCGCTGCGGCCTCGGCATGACATCGCCCAACCCGGTGTTGTCGACCCTGGAGAATTTTCCGCTGGTCTATTCGGCGATGACCAAGCCGGGTAAGGACGGCATCCGCGACACCTTCGACATTCAGTCGGCCATTGATGGTGCGCGCAAGATCGCCAAACGCCGCTCCTACATCTTCGACCGGGATTTCTCGCAATGAGCGGCACAAAAAAGGAAACTGGCTTCAGTTTCACGATCGATGGCGTCGAGGTCACGGCCTATGCCGGCCAGACCATCATGGAGGCCGCCGACGAGGCCGGCGTTTACATTCCGCGCCTGTGTGATCATGAGGGCCTGCGCCATCAGGGCAGCTGTCGGGTCTGCACCGTCAAGGCGGGCGGGCGCAGCGTATCGGCCTGCACGCAGCCGGCCGCCCCCGGTCAGGCCGTTGAAAGCGAAACGCCGCATCTCAATAAGATGCGCCGCGATCTCGTGGAAATGCTGTTTCACGAGGGCAATCACCTGTGCCCCATCTGTGAGGCAAGCGGCAACTGCGAGCTTCAGGCGATGGCCTACCGGCTCGACATGACCGAGGCGACCAAGTTTCCCTACCTCGAACCGTGCCGGGCGGTGGACGCCTCCCATCCCGACATTGCGCTTGATACCAACCGCTGCATCAGTTGCGGCCGGTGCATCCGGGCGTCTCAGGATGTCGACGGCAAGGGTGTCTTTGGCTATGTCGGGCGGGGCATTCACCGGCGGGTTGCCGTGAACGGCGCAAACCTTGCGGACACGGATGCGGCGGTCACCGACAATGCCATGTCCGATGAGGTCTGTCCTGTCGGGTGCATCATTCGCAAGCGCGTCGGCTTCGTGACCCCGATTGGCGAGCGGGAATTCGACAAGGGCATCATCGGCCACAATATCGAGGAGAAGCGCAAATGAGTGATGCAGCTCAGGCAGACCTCCCCAGGGCCCGCATCGCGACCGTTTCCCTTGCCGGGTGCTTCGGATGCCACATGGCAATTCTCGATATGGACGAGCGTTTGATCGATTTGATGAAACTCGTCGAGATTGACCGCTCGCCGCTTACCGACAAGAAGCGCTTCACCCAGCGTTGTGACATCGGCATCATCGAGGGCGGTTGCTGCAACGAGGAAAACGTTCATGTCCTGCAGGATTTCCGGCGCAATTGCGATGTGCTGATTGCGCTGGGGCAGTGCGCGATCATGGGCGGGCTGCCGGCGATGCGCAATGCGATCATGCACTCCGACGAGCCGTTACGCGAATGCCTGGACGAGGCCTATATCACCGGCCGTTACATCCGTAACACCACCCATAACGTTCCCAATGATCCGGCGCTGCCACTGCTTCTTGACGAGGTCTACCCGTGCACGCAAGTGGTCGAGATCGACTATCAGATCCCCGGCTGTGCACCGGAGGGGGACTTCATTTACGACACGCTCTTGAAGCTTTTGACCGGACGGTTCCGGGGCTTTGAACGTGACAAGATCAAGTTCGACTAGAGCATATTCAAGAACGATAACCGGGAGAAGACGATGGGCGAACCCAGAATGATAGAAATCTCGCCGGTCACCCGCGTGGAAGGGCACGGCAAGGTCACCATCCACCTCAACCCGGAGAACGAGGTGGAGGAAGCCCGGCTGCACATTGTCGAGTTCCGCGGCTTTGAGCGGTTCATACGCGGGCGCCTGATGTGGGAAGTGCCGGTGATTGTCCAGCGGTTGTGCGGGATCTGTCCGGTCAGCCATCATCTTGCAGCGGCCAAGGCAATGGACATGATCGTGGGCGTTGACCAGCTGACGCCGACGGCGGAGAAAATGCGCCGGTTGATGCACTATGGGCAGGTGATGCAAAGCCATGTGCTGCACTTCTTCCATCTGGCCGCGCCGGACCTCCTGTTCGGCTTTGGCGCTCCGGCGGAAAAACGAAACATCTTCGAGGTGATCAAGGAGCAGCCGGAACTCGGCAAACGCGCCATCCTGATGCGCAAGTACGGCCAGGAGGTCATCGAGGCGACAGCGGGCAAGAAGATCCACGGCACCGGCGCCATTCCGGGCGGTATCAACCGGAACCTGCCACTCGAGAGACGCGATCATTTTCTGAGCACGATTGATGAGATGCTCGACTGGGCACAGGACGCGGTCAGGCTCGCACGGGACTACACGCTGGAGCACGCCGATCTTGTTGAGAACTTTGGGTCTTTCCCCTCCAACTACATGTCCCTTGTGCGGGAAGGGGACGGGGCGCTGGATCTCTATCACGGCAACTTGCGGGCGCTGAATTCGGCCGGTGATGAGATCTTCGATCAACTGCCTTACACGCGCTACCATGAGCATCTGGTGGAAGATGTCCGCTCCTGGTCCTACATGAAATTTCCCTTCATCAAGGAGCTTGGACCGGAGGTTGGCTGGTACCGGGTCGGGCCGCTGGCGCGCTTGAACACGACAAGCTTCATTGACACACCGGCCGCCAATGCCGCGCATCAGGAACTGAGGGAGGCCAGTGACGGGCGACCGAACAATTCGACCCTCGCCAACCACTGGGCGCGGATGATCGAGGTGGTTCACTGCGTCGAGAAAATCCGCGAGCTGCTCAACGATCCGGACCTTCAAGGCGATGATCTGGTGGTCAAGGGAGATCGGCGGGGTGAGGGGATCGGCGTTATCGAAGCGCCGCGCGGCAATCTCATTCACCATTATCAGGTCGATAACAACGACCAGGTGACCTATTGCAATCTGATTGTCTCGACCACGCACAACAACGAGGGCATGAACCGGGCGGTGAAAGATGTCGCCGTCAAGCACTTAAGTGGTCATGACCAGATCACAGAGGGCATGCTCAATCATGTCGAGGTGGCAATCCGGGCTTATGATCCATGCCTCTCCTGTGCCACTCATGCGCTGGGCCAAATGCCGTTACAGGTAGAGCTTTTCAACGCCGAGGGGGAGTTGCTCGATCGTAAGTCACAGTCGGTATGAGGGCGTTGGGGTGTTGTTGATCGGGTATGGCAATCCGGGTCGGGGAGATGATGGGCTTGGGCCTGCGTTTTCTGAAAGCATGGCAGCTCGTGACTTGACGTCCTGGAGGATCGATACCGATTACCAGCTCGTTGCAGAGCACGCGTTTGATGTCTCGGGGCATGAGCTTGTCGTGTTTGCAGACGCAGAGATTGGGGGCGCGGAACCCTTTTCTTTCCGCGAGATCAAGCCGGGTGCCCCGGAGGTGCTGGGCAGCCACAGCCTTGTTCCGGAAACCGTCCTGTCCTTGTGCGAGACACTCTATGGCGCTGCGCCCAGAGCCTTCGTGCTCGGGATCTCGGGGGCGGAGTACGGCGAGGTCAAGGAAGGCTTGTCAGACATGGCGGCGGTCAATCTTGCCAAGGCAGAAGCCTTTTTCCTCGACTGGGTAAAGGAGTTGCCGGACCATTAAATGTCCGGACCATTCTTGCGGCTTTCAGTTGCCGGATCGTGGGAATTGCGCAGGGCCTCAAGAGTGCGCATGCGCTCTTCTGCTTTGTCCTGATTTTCCCGCGTAACGCCGGCAATTAACACTTCGGCAATAGCCATCAGCGCCAGGGATGAATCCCAGGGCGAGGGAACTGCGACACGGGCCGGCAGCACGTAGGAAGCTATTCGGCCAATGGGGGACATCCAGCTGTCTGTAACCAGCGCAACGGTCGCCCCTTGTTTGGCCGCTGCTTCTGCAAACTGAATGATCTCTGCCTGGTACCGGCGGATGTCGAAGACCAGCACAACATCTTTTGGGCCGATCCCAAGCAACTGGTCGAGCCAGTTGCCGTGCTGTCCGGCAACATGGAGGACGTTGGGCCGGACGATCCGCAAATGCGCGGCCAAGTATCGTGCAAGGCCATCGGTGAACCGTCCGCCAATCAGGTGCACCGTCTTGCGTTCGTCTGCCAACAGTTTGACAAGACCGTCCAGCTCGCCCTTTGGCAGATGGTCGAATGTCTCGCGGATGTTCTCGATCAATTGCCCGACATGTGGGTCGCCCGTTGTATCCTTTGCAAGATTTGTGCTTCGCGCGAGCGGTGAGTTCAGCTGATTGGCAAGTTCGCTGCGCAGTTTTTTCTGAAACTCCGCAAAGCCCGGAAAACCCAATCTGGCAACAAACCTCAGGATGGTAGGAGCACTCACACCCGCTGCTTTTGCAAACTCTGCAACAGTTCCCAGGCCTTGTACCGGATAATTGGCCATCAAGGCGTGTGCCGCCTTCTTTTCGGTCGCGGTAAACTCGTCTAGCCGATCACGTATGTCGTCCAAAAGCGGGCGTTCCATGGACTGCTGCCTCAATTTTTGGCGGAGCTATCAAAACTGTTTGACAGAACTGCATTTCGTGTATCAAATATTACAGAGTTTGAATTAGTCGGCAATACTGTAACAAACATTACAGAAGTAGGCGGGCGCTTTTCCGGGGGAATGAATGGGATCAAACCACCAAAACGGCGGAATGTCCCGTGCTGTAGAGATTGTAAATGCAGAAGGTGCCGGGGAACTGGTCCTGCTGTGTGATCACGCCTCGAATCATTTTCCTCCTCCCTATGATCAGTGCCTGGGTGTGTCGGATGAAGAGAAGTCCGCCCACATTTCCTGGGATCCCGGCGCACTCGGTGTCGCAATGGCACTATCGAAGGCGCTTGATGCGCCCTTGGTTTATACAACGGTGTCCCGTCTCGTCATCGACTGCAATCGCGAAGAAACCCGCGAAGATCTGACGCCGTGCTTGAGTGAGCTAACAGAGATCTCCGGAAACAAAAATTTATCTGAAGAGGAGCGGACATTCCGGATCAATCTGGTTCACCGCCCCTTTCATGATGCGATTGATAAGGTGCTTGCGCTTCGGGCGGACAAAGGGCTGCCTTCGGCAGTGGTGTCCATCCACACCTACACGCCGGTCTACAAAGGCAAATCTCGGCCTTGGGAAATCGGTTTGATTTCCGAAAACGACCGCCGCCTGGCCGATCCTGTGTTGGCGGGGCTGAAGGCACGTGGTGATCTGACCGTTGGCGACAATGAGCCTTATGCCCCCTCAGATGGGGTTTATTACACCGTCAGGCGGCATGGTGAAGACAATTCGCTGCCGTGCCTGATGATCGAGATCCGCAACGACGAAGTGCGTACTGCAAACGAGGAGCTGCACTGGGCTGATGTTTTGGGACCTCTTTTGAAATCCGCCGCCAAAACGGTGTTGCGGAAGGAGGTTGCGGATCATGCCTAGGATCGCCCATTGGTATGTTCACGCGGTTGACGGTTTCAATCGCGGTCTGGGCAAAGTCATCATGTGGGGCGTCTTTGTCATGGCGGGGATCCTGTTGTGGTCCTCGATCTCCAAGACGTTTTTCAATCCATCACTGTGGACCTTGGAAGTGGCGCAGTTTGCAATGGTCGCCTACTACGTCCTCGGCGGACCTTACTCGGTACAGCTCGGGTCAAATGTCCGCATGGACCTTTTTTATGCAGAGTGGAGCATCAAGAAAAAGGCCTGGTTCGATGCCTTCACTGTCCTGCTGCTGATGTTTTATCTCGGGGTTCTTCTTTATGGGGCGCTCGGGTCTACAGCCTATTCCCTCGGTTATTTCGGCCGGGAGTTTCCGGAGTTCTACTGGGAGCTGATCGTCGCCTTCTTTACAGGCGGGCCCGCCGCCGCCGGAGAGGTCATGGGCTATATCGAACGCAGTCCGACGGCGTGGCGGCCGGTTCTCTGGCCTATCAAGGTGACCATGTGTATCGGCTTTTTCCTGATGCTTCTGCAGACCATTTCTGAGCTGATAAAGGATATTGCGACCATCCGGGGAGAGACCATCTGATGTCTTACGAGATGATCGCCCTTTTGATGTTCTCGTCGATGATGCTCATGCTGCTCACCGGACAGCGGGTGTTTGGAGCCATCGGTGGTATTGCAGCCATTGCAGCTATCAGCCTGTGGGGTGTCGGCGGACAGGATATTCCGTTTTCTGCGGCGATGAAGCTGATGAAATGGTATCCGCTGCTCACGCTGCCGATGTTCATTTTCATGGGCTACGTCCTGTCGGAGACCAAGATCGCCGACGATCTTTACAAGATGTTCCATGTCTGGATGGGCCCGCTCAACGGCGGCTTGGCCATTGGAACGATCCTGCTCATGGTCCTGATTTCAGCCATGAACGGTTTGTCAGTTGCCGGAATGGCGATCGGTGCGACGATTGCGCTGCCGGAGCTTTTGAAGCGCGGGTATGACAAGCGCATGGTCACGGGGGTGATCCAGGCAGGGTCATCCTTGGGAATTCTCGTGCCACCCTCCGTTGTGCTCGTGCTTTATGCGATGATCGCGCGGGCTCCTGTCGGACAGCTCTGGCTTGCCGGTATTATCCCTGGCCTGATGATGGCGGCCATGTTCATCGTCTACATCGCAGTCCGCTGCAAGCTTCAGCCAAACCTCGGCCCCGCCCTCACGGTAGAAGAGCGGGAATCGTCCAAGGAAGAAAAGTATCGGCTTCTGCTGGCCGGACTGCTTCCGCTGATCATTTTCGCGGTGATGATGGTGCCGTTCGTAAACGGCTGGACCAGCCTTGTCGAAAGCTCTGCGATCGGGGCTCTGGCGGCTCTACTTGCATCGATCATCAAACGGCGCATGACCAAGGACATCCTGATCCTGTGCCTGCGGAACACGCTCGGCATATCCTGCATGTTCATGTGGATCATTTTGGCGGCTCTCGGCTTCGGTGCTGTCTTTGACGGGCTCGGCGCGGTCAAAGCGATCGAGAACTTGTTCACGGAACAGCTTGGCCTGTCTCCCTGGATGATCCTGATCCTGATGCAGCTATCTTTCCTGGTCATGGGAACGTTTCTGGATGACACGGCGATGCTTGTGATCGTGGCGCCGCTTTATGTGCCTCTTGTGGCAACGCTGGATCTCGGCATGCCGGTCGGGCAAGTGCTGATCTGGTACGGAGTGCTTTATACGATCACGACGCAGATCGCCTATATGACGCCACCGTTTGGCTACAACCTCTTCCTGATGCGGGCAATGGCGCCCAAGGACATCACCATGCGGGACATTTACGGGTCGATTACGCCGTTTGTCTTGGTGATGGCTCTTGCGCTGGCTCTTGTCATGGCTTTCCCGCAAATCGCTCTTTGGCTGCCCGAACTGGTTTACAGCCGATGACGCGCGAAGCGGGACAAAAACAATATATCCGGAGGAAACGGATTTGAATGTGCGGTTAAATGAGATCCGGCAAACGGACGGACCGCTTGACCTTGGAACCGAAAATTAGGGGAACAGTAATGACGAACAGACGTGATTTTCTCAAAAAAGCCGGGACAGGTACCGTTGCAGCTGCAGGTGCCGTAACGCTGGCCGCACCGGCCGTTCACGGCCAAACGCCGATCAAGTGGCGCCTTCAGACCTACGCAGGCCCGGCGCTGGCCGAGCACGTGATCAAGCCGCATATCGATGCCTTCAACAAGGCAGCAAACGGTGAAATGGAGATCGAGCTTTACACCGCTGATCAGCTGGTCCCGACGGGCGAGCTCTTCCGTGCCATGCAACAGGGAACGATCGATGCGGTGCAGTCTGACGATGACTCCATGGCATCTCCGACCGAAGTCACTGTCTTCGGCGGTTACTTCCCGTTTGCATCGCGGTATTCCCTGGATGTGCCGGTGCTGTTCAACCAGTACGGTCTGAAGGAGATCTGGGAAGAAGAATACGCCAAGGTTGGCGTCAAGCACATCTCTGCCGGCGCTTGGGACCCATGCCACTTTGCCACCAAAGACCCGATCCGCTCGCTGGAAGATCTTAAGGGCAAGCGCGTCTTTACCTTCCCGACGGCCGGCCGCTTCATGGCACAGTTCGGCGTTGTTCCGGTAACCCTGCCTTGGGAAGATATTGAAGTTGCGGTCCAGACCGGTGAGCTCGACGGTATTGCCTGGTCCGGTATCACCGAAGACTACACTGTCGGTTGGGCTGATGTGACCAATTACTTCCTGACCAACAACATCTCTGGCGCTTGGGCAGGTTCGTTCTTTGCTAACCAAGAGCGTTGGAACGAGCTTCCGGATCACCTGAAAACGATGCTGCAGCTCGCAATGGATGCGTCGCACTACTACCGCCAATGGTGGTATTGGGGCGGTGAAGCGAACCTGCGCGTCAACGGCACTAAGATGGAACTGACATCCATTCCGGACGAAGAGTGGGCAACGGTTGAAGCTGCTGCCATGGTTTTCTGGGATGAGATTGCTGCAGAGTCTCCGACAAAGGCGAAAGTTGTCGAGATCTTCAAGAAGTACAATCAGGACATGCAGAAAGCTGGACGTCCTTACCGCTACACCTAATGCAAGCCCTGGAACCGACCATCTCACCCTTCGGGGTGGCCGGTTCTTGCAACTACCGGTCCGGATAAATAGAACCCTCCGGACCGGGAATTTTTTTGAATAAGAGCGCTCGTAAACCGCCTAATAGGGACCAGACAACATGCCGGGAAATCTGACCTTTGATGCCCTGAAATCACTCGTGACATCGGGTGAGATCGACACCGTACTTGTTTGCATCGTCGATATGCAGGGACGGCTCATGGGCAAACGCTTTCTGGCCCAGCATTTCGTGGACAGCGCTTACGAAGAAACCCATTGCTGCAACTACCTCCTCGCCACGGACCTTGAGATGTACACCGTGGAGGGTTATGCCGCGACCAGTTGGTCGGGCGGTTATGGCGACTACGTCATGAAGCCGGATCTCTCCACGATCCGCCGCATTCCGTGGCTTGAAGGCACGGCCATGGTGATCTGCGATGTTCTTGATCACCACACCCACAAGGAAGTGCCGCACTCGCCGCGCGCGATGCTCAAGACCCAGGTTGCGCGCATGAACGCCCTTGGCCTGACACCGATCATGGCTACCGAACTTGAGTTCTTCCTGTTCGAGAAGAGCTTCGATGAGCTGCGCAAGAGCGGTTACCGGGATATGGAGCCGATCTCCGGCTACAACGAAGACTACCACATCCTTCAAACAACGAAGGAAGAGGACGTAATGCGGCCGATCCGCAACGGTCTCTATGCCGCTGGAATTCCGGTCGAGAATACCAAGGGTGAGGCCGAAGCCGGTCAGGAAGAACTCAATATCAAGTATGCCCCGGCTCTTGATACCGCCGAGTATCATACGATCTCCAAGCACGCGGTGAAGGAAATCGCATGGGCAAGTGGGCGGTCAGCGACGTTCCTGCCGAAATGGGCGAGTGACAAAGTTGGCTCTTCGTCTCACGTGCATCAGTCGCTCTTCGACAAAGACGGCAATAACGTTTTTTGCGATCCTGACGGTGAGTACGGAATGTCGGCGTTGATGCAGCATTATCTCGCTGGCCTGATCAAATACGCGCCCGACTACACTTACTTCCTGGCGCCTTACATCAACAGCTACAAACGCTTCCAAAAAGGGACTTTCGCACCGACCAAAATGGTTTGGTCTGTCGACAACCGCACTGCCGGGTTCCGCTTGTGCGGCGAGGGGACCAAAGCGCTGCGGATCGAGTGCCGCATTGGCGGTTCGGATCTGAACCCATATTTGGCGCTCGCGGTCCAGATCGCAGCGGGCCTCAAGGGCATTGAAGATGAACTGCCGCTCGACAAGCCGACATCGGGCGACGTCTATGAAGCAAAGAAAGCCAAGGAAATCCCGCACACCTTGCGGGATGCACGCGAAACTCTGCGCAAATCAAAATTCCTGCGGGAAGCTTTCTCCGACGCGGTCATTGACCACTATGCCCGCGCAGCGGAGTGGGAAATCGAGGAGTTCGACCGGGCTGTCACCGATTATGAAATTGCGAGAGGATTTGAGCGGGCGTAGGACCGACCTCCAGCACCCTGAGTTGCCGGTTCTTCCCTCAAACCATCCATTGCTTCGAATGTTTCTGCAAGGCCGATGCAATTGAGCCGAACAATGACGGCAATACGAAGAGCCACCACTTTGTGAAATCCGCACGAGAGATGCGGTCATGAGAGGTTCAAAATGTCAGAAGTGATCAAGTTGATTTCACCGGTCGACGGGTCGGTGTATGCCGAGCGTCCGGCTCTAGAAGAAGCCGCAGTCGAGAAGGTCATCTCAAGTGCAAGGGCTGCACAACATGCATGGGCTGCAACACCCATCTCCGAACGTGTTGCGTGCTGCCTGCGAGCGCTTGAAGCCTTGAAAGCAATGAACGACGAGGTTGTTCCAGAGCTCGCGTGGCAAATGGGCCGCCCGATCCGCTACGGCGGTGAGATGGGCGGTACAATCGAGCGGACAGAATATTGCGCATCGGTCGCCGATGAGGCTCTTGCCGATATCGAACGGACCGACAAGCCGGGGTTCAAACGCTTCCTGCGCCGTGAGGCACTTGGAATTGTGATGGTCATTGCCCCGTGGAACTATCCGTTCATGACGGCGATCAACACAATCATGCCAGCGCTGATGGCAGGGAACGTGATCGTGCTGAAACATGCTGCACAAACACTTCTTGTCGGCGAGCGGCTAGCGAAGGCGTTCGAGATTGCTGGACTTCCACAGGGCGTGTTCCAGAACATCGTTCTGACCCATGGCGGCACTGAGAAGCTGCTTGGTTCTGGCGTCATTGATCACGTCAACTTCACAGGGTCTGTTGCCGGTGGTCGTGCTATTGAAAAGGCGCTGGCAGGCACGTTTGCAACATTGGGTCTTGAACTTGGTGGCAAGGATCCAGCTTATGTCCGCTCTGACGCCGATCTCGACTATGCGGTCGCAAACCTTGTCGACGGTGCCTTTTACAACGCCGGCCAGTGCTGCTGCGGCATCGAGCGCATTTATGTTCACGAGAACCTTTATGACCGGTTCGTCGGCGGCTTTGTCGATCTGACCAAACAATACAAGCTCGGCAATCCGCTGGACGAGGCAACCACTCTGGGGCCAATGGCACAATCCCGATTTGCTGCTTGGGTGCGTGAGCAAACCCAGGAAGCGCTGCGCAAGGGCGCCAAGGCGCTGGTTGATACGTCAGCCTTTGCCGAAGACAAGGAAGGTACGCCTTATCTCGCGCCGCAGGTGCTGGTCGACGTCAACCACCAGATGTCTGTGATGCGTGAAGAGAGTTTCGGTCCGGTTGTTGGTATCATGAAGGTCAAGGACGACGCCGAAGCACTGCAATTCATGAACGACAGCCCATATGGCCTGACAGCTTCGATCTGGACGGAAGATGTCGATGCGGCTGCGGATCTTGGCGACAAGATCGAAACCGGCACCGTGTTCATGAACCGCTGTGATTATCTTGATCCGGCTCTTGTCTGGACAGGAGTGAAGGATACCGGCAAGGGCGCTGCTCTTTCCGAAATCGGCTTCCACAACCTGACCCGTCCGAAGTCTTTCCACCTCCGCGTCGAACACTGACGCGGATCCTCTCTCTCATTGATTTGGTGCGCATATGAGCTCACTTCCTTCCGCCAATTGGTCGTATCCAACCGCTATGCGATTTGGTGCAGGCCGTATCTCCGAAATCGCGGACGCTTGTAAAGCATCCGGCATTTCGAAGCCCTTGCTTGTGACAGACAAGGGGCTCGCGAGCATGGACATCACCACCAAGACCCTGGACCTGCTGGATGCAGCAGGTCTGGGCCGGGGCCTGTTTTCAGAAGTGGATCCCAACCCCACGGATCTGAACGCCGCCGAAGGCGTCAAGGTCTACCAGGATGGCGGCTATGACGGCGTTGTTGCGTTTGGTGGCGGGTCCGGGCTGGATCTTGCCAAGGTCATTGCCTTCATGGCGGGGCAGACCCGTCCGCTTTGGGATTTTGAAGACATTGGCGACTGGTGGACCCGGGCAAATGCCGATGCGATTGCGCCGATTGTCGCTGTTCCGACAACCGCCGGGACCGGATCCGAAGTCGGCCGGGCCAGCATCATCACCAAGGTCGATACGGCGGAAAAGAAAATCATCTTCCATCCGAAGATGCTGCCGTCCGTGGTAATCTGCGATCCGGAACTGACGGTCGGAATGCCGAAGTTCCTGACCGCTGGAACCGGCCTTGATGCCTTTGCCCACTGTGTGGAAGCCTATTCCAGCCCGCACTACCATCCAATGAGCCAGGGCATTGCGCTGGAAGGCATGCGTCTGGTTGTTGACTACCTGCCGCGGGCCTACGCCGATGGCACGGATCTGGAAGCACGCGGACACATGATGTCGGCGGCTGCCATGGGCGCGACCGCGTTCCAGAAGGGCCTCGGCGCCATTCACGCACTCAGTCATCCGATCGGCGCGGTGCACCACACCCACCATGGCACGACCAACGCTGTGTGCATGCCGGCCGTTCTTCAGTTCAACAAATCCGCAATTGCGGATCGGTTCGACAAGGCAGCAGGCTATCTCGGTATTTCAGGCGGTTTTGACGGCTTCTGCGCGTTCGTGGATGAGTTCAACGCTTCGATGAACATTCCGAAAACCTTGACCGAACTCGGCGTCAAGGATCCGAATATCGAGGAACTGACCGCGGCGGCTCTTCGCGACCCAAGCACTGGCGGCAACCCGATCGAGATGACCGAGAAGAACACGCGGGCGCTTTTCGAAGAGATCATGTGATCTCAATAAAAGCGAACGATCAGCACGTAAAGGGCGCCAACCGGCGCCCTTTACGATTTTTGAACGGTAGAGAACTTAGTGCCCGCCCATGTCTCCATGCACGGCGACCATGTCGAGCTCTGCCGCCTGGGGCTTGATTGCCGAGAAGCCCTCTCGGAGGCCTTCGTCCGAGAGTTCACGCTGGACGGCGAGGAGCGTGTTATCGTCGTGCTCTGCGCACATGGAGGCCATGTAGGACAGCTCTTCGGACGCAACGCCCCTTGCTGCCTCGACAGACGGGGCGCCATAGATGTCGACAAAGTGTTGTGCCAGCCGGTCCACCAGTTGGTTGAACTCGGGCTCCTCAATCGGAGTAACTGCCACAAAGGTCACCCGGCCGAAGGTTTCCAATCCCAGCCAGCCATTGACAAAGGCCTGTCTGGCCTTGCCGGTCAGCTCCGCCTCCGTCCAGTCCGAGAACTCAAAACCGCCGGATAGGCACCATTCGCCAGTCCTAGCTGGCGAAAAATAAACGTTTTGGTCGCTCTCATCGAGATGGATCGCGCGAGCAAGCTTCATTTTGATCCCTCAAGTTGGGTAGACAGCGGAACAAGCTTTGTTTCACCATCCGTCCGCATCAACATACCGAAAAACTCATCAACGCCAACAAATGTCCCGGTTTCACCGTTGAAATCGATGTCCTCGCCGAGGTTTTCTGCAAGGCCGCGCCATTCTGCATGCACCGGACGAGGACCGTCTTCCTGCCATCGGTTGATCCAGTAAAGCGTGTGGCGAACCCAGCTTTCCAGAAGGCGTTCGGGTTCAACTTCGCCGCAGCCCTCTTCAATCAGAGATGTCCTGTCTGGATCGTTGCCAGGGTTTCCCTCAAGGGTATGAACATTGAGCTCCAGGCCGATAATCAACCAGTCCTGTGTTTCGGTCGGGTTCGCTCCTGAAGCGCGTGCGCGAAAACGCCCGCAGGTGGCCCCGTTTACCCGAATGCCGCCAGCCCAATCCAAATGAACCGCGACCTCGGGCGGGGCGAGGGCGCCGAGAGCTGCCTGAAAACCGAGGCCGCAGACCGGCAGCATGCTCATCGCTTCTTCCAGCGGAACTTCCGGAGCGAAGATCAGGCTTGCCCTTAACGTGCCACCTCCAAGGTTATAGACAACAGTTCCGGGGTCTGTACCCGCAACAGCAAGGGCTATTGCGCGGTCGAAGGGGTCAGCCGTACCGGTGACCGCTTCTCCCTGGAAGAGCGGTGGGAATTGGAGATCGTTCACGCCGAGCTCTCCTGAGCGGCAAGCTGTTCTGTCACTGCTGTCGCCAGCTTCTTGAAGGCTGCCGATTCCGGCGCATCCGGCGCCTTGATCACAGCTGGTGTATCGCCATCTGCCGCAGTGCGGATGTTGATGTGCAAGGGTATCTCCGCAAGTACTGGAACCCGCAGGTTTGCGGCCTCCTTGGCGACGCCGCCATGACCGAAGATATGCTCCTCGTTTCCGCATTTCGAACAGATATGCGTCGACATGTTCTCCACCATGCCAAGGATCGGCACTTTCATTTCCTGGAACATGTCGATGCCCTTGCGCGCATCCAGCAAGGCAATGTCCTGCGGAGTGGAGACAATCACTGCGCCGTCGACAATGAACTTCTGCGACAATGTCATCTGAACGTCGCCGGTTCCCGGCGGCAGATCGACAATCAGGACATCCAGGGCACCCCATTGAACCTGGGTCATCATCTGCTGCAAAGCGCCCATCAGCATTGGGCCCCGCCAGACAACGGCCTTGTCACCGGATGTCATCAGACCGATCGACATCAGTGTCACGCCGTGATTCCGCAATGGCAAAATGGTCTGGCCATCCGGTGAAGACGGTCGTCCCTTGATACCGAGCATTTCAGGTTGCGACGGACCGTAAACGTCCGCATCCAGAAGACCGACCTTCAAGCCCTGTGCCGCCAGAGCACAGGCAAGGTTAGAGGCAACAGTAGATTTTCCGACGCCGCCCTTGCCTGAAGCGATGGCGATAATCTTCTTGATACCCGGCACATGCTGCGGACCGGAAGTGCCAGGTGCCGCCGGGATCGGTTTGATCGGTTTCAGCTCTTCGGGACCTGCCTGAGGGATTGGGGCAGCAGGTGCCGCCGGAGTTGGTGCAGTTGGTTGATCGGAGTGCGATGTCAGGATCACCTGGGCAGACCTGCACTCCGGCAAGGCTTCCAGCCGGTGGATTGCCTCCTCGCGGAGGCGTTCCATCTCCTCCGTCCTCGTTTGATCGATCTGAAGGACGAACCGGACAAAGCCGTCGGAGACCTTCAGCCCCCGGATCATGCCCGTTGCCGGAAGGTCTTCACCTGTCGACGGGTCAACGACTGTCTTGAGCGTTTCGATGACGCTTTCGCGTGAAAGGGACACGGCGGCCTTACCCCTTGATTTCGCCTTCAACGACATGTTCCAGACCAAGTTCCTCGATCGTGATCACCGCCTTGACCTTGAACTCCTTACCCCCGGCCGCACCGGCTTCACGAACGGCGTTTTCAATTGCCTGTTGTGACGTGACCCCGACCTGTTTCAGGAACTTGCGCATGGACATGTTAAAGTCGTCGTTCATCTGGACCTCCCGTTTTTTTGACATGCATTGACGTATCGGCAGTTTGGCTTCTACGCTTACCGCCTGATGACAGCTGCGTGAAGGAGGAGCGCGTGGCCTGCCGGAAACTGTTTGTACTCGTCCTGGCGTGTGTCTGGATGAGTGTGCCCGAAAGCACCGCTCGCGCGGCAGAGCCCTTTCGGCTGAGCGCGCCGCAAGACCTCACGGACAGCGGTTTTCTGAAGTATCTGTTGCCGCGTTTTTCTCTCAAGACGAATACACGGATCGAATTGGTGGTTCCCGATGATCCTGCCGAGGTGCGCTTCTCGCAGGATGCGACCGGAACGCCCGTTTTCGAAGGGCTGGACCGGATCTGGTATGTAACGGCCGAGCAGGAGACGCCGGGGACCAAAAAGTTCCTCGACTGGCTTGCCAGTGATGTTGGCCGCCGCACCATTGATGGTTTTCCGGCTAACGATGGTATCGCTTTTACCGCCGCAGCTCCCGTTGCAAAGGACGTCGATGACGGCTTGATTGCCGGGGATGCGGGCAAGGGCGAGAAGCTCGCCGTGATCCATTGCGGGCGGTGCCACCGGGTCAATGAGGCAACGCGCATGGCCGGTATCGGGTCCACGCCCTCGTTCGCGATCCTCAGGACACTTGCCGACTGGAAGCCACGGTTCGAGGCGTTTTTCGTGCTCAATCCGCATCCGTCGTTCACCCAGATCGAGGATGTGAGCGAGCCGTTCGATGAAACACGGCCGCCGCCCATCGTGCCGGTCGAGATGACGCTGGACGATCTGGATGCCATTTTGGCCTTTGTGTCGCGTATCCCGCCCGCTGATTTGGGCGCGCCGCTGCAGTACCAGTAATCCGTGCCAAGCCCGCTCAATGGTCGCGCCTGATGTAATCGTCTGTGGTCCGAACCCGCGGACGTTCGCTGGATGCGAATGGATTGTTTTCGCTGTGGTAAGCCGCATTGACCCGGCAGTCGTCACACATCTGGATCATGCGGGCGGCCCCACCATCCTTGAACATGGAATGTTTGCCGGCGAGCTGCCCCATAATCCGTTCGACTGTTGAGCGAACCCCAAACGGTTTGCCGCACTCGATGCACTCAAACGGGTCTTCCTCTTTCAGCACAATCGGTGCCAAAGCTGCATCGCTCAAGTTCAATTGGGGAACCAGGGAAAGAGCGCCTTCTGGACAGATGTTTGTGCAGATTCCGCATTGCAAACAGGCGTCTTCCTGGAAACGGAGCTGCGGCTTGTCCGGGTTTTCCTTCAAGGCTCCGGAAGGGCACAGAGAGACGCATGACAGACACAATGTGCAAGCGTCTTCGTTCATGGCAACGGCGCCATAGGGGGCTCCGGAAGGAAGTTCCAGCACCGCGTCCGGCGCATTCAAGGTCTTCGCGGCTAGGCGCGTCACCTGACGGCGGGATCCAAAAGGAAGAATTGGCGCTTCGTTTGCTGTCCGCTCCGCCTCTTCATAAAGAGCGGCTTCCAAATCATCCGGATCCGATGGTTCGAGCAATCGGATCTGGTTGTTTCCGGAAATGGAGTTTGCGAGATCGACCTGGAAGGGGAGACCGTTCTGTTCTGTCTGAGGTGACACGAGGATGTCGACTGCCGAAAATCCGCATCCAAGGGCTGCAAGAGCCTCTGCGTGACCGAAAGCGGCCAATGCTGACACTTCCAGTGGAACAACGTCAGTCGGCAGGCCGTTGCCGTATCGGGCTGACAGTTGGATTATTTCAAGACCGTAGGCCGCATCATGGACGAGAAGGCGCGGAGGTTCGTTTGCCGCCTTGCGCCAAGTCGCGGCCAGCGTCTCTATCCGCTTGAAGACGTGTTGCGGTGTCGGAGCGTCATAGGAAACAGCGCCGGATGGACACACCGCTGAGCACATCCCGCATCCTGCGCAGACCATCGGGTCGATGGTGATGTGATCTCCAACGGGAGTAATTGCACCGGTTGGGCAAAGGTTCAGGCAGCGGTTGCAGCCTGTTTTCTGTGCTCTGGAGTGTGCACAAAGGTCTTCGTTGACCTTCACATAGATTGGTTTTTCAAACGTCCCGATAAGTTGAGATGCTTCCAGGATAACCTTCGAATAAGCATCCTTGTTGCCGGGATCAGCGCGAAGATATCCCTCGCGCTTATCAGCAGCGGGAAACAGCGGTGCATCCCGGCGCAGGTCTAAGATGATGTCACACGCGCTCCGACCGCCGGCTTGCGACTCCGTCCAGTTGAATGCCCCCCGACCACCTGGAATGCGTTCCTGCAGAGCGTTGAACGCAACCTGGAATCCGCCGAGCGCGCCGGTTGCCGACTTGATGTGACCACGCACGACATCGAACCGACGATCGTCAGTCATGGGCATCTCAGCATCAGGAGCGACCAGCACAGTCACACTCAGAGTGTCGCAAAGAAGCTTGGCCGCATCGAACGCGATGTCTGGTTCACCAAGAAGCAGGCAGGTCCCTTCCGATGAAACGTCGACGACGCGCTCACCTGGGTCCGGCAACATGGCCTCAGCGATGAGCGCCGCCATTTTTGCCGTTGGTTCAACATCGCTCGAGGTCCACCCCGCCCGATCGCGGATGTCGATAAAATGCGGTTCATTAGCTTCTAGATCTTGTGCGAGCTCCTCGAAGAACGTTCGCTCTTGGGCGCAGGCAACGACAACGTCGCCGCTCTGTAACGCTGATTCGGCCACAGCTGCTTCTGTGTGACACAGGGCTGTATGGACTTTCGAACAAGGCAGTCCGGTATATTTTTCAATCTCTTCTGCGTTTATCGACTGGCTTTTCAAGCAGTCGCACAGCAGCAGCTTTGCTTCTGTCATCGAGCGCGCGTCCTCTCCCCCATGATGCCATTCCAGCGTCTCCCGCGCAGGAAATTGGCTCATTGGTTTCTAATCAAGTGCGAAGCTGTCTTTCCGTCAAGTGGCCTTTGTAAGGACTTGAATTTTCCAGACGTTGCGTCAGCATGGGCGAAAATAAAATTTCCGGCTGGACCGGATATACGGAGGATGCACGCCTGTGAATACGGAAAGAAGCCGTTCGATGCCGGTTGGCGTTGTCGTGCGACGCTTGCCCGGTGTGACGCGGTGGCAGAAATGGTCTTGGCGTGCTGTATCGCTTTTGCCGGGCGCAGGTGATGCAGACTGGAATGTGCTGCGCAAGGAAGGAGACGCAGTCGAGTACCATGCGGCCACTCTTCCGCTTGAGCTGCACCGCGCCGAAACCGAGGCCTATCTCACCGCGCTTTCTGACAAAACGCCCTCACTTTATGTCGTGATGCGGCCCGCCGAAGAGCTGGAACGGGACGTTCCCATGGAGGTGATGCTGATCACCGCTTCAGCTTACGAAGGGCAAGACTATGCGGATACGAGCGACGTTCTCGTTGAAAAGGTTCCGATGCCGCCGGGCCTGATCGCCTGGGTGCGAGAGTTTGCCGAGACCCATCATGAAGACGAAATCTTTATCAAGCGCCGCCGGGACAAGAAACGGGTCGATCTGCAAGAGGAAGGAATTGGCGATCCCCGCATTCGCCAGATGACGGATGTTTACCGCTCTCCGCAGCGCAAGCCAAAGGACACCCTGCAATGACCGGCGATGAAAAAGCGGGGATGGATTTCTGGTCGCGGCGAAAAGCGGCAGTGCAGCGATCCGAAGAGCTGGAACGTGTTCAGGTCGAAGAAGCAGAGGCCGCCAAGGAGCGGGCCGAGCTTGAAACCCAAAGCGATGCTGAGATCCTTGAGGAACTCAACCTTCCGGATCCCGATACGCTCACCGAAAAAGATGACTTTAGCCAATTTTTATCGGCTGCGGTTCCAGAGCGGCTGAAGCGGCGTGCGCTGCGCCGGCTCTGGGGCCTTAATCCGGTTCTTGCCAATCTAGATGGCTTGGTTGATTACGCGGATGACTTCACTGATACCGCCACAGTGGTCACCAACCTCCAGACCGTCTACCAGGTCGGTAAAGGGATGGTGGAACGGTTTGTTGAAGGCGAGGAAGACCAGATCGCCGAGGAGGTGGCAGAAGCGATTGTCGAGCCAGACAAAGCAAATCAAAGAATTGCTGCGGTGCAAGGTGATGAAAATACTGCAGAGCAACATGATTACGGCGAAGATGAAGAAGCACTTGTGCAATTGACGCAAGGAGCAGCGGTGTTGCAAGATATGCCGATACGTGACGAGTTTGAGTCTTCGGTGGGTGATACAACCAATCTCGAGGCGGTGCCGCCTCAACGCCCTCGCCGAATGAGGTTCGACTATTCGTGAATATCGAACCCGACTTGTGGGAGCTAAACTCTTTGCGTTCGAGGGAGGTGACGGCGCATGGCCGCTGTTGTTACGGAATATGTGATCGACCCGGAAGACCAGGCGAGAGCAGACCTGTATAATTTTTTGGGGGTGTTGCTGGCAAAACCGGCGGACAATGATCTCCTCAAGCAAATTGCGGCGCTTTCAGGCGACGACACCCCCTTGGGCACGACCCTTAAAACCCTTGCAAAACTTGCTTCAGTGACACCAGATCAGGACGCCGAGCGCGAATTCAACGCGTTGTTCATCGGCCTCGGGCGCGGCGAGCTCTTGCCTTATGCAAGTCATTACCTGACAGGTTTTTTGAATGAAAAACCTCTTGCCAACTTGCGGCAGGAGATGGCTGAGCGCGGTATCCAGCGCGCGGAGGGCAAAAAAGAGCCAGAGGACAACATCGCATCGCTCATGGAGATCATGGGCGGGTTGATTGTCGGGCGCTTCGGCAAGGTTACTTCGGTCGCGGACCAGAAGTCCTTTTTCAACGCACATGTAGGCCCTTGGGCCGTACACTTCTTCAGTGACTTGGAGGCCTCAAGGACGTCGGTCCTTTATTCGGCCGTCGGGTCGCTCGGGCGGCAGTTTATTGAGATCGAAGCAGAAGCATTCGAGATGCTGCCCAATTAGATCTTTCGGCATGACGCGATGCCGGGAAATCTAACATTCACGTTGGCAATTAAGGCGGCGCCGCCGCCTGGAATGAGAGGAGGATTGCAACGATGAAACGACCCGAACAGTCGGGCGCAGGCCTTGAGGCCGGACGCCGTGACTTCCTGAAACTGGCGGCCATTTCGGCCCCGGCCGCAGCTGCTGTGGTCGCGACGGGTACAGCAGCGCAAGCTGCCGAGCCGGATCTTGCTTCTGAGAAGATGCAGGACACGGTGCATACCCGCGCCTATTACGACAGCGCCCGGTTCTAACTGGACCCTGTGAACACACCGGCCGATGGTTGCGTGACGCCCGATGGCCGGTTCACTGACAAACCCAGCCGTACCCGATTTGGGTATAAGCAAGGTAGGGCAACATGCTTAGGAAAAAGACCAATGGGGTTGCGCGACGCCCCCAGGGTGCAAGTATCCTCAGAGACACTGCACATAAATCTGTAGACCGCCGGACATTCCTTAAAGGTTCCGGTGTTGCAGCTGGCGGTTTGGCCGCCATCTCCGCCATGGGCGGTTCTGTTACACAAGCCAAAGCACAAGCAGGCGCCGGTGCTGTGAAGAACGTGAAAACGGTCTGCACACACTGTTCCGTCGGCTGTACGGTAGTGGCTGAAGTTTCCAATGGGGTCTGGGTCGGCCAGGAACCGGGTTGGGACAGCCCATTCAACCTCGGTTCGCATTGCGCCAAGGGGGCAGCCGTTCGTGAGCATGCGCACGGCGAACGTCGCCTGAAATATCCGATGAAAAAAGAAGGCGGCGAGTGGAAGAAAATCAGCTGGGAACAGGCGATCAACGAGATCGGCGACCAGATGATGCAAATCCGCGAAGAAAGCGGCCCGGACAGTGTTTACTGGCTCGGATCAGCCAAGCACAACAATGAGCAGGCGTACCTGTTCCGGAAATTCGCGGCTTATTGGGGAACCAACAACGTTGACCACCAGGCGCGCATCTGCCACTCGACCACGGTAGCCGGCGTAGCAAACACATGGGGCTACGGCGCCATGACGAACAGCTACAACGACATCCACAATTCCCGTGCGATCTTTATCATTGGTGGCAACCCGGCAGAAGCACACCCTGTTTCTTTGCTGCATGTTTTGCGCGCAAAAGAACAGAACAACGCACCGCTAATCGTTTGTGATCCGCGCTTCACCCGCACCGCTGCTCATGCTGACGAGTACGTCCGCTTCCGTCCCGGTTCGGACGTGGCGCTCATCTGGGGCATCCTCTGGCATATCTTCGACAATGGTTGGGAGGACAAAGAGTTCATCCGGACCCGTGTCTGGGGCATGGACCAGATCAAGGAAGAAGTTGCCAAGTGGACGCCGGATGAAGTTGAACGGGTCACCGGCACTCCGGGCAGCCAGCTGAAACGCGTTGCGCGGACGCTTGCTAACAACCGTCCGGGCACCGTGATCTGGTGCATGGGTGGTACGCAGCACACGAATGGTAATAATAACACCCGTGCTTACTGCGTGCTGCAGTTGGCTCTCGGGAATATGGGTGCAACCGGCGGCGGCACCAACATCTTCCGCGGCCACGACAACGTTCAGGGCGCGACAGATCTTGGCGTTCTGTCCCACACCCTGCCGGGCTATTACGGTCTGAGCGCAGGAGCATGGGGGCACTGGTCCCGTGTCTGGGGTGAGGATCTTGATTGGCTGAAAGGGCAGTTCGCTAAGACGACCGGCGCTGACGGCAAAGAAAAGAACCTCATGAACCTCACCGGTATCCCGGTCAGTCGCTGGATCGACGGGGTTCTGGAAGATCCGGCGAATACCGATCAGCCGGCCGAAGTTCGGGCCATGGTGCTTTGGGGCCACGCTCCAAACTCCCAGACCCGGATGACGGAAATGAAAACCGCGATGGAGAAGCTGGACACGCTGGTCGTCATTGACCCGTTCCCGACAGTCTCTGCCGTGCTTCATGACCGGACGGATGGTGTCTACCTACTCCCGGCAACGACACAGTTCGAAACCTATGGATCTGTCACCGCCTCAAACCGCTCCATTCAGTGGCGCGATCAGGTGATCGAGCCGTTGTTCGAATCCAAGACCGACCACGAAATCATTGGTCTGTTTGCCAAGAAATTCGGTTTCCATGACCGGATCTTCCGCAACATCGCTCTTGAGGATGACGGCATCACGCCGAACATCGAGGACACAACCCGCGAGTTCAACCGCGGCATGTGGACGGTCGGCTACACTGGTCAGTCACCGGAACGGATCAAGCTGCACATGGCCAACCAGCACACGTTCGACAGAACGACGCTGCAGGCAAATGGCGGTCCCGCGGATGGCGACTACTACGGTATGCCATGGCCGTGCTGGGGCACTGCGGATATGAAGCATCCAGGCACACCGAACCTCTACGACATGTCCAAGCCGGTCGCCGAAGGCGGCTTGAGTTTCCGGGCACGTTTTGGTGTCGAGCGCGATGGTCAGAACCTCCTGGCCGAAGGTGTCTCAAATCCGGGTGCGGAAATTCAGGACGGCTATCCGGAATTCACCATGCAGATGCTGATGGATCTTGGATGGGACGGCGACCTGACCGATGAAGAGCGTACAGCGATTGATGCTGTCGCTGGACCGAAAACCAACTGGAAAACCGACCTTTCCGGCGGTATCCAGCGGGTGGCCATCAAGCACGGCTGCTCACCGTTCGGCAACGCGAAGGCTCGTGCTGTTGTATGGACCTTCCCGGATCCGGTTCCGCTTCACCGCGAGCCGCTCTACACCAATCGCCGGGATCTCGTGGCGGACTACCCGACCTACGAAGACCGCAAGTTCTACCGTCTGCCGACGCTTTACGCCTCGATCCAGAAGCAGGACTTCTCCCGTGATTACCCGATCATCCTGACCTCCGGTCGTCTGGTCGAGTATGAAGGCGGTGGTGACGAGACACGGTCGAACCCTTGGCTTGCCGAACTTCAGCAGGACATGTTCGTCGAAGTTAATCCGCGTGATGCCAACAACATTGGTATTCGGGACGGCGCTCAGGTTTGGGTTGAAGGTCCTGAAGGCGGCAAGGTCAAGGTCATGGCCATGGTGACCGAACGGGTCGGTGAGGGTGTTGCCTTCATGCCGTTCCACTTCGGTGGTCATTATCAGGGTGAGGACCAGCGGTCGAAATATCCGAAAGGGGCCGACCCGTATGTTCTCGGCGAGAGCACGAACACGGCTCAAACCTACGGCTACGACTCCGTTACCCAGATGCAGGAGACCAAAGCCACTCTCTGCAAGATCTCGGCAGCGTAAGGAGGACACGTAATGGCACTTAGTGGACAAGCGAGGGCAAAGTTCCTCTGTGACGCTGAGCGTTGCATCGAATGCAATGCCTGCGTGACCGCCTGTAAGAACGAGCATGAGGTGCCGTGGGGCATCAACCGCCGCCGGGTTGTGACCATCAATGATGGAAAGCCGGGGGAACGGTCGATCTCCGTCGCCTGCATGCACTGTTCGGACGCACCTTGTATGGCGGTGTGCCCGGTCGACTGCTTCTACCAGAATGAAGAAGGTGTGGTCCTTCACTCGAAAGACCTGTGCATTGGCTGCGGCTATTGCTTCTATGCCTGTCCGTTCGGCGCACCGCAGTTCCCGCAAGCGGGTAACTTCGGATCACGCGGCAAGATGGACAAGTGTACCTTCTGTGCTGGTGGCCCCGAAGAGAACCATTCCACTGCGGAATTCGCAAAATACGGCCGCAATCGTATTGCGGAAGGCAAGCTGCCGATCTGCGCGGAAATGTGTTCTACCAAAGCCCTGCTCGCAGGTGATGGCGACGTTGTCGCCAACATCTACCGTGAGCGCGTGGTTGCTCGCGGCTTCGGCTCCGGCGCCTGGGGCTGGGGCTCTGCATACGGCCAAAACGGCGGCTAAGGATATGTTGATCATCGACGGCTCAGAGGCGCTCTGGGTCGGCCGATCAAACGCCCTTCTGACAAAGGAAAAATGAGTGGGGCGGCTGTTTGCCGCCTCACCTGTCTCTACGGGAACAATCGGGTGAGGAACCAGAGATGAATCGTTTCGTGCTGGCATTTGCCGTTCTGTTTGCTTTCATGATGCAAGCCTTTGCGCAGGACACTGCGGCACCAAGCGCTGACGTCGATCGCTCCGCGACAGGCGGCGCACAAACTCTGGATGACATTCTGAAGCGCCAGCGTGGTGAGAAGATCGATAATGACTTCCGCAGGAACGCGACCGGCGATCCGGACTCAGCTGCAAGCATGAGTTCTCAACTCGGCACACTCGGCGGAGCATCCGACCCGGAGCTTTGGCGTGCGCTTCGGTTTGGGTCTGCCGATGTAACCGTTTCATCTGGGGGGCAGGTGGCATCCGTTCTCATACAGGACGGTGGCATGCGGTGGCTGTTGTTCCGACAGGGGCCGCTCGCCACCTATGGCGGCTATCTTCTGCTTGGAACTCTCGGTTTCCTGGCTCTGTTCTATCTGCTTCGCGGCCGCATCCGCATCGATGGTAAGAAAACCGGCCGGACAATTACTCGTTTCAAAGCGGTCGAGCGGTTTGGTCATTGGCTGCTGGCCGGCTCTTTCATCCTGCTCGGCATCACCGGTCTGATCACCTTATTCGGCCGGATGGCCATTATCCCGCTGATCGGGCACGAAGCTTTTGCCCCTATCGCGCAGGCCTCAAAATGGATCCATAACAATGTATCCTGGGCATTCATGATCGCACTGGTGATGGTATGCGTGATGTGGGTGGTCCACAACATCCCCAACAAGACTGATTTGAAATGGATTGCTGTTGGGGGCGGGCTCCTCAAAAAAGGTGTGCACCCTCCTGCGAAGAAATTCAATTTCGGTCAGAAGATGATCTTCTGGAGCGTGATTGTTCTCGGTGCGTCTATTTCCGCGTCCGGTATTTCACTGCTCTTCCCATTTGAATATCCAATGTTTGCGGCGACATTCAATGTGCTGAACTCGACGGGATTGCCTCAACTGATTGGATTTGGAGAGTTGCCGACCCAGCTCGCGCCACATGAGGAAATGCAGTACGCCCAACTTTGGCACTCCATTGTTGCATTCCTGATGATGGCGATCATTCTGGCCCACATCTACATCGGATCAGTTGGTATGGAAGGCGCTTACGACGCCATGGGGTCCGGAGAGGTCGAGTTGCAGTGGGCGAAGGAACACCACGGGCTTTGGGTTGCGGAAGTTGAAGCCGCCGAAAAAGACCGGGAAGCCAAAAACGCTGTTCCCGCTGAATAGTCGTTCAGGCGATCAGTTCGATGCGCGTGTCTCTCATCCAAAGGGCATTGGCGGCGGTTGGACGAAACACCGTCGTGGCAATTGCAATTTACGTGTGCTGGTCCGTTTGGGCAGTAACACCGGCTCAGGTGACCGAATTCCAGACCCTCAAAGGGCATGGCGGTCCGGTGATGGATATTGCGGTGGAACCCGAGACCGGTGTTGTGGCAACAGCGAGTTTTGACAATTCCGTCGGTCTTTGGACGGATAGAGATCCGGCATGGCTGGATGGTCATGAAGCTGCAGTAAAAGTGGTCGAGTTTATCGATACCCGCCGTCTTGTCTCAGCGGGCGACGACAATGATCTGATCCTCTGGGACCGTGTCGCAGGAACGCAACAAAGACTGGAAGGCCATACGGCCAAAGTTCAGGGTTTGGCTGTTTCGCCGGACAAAACCTTGATCGCCAGCGCGAGCTGGGATGCTCGGATCGGCCTTTGGCCTGTTGACGGTGGCGAGCCGATGTTCCTCACCGGGCACGGCGCAGGCGTTAATGATGTCGCTTTCACAAAGGACGGGAAGTGGCTCTATTCGGCCTCTATGGATGGCTCGATCATCCTCTGGAGTGTTGAAGAGCGCACGGAAAAGCGGGTTGTCGATCGCAGCGGGTTTAGCATCAATGTCCTGAAGCTTGGCGGTCCGGCAGACGGACCCGAGACATGGCTTGCCTACGGGGCGCAAGATGGTGTTACCCGGATAGTTGATCTTGAGACCGGGGACCGGCTTTATGAGTTTTCCCTCGAACGCCGTCCGATTTTAGGGCTCGATGTCAGCCCCGACAGTACACGGCTCGCGACAGGGGATGGTCAAGGTTACATCACTGTGTTCGAGACGGGATCTTGGGGGATTGAGACCGACTTCCGCGCCGCGCTCAAAGGTCCAATCTGGGCGTTGGCTTTCTCAAATGACGGATCGGTTCTTCATGCCGCAGGTATTGAGAATATCGTTTATTCTTGGCCGGTTACCGACCTATCGAGTTTTGATCCGATGGCAACCGAAACCCCTGAGTTTCTGCGCAAACCAGAAGAGATGTCCAACGGCGAGCGCCAGTTCGCGCGCAAGTGCTCGATCTGCCACTCCTTGACCGATGACGGGGTCCGGCGGGCCGGGCCTACCCTTTTCAAGGTGTTTGGGCGAAAGGCTGGCGCTCTGCCGGATTACAGCTACTCTGCAACCTTGGACGGATCTGATATCATCTGGTCTGAAGAGACGATCGACCAATTGTTTCTGGATGGTCCGGACCATTACATTCCTGGCTCCAAAATGCCGATGCAGGTCATTGCCTTGCCGGAAGACCGGAAAGATCTAGTTGACTATCTAAAGGTGGTAACCGCGCCAAAAGAAGCGGAGGGAGGACAACAATGAAAGCCATGCTGACGGCCTTTGCGGCCCTGATTGTATTGACCATCGGCGCAAGCCAGGTTTTGGATCGGGCCGGGTTCTCAAGCGCTGAGCAGGGCAGCAGCTCGTCAGTCCGTCTTGGCGACTGAGGCCAGGGTACGTAAAGGCCGGTTTCAGACGCGTGACTTCCGGTCGAAAACCGCGTGGTCGCCAAGGGATGGAGTTTCGTCTCCGTTCGCAAGTTTTTTGTAAAACCCGAAAAGTGTGTCTTTTCCGAACGAAGGCGTGGCATCGGCGTCATACAGTCCGGTCTTCGGATTGAGAACCAGCATGGATTCAGTTGCATAGTAGCGGCCGATGCGGGCGAGTTCCGCCTTGTCCCGGTATTTCGGCCCGAACCGGCCCGCAAACTCGAGTGCTCTGATAATCCAGTCCATCAGTGCGACCGGCACCTTCCGGAACCGCGGCTCCAGCCCCAGGCTTTGAAACAAGTACGTTCCTTGTGCCCGGGGCGTTATCGCCTCACCCGGGCCGCCAATCGGCAAGACCTTGTTTTTCATCGCCGGGTTCTCCAGGCATTCGGCAATGAAGGTTGCGACATCATGATCGCTGATTGGCTTGCAGGACGTTAGCGTTCCGTCACCGAAGATGAGGAAGGGCTTTCCGGCTTTCACGCGTTCCACTTGGCCGGACAGTGACTTGAAGAAAGCGGTAGGCCGAATGATCGAATAGGGTAGGCCTGACGCTTGGAGCTCCGCTTCGAATGCAAGTTTGGCGTGCTGAAATGCAAGTCTCGGTCTTTGGACGCATATTGCCGACAGTAAAATGAAATGCGGCTTTCCGGTTTCTCTAGCTATTTGAAGGATATCGCTGTTCGCCTGATGATCGATTTTCCAGGCGTCGTCGGGAACACCCGTTCGGGAGGACAGGCAGGAAATCACAGCGTCGAATTGATCGCCCCGGAATGCATCCTGGCGGATCGATTTTGTATTGGAAACATAACCAGTTCGAACAACTGTCTCTGGTGCGACACGCTGTAAATTTGCAGCTGTTTGTGGCCTGACGAAACAAACGACGTGATGACCTTGGCTCAGCAACTCGGTCAGCGTGGCGCGTCCGATGGTTCCGGTCGCGCCGAACAACAGTATTCGTTTCGCTCTTACGCCCCCGTTTGGCTCAATGGGGTTCGTAGAGCCTTGCGTCCCTGTACCCCGGGCCTCCACGATCTGTCTCCTATCCAGTGTTTCTACAGCGATGCTGCCCGGAAGTGGGTGACCGTGTCAATTCTGCGTAGGGACTATGGTTTCGGATCTCTTCAGGGCCGCAATGCAATTTTGCGCATCTTTGCAGCTTAGCTTGGACCGGATCCGGCATTGGGGAAGAACAGTTGCTGCCCGTCCAACTGATAGTCTGCGATCGCTGTCTGGCCTTCTGGAGAGAGGAGCCAGTCGATAAACCTTTGTGCCATGTCGGCCTTGACGTGCGGATGTGCGTCAGGGTTCACCAGGATGACACCATATTGGTTGAACATGTTGGGATCTCCCTCAACAACGATTTCATGCGTGCCTTTGTTGCCGAAGGCTGTCCAGGTTGCCCGGTCGGTCATCACATAAGCACCCATTCCGGTTCCAGTATTAAGGGTTGCTCCCATACCGGAGCCTGTTTCGCGATACCAGGTTCCGGAAGCTTCAGACGGATCGATCCCTGCGGACTTCCAAAGGCGGAGTTCTGCCTTGTGGGTGCCGCTGTCATCCCCGCGAGACGCGAAGATCGATTTGCTCGAGGCGATTTTGGTGAAAGCTTCTGTAACGTTCTTGGTTCCGGCAATGCCAGCCGGATCGCTAGCTGGACCAACAATCACAAAGTCGTTGTACATCACGTCCGCGCGGGAGATCCCTAATCCGTCCGCGACGAATTTTTCTTCCGATGGTTTGGAGTGCACAAATAGAACATCGCCGTCGCCATTTGATGCGTTGCGGATGGCTTGTCCGGTCCCGACTGCAACCACACGGACGTCAATGCCTGTCTCGGCGGTGAACTTCGGTAGCAAGTCGTCAAATAGGCCGGAGTTCTGGGTCGAGGTGGTTGATTGAACGATGATAAACGGGTTTTCCGCCTGGGCAGAATGAATAACGCCGGTTGACAGCAACGTGGCGGCAATGAATATTAAAATTGTTCGTCTGATCATGTTTCCCTCTAAAAGTACTTTTGTTTTAATTCTTTACGAAAAGCTGTCCGTCTCGAAGAGCACGTGCGGGCGCGCTCTGTGGGATCTTCAACACCCGATGCGCAGGGCCGATTTCGGCGATTTCTCCATCTTGCAGGAAAATCAGTTCCTGCCCCAGGCGGCTCGCCTGTCCTGTATCGTGGGTCACAAGTATTATGGTGATACCGTTCGCATTGGCCTCCAGGATGAGCTGCTCAATGGCGGCAGTGGAGGCCGGATCAAGGCTTGCGGTCGGCTCATCCAGAAACAGAATATCCGGCTGGCAAGCGAGCGCGCGAACGGTTGCAAGGCGCTGCTGTTCGCCGCCTGACAGGACACGGGCAGGACGGTTCGCAAGATGGCTGAGCCCGGCTGCCGTTAAGGCTTTCTGGATCAAGCCATTGCGTTTTCCACCCTTTTCTCCACGAACCCCAAGCGCGAATTTCAGGTTCGCCCTTGTAGACCGCCGAAGCAGCACAGGCCGTTGGAAGACCATGGCCTGGTCCTTCCGGGCAGTTTTGTTCAGCGCGTGGCCCCGCCACAGGACGTCACCGTGTGTCGGCGAAATCAGGCCATGCATCAGCCGCAGAAGCAGGCTTTTGCCGGCGCCGTTCGGCCCCATGATCACTGTGCGGGAACCGCGCCGTATCTGAAGGTCAATATCAGTCAGCAGGTGGTGTCCATTGGTTTCAAATCCGAGTCCGCGGGTCTCAAGAAGGACCTCTCGCGTATCGGGCAATGCAGAAATGGACGGAGTGGACGCGGTGTCTTGCACAAGGTTACGCATAAGCAGCCCTCACAGCGGAGGCGCGCAGCGTCATAACCAGAGCATTGACCGCAAACGCAATTGCGAGAAGGATCACGCCGAGCGCCAAAGCAAGCTCAAGATTGCCTTTGGAAGTCTCCAGAGCAATCGTTGTGGTCATGACCCGAGTGACATGGTTGATGTTGCCGCCGACAATGATCACTGCGCCAACTTCAGCGACTGCACGGCCAAACCCGGCTAACGCAACGGTGAGCAGGCTGTAACGGGCATCCCAAAGGAGTGCCATGACGCGGTCGAGTGGTCCGACGCCGAGCGAAGTAAACTGCTCGCCATATTCCTGGTAGAGGTCCTCCACCACCTGCTTGGTCAATGCCGCAACGATTGGGGTTACCAGAACCGTCTGGGCGATGATCATGGCAGTTGGGGTGTAGAGCAGTCCCAATGGTCCGAGCGGGCCAGAGGCTGACAGCATAAGGTATACCAAAAGCCCGACGACGACAGGTGGTAGTCCCATCAAGGCATTGAGGACAATCGACAATAAGGTTCGGCCGGGGAACCGAAAGGCGCCTGCGATTGCACCGAGTGGAAAGCCGATCAGGCATGCGATTGCGACAGCACTCAAGGTGACCTGCATTGACAGGCCAACAATCTCCATGAGGTCTGGATCAAACGCGAAAACAAGGCCAACGGCACTTGCCAGCACGTTCCAGAAACTGTCCATATGCGCTTTTCCTCCCATCTTTTCGGAGAAAATAACACAAAAAACATAAAAGCGCATAGTTTGGATTTGTTGCCGGTCGGAAGGCGACGGCCATTCAATTCCGCGTTTGGCAAAAAAGAGCCCTGCTTTGGATAAAGCAGGGCTCTAAGGTTGGCCGGATTAGGTAAAGCGGTCCGGCCAAAGGGATGCTTTTCAGTCGGAGCCGGTACCTTCGTCGTAGGTCCAGCGGTAATGCGGTGGGGTCGGACCTTTGTTGCGTCCGCCCTGTTCAGTCTGTTCCCACGCGTGCGCCAAAATCCCGACAGATCGGGACAATCCAAAGAACCCACGGGCTAGGGGAGCCGGACAGCCAAGCTCGGCATAAATCACTGCGGTCGCGCCATCGATGTTCATCGGCACCGGTTTGCCGCGTTCAGTGGCCAGATGCGCCTCTATGGCCTGACCGATCTGAGCGTATGCCCCGGAGACCTCGTCAGCGGCTGCGGCTTCATCGACCAGCCTGAGCAGGCGGGGTGCCCGAGGGTCGACGGGTTTGTGGAAGCGATGTCCAAACCCTGGAATGAAACGCCCGTTTTTTGCGCGCCAACTGTCGAGTGTAGTAGTTAAGTTTTCAAGTCCGGCGGTCTCTATCTCACGATAGAGCTCCACCGCTTGTTCGCCGGCACCGCCATGAACATCGCCAAGCATATTGAGACCGGTCGCCATGGCCGATTGCAAACCGATGCCACAAGTTGTCGCCATCCGTGCTGCCGCGATGGACGGGGCCTGAGGTCCATGATCAACGGCGGCAACGAGGGCCGCTTCAAAAAGACGAGCCCGTTGACCGGATATCTCCTTGCCAGTGACCATCAGCCAGATCATTTGGGCAAAGCCCCGGTTGCCGATCAGGTCTTCGACCGGGTGTCCACGAAGAGCGATGCGACCGGGTTCCATATCGATGATCGACGTGCGCCACCAATCGGCGACATCCGTGTTCTCGCTCACACCACGTTCTCCTTGCGCAAGGTTTTAATGTCTTCTGCAGCGTATCCAAGGGCCGTCAAAATACGGTCGGTGTCCGCACCAAGGGCTGGCGGCGGGGTGTCCACAGACGGGCGCGTGCCGTCAATCATGGCACCAATCCGCAAGAGATCGATGGGTTTACCGACACCCGGCGTTTCATCGAAGCGCGCCAGAAAATCGCGGTCTCTGATCTGGGGATGGTCAAGAACTTCAGGCACGCTCAAGACCGCGCCGGCAGGCACGCCCAATTTGTTGAGCTCGCGTGCCCATTCCCGTGCAGGTCTTGTGGTGAGAACGGTTTCCAATTCTGCCTTCAACCGCAGCCTGTTGTGTTTCCGGTCTTCCCGAGAGGCAAAATCAGCGTGTCCGACAAGGTCTTCCCGGCCAAGGTGTTTCGCCAGAAGTTCCCATTGCTCGTCCTTGTTGGCCGCAATGTTGATCAACCCATCCGAGCATTGGAACGCACCGGATGGCGCAGATGTTGGGTTTTCATTGCCGTTGGGCTTTGGGGCAACGCCGCCGATCAGATGATTTGAGACGACCCAGCCCATGGTGGCAAGAACAGACTCCAGCATGGATACGTCAATGAAGGCGCAGCGTTCACTTGCGTTAAGGGACGCGCAAATCGCCATCGCAGCTGTCAGACCACCGACAGTATCTGCCAGCGGATACCCGACGCGCAGAGGCGCACTGTCAGCATCGCCGGTGATCGACATCAAACCCGAAGCCCCTTGGACAATCTGATCATAGGCGGGGCGGTGAGCCCAGGGCCCATCTTGCCCAAACCCAGAGATCGCACAGTAGATAAGATGTGGAGCCTCCGCTTTCAGAACTTCATAACCGAGCCCCAGACGATCCATGACCCCTGGGCGAAAGTTCTCAACGAGCACATCCGCTCCGGCAACAAGACGCTTCAAAACGTCTTTACCGCGCGGGTCCTTGAGATTGAGAGTGAGGGATTTCTTACCGGCATTCTGGGCGAGGAAGCTGATGCCCATACCCTTTGCCGAGAGGTCCGGGTCTGCGCCCAGATTGCGGGCAAGATCGCCCCGCCCAACGGCTTCAACCTTGATGACTTCGGCGCCGAGATGGGCCAGCTGGTGGCAGGCGAAAGGTCCAGCAAGCACATTCGTCAGGTCGAGAACCCGGACTCCATCAAGGGGTTTTGTCATATCCGGGTCCTCGTTTCGTTCCGTCTCAATCGCCGTCGGCCACGCCTTCTGCCCGCGCACGCGCCCGGCGGGCACGATAGCTCGGCAGGACAACGAGGATGACGGCCAGGATCAAGAGGCCCATCGTCATTGGCCGCTCAAGGATGAAGCCGATCCCGTCATAAAGCTGCATGGAGCGGGAGAAGTTGTCTTCCAGCATCCGGCCCAAGATGAAGCCGATCAGCAGCGGCGCCAGCGGGTAGTCGGCGAAGCGGAGGACGGTCGCGCAAATCCCGAAGCCCACCAGGATCAGAAGTTCGGTCGAATTGTTCTGCCCGATGTAGGCGCCCATCAAGGTGAAGAACAAAATGAAGGGGATCAGGAAGTTGCGCGGGACCGCGAGTATCTTCGCAATGTACGGGATCAACGGCAGGTTCAGGATCAGCAGGATCACGTTGCCGAGATACATGGAGATAATCACCGCCCAGAAGATCTCCGGCTGATCGACCATCAAACGTGGGCCTGGAGATACGTTGAGGGCTATCAGTGCACCAAGCAAAATGGCCGTTGTGCCGGATCCCGGAATACCAAGTGTGAGGAGTGGCACGAAGGAGCCTGTGCAGGCGGCGTTGTTGGCACTTTCCGGCGCTGCCAGGCCTTTGACGGAGCCTTTGCCGAACTGCTCTTGTTCTTCCTTCGTTGCGATGTTGCGCTCCACCGCGTAGCCGAGGAAAGACGCAATCGTTGCTCCTGCACCCGGCAGGACGCCGATCAGGAATCCCTGGATGGACTGACGTCCAATAACCGGAGTAATGGCCTTGGCTTCTTCTTTGGTGATCCTGAGATCCTTGATCTCGTTGTTACCGCTCTCGGTTTTCGATCGGTTGGGATCAAGGACGAGGTAGAGGGCTTCGGGCAGCGCAAACATCGCCATCGCGAGCGTGATAAAGCCGAAACCGGACTGCAGGTCCATCAACCCCATCGTGAAACGCGGCATGTTAAAAAGCGCACCTTCACCGACCGTCGCCATGATGACCCCAAGGATGGTCATCAAAAGTGCTTTGATAACTTGGCCAGTTCCGGCAAAGGCTGCGATCGCAGAAAGACCGACGACCATCAGCGCGAAATACTCGGCCGAATGGAAGAGAAGTGCGACGGTTGCAAGAGCCGGAGCGAAGATCATTAAGAGGACCGCGCCGATGGAGCCGCCTGCAAATGACGAGATGGCTGCTACGGTCAACGCTTTACCGGCTTTGCCCTGTCTTGCAAGGGGATATCCGTCGAAGCTTGTTGCAACAGTCGATGCTACACCGGGCGCATTGATGAGGATCGAGGATGTCGAGCCGCCAAAAATTGCCCCATAGTAAACACCGGCAAGCAGAATAAGGGCGGCGGATGGATCGCCAATTGAAATGGCGACCGGGATCATGATGGCAATGATCGACATCGGCCCAAGACCCGGGAGCATACCGATAAAGGTGCCGATCAAACAGCCGCCGACGACCATCAGAAGATTGGTGACAGAAAAGGCTGTGCTCAGCCCGATCAGGATTCCTTCGAGCATATCAACCTCCGTTGGCCATGAAGTAGGGCAGCGGGCTCAGGAAAATCCCGAGGACCCGATCGACCAGATACCAGACAACACCTGCTGCGATAGCCGAGGCAAGTGCCATGACAATGAACTTGCGCTCACCAAGGATGAACGATCCGATGAACAAAAAGCAGAATGTGGAAAGCAGGAAGCCTAACGGCCGCAGGAGCAGCGCATAAGCCACCATCAGCCCCAGCAACGCAATTGCCTGTCCGAGTTTGTAATCGGTCAAACGCCGATAATTGATTTCGGTCGGCTTCGGTTCGCCGCTGCTCTTCTCAAATCCAAGCAGGATCAGCAGAGAGCAAATGATCGCCATGACCGAGAGTATTTTGGGAAAGGTCGACGGCCAAATTGGATTGCGCCGCATGAAAGGCGCGAGCGCCTCGTCCATCGTAAAGAATGCCGCATAGCCATATGCGAGACAGATCAACAAAATGATCATGGCGATCCATCGATCGAGCGCCATGGCCTCCTCCCCAAGTTTTTGTTCGTTTCATTAGATGTCCGCTCGTGCGGCGGTTGAGATCATCTTCAAATGCAAAGACGGCGCAGACTGGGTCTGCGCCGTCATGTCGCTCAGATTAGAGGAAGCCCAGCTTCTTCATCAGATCGCCGATGACCTGTTCCTGGTTTTCCAGGAAGGAGCGGAAGTCATCACCATTGTTGTGGATGTTGACCCAGCCGTTGCGGGCACGAACTTCTTCCCACTCCGGGGTTTCATACATCTTGGTCAGCGCAGTCTGGTAGGCAACCAGCTGCTCTTCCGGCAGGCCCGGTGCTGCGAAGAAGCCGCGCCAGTTGACGAAGGTGGTGTCGATGCCCTGTTCCTTCATGGTCGGGGCGTCTTTATAGGCATCCACGCGCTCGTCAGACGTCACACCGATGATCTTGACTTCGCCGGCATTGGCAAGGTCCACAGCCTCGGAGAAGCCGGTGGACAGCGCAGCAATCTCGCCAGACAGCAGCGCAGCCATTGCTTTACCGCCAGCATCATACGGGATGTATTTGAAAGCAGTCGGGTCTTCGCCGGCAGCTTCCATCGCCATGGCTGCAACCAGGTGGTCCATGCCGCCCGGAACGGAGCCGCCGCCGATGGCGGTGCCGGACGGATCAGCCTTATAGGCTGCGATGAGGTCGGTCATGGAATTGATCGGGCTGTCCTTGCCAACCACCAGAGCTGCATAGTCGCCGATCGTTCCCGCGACGAGCGTCAGGTCACGGAAATTTTGCGGGAACACGCCGGTCAAAGAACGGATCACGATCGGGGTCGAGTTGACCATAATCGTGCCGTGGTTCGATGCAGCATTTTCGATCAGGTAACCGATCGCCTTACCGCCGCCGCCGCCGGACATGTTTTCGTAAGATGCAGTGCCAACCAAGCCTGCTTTGGTGAGAGCTTCGCCAGTGCCGCGTGCCGTGCCGTCCCAGCCACCGCCAGCACCGCCCGGGATCAGGAAGTGAATCGAATCGACAACCTTGTGGCCGTCCGCGAGCACTGGGCTGGCAAATGTCATAGACGCTGCAGCCGCAGCCAGAACGACCCGGCGGGTCATTTTCATGAGTGTCATGTTTTCCTCCACAAAAACTGGCTCATTGCATGAGCCTATTCAGCCTCAGGTCCGCATTGCGGAGCCTCCCTTTGGGCTTGGATTGAACCTAGCGGCAAACCCTGTCACCAACCTGTCACCGGCTGTCTAGGCGCTTGCAAGAAGTGATGAGGGCAGGCAAGAGTGAGGGCAGGAGGACCAAGTTTTGCGGCTATTGCTCGTTGAAGACACCTTTGACATGGCTGAAGCCATTATGATCCGGCTGGACCGGAGCGGTATTGCTTGTGACCTTGCCAAAACACTGGAGGAAGCTCGCTCTCTTCTGGATGTTCAGCGGTATGATGTCATTGTCCTGGACCTGAATTTACCGGACGGGCTTGGAACCGATCTTTTGAAAGAGTTGCGGCAAAAATCCGATCGTACACCGGTTTTGGTGCTGACCGCAGAGTTCTCCGTGGATGATCGCGTGTCGACGCTCAACTCCGGTGCTGACGATTATCTGGTGAAGCCCTTTGATTATCGCGAGCTGGAAGCGCGCATACAGGCGCTCTACAGACGTGAGCAAGGAGACAAAGCGGAAGAACTGGCGATCGGGGATCTGACCTTTAATGCGACGGCCCGCGTTGTCCGGTTGAAGGAGGCACCGGTCAACCTGACACGGCGGGAATTCTCACTGCTGGAATTGTTCATTCGCAATCGGGGAAAAGTTCTGAGCAAGGAACGGCTTTTTGATGGCATTTTCAGCTTTCAGGACACGGATGTCAGCATGAATGCGCTGGAGCTTTATGTTGCGCGCCTGCGCAAGAAACTCTCCGGAAGTTCTGTAGTGATCGAGACGCAAAGAGGGCTTGGTTACAAGCTTGAGGTCCATGACTAGCTTGCTTAGCCGGTTTGGTGCGACATCCCTCACAGCGCGTGTGGCTTTGGGCGTGACGTTCCTTTTGACGTTTGGTGGGATTATCGTCTCGATCGCAGCCTTTGCATATGGCCGGGAAGCCGCACGCTCGGCTTATGACCGGTTGCTTGTGGGCGCGGCCAATGACATTGCCTCCGCAATCACTGTTGTCGATGGCAATCCGGTCCTTGAGTTGCCGCATTCTGCATTTGAGTTGCTGGCGCTAGCGCCTGATGACCGTATTGGATACCGGATCGTTGGGCCCAACGGTCAAACACTGACAGGTTACGATGAAATTGCACTGCCTGCCGGGCTTGCCAGGTACAACGACGTTTTCTTCGATAGCGCATTTTTTGGCGAAGCGGCCAGATATGTTGTTGTCTCCCGGCGATTTGCCGAACGCACTTGGAGCGGGACCGTCCGGGTTGTTGTGGGACAAACCCTGAAGGCGCGGGACGCCATGGCCGTGGATATTACGCGCAAAGCGCTCTACGTGCTGGCAGCGTCCGGTCTGGCGATGATGCTGTTGGCTGTTCTGGTGGTGCGTGCGGTTTTCAATCCCCTGAAACGGATCGCGGGTGGATTGGCAGAACGTGATCCTCACGATCTGACACCGCTTGATACAGATGTGCCGCGGGAAACCGCCATGATGATCCAGGCGTTGAATGCCTTTATGGGGCGGCTGGACCGGCAGATGGATTCGATGCGCCATCTGATCTCTGACACGGCTCACCAATTGAGGACACCCGTCGCCGCGCTCAGGGCCCAGGCAGATCTCTTTACCGATGAGGAGGATCCTGAGCGCAAAGATCGCATTGTTGAGCGTATTCAGACCCGGTCCGCAAGTCTTGGCCGGCTACTTGATCAAATGTTGAGCCAGGCGTTGGTGATCCATCGCGGCGACAGTGTCCGCCGGGAAAAAATCGATCTGCGGGATGTTGTGCTGGACGTTTTCGAGGAGGGCGACCATGCAGTTCTGCGGCCGGATGTTTCAGTCGTTCCGCAGTTGGCAGACCAACCGGTTCACGTGCTTGCGGATACGACGTCCCTTCAAGAAGCGGTCAAGAACCTTCTGAGCAATGCCCTGAAATATGGACGGACACCTGTACGCATTGGTGCAACAACAGAAAACGGTGTTGCTTCAATCTGGGTGGAGGATGATGGCGGTGGGCCCGATCCGGAAATCCTTTCCGCCCTTGGAACCCGCTTCAATCAGTCTGGTTTGTCCCGTCAGAACAGTTCCGGTTTAGGACTTGCCATTGCGCATGCTGTTGCCCGTTCTTTTGAGGGACAGTTGGTTTTGGAAACGCGGGGCGACAGAACTTTTCGTGCAGCTTTGTGTTTTCCGGAAATCAAGGCGGAGGCTGCATGACGGATAATCGGTGCAGGCTGCTTGCTTTTGGGCTTTGGCTGTTGGCAGCCTTCAATGTCCCCGTAACCGCGGCCGAACCTGAGTTGGTCGAACAATATGGGCCTGCTGCTGCCGAGCAGACCCTCATTGTGCGCTCCACTGCCGACATTTCGGTTTTTGCGCCCGTGGTCGAAGCTTTTCTGGAAACACGGACCGATCTGACACTCATCTATGAGCAGTGGGGATCGAACGATCTCTACACCCAATCCCGCGCAGAGTGCAGGGAAGGGGCGCCGGTCGCCGATGTCGTCATCAGTTCCGGCGTTCATCAAATGGTCAAGCTGGTCAACGAAGCCTGTGCCGAAAGCCATGTGTCGCGGGAGACTGAGCAGTTGCCGGCTGCGCTGCGATGGCGCGATGAATTGTGGGGTATTTCCAGAGAACCCGCTGTCGTAATCTATAATCAGGACTTGGTGCCGCCCGCTGAGGTGCCCAAGTCGCGGTTTGATCTTCTGGATTTGCTCCGGCCGGCCAATACTCCTTACGCCGGACGCGTCGCGACCTACGACATCGAGCGCTCCGGCCTTGGGTACCTTTTTGCTTTTGTCGACGCACAAGAGGCATCGACCTTTGGCGCATTGCAGGAAGCCTTTGTTCGCACCCAAGCCGTCCGGTCGTGCTGTTCCTCCGACATCATTCGGAGCGTGGCCGATGGCCGCTACTTGATCGCCTACAATGTGCTGGGGTCATACGCTCAAGGATATCAGCAGCAAGATGACCGGATCGGGATCGTTTTGCCAACCGATTACACATTGGTGCTGTCCCGTGCGCTGATGATCCCGAATGGGGCAAACAACGGTGCTGCGGCTGCTGATTTTCTGGACTTTTTGTTGTCGCTTGAGGGGCGCAGGGTATTGCGTCAAGCGTTGCTGATCAGCCCGCTTCTTGAGACGGAAGAGGGGGCTGAGGGGGAGACATTAAGTTCTACAGCGCTGCGTCCCATCGGCTTGTCCCCGGCTCTGATGGTCGCGCGGGATCAGCTGACCCGGGAAACTTTCTTGAAACGCTGGCGCGTGACATTTCCTGGGCCGTGAATGTAGAAAATCAATTCGTAAATTCTTTTTGAAACGCGCGTCGGGCGTGAATACTCGCCCCTTGCAAGCCGCCGGTCTTGGAGAACACGCCACGCACCACAAGTGGTTCGGTGTAATTCGCAAGTGTTATCGCGCGGATCTTGCGATCGATTTCTGCCAGAAGCCGGACGTCGGCGCTCAAGCCGCCACTCACCGGGATTACATCCGGACCAAGCAGATTGATCACCATGCTGAGCGCTCGAGCCAGAATAGTTGTAAAGGCGTCGATGGTCCTTGCCGCTTGCGGCTCTCCGGCGTGCCAAGCGGTCGTTACCTCAATGCTTGAGTATGATGTGTTGTGAAGAGCGGCGTGTATTTTTTCCAGACCTCGCGCCGAACCGTAAGCATCCAGGCAACCGATTTGACTGCACCCGCATTGAAAATGCGGAATGCCCGAAATCGTCCCACCTGCGGTTGGATCGACAACCGGACCGTGCCCCCACTCTCCGGCGATCCCACCACGTCCTGAGACAAGACTGCCGTTGTGAACCAAGCCACCGCCGACTCCTGAGCCAAGAATGATGGCGAAGACAGTCTCTTTGCCAGCGCCCGATCCTTCAACAGCTTCTGCCAGTGCAAAGGCATCCGCATCATTGATGATTTCGACCGGCGTGCTGAGTTCTCTCATCAGATTCGAAGCAATCGGGCGGCCGTTCAGACAGGGAATGTTGGCGACGTCTGCAATGCCAGTTTGTGTATCGAACGCCCCTGCGAGGGATATAACAACCGGACCGCGGGTCTCCGGAAGACACTTGCGGAGTGCCTCGACAAACTCAGACCAAGAGTGCAGCGGTGTTGGAACCCGCCCAGCTTCTTGCACCGGACCATGCGCATCGGGATACGCATACCGAATGAAGCTGCCACCGATGTCGAAGGAGGTCACCATCTTGAATTTGCGTCTTTCAAAAGTTGTTCTGGAGGGTTCAGTCAATAAACCGCGACTTGCTTCTTGCACAGACTTTTTCCGTCAGAAAGAAGCGCCCGTTGTCCCGGATAATAAATCCTGAAACTTAGATGCGGCTGCGCATTCGGTAACCTGGAGCAAAGATGAGTTTTACATGTGTGATCGGCGCATCGCCGGTCCAAGTGATGCGCTCCATGGCAAACAGTGCCGTCCCCGGCGTGCAATCAAGGATCCGGGCAGCGTCCTCATTGGCATTGACCGCTGAGAAGGAGAGATCGCCCCGGCTATAGGGCGCATTGTGGACGAGCCATTCGTTCGCGCTGGAGACCTCGAACTTGCGCTGGCGTGCTTCGGGCACGGTATCAAGATTGATGTAACGCTCTTCGAACGCATAAGGGCGGTCATCTGCAAAGTGGAGCGTTTTCAGATAGAGCACATCGTCACCGAGCGATGCGTGAAACACTCCGTGGAGCATCGGTGGAACCGGTTGATAGGCGCGTTCCAAAAGACTGTGCCGGTAGGTCTTGCCGAGCGCCTCTACCTCTTCCCGGATGATCGGAATCGTGAGCGTGGCCCGCTGCGGCGGATTGAGTGCAACACGCGTGCCCGCACGGCGTTTGCGGATGACCAGCCCACTTTCGGCCAGGTCCCTGAGCGCTCTATTGACGGTCGTGCGCGCGCAACCGAATTCTTCTGCCAGATCCGCTTCGTGCGGGATCTGCGCGCCCGGTTCCCAGACGCGGTCATGGATCCGGCGAAGAAGCTCTTCGCGAATGCCAGTCCAGGAGTTCGTATCGGTCAGGGCCACAGGTGATCAGTTCCTTGTTCAGATACGGCCGCGCAACGCCTTCATCGTCGCCCGGTAGCGCGCCCGAATTTCCTCGCCTTTTACATGAATTCCACGGTTAACAACATGGCGGCCTGCCGACCAGACATCCTGGACCATATTGTCATCGCCCGCGAAGATGTAGGCATCCAGGATCTCGTCGCCCTGGCGGTCCTCAAGGTCGATGGCATTTGCATCGAGGGCGATCATGTCGGCAAGGTGACCGGCGGCGATCTGTCCAGCACTGCGTCCACACGCTTGTGCACTTCCGGAAACCGCTCCATCAAACAACACGCGGCCGGTCGAATTTTCCGGATTTGCCACCGACGCCCGGCATTTGTCGCGAAGGCGCTGTGAGTACTCGAGCGTGCGCAACTCTTCTGACAAGGAGATCCGGATGTTGGAGTCGGAGCCAATTCCGAACCGCCCGCCGGCATCCACATACCGGACGCCGTCGAAGATCCCGTCTCCGAGGCTCGATTCGGTGATTGGACAAAGCCCGGCAACCGCGCCGGTCCGCGCCAGTCCAACGGTCTCTTCGGGCGTCATTTGTGTGCAGTGAATCAGGCACCAGTTTTTCGATACATCATGGTTGTCCAAAAGCCAGTAGACTGGCCGCTTGCCCGTGGCTTCCAGAACTTCTTCGACTTCGGCGACTTGTTCTGCCAGGTGCATGTGCAAAGGCATCTGCCCCGCGAGTACGACAGCGTTTTTCAACGCGGCCGAATCGACTGCGCGCAACGAGTGGGGCGCGACGCCCAAAACGCAATCCAGATCAAGGGACTGTAGAGCGTTGCCAGCCTGTTCATGGAGTTTTTGGAACCGGTCGAAATCATTGCCGAAACGGATTTGTCCCTGTGCCAGTGGGCGCTTGTCGCAGCCGCCGTGGGTGTAAAGGACCGGCAACAAGGTCAACCCAATGCCAGTCTCGCGTGCAGCTGCCACAATCCGCTCGGACATTTCGCCGAGATTGCCGTAAGGCGTTCCACCAGGTTGATGATGCAGGTAATGGAATTCTCCGACAGCCGCGTACCCGGCCTCAAGCATTTCCATCTGGACGAACGATGCAATTGCTTCGACATCATCTGGTGTGAGCGTGTCGAGAAACCGGAACATGATCTGCCGCCAAGTCCAGAAGCTGTCACGACTCTCCTGACCCCGGCGTTCGCTCATTCCTGCCATCGCGCGCTGAAACGCATGGCTGTGCAGGTTGGTTGGTGCAGGTAACAGGATCCCGACGCGATGCGCGTCTCCAGCTGGCGACGGCGCGTTTGTTTGGATAGCAGAAATCTTACCGTCAGCCGAGCAGTCAACGCGGACGTTTTCCGCCCAGCCAGTAGGAAGCAGCGCCCTGTCTGCGAAAATGGTGCTGTCTTGCGCCGTAGGCATGCCGGTCTCTTTCCCTCGTTGACACGTTAATATGTGCATGCATATTATCTTTTATCGCAATCTAATCAAGCGGGAGATGTCCGGTGCCACAGCGCCTGCTGACAAATGCCAAATTGGTAACACTCACCGAGACGGGAGATCCGTACGGCTTGATTGAAGACGGTGTGCTCGCCATTGATGGCGAGGCAATCGGCTATGCTGGTTCGGCATCGGATCTGCCGGAATCATTCTCGGGCTATCCGAATGAAAACTTGAATGGGCGTTTGGTGACGCCGGGTCTCATCGATTGCCACACCCATGTTGTCTTTGGCGGTGACCGGGCCCGCGAATTCGAAATGCGGCTAGAAGGTGCGTCCTACGAGGAAGTCGCCCGAGCGGGTGGGGGCATTGTCTCGACCGTCAAGGCAACGCGTTCAGCCAGTGAAGACCAATTGCTTGAAGGTGCATTGTCCCGCGTTGATGCACTGATAGCCGAAGGTGTTACCGGGATAGAGATCAAGTCGGGTTATGGCCTCGACAAGGAGACCGAACTTAAGATGCTCAGAGTTGCCCGCAAGGTCGGCAGCTTGCGCCCAATTACAGTACGCACGACGTTCCTCGGTGCCCATGCTGTTCCGGCAGAATACAAGGACAAGGCGGACGCTTACGTATCGGAGGTTTGCCTGCCCACGCTGGAAGCCGCCCATGCCGAAGGTTTGGTCGATGCGGTCGATGGTTTTTGTGAAGGCATTGCTTTCTCACCGGCCCAGATCGCGAAAGTGTTCGATAAGGCAAAGGCACTTGGCCTGCCGGTCAAACTCCACGCCGAGCAACTGTCAAATCTGGGCGGAACCGCGCTTGCTGCCTCTTATGGGGCTCTGTCGGCAGATCATTTGGAATATCTGGATGAAGCTGGCGTCGAAGCCATGGCTAGCAGCGGCACGGTTGCCGTTATCCTGCCCGGTGCTTTTTACACCTTGCGCGAAACGCAAGCCCCGCCGGTTGATCTGCTGCGTCGGCATGAAGTGCCCATGGCGCTTGCGACAGATTGCAATCCAGGGTCTTCGCCGCTCGCTTCGCTCCTTCTCGCAATGAACATGGGCTGCACGTTGTTCCGCATGACACCGGAAGAAGCGCTTGCCGGTGTCACCCGCGAGGCGGCCAAGGCACTCAGACTAACGGACCGCGGTACGCTGGAGGCCGGAAAACGCGCCGATCTTGCCATCTGGAACGTTCAGCACCCAGCAGAACTCAGCTATCGCATCGGCTTTAACGCCCTAGAAAAACGTATTTTTGGAGGAGCCGAATGAGCGCTCTTGTTGTGTCTCCGGGCGCTGTTCGCCTTGCCGATCTGGAACGCGTCTATCGTGAAAGCCTTCCCGTCCGGGTCGACCGGGCTGCAGAAGCTGCAATCCGGTTGGCTGCGGAGCGGGTTGGCATAGCGGCACGCGGTAAAGAGGCCGTCTATGGCGTCAACACAGGGTTCGGCAAGCTGGCGAGTGTAAAGATTGCCGCTGAAGACACAGAGACACTTCAACGTAATCTGATCCTGTCGCATTGCTGCGGTGTTGGAGTGGCGCTCGACACTGCGACAACCCGTTTGATGATGGTTCTAAAGCTTCTCTCCCTTGGGCGCGGTGCGTCCGGAGTTCGGCTTGAAGTGTTGGAGCTGATCGAAGCTTGCCTTGAAAAGGGCGTAACGCCTGTCACGCCATCTCAAGGTTCTGTTGGAGCTTCCGGTGATTTGGCACCCTTGGCCCACATGGCTGCCGTTCTCATTGGCGAAGGCGAAGCAGAGTTCGGTGGCGAGCGGATGTCAGGTGGAGCCGCGCTCGAAAGGGTCGGGTTGACGCCCGTCGTTTTAGGACCCAAGGAAGGCCTCGGCCTTATCAACGGAACACAGTTTTCGACGGCGTGCGCGCTTGTCGGTCTCTTTGAAGCCTGGCGTCTGGCCGAAGCAACGGTATTGACCGCAAGCATGTCGACCGATGCCATCATGGGCTCAACCGCGCCACTTCTTCCGGAGATCCATGCACTGCGTGGCCATCGTGGTCAGATCGAAGTGGCTGCCGCAATGCGCGCAGTCATGGAGGGGTCTGAAATCCGTGAAAGCCACCGGGAAGGCGACACCCGTGTTCAGGATCCCTACTGTATACGCTGCCAACCGCAAGTTACGGGTGCCTGTATTGACCTTCTAAGGATGGCGGCCAGCACACTTGAGATTGAAGCAAATGCGGCAACCGACAACCCTCTGGTTTTGATCGAGGAAGACCGGATTGTTTCCGGTGGCAACTTTCACGCAGAACCTGTTGCTTTTGCCGCAGACCAGATCGCGTTGGCTATCGCTGAACTGGGGGCAATTGCTCAGCGCCGTATCGCCCTTATGGTGGATCCGGCTTTGTCTTTCGATTTGCCTCCGTTTCTTGCGCGCGATCCGGGGTTGAACTCCGGGCTTATGATTGCCGAAGTGACTACTGCTGCATTGATGAGCGAAAACAAACATCTCGCAAATCCATGCTCAACAGATTCCACGCCCACCAGCGCCAATCAGGAAGATCATGTGTCCATGGCCGCGCACGGCGCGCGCCGATTGGCACGCATGAATGCGAACTTGGCTCATATCCTGGGTGTTGAACTGCTTTGTGCTGCCGAAGGGATTGAACATCGTGCACCACTCAAGACGAGTGCACCGCTGCAAAACGCGCTGGAACAGCTTCGGCACCGAGTTCCTGCGCTGGAGAAGGACCGCTACCTGGCTCCGGACCTGGAGACGGCGGCGGATTTGATCAAGTCCCGCAGCTTGGTCGCGTTTCTTGATGACAATGCCGCCTTGATCCTTGGAGGTGCGCATGCAGCCGGTTGAGGTCTTTCACGGTGACGGGCCGGTGGTGCTTGGGGTGCCGCATGCCGGAACGTATGTGCCGCCTGAGATTTGGTCTTGCCTGAATGAAGTGGGTCAAAAGCTTGCCGATACCGATTGGTACGTTGACCAACTCTATTCTGACCTTCTGCCAGGCGCTACGATGGTGAAGGCAAACTTCCACCGCTATGTCATTGATGCCAACCGCGACCCGGAAGGCGTCAGTCTTTATCCTGGGCAGAACACGACGACGCTCTGTCCAACAACGGACTTTGACGGACGCCCGGTTTATCTGAACGGCAGCGAGCCGGATCCGGAAGAGATCGAAATGCGGCGGCTGGCTTGGCATGCGCCTTATCACGCTGCGCTAAAGGCGGAACTGGAGCGTGTCCACACGAAACATGGCATCGTAATTCTCTACGATTGCCACTCGATCCGTTCCGTTGTGCCCTACCTGTTTGAGGGCACGCTGCCGGATTTCAACATCGGAACCAATGGTGGCGTTACATGCGCACCCGAAATCGAGAAGGCCATTGTCGACCTCACAGCAAAAGTTGAGGGCTACTCGTCGATCCTGAACGGCCGCTTCAAGGGCGGCTGGACCACCCGGCACTACGGCCAGCCGGCACGCGGCTGCCACGCCATCCAGATGGAGCTGGCTCAGTCCACGCATCTTTTGAGCGAAGACACGCCTTTTGCTTATGGCGAAGTGAAAGCCGGGCGTTTGCGGGTCCATCTGAAAGAAATTCTCAGCGCACTGGCTGATCTCGCGCCGGCGCTCGTCCAACACACCAAAAAATCCGAGGGAGCCAACCATGGTTGACCGCCGCCACAATGCACGTGACGTTTTCCCGCCGACGGGGACAGAGCTCAATACCAAGTCCTGGTTGACGGAAGCTCCGTTGCGGATGCTCATGAACAACCTGCATCCTGATGTTGCGGAAAATCCCCATGAGTTGGTCGTTTACGGTGGGATCGGCCGTGCTGCGCGGACTTGGGATGATTTCGACCAGATCGTTGCGAGTTTGAAGTCACTGGAAGACGATGAAACCTTGATGGTTCAATCCGGCAAACCGGTTGGTGTGTTCAAGACCCATAAGGATGCACCGCGGGTTCTGATTGCGAATTCCAATTTGGTGCCGAATTGGGCGAACTGGGACCACTTCCACGAACTCGATAAAAAAGGTCTGGCGATGTATGGCCAGATGACTGCGGGCTCCTGGATCTACATCGGCACGCAGGGCATCGTTCAGGGTACTTACGAGACGTTCATGGAAGCCGGCCGCCAGCACTATGATGGCAACTTGAAAGGCCGCTGGATCCTGACCGGTGGACTTGGTGGTATGGGCGGTGCGCAACCACTTGCTGCCGTCATGGCCGGAGCCTGCTGTCTCGCGGTCGAGTGCGATGAAAAGAGCGCCGACTTCCGCCTGCGTACAAAGTACGTCGATGAAAAGACGCATTCCCTCGACGAAGCGCTTGAGATGATCGAGCGCTGGACGAAGGCAGGCGAGGCAAAATCCGTCGCGCTTATCGGCAACGCTGCAGATGTCTTCTCAGAACTCGTCAAACGCGGTGTCAAACCGGATATCGTAACCGACCAGACGTCCGCACATGACCCGGTCAACGGGTATCTGCCGCAAGGCTGGACTGTTGCCGAATGGCGCTCAAAGGCAGAGAAAAATCCGAAAGCGGTCGAGAAAGCCGCACGGGCTTCAATGAAAGTTCATGTGCAGGCGATGGTCGATTTCTGGAATGCCGGTGTTCCAACGCTGGACTACGGAAACAACATCCGCCAAGTCGCCTTGGAAGAAGGTTTTGAAAACGCTTTCGCGTTCCCGGGCTTTGTGCCTGCTTATATTCGGCCGCTCTTCTGCCGCGGGATCGGGCCGTTCCGCTGGTGCGCGCTTTCTGGCGATCCTGAGGATATCTACAAGACCGATGCCAAGGTGAAAGAACTCATTCCGGATGATGAGCATCTGCACAATTGGCTCGACATGGCCAAGGAACGGATCTCGTTCCAGGGACTGCCAGCCCGCATTTGCTGGGTTGGTCTGGGTCAACGCCACCGGTTGGGTCTTGCCTTTAACGAAATGGTCCGCAACGGTGAGCTGAAGGCTCCGGTCGTCATTGGCCGCGATCATCTGGACAGCGGGTCCGTGGCGTCTCCGAACCGGGAAACGGAATCTATGAAAGATGGCTCGGACGCGGTGTCAGATTGGCCGCTTCTGAACGCTCTATTGAACACCGCATCTGGCGCAACCTGGGTGTCTTTGCACCATGGCGGCGGCGTCGGTATGGGGTTTTCGCAGCATTCGGGCATGGTCATTTGCTGTGACGGAACGGATGATGCCGCACGCCGGATTGAGCGTGTGCTTTGGAATGATCCGGCGACCGGTGTGATGCGGCACGCCGATGCGGGTTACGAAATTGCGCTGGATTGCGCAAAAGAACAGGGATTGAACCTGCCGGGTATCCTTGGGAGATAAAAACAACGGCGGACAGCCCTCCAATCACCTTTGACAAAGAGGACAAGATGAAAAGACGTGATTTTCTGAAAGCCGGTGCAATCGGCGCAACAGGTGCCGCGGCGACCACGCTCGCAGCACCTGCCATTGCTCAAGAAGTCCGCCAGTGGCGTATGGTCACGGCCTGGCCGAAGAACCTGCCGGGACCTGGTGTTGCCGCGCAGATGCTTGCGGACCGCATCACGACCCTGTCGGGCGGGCGTATCGAGGTGAAGCTGTTTGCGGCCGGCGAAATCGTTCCGGGCAATGGTGTTTTCGATGCCGTCGGGCAGGGCACTGCTGAGCTTTATCATGCGGTGCCGGCCTACTGGGGCTCGAAGTCCAAGGGCATCCTGTTGTTCGGTTCCCAGCCGTTTGGTTTGACGGCTCCTGAACAAGCGGGCTGGTTGATCCACGGCGGCGGTCAGGCGCTGTACGACGAGATGTACGGCCGCTTCAATCTAAAGCCGTTCTTGTGCGGCAATTCCGGTCCGCAATGGGCCGGATGGTTCCGCAACGAGATCAACAGTGTTGACGATCTCAAGGGCTTGAAGTTCCGCTCAACTGGCCTTGCATCCGAAATGTGCTCCAAGCTCGGCATGGCGGTACAGGCTATGAGCGGACCGGCAATGTTCCAGGCGCTTCAGTCTGGCGCCCTTGATGCTGGCGAGTTCATCGGGCCGTGGACAGACAGCGCGCTGGGGTACTACCAGATTGCCAAGAACTACTATTGGCCGGGTGTTGGTGAACCGTCTTCAGCCGAAGAGTGCGCGGTCAATCTGGATGCCTACAACGACCTTCCGGATGATCTCAAGGAAGTCGTTACGCAAGCGTGTTCCAGCCTCTACAACGATGTCCTGACCGAGTACAACACCAAGCACGCCCAGGCTTTGACGGGTCTTGTCAACGATCATGGCGTGATGGTGCGCAAGCTCCCGGACGATGTGATCGTGGCGATGGGGAATGCTGCTGGTGAAGTGATCGCTGACTTGCGCGCAGATAGCGATGATTTGGTCAAGCAGATCACAGAGAGCTTCCTCGGCTATCGCAAGTTGATGCACGAATACATGCCCTACGCTGACAATGGCCAGATGAACGCCCGTCTTCTGGACTACAAATACGACTGATCGTCGGAAATGTAAGGTACAGCCTGCCTTTGGCGGTCGGGGAAGTGGAAACGCCTCTCCGGTCGCTACAGCATGACTTGACCATTCGTTCTCGCTCCGCACGATGAGAGCGTGACCTTGTGAGACAGAAACAGGAATCGACCGCGATGGAAAAGCTTGCGGGTGTGCTGGAGCGCGTGAACTTGTTGATAGGCAACACCCTGTGTTGGGCGGCGCTGGGCATGCTGATGTTGCAGTTCGTGATTGTGCTCCTGCGCTATGTTTTTGGCTACAGCTTCATCTTTCTTGATGAAGGGGTTTTGTATTTCCACGCAGCCATCTTCATGCTGGGGGCAGGGTACACGTTCCTGGTCAATGCCCATGTGCGCGTGGACATTTTCTATGCCAAGGCAAGCGAGCGCACACAGGCCTGGATCGACATCTTTGGCCATCTGTTCCTACTGACGCCAGCGTTGCTAATTCTCCTGTGGTTCTCCTGGCCGACTGTGCGCAGCAGCTGGGCAATACTCGAGGGTCCGATTTCCGTTGGCGGGATTCCGGCCTCCTTCCTGTTGAAGACCCTCATTCCGGCCTACTGCATTCTTTTGCTCGTTCAAGGCGCAGCAGCCCTGATCCGTGATATCTCCCGTCTGAAAGCCACCGCTGCATGAGCCTCCCTCTTGACTTGATGATGTTCGGGGCGCTGATCGCCTTTATTCTGCTGGGCTATCCGGTGGCCTTCACGATTGCGGGGGTTGCAACGGGCTTTGCGCTTCTTGGCTGGATGCTTGGGGACTTCAACATTCAGCTTATGGGCGCCATGGGCCAGCGGTTCTTTGGAGTTCTGACCAACCCGGTACTCACTGCCATCCCACTGTTCGTGTTGATGGGCGTGATCCTGGAAAAAAGCCGGATTGCCGAGGATCTTCTTGAGACGATGGGGCGGCTGTTCGGCAAGATGAATGGTGGCCTTGGTGTCTCCGTCGTTCTGGTCGGCGCCCTTCTGGCTGCTTCGACCGGTATTGTTGGCGCAACAGTCGTTGCAATGGGCTTGATCGCTCTGCCGACCATGTTGCGCAACGGGTATGATCCGAAATTGGCCTCCGGCATGGTTTGTACAGCCGGTACACTTGGTCAGATCATCCCGCCCTCGACCCTTCTGATCATCCTTGCCGATGTCATGTCGAATGCGTTTCAGCAGGCGCAATATGCGCAAGGCAAATTTACGATCGAAACGATCTCGGTTGGGCAAACCTTTGCCGCTGCGATGGTGCCAGGACTGCTGCTGGTGGCTGTCTATTGCGTCTACATCATCGGCCGCGCGAAACTTTTTCCTGGTGACGCTCCGGCAATGAAGGAGAGTGTTGAGCCACCAAGCGGCGTGGAAATCGCGTCTGCAATCGTTCCGCCCATCCTGTTGATTATCGCCGTTTTAGGTTCGATCCTTGGCGGTGTGGCATCTCCGAATGAAGCAGCTTCTGTGGGCGCCGTTGGAGCTATCTTGCTGGCTGGCCGGCGGTTGGGCGTGCCGGTCAAACTCATCATTTTGGCGACCACAGCCTTGCTGGTACTTGCAGTGTCGGCTGCGGCCTTTCCCGTTCGCCTTCAAAGATCCGATGTGACGATTGGTGGCTATGTGCTTGCTGCAATCTACGCTGGGCTTGCTCTTTTTGCGCTTGGAGTCGTCCTCAAAATCTTGCGCGCAGCATTTGCCGACGGGCTTTTGAAGTCATCGTTGCTGTCGACCCTGACCGTAACATCAATGATCTTTGCAACGATCCTGATGGCGAGTTTCTTCAGTCTGGTATTTGTCGGCCTCGGTGGAGAAGACCGGGTTCATGAGCTTTTGAAGGAAATGCCTGGCGGCGCAACGGGCGCGCTGATCTTCGCCATGCTGTTCGTCTTCGTGTTGGGCTTTTTCCTCGACTTTGTCGAGATCTCGGTGATCCTGCTGCCCGTTTTGATCCCGCCGCTCATCTTGATGGGTATTGATCCGATCTGGCTTACGGTTCTGATCGCAATCAATCTCCAGACATCGTTTCTCACGCCGCCGTTCGGTTTTTCACTGTTCTATTTGCGCGGCGCTGCGCCTAAGGAAATCACCACCGGACAGATTTATCGCGGTGTGGTTCCGTTCATCGGACTGCAAATCGCGGCCGTCGCGATCCTATGGATGTTCCCGATTATCGCAACGTGGCTTCCGCGCTGGCTTTATTAGGCCCTCTAGGATGACCGGGCGGTCGAAGCCGCCCGGTGTCCGGATCTATTTCTTCCGGGAAGGGCCTTCGCGCTCAGACGAGGCCGCCCAAAGATTGATGTTGGCGTCCTTGGCTGTCGCATCGATTTCCTGAAGTTCGGCCTCAGTGAATTCGAGATTGTTGAGCGCGCCGACACAGTCAATCACTTGGGCTGCTCGGCTTGCCCCGATGAGGGCCGTCGTGACGCGCCCGCTTCTCAAGACCCAGGAAAGTGCCATTTGTGCCAGTGTTTGCCCGCGCCGCTCGGCGATGGCGTTGAGTGCCCGGATGGTTGCAAGGTTCTCATCACTGAGGAATTGGTCCTGCAGGGATTTGCCCTGTGTGGCCCGGCTGCCTTCCGGAATGTCCTTCAGATACTTGTTTGTCAGCATGCCTTGGGCGAGTGGGGAAAAGGCGATGGAACCAATGCCGAGATCGTCCAAGGTGTCGAGAAGGCCGTCTTCTTCCACCCAACGGTTGATCATGGAATAGCTCGGCTGATGGATCAGACAGGGAGTGCCGAGCTCCTTCAGGATTGCTGCTGCTTCCCGGGTTCTCTTTGTATTGTATGAGGAAATACCCACGTATAGGGCCCGTCCGGAGCGGACGATGTGGTCCAGCGCCATCATGGTTTCTTCTAACGGCGTGTCCGGGTCGAACCTGTGGGAATAGAAGATGTCTACATAGTCGAGACCCATACGCTTCAGGGATTGATCGCAGGACGCAATCAGGTATTTGCGGCTGCCCCACTCGCCATAAGGACCAGGCCACATATCGTAACCGGCCTTGGACGAAATGATCATCTCGTCCCGATACGGTGCGAAGTCGGTGCGCAGGAGTTCGCCGAATGCGCTCTCCGCGGAGCCCTTTGCCGGACCATAATTGTTGGCAAGGTCGAAGTGGGTGATGCCGAGATCAAAAGCGGTCCGCGCAATTTCCTGCTTCCGCTGGTGCGGGGTGTCATCGCCGAAATTGTGCCAAAGCCCCAGAGAAATGAGCGGCAGTTTCAATCCGGACCTACCACAGCGGCGGTAGTCCATGCTGGTGTAACGGTCGGGCGATGCGATCCAGGTCATTGCGTCTCCATTTGACTGGTTTTTTCCAAGCAACACTGTTTCAGAATGTCGATGGAGGGGGACGCTGTCTTCGCATTAAAGGTGGGTGATGTGAAGTATGGACTGAAGTGCTGACAAAAAAGAGGCTTGCGGCAGACGGGGCTACCGCAAGCAAGGTGGGGGAGGAATTAGGCGCCGAACATGTCGGTGGTGATGCCTTTGTACCACCCGATCGACTCTTCATAGGTCGCTTGACGGAGACCCGCATCTTCACCAGTTTGGCTGATAAATTTCGAGGTGGACGCGATTTTTTCATCTGTCGGGGCATATTGTGCGCCGACTTTTACGCCGTCGTTGGTCTCGATAAGGCTCCAGCAGGTGTTGGAGTATTTTGCCGGGAAGACACGGGACCCGGTGAGGTCACCGCGAATGGTCATGGCTGCCACCTTGGCCTGGCTGTTCGCCGAGAAACCGGACTTCGGCATGTCGCCGGCGATGCAGGCATCTCCGATGATAAAGATGGAATCGTCTTCCTTGGAACGCATGGAAGCCGGATCAATAGCACAGAACCCGCTGTCGTTGGTGAGTGCGGCCTTGGAGGCGATCATGCCCGCCTTTTGCGCCGGTATGACGTTCACCAAATCGCCCTGGAAGGTGTCCAGGTCCGTTTCGACCTCCCCGGTTGACGCATCGACTTTGACGATGCCGCCATGCACATCCGGTCCATACCACTCGATCATGCCCGGATAGTGCTTGTCCCAGCCTTCCTGGAATAGGGCCTGTTTGGAGAACTTCGGCTTGGGATCAACGATGACGATCTTGCTGTCGTTCAGCCCCTTGGATTTGAGAATATGCGCCATCATTGACACACGCTCATACGGTCCCGGAGGGCACCGATATGGGTTCGGCGGGGCCACCATGACGATTTGCTGACCGTTTTCGATGGCATCAAGTTTGGCTTTCAGAAGCTGGGTCTGAGGACCCGCCTTCCAGGAATGCGGCATGATTTCAGCCGCTTCTTCTGAGTAGCCGGGCACACTGTCGTAGATGAGATCAATGCCCGGGGACACGACCAGACGGTCGTAGGGCACTTTGGAACCGTCCGCCATGACAACCATTTTAGCATCCCGATCAACAGCATCTGCCATGCCATTTACAACGGTGATGCCGTAGTTCGAAGACAATGTATCGTAGCCGTGTGTGATGGAATCGAAATCGCGGAACCCGCCGAGGTATAGGTTGGAAAAGAAGCAAGTGGTGTAGGCCGGGTTGGCTTCGATCAGGGTGACGTCAAGATCCTCACCGGCATCCTTGGCCATATACCGGGCGGCTGTTGCGCCGCCAGCGCCGCCACCGATGACAACGACTTTTGGCTTCCCCTGTGCCCGGGCGTAGTATGGCAGGGCCAAAGATGTCGCCCCGGCGCCAACCAGAAGCCCAAAACTACGGCGTGTGAGATTCGGCATGTCATTTCCTCCCAAGTAAGCAGTTTGGCCCCTGCAATTGCCAAAACCTCATTGCGGATCGATGGACCCGAAATAGGCGGCCAAGGCTGCGATTTCCTCGTTTCCGAGGTTCACGGTCATGTTCTGCATGACCTGATGACTGCGGACATTTGTCTTGTACTCAAAGAGCGCCCGGATGAACGGTTTCTTAGGCCAGCCGATAATGGACGGGATGCCATCGGCCCGGCCGGAGACCTGATGACAGGTGACACATTCACTCGACAGATATTCGCCATAGGCCATGTCGCCGTCGATCTGCATGGCAACGGCACCCATTTCCGGCGTCACAGTTTCCGGCTCCGGTTCTGACGCCGGTTCGGCTTTGGAGAGTTCTCTCAAGTAGGCGATGATATGGGTGCGATCCTGACGGTCCGGCATGCCTCGATAGGACATTCGTGTTCCGGGCACATATTCCCGTGGTTTTTCGAGATAAAGGTCCAACGAAAACTCGTTCCAGACCATCCCGTCACTGCCAAGTTTCTTCATCGCACTGGAATACTTGAACCCTTCCAGGGTCCCGGCCGGGCGTTCAAAAAGGCCGTCGAGATGAGGACCAACGCCATTACGTGCATTGGCTCCAACCTGGTGGCATGCTTTGCAGGCTTTAAAGAGCTTTTCGCCTTTTATCGGATCGCCGTCTGATGCCATGGCCGGCACCGTCAGTAAAAACGTCGCGCCTGCGATCCATTTCCTTGCTCGGGCCCATGCCGCATTTCTCAATGTCGGAAAGTCGGCATAAGGCCGTTCAGCCTTGTCCTGCTTTTGGTCCATACCGGTTCCTCCCGTGACCCGGTATGGATCAGTCTACCGCGCCGACACCGGCGTTGTCATCGCCGCCGTCGTCGGGCGTCACATCCAGGATGCGCGCGCGCATGGTAATCTCCACGGGACCGGGCTTGCAGTCAGTCATGCACGGTTCGCCTTTCTCCGCGTAATGCGCTTCTTCGGCCCGGTCGTCCGCAATGAAGTTCTCTTCATTGGGCAGGCGGATATCGAGGAAGTTATTCTTGGAGAGTTCGAACTCCTCATCGTCCACCAGATCATTCAGGTAAAGGAGATACGCGGTGATGGCGTAGACCTCATCGTCGGACAAAGACCTTGCATTGCCAAAAGGCATCGCCCGACGGACGTAATCATAGACTGTCGACAAGTAGGGCCAGTAGGAACCGATTGTTTTTTCCGGGCGATCGTCGGTCAGGGTATCATGGCCACCTGCGAGAACCGGCCAGCGGTCGACCGCCTCGCCAAAATCACCGTGGCACATGGCGCAGTTGTCCGTGTAAAGGACCTCTCCGTCGGCGACTGTGCCTGACCCTTCGGGAAGCCCCTGTCCATCTGGACGGATGTCGATGTCCCACGCAGCCACTTCTTCAGCCAAGGCAATACGACCGAGGCCGAATACACCATCGTCTCGTGTGTTCGAGGCAGCGGCGGCAACAGGGTCTGTTGAGGCAGATGCGGCGGCGACTTGAGATCCGCTATCTTGTGAAGGTGCTTCGGATTGTTCTGAACCGTTGCCTGCATCTTCCGAGTAAGTCGCAAGATATGCTAAAATGTTGTCGAGGTCCGCATCCTTGCGGAGCCCCGCAAAGGCCATCTTGGTGCCTTTGACCATGGCTTTCGGTTTGGCGAGATAGGTGCGGGTCGTTTCCATGTCCCACACCAATCCATCCTCGCCAGCCTTGACCATGGCGTTGGAGTACTTGTAGCGATCGATCTCACCAGCCGTGCGCCCAAACAGGTCGTTCAGATGCGGACCAACCTTGTTCTTGGCCCCATCACCGACAGCATGGCAGGCTTGGCATTTCTTGAAGACCTTCTCGCCCTTGGCCGCATCGCCTGCGGTTGCAGTTGATGCGAGTGCGACGAGGACGGTACCGAGCGAAAGCGCTTTAAGAGACTTCAACATTTTCAACCGCCCCGTTCTTTTGGACATACCAGGTCTGAATGCCGTTGTTGTGGTAGATGGAGTTTTCGCCTCGGGCGGCGCGCAGCTCGTTTTTGGTTGGTTGGTAAAACCCGTGTTCATCCATTGCGCGGGATTGGATCAGCATTTCCGACCCGTCCCAATCAATGTCGAGGTAGAAGCGGTGCAGAGATTTCGACAGGCTTGGCCCGTCAATCCGCGCCGTCTTCCAGTTCTGGCCGCCATCGAGCGATACGTCCACTCGAGTGATGCGGCCGTTGCCCGACCAGGCAAGCCCTGAAATAACCATTGGTCCCTTGCCGTGAGAAACCGGCATTTGGGGACTTGGGCTGGTGATGACGGATTTCGGATCCATCACCCAGGTAAAGCGCCTGGCTTTTCCTGTTTCCAGGAGATCGGTGTATTTCGACGTTTCCTCCCGGTGGTGCCACGGCTGATCGCCGACTTCCAGGCGGCGCAGCCATTTGACCCACATGTTGCCTTCCCAACCTGGAACGACCAGACGCAGCGGATAGCCCTGTTCAGCGCGAAGCGCTTCACCATTCATTTTCCAGGCGACCAGGCAGTCATCCAGCGCCTTTTCCATCGGGATGGAGCGGGTCATGTGGGCGGCATCTGCGCCTTCGGGAAGCACCCATTTGCCATTGGTCTTAAGGCCGGCTTCTTCCAGAAGTGTTTTCAGTTTCACGCCGGTGTACATCACGTTGTGCACCATGCCATGGGTGAACTGGCAGCCATTGAGCTGGGACCCGCGCCATTCCATACCGCCATTGGCCGCGCATTCCAGGAAGTAGACGTGGTTTTCGCGGGGGAATCGCTTCAGGTCTTCCATGGTAAAGACCAGAGGTGTGTCGACGAGGCCGTTGATCATCAGGCGGTGATCCTGCGGCCGGATCTGCGCGACACCGCCATGGTGGCGCTCAAAACACAGCCCGTTCGGCGTGATGATCCCGTCGAGTTCATGGAGCGGTGTGAAATTGATTGAGGCGACGGCATCAGCGGTCAGCCAGGGCACGTTGCGCCGGACCACTTCCGATTCAAATTCCGATGGCAGACCGTACGGTGCTGCGTCGACGCCATCGCCGAGATACCGGTTCCAGTCCTGAATCTCCATGATCAGCGGGTCACCTGCTGCGCGTGCTGCACTTGCAGCTCCGGCGGCGCCTGCGGTAACGCCGCTCGCAAGGCCTGCCTTGAGAAGGGACCGCCGAGAGAGGGAGGGAGTGCCCTTGTCCTTTGTCTCAGTCATGTTTCTGTCCTCAGGTCTTAAACAAATCTAGACACCGATCACCTTCACGGATTCATTGTCCGGAAGTTTCACGGTCGGATTTTTGGTGATGTGGTTTTCAACGACGTCCCAGATCGCCGGACCCTCGGTGTCTTCATTGACCGAAGCCCAGCCGGCAACGACGTAGTCTTTCGCCGGATCGATCGGCTCGCCAGTTGAAAGCAGCGTCATGTCGGAGATGCGTTCGCCGATCTCCATCTGGGGATCGATCGTGTAGCCCATGCCGCCAACGCGAACCATGTCGCCGCCTTGCTGATAATAAGGGTCCTTGTTGAAAAGGTTGTCGCCAACATCCTCCAGGATGTCTTTCAGCATCTTGCCGCTCATGGTGGAGCGGTAAGCAGCCGGATAGGTCATGGCACAGGCGTTGTGGAGGTCTTCAAAGGTAATGTCTTGACCGGGCAGGAGGCTGGTCCCCCAGCGGAATCCGGGAGACAGCGCGATCTGTGCGTCGCGTTCCTCCAGAAGCGCCTGACAAATCAGATCATCGAAGGTGCCGTTGAAGTTGCCGCGCCGGTAAAGGAGGCTTTCAGTCTTGCCGAGAACCCGCGAGAGGTCTGCCTCAAAGGGGGCGCGGATCTCATCGATCAGCGCACTCATCTCTGCATCCGGCGTGATCACGTCAGAGAAAATCGGGATCAGTCGGTATTTGTAGCCAACAACCACGCCGTCTTTCACATCCAGATCAACGCGGGAGACGAATTTGCCATTTGAGCCAGATGCAATCACCAGCGTGTCATTGACAATGACCGGCTCAGGCAACGCGTCGTGTGTGTGGCCGGTCAGGATGACGTCGATGCCAGCAACGTTGGAGGCAAGCTTCCGGTCAACGTCGAACCCATTGTGAGAGAGCAGGACAATGACTTCGGCGCCTTCGCCGCGAGCTTCTTCGACGTGCTTGGCAATGTCTTCCTGGCGAATGCCGAATGACCAGCCCGGGATCATCCAGCGTGGATTGGCGATCGGGGTGTAGGGAAAAGCCTGCCCGATGACCGCGACTTTTGACCCGCCGCGCTCGAACATCTTCCAGGCTTCGAACGCCGGCTCGTCCCATTCATTGTCATAAATGTTGGAGCCAAGGAAGGCGAAGGGGAGGTCGTCGATGATCTCCTGAACGCGGTCCGTGCCGTAGGTGAATTCCCAGTGACCGGTCATGGCGTCTGGTTTCAATGCGTTCATGACCGTGACCATGTCCTGGCCAAGCGTTTGATTGGACGTGTAACTGCCTTGCCAGGTGTCGCCCCCGTCCAACAGCAGCACGTTGTCATCGCCGCGCTCGGCGCGAATGCGCTTGATCACGGTCGCTACCCGGTCCATGCCGCCCATCTTACCGTACGATTTCGCCAGGGAAGCGAAGTCTTCGGAGGTGAGGGCGTAGGCGTCCGGCGAACCGGCTTCGATGTTGTAGAGCTTCAGGAAATCCGCACCGGTCACATGTGGAGGTTTGCCTGTGACTTCGCCAATACCAAGGTTGATGGAGGGTTCCCGGAAGTAGATCGGCTTCAGCTGAGCGTGAATGTCGGTGATGTGGACCAGTGTCAGAGATCCTGCCGGTTCCATGGCGAGGAGTTGGTCTTCGCTCAACGCCTGTTGCGCCATCAGCTTTGACCACGACCCGGCCATGCCGGAGCTGAGCAGGGCGCTGGTTGCGGTCGCCGCCATCAAGAACTCACGTCTTGAAAACATTCATTTAACTCCCGAATCCTGATGAGGCCGAAGCCTCCAAGTCGCCAATGGCAAAAAGGCATAGTTTTTCCGTTGGCGCGTAAAAGCTCACGCACCTTGATCGTGTTATCGACCGGTGTTGATTTGATTTGTCGCCAGCCATTTGGCCGGAGTTTTGGAAGCGGCAGGTTACTGCCACTTCCAGAGTTATCATTGTTGTTTTACTGGCGCACGGCCGGCGTTTCGACCGACAGGCCGGACCCGCGCCAGGCGAGGTACAGTTCAAGCGATGTGAATTCGTCCGAACCGCGTTTGAAAGGCGTTGCGCGGATGTTGTCCATGCAGCCTTTGAACCGCCGGTGCGTTGATCCAAGCCCCTGCCACTTCAAGCGATAGGTCGGGAAACCGTTGATCTGACCTTGGCTCAAATGGTCGGCGCGGATCATGTTGCCATAGTTGTCCTCATGACAATTGGAACATGACATGTCGAGCTGACCGACGCGTGTGTAGTAGAGCTCCTTGCCCTTGTTGAACCAATCTTCCGCTGGGCCGTCGATCTTTACATTGACAGGCATGCCGCGTGATTGAAGACCAAGAAACGCCGTCATTGCGAGCATCTCGGCACTTTCCCATTTCCAAGGATCCGCGCCCTGGTGTTCCTTCCGCGACCAGTTGATGTGGTCTTCAAGGGTCATTAGGGTGTTCTCGCCCTCGTGCCACTTGGGCATGGAGGCTCGTAAGCCCTTCATGCTTTCCGAGGCATCTCCATGGCAAGACGCACACGATTTGCCGGAAGTGCCGGCTCCTGTCTCCCAGAGCTCCGCACCATAGTCGACTGCTGCAAATGCCGGATTTTCAAAGTCGTCTGTCTGCAGGGCCTGAGTTTCATCCGAGCGGAACCGCCAACCAGAAAACAGTTCATCCAACGGGTGGCCTTCGGGTGCCGCCACTTTTGTAACAAGCTGTTCGCCTTCGACGATCAACTCCGCATTTTCATCCGCAACGACTTGGCTGGACATTCCGATTATCAAACCTGTCGCAAGGATCGCAGCGGCAGAGCGTCCTGTATTTTTCGTCATGGTCAAATCGTCTCCTCCCGATTTGTGCGACCGTGATGGCTTTAGACCCTATTCGACCGTTATTTTCTTCTCGGTCTCATAGACGCTGCCGTTGTCATCCACCCAGGTGAACTTGAAGGTTCCACTGTTGTCGACCTTTGCGCTGAATTGAAGGTAGGGGTTTGCCGATACCGCTGGGTCCAAGTCACAGGAGAATACGACCTGGCCGTCGAACTCGCAGGTGAACTTGTTGATGATCTGCCGCGGGATCAACTCGCCGGTTTTCTTGTCTTTGCGCTGACCTGATTCCATCGGGTGGCTGATCAGTGTCTTTATGGTGATGACTTCACCCTTTTCGGCCTTCTTTGGCACTTTTACGCGGGGTTTTGGGGATGCCATTTTCGTTTCCTCTCGTCCGGTCGTTGCCGATTAGCCGCCGCAGCCGCCGATGGTGACCTTGACTTCCTTGGTATCCATGAAGGTTGAACCATCGCTCATTTTGGCGACAGCGATGACGTTTTGTGTCTTCGCCAGCCTGATCCGGGTCTTGGCCTCGGCTGCGCCGCTCATGGCTGAAAAATGGAACGTCGCAACAGCCGGGTTCGGGTTCCCATCCGCTAGAATCAGAACGGATTCAACATAATTGTCCGAAGTCATCGGGCTATCGACAGTCACACCCACGGGAACAGTGTTCCCGTTTTCCGCGATTTCCGGCGTATCCAATGAGACTGTGCCCTCGGTTGGGGTCGCTCCTCCGGTAAACTCCTTGATTGCAGCATCCGTGTCAGGTGTTGCTGCGAATGAAATTCGCGGGGCGAATGTCAGGAAGGCGGCTGCGCCTGCAGTCACAGCCAAAGCCTGGCGTCTAGTGATGGTCATCTCTTACTCCTTGAAACCGGAGATCAGTTTTCTTTGAGGGTCAGCAGATAGGCGACCACATCCTCGACCTCCTGGGCGGAGAGGATCGTCTTATCGGTGAATTTGTCGGCGATGCGCGCGCCTAGTGCCGTTGTGTAGAAGCCAGGCATAATGGTCTGGTCGCCGAACACCTGCTTGCTGTTGATCACGATGGCGCGCAATTGCTCCGTGCTCCAGCGATCGCCAACGCCGTCCAGTTCCGGGCCAACCTCGCCGTGGAACAGAAGTTCGCCCAGGTCCGCGTTGGCGTGACAGGCGAGGCAATTGCCCTTTTTCCGGTCAGCGAAAGTGTCCCGGCCGGCAACAGGGTCACCGGCCTTACCGGTAAGTGGTGATTTGGCCTCCATGTCGACAATCTCGACGGCCGTTGGAGCGATGGTTTCCGCTTGCAACGCGCTGACCGAAAATGTCCCGGCCAGGCATGTCGCAAAAGCAGCGCCCAATAGTCTTGCGCCCTTTGTCATATTTTTGGGTTTCCTCCTCAGTGCGGGTACGCTCCACCGTACCCAAGATGGACTCATATCCACGGTCCATCTGTTCTTCTCACATTAAAAGATATGATTTTTTGCATATATTATGCAATACGCCTTTTTGCGGACTTTCAAATTTGTGCAGGTTTTACTCAGCGCCAAGACGGCCTTTGTCACGTAACTCGTTGATTATACGAGCGTGATATTTCTGAAAGTGTTCGTCACTTTCGTAGCCTTTTTCGTTCACCCAGCGGAACATATTCAGGAATGTCCACTTCCCGAATGACCCTGGCATTGTCGCAACCGCCGAATCCGCGACCGTTCCATCTTCCGGTATTTCGTCTGGAAGAAAGACGATTGTTGGCGTGAATACATAGCCCCATTTTCGGGCGGCGGTCTTCTCGGTCAGCTCTTCTCCGTCAATGTCGATGACTTCCTCGTCGCCGAACATGTTGTACTGCACGACCATGAAGTGCTCTTTGATGTAGTCCGTCACTTCCGGGTCGCTCAGTAGCTTCTCATGCATGGCCTTGCAGTAGATGCATCCGCGTTGCTCGAACACCAAGGCGAGGCGTTTTCCCTCGTCGGACGCTGTTTCGATATCTTCCGCGATATCCTTGAAAGCGATGGTGAACCAGGGCTGTTTGTGGAGCCCGTCTTCGCCGAGAGTTGCGGCGCGCCCGGCGGTGTTACCAAGCGTCAAGCAGACCGCTGCCGCTGCGATTGATTTGATGATCTGATGCATGTCGAGCTCCTCCCAGATATGCTCAGCCGATTTGCGAGAAAACCGGAAATGTTTCCAGAAGCCAGAAGGCAATGGCTGACATTTGGCCAGTGATGAACAGAACTCCGGTCAAGACCAAGAAGCCGCCCATGATCTTTTCAATGGTGCCCATGTGTTTGCGGAACCGGCTGGCCCAGCCCAGAAATCGGCTGGCAAAGGCGGCTGCGAGAATGAACGGAATGCCAATGCCCAAAGCGTAAACAGCCAGAAGGCCCGCACCATGCCATGTCGTTTGCGAGGAACCGGCAACAAACAAGATCGCAGCCAGCACAGGTCCGACACAGGGCGTCCAGCCAAATGCAAAGGCAAGCCCCATGATGAATGCGCCGACCAGACCCACCGGTTTGGTCTCCACATGAATTCTTGCCTCGCGGAACAGCAGGCCAATCCGGAAAATGCCGAGAAAGTGGAGACCTATGATGATAATGATCGTGCCGGCGATGTAGGACAGAACATCGTAATACCGGGCAATCGATTGCCCGATCACGCTCGCAGTTGCTCCAAGGGCCACGAACACGGCTGAGAAGCCAAGCACGAACGCAATTGCGGCAAGGACCACTCGGCGTCCGGTGGCGGCGGTTGCGGTATCGCCCTTCAACTCTTCCACGCTCACGCCGGCGAGGTAACACAAGTAGGGCGGCACAATTGGCAGGACACAGGGCGACACAAAGGACAACAATCCCGCCAGGAAGGCCGCGCCCCACGAAACCTCAAGCATAAAGCGTCCTCCGAGACATGACGACTTTGTGTTTTGTTTAAAATATTCAAAAACTCATATATATTGCAATCACAGAAAACACGGAGTGTTGCAAGTGCGTCGTTTGAATGTTGCGGGAACGCTGGTTGGGAGCGCCTTTTTTGCCGGGATTGCTGCGCTTACAACTCCTGGAATTGCAGCGGAATTGATCATGGTTGAACAACCGGGTTGTTCCTGGTGCATGGTCTGGAATGAAGAGATCGGCGTTGCCTACCCAAAAACCGATGAGGGCAAGCGCGCGCCCTTGCGCCGTGTGGACATCACGGACGGCTGGCCGGAAGATCTGGGAAACGTTCAACGGGAACGGCTGACACCGACTTTCATTCTTGTTGAAGATGGCAAGGAGATCGCACGGCTCCGCGGGTATCCCGGTGAGCATTTTTTCTGGCCACTGCTCGGAGATATGCTCGACAAACTGGATGAGCACAGAAAAAGCGGCAGTTGATTATTCCTACCACTTGCATCATCTACCTAAATGAGCGCAGAATTGTTGCGCTGCAAAATTTTTCCGCCAGACGATAACGGATACTGAAACGTTCAATGAACCTGCCCGTCTTCAACAAGGATATGAGCGCCGAGGACTTTGATCAGTTGATGCGTCAGGCGCGCAAGGCAAGCGACCTCCTGAAAGCACTGTCGCATGAAGTGCGTCTTGTGATCCTTTGCCTACTGTCTGAAGGCGAGAAGTCTGTTTCGGAACTGGAAGATATCCTAACTGTGCCACAAGCGGCAGTTTCTCAGCAGCTCGCCCGATTGCGGCTCGAGGGTCTTGTCCAGACACGGCGCGAAGGCCGCATGATATATTACAGTCTGGTTGATGATGAGGTGAGCTCCATCATATCCACCTTGTATGATCTTTTCTGCAAGGACGTGCGCCCGCAGCCCAGCGATAATCAGTAAGCTTGGACTATGCTGCCGCGTGCATTGCAGCACGCTTGAGCGTTGAAGAGCCTTTAGCCCCTTGTTAGTCTCTTGATAAGGAGCCGCTGAAAAGCGGCCTGAGGGGACGCGACGAGGGGCCTGCAACGGCAGCTGAAATGCCAGAATTTGACCTGACGCTTATGCTACCGGTATTCGGGGTTCTTGCCGGATCCGTATTGGGGTTTGTGGGCCGTGCTTCACATTTTTGCACCTTGTCCGCGCTGGAACGGCACTGGTATGCCGGGGACAGCTCAGGACTAAGAACCTGGGTTCTTGCAGCCGTGGTTGCCTTGATTGGAACTCAGGGACTTGTTGCGTTCGGCCTCGCTGATACCGGAGCTTCCTTTTATCTCGATCCGGGGTTTCCCTGGACCGGTGCCATTCTCGGTGGGGCGATGTTTGGCCTCGGCATGGCCCTGGTTGGCACGTGCGGGTTTGGCGCTGTGCTGCGTCTGGGTGGCGGCAGTCTTAGGGCTCTGGTGGTTCTCACTGTCATCGGACTGGCCGCATTGGCTGCGCAACGCGGGATTGTCGGCATTATTCGGGTACCATTAATTGATGATCAAATGATCACCTTCACCGGCGCTGGAAGTCAGTCCATGGGCGATGTTGTCTCCAGTCTGGCTGGTTTCGATCTGCGGTGGCCGGTCGCGCTTTTCATGATTGCGATCGGACTGGGTTGGATATTCAAGGACAAGGCCTATCGCAGTGCCCGGGCTAAAATCGCCTCTGCTGCAGCAATCGGTCTGGTCATCCCGTTCGGCTGGTGGGCCACGACCTATGTGGCCGCAAATTCCTTCGACCCGGTGCAGATCGAGGCAGGATCCTTCGTTGTGCCGGTTGGAGACAGCATTCTACAGCTGATCACCTACACCGGTGTTTGGCCCGACTATGGTGTAGGACTTGTTGCGGGCACGCTGACTGGTGCGGTTCTTGCGGCTCTCTGGAAACGCGATATCCGCTGGGAAGCCTGTGATGATGCCCGGGAACTCGGGCGTCACATTCTTGGTGGAACCCTCATGGGTATTGGCGGTGTTTTCGCAATGGGCTGCACTGTTGGGCAGGGCATTACTGGTTTCTCGACCATGGCGATCTCGGCACCGATCGTGATGCTGTCAATGGCATTCGGCGCCCGGGTAGGGCTCGCCTGGCTCGTCGAAGGCTCCGCCTTGGCGGCTTTCCGACGAAGTGACGGCGCCGATCATCGCCATCCAGCGGAATAGCGGCAGCAGAGTCCTACGGATTGGTGCAGTCCCTGTTTTAAACGGGGACAACTATTGAGGTTCCTGCTCAAGGCTGGGGCGGCTCCGCAGCTTCAGCCCGCCACGAACTTGTAAGCCGAACCTGTGCGCTCGACCCGGCCGATGCCCATGTCCGGCAGATGAAAGCCGATTAATTGTGTTTGGTCCGTGGACAGGCGATCCAGAAGGGCCTTCCGTGTTTTTACACCCTTTTGCGGGTCCTGATCCGATCCGGACACCCAGTCGGGCTTCTCGAAGGAAAACACTGAATTGGTGATTGCATCCCCAACGACCAGAACGGCCTCGCCATCTCCATGAATCATATAGGACGTGTGACCCGGCGTATGACCAGACGTGTCGACAGCTTCAACACCGGGTATGACTTCCATGCCGGGCGTGACCATCTGCACCTGGTCTTCGATGGCCGCAAAGCGTGCCTGCGCCCCGACGACGAAGCTTTTGCGGGCGTCCGGTGTCTTTGCCAGCGTGTCATCGGCGCGCCAATAGTCCCATTCAGCTTGTGGCACCCCGAGTGTTGCTTCTAAATAAAGCACGTCGTCAAAGTCATCGAGAATGCCCCAGAGATGATCCGGATGGGCATGGGTGAAGATCACATCGGTCACGTCTGAAGGATCAATGCCGGCCTCTTCAAGACCGGACAACAGCTCGCCTGCGCTCGGTTGGAAATTGGCTCCGGCGCCTGCATCGAACAGAACAAGCCGGTCGTCTTTGCGCAGGAGGGTGATGTTGCAGTCCGGCGATGCTGTATCTGTCGGCAGGCCATGAGGTTTGAAAACGGCTTCTATCTCCTCCGGGCTTTGCTCAGGCAGAAGGAAATTCATCGGCAGGCTTAAGTTGCCGTCAGAAATGACGCTCACCTCATTGCCACCAATTTGTATCGGGCCGGAGGCCGCAAGAGCCTGGCGGATACCTGTCATCGCAGTCGCGCCTAAGCCAAGTCCGGCCTTCAGCAAAAAGCGGCGCGAGGGGTGTTCTTTCAAGGCCGTTGGCATGCATAATCCTCCACATATTCAAAATTATGAATTTATCTATGTTTCCTTGAGGAACGTCAATGCAGGTGGAGAAAAACACAGGCACTTGTTGCGGACCCGACACCAGCTATGCGGCAGAAAACGATGGATCTGACCTATTTTTTGGATCGATTTTCCGAACCTGCGATTTTAACTGCAGGCGGTTTTCTGGCCGGTGCCTTGTTTGGCGGATTTGCGCAGCAAAGCAGGTTCTGTCTACGTGCGGCGGCCCTGGATTTTGCCCACGGCGTTTTTGGCGCCAGACTATCGATCTGGTTGTTTGCCTTCTCAACGGCACTTCTTGGAACGCAGTTACTTGTCGGATTTGGCGAAGTGCCTTCGCAAGAAGCCCGGCAACTTGCGTCCCCGCAAAGCCTCTCAGGCGCCGCGCTGGGCGGGGCAATGTTTGGCGTTGGAATGGTATTGGCCAGGGGATGCGCCAGCCGGCTTCTCGTCTTGTCTGCGACCGGCAACTTGCGGGCGCTTCTGTCCGGGTTGGTCTTTGCGGTAATTGCCCAAGCCAGTCTCAGGGGTATCTTGAAACCCGTGCGCGAATGGATGGCCGGGCTCTGGACAACGGCAGACATCGGCGGGAATGATCTGATCGCCCATATGGGATTGTCCCAGGCCAACGTGCTCGGTTTTGCTCTACTCTGGTTTGCCGCCGGACTTGTGATTGCGATCAAGGCCAGAACGCCCATTTGGTAAGCAATTGCAGCGTGCGGAGCGGGGCTTGCCGTACCGATCGCATGGTGGTTCACAGCTTCCGTTGCCAGCCAGGCGTTTGAGCCGGTGCAGATCGAGGGCATCACTTTTACAGGTCCTTCGGCCGATACTCTTATGCTGTTTTTATCGCCCGCGCAGTCGGCGCTCGATTTTGGTATCGGACTTGTCCCGGGCGTTTTTGCTGGTTCGTTCCTGGCGGCACTATTTTCGCGCGAACTTGAGCTTCAAGGCTTTGAAGGTGGCCGGTCCATGGCCAGATACGGAACCGGTGCGGCGCTGATGGGCTTTGGCGGCATGCTGGCAGGCGGCTGTGCCGTTGGCGCGGGTATCACCGGGGCCTCTGTTTTCGCAGTGACTGCCTGGATCACGCTGTCGGCGATCTGGCTTTCTGCGGGATTGACCGATTTTGTGTTGAATGGCCGTCCGGCCAAGACCGCACCTGCGCAGCCGGTCGTCGGAACTTCCTAAGCAAGGCTAAGTGAGGATCGTCCTCAACCAGTCTTTCACCGTCTCCACTTCAGGGCGTATTCTTGCTGAATGATCCCGTTCCACAAGGTAGTGGTCTTGTCCGAGTGGAATACGAATGTCCAAGGGAATACTGAGCCGTCCGGCCCCTTCCAGACGGATCGCTGCCCGCTCCAGGATGAGAGCGGCCCCGGCACCAGCTGCTGCCAGTTCAACAGCCGCGAGTGTGGTGTCAACGGTCACTCGCTGCTGCCCCTTTGGACGTTTCAGGCCGCATTTTTCGAAGTAGCGGTCCCAGTGATCTTCAAATCCCAGGATGTGAATAAGTGATGTCTCCAGGAGCGCTTGGGGTGTCTTTATGGATTTGGCAAGCTGAGGTGTGCAAACGGGTATGATTGTATCTCTTGCGAGAAGGTCTGCGTGACCGTCCGGCCATTTGCCGATACCAAGCCGAATGTCGATATCGACCTCGGTCTCCAAAACCGTCTCTGCCCATATTGCCGACAGGAGCCGAACATTTATGGTTGGATGGCCCTCCAAAAATGCGGGCAGTTGCGGTGCGACCACCAGAACCGTCGTTGAGATTGGTGCTCGCAGGGTAACAGTCCCGGTCTCGCGTGCCCCAAAAAGACCGGCCGTTGACAAGGATAGCTCGTCAATCGCCTTGCGCACGGAGGGCAAATAGGCCTTTCCGATTTCGGTCAGTGCGAGTTTGCGCGTCGAGCGGAGAAACAGCGCATGTCCAAGCTGGCTCTCCAGATTGCGGATGTGAGTGCTGACGGCGGCCTGGGTGAGGCCCAGGTCTTCGGCGGCCGCTGTGAAACTGCCGAGCCGGGCGGCCGTCTCGAAGCTTCTGAGCCACATCAGATTTGGAAGACTAGACATCTTCTTATTGATAAAAAAATTGAAGTAATGTCCATCTATTTATTCGTTTTTCTTTTTGTAAGGAGTCAGGGATCCTCTTCGCCACCTGAATTGGCCTTGTAACTTCGGAGAGGCGGACATGCATGTAGGTTTTATCGGTCTTGGCAATGTTGGCGGCAAACTGGCTGGCAGCATCTTGCGCAATGGTTTTGATCTCACGGTCCTCGATCTCGACGCAAACCTCATGGCGAAGTTCGCCGAACTTGGCGCCAAAAAGGGGCACAGTCCGAGACAGTTGGCTGAAGACTGCGATGTGGTGATTACCTGTCTGCCGAGCCCGGCCGCCTGTGCTGCAGTTGTCGAAGGAATAGATGGCATTCTTGAAGGCATTGGTCCGGGCACCATTTGGGCGGAAATGTCGACAACGGACGCCAGCGAAGTCAAACGGCTTGCTGGATTGGTTGCAGAAAAGGGCGGTGAGGCCATTGAATGTCCGGTTTCCGGCGGCTGCCACCGGGCGGCCACGGGCAATATTTCGATCTTCGCTGGGTGCAGCCGGGAGACCTTTGAAAAGGCCTTGCCTTTCCTGACTGTGCTGGGACGCCGCGTTTTGCACACAGGTGATATCGGGTCAGCTTCCGTGTTGAAAGTTGTCACAAATTATCTGGCGACCGCGAATCTTGTCTCTGTCTGTGAGGCCCTGACCACCTGCAAGGCAGCCGGGATGGATCTCAACACGGCCTATGAGGCGATCAAGATCTCGTCTGGAACCTCTTTTGTTCATGAAACTGAGGGCCAGGTCATCCTCAATGGGTCCCGGGATATTTCCTTTACGATGGATCTTGTTGCCAAGGACATCGGATTGTTCCAGTCGATTGCCGAAGAGCACAGCGTTCCGCTCGAGCTGTCGCCACTGTTGAACCAGATCTTCGCCGATGGCATTTCGCGCTACGGTCCCCGCGAGCTGTCGCCGAACATCATTAGGCGGCTGGAGGATGCGACAGCACTTTTGATCCTTGGAGATGGCTTTCCGGCCGAAATGGAAGATGACGAGCCGGAAGAACCGGGGTACGAAGTCAGACCAACAGCTGCGGTTGCCATCGCGGCGGAATGAGTCCGGAGTGATCTGACTGAGATGCTTGATAAACGCCAGTTTTATATCGATGGGCAATGGATTGCTCCAACTGAAGCCAAAGACTTCGATGTCATCAATCCGGCAACGGAGCAGCCGGTTGCAGTCATCTCTTTGGGAGGCGCAGCAGACCTGAACAAGGCAGTCGATGCCGCAAAAGCAACGTTTCAAACCTGGGGTGAGAACCCGGTTGATGAACGTGTTGTTCTCTTTGAACGGATCATCGAAATCTACAATCGCCGATCTGCTGAAATGGATGAGGCGATCCGCCTTGAAATGGGGGCACCAGCTAAGTTTGCCCGTGAGCAGCAAACACCCTCAGGTTCCGGTCATTTTGAGGCAACGCTTGAAGCGCTCAAATCCCATCAATGGGAGCGGCCAAGCCCGCGCGGCGGCAGCACCTTACGGGATGAGCCGATCGGTGTTTGTGGTCTCATCACTCCCTGGAACTGGCCGATCAATCAGATTGCGGCAAAGGTCGCACCGGCACTTGCCGCTGGATGTACGATGGTCCTGAAACCAAGCGAAATTGCGCCGCTCTCGGCGATGCTATTTGCCGAGATCCTAGACGAGGCTGGCTGCCCCAAAGGGGTTTTCAATCTGGTCAATGGAGATGGTCTTGGGATCGGTGTGCCGATGTCGTCACACCCCGATATCGACATGGTGTCTTTTACCGGGTCGACACGGGCCGGGACGTCCGTCTCCCAGAATGCAGCAGCGACCGTCAAACGTGTCGCTTTGGAACTCGGTGGCAAGTCGGCCAATATTCTCTTTGCCGATGCTGACCTTGAAACAGCCGTCCGGTTTTCGGTCGAAGGTTGTTTTGCCAACTCCGGCCAGTCTTGCGACGCGCCAACCCGGCTACTGGTCGAGCGGTCTGTCTACGATGAAGTCATCGCGCTGGCCGAACGATTTGCTAGCGAGACGGCTGTCGGCGATCCGGAGCAGGATGGAGACCATATTGGGCCGGTCGTAAGTCTGCTGCAATATCAGCGGATCCAGGGTCATATTGAGGCTGGTATTCAGGAAGGCACCAAACTGCTTGCCGGCGGTGCTGGAAAGCCCGAAGGGCTGGAAACCGGCTACTACGTCCGGCCAACCATCTTTGTGGACGTCTCCAACGACATGCATGTTGCTCGGGAAGAAATCTTTGGGCCAGTGCTTGCGATCTTGCCATTTGAGACGGAAGAAGACGCAATCCGCATTGCCAACGACACACCTTACGGTCTGGCAGCCTATATCCAGACCGGAAATCCGGAGCGGGCTGGTAGGGTGGCCCGAAGACTGCGTGTCGGAAACGTCTATATCAACGGTGCGGGCATTGACTACGACGTTCCCTTCGGCGGGTACAAGCAGTCCGGCAACGGCCGCGAATTCGGTCAATTCGGTCTGGAAGATTTTCTGGAACTCAAGGCAATCACATCAGCGTAAGGAACATGCTCTTCAAGTTTGAACCGACCGGACAATGTGCAGCCTGACTTGACGGAGAGCAAACACGTTCTTGTCGAATGGTGTGGTTTGATTGGTCTGCACTCCACTCCACAAACGCCAAGCATGATAATTGATGTCAAAGAGAATTGAGATAGTGCCACTGGAACCGGATGCGAAGGCGCTTGAAGGGCTTGCATCCGAGGCGCGGCAGCAAGGCTATCGGTTCATGGATCGCCTTATTCAAGATGCCAGAACCAACAAAAACCGTTTCACCGGAGACGGAGAACGGTTTCTGGGTGTCTTTTTGGATGGCAAGCTTGTGGGATGCGGAGGTATCAATAGGGACCCATTCACCACCGAACCGGTTGGGAGATTGCGGCGTCTTTTCGTTTCCTCAAGTTGCCGGAGAAACGGGGTCGCAACCCGTCTTGTTAGAGAACTTCTTCGGCAAAGTGCCGCACACTTCCCAACAGTTCGACTGAGGGCTGCCGACAATGGCGCCTCTGATTTCTTTTTGCGCTTGGGATTTAGCCGGATCAACGACGATCAGGCGACACACTCAATCAAAATCCAGAGCCAGTTTGCCGGGATATGACCCTTACGCACTGCGCTATCCCGGCTCAGCGCCGGGACAGCTGATGATGTATCGGTCGGCCATCAGGCCGTAATCTGAACTTTGGCCAGCTACCCGGCCGCAGAACAGATCTGCAGGAGCGCGGCTATCGGCGGCGTTGCAAGGCCTAGGCAGCAGGCGTGAACGGTGGCCAAAAAGGCGGTCAACATGGTGCCGGTGCCAAGTGCCAGCATCAATGAGGGATCCTGGCGGACTTCATCCACGGCAGCCTTCCAACGCGCGGTCTGTGCGGTCATCAGTTCACTCCTTTCGAGTTCCATAGGTTCACACTGGGTAGCATTGTCCAGACGTGTTACTCGGCTGCTTCCTGGGGTGTTACTTCGGTTTTCTTTCCGCCAAACAGGCCACCGAGCCAGCCTTTCTTTTCATTTGACGTGTCCGTATCACTGGGAACGTCTGTACCTTCTTCGGCCTCTTCGGGTGCGCTGGGAACGACTTGTTCCGCGAACGCGGTGAAAAACTCGCCAGCCAGGCGTTTTGCCGTGGAGTCGATCAGGCGGGCGCCGAGCTGCGCGAGCTTGCCGCCGACTTTTGCGTCCACCTCGTAGTGCAAAATAGTGGCGTCCGGACCATCTGCTTCCAGTTGAACTTTCGCGCCGCCGCGTGCAAAACCTGCCACACCACCGGAGCCTTCGCCCTCAATGCGATATCCGTTCGGCGGATCGAGATCGAGCAGCTCCACCTTGCCGCCGAACGTTGCCTTCACCGGGCCGATCTTCAGCTTTACTTTGGCTTCCAGTTCGGTGTCGGAGTGTTTGATCAACTCCTCGCAGCCGGGGATCGATGCCTTGAGAACTTCCGGGTCGTTCAGCGCTGCCCAAACCGTTTCGCGGGGTGCTTCGATACGTTGGCTGTCGGTCATTTGCATGGAAGAATTCTCCGTCTGTAACTTCAAATGTGATGCACGTCGGTTCCGCGTTGGCCCTTGCGGCGGACCATCAAGAGTTCGGCAAGGATCGAAAGGGCGATCTCCTCAGGCGTGATCGCACCAAGGTCAAGCCCGGCAGGACCGTCTATCCGCTCAAGGCTCTCCTCGCTGATCCCCCTCTCTCGCAGTTTGGACTTCAGGTGGGCGATTTTTCTGTGGCTGCCGACAAAGGCGATGTGTTTCGAGTTTGCGGCGAGGGCGGCTTCAAGTGCCGTGAGGTCGCCGCGCCCTTGTGTAGAGACCACAAGGTAACGCTCGGCGTTGCTGTTTTCTGGGATGATAAAACCGTCTTTGAGATCGCAAAACTCTGGGAATGCACTCAGGTCCTCAAGGGAGGCATGAGCAACACACTCAAAGCCGATGTTCGGGCCCTGCCGTGCGAGGGCAACGGCCACAGGGCTCGCTCCGAGGATAACAAGTTTCGGTCGCGGCAGAACCGGTTCGACAAAGATGTCCATCGTGCCCTGGCTTGGGCACATGTTCTTGGCAAACTGGACTCCTTGCCGGTTGTCTCCGGCTTCAACGCCGAGTTCAGCCAGCAGGTCTTCCGGCTGGAGGGAAATCAGTTTTGGCTCGCCGTCTTCAATGGCTGCCTTCGCAGCCTTGATGACGGCGGATCGGGCGCAGCCGCCGCCGATCCATCCGCCTGCAATATGGCCATCTGCGGCAATCACGGCCTTTGCGCCCGCTTTTGCTGCGGTCACCGAAATGGTTCGCACGACAGTCGCCAGTGCATAGGGTTCTGCATCTTTGCGAAGTTGCTCCGCCAAAGCGGAAACCTCGCTCGCCGAGGCTTGGTGTGCAGCGCTCAGTGTTTCAGGGGCAGAGTGTTTCATCGGTGTCTCTCCCATCGCATCACAGGCGTTCAAGATAAGGTTCAAGGGCGGCCAGACTGTCGAGGTTATGGGCCGGCGCAAACAGATCGACATGGGGCAGGGCGGCCTGCATTCCGCCGGTCAACGGCTCGTATCCATCCCAGCCGATCATCGGATTGAGCCAGACGACCCGCTTGCAGCGTTTGCGCAGGCGGGCCATCTCTTCGCCGAGCTGGTCCGGCGTGCCGGTGTCATAGCCATCGGACAGGATCATCACGCAGGTTCGTGAGTGGATCACGCGGGCAGCGTGGAACCTGTTGAAGTCCGCCAGCGCCTCGCCGATCTTCGTGCCGCCGCCGATGCCCTGGGCCATCAGCCCCATCCGGTCGAGGGCGCGCGTTGCATCCCGTTCTGACAGTGCGGACGAGACATGGACAAGCCGGGTGTGGAATAGGAAGGCCTCGGCCTCCCGGAAATTGTCGACGAGCCCGTGCACAAACCGTGTGAAGACACCGGTGTAATTGCTCATCGACCCGGACGCATCGAGAAGGATCACCAAACGGAGCTGGCGCGCGCGCGGGCCCTTGCGGATCAACTCGATGGGTGTGCCGCCTTGGGCAATCGAGTGACGGATCGTCTTGCGCAAGTCGAGCCGCGGACCCTTGCGCTTTTGCTTGTCCCGTCGCGTAAGGCGGATCCGCATGGCTTTGGCGAGTTTTTCCGCCAGCTCATGGGCCTTGGCCATTTGTTCCGGGTCATGGATGTTCCGGAAGTCGGTCTTGCCGAGGTGGTCGGCAATGCTGGCACCCTCCCGGCGTCCTGACGGTGTCTCGTCGCTTGGCTCGTCCTCTTCGCCCGGAACCCGGTCGACATCACCTGCGATGGTGTCCTGACGCGGGCCCTGGGCATCAACCATCTCGCGGATGGTTTTCATGGTCTTCCTGGAACTGCTGCCGGAGACCTTGATGCCTGATTTCACACCGCGTCCGAGCCAGTAGGCATCGAACACGTCATCGAATTTGGTCCAGTCCGACAAGCGGCCGCAAAAAAGCGCCCGGAACGCTTCCTTCAGCCTCTGGGGACGTTTGATGATATCGGAACGAAGCAGTCGGATTGCATCTTCCGTCTCGCCAAGACCCACCTTGTATCCGCTGTCGCGCAAGGAACGCACGAACCCGGCGAGGCGTACCCTGACTGCAGCGCCAAGATCGTCATGGCTGTCAAGATGGACAGAGGCCATGGCTCAGGCCACCTTTCCAAGAAGCCGGTCGGTGACTTCTTGAGTTATGCGGGCCTGGTCTTCGCGTGTCTTCAGAACGCAGACCAGCGTGTCGAAAACCGTCTCACGCTGCTCATGAAGATTTTTTGTGCCAAGGCCGACAAGGGCAGCCGCCCAGTCGATTGTTTCGGCAACGCCCGGCACCTTTGTCAGGTCTTCCTTGCGCAATTTTCCCATCAGTTCAGCGATTTGCAGGGCAAGGGCAGTGTCCAGTCGCTCCACCCGGCTCAAAAGGATGCGCGCTTCGCGGCTGGTGTCCGGGTAATCGACATAGTGATAAAGGCACCGGCGGCGCAGTGCATCGGACAGCTCCCGTGTTCCGTTCGAAGTCAGGATGACCCGGGGAATGCTTTTGGCTTCGATGGTTCCGAGTTCGGGAATGGAGACCTGAAAGTCGGACAGGAGTTCCAACAGGAACGCCTCGAATTCTTCATCGGCCCGGTCGACTTCATCGATCAGAAGAACCGGCGCCTTGTCTTGCCGGATTGCAGCCAGAAGGGGACGTTCCAGAAGATACTTTTCCGAAAACACCGCCTCTTCAACGGTTTCAGCGTCGTCACCGGCGCCTTCCCGTGCCTTGATGGAGAGGAGTTGGCGCTGATAGTTCCACTCGTATATGGCGTCGGAGCGGTCCAGACCCTCGTAGCATTGCAAACGGATAAGATCCGTGTCGTCCAGCTTTGCCAGCGCCTTGGCGACTTCCGTTTTTCCAACCCCGGCTTCACCTTCCAGAAGCAAAGGCCGGTTCAGCATCTCGGTGAGGAGAAGGGCCATGGCGAGACCATCATCTGCAACATATCCGGTGGCAGCCAGTGCTTCGGCAAGAGTGTCTTTTGTCTGGGTCGTCATGAGTGGTTTGGCCGGGCCAGTCAGCTGGACACCAGCGCCTTTTCGGATTTTTCGTTGGCCGGTTTTGGCCAGACCACGAGACCATTCGCGACTGCGATTTCGAACACACGCCTGGAAGCAGTGGTGATTGGAAGAAGCTGGTCCTCGGTCTGCAGCGCATTTGTCATTGTCATGAAGTCGTCCTTGAATTGTCTCCCTCCCGGTCCCGGGAGGGAGATTCCATTCGCTTGTTCTTAGCCGTGCGCACCAAGGTCTTTGGCGGCCTGCCAAACACGCCAGGCATCGTGCGGCATCTGGATATGCGTTGAGCCCAGGAACTGGAACGCATCGTTGACCGCATTGGAGAAGGCCGGAACGCCGCCGACGTTCGGGCTTTCACCGACTCCCTTGGCGCCGATCGGATGATGCGGGCTCGGGGTGACCGTGTGATCGGTTTCCCAATGCGGCGTTTCCACGGCTGTCGGCAGGAAGAAGTCCATGAACGATGCGCCCATGACATTGCCCATTTCATCGTAACGGATCTCCTGACCCATCGCGATGGCGAAGGCCTCCGTCAGACCGCCATGCACCTGCCCCTCGATGATCATCGGGTTGATGCGGGTGCCGCAATCGTCCAGCGCGTAGAACCGCCGTGTCTTGGCAACGCCCGTGTCGACGTCGATGTCCATGACACAAAAGTACGCGCCGAACGGATAGGTCATGTTGGGTGGGTCATAGTAGCTGACAGCTTCAAGACCCGGCTCCATATTCGGGGGCGGAGCGTTGTAGGCTGCCCAAGCGATTTCCTTCATCGACTTTCGGGCCTGCGGATTGCCTTTCACCTGGAACCCGTCGATGTCCCACTCCAGGTCGTACTCGGAGACTTCCAACATGTGCGCCGCGATCATCTGGGCTTTGTTGCGGATTTTCCGCGCAGCAAGCGCGATAGCAGCACCTGCGACCGGCGTCGACCGCGAGCCGTAGGTCCCGAGACCATAAGGCGCCGTATCCGTGTTGCCTTCCTCAACCATGATGTCATCGGCTGGGATGCCGATCTCGGTCGCGATGATTTGGGCCCAGGTGGTCTCGTGGCCCTGGCCCTGGGACTTGGTGCCCATGCGCGAGATCACCGAGCCTGTCGGATGGACACGGATTTCCGCACTGTCGAACATGGCAACGCCAAGGATGTCGCAGTTCTTTGACGGACCGGCGCCGACAATCTCGGTAAAGAATGAAATGCCGATGCCCATGACCTCGCGTGTTTCGCCGCGTTTGAAGGCCTCTTGTTTGGCTTTTTGTTCTTCGCGCAGCTGGCGGTAGCCGATGGTGTCCATCGCCTTCTGCATGGCCGTATGATAGTCACCGCTGTCATATTCCCAGCCAAGTGCCGACTGATATGGGAACTGTTCCTGCTTGACGAAATTCTTCATGCGAAGATCGGCCGGGTCCATCTCGAGCTTCTGTGCCAGGATGTCCATGGCCCGTTCAATGCAGTAGGCCGCTTCCGTCACCCGGAAGGAACAGCGGTAGGCAACCCCGCCCGGGGCCTTGTTGGTGTACACCCCGTCGACCTCAAGATGCGCGGTCGGGAAGTCATAGGAGCCGGTGACGATGTTGAAGAACCCGGCGGGCCATTTGGACGGGTCGGCGCAGGCATCAAAACCGCCATGGTCAGCGAGGACGTGCACTTTCAGTCCGGTAACGGTGCCGTCTTTCTTCGCAGCGATCTCCGTGGTCATGTGATAGTCGCGGGCAAAGGATGTGGTAGAGAGGTTCTCCATGCGGTCCTCGACCCATTTCACCGGGACTCCGGTGACAATGGACGCAACGATTGAGCAGATATAGCCGGGGTAAGCGCCGACCTTGTTGCCGAAGCCGCCGCCGATATCCGGCGCGATCACGTGGATCTTGTGCTCCGGAATGGTGGACAGCAGCGAGGCAACCGTCCGGATGACGTGTGGCGCCTGAAAGGTGCCCCAGACCGTGAGCTCTCCCTTCACCTTGTCCATGGAGGCCACGCACTGGCAGGTCTCCAGCGGTGACGGGTGTGTGCGGTGATAGGAGATCATCTCCTTGATGGTGACGTCGGCCTCGGAAAATGCCTTGGCGGTTTCGTCCTTGTCGCCCACTTGCCATTTGAAGATGTGATTATGGTGATCGCGCGGCCCGTGAGCGCCCTCGGTCTTGCCTTCCAGATCGGGCCGCAGGACGGGGGCGTCCGGATCCATGGCCCTAAACGGATCGACCAAAACCGGTAGTTCTTCGTATTCGACTTCAACGAGCTGGATGGCGTCATCCGCAATGTAGCGGTTTTCCGCCACCACAAAGGCGACTTCCTGGTTCTGATAGAGCACCTTGCCATCGGCCAGAACCATCTGGACGTCGCCGGCAAGTGTCGGCATCCAGGCAAGGTTCACGCCTTTCAGGTCTTCCGCCGTCAGAACGGCAATCACGCCCGGAATCTTCAGCGCTTCTGAAGCATCGATCTTGGTGATCTTTGCGTGCGGATAGGGCGAGCGGACAAAATCACCGAACACCATGCCCGGTAATTTGACATCGTCCACGTACTGGCCTTGGCCTTGCGTGAAGCGAATGTCCTCAACGCGTTTGCGCTTGCATCCCATGCCTTCAAGGGCGGCTTCGCGCTGTTCCCGTGTCGGGGTCATGTCGTTCATTCTGCAGCCTCCTGAAATTCACTGTCGTTCAACTTGGCTGCGGCATACTGGATGGCCTTGACGATGTTCTGATATCCAGTGCATCGGCAAAGGTTGCCTGCGATGCCCATTCGGATTTCGTCTTCCGTCGGGTTCGGGTTTTCCTTCAGGAGAACATGCGCCCGCATGATCATGCCCGGTGTGCAGTAGCCACACTGGAGACCGTGCATCTGGCGGAAGCCCTCTTGCAAGGCAGACAAGGTGCCGTCCGGGTTGGCCATGCCTTCGACGGTCGTGAGTTCTGCGTTATTGGCTTGGGCTGCGAACATCGTGCAGGCCTTGATCGACATGCCATTCATTTCGATTGTGCAGGCCCCGCAATGGGAAGTCTCACAACCAATATGCGGACCGGTAATGTCGAGATCTTCCCGCAGGAAATGGATCAGAAGCGTGCGCGGCTCAACGAAGCGCTGCACTTTCTTTCCGTTGACGGTCATGGTGACCGGGATTTGTTCAATATCGCTCATTTTTTTCTCCCTCGTCCCCGGTTAGCTGGTTGCGCGCTCAACTGCGCGGGCCACTGCGCGTTCCAGCATCACGCCCGCCATTTTTGTGCGGTATTCGGCAGGACCACGTCCATCAGATGCCGGTTCGGTGATGGCTTCCGCCGCTGCAATAGATCTTTTCACGGTCTCCGGATCCAAAGCGGACCCTGTCAGGATTTCGCTCGCTTCCGCGGCAAAGAGTGGTGTGTCGGCCACATTGGTGAGGGCTATGGAACAGGATGCGACGGTGCCGCCGTTCATTGTCAGGACGACCGCTGCGGCGGCGGTGGCGTAGTCACCGACCTTCCGTTTTAGCTTTTCATAGGCGTAGCCGTGGCCGGCTAGAGGAGCGGGAATCCGGACTGCGGTCAGGATTTCTTCCGGCGCCAAGGCTGTGAAATAGGCGGCTTCGTAAAATTCGCGCGCAGGAACCTCACGGTCGCCGTCCGGACCGGTCAACACATAACTTGCATTGAGGCATTGCATCAGCGCGGGCATGTCGTTGCCCGGATCGCCGTTTGCAACGTTTCCGCCGAGCGTGCCGAGATACCGGATTTGAGGATCGGCAATCAGCAGGGAGGTTTCCCGTATGATCGGTAATTTTTCTGCCAGCAACTCTGAATGGATCATCTCGTGTTGGGTCGTCATTGCTCCGATGACGATGGTTCCACTGTCTTCCGAGATGCCCTTGAGGCTTTCGACACCGGCGAGGTCAATCAGATGCTCCGGTGCCGCCATGCGCAGCTTCATCATTGGGATCAGGCTGTGGCCACCCGAAAGCGGCCGGGCTTCATCGCCGTGTTCGACCAGGATCGCCACTGCTTCTGTGACGGTGGTTGGCCGGTGATATGTGAATTCACCTGGAATCACGTCTTTCTCCTCCCTCATGCAGCCAAATCGGTGGGGCGATGGTCCTAAGATGCGGACATGCCCGAGCACTCACGTTTGGCGCTCTCCCGTGCGCTACGTTCAACGATCAGCGTCGCAGTTGCTGCAGTGCACTCTCAAGGGAACTTGCACAAATGACCTATGAGTTTGCACGGAATACGTTTATCTTCACACGAATTACGTCATTATTATTGACGTTTTTTGTGAAAAAATCGATATTTCTAATTTCTGTGTAAAGCTATTCTAACTCATAATATCAATAATTTAAGTATTCAGCTCACATGTGGCTGTGCAGCGAAAAGCCAGATAAGCGGTCTGGTGCACGAAATGCGGTATTTGCACGCTTATGTTGCATTGCATGCTTGGAGTTTTACCGAAGAAACCCATAGTGAGAAGTTTATTGAGCGGGCGTTGGGTCAGGTTCCGGTGCTTTGACCTCTGACATCGCCGTGAGCTGGGATTTGACCCGGCTCCAGCGGGAGCGGCTGACTGGTACGGTCTGCCCGGCGTCGCCCTGAAGGACCAGAAGCCCGCCGTCACCAGATCTCTTGAAGGACGCGACACATGCCAGATTCACAATGTGACTGCGGTGGACCCTGTTGAAGGTCCTACTGTCCAGCTGGCGCTCGGCCTCGCTTATGGACAAGGGACAGAAATACTCTCGCGATCCGTCGAACAGCTTCGTGTAATGCGCATCTGCATGGATGGCCACGATCTCTGTTGCAGCGATCTGAGCCTTCTGGCCGTCGTGTTCGATTGGCAGCATCCTTTTTGATGTTAATTTCTGCACTTGGACCGGAGTAGCGGCGGACTGCAAGCCATGGGCAGTGCGTTTGGAGATTTGCTCCGGTTTGGCAGAAGACGAACCTCTGGATATTGCTTCATGAGCCGGAGGGCTCGTTGGTACTGCAGTTTGTAGAGCAAGATCATTATCGAAGTGGGGAACCTCGTCCCCTTGAAGAGGCTGTTCCGGGACGAGCTTGAGCAGAAACAGGCCGGATACCAGAAAAGCCACACAGGACACCAAAATGGCTAGTGTTCCGGGGTTTAGGGCCGGAGCCAATGCGGGGGGTGGCGATGCAAGCGGTTCAACGGTCAGGCCGGCCATTGCGATGTAATGCATTGCAGAGATCGCAAGCGCCATTACAACAGCGGAAACAAACATTGGTGGCCGTCGTGCTGGGCTGAACAAGAGCCAGAGCGCTAGGCCTGAGGCGTTAAAGGCGATCAGGAAACTGGCAAACACATAGGCCTTGTCATGCGACATACTCAACGACAAATGCAACGCGTACATGCCCAAGTAATGCATCATGCATATCCCAGTCCCCATAACAAAGGCTGCAATCCCAAGGCGCACGGGAGTCAGTTGGCGATTGCTGGCTGCAAACACGCCGATGCCGACGACGAGCACACAGACGAGAAAGGAAAGAAGGGTCGGCAAAACAAGAAAGTCTGTCAGGACGGGCAGGCGGGCGGCGAGCATGCCAACAAAATGCATCGACCAGATAGCAAGTGCGAGTGTGAGCGCGGCTCCAGCCAACAATAACCGCCGACGAGGTTCGGTCGACGTGCGGACTTGGACGGCCAAACCCAAACCAACAAAGCTGCCCTGAAATGCCATTATCAGGGAAAGCGCCACGAGCCACGGCTCGTGCGTCACTATCATTTCAAACGTCCTCCCACTCAACACCGTTCTAAGAATGAAGCAGTGTCCTGAGTTCAGGATAAGTGAAGAACCGGCTCAGGCCAAGTTTCCAGTTTTTAATGCAACTCATTCGCAATAAGCTTGACACTTGCGAATGAGTTGCAATATCACTTGCATCAGAGTTAAACGCTTCACGTGTGAGGTTTCAGTGAAAAAGACTGCTTTATTTGCTGCTGTGGCAGCGGTCGCGATGATGTCCGGGCAAGGCGCTTGGGCAGAAGACAAGATGAAGGTCGTGACGACCTTTACCGTCATTGCCGACATGGCTTCAAACGTGGCCGGTGATGCGGCCGAGGTGGTGTCCATCACCAAGCCCGGCGCTGAAATTCATGGGTATGAACCAACGCCGCAGGACATCGTACGAGCCTCCGATGCCGACCTAATCCTTTGGAACGGTATGAATCTGGAGCTTTGGTTTGAACAGTTTCTGTCAAACCTCGGCGATATTCCGTCGGCGACACTGACAGACGGCATTGACCCGATTTCAATCAGAAGCGGATCCTACGAGGGCAAGCCCAATCCTCACGCCTGGATGGGCCTCAACAATGCGCAGATCTACATCGACAACATTGCAGCTGCATTTTCAGCCCAAGATCCAGCCAATGCGGACGTCTATAAAAAGAACGCGGAAGCCTACAAAGAGCAGTTGCGCGGCGTGATCGAGCCACTTCGTGAGACAATCGCACAAGTTCCAGAAGACAAGCGTTGGCTAGTGACTTGTGAAGGTGCCTTTAGTTATCTCGCGCGCGATTTCGGCATGAAGGAACTCTATCTCTGGCCGATGAATGCCGATCAGGTCGGGACACCGCAACAGGTCCGCTCGGTTATTGACGGCGTAAAAGAAAACAATATCCCGGTGGTCTTCTGTGAAAGCACGGTTAATACAGCGCCTGCTGAGCAGGTCGCCCGGGAAACTGGCGCGAGCTATGGCGGGGTGCTTTATGTTGATTCACTCAGCGAAGCCGACGGGCAGGTGCCCACCTATCTCGACCTTTTGAGGGTGACCTCAACAACGGTCGCCGAAGGATTGGAAAGCGCGACCAACTGATTTTTAACCGCGGCGCCTTTTAGTGCCGCGGCTCTTCCCCGGCGGACCGGATTTTGTAATGATTGGATTTGTTGAATGTTGAAGGTCATCGAGGAGCCGGAGTTGGCATCGACAAGCATGGTGTCAGATATTGGGATCTCCGCCGAGGATGTGACCGTAACCTACCGCAATGGCCATACCGCGCTTTGGAACGCCAGTTTTGAGATCCCGCGTGGCACGGTCACCGCACTCGTCGGCGTCAACGGGGCCGGTAAATCAACCCTCTTCAAGGCAATCATGGGCTTTGTGCCAGCTGCGAAGGGAACCATTCAACTTCTGGGCATGAGCGTCAAAGAAGCGCTTCGCAAAAACCTCGTCGCCTACGTGCCGCAGTCGGAAGAAGTAGACTGGTCGTTTCCGGTGCTGGTTGAAGACGTTGTCATGATGGGCCGGTATGGCCACATGGGGTTCTTGCGCCGCCCCAAACAGTCCGATCACGATGCTGTTGCCGAAGCGCTCTGCCGCGTCAACATGCAGGATTACCGGAAGCGCCAAATCGGGGAACTGTCTGGTGGTCAGCGCAAACGTGTGTTCCTCGCGCGGGCATTGGCACAAGACGGCCAAGTCATTTTGCTCGATGAACCATTTACGGGCGTCGACGTGAAAACCGAGGAACAGATTATTGAACTCCTTGGAGAATTGCGAGCAGAGGGACGTGTGATGCTGGTCTCCACTCACAATCTCGGATCTGTACCGGAATTCTGTGACCGCACTGTGCTCGTCAAGGGAACGGTGCTGGCCTTTGGCCCCACCGAAACGACGTTCACCCGTGAGAACCTGGAGCAGGCTTTTGGCGGCGTTCTCCGGCATTTCACCATTAGCGATCAGACGCTGCACACGGATGGGGATGACCGGAAGGTGACCATCCTGACCGATGATGAACGCCCGTTTGTTCAATATGGCGATGAAACGCAAACGGCCGAGAAACGGCCATGATTGCAACTCTGCTTGAGCCCTTCAACTACGCCTATATGACCAACGCCATGTGGGTGTCCGCGCTCGTCGGCGGCGTTTGTGCGTTCCTTTCTGCCTATCTCATGCTCAAGGGATGGTCTTTGATTGGCGATGCTCTCTCGCATTCTGTTGTGCCGGGTGTCGCCGGCGCCTATATCCTCGGATTGCCGTTTGCTCTCGGGGCTTTCATTGCTGGCGGGCTCGCGGCCGGTGCCATGTTGTTCCTGTCGGAACGGTCCGGATTGAAAGTCGATGTGATCATCGGATTGATCTTTACCTCATTCTTCGGACTGGGCCTTTTTATCGTGTCGGTCAATCCAATGTCGGTGTCGATCCAGACCATCACCATGGGCAACATTCTGGCCATCACACCGGAAGACACACTTCAGCTTGCGATAATCGGGTTTGTGTCGCTCGGCGTGCTTCTGCTCAAGTGGAAGGATCTGATGGTCACGTTCTTTGACGAGAACCACGCGCGCACCATTGGCCTGAGGCCAGGGCTCTTGAAGGCTGTTTTTTTCATACTTCTTTCTGCTTCAGTTGTGGCGGCGATGCAGACGGTCGGTGCCTTTCTGGTGATCGCTATGGTGGTCACGCCGGGTGCAACTGCTTATCTTTTGTGTGACAGGTTTCCGAGACTGATCGCACTGTCTGTTGTAATCGGGTTCGTCACCAGTTTTTCCGGTGCCTATATCAGCTATTTTCTGGATGGAGCGACCGGCGGGATCATCGTGGTGCTGCAGACCTTGATCTTTCTTGCCGCCTTTGTTTTTGCTCCAAAACACGGTCTTTTGGCCGCGCGTCGGAAAGCATCAGAAGCGCTCCGCAATCGGCCTCCTGATACCGTGCTGCCAGGACCGCGCGGTGGAGGATTTCAGTGATGGATCTCGATTTTCTTCTTCTGCCGTTCAAATTCCCATTCATGCAGAATGCATTCCTGATCTGCGTTCTTGTTTCGGTTCCGACCGCGCTTTTGTCCTGTTTTTTGGTCATGAAGGGATGGGCGCTGATGGGCGACGCTGTCAGTCATGCCGTTCTTCCGGGCATTGTGCTGGCCTACATCGTCGGTCTTCCCTTGATCCTGGGTGCCTTTGCTGCCGGCATGGTGTGCGCTGTGGCAACTGGGTATCTTTCGAACAACAGCCGCGTGAAACAGGACACCGTCATGGGCGTTGTCTTTTCCGGCATGTTTGGGCTTGGGATAGTGCTTTACGTGGCCGTCGAAACCAATGCTCACCTTGACCACATTCTGTTTGGAAACATGCTTGGTGTTGGAAATCAGGACCTCTGGACCGCGGGCATCATCTCACTTGTTGTTGCAGGTGGTCTTGTTTTGAAATGGAAGGATCTCGTCCTTCACAGCTTTGATGCTGCGCAGGCACAGGCCTCCGGGCTGCCGGTCAATTTGCTTCACTATGGCCTGCTGGCTGCGCTCTCCTTGACGATCGTTGCAACCCTCTCCGCGACCGGGCTGATCCTTGCCATTGGGTTGGTGATTGCGCCGGGCGCAATCGCTTTTTTGCTTGTGCGGAAATTCAGCACGATGCTCTGGGTGTCCGTGATTGTTTGCATGCTTTCCATGCTCGCCGGTACGTATTTGAGTTTCTTCATCGACAGTGCGCCGGCACCGACCATTGTCCTGATCCTGACAGCAGCGTTCCTTGTTGCTTTCATTCGCCGGCAAATTGTTACTCGGCAGATGTCTATGCGCAGGGTTGAGGATGACAGGGCCCTCAAAGAGGTTTGAATTTAATAACGTTTGCCTCCTTTGAAATCGTGCAGGAACAGTGACGAAAAAGCCGCCCCGAAGCGTTCGGGACGGCTTTTTCTTTTTAAATTTTTGACTCGGTCAATTTTTGACCGGAAGTGTCAACGAGACAAGATCCTGGCCCACAATCGTGGTGCCGTCGAAGCCGCTTTCGGCCACGGCTCCGGCATAGTCCTCGTTGGTCAATGCGCCTTCAGGGAGTTTGTATGGGCCTTGGCGCGGGGCGCCAACCGGCGGGATCAAATGGGTGAGCATCAAGTGTTTTACCCCGGCCCTGCGGGCAAGATGTCCAAGGTCTGTCGCATTGCTTTGACGGAAATAAATCGGTGGCGGGAAGCCTGTGCCACCGTCTGGCCCCATGACTGGGTGGATCGTGGAATGCACAACAATGTCCGCACCTCGTGCCAGCTTTTCGACCTGGCCTGAAGTAGATGTTTCCCGTGGCGGTTTACGCACATCATTGCCCGCATCACCGCCGATCACCACGCTGCCGGCAGGGGTGTCCACCCGATAGGAAGCATGTCCTGGGATGTGTGTTGACCGGATGGCGCTGACTGTTACGTCGCCTTTTGACCAGACTTCCTGGGCCTCATCTTGAGGTTTGAAGTCCTTGACATTGATCAGGTCGGCCGGGCCGCCGGGAAGGCGTTTTTTGTTTTCAGCAAGCCGTTGGGCGATTTCACCGGAGTTGATCAAGGCATCTCCGATATGTGTGGCAAAGCGCTCACAGCTTAAGGAGAAGCCAAGCGGAGATTTGGTTTCCTCACTGCACACCAGATCAACCTTCGGCCCGCCAGAATTAAAGTGCCAGCGCAGCTGCATCATGTCTGCAAGGCCCTCAGTGTGATCGGAATGCAGATGGCTCAGGAAAATCGCATCGATTTTGCCGACCGGTACACCGGCCTGGGACAGGCGTTGCGTGGTTCCACGGCCGGTATCGAACTGCAAGCGCATGTCGTTGCATTTGTTTTCTTCCGAGCCGTACTGAACAAGAGTACCGGCACCCGCCTGTCCTTGAAAGACAGGTGGTCCGCCTTGGGTGCCGGTTAAGGTGACTTTGAGACAGTTTTCTGCCAGTGCGGGCTGCGCCAGTAGGGCGCCTGCGCTGAACAGCAATCCAGAAATCAGTGTCCGAAACATCGTTTCCTCCCAATGGTTTCGTTTCTTCCTTCTTTAAGTCCCGTGTTTCTTGAGCCTTTGGACGGCGTTGCGTGCTTTGCGCGGCGCGGCCGATCTCTGCCTATGAGAAATTCGTTTTTTTCGCCGAAAGACCGACCGACAGAGTGAAACTGCCTTCATTGATCATCCAGCGTCTGATTGTGTAGCTGCGGACCCCGCGCGCATGCATTGGGTCGCCATCAGCAAGAGCTCGAGCTTCTTCCAGAGACGTCGCTCGATAAATGATCATTCCTTCCCCCTGCATTTCTTCGCCGGTTTCATCGGAGACCGGACCAGCGAAGGCGAGACTGCCCGATGCTTCCAAGTGCGCTTGGTATGCGAGGTGATCAGGGAGGGTCCCGGGAATGTCTGCGTCCGGTCCGACAGGTTTTGTGTTGACGACATAAAGCTCCAAAGCAAGCGCACCGCGCTCTTTGGCGATCTGCTTATATTCCTGCCATTTGGGCATTTTTATCCTCCAATTTTGAAGCAGTATAAAAAAATCGATATTATTTGACAAACTAAAAAAACGTCGTCAAAGTGAGGCGGTATTCGTTAACACCGAGGAAATCATGCGCTTCATTGTGGGAACCGGGCCTGGAGGACAGGGCGTTTATCTGGTCGAAGGTCAAAAGGCTTGGAACTTGACGGCTCTGGACCGCAAGGTTGGCCATGATCTGATGGGTTTGATTTCCGGCGCAGCGGATCTTTCCGAATTGGTGGCCAAAAAAGACGAAGGTGCCAGTTTTAATCTGTCCGCGATTACGCCGGAATTGCCGGTGGCCGCACCTGGCAAAATCATTTGCCTTGGGTTGAACTACGTCGATCATATCAAGGAAGGCGGTTACGATGTGCCGACCTATCCGGCGCTCTTCATGCGGTCGATGACGTCAATGATCCCCGCCGGGGCTCCGATGGTGCGTCCTTCCTGTTCCGAGCAGCTGGATTATGAAGCCGAACTTATGGTGATCATCGGCAAAGGCGGCCGGCATATCAGTGAGGACAGCGCGTTGGATCACGTCTTCGGTTACACGCTTTTCAACGATGGTTCCGTTCGCGAATATCAGCGCAAGACCCATCAATGGACGCCTGGCAAGAACTTTGACGGCACTGGTCCTGTGGGCCCAGTTGTCGTGACACCGGACGAGCTGCCAAAAGGCGCTGAAGGCTTGAAGATCGAAAGCCGGGTCGGCAGCGAAATTTTGCAAAGCGCGACCACGTCCGACATGCTTTGGAGCGTAGCCCGCACGATCTCTACCATCTCTGAATATACCACCCTGGAGCCGGGTGATTACCTTGCCATGGGGACACCCCCTGGCGTGGGGCACGCGAAGACGCCTCAGCGCTGGCTGCGGCCGGGTGAAGTGGTTGAAGTTGAAATCGAGGGCATCGGTGTTTGTGCAAATCCGATTGTCGCTGAAGAAGACACGCGCGCGACGGAGGCCGCCGAATGACAATGGCAGCGTCGCAAGCACCGGTTGGAGAAGCTCTGGCAACATTGCGTGCTGAGGCCCAGGATGTGGTTCGGTCCCTGCGCGAAAGGGTTACGAAACTTGATGATGACGGCATTGATTTGATCCTGCGCCAAGCGCGTTCGCATTATGCCTGGCAGGACAAGCCAGTGTCCCGTGACACGCTTGAATTGCTTTACGAGATCACCGCTGCAGGTCCAACGAGCATGAACACCTGTCCGGCGCGGTTCTTCTTCATCGAGAGCCAGGGTGCAAAAGAGCGGCTGGCCAAGTCGCTCAAGGACAAGAACATCGACAAGATGATGTCAGCACCGGTGGCCGTGATCATTGCCCACGATCTGGACTTCTGGAAAGAGCTGCCATTCCTGTTTCCGCACGAGGACCGGCGGCCGCATTTTGAAGGCAAGCCTGAGCATTCCGAGACGACCGCATTCCGGAACGGGACGTTGCAAGGCGCCTATTTCATGATCGCTGCACGGGCCCTCGGTCTTGATGTGGGAGCCATGTCCGGCTTTTCGAACAAGATAGTCGATGAGGAGTTTTTTGCTGGCACGACTTTGAAATCCAACTTCCTGTGTAATCTTGGATATGCGGATGAAAATGCGTTGTTCCAGAAACTGCCGCGGTTGCCGTTTGAGACCGCCTGCAAGTTCTTGTGAGGCGATATGCCGAACTTGAGAGAAAAAACCGTCGTCAAGCTTCGTGCCAAAGGGCTGGGCGTCAGCCATTCACGGGCAGACGTTTCCATACGCGACTTGACTTTTCAGATCGATGAACCGGAGGCGCGGGGAGGCACAAATCTGGGACCGGCGCCAACGGAAGCTGCGTTGGCCGCTCTGGCGGGTTGTACAAATGTAATCGGGCACAAGTGTGCCGGCAAACTGGGGGCCGACATCGGTCACCTGACAATCGAAATTACCTGCGAATTCGATCGCCGGGGCGTCACTCTTGAGGAGGAGATCGACGTTCCTTTTGTCGCGTTGCGGCAGGTGGTGACCAGCGATGGTACGGTCTCGCAAGAGGAGCTCGACCGCGTCGGATCTGAAGTCGCCAAGTACTGTCCCCTGTCCAAACTGTTTGAACAGTCGGGGACCTCAATGGAGACAACTTGGGCCAAGGCCTGAGGTCTCTGATGTTTTGGGAGGAAATGTGATGATCGGAAAACTGACCAGACGGAGCGTAATCGCCCTTGCAGCGTTAAGTGCAACTGCAATGCCGTCTTTTGCGACCGAAACCATCAAGGCGGTTGTGATTGATGGCTATCCGGCCCGTGCGATGTGGGTCAAGGAGTTCACAAACTTCTTTATTCCTGAAGTCGACAAGCGTTTGGCTGAAAAAGGCAACTACAAGATCGACTGGCAGGAGAGCTATGGTGGGTCAATCGTCAAACCGAAAGGCGTTCTTGAGGGCGTTAAACTCGGCCTTGGCGACATCGGGATTGTTACCACGATCTTCCATTCATCCAAACTGCCAAGCCAGGCTTTGTCCGCCGTGACCCCGTTCATTGCGCCAGATGCCCGGGCTGTTGCCAAAGCGGTCGACGAGATCGCCAAGGAATACCCGACAATGCAGAAGGAGTTCGAGGCTCAAAACCAGGTCTATCTGGCAACTGGCGTAGTACTGGACACCTACCAGGTTTTTTCCAAGGAGCCGATCAGCTCCCTGTCTGACTTAAGCGGATCGAAAGTTGCCGGCGCAGGCATGAACTTGCGGTACCTGGAAGGTCTCGACAATGCAGCCGGGGTGCGCGGTGGTCTGACCGACTTCTACAACATGCTGCAGACCGGTCTGGTCGACAATGCGATGTTGTGGCCGGAGGCTGCCAAAACCTTCAAGATCGCAGAAGTGGCGCCGTATATGCTCAAAGCGGATCTCGGCGCGGTGAATTCCAAAACAATCACCGTGAACAAAGACTACTGGGACAAACTTCCGGATGAAGTCAAAGAGGTGCTGCAGGACGTCGCCGTTGCCTATCGCGATCACGTGGCCGGTGTTGCCATGGACCGGGCTGAAGCAAGCCGTGCCGCTTATGTGGAATCCGGCGGTACGATCGTCGAGATGGACCCGGTTGAACGCGCACAATGGGCCGCAAACATGCCGAATATCGCGGTCGAATGGGCTGCAGATCTCGACACAAAAGGCGAGCCAGGCAGTGATATGCTGAAGTCCTATACGGCCAAGCTGAAGGAAGCTGGCCATACCCCGGTCCGGGACTGGTCCACGGAACTGACACAGTAGGCCGCAGGCTAAGTACAGGATTAGGTCTATGCTGCGTCTTCTGGACACCGGCCTCAAGGCCTTGGCAACAGCAGCCAACTGGGTGGCGATCGGCGCTAACGCAGTTGGCACCCTGATCGTCCTCGGTCTGGTTCTGGTGGTCAATTACGATGTGGTGGCGCGTGGCTTTTTCAACGCGCCATTCCGGGGTGCTGTCGAAGTCGTTCAGTTCTCGATGGTTCTGATCGTCTTCCTGCAGTTACCTGATGTTGTCCGGATGAGCCGGCTCACTCGTTCTGATGGATTTCTGACGATCTTGGGAACAACCCGGCCAAAACTGGCTGACACGATCCGCCGGGTTATCGACTTTGCATCGGCAGTGTTCATGGCTTTGGTTGCTTATGCGATTTGGCCTGAGTTCGTCGAAATGTACGAAACAAAAGACTTCTTTGGTGTCCCGGGTATCTTCACAGCCCCTTGGTGGCCGATCAAGCTGGCCATCTATCTTAGTGCGTTCCTCTGTGCCGTACTGTTTGTTTTGAGGGTTCTCAAACGTGATCAGGGCTTTGGCCAGACACGTTTGCCGGACGAGGCAAAGGACAAAACGTGACCCCTTTTGAAATCGGTACCCTGTCCGTCGTCGCGATCGTCGTTCTCGTCTATCTCGGCGTCTATATCCCGATCGCGCTCGGCCTGGTGTCTTTTGTTTCCATCATCTTGATGCGGGACAACTTCGATCTCGCGATCAATCTTCTGAAAATTGCCATTGGCGACAGTGTGATGGAATACACCTTCGCCACCGTGCCTCTCTTCACATTCATGGGTCTGATTGTCTCCAAGGCAGGGCTTGGGGCCGATATTTATCAGGTCATGAACTCCGGATTCCGGAGGGTCAAAGGCGGGATCGGCATGGCGACCGTCGGGGCCAATGCGGTCTTTGCTGCAGTGACCGGATCTTCCATCGCTTCGGCCTCGGTGTTCTCCAAGGTTTCCGTTCCTCAAATGCTGGCGTTCAACTACAACCCGCGTTTCGCAGTGGGTGTGGTGGCAGGGTCGTCGGTTCTTGGAATGATCATTCCGCCATCGGCGATGTTGATCATATATTCCTTCGTCGCTGAGCAAAGCGTCGGCGATATGTTTCTTGCCGGTGTTGTCCCGGGCTTGATGTTGGCGGCAGCTTACGTTGTTGCGATTTTCTTGATGGGACGTTTCACGCCAAAATATGTCGGCGGTCGTACGTCGGATGAAACAGAGTGGATGAGCCCTCTGGAAATTGCCGACAAAACCATTCCAACGCTCTTGTTGATCGTTGCGGTCCTCGGCGGGATATACACTGGATGGCTAACCCCGGTTGAAGCAGGTGCTGCAGGATCTCTTCTTGGATTGCTGATCGCTGCGTTCCGCAAAAAGCTGACATTGCAGTCGCTGTGGCAAGCGCTTTTGGAAACCGGTCACATCACGGCGTCAATTCTGTTTTTAATCACTGCCGCATCGATCTACAGCCGGATGCTCGGACTCGCAGGCCTGCCAAATGAGCTCGGAGATCTCCTGACAGAAACGCAAATGACCTTCTTCTGGGTCATGGTGATCTATGTGCTGATGATGATTTTCCTTGGCACCATTCTCGATACCGCGTCGATCATTCTCATTGTTGTGCCCTTGTTCCTGCCGCTGGTCGAACCGATGGGCATGTCCCTTGTCTGGTTCGGCATTGTTACGGTGGTCGGCGCGGAAATCGGGCTTCTAACTCCGCCACTCGGCATTTCGTGTTTTGTGATCAAGGCAACGTTGAACGACCCAAGGATTTCCTTGAAGGATGTGTTCATCGGCGCGTTTCCCTTCGCGCTGGTGATGCTGATCGTTCTTATCGCTCTGATCCGCTGGCCGTCCTTGAGCCTGGCCATCTTAAACTAAGGGGAGCTCCATGCGCAGCGTCACCAAAGACAACATAACTGATGTCTTCATGAACTATTTCGGGCCGGATACCGATCCGCGCCTCAGGGAGATATTGCAGAGCCTTGTCAGCCATTTGCATAGTTTTGCCCGGGAGACAAAACTCACCCATGCCGAATGGCGCAAGGGCATCGAGTTTCTTGAATGGGCCGGAGATATCTCAGACAAAGAACGGCACGAGTTTGTGCTTTTTTCAGATGTTCTGGGCCTCTCCTCGCTGGTTGACATGCTGCACTCTCATCCTGAGGGCACGTCTTCGAGTGTGCTTGGGCCGTTCCATATTACGGGGTCTCCACCGCTTCCGATTGGCGGGGATCTGCGTGGAGATTTCAAGGAACAAGTCCTGCTTGCCCAGGGCATCGTGCGGGACATGGACGGAAACCCCATTGAGGGTGCCGAACTTGATATCTGGCAGACCGCACCGAATGGTCTGTACTCCAGTCAGGACCCAGATCAGGACACTTATTCCTTCCACGGAATCCAAACCACCGGCGCAGATGGCCGTTATGCGTTCACGTCTGTAAAGCCGGTGAGTTACACGGTTCCAAGTGATGGTCCGGTTGGCGATATTCTTCGGGCCAGTGGGCGCCATCCGTGGCGCCCGTCACACCTTCATTACATTGTCACGGCTCCGGGGTTCCGACCGCTCGTCACAGAGATTTTCCCTGATGACGATCCGTATCTGGATCAGGACACGGTGTTCGGCGTGCGTGAGGATCTCGTGATGACCTATGTCGAGAGGCCCGCCGGGAGCTTCCCCGCAAACGGCTTTGAACTCTCAGGTAAGGTGGACGGGCCCTACCTTCTGGCGGACTTTGACCTTGTTCTGGTTCGGGAGTAGGGCCTACAGCCACGAAATAAAAGGGCGGGTCATTTGGCCCGCCTTTTTTTGCACCTGATCCACTTTTTGAAAGACGTACTACCGCTTTATTCAGCTGCTTCCGACGTGAAAAGCCGCTCTAAAAACGCACCGGTGCGTTGGTAGTGGTCCAGCAATATGTGGCAGGCGGTTTCTGTATCGCGGTCAACAGCCGCATTCATGATCGCCGTGTGCTCGCTGCCAATATCACGGGTCGAGTAATCCAATGCCCTACCAGCCAAATAGCGGTAGCGAATATTGAGATCGTAAAGCTGGTTGCAGAACTTCAGGAGAACCTTCGAGGTGCAGGCTGCGAGAAGGTTCATATGGAACGTCTTGTGCAGATCCTCGAACCGTTCAACATTGTTGCGAGGTTCGCGCATCATCCGGTGGTGGCTGATGACCAGGTTGTCTTCCCAGACCTGGTTGGCATGGGCAATGCTTTCCCGCAGCGCCATCTCTTCCAGATGGCACCTGAGTTTCAGGATTTCGGCAAAATTTTCCCGGCCAACCTCCGCACTCCGAAAGCCGCGTTGATCCAGTCTTTCGACCAGGAGATCCGATACAAGCAAGGTCAGAGCTTCCCGGATCGGGGAGCCGCCCATATCCAGCTTCTTGCGTAGGTTTTCGATTTTCAGTTTTTCGCCGGGCGGGATTTCTCCGGTCAGAATCATCTGCCGTACCGCGAGATAGGCGCGCTGGGTCGCTGACGGTTCTTGACCCGTATCGATTTGAGGCTGAATATTCATGAGTGCAATAATATCGATTTTTTCGCAAAAACGCCAGTTATTTCTTGTGTAATCCTACGTGCTTATACGTAAATTGTCAGTCAAATTCCCGAGAGTTCGGCCGCATCAGGTGGTTCGGTGCCACAGTGGTATCTGGACGCCCGTCCAAAGCGATCTGTGAGCCACGCTGAAGAGATCGTTGTTCGATTTAAGTAGCTGAGAGACAATTATAAAATTCAAAGTATCACATTTTTTTCAGAAAATAGTTCTAAGTGTGATGCTTTAGTGTTATACAAAGCTGACCGATCGGTCGGCTAATACCTGATCGATTGTGAAATGGGAGAGATAAATGCCAAATGCCTTCACCTGTGACGGAGTGCGCACGCCTATCGGCCGGTATGGCGGAGCCCTGTCTTCAGTACGTGCAGATGATCTGGCAGCCATTCCTCTTAAAGCGCTGAAGGAACGCAACCCTGATGTCGATTGGGAGGCTGTTGCTGATGTGATCCTCGGCTGTGCCAATCAGGCTGGCGAAGACAACCGCAATGTTGCCCGTATGGCTGTGCTTTTGTCCGGGTTGCCGGTCTCCGTTCCTGGAACTACAGTGAACCGGCTATGTGGATCCGGGATGGATGCCATTGGCATGGCCGCACGCGCAATCCGGGCAGGAGATGCTGAGTTGATGCTGGCGGGCGGTGTCGAAAGCATGAGCCGTGCACCGTTTGTTGTCGGCAAGGCGACAACGGCATTTTCACGCAATGCCGAAATGTATGACACCACCATCGGATGGCGGTTCAAGAACAAGAAGCTGGAAAAGGCTTTCGGGACCCACTCCATGCCGGAGACGGCAGACAATGTGGCGGAGGACTACAACATCTCCCGCGAAGACCAGGACGCTTTTGCCGCTGAAAGCCAGCGCCGCTGGGAAGCCGCGCACAAAGCTGACATCTTTAAAGTGGAAATTGTTCCGGTCACGATCCCGCAACGCAAGGGCGATCCTGTTGTTGTCGACACCGATGAGCATCCGCGTCCTGGAACGGGCATTGAAGCCTTGGCAAAATTGCGCGGCGTGAACGCGCCTGACCTGACTGTGACGGCTGGAAATGCGTCCGGGGTCAACGACGGATCAGCCGCCGCGCTGATCGCTTCGGAAGCTGCAGCAGCAGCGAACGGACTGACTCCCAAGGCCCGTATTGTAGCCATGGCAGCTGCCGGCGTTCCGCCGCGTGTCATGGGCATTGGGCCGGTACCTGCAACGCATAAGGTGCTGGATCTTGCCGGTCTGACGCTTGAGCAAATGGATGTGATTGAACTCAACGAGGCTTTTGCATCTCAATCGCTTGCAGTGTTGCGGGAGCTTGGTTTGCCTGACGATGCGCCCCATGTGAACGCCAATGGCGGGGCCATTGCCATCGGTCACCCGCTGGGCATGAGCGGATCGCGTTTGGTCTTGCACGCCGCCAATCAGCTGCAGCGCACGCAAGGAAAATACGCGCTTTGCACCATGTGTGTCGGTGTTGGTCAGGGGATCGCACTCGTTCTGGAGCGGGTGTAAATTGGATTTGACGGGCTTGGGAGGGTGCCGGCAGCTTTGAGAGCAGCCGGTCGCATTGAGGAAAGCCTGAACGGAATGCGCTGGATACATCCGGCCGTGTTGGAGGAAGTGGCATGTACGCACAGCTTGTGAAATCTGACGCTCTGAAGTCCCGCGAAGAAATGTCGCCCGAAGAGCAGGCTTTTCAGGAGCGGATCGACAACGGTGAAAAGATTGAGCCGAAGGATTCGATGCCGGAAGGCTACCGCAAGACCTTGATCCGTCAGATCGGGCAGCACGCGCATTCCGAAATCGTTGGCCAGCTGCCGGAAGGCAACTGGATCACGCGCGCGCCGACCCTGGAGCGCAAGGCCATCCTCCTTGCAAAGGTGCAGGATGAGGCCGGGCACGGGCTTTACCTTTATTCTGCGGCTGAGACTCTGGGCGTTAGCCGGGACGAGCTCTTTGAGGCCCTGCATTCCGGCAAGATGAAATATTCGTCGATCTTCAATTACCCAACGCTGAACTGGGCCGACATGGGCGCGGTTGGCTGGTTGGTCGATGGGGCTGCAATCATGAACCAGGTGCCGTTGCAGCGGACATCCTTCGGGCCCTATTCCCGGGCGATGATCCGGATCTGTAAAGAGGAAAGTTTCCACCAGCGCCAGGGCTATTCCATCATGATGAAGATGGCCTTCGGTACGCCGGAGCAGAAGGAAATGGCGCAAGATTCCCTGAACCGGTTCTGGTTTCCAGCGCTGATGATGTTCGGGCCGTCAGATAAGGATTCTGTGCACTCTGCCCAGTCGATGGCCTGGAAAATCAAGATGAACACTAATGACGAACTGCGCCAGAAGTTCGTCAACGAGACCGTGCCACAGGCTGAATACCTCGGACTGACCGTTCCGGACGAAACGCTTGCCTGGAACGAGGAGAAGCAGGGTTACGACTTCGCCGAGCCGGACTGGAACGAGTTCTTTGAAGTGATAAAGGGCAATGGTCCTTGCAACCGCGAGCGCCTCGAAGCTCGGGTCAAGGCCTGGGACGACGGCGAATGGTTCCGCGATGGCTTGAACGCTTTTGCCGAGAAGGCCGCCGCGCGCCGTCAGGCTGCCTCCGTGGCCGCGGAGTAACCAACAAGACGATTGAGGGAGAGACAGTCATGAGCAAGAAAGAGTGGCCGCTCTGGGAAGTGTTTATCCGCGGTCAGCATGGCCTGAACCACCGTCATGTCGGCAGCCTGCATGCACCGGATGCGGAAATGGCGATCAACCACGCCCGGGACGTCTACACCCGCCGCAAGGAAGGCGTTTCCATCTGGGTGGTGCCGTCGAAGGAGATCACGGCCTCCAGCCCGTCCGAGAAGGGCCCGTTGTTCGATCCGGCTGAAAGCAAGACATACCGCCATCCGACCTTCTTCGATATTCCGGAAGAAGTGGGGAAAATGTGATGAGCGACCAAATTGCAGCTTCTGGTGCCCCTCAGGATCCGTTCGTTTCTGACGCAGCGCTGAAACCGGCCTTCTTTGAATGGCTCTGCCGCATGGGCGACAATGCGCTGGTTCTTGGCCACCGGACGTCCGAATGGTGCGGTCATGGCCCGGTTCTGGAAGAAGACATCGCTCTTGCGAACACCGCGCTCGATCTGATCGGCCACACGCAGATGTGGCTTGGTCTTGCAGGCGAGGTTGAAGATGAGGGACGCGACGCGGACAAGCTCGCTTACCTGCGCGATGCCTTCAAGTTCCGCAATGTCTTGCTCGTTGAACTTCCGAAGGGCGACATGGCTGTTACGGTGATGCGAGAGTTCCTATTCGACGCCTATCATCACCTGCTGCTCTACTGGCTTGCAGAGAACTCAAAGAGTCGGCGCGTTGCCGAAATTGCCGCAAAAGCTCTGAAAGAAGTGAGCTATCACTTGGAGCGGGCATCTGATCTTGTTGTCCGGCTGGGCGACGGGACACCGGAGAGCCATCGCAGAATGCAGGACGCCTTGAACCTCTTGTGGCCTTATACGGGCGAAATGTTCGAAGGTGACGCATTGGATGCGGCTGTTGCTGAAGCCGGGATTGCTCCGAAACCAGAGGATCTGAAAGCGGACTGGGAAGCGTCCGTGCAGGAAATCCTGGATGAGGCGACGCTGAAAGCGCCTGAGGCAGCTGGTTTCGTTCATAAGGGCGGCAAGCAGGGCCAGCATACGGAGCATCTAGGCTACATCCTTGCGGAGATGCAATTCCTGCAACGCGCTTATCCTGGCGCGAGTTGGTAGGAAAGTCTGCTATGCCTGCACCCCAAACCACGCCGGCTGAGCAGGTCTGGGACTGGCTTGCCGAAGTCCCGGATCCGGAGATCCCCGTTGTCTCGGTCACCGAGCTCGGCATTGTCCGCGATGTTCGTTATGACGGCGATACTCTCGTGGTGGCGGTCACCCCGACCTATTCGGGATGTCCGGCAACGGCTGTCATCGATCTGATGATTGAGGACAAGCTGCGCGAAAAGGGCATGGAGAATGTGCGTCTGGAACGCCGTCTCTCTCCGCCCTGGACGACGGACTGGGTGACGCCTGAAGCGCGCGAGAAACTGAAACAATTTGGCATTGCGCCGCCGATCGACGGAACCGCTGCCGATGGCATGGGCGCAAAAGCGGCCCGCTTGTCCGGACAGACAAATCTCATGGTTCCTTGCCCAAGATGCGGCTCCGCTCATACCGAACGGGTCAGCCAGTTTGGGTCGACACCGTGCAAGGCCGCCTGGCGCTGCAAGGACTGTCTGGAACCGTTCGACTATTTCAAGTGCATTTGACACCCAGGAGGAGGGTTTCGCCCATGGCACGATTTCACGCGCTTCAAGTTACCGATATCCGCCGCGATACCCGCGATGCCGTTGTGGTCACGCTGAAACCCGACGCCGCAGATCAAGACGCTTTTGACTTCATTCAGGGGCAGTACCTGACGTTTCGCCGCGACTTCGATGGCGAGGAATTGCGCAGATCCTATTCGATTTGCGCGGGCAAGGATGACGGCTGCCTGAAGGTTGGGATCAAACGTGTCGAGGGCGGTGCGTTTTCGACTTGGGCCAATGAAGAGCTGAAAGTGGGCGACCGCCTCGATGTCATGCCGCCAATGGGCCGGTTCTTTACCGAACTTGAGCCGGAGAAAGTCAAAAGCTATCTCGGCTTTGCCGGCGGGTCAGGCATCACACCGGTTCTCTCGATCATCAAGACGGTTCTGGCGCGCGAGCCGAAGAGCACATTTACGCTGATTTACGCCAACCGCCAGACCAGCTCGATCATGTTCCGTGAGGAACTGGAAGACCTGAAAAACACCTACCTAGGCCGGATTTCGGTAATCCATATTCTGGAGACGGAAACCCAGGACATTGATCTCTTCACCGGTCGGATCGATGCGGAAAAGATGGATCTCCTGTTCCGTCTATGGGTTGACGCCGAAGAGGTAGATACAGCCTTCATATGCGGTCCGGAGCCGATGATGCTGACCATCGCGGACAGCCTGCGCAAGCACGGTCTTGCCGACGAACAGATCCGGTTCGAGTTGTTTGCCTCCTCCCAGCCCGGCCGGGCAAAAGCGCGAACGCTGTCGCAAGTGGCTGCAACGGGTGCCGGGACGTGCGAGGTCTCGGTCACTCTCGATGGCAGCACCCGGAATTTCCAGATGGAGAAAAACGGCAGCTCTGTTCTGGAAGCGGCCATCGCGAACTCAATGGACGCCCCCTATTCCTGCAAGGCCGGGGTGTGTTCGACCTGCCGGGCAAAGGTCATTGAAGGGGAGGTGGAGATGGAAGTGAACCATGCGCTGGAGGACTATGAAGTCCGTGCAGGTTACGTGCTCTCCTGCCAATGCATCCCGGTCTCGGACAAAGTGGTGATCAGTTATGACGAATGAAGCCGTTCTGGATGATGACACCATGAACTTGGCCGATTATCTGGCCCGGGGCGGCAAGCTGACGTCGCCAAACAACGTCCCGCCGCGTTACCGCGCCGAACTCTTGCGTCTGATGTCGTCCTTCGTCGACAGTGAACTTGCCGGGTCTGCCGGTTTCGCCGACGCCATCAATTGGGCGCCGGGCCTGAAAGAACGGATCGCGGCCAGCCGGATCACACTGGAAAAGGTCGACCACGCCGAGCAGGTGCTGGACCTGATGAGCGACTTTGGAACCGACAAGGCGCTCTACAACAAGGCGCACTCCTGGTCGGCCCGCCAGCCGCGCGATGCAAAGGTGGATGCAAAACGCCAAGGCGGAGATATGCGCCTGTCGGTGTTTCATTACCCGCTGCAAGGCTGGACAGATGCTGTTGTCATGAACTTCCTGATGGGGCTGGCGACCGTCCATCAGCTCAAGGACCTCAGCCAAACTTCTTACCAGCCACTTGGAGAAGTGTTCCGCAAGATCTTGCCGCGGGAACAGCGTCACATGGAACTCGGTTTGGAGGGGCTTCAGGTTCTGGCAGTCGACGAGACAGCGCGCCAGGAAGCGCAGTCGTCTGTTGCCTATTGGTTGCCCAAGGTTTCTGAAACCTTTGGTCCGGCCAAGTCGGAGCGGTTTGACCGGCTCAAGCAGATGGGCTTGCGCCAGACGGATAACGAAACGCTTCGAGCCGCCTGGCAAGCTGACGCCAACGAGCGGCTCAACGAATTGAAGCTCACCAAATAAAAAAACATAAAGGGAAATCCAGAATGGCCATGGGGACGACGGCGCGCCGTTTGGAAAGCTATGTGGAAGGCGCCTGGCGCCGCGGAGACGGCGAAGGCCAACCGGTCTTGAATGCCGCCACCGGAAAAGTTCACGCGCTGATCGGGACCGAAGGGCTCGATTTCAAGGCGGCACTCGCCTGGGGGCGGGCCAAGGGTGGACCGGCGCTGAGAGCCATGACGATCCACGAGCGGGCTTTGATGCTGAAGACCATCGGTTTGAAGCTGATGGATCTCAAGGAAGAGTTTTATCTGGAGAACTTTGCGACCGGTGCAACGCGCCGGGATGGCTGGATCGATATCGAAGGCGGGATCGGCACAATGCTGACCTTCGCCTCCAAGGCGCGCCGTGAATTGCCGAACACCAGGGTCCTTACCGAAGGGCCCGTGGAAGTCCTGTCCCGCGATGGATCCTTTGTGGCCCAGCACATTCTGTCGCCCTTCATCGGCGTTGCCGTACACATCAACGCGTACAACTTCCCGGTTTGGGGGATGCTGGAAAAGATCGCACCGTCCCTGATCGCGGGCATGCCGTGTATTGTCAAACCGGCCTCCCAAACTGCCTATCTGACGGAGTTGGTGGTGCGGCGGATGCTGGAAACCGGCGTCTTGCCGGAGGGTGCCTTGCAGATCGTGACCGGGTCAGCCGGTGATCTTCTCGGCCATGTCGATGAACAGGACGTGGTCACCTTCACCGGTTCTGCCTCGACGGGTCAGAAACTGAAATCCAGTCCCGCGATCCTGAAACATTCAGTTCGCTTTACAATGGAAGCCGACAGTCTGAACGCATCGATCCTGGGTGTAGATGCCGGTCCCGGCACGGAGGAGTTCGATCTTTTCGTGCGCGAAGTCGCAAACGAGATGACTGTGAAGGCGGGCCAAAAGTGTACGGCCATTCGCCGGATCATCGTGCCAAAGATGCACGAGCAGGCAGCCGTCGAAGCTATTTCCGCCCGGCTGTCCAGGACAAAAGTCGGTTTGCCGGATGATGAGGCCGTGCGTATGGGGGCAATCGTCTCCCTGAAGGACCGCGATGGCGTCAAGGCAAAGGTCGCCGAACTGGCGACGGAAGCGGAGATTGTATCCGGGTCGTTGGACACGGTAGATCTGGTCTCTGGCGAAGCGGATCGCGGTGCCTTCATGGCGCCGGTGTTGCTCCACTGCGCGAAACCGCTCACCGCCGAGATCGTCCACTTCGTTGAAGCCTTCGGACCGGTTGCGACCGTCATGTCTTACGAAGACAATCAGGAAGCTGTTGAGCTGGCCCGCAAGGGCCGGGGCTCGCTTGCATCTTCTCTGTTCTCCAATGATGGCGCCTTGGTTCATGACGTGGTCACAGGACTTGCGCCGTTCCACGGGCGCGTTTTGATCGGCAATCGGGGTTCCGCGAAAACCTCCACAGGGCACGGCTCGCCTTTGGCGCCGCTCGTTCACGGTGGCCCGGGCCGGGCAGGGGGCGGCGAAGAAATGGGTGGCATGCGCGGCGTGAAGCATTTCATGCAGCGCTCCGCGATCCAGGGCACACCGGAAATGTTGTCCGCGGTGACCGGGCAATGGGTGGATGGCGGACCGGTGCGCACCGACGTCCATCCGTTCCGCAAGTCATTGGCCGAGCTCAAGATTGGCGATCAGATCGCCACAAAGGCGCGCGAAGTAACGCTGGAAGACGTTGAACATTTCGCAGAGTTTACCGGTGACACCTTCTACGCGCACATGGACAGTGAAGCGGCCAAGGCAAATCCATTCTTTGAAGATCGGGTCGCCCATGGGTATCTGATCGCGTCTTTTGCGGCGGGTTTGTTCGTGGATCCGGAGCCGGGCCCGGTTCTGGCCAATTACGGCGTCGACAACCTGCGCTTCCTGACGCCGGTTTATTTCGGCGACAGCTTGAAGGTTCGGCTCACTTGCAAGGAGATCAATCCACGAGAGAACGCCGACCACGGCGAGGTGCGATGGGACTGCCAGGTGACCAACCAGAAGGACGAAGTTGTCGCGCAATACGACGTCCTCACTATGGTCGCTAAGACCTGGCTGCAGGCGGCGTAGAAAGCAATGGGGCGCTGCTGGTCATCTGATGACCGGCACGCCATTCAGCGGACGGCCTTGACGCCTTCCAGGATCAAGGTGGTGGCGACCTTGGCGTAGTCTTCGCGCGAGATCGGTCCGCCTTCCTTGAACCACATGTAGACCCAGTTCATCATCCCGAAGAGCGACATTGTCACGGGCATCAGGAGGGGGCGGTCCGGGGTGTCGAGATGCGGATGGATGCCTTTCAAGGCATTTGAAAAATGCCGGACAATGCGCCGCTCTATGGCGACGATTTCACTCTTTTGCTCGTCTGAAAGCGCGGGGCCGGCGTTGAGCTGCACCTTGTGCTGATCATCGGCTCCCCGGTAGGCTTCAAGGACGGTCATCACGAGCGTCTGCAGCCGGTCTTCCGGGGCAAGCGTCGGATCGTCAGCTTCTTCCAGAGCCTTGTCGAGGATTGTCAGATGGGAGTGGATGATTTTGAAAATCAGCGCGTCTTTCGACGGGTAGTAGTGATAGAGCAGGGACTTTGAAACGCCGGCTTCCTGAGCGATCTGCGCCATGGAGGCCTTTTCCATGCCTTGTGTTGCAAAGACATTCGCTGCGGTCAGCAGAAGGCCATGCTGTTTTTCCTCAAAATCATTGGCGCGGGTTCTCGCCATATGTTCGAAACTCCATATCTCGACAAGGTGCTGCCATAGCATCCTAAAGCCAAATCAAGTCAATCGGCCAGCCGACCAGCCAATTGATGGCTGGCGGCTTCTATCATGTGTGTTTCGTTGCGTCTGCCGGATTATTCCTTGGGCCGGTTGTCGACAACACGTTTGGCTTTACCTTCTGAGCGCTGCAGAGTTTCGGGTTCGTGGATCTCGATTTTCGAAGAAATTCCGATCGTCGACTTGATGTGATGCGCCAGCTCTTGCGCAGACGCTTCCCGTGCCTCGCTGCTGCTGGCGTCCGGCATCGCTTCGCCGTGAACGATCATCGCATCCATGCGGCCGGAGCGGACGAGCTCGATATGGAAATGTGCGGCAAGACCCTCACACTTCAGGATCTGCTCCTCGATCTGGGTCGGGAAGACATTGACGCCGCGCAGGATGATCATGTCGTCGCTGCGGCCGGTGATTTTTTCAATTCTGCGCATGGTGCGGGCAGTTCCCGGAAGGATGCGGGTCAGGTCGCGGGTCCGGTAGCGGACCATCGGCAGGCCTTCCTTGGTCAGTGTCGTGAAGACCAGTTCGCCCATCTCACCGTCGGGCAGGACCTCTTCCGTCACCGGGTCGATGATTTCCGGATAGAAGTGATCTTCCCAGACATGCAGGCCGTCCTTGGTTTCGACGCATTCCTGCGCAACACCGGGGCCCATGATTTCCGACAGGCCGTAGATATCGACGGCATGCATGTCGAAGGCCTGTTCGATTTCCCGGCGCATGGCATTTGTCCATGGCTCCGCACCGAAGATGCCGACCTTCAGCGAGCTTTGGCGGGCATCGAGGCCACGGCGCCGGTATTCGTCCAAAATGGACAGCATGTAGGATGGCGTCACCATGATGACGTCCGGCTTGAAGTCCTCGATCAGGGTGACCTGACGCTCTGTCATGCCGCCTGAAATCGGGACGACCGTGCAGCCAAGCTTTTCCGCGCCGTAGTGGGCGCCAAGCCCGCCCGTGAAAAGGCCATAGCCATAGGCATTGTGCAGGATGTTGCCTTTGCGCCCGCCCGCCGCGCGAATGGAGCGTGCAATCAGATCTGACCAGTTGGAGATGTCATTGGCCGTGTAGCCGACCACGGTCGGCTTGCCTGTGGTGCCAGAGGACCCATGGATCCGGACGAGGTCTTCGCGTGGTGTGGCAAACATGCCGAACGGATAGGTGTCGCGCAGGTCCTGTTTCAAGGTGAAGGGAAATTGCCCCATATCAGCCAGTGATTTGAAATCACCCGGGTGCGCACCGTGCTCATCAAAGCGCTTCTTGAAAAACGATGAGTTGTCGTAAGCATGCGAGAGCGTCCAGGCAAGGCGCTTTTCCTGAAGGGCCGCAATCTCATCGCGGCTTGCAATTTCGATGGGGTCCAGAGTGGCGCGATCCGGTGTCAGATCGATCATGGGGTGTCCTCCACAAGGTGCTGGTCAGGCCGGCAGTTATTCTGTTGGCAAAAAGGTACGATTGATAGTACGGGAGTGACCGCGGAATTCGGCGATCACGGTCCCGTCGCCGCGGGCAACGCGGATGTCGTAAATGCCGGAGCGTCCGGTGCGGGAGACCTCGCGCGCCGAGGCGGTCAGGAGATCGTTCAGGCTGCCCGGTGCGATGTAGGTAACCGAACAGTGCTGGGCGACGGTGACCTGATTGTAGGTGTTGCAGGCAAAGGCGAAGGCGCTGTCGGCGAGGGCGAAGATATAGCCGCCGTGACAGTTGCCATGGCCATTGGTCATATCCTCTGTCACGGTCATGGAGATGTCCGCTTCGCCGGGAGCGATTTGGAGCAGTTTCATACCCAGCTTCCGGGAGGCGTTGTCCTCCTCCCACATCAGCTTGGCGCAGGTTTCTGCCAGCTCCTGCGGGCTGAGTTCAGATACGTTTTTCATGTTATTCACCGCGGAATTGTGCGGGGCGTTTTTCCAAAAACGCAATCACGCCTTCAGCATAATCATCGGTGAAGCCTGCTGTCTGCTGGCAATCCCGCTCCATGTCGAGATGCGTGTCGAGATCCTGGTCGGCGGCGACCTGGATGAGACGTTTGGTAAGGCCCAGTCCGACGGTAGGGCCGGCGGCCAGCTTTTCAGCAAGTGCGGTTGCTTCTTCAAGGAGAGTGGCATCATCGACCGCTTTCCAGATCAGGCCCCAGCTTTCGGCCTGTTCCGCCGCAAGCGGTTCCCCAAACAGGGCAAGAGCCTTGGCACGGGGCTCTCCAAGGATACGCGGCAAGGACCAGCTGCCACCGGCGTCGGGGATCAGCCCGATCTTCGAAAAGGCCTGGATGAACTTTGCCGAGCGTGCCGCCAGAACGATGTCACAGGCAAGGGCGATATTGGCTCCTGCGCCGGCTGCCACGCCATTCACCGCACAGATGACTGGCTTTTCCAGGTTGCGGATCAGACGCAAGGTCGGATTGTAAAAGGTCTCGAGCGTATGTCCGAGATCGGAGCGCTCGCCGCCTTTCCTTGGGTCACGGTCGCCGAGATCCTGCCCGGCACAAAAGCCCCTTCCGGAGCCCGTTAACAACACCGAGCGGACTGCCTTTTCGGAATGCGCGCGCTCAATTTCTGCGCGAAATGACAGGTGCATTTCCTCGTTAAACGCGTTGAGTTTGTCCGGCCGATTGAGCGTCAGCTTCAAAACGCCGTTGTCTATTTCCGAAATAACACTCGGATTTTCCGCCATATTTCTCTCCCTGACACCTTTTCCTCCCGGTGCCGATAAAACAAATCTTTGCAAAAACCGTCCGGTCGGTCAATTATATTGAATAAGGCGTAACGCTCGTTACGGACTTGGGAGGAGACCTTATGCCAAGTCTGTTTGACCAGCATTACAGAATGTCGTGCGCCCCGCTCGCGATGATCGGGGAGCTGCGTATCCGCGTGCCCGGTGCAGTGGTTTCTGATCCGGAAAATTTACGGCCTGTTGCGATGCGAAGCAGGACGAAGGGCAAGCGTGCCCGCGGCTCTTACGGAAGCTGACCCGGTTTGCCAGTCACTTTGGAATTTTCACACTCTGGGAGGACATCGTGAAAGTTTCCAAAACAGCTCTCGCCACCTTGATGCTTCCAGGAGCAGTCACAGGCGCCGCCGCCGACGTCAAGGTGGGTGCAAGCCTGTCGGCGTCCGGTCCCTCGGAAAAACGGATCACCGATCCACGTATCCGACAGGCCTAATTGTGATTTACAGAGACGCCGTCGATTCCCGCATAACCAGGTCACCGGAGATTTCTTCGTCTCCGCCAGCTTTTGCGGGTTCGAAGATCCGATCAATTACGGTGCGTGCCAAAGCGGCGGTCGGCTGGCGGATGGTCGTCAGCCTTGGGACGACAAGAGCTGCCAGCGAGATGTCATCAAAACCGGTAACGGACAGATCTCCAGGAACGTCCAGTTTCAAGTCACGTGCGGCCCGCAATACACCAATAGCCTGCTGATCACTGGCTGCCGCAATGGCGGTCGGACGATCACCACCGTCCGCAGTTTCTGCCAGGATCTCCCGGCAGACCTCTTCACCGGAATCATAATCGAACTGGCCTGCGTGGATTGTCAGTTCGATCGGATCGTCAGGTGTTGAGAGTGTCTTTATCCGGGTAACAAATCCTTCGCGGCGGCGGCGCGCCACGTCCATAGTGTCCGGGCCGGCTATATAGGCGATCCGCCGATGGCCAAGCTGATGGAGATGATCTGCAATCTGACCTGAACCGTCGAAATGGTTTGTGCTGACCAGCGCATGGTCGCCAAGACGGCGGTCAAGTGACACGATTGGAACATCAGCTTCGTAAGGGTGGTTGCTGTCTGATGTTGCAACAACGATGACACCGCGCACGGAGCGGTCCAGAAGGGCTGTGATCTGGATTTTTTCGGTTTCCAGATCGTCGTCCGAGTTGGCCAGCATGACAGAGTGGCTGCGGCTGGCCGCTTCCTTCTCGATGTCCTTGGCAAGTTGGGCAAAGAACGGGTTGGTAATGTCGGGCACCACCAGTCCAATGACATCGATGCTGTTTGTTCTCAGTGCCCGGGCTGCAAGGTTGGGCTTGTAGCCAAGCTCGTCCATGGCTGCTTGCACCCGCAGCTTCAGCGGTTGTTTGACGGTGTCGTTCTTCGCGAGGACCCTTGAAACCGTCCCGACCGACACATCGGCTTTGCGCGCTACATCCTTGATGGTCGGCATGGACAGGTTTCTCCCTAAATTCCTTCGCTGCAGCCGACTTTTGGCCGCTGTTCCTTTTACTGCCTCTTTCAGGCGAGCGCTACACCAGGTCGTGCGCGTAGAACCGGTCGACCTCGTTCCGGGTCGGGAGAGAAGCCGATGCACCCTTTCGGGTGGTTGCAAGGGCCGCAGCATGCATAGCAAATCGTATCGCGGACCGCATTGAGGCACCCTCTGAGAGCGCAGTTGCGAGCGCGCCGTTAAAGCAATCCCCGGCAGCCACCGTGTCAATTGCAATCACACTCGGAGCAGGTTCCACGCCGTCCTCATCTCCAAAGGACCAGGCGACGCCTTTTTCTCCAAGGGTAATGATCGCACCACTCAGTCCGAAAGAGCGCAGGTGCCGCGCACCGTCGCGGGCCTCGTCCAGGGTTTCTGGTGTTTTTCCCAAGATGGTACCAGCCTCACTTGCGTTCGGGGTCAGCACATCAAAAGCGGAAAGGACCTCCCTGTTCCACGCCGGGTGAGGGGCCGGGGCCGGATCCATGATTACCAGCGCGCCACCAGCGCGTGCGAGTTCCGCGGCTTTCAATGACGTTTCAAGGCTGATTTCGTTCTGCAGGAGCACGACACCGCTTTGGCTTAACTGGTTTAAATGCGGTCCAAGGTCTTCAGGCTGCATCTGAGCATTGGCACCACTTGCCAACCGTATGATGTTATCGCCGTCCGGCCCAACATCGATGAATGCCATGCCCGTTGCACAATCGCGTTTTTCGATCAGGTCTGCGGTGACGTTGAACGCTGCAAGCTGATCTGCGGCAACGCGACCAAAACCGTCTGCACCAACTGCGCCGATCATTGTCGCATTGGCGCCGAGCTTGGTCGCTGCGACGGCCTGATTTGCACCTTTGCCGCCCAATGTGTTGGCGGTTTCCCGCACCATCACGGTTTCACCGATTTTTGGCCAGCGATCGAGATAGCTGAAGAGGTCGATGTTTATGCTGCCAACGACAGTAACCGGCTTCAAAATTACGCTCCGCTCATGGGGTTCGGATTGTGTATACCGTATTATTTTGCCTCAGCGGAAGATGTGTCCGCTGAGGCTTTAAATATAGGCGATCAAGTCGCCGCGTATTTGGCGCGGTAATGATCAAGGATGACTGCAAAGATGATGACCACACCGGTAATCATCTGGCGCATAAAGTCGCTCAGCCCGATCAGGATCAAGCCGTTTGCGAGCACACCAATGATGAAAGCGCCGAGCAGTGTCCCGATCACGGACCCCCGGCCGCCGCTCAAACTGGTGCCGCCTATGATAACTGCGGCGATAGCATTGAGTTCAAAACCGATCCCCGCGATCGGGCTAGAGATGTTGAGGCGGGCCATATAGACAACGGCCGCGATGCCAGCGGTAAAGCCGCAGATGGTGAAGGCGGCGATCTTGTAGCGGCGCACCGAATGTCCGGCCAGACGGACGGCTTCCTCGTTGTTGCCAATCCCGTAGAGCAATCGCCCGAAGACTGTGAAGTTCAACACGAACCAGGCCACGAACACCAGGACCAGCGCCACCAGAAATACGACAGGGACGCCATAGATCATGGCAGATCCGAATTCCTCAAAGGCATAGGGGAAGGAGTAGATTGTCTGAGCATCCGAGACCTGCAATGCCGCACCGCGGGCAATGTTCAACATGCCAAGAGTGATGATGAACGATGGCAGCGCCCAATAGGCACTGATGGCACCGTTGATGAAGCCGCACAGCACACCGGTCAGAGTTGCGGCAATGACCGCAAGTGCGATTGCTTCTGCCGGACCAAATCCGGGAAGGGTGATGGCTTTGCCGGCAACCACCGCTGCAAATGCCATCACCGACCCGACAGACAGATCGATGCCGCCGATCAGAATGACAAACGTCATGCCGACAGCGAGAACCAGGTTGATGGTGATCTGGGTCAGGATGTTGGTGATGTTGTTCGGCGTCAGAAAGTGTTCGGTGAACACGGAAAAGAATATGATCAGGGCCAGCAAGGCGAGGCCGATGCCGGCATTCTGCAAGACAGTCCGAACGGAAAATCTGGACGGAGCCGGGAGCGTGTCGGTTGTTGTATGGAGTGTCATTGGCTGTTACCTCCGGCCAGTTCGGTTTGCCCGTAGGCCAGTTTAAGAATGTTTTCTTCAGAGAAATCGGCGCTTAGGAGCGTGCCCTGGATCTGGTGTTCGGCAAGAACGAGAATGCGATCTGCCAGTGTCATGAGTTCTGGCATTTCGGACGAGACCACCAACAGAGCGACGCCGCTGCGGGCCAGATCTTTCAGGATCGCGTAAATTTCGGCTTTTGCGCCGACATCCACACCGCGCGTTGGTTCGTCGAGCAGCAGGACCTTGGGATCCCGCGCCAACCATTTGGCCAGCACAACTTTTTGCTGGTTGCCGCCGGACAGGCTCGAGGCCGGGTCGGCGGTTCTTCCGTATTTCAGCTTCAGCTTTTCACCGGCCTCCGTGGCCTGACGCCGCTCGGCTGCGAATTTGAGCAGCCCGGCTTGCGAAACGGATTTGATGTTTGCCAGGGAGATATTGGCAGAGATCGGCATGTCGAGGATCAAACCTTCGTCCTTGCGGTCCTCGGTCACGAAACCAATCCCTGCGGCTATGGCATCTCCTGGACCGGAAAACCTGGCGGTCTCGCCATCCCGTTGAACTTCTCCGGACCGGACCGGATCAATTCCGAAAATTCCGCGCAGGATTTCAGTACGGCCCGCTCCAACGAGCCCGGCGATCCCAACGATTTCGCCATACCTCAAGTCAAAAGACACACCGGTGTCGGTGGGATTGGCCTCAGTCCGGAGATTTTGGACACTTAATGCGACGCCGCCGAAGTCTTTTTGTTCATCGCCAGAAACCATCTCTCCGGCGAGCTGGCGGCCGACCATTCTTTGGACGATACCGTCCGGTGTGGTCTCGGCGATCAGGTCTGTTGCGATTGTGCGGCCGTTGCGGAAGACTGTGACCCGGTCGCAAATCTCAAAAACTTCATCCAAGTGATGCGACACGAAAACGACTGTCACGCCGTCTGCCTTGATCCGGGCGACAAGTTCGAAGAGACGCTTGGTTTCGCGTTCCGTCAATGTGGCGGTCGGTTCATCGAGGATCAGAATCTGGCTTTCGGACTGCAATGCCCTCGCGATTTCAACAAGTTGTCGGTGGGCGATGCCAAGGGTGCTCACAGGAGCTTTGACATCGATATCGGTCAGCCCGATGGCGTCCAGCGCTTTGCGGGCACGGGAATTGAGCTCCGGCCGGTCCAGAAGGCCAAACCGGTTGCGTGGCAGCTTCTCGATCGAGATGTTTTCTGCGATGGACAGGTGGTCAAGAAGATTGAATTCCTGATGAACGACCTGAACACCGCGTTCCTTGGCCTCATGCGGCGACTGCGGGCGGTATGTCTGCCCGTCCAAAGAGATCGCACCGTGGTCATAGGGGAACACACCAGACAGGATCTTGATCAAGGTGGACTTGCCAGCACCATTTTCACCGACCAGCGCATGCACTTCTCCCTGTTCGAGGAAGAAACTCACGCCGTCGAGAGCCTTCACACCGCCGAAGTATTTCTTCAGTCTTTCAACTGATAGGAACGGCGTGGAATGCGCAGGGGCCTGCGCCGCGGTTTGCGTCGCTGCTACCATGGTGCGTCCAGTCATATTGTAATTGGAGAAGTTGGATTTGCCCCCGCTCAAGGCTGACCAAGCGGGGGCACATGGGGCCGATTATTGAGCGGCCACCAATTCGATCGGGGTTTTGACCCAACCTTTGAGTTCGCCACCACCGCCGACGACTTCGAGCGCCAGATCAATGGCGTTTGCGGCCATGTCGGTCCCGAATTGGTCGACAGTTGCCAGCATCCGGCCGTCTTCGATCATCGGGCCGACGGCCGGGAGGTTGTCGAAACCGACAACCATAATGTCGGTGCGGCCAGCGCTTTCCAGCGCCTTAACCACACCGATGGCCATGGAATCGTTGGCAGCCATCACGCCTTGGATGTCCGGATGCGCGGTGAGCATGTTGGAGAAGACGGTATTGGCTTCTTCTGTTTCCCAATGCGCGGTGCGGCTGTCGAGAAGGTCGAGTTTGTACTCGGCGACAGAGTCTTCAAAGCCCATGCGGCGCTGGTTGGCATTGTCCGCGCCCGGGTTGCCCTCGATGATGACGACCTTGCCGCCTTCGCCAAGTTTTTTGCCGAGTGCATCACCAGCAAGTTTCGCACCACCGCGGTTGTCCGGGCCGACAAACGCCAGCTCGATGCCCTGTTGTTTCTTGGCGTCTTCATCAAGTGCCACGTCGAAGTTTACCACGACAATGCCCGCTTCCATCGCCTTCTTCAGCGGGCGTACCATGGCACGGCTGTCGGCAGGAGCCACCACAATTGCGTCCACGCCCTGCGTGATAAAGTTTTCGACGGCGTTGATCTGGCTCTCAAAGTCGGTTTCGTTCTGCATGCCGACGGCCAGAAGTTCATAGTCGCCGCGCTTTTCCTGGTGGGCTTCAGCGCCTGCCATCATGTTTTGAAAGAACTCGTTTGCGAGCGATTTCATGATGAGACGGACTTTCGGTTTGTCATCTGCCATGGCGGTACCAGCAAGCAAAGCGAGACCGGTCGCTGCGGCGGCAGCGAGCTTGAATATCTTCATTATTTCCTCCCAAAGAAGACTGCCGTCCCTCTATCCAGACTGGTAGGTGAACAGGCTCCTAAGTGAAAGCATGACTTCCGAAACAGGTCAATATGAAACGTTTCATTTTTTTGAATGCATTCAAAAATTGACGAATGCTTTCATCTTTGCGGGTTTTCCCAATCGCGCAGAAGTCTCTGATAAAAGGAATGAAAATGAAATTTCCAAACTGGTTCGGTATCGGTTTTTGAATTGTGAAAATCAAAACATTTTACGGCTAAGGATACGGGAATTTTCCTTGTTGAGCAGTTCGGAGCTCACCAGAGCCGCACAAAAAACCAGCGCTGTTTTTTGCCGTTTGTTCAAAAAAAATGCTCTTGTTGGCTCTGCTTAACTTGTAGGCACGCCGGATTTGTGATCATCTTTTAGGGTTAAAAAAGCACTCCAGGGGTTTCCAGATGTTCACCGTAAAACCGTTTTCAAAGGTCTGTCGGGGCCTTTTGGCGGCTGCGATAACTGTCACAGCCGTTGCCGCGATGCCAATGCCAGCTGCACAAGCAGCAGATCCAATCAAAGTTGCTGCGATCTATACCGTACCGGTCGAGCAGCAATGGGTGAGCCGTATTGATAAGGCGCTGAAAGCTGCCGAAGAGCGTGGCGATATCACTTACACCTTCTCTGAGAACGTCGCGAACACCGACTACGAGCGTGTGATGCGCGAGTACGCAGAGCAGGGCATGGACCTTGTTGTCGGGGAAGCATTCGCTGTGGAGCGCGCCGCACGCAAGGTCGCCGCAGAGTATCCGGACACAGCGTTCCTGATGGGGTCTTCTTTTGGCCCGGGAAAACCAAACTTTGCCGTTTTCGACAACTGGATCCATGAGCCGAGCTATCTGTCCGGCATGATCGCGGGAGCGACCACCGAATCCAACATCATCGGCATGGTCGGCGGGTATGCCATTCCGGAAGTGAACCGTCTGATGCACGCGTTCATGGATGGGGCAACATCCGTGAACCCGGACGTGAAGTTCCTCGTGACCTTTATCAACTCCTGGTACGATCCGCCCAAAGCCAAAGAAGCTGCATTTGCGATGATCGATAAGGGCGCTGACATCATGTACGCAGAGCGCTTTGGTGTTTCGGATGCGGCCAAGGAGAAAGGCCTTTTGGCCATCGGCAACGTTATCGACACATCAGCTGATTATCCGGGCACGATCCTTTCTTCAGCCCTTTGGCACATGGAGCCGACCATTGACCGTGCGCTTGAACAAGTAAAATCAGGCACTTTCGAACCGGCAGATTTTGGCCGGTATAGCTTCATGAGTTATGGCGGTGGCAGCTTCATTGTTGATGAAAGCCTTGCTCCGGCCGATGCCGTTGCTGCTTCAAAAGAAAAAGAACAGGAAATTCTCGATGGTCTGTTCCGCGTCAATGTGAACGACAGCGAACCGAAATCCACGATGTAAGCAGCGCCTGCTGTTCTATCTGGCGGTCATTGGGTTTGACACCAGTGACCGCCAGTGACCTGCCGACGGTCTCCCTTGTCGGCCAAGATTTCAAAAAACACCGGAGGTTGGCATGGCGCCGCCAGCAAATGATGCCCCCGTCCTGTTGCGGCTTGAAGGCATCACCAAGCGCTTTGGCGCGTTGACAGCCAACGGCGATGTGTCTCTGGACCTGAGACAAGGTGAAATCCTTGCACTTCTTGGTGAAAACGGAGCCGGCAAAACCACACTGATGAACATCCTATTCGGTCACTATGTGGCTGATGAAGGACAGGTGCTTGTGTTTGGGGAGGATGGGGCTCTTGAGGAGTTGGAGCCAGGCTCTCCGCATGCCGCACTGGATGCTGGCATTGGAATGGTGCACCAGCATTTTACGCTCGCAGAAAACCTCAGTGCCTTCGACAATATCCTTTTGGGCACAGAGCCTCTGTCCGCCATCAAGTCCGCCCGACTGCCGGCACGCAAGAAACTGGACGAGCTGATGGCAAGATCCGGATTGGTGGTCAATCTGGACACGCGCATTTCAAATCTCTCCGTCGGGGAAAAACAGCGCGTTGAGATCCTGAAAGCGCTTTATCGGGATGCGAGGGTTCTTGTCCTTGATGAACCGACGGCAGTTCTGACGCCGCAAGAATCCGAGACGCTGTTTGCCACGTTGACGAAACTTGCAGGCGATGGGCTCGGGATCATTTTCATTTCGCACAAGCTGGCAGAAGTGATGGCTTCTTCTCACCGCGTTGCAGTCTTGCGCGGAGGCCGGAAAGTGGCGGACCTGCCGACTGAAGGCAGCTCGCAACGCCAATTGGCCGAGTTGATGGTCGGGCACGAGATTTCCGAAACCGTACGCGAGCCCGGTACTCCGGGTGCGCCGCTTTTTGTCCTGACCGGTGTTGCGGCGGGACATGGTCGGGACGCAATCTCTGATGTTTCGTTGGACTTACGAGCCGGTGAAATCCTTGGGATAGCGGGGGTTTCGGGGAATGGCCAGACGACGTTGGCTCGGGTTATTTCCGGTCTTGAGACGGTGTTGGCTGGCAAATTGATGCTGGAAGGCGATGAGCTCGGGCAAGTCTCTGCACGTCAAATGATTGACATCGGTCTGGCGCGCATACCTGAAGATCGTCATCACGATGGCATCGTCGGCGCGATGACCGTATCTGAAAACTTGGCGATTGAAGGGATCCGCAAACCGGAAAACCAGCGCTTCGGGATGCTCCGGTTTTCGGCGATGCGTGAGCGGGCGAAGGATCTTATCAAGGCTTATGATATTCGCTGCCAAAGCGAGGCAAGTCCGGCCAGGCTTCTGTCTGGTGGCAATATCCAGAAAATCGTTTTGGCGAGAACGCTTGAAACGGAGCCCAAAGTCGTGCTCGCCGCCCAGCCCTCGCGCGGGCTTGATGTCGGTGCCACGTCCGACGTTCACAAACGCCTCCTTGCAGCACGCGCCCGCGGTGCAGGCGTCATTCTCATTTCTGAAGATCTGGACGAACTCATGCGTCTTTCCGACCGCATCGCCGTCATTCATCGCGGCCATCTCTTACAAGCAGAACCGACGGAAGACCTCGACCGCGGCAAGCTCGGTCTGCGTATGGCTGGGCACGATGGGGAAGAAGCTGCATGATCCGTTTTGAACCCAGAGGTCCGGTTGCCGTTTCCAAAGTCATCAGCGTGACTGTGGCAGCCGCCGTTGCCGCCCTCGTTCTGGCGGCTATCCCGATGCTGTTCGCAGGTCTGTCAGTTTTTGAAGCTTATGGCCTTATGATCAAGGGCGCTTTTGGGTCAGCCTTTGCCTTTACCGAAATGCTGACCCGTGCAACGCCGTTGATCCTGACGGGACTTGCCGCCGCCGTTGCTTTCCGGGCAAAGCTTTGGAACATCGGTGCCGAGGGGCAGCTGTATGCCGGAGCGTTGGCCGCTGTTGCGGTCGGTACCGGGCTGATCTCCGGGCCTTCCTTTGTGCTCATTCCGGCCGTTGTTCTCGCCGGGGCCCTGATGGGCGGGCTGGTCATGTTGGGACCGACCCTTTTGAAAACCCGCCTCGGCGTTGATGAAGTGGTGACGACGCTGTTGCTGAACTTCGTCATTCTGCTGTTTGTGCAGATGATGCTGGAAGGCCCCATGAAGGACCCGATGGGGATGGGATGGCCGCAATCGGAACCCATTCTGGATGAAGCCGCGTTGCCCAAGCTGATGGACCGGATGCGCATCCATTGGGGCCTCATCATCGCGCTCCTTTCCGCGCTTGGCGTTTACTTCCTTTTGAAACGCACAGTCTGGGGTTTTGAAATCCGTGCAGTCGGAGAAAACGCGTCCGCAGCCCGTCATGCTGGCATCCCGGTCACGGCAACCTTTATTCGGGTCGGATTGCTCTCCGGTGCACTGGCAGGCCTTGCCGGTGTCGGTGAAGTTGCAGGACTGAAAGGATATCTGACAGCGGACCTGTCACCGGGTTTCGGATACTCCGGAATCGTCGTTGCCATGCTGGCAGGGCTGTCGCCAATAGGCGTTGTCTTTGCTGCGCTCTTTATTGCGAGCATCTTTGTCGGGGCAGATTCCATGTCCCGCGCCACCGGTGTTTCCAATTATCTCGCTGATCTGATCGTTGCGATGGCACTGTTGTGCGTTCTCGTTTCCGGCTTGTTCTTGAGGTTCAAGATCCGCTTCGTCGGCGCGCCGCATGCAAAGGAGGCCTCGAAATGATCGAGATCCTCGATATTCTTTTGTCCGAAAACTTTTGGGCGGCCTCTCTGCGCATCGCCACGCCATTGATTTTTGGTGTGATTGGCGCGCTCATCTGTGAGCGAGCCGGGGTGCTCAATCTTGGGATCGAAGGCATTTTTACCGCGGGCGCAATGGCTGGCTGGATGGCGGTCTGGCTCGGGGCGGGGCTTTGGGGCGGTGTAGTTGTCGCCGCATTGGCCGGTGGGCTCTTTGGTCTGCTTCACGCCATCCTGACGGTGCCGCTCGGGTTGTCCCAGCACGTGTCGGGAATTGGCGTCACACTGTTCGCAACATCGCTCAGTTATTTTATCTATCGGACCGCTCTGCCGGATGTCTCGTCGCCGCCGCGGATTGAAGCGTTTCAACCGCTGGATATCCCGATCCTGTCTGATCTGCCGTTTATCGGGCCCGCCTTGTTCCAGCAGACTTCGCTGACATTTCTAGCGCTCATCCTTGTTCTTGCGACAGGCTATGTACTTTATCGCACGCCGCTCGGCCTTGCGATCCAGGCTGTGGGCGACAATCCGTCGGCAGTCGAATCGCAAGGGCTCTCGGTCTACGGCCTGCGCATGGGCGCAGTCGTTGTCGGCTCGTCCATCATGGCGCTGGGCGGAGCGTTTTTGACCATGTCGGCCTTTGATGCGTTTTTCTTCGGCATGGTCAATGGCCGCGGCTGGATCTGTATTGCCTTGACCGTCTTCGCGTCCTGGCGGCCTGGAAAAGCGCTGATTGGCGCGCTGTTGTTCGGTGCATTTGACGCGTTCCAGGTCCGTCTCCAGACAGAAGTCGGCAGCTTCATCCCCGGACAGGTCTTCCTGATGATGCCGTATATACTGTCCATCATCGCGTTGATCGTGGTGGCCAGGAAAGCTGATTATCCGCGGGCGCTGCTTGTTCCTTATTTCCGCGGCCAACGCTGACAGGTGTTCCTCGATGTCCTTTGATCTTCTCGTCAAAAACGCAAACTTGCCGGATGGCCTGACCGGAATAGACATTGCCTGTAAGGATGGTCGGATTGCGGCCGTTGAGGCCGGAATTACTGCGAACGCGGGTAAGGTGATTGAAGCCGATGGCAAACTGGTGTCGCCGCCTTTCGTCGACAGTCATTTTCACATGGATGCGACCTTGTCTCTTGGTCTGCCGCGCATGAACCAGAGTGGGACGCTCTTGGAGGGCATCGCGCTCTGGGGCGAGCTGAAAGAAATCCTGACCGTCGACGCCGTGGTCGAGCGGGCATTGAGATACTGCGATCTCGCTGTGTCTCAGGGACTGCTTGCCATCCGCACCCATGTCGATGTGTGTGATGACAAGCTCACCGGCGTTCAGGGCCTTTTGGAAGTGCGCGAAAAGATCAAGGATTACATCGATCTTCAGCTGGTCGCTTTTCCGCAAGACGGTCTTTACCGCTCACCGGGTGCTGAAACAAATCTTCTGAAAGCACTCGATATGGGTGTTGATATCGTTGGCGGCATTCCGCATTTCGAACGCACCATGGACGATGGGGCAAAGTCCGTTCGCCGACTTTGCGAAATTGCGGCCGAACGGAGCCTGATGGTCGACATGCATTGCGACGAGACCGATGACCCGATGTCGCGCCACATCGAAACGCTCGCCTACGAAACGCAGAGACTGGGTTTGCAAGGCCGGGTGGCCGGCTCGCACCTGACCTCGATGCATTCCATGGACAATTACTACGTCTCAAAGCTTTTGCCGTTGATCGCCGAAGCTGAAGTACATGCGATTGCGAACCCGCTGATCAACATCACGCTTCAGGGAAGGCATGACACTTATCCAAAACGGCGGGGCCAGACGCGCGTTCCGGAAATGCGTTCCTATGGCATCAACGTCGCCTTTGGCCATGACTGCGTGATGGACCCCTGGTACTCCATGGGTTCCGGAGACATGCTGGAAGTCGCGAGTATGGGCCTGCACGTGGCTCAAATGACCAGTCGCGAGGCGATCCGCTATTGTTATGACTGCGTGACTAGCCATCCGGCAAAAGCGATGGGGCTTGAAGGGTACGGCCTGGAGAAGGGCTGCAAGGCAGATTTTGTGCTTCTGCAAGCGCGCGATACCATTGAGGCGTTCCGCCTGAAAGCGGCCCGGTTGGCTGTTGTCAAAACCGGCAAGGTGATCGCAACATCCGAACCCCGGCAAACACGCCTGGCAATAGATGGACGACCGGGTTTCGTCGATCCGGCGGATTATGCGCCAAAGGAACATTGAGGCCTGGCTATGTCTAGCGGCCGCGCTTGACACACCGGCACAGATCCGATGCCATTGTTCTGTTTGGTTCAAGACAGGGGTGGCGCGATGAGACTGTTGGTCAAAGTAAGCGGTGAAGCACTGGCCGAAGGATCAGCTGGTGTCTTTTCCGACGCCGCGATCTCCAGAGTGTCGTCCCACCTTGTTGCGCTTGCTGAAAGCGGTCACGAAGTTGCGGTTGTTGTCGGTGGCGGAAACATTTTCCGGGGCACCAGCTCCTCAGACTGGAACATTGAGCATGTCGAAGCGGACAATGTTGGCATGCTCGGGACCATCGCGAACGGCATTCTTCTTCGGGCTAAGGTGGAAGCAACATCGGACATTGAAGTCCGATTGATGTCGGCCGTCGATATTCCGGCAATTGGCGAGAAATACATCCGCCGGCGGGCGCTGAGGCATTTAGAAAAAGGCCGTCTCGTCATCCTGAGCGGGGGTATTGGGCAGCCCTTTGTGACCACAGATTATCCGTCTGTCCAGCGTGCCGTGGAGCTGGAATGCGCCAGTGTTCTCTGCCTGAAAAATGGGATTGATGGGGTTTACGACAGCGATCCGAAGACCGACCCAGACGCAAAACGGTATCGGACACTTTCTATCGAGACCGCGATCACCAACTCCTTGGGGTTCATGGATCGCTCAGCTCTTGTTTTGGCCAAACAGCATGATGTGCACATCCACGTGATCGGTGTCGATACGGGGACTTCTGTTGTTGAGGCGGTCAACAGCGAAGCAACAGGAACCCGGGTTTCGCGCGACGCGGACAGCGCCTTTTATTGAGGCGCCGGTTTTGCATTCTGGTTTCTGCCGTTGAAGAGTTGGTGGCTGGTTGCGGCTTGTGTCATCTTCGGGATGTTCTTACCCTTGCTGGAAGCTGCGAAGGGTAGCAGGTGTATTTGATGGGTGAGTTGCGGATGCCAAGTACAGTTATTCGGGATCTTCAGCCGGTTTGGACCCGGCTTGCCAGTGTCTCTATCTTTTTGTTTTCTGCGGCCGGTGGTGCAACGGCTGCTCAAGAAGAGGTCGTGATCGAAGGTGTGCCGGTCGTGGTGACCGAAGAATCCATCAAATGCGATATTGATCCTTCCGACGTTCCCAAGGACATCAGCGTCAAGCGGCTGGTGGACTGTAATTCCGCAGAACTTGTCGAAATAGACCTGCCGGGGGAGAGCATCGCGGCCATCAAGTTCACGATTTCTCCTGATGACAAAAAGATTTCATCCGGAACCCGTGCAGAGTTGCGCGACATGCATGTTGCCAAAAACGGGGATGAAACCTGGTACCGGTTCTCAACGCTTCTGCCAGGCGATTTTCCAATGGAGTCAAAGCACCGATTGGTTATGGCGCAATGGCACGAGCGGGTGAATGAAGGTCAAGAAAGCCTGCGGCCGCCGTTGTCCCATCGCCTCTGGGATGGCCGGTTTGTTGTCACTCTGTGGAACGGCGAGCGCATCAAGAAGCTTGGAACCAAAAAGGGTGATGGTGAGATCCTTCATTCGCAGCCGGAATTGCAGCGCGAGGTGTTTCACGAATACGCTTACAAAGTCGTCTGGTCGCCTGAAGATGATGGTGAAATTGTCGGTTGGCGGCGTCAGTGCCAACCCATCGATTTGGCTTGCACAAACGGCGTCTGGGAAGAGTTCATCCGTCACAACGGAGCGACCGGCTATACCGACAAAGAGGTCAACGGCTATTACTTCAAGATCGGGCTTTACACCGTTCGGGAATTTGATGTGCCCTTCACGGCTTACCACAACGGCTACGGCAGAGGTGCTTCTGCGGCCGACATCGGCCTTACCGATCCGATGTTTCAATAAGCGGTTCTCCGCCGAGTGCTGATGTCAGCTGCTCTGCTGCATTCATGACGGCGGAGCCAAAGCTTTCAATCTTGTCTTTTGTTACCCGGCTTGTTGGTCCCGAGATCGACAAGCCGGCGGCGATCTCGCCATAGTGGTTGAAGACCGGCGCTGCGATGCAGCGCATACCGAGGTTTTTCTCCTCCCCGTCAATTGAGAAGCCGCGGGCTTTTGAGTGCAGCAGATCGTCTTTCAGGAGCGCCGCGTCGCATAATGTGTAGCTGGTAAACCTTTCCCGCTTGGAGCTCTTCAGGATCTTCTCACACTGAGTGTCAGGCATGAAGGCGAGAAGGGCCTTGCCGATCCCGGATGCGTGCAGAGGAGACAAGGAGCCCGGCGGAAAGAAGGCCCGGATGCTGGCATGCGTTTCCACCTGACTGACGAACAGTACCTGATCTCCTTTTTGTATGCCGAGATTGGCGGTTTCGCCAGTTTGTTCCATGAGCTCCCGCAGGATTGGCCGTGCCCGCTCAACAAGACTGGTGCGGCGCAGGAAGCGGGCGCCCACGATGAAGGCCGCAGGCCCGATGTGCCAGAGTTGCTGGGCTTGGTCGAATTCGACCAAACCGCGCGTTTCGAGGGTGAAAAGGATCCGATAGAGCGTCGCAGTGGATTCTCCGGTCTGGTCAGAGAGACCAGACAGTGAGACACCCGATTGGGTGCTCAGGTGCTCGAAAACCGCCATTGCCCTGTCGAGTGATTTGATGGTGTTCTGACCGCTCTTGTCGTCCCAAGCGCGCGGCCGTCCCCGTGCCTTTCTCCCGGTGATCAAGTCGTTTTCACGTTCTGACATGAGACTGTCTCAACATATTATTGAAAAACTAATTCAGCATATGAAAAATATATCTATTTGACAATATTGAATTTTTCCGAAAAAATCATTTTTGAAAAAGTTTTTTAAAAAAATTGCAAGCTCGATAGGCGCTCCGGTACCGTTTGATGAAAACGTGAGAGGAAACGGCCATGAGCTTTCAAAATCCTGTTTTCATTCCAGGTCCGACAAACATGCCGGAGGTGCTTCGCAAGGCGTGCGATATGCCGACACTGGATCACCGTTCGCCGCTGTTTGGCGAAATTCTCCAGCCCGCGCTGTCGGGCGTAAAAAAGATACTCAAGAGCGAGCTTGCAGAGGTGTTCATTTTTCCGTCTACCGGCACCGGTGGATGGGAAACGGTGATCGCAAACACATTGAGCCCAGGCGACAAGATCCTGGCAGCCCGCAATGGCATGTTCTCCCATCGCTGGATCGACCTTTGTCAGCGTCACGGGCTGGATGTTGCGATTGTTGATGTGCCGTGGGGAACTGGTCTGCCAGCGGATCGCTATGAAGAAACTCTGGCTGCCGACACGCATCATGAAATCAAGGCGGTGCTTGCAACGCACAATGAGACGGCAACGGGCGTTAAATCGGACATCGCCGCGGTTCGACGCGCGCTCAACAATGCCAAGCATCCGGCGCTGCTTTATGTCGACGGGGTCAGCTCCATCGCGTCCATGGACTTCCGCATGGATGAATGGGGCGTTGATGCCGCTGTCACGGGATCACAGAAGGGCTTCATGCTTCCTGCTGGTCTGGCAATCGTGGGATTGTCACCCAAGGCGCAGGCGGCCGTAGACAAGGCGAAGTTGCCGCGAACCTTCTTCGACATTCGCGATATGCGGAAGTCTTATGCGGTCAATGCCTACCCCTATACACCAGCAGTCGGACTGCTCAATGGCCTGAAAACCAGCTGTGACATGCTGTTATCCGAAGGACTGGATAACGTGTTTGCCCGGCACCATCGCATCGCAGAAGGCGTGCGCGCTGCTGTCCATGCCTGGGGGCTTCAGCTTTGTGCCGGATCCCGCGATGTTTATTCCGACACGGTCAGCGCCATTCGAACACCCGAAGGCTTCAACGCCACCGACATCGTTACTCATGCGGCCGGGAAATACGGTGTCGCGTTTGGCGTTGGCCTCGGAGAAGTGGCCGGTAAGGTCTTCCGGATCGGGCACCTCGGCAGCCTCACCGACGTCATGACTCTGTCCGGCCTGGCAACAGCTGAGATGGTCATGAGGGACCTCGGACTTTCCATCAAACTCGGCTCCGGTGTTGCTGCTGCACAAGACTACTATCGGACTGAGGAAGTTGTTTCTTCAAAGGAGGCCGCATGAAAACCGACGCTCTTAACTCCTACATTCCAACCCTGGAAGACATGCTGGTAGCGCATGAACGGATCAAGCCGCACGTGCATCGCACCCCGGTTCTGACGTCGTCGTTTTTGAACGACCTGACCGGCGCCGAGCTGTTCTTCAAGTGTGAGAATTTTCAGAAAGCCGGTGCTTTTAAGGTTCGCGGCGCGTCCAACGCGGTCTTCGGCCTCGATGAAGAGACGGCGAAAGCGGGTGTTGCCACACACAGCTCTGGCAATCATGCGCTAAGCCTATCTTATGCGGCGGGTCGCCGGGGTATTCCGTGCCATGTGGTCATGCCGCGCACAGCGCCGCAGGCCAAGAAGGATGCTGTTCGTGGCTATGGCGGCATCATCACGGAGTGCGAGCCGTCGACCTCCAGCCGGGAAGCAGTCTTTGCCGAAGTTGAAAAGAAAACCGGTGCCGAGTTTGTGCATCCCTATAACGACCCACGCGTGATTGCCGGGCAGGGAACCTGTTCCAAGGAACTGATGGAGCAGACTGACGGCCTGGATGCAGTGATTGCGCCGATTGGCGGCGGCGGCATGGTGTCTGGAACATGCCTCACCCTGTCGAATCTGGCACCGGAGGTAAAGATCTTCGCGGCCGAGCCTGAGCAGGCGGACGATGCTGCGCGCAGCTTTCGGGCCGGTCACATCATCGCGGATGATGCTCCCAACACAGTGGCAGACGGCCTGAAAGTACCGCTGAAGGATCTGACCTGGCACTTCGTCTCCAACTACGTGTCGGATGTCTTGACGGCTTCCGAGCAGGAGATTGTTGAGGCGATGAGGCTGACCTGGGCGCGCATGAAAATCGTCATGGAGCCGTCCTCCGCCGTCCCGCTCGCGACAATCTTGAAGAACAGGCACATCTTCGCGGGCAAGCGCGTTGGTGTCATCATCACCGGCGGCAACGTCGACCTGAACAAACTCCCTTGGACCCTCTAAAGCCTTCTCGGAGAAAAAAATGAACGCTGTTACTGGATTTGAAAAACTTGAGGTTGGGTACGACGTTCCGGCTGTCCCGGGTATGGACGAAGCGGACATCCAAACGCCATGCCTGGTGCTCGATTTGGATGCACTGGAGCGCAACATCAAGAAGATGGGCGACTACGCCAAGGCGCATGGTATGCGCCACCGTGTCCACGGCAAGATGCACAAGTCCGTCGATGTCGCCAAATTGCAGGAACGCCTGGGCGGAGCCGTCGGCGTTTGCTGCCAGAAGGTGAGCGAAGCCGAGGTTTTTGCACGCGGCGGCATAAAGGATGTTCTCGTGTCCAACCAGGTACGCGACCCGGCCAAGATCAAGCGTCTTGCCCATTTGCCGAAGCTCGGTGCCCGCACGCTCGTTTGCGTCGACGATATCGACAACGTTGCTGAACTCTCGGCAGCAGCAGTCGAGGCTGGGACGACGCTGGAAGTCTTCATTGAAATCGACTGCGGTGCCGGCCGCTGCGGTGTGACGACGACAGAGGCGGTTGTTGAAATCGCAAAGGCCGTTGATGCAGCTCAAGGGCTGAAATTCACCGGCATTCAGGCCTATCAGGGGGCCATGCAGCATCTCGATACATACGAGGCGCGCCAGGAGAAGCTCGATGTTGCCATTGCCATGGTCAAGGACGCAGTCGCAGGATTGAAAGCAGCCGGTCTGGAGCCGGAACTGGTCTCCGGTGGCGGCACAGGGTCCTACTATTTTGAATCCAATTCAGGTGTCTACAACGAGCTGCAGTGCGGGTCGTATGCCTTCATGGATGCGGACTATGGCCGGATCCTGGACAAGGACGGCAACCGCATTGACCAGGGCGAGTGGGAGAATGCCTTCTTCATTCTCACCCAGGTGATGAGCCACGCAAAGGCCGACAAGGCGATCTGTGATGCCGGTTTGAAAGCCCAATCGGTCGACAGTGGTCTGCCCTTCATTTTCGGTAGATCTGATGTTGAATACGTCAAATGCTCGGACGAGCATGGGGTGATTGCCGATCCAGATGGTGTCTTGAAGGTTGGCGAGAAGCTGAAGCTTGTCCCGGGCCACTGCGACCCGACAGCCAATGTCCATGATTGGTACGTGGGGGTCCGCAACGGCAAGGTCGAAACGGTCTGGCCGGTCTCTGCCCGCGGTAAGGCTTACTGATCCATCAAAGATATTCGTTTTGGCTGGGCCCTGACCGGGCTCAGCCTTTATCGTGGAGGTTCCCGTGATTATTGTTCCCGAGAAGGAAATCGCCGGTTTGCTTGACCGTGCGGAAGCATTCGATGCGGTCGAAAGCGTGTTTGCTGCCATGTCGAGCGGCGCTGCCTACAACTTCCCGGTTATCCGCGAAGCCATTGGCCATGCCGATGCGCTTTATGGCTTTAAATCCGGTTTTGACCGTTCATCCCTGGCGCTGGGCCTGAAATCCGGCGGGTATTGGCCGGGCAATGCCGACAAGGGCCTGACCAACCACCAGTCGACTGTTTTCCTGTTTGATGCAGACACTGGCAAGGCCAAAGCGGTTGTCGGCGGCAACCTGCTAACAGCCTTGCGGACGGCGGCTGCTTCTGCTGTCTCCATCAAACATCTGGCCCGCAAGGACGCCAAGGTTCTGGGCATGATCGGCGCGGGTCACCAATCCGCGTTTCAAATGCGGGCGGCTGCCGAGCAGCGCTCCTTTGAAAAGGTGATTGGCTGGAACCTCCATCCTGAGATGCTGTCCCGCCTGGACGAGACCGCTAAAGAGCTTGGTCTGCCCTTTGAGGCCGTTGATCTTGATCGTCTCGGGGCGGAAGCCGATGTGATCATTTCCATCACATCAAGTTTCGACCCGATCCTGAAAGCAGCGCAGGTCACATCCGGAACGCACCTTGCGTGCATGGGCACAGACACAAAAGGCAAACAGGAAGTCGAAGCTGAACTGGTGGCCAAGGCCACCGTTTTCACGGATGAAGTTGCCCAGTCCTCGAGCATCGGCGAGTGCCAGCATGCTGTTGCAAGCGGGCTGATTTCGGCAAGCGACATCAACGAAATTGGCGCCGTCATCAACGGTAAACATCCGGGGCGGACGTCAGAGGATGAAATCACCCTGTTCGACGGCACCGGCGTCGGTCTGCAGGACTTGGCCGTTGCTTCAGCGGTTGTCGATCTCGCTGTCGAAAAAGGTATCGCGATCTCGGTCGACTGCTGACGGTATTCTGCCAATCAAATTTCCAAGAACCTCGCCAAGGGCCGGCGGAAACGCTGGCCCTCTTTTTTTGCTGAGGTTCTGAATGTCGCTGCTTTTCAGCATTCACCATTGCGCCACCCCGGACGCTGGTTCGGGACAATGGATACACGTGCCATAGATTGAGTGCAGGTCCCGGCTCAAGGCCGGGACGGCAACAAAGAGTTCTTCAGTCTTCAAACAAAAAACTGCGTAACCCGCCGCTTTTATGCGTCTTTTACGCGCGTGCGCTGTTTTAACGAACTGGTGCTGGACGCTTTTGCTGTGCCGCCCCGGACTTGATCCGGGGCCGATGTCAACGATCTGTGCTAATGCGGATCAGCTGAGGGTTTAGCCGGTTTCTCTGAAATGTCGAGTGCCCCAAAAGAAAAGGGCCGCAGCAGCGGCCCCAATCGATTTCGCAGGTTTTGACGCACTCGGATTACTCCGCCGGCAGAGAGCCTCTGCCGTGACCGGACATGCCGCCGGAAACTTCTTCGGTTGCTTCTTCAGACAGTTCATCTGGAAGGATCAGGTTCAGGACAATGGCGATCGCTGCTGCGGGCAGAAGCCCCGTTGTCAGCAAGATTCGAGCCGTATCCGGCATATGCTGTAGCGCGCCCGGTTCCAACTTAAGGCCCAGTCCGATTGTCAGGGCAATCGCAAAGATTACCATGTTGCGGCGGTTCCAGTTTACATCTGAGAGCATCGAGACACCCGCAGCGACAACCATTCCGAACATGACGATGACGCCGCCGCCAAGAACCTCAATCGGGACGGTGCGGATCAAGCCGCCGACCTTTGGAACCAGCCCGCAGATGATCAGGAAGATCGCGCCGCACGTCACCACATGCCGGCTCATGACACCGGTCATGGCGATTAGGCCGACGTTCTGGCTGAAGGATGTGTTCGGAAACCCGCCGAACAAGCCGGCGACGGTGCTGCCCAGACCATCAGCGTAGGTGGCACCGGAAATTTCCTTGTCCGTTGCGTCGCGGCCTGCACCACCTTTTGTAATGCCGGTGACGTCGCCCACGGTTTCGATTGCCGAAACAAAGCCCATGAGACAAAAGCCGATAATCGCAGCTGCGGAGATCTCGAACCCGTACTTGAAAGGTTGCGGCAGGGCGAATGCGCTGGCATTTGACCACGAAGACGCAATGGTGTCGAAAGTCAGCATCCCGGTCATCAGGGCATAAATGTAACCTGCAATCAGGCCCAGCAGCACTGCAGAAACCGACAGCATACCTCTGGCATAGAACTTGAGCCCAAGTGTGACAAAGATGACCACCATGCCCGACCTGAGACATAGGTAACAAAACGTTCCGGACACATGGGTCACACTTTCCGTTTTGCGGGAGGTGTCGATGCCGTGGAAAGAGGTGTCCAAAGTGGAGGAGCGTCTACGTTTCG